>ERZ778025.41-NODE-41-length-438032-cov-14.121559_pt1 | contig 438032 bp, 358 predicted proteins | sample MGYA00375755_ERZ778025 | MGnify/ENA primary metagenome ERZ778025 (study PRJEB29350, sample SAMN05389825) | bioreactor metagenome | isolation source: Thiocyanate bioreactor | place: South Africa: University of Cape Town | collected 2014-03-17 ...
GCGCGGAGGCGTTCACGAGCGTGACGGCGGGCGGGTCACACACGTGCGGGGCGCGCGCGTCGGATCGCAAGGTCCTCTGCTGGGGAGACAACAGCCAACACCAAGCGCCGACGGGGCCGAGCGCGGAGGCGTTCACGAGCGTGACGGCGGGCGGGAATCACACGTGCGGGGTGCGCGCGTCGGATCGCAAGGTACTGTGCTGGGGAGGCAACACCAGCGGCCAAGCGCCGCCGGAGCCGAACGCGGAGGCGTTCAAGGGCGTGACAGCGGGCGGGTCACACACGTGCGGGGCGCGTGCGTCGGATGGCAAGGTCCTCTGCTGGGGAGACAACAGCCTCGGTCAAGCGCCGACGGGCCCGAGCGCGGAGCCGTTCAAGAGCGTGGCGGCGGGCAGGAATCACGCGTGCGGGGTGCGCGCGTCGGATGACAAGGTCCTCTGCTGGGGAGACAATAGCCTCGGTCAAGCGCCGCCGGGGCCGAGCGCGGAGCCGTTCAAGAGCGTAACGGCGGGCACCTCGCACACGTGCGGGGTGCGCGCGTCGGATGACAAGGTCCTCTGCTGGGGAGACAACGACAAGGGCCAAACGCCGCCGGAGCCGAGCACGGAGGCGTTCAAGAGCGTGACGGCGGGCGGGACACACACGTGCGGGGTGCGCGCGTCGGATGGCAAGGTCCTCTGCTGGGGAAACGACAGCGACGGCCGAGCGCTGGCGCCGAACGCGGAGGCGTTCACGAGCGTGGCGGCGGGCAACTCGCACACGTGCGGGGTGCGCGCGTCGGATGGCAAGGTCCTCTGCTGGGGAAAGAACGGCGACGGTCAAGCGCCGGCGGGGCCGAGCGCGGAGGCGTTCACGAGCGTGACGGCGGGCGGGGCGCACACGTGCGGGGTGCGCGCGTCGGATGGCAACGTGCTCTGCTGGGGGCGCAACATCGAAGGCCAAGCGCCGGCGGGGCCGAGCGCGGAGGCGTTCACGAGCGTGACGGCAGGCGGGGTGCACACGTGCGGGGTGCGCGCGTCGGATGGCAAGGTCCTCTGCTGGGGACAGAGCGACTACGGCCAAGCGCCGCGACCTTGAAGCGGCGAGCGCGTATCGCCAGCCAGGGGTCCACGTGCGCTCCCACGCGCACGTGGACCAAACGTGCATGTGGACGTGCGCGCGCGCTCAGTCCGCCTTCTTCTTGAGGAGCTTGCCGTCCTCGCCGATCTTCAGCTCGTGCTTCTCCCCCTTCGCGGTCTTGTACTCGACCTCGAGACCGACCGCTCCAGAGCGCGAAATTCCGGCAGCGTCAGCGCCAGCGCTGTTCACCGGCGAAGGCGCCGCTCAGGAGATCGACGAGCGCGCGCACCTTGGGCGCGAGGCGGGTGCGGTCGGGGTAAACGACGAAGACCGAGCGCGACGTGTCGCGGTAGCGATCGAGGACGCTGACGAGGCGGCCGGCAGCGACATCCTCGGCGACGTAGTAGCTCGGAAGCTGGGCCAAGGCCTGACCCGCGAGGGCGAAATGGCGGAGCAGGCGGTTGTCGTTCGTTCGATGGCGCGGAGTGATCTTCACGCTCTGACGAGTGGCGCCGCTTCCGAGGTCCCAGACCGTGGCATCGGATTGGTAGACCCAGCCGACGGTGTCGTGCTGCGCGAGATCGTCCGGGTGCTTGGGCCGACCACGTCTGCGGAGATACTCCGGTGAGCCGCAGATGAGAATGCTCGAGGACGCGAGCTTCTTCGCGACGAGTCCCGGCGGTGGCGACGTGCAGATCCGGACGCCGACGTCCAAGCCCTCGCGGACGAAGTCGACGAAGCGCTCGCTGAAATCCAGATCGAGACGGACTTCGGGATAGACCGTCGCAAAGCGCTCGAGGTGCGTCATGAGGTGGAGCTCCGCGAAGGGGGACGGCGCGGTCATTCGCAGGACACCGCGCACCTTGCCGGAGCGTTCGTCGATGTCGTCTTCGGCGTCCTTCACGGCGGCGAGGATCTTGAGGCAATGGTCGTGAAAGCGCGTGCCAGCGTCGGTCAGGCTCAGGCGTCGGGTGGTGCGGTGGAAGAAGCGCGCACCGAACTCGCTCTCCAGTGCCTGGACGTGTTTGCTCACGACGGCGCGAGGCAGCCGGCGCTTTCGCCCCGCGGCGGCGAAGCTCCGCTCGGCAACGACGTCGACGAGGGTGGCCATGGCATCGAGGCGGTCCATCCGTGCTCCGAATTGTATTTGTCTGGGTGACACTGCGAGCGAAACGAGGCGTCTTATCGAGGCGCGCACGAGACGTCATCTTCATCGACGAAAGCGGAGGCGAAGATGAACGTTCGTGACTCGAGCAAAAAGGTCTCTGATTCGATGCCCGTCCTCGCGCGCGCGGTTCGGACGGTGCCGGTTCTGGCCTTGCTGATCGCCTGCCGCTCGACGATGGGCCCCGCGGCCCACGCCTCGAACGAAAGGAACAACACGCCCATGGATGTGACCCTTCTCACGAAAGCACAGCCGAAAGAATGGTATCAGCCGGGGAGCACGCCGCTCTTCCTCGCCGATGTGCTCGACGAGAGCTCCCCTTCGCCGATGAGTGTTGGCTTCGCGCTCTATGCCGTCGGCGCGTCGAACGATTGGACGGTGACCTACGACGAGACGCTCGTCATCACGAAGGGCCGGTTCACGGTGATCGCGCACGGTCGCGAGACCACGGCACGCGCCGGTGAGGCCATCTTCCTTCCGAAGGGGACTCCGCTCACGTACCGCGCCGACGAAGCGACCGAGCTCGTCTACGTGACGTTTCCCCACTGGGCCGAGGCGACTCGGAAGTCCGAGCACGCCAAGGCGCTCGAAACCTTCAAGGCGGTGCCTCCAGCCGCGACGGCGGGCGCGTCGAAGTGACGAGCTCCTCGGCGGGGCGTTGACCGGGCCTGGCATGCTCGGCAAGCACTCCTGAAGGTCGAGGGCAGGAACTGGAACCCGCAGCTACGCGCGTGCATCGCTGGGGAGGGTTGCCCTTCGGACGGGGCGGCGAAGCGCCGGCGAGCGCGGGCGAACCTCGCGCAGCCGGCGCGTCAGTTTGTGGCAGCGGACGTCGCCTCGGTCCGGGCCCGCGACGCGCGGGCCGGCCGGCGGGGCGCTGCCTGCCTCCGCGCCGAGAACACCGGCGCGAGGACGGTGACGAGCGCGGGGGGGCGCAGCGGGCCGAGAGCGACGGCAGTCAAAATGGTCGAAGACTCAGGTCGGCATCCCCGGGCCCATACTCGAGTCCTCGAATCGGGAGGCGGCACGGAGCATGACGGTTCGCGCGCCGAGTCGAGAAGGTGGCGGTTGGCGCCACTCGTCTTCCTCGGACTTCGGCCTCTCGCTCAGCGAGCGAAATCGGACTAAGCATGGACCTTCCAACGATTGTTTCATTGACATGCGACGCGCCGAACTTAGCATCTGCGTATGATCGGCACGTGTTGCTATCCCGTTCGGTAGTTTCGCAACAGGCATCGGTCCATTCTCATAAACTTTTAATCTGCTGGGCGGGCCTTTTTCACTAGTCCGCTCATCAACTACCGCGGACACCGATTTATGAAGGTCAGCTCTGTTGCTATCCGGAACTTCCGACGACTGGAGAATGTCACGATCGACTTGGAAGAGCGAGAGTCGATCTTCGTCGGGCCGAACAATAGCGGAAAAACGTCAGCAACTGCAGTTTTTCGTTGCTTTCTCGGTGGCCGCGAGTTTAAGATTCATGATTTTTCAGTTGCACGCATGGCCGATTTTGACGCGTTCGTCGCTAAAAATGAAGCGACCCTACTGCCGAAGATCAGTCTCGATCTTTGGTTCAATATCGATCCAAGTAGCATCGCGTTCGGTCGCGTGTTTACGCTGCTGCCGAAGCTCGCCGATTTTAAGCAGGTCGGGATCCGCCTCTCCTATGAGGTTGCGGATACGGGCAAGCTGTTGGAGCACTACAATGCTGCCTATCCAGCACAGGAAAACGGTGCCCGCGGCAAGACGCTGTCGCAGTATCTCGCGCTTGATGGAAACCTCTCTCGACACTTTACTGTTCGCTACTTCTCGCTCGACGAGAAGCTCCGGGAGGGCGTCCCGGCTGAAACCGTCACGAGCGCGCTCGAGCCGGATGAGGGCAAGCGTCTTCTCAAGCACCTAATCCGGGTCGAGTTCGTTGACGCGCAACGCAACATCAACGACGACGATAGCAGCCGCAGCAACCGGCTCTCTTCGGCCTTCGCTGCCTACTACCGGAATAACCTCGAGCAAGTCGGGCATGCGGCCGATGCTCACAGCGTGATTGACGAAAACAACAGGCAGCTTAGTAATCACTATGCCAAGCAGTTCAACCCGCTTATCAAGCTCATCAAGGAGCTGGGCGTCCCCTCGATCAACGACCGGGAACTTCGCATCATCTCCTCCCTCAGCCCGGAAACCGCACTGCGCGGGAGCACCGAGCTGCTCTATGTCGATCCCGGCCGACAGCATGAGTTGCCGGAGCTCTACAACGGGCTTGGCTTCAAGAATATCATCTACATGGCCATCCAGGTCCGGCACTTCCATTCCCAATGGGTGAAGACGCCCGACAACAGGCCGATGTGTTTGGTTATCTTCATCGAGGAGCCCGAGGTCCATCTTCACGCTCAGGTACAGCAGACCTTTATCTCGAACATTTGGCAGGTGATCAACCAGTCGGCCGAGGAGGCCGGAGAAAAGCTCGTTCCGCAACTGGTTGTCACGACCCACTCGTCCCATATCCTTGAGGCTGTCGAGTTCGAAAAGGTTCGCTACTTTCAGCGATGTCATATCGCTGGTGAGAAGGCGGCGTCGGGGATCCGCAATGCGTCCGACGTCCGCAGCCTTCGCGCGTTCCGGCCCGACCCGGAGACGGTTGAGGGCGGCGCGGTGGTGTCGTCGACTGAATCGCTCGCATTCCTCAAACGATATCTGCGACTAACGCATTGCGACTTGTTCTTCGCTGACGCTGCTATTTTGGTCGAGGGCGCAGTCGAGAAGCTTCTTTTGCCGGCAATGATTGAAAGCGCTGCGCCGAGGCTTCGAACGACATATCTGACCATCTTGGAGGTTGGAGGGGCCTATGCGCATCGATTCGATGCTCTGCTTAACTTTCTCCACATCCCCTACCTCGTCATCACCGACCTGGATTCGGTCGTACCAACCGGCTATCCGAGCGCCTGCCGCGCAGACGTCGCTGACGCGCGGACCTCGAACGCCTCGCTCAAGCAACTCTGCGGCAAGACAACGGTCGCCGAGCTGATCGCGATGACATCGGACGAGAAGAAGCACGCTGCGAAGGACCGGTGCGTGGCGTTTCAGACCGACATTCTGGTCGTCGATGGCCCGAACCAGAAGGTGCTGCGCCCCCGCACCCTCGAAGAGGCGATCGTGTACGAAAACTTTGGCCTGCTCCGTTCCGGCGCGCTGTCCATCGGAGCTGACGTTAGCCCGGCTCTTGATGACGCCTACCAGGACGTCTACGACCGGATTCGCTCGAACGGCTTCAAGAAGACCGACTTCGCCATGGACATCCTCGCCCGCACGGAACCTTGGACCGTCCCAGAGTATATCGCTGAGGGTTTGAGGTGGCTCGAGGCGCGCCTTTGCCCTCCGGTCGGCGGCGCGACCCCGACTGCTGTTGCGGGGGCTGTGTAGCATGGGCGCTCGCGTCGAAAGCGAAGCCGATGCGCGCGTCCGAGCGTGTCTCGACGACCATCGCAGCTTCGCGATGATCGCGGGGGCCGGCGCGGGCAAGACAACCTCGCTGGTTGATGCGCTCCGGCGTGTCCGCGAGCAACGAGGGCCTGCTCTCCGCCGACACGGACAGCGCATTGCTTGCATCACGTTTACTAAACGTGCGGTCGAGGTGATTAGGGCTCGGTTGGCGTTTGATGAAATCTACCTAGTTTCGACGCTCCACGGCTTTCTGTGGGATCAGATTCGGTATTTTTCTCACGATATTCGCGACGCGATTCGAGAGAGGTGCATCCCGGCGCTTATCGAGAAGGCCAGGAAAGACGACAACGGCGGCAAGAGTAAAAAGGCGGAAAAGGCTCGAGCCAAGATCGAACGTCTGACGGCGGAGTGTGGGGCGCTGCCGGCGGTCGAAGCCTTTAAGTATGCCGATACAACGTTCAGCGACTACGGGCGGGGACAGATCGGTCACGTCGACGTGATCGAGATCGCTACCTACTTATTCGAAAATAACGAGACCTTTCGTCGAATTACCGGACTTAGGTTCCCATACATCTTTGTTGATGAGGCGCAGGATACGTTCAAGGGGATCGTTGACGGGCTCAATCTCGTGTGTGCCGGCCAAGGGCTGCCGATGATCGGCTATTTTGGTGACCCCTGGCAGCAGATCTATGACCGGAGCATCGGAGAGTTTGTGCCGCCCGAGGGGGGTGAGATTATCACCAAGGTCGAGAACTTTCGGTGTTCGAAGGCCGTTATCGAGCTACTTAATTCCTGGCGGCACGACGTCAAGCAATACGCGGCTGGCAACAACAAGGACCGCGAGGGCAGTGTCGAGTTTTTGATGGTGAAAGCCGAAGAGCCGACGGGGCCGCGCAGTCGCTATGGCGAAGACCAGGTAAAGCGCGCGCTCGCCCGGATGGACGCGGCGATTGCCGACTGGGACTGGGCCGGTCGTGATGACGTGATCAAGCTGTTCCTCGCCCGTCAGATGATCGCCCGCCGGCTCGGCTTTGCTGACCTCAACACGCTTTTCACCGGCGACTACGCCTCCTCGAGCGCGCAGGAAGCGTTCGAGACCGGAGAGCATTTTCTCCTCAAGCCGTTCCTGACGAAAATCTGTCCGTTGATCCACGCGAAGAAGCAGGACGACGGGCGGACGATCGTCAACCTCCTGCGGCGCGAAAGTCCGGCGTTTGCAGTGGATGGGATGAACGCTGGGAAGTCGTTGAAGGAGATGATTGAGGTCTCGACAACGCTGGTGGCGGAGTTGTTCGCGTTGTGGGGCAGCGGGAGTGTCGGCGATATCCTTCGCTTCTGCGTCGACAAGAAGATCATTTCGCCTTCGGAGCGTCTCAGTGACCATCTCGACCGGACGCCGCGGAGTGAAGCCTATGACGCAGAGGTTCACAGCTCCGATAAGGCCGACTGGCTCGCTGATGTCATGTTCCTGATGTCTCCTGAACAAGTTGTTCGTTATGCGAACTTTGTTGCGGAAAACACCGCTTACAGTACGCAGCACGGTGTCAAGGGCGAGGAGTACAAGAGGGTCTTGGTCGTCTACGATGACATTGAGGCTGCCTGGAGTCAGTATAGCTTCACAAAAACGCTGACCCCGCTCACCGCGGGAGAGCCTACCGAACGCCAGCGGTCTCTGACGAAGAAGTTGGCCTATGTTTCGTTCTCGCGTGCGACAGAGGACCTTCGTGTACTAATGTTTACGAGAGATCCGGCGGCGGCGCGCGAGGAGCTGATTCGAAGTAATCTGCTTCTCCCGCATCAGATTCTGGTGAGGGGGTAGGAGAATAGGACACCGGAGCGGAAGCGGGGGTGCGTGAGCCGGGGAGCGCGGCGCGAGGAGGGGGCCGGCGAGGTCGCGCGTGTACAACTGGAGGAGTGGCGATGCGTTCCCGGCAGTCGCCGAACAAAGCGGAGCCGGGGCGCGCGAGGACGGGGATCTCGGGGCTGCAGGCCTGGGGCGGCGCGCGGGGCCGGCGCAGAGCGACGAGGATCTCGTCGACCTCTTCAGGGGCGGTGAGCACCGACCGAATGGAGAGCCGGCGCCCGCATCGGCCGCAGACGCGCAGGTGCGAAGAGGAACTCCAAACGCGTTCCGCCGAGCAATGGAGGGTCGGCTCGGAGGAGACGTAACGCCCGAAGCACGAATTTCAGCCAGAGCGGAAACGTCACCCGTTGATCACGTCCAATCGGCGCACGGTCCCGATCGAGCCAGCGGTTGGCACGGCTCGCTCACTACGCGGCATCGGGCTCGTCGCCGTCGAGCGTAGTCGGATCGCGGGCCCGGACCAGCCGCGGAGCGTCGACCGGAAAGCCGAGGCGTTCCAGAATCTGGCGCGCGGCGCCCCTCTCGACGACGCTCTCGATGAGCCGAAGCCGGCCCTTGCACTTCGGGCACTCCAGGATATCGACGTCGAACGTTCTCTGGAGGAGCTGCGGCCATCGCAGGCGAGGTGAGGTGGCGTACAGCAGCCCGCCGAGGAGGCGAGACCAGTGCCGGACGCTCAGAATGTTGGGCGCGAGGTTCGTCGCGTCCATGACCGTGGCCCGTGAGGCGTGCTCGGTCGCGGCCGATACGTGCCGGCGAGCACGGACACGAGCGTCGTCGAGAGCGCGTGTCGTGCCAGACCTGCCGCTGTGGAGTCTCGCAGGGTTCCGAATGACCGGCGCTGGCCCGGCCATCCTCTGGCCCAGGCCAGAAGCGTGTGGCCCCCAGTCTGAACCAGATGCCGTGCGCGTGGAAACGCATACGCGGATCCGACGGCGGTGCGGCCGTGACGGTCGCGTGCGGGTGCGCCCACGCGACCGTCGTGGCCGCCCCGGAGTGTCGGCTCAGTCGCCCTTCTTGAGGAGCTTGCCGTCCTCGCCGATCTTCAGCTCGTGCTTCTCCCCCTTCGCGGTCTTGTACTCGACCTCGTAGACGGTCGTGCCGTCGTCCTTCTTCTCCTTCTCGATCTCGGTGATCTTGCCATCCGCAACGTGCTTCTGGATCGTCTCCTTCACCTTGGCGGGCACCTGTTCGAGCGAGACCTTCTCCTCGTGGCCCGCAAGCGCCGAGGGCGCGAACGCAACGGTCGCCGCGAAGGCGAGGATGAGGCTCGAAATCAGCTTCTTCATGGGTTGACTCCTTTCGTTGCCGTGCGGGCTTCGCGTCTGCACGGCGCGTTCCGCGACCGGCGTCGAGGTCAGGCGGTTTCCTCCCGAGACCGGCGCTCGAGAGGCGAAGGCGTCGGGGACGACCGGCCGTCCGCCACGAGACGTCCGAATGTCGAGCCCGCCTTGGCTGAGCTCGGGTAACCTCGCGACACACGTGAGACTGCGCGCCTCCCTCTTCGGCTTTGCGGTGCTCCTCGCGACCTCGGGCGCGCAGGCCGGCGGCCTCTACACCGCCGACCGCGGCGTGCGCCCGCTCGGGCGAGGCGGTGCGTTCGTGGCCGGTGCCGATGACCTCGGCGCCATCTGGTACAACCCCGCCGGCCTCGCCGACGCGGGCTCGAGCGTCCTGATCGACTTCTCGTGGCTCAACTTCAGCTCCGAGTACGCGCGAAGCACGAACGTCACGACGGCAGGCGGCACGGTCCAGACGGTCGACTTCCCGCAAGTGCGGGGCTCGACGCCGTTCCTTCCGATCCCCACGATCGCGGGCTCGTACAACTTCGGCAATGAGAAGGAGTTCACCGCGGCGTTCGGCGTGTTCGCGCCGTACACGGCGATCGCGAGCTACCCGCTCACGTTCGACGGCCAGCCCTCGCCTTCGCGCTACTCGCTCGTGTCGCTCGAAGGCTCGGCGCTCGTCGTGGCGGGCGGCTACTTCGCCTACAAGCCGGTGGAACAGTTCCGGGTCGGCGGCGGCCTCCAGGCGCTCGTCGGCAACTTCAACTCCACCGTCGTCTTCAGCGCGAGCCCGTCGGACCGCCTCATCTCGGCACCGGAAGACCCGCAGTACGACGCGTTTAGCCAGCTCAAGGTCGGCCCGATCGTCGCGCCGAGCGCGAACTTCGGAATGATCGCGGTGCCCACCGAGAACGTGCGCATCGGCATCTCCGGCCAACTCCCGTTCTGGGTCAACGCACCCGCGGAGGTCAACGTGCGCCTCCCCACGGCGGCGCCGTTCGATCGCGCGCGCCAGGTAGGCAACGAAGCCAACGTGCGGTTCCGCCTGCCGCCGGTGCTCCGTGGCGGCGTCGAGTACCGCACCGACCTCGGCGACGAGTCGCGCATCCGGATCGAGGCCGCATACGTGCGCGAGTTCTGGAGCCTCCACGACTCGATCGACATCCGCTCCGAGAACATCAAGCTCTACGACATCACCGGCTTCCCGAGCCCGTTCGGCGTCGCCCCGATCTCGCTGCCGCGCAACTTCCAGGACTCGAACTCGTTCCGCCTCGGGACGGAGTACTCGCTGAAGAACCTGATCCGCGACTACTGGTTCGATCTCCGCGCCGGCGTCTCGTACGAGACGAGCGCGGTCCCCGCCGCTTGGGTCTCGCCGCTGACCTACGACGCCAACAAGCTGATCGGCAGCGCCGGCGGAAGCCTCCACATCGGCGAGCATTGGCGCATGGACGCCGTCGGCTCCCTCGTGCTCCTCAACGGTACGACGGTCGCTCCCGAAGACGCCCAGGTGCCGCGCGTGAACCCCGTGCGCGGCAATCCGACGAAGACCGAGCCGGTCAACGGCGGTGAGTACAGCGCCCGCGCGCTCATCCTGGGCGTCGGCCTCAACTACAAGTTCTGATCGCCGCGCCGCCGCTCGAGCCCGGACTAGGGCTTGCGCGTCGCCACCAGGATGTCGCCTCCACCCTGGCGATCGCTCCCGAAGTAGAGCCGGCAGTCGTCGGGGGAGAGCCAGCCAGGGTATTCCGCGCCGCTGGTGTTCAGCTCCGCGACGGGCGTCGCTGGCCCGAAGGCCGCCGTCATCGTCGCGCGGCGGGCGGTCCAGATGTCGCTGTCGCCCTTCCCTCCCGCGCGCTCCGATCCGAAGTAGATCGTCAGACCATCGGCGGAGAACGCAACACCGGCTTCACTGCTCGCCGAAGCGAGCTCGTTGACGAGGACCGCAGCGCCGTACTGACCGAGGTTGTCACGCACGCTCCGGAACAGGTGCCGCGGCCTGTCGACATTATTCTGGATCGAGAGCCAGAGCTCGACGCCGTCGCCGGTGAGGCCCGGGAACGACTCGCTCGCACTGGAGTTGACCTCGACGAACGCACGCCGGTTGCCGAACGCCGCCTTCGGCGATGCGCGCGACGCAGTGTAGATGCCGCTGTTCGGGCCGAGGATGCCGGCGAAGAAGACGAGGAGCCCATCGCCGGTCATCGTGGGCTGCTGGACGCCGTCGAGGCCCTGCGAGAGCACCGTGAGCTCCGTCGGGTCCCCGAAGGGCTGGTCGATCGACGAGCGCGTCGCGACGAGCACCGAGCCACCTTCGACGCCGACGGTCCGCTGGAACACCATCGTGAGCTCGTCGTTCATCAGCGACGGCGCGAGCTCGAACGCGGAGCTGTTCACCGGCCCCGCGAGCGCGACCGGTTGGCCGAATGGCTTCGTCGGATCGCAGCGCGAGGGCGGAGCAGCCCCGTCGGGCGACGGCGCGGCGGCGTCACGCCCCTTCGTGCGTCCGGCGTCACTCTCGTCTTCCGTGGCGTCCGCCGGCTCGCTGCGGACGTCCGATACCTTCTGGAAATCGTCGAACCCGACGATCGAGTTGCACGCCAGGGCGGCGGGCAAGACGACCACCACGATCCGCCGGACGGCGCGCATGCCTCGATTGTGGCACGCACTCGCCCCGCCGCACGCCTGATTGTAGCGGTGCTCGCTTCCTACCTCTTACAGTCCGCGTAACTGAGTTGCGCTGTAACGCGGGCGGAACGTCAGGGAAGCGCCGGGAGCTGCTCCGGAGCAGGCGGCTCGCCGAGCGGGGGCGTCGGCTCGGGTGCAGGCGCGCTCTTCGCGAGCGTGGCGCTCTGGGACGACTCGCCCTGCGGCGACGAGCTCGAGCCCGGCGCCCACACCACCACGCGCTCGCCTTCGGCGAGGAGCTCCGATCGACCGCGCCGGTTGATTCGCTCCATCGACCCCGGAGAGATGCCGTAGCGCTTGCCGATCATTTCGATCGTCTCGCCGGCCTTCGCCGTCACCACGGTGCGCCGGCGTCCCTTGTCGTCCCAGTGCTGGAAGAACTCGTCGGTCCCGGCGACGATCGTGCGGACGTCGTCCTCACCGAGCACGACGGTCGACGAGAGGTCGGCCGACGATGGGACGAAGAGCTGCAGCGTCATGTTCTCGACGAGGCGCGCCGTCGGGTCGATGTCGTTCCAGCGACGGAGCTCGTCGGGCGCGACCTTGAAGGCTGCGCAGACCTCCTTGATCGTGTCGCCGACCTGGACGCGATAGAAGACGCGCTTGCGATCCGGATACGTGAAGACGTCCTGGGGAACGACGACGACGGGCTTCTCCGCGGCCTTCTTCGGCTCCACCGGGGTCGTCGTCATCGCGGTATCGTCGCTCTTCGGTACGATGAGCACCGTGCCGCCGCGGACGATCTCTCCCTGCGCGATCCCGTTCAGCTCGACGAGCTTCGCGACGGTGACCCTCCGCGCCTGCGCGATCTGGTCGAGCGACTCACCGAAGCGAACGACGTAGCGCTCGACTGCCGGCTCGGACTTGCGGACTCGCGCGAGGTTCGACGAGCAGCCGCTCGCTTTCCCGGCGGGCACCTTCACCGGCCAGTCCGCTCCCGCGACCGAAGGATCCTGCGAGTGCGCCTGCGCCGGGGGCGTGCGCGATGCGCGGAGCTCGGGATTGAGCATCTCGACCTCCTTCGTCGTGACGCCGCAGGCCTGCGCCACGCTCGCGAGCGCGGTCCCGCCCGCGACGAGGACCTCCTCGCCCTCGAGCGGCGCCTCGGGAACGAGGTCCTGGAACCCGAACGCGGCGAGGTTCTTCGCGACGACGGCGGCCGCGAGGATCTTCGGAACGTAGAGCGTCGTCTCCCACGGGATCGAGCCCTCGAGCTTCGAGAGCGCCCAGTAGTCGTTCGTGTTGTAGCGCCGGACCGCCTGGAGCACGCCGCCGTAGCCCATGTTGTAGGCGGCCATCGCGAGCTCCCAGCTCCCGAAGCGACGATGCAGATCGGCGAGGTGATCGGCGGCTGCCTCGGTGGCGAGGGTGATGCTCATGCGCTGATCGGCCCACCGATCCTGCGTGAGACCGTAGATTTTCCCGGTCTCGGGCATGAACTGCCACAGACCGAGCGCCCCCACCGGAGAACGCGCCGCAGGATCGTACCCGCTCTCGATCATCGCGAGCGAGGCGAGGTCCTCGGGGAGGCTCTTCTTCCGCAGTGCCTTGCGGATCGCCGCCGTGTAACGACCGGACCGGCGGTGCCAGATCGTGAAGGTGGCGCGCCCGCGCGGGTCTTCCTTGAAGAACTCGAGATAGCGCACGACGCGCGCGTCCCAGCGAACCGGCAGATCCGGCATCTCGAGCTTCGCGAGCCACGAGAGATCTTTGCCGCTCTCGGACGTCACCGGCGGAACGCTCGGCGTGGGCACCGGAGGAAGACCGGAGGCGTGCACGCGCGGCTTGTCCGCCGTTGCGGCGACCGGGAACGGCAGCTCCTGGGGCCAGGGCGACGACAGATCGCGTTGCGACGGCGGAAAGAGCTCGCGCTCGGCAGCCGCGAGGGCGCGGAGCTCCGGGGTGTCTGCTCCGAGCGCGGTGTCGTCGTACGTCGGTCCGCCCGCGACGGTTCGGCGAATACCGTTGTCGGTCGTCCGTGGGGCCTTGGGCGACGCGCTCGACGACGCGTTCTTCGAAGCCGGCGCCGCACGCTTTCCCCCAGGCGCCGGCGCGCTCTTCGACGCCGGCTTGCCGCTGGCCGCCGGCTTGCCGCTGGCCGCCGGCTTTCCGGTCGACGCTGCGGTCGATGCGGGCTTGCCGCTCGACGCCGACGAGGGCGGGGCAGCAGTCGCCGGGGCCACGACGAACATGGCCCCGAGGATCGGGAGAGCAAAGCGACGGCTTCTCGACCTCATGCCCGCGATGATTCCCATGCGACGAGCAGCGCGTCAAATTCAACGCGGGCGGAAGGCCGACCACCGCGGGGCGTTGGGCACCGGGTCGTGGGGGCGCGAGCCCCGAGTTCAACGCGGGCCGAAGACCACTGAACGGATCTTTACCGGCTGCGCGTCGACAGCCGCGAGTGCTTCAGCCCTCCCGGGCCGCCGCTTCGAGCTTCGCGAAATCGAGCTTCACCATCTTCATGAAGGCATCGGAGATGCGCTTGGCTCGCGCCGGGTTCGTGTCGCGCATCCACTCGTCCATCTTGGCGGGGACGATCTGCCAGCGGAGACCGTACCGGTCGACGAGCCATCCGCACGCGGCAGGCTTGCCACCCCCGGCGAGAAGCGCGTCCCAGTACCGATCGAGCTCTGCCTGGTCGTCGCACTCGACGACGAGCGAGATCGCATCGTTGAATTCGTGGTGAGGTCCCGCGGTGATCGCCTGGAAGCGATGGCCGAGCAGCGTGAAGTCGACGATCTTCACCGACCCGGGCGGGCCGCTCGGCGACTCGCTCATCAGCGGCGTCACGCGGTCGACGCGGGAGTCCGGAAAGATCGAGGCGTAGAAGGCCGCCGCTTCCTCGGCCTCCTTTGCGTACCAGAGGTGGGTGTAGATTTTGGCGCGGGGCTTCGACATGACGATCCTCCTTCTTCAGGGCGCTCGCTGACGCGAGACCGCAGCACGCGAGCGCTCTTCCTGAGCGTGCAGCTCCGGCCTTCCTTTCGACCCGAGCATCCCGGGCTTTCGTCAGGACGACGATCGGCAGACCGGCAGATCGACATGCCCCGGTACTTTTTTCGAGCTCGACCACATTCGACCGGACGGCAGGCATCGAGGATGCGCCGAGCCCCCCTTCAGCCGCGCTCGATTCGAACGAGGTGCATGATCGACGTGGAGGCAAGCTTGGATTCCAGGCCAGCATCCAAGATGTGTGCGCGGAGCACGGCGTTGACGGGACGTGAGCGTGCTCCCTATACGTTGCGAATGGGTGGACTTGGTCGGGCGTGGGTACCGGGCGCTCCGCTGCTCGTCTGGGGTCTTCTCCTCGCGACGAAATCACGCCTCTGGGCCCCCGTCCCGCGCATGACCGGCGGCAATGGGCCACCGTTCGCGGCGATCGGCACGATCGCGGTGGTCTTCGGAGCCACGCTCCTCGCAGTGGCCGTCTTTCACCACAGCCGGCTCGTGGCATACCTCTCGGGCGCCGTCGGCGCTGGCATCACGCTCGTGTACCTCGTCCTGGCGCTGCAGCATTGAGACGGTGGTCCGTGCGCGGCCGCGCGCGCTCGAACGACGTCCAATCCGCTGACGGAGCACGCGCCGTGCGTCAGCGCCTCAGCCAGAGCATCTTCGCCGGGTCGCGCTGAGAAGCGCTGGGCGCGTGCGCCCCCGGTGCATCGACGAACTCCACATCGTCGGCCGGAGTCTGGGTCGCAGCGGTCGCATCCGTGCCCGCAGCGGACGGGCCGCGAGCCGACGGAGGCGTGGGGGATGGATTCCCGCCGAGCTCCGAGTCCTCGCCTTCCCCGCCCGGCAGCGACGGGAGCGCCGCCACGTCGAAGCCGACGGGCACCTTGTAGATCTCGGTGGTCGGCGGGTACGTGTCGGTCTCCTCCTCCTTCTTCTTCGTCCCATCGGGGTACGTGAAGAGGCGGGTCCGCTTGATCTTGTAGCCTTGGATGCCGTGCTGTTTGACGACGACCTTCTTGCCCGAGAGGGTCGGGTCCTCCTCGACCTTCCGCTTGTACGGGAGCGTCGACACCACCTCGCGGTTGAAGCCGACGTGCACCGGGCGCATCTTGCCGAGGAGCTCCACACGGAGTGTGTTGCCCGACGACTTCGCGTGGACGACGACCGGGAACGGGTGAGGATTGCGGACCTTCAGATCCACCGCGGGGTACACGACCGTCGAGTCGAGCCCCATCGGGATGTACGCGCTCGGACGCGAGTGCGGGAGACGCTCGAGCACGTCGAAGCCCGCGAACAACGTCGCCGCGTGGAAGGTGGACGACACCTGACAGGTACCGCCGCCGATCCCCTCCACCATCTCGCCTTTGAAGATCTCCCAGCTCTTGTGGAAGCCGTTCTCCTCGCTTCGCTCGCCGACGATGTCGTTGAAGCTGAGCATTTCGCCCGGCGAGATGACGATCCCGTCGAGCTTCTGCGCGGCCGTGTCGATGTTCTTGCCGCGCCGCCGCGCCTCTCCCCCGCGTGAGAAGTGCGTCTCGTATTCGGCGATGACCGTCGAGATGTCGAGGCTCTTCAGGAACGCCGACGAGATGCGCGGGGCGAACGTCTTCAGCGGCAGCGCGATGCTCTCCGTGCGACGCTCGCGGGCGGCAAGCTCGAGCGCAGCGATCGTCTCGTCGGCGTCGATGTAGCGCCCGTCCCGCTCGGGGACGGTCTCGTGTTTCTCGAGATCGAGCCGTGCCGACACGGGCTGCGTGTCTTCGATCTCCTTGAGCGCGAGGAGCTTCGCCATCGCGACGTCGCGATCGACATAGGTGAAGAGCGGTACGTCCGTGCGCCCCTCGCGCGCCTCCCGAACCGCCTCTGCGCGCGTGATCAGGTCCCCGTCCTCACCGACGCGGAGCGCCACGGCTGCGGTGCGCTCGACGTCGACCCGCACGCCGAGCTCCTCGAGGGTCGCCTCGAGGACCGGGCGATCATGGCCCTCGAGGTTGAACGCGATCCGTCTTCCGAGGAGCGACTTCGCGCGGTCGGCGGCGAGCGCCTGGACGGAGGCGGCGGTGGCCTCCTCGGGCAAACGCTCACCGTCGATGGTGAGACCAGGTAACACTGCTCCGGTGGGCAGGTAGTGGAGCTTGAGCCCGAGCGCACTGCCGCCGAGGAACGCGAAGAGGCCGGCGGCAACGCCGATCCGAAGGCCCCAGCGGTGGGGACGGGGCGGCGGCGGAGCGTGGCGGCCGTGAACCGACGGCCTCGAGGGGGTCTGCGCCGTGCGCGGATGTGCGCTGCTGGGAGGAGGCGGAAAATGCATCGCTGAGCGTTGAACGCCCGTCGGAGTATCCGTCATCCACGCTCAAATCCCAAGAGTCCCGCTCCTTCCCGTATGATTCGTGGACGAGGACGAGGAGCCCGCGGCGTGAAGACCTGCCCTCAGTGCAAGATGCGCTACCCGAACGAGGCGACGTATTGCTTCGTCGAGGGCGAAGGGCTCGTCATGCTGCCCGACCCTCGAATCGGGACGCTGCTCGCCGGGCGGTACGTGATCGAGGAGGTCATCGGCGAAGGGGGAATGGCGACCGTCTACCGCGCGCGGAACAAGCTCACGGAGAAGCAGGTCGCCGTGAAGGTCATGAACCCGATGCTCGCCAGCGATCCGATCGTGCGCGAGCGGTTCCGCCGCGAGGCGCGTTCGGCGCAGAAGCTGGCGCACCCGAACATCATCGAGATCTACGATCAGGGCGACACCGAGGACGGCACCGCGTACATCGTGATGGAGCTGCTCCAGGGCGAGCCGCTCGCGACCGTCATCAGCCGTCGTCCGCTCGAGATCGACCGCGCGATCCACATCATGATCCAGATCGCCCGCGGCGTCGCCCGCGCGCACGATCTGGAGATCATCCACCGCGACATCAAGCCCGAGAACATCTTCTTGTGTCGCCGCGAGGACGGCTCGGACCTCGTGAAGGTGCTCGACTTCGGGATCGCGAAGAGCCGTCAGGACTCACGGCTCACCACTCAGGGCGAGCTGTTCGGCACGCCGCAGTACATGGCGCCGGAGCGCATCGTCGGGAAGGACTCCGGTGGATCGGGCGACATCTACGCGCTCGGCATCGTCTTCTTCGAGATGTTGACGGGCGAGCTGCCGTTCAACGCTCCCGACATCGCGACGTTCTTCGTCAAGCACATGCAGGAGCCCCCGCTCCCCGTGCGTTCGCGGAACGCACAGGTGCCCGCGAAGCTGGACGAGCTCATCCTGCGCATGCTCGCGAAGGCGCCCGGCGACCGACCCGTCGACGCGCATCGCGTTCACCAGGACCTCCTCGAGATCATCCACGACCGCGAGGCCATCGCCCCGCCCTCCGCCGCGGAGGAGGAGCCGGTGAACGAGGCCGCGCCGGTGACGCTCGCCGCCGGCCCGACCGATCAGTGGACGCGGCGCCTGACAGTGCTGGAACAGATGCTCGCGACCGCCTTCGGCGCCAAAGCACGTGCTCCGGGCGACCTCACGAACATGCTCGAGCAGGCGAACGACCTCGTTCGAAAGGTCGTGTCGTGCCGCGTCCGGACGTTCGAGGCGCAGGACGCGCTCGAACACCTCGACGGCAAAGGCCGTGAGAAGCGGGCCCAGCTCGGCTTCGCGGTCGACCAGCTCGGCGTCGACGCATCGAAGGCAAAGGAAGATCTCCGCGCGGCTCGCGACACGCTCCGCAAAGCCGAGGACGAAGCACGAGGCGCCCGCGAGCGCTACGCGGCTGCCCACAAGGAGGCCTTGTTCTGGGAGGGGCGCTGCGGCTTCCTCGAGCCCTCCGCCGATCTCGCGCAGGCATACCGTTCGATCGCCGACACGGTCGACGAGTGGATCGCGCTCCAGCAGGAGACGCGTCGATCCCAGGAGCTCGCAGACGCCGCGGAACGCGTCGCAAACGATCTCGACTTCCAGATCCGCGAGCTCCGCTCGGCGCTGACCACGTGGGAGCAGGAGCACGACGACGCGCGCACCAAGAGCGAGGAGCTCATCCTCCGTCACGGGACGGACGCCGACCGCCTCGAGGCCGAGCTGCTCGAGCTGACCGCACGCTTCTGCCAGCCCCTCCGCACCCGGCCGGAGCTCGCACCGCTCTTCAAAGAGCTCGAGACCGACGCGGCGGCCTGAGCGCCGAGGCGCTGCCGGTCGTCGCCTCGACGCTCAGAAGATCTCGGACATCCGAGATCCACGCGGCGTCTGCGTGCACGGCGGCGCGCCGTTCGCCGGGGTCGTCGTCACCTCGTTCGCACGGTCGATGACGACGTCGGTCCCCTTGATGACGATCGTCCCGTCCTTCTTCATCGTGATGCTCGCCGCTCCCGACGTGATCGAGATCGACTCGCCGCCGTCGATCGCAACCGCCTTGCCGCCGTCGATGGTCACCACCTTCAGCGCCCGCACGTCCGCGAGCTCCTGCGTCGCCGACCGCAGGGCCGGGGCGGCATCCTGCGCGCGGCTCGTAGCGACCGGCGCGACGACGCCAAGCGCGAGCGCGGCGAGCGAGATGCCCCGACGCCAGGGGCGCGACGCCGGGTTCGACGCAGCAGCACGGAGGCGGATCTCGATCATGACGGACTCCTTCGTGAGCGGCGCTTCGCGGGTCGAAGAGGCTTCTCGCGCGCTCGCCGCGAGAGTAGCAGAGGACTCGATGTCACGCCTGGCGACGAGGATCCTTCGATGACGACCGGCTGGAGCGGCGCTGCCAAGAAGGAAGCCGCGAAGGCACGCTCGCGCGACCGCAACGCGGATCCCGGGCCGGTGCCGACGCGGGACGTCCTCCACGAAGCCGCGCTCGCCTACCTCGCGCGGAGCGCGGCGACCGCCGCCACGCTCGGACGCGTGCTCGATCGCAAGATCGCGACCTGGGCGCGGAAGGCCGGCCGCGCCCAGCGAGACCCCGAGCTCGTCGCCGCCGATCTGGCGAGCTGCCGCGAGTCGATCGAAGCGATCGTCGCCCGCTTCCGCGAAGTCGGCCTGATCAACGACGCCGCATACGCGAAGTCACGCGCGCGGAGCCTCTCGCGCGCGGGCCGCTCCCGCCGCGCGATCTCCGCTCATCTTGCTGCGAAGGGGGTCGACGCCGAGACCGCGCGCGAGGCCATACCGAGCGACGCCGGCACCGAGCTCGATGCCGCGATCGCGTTCGCGAGGAAGCGCCGAATCGGCCCGTACGCGAGAGAGACGGACACGCAAGACCAGAAGAGCAAGCAGAAGGCTCTCGCCGCCATGGCGCGTGCGGGCTTCGGCTGGAGCACGTGCGAGCGCGCGCTCGGAATGGACCGCGAACAGGCCGAAGAGCGCCTCGCGGAAGCGCGGCTCCGCGACTGAACGCAGCTACGTCATTGAAGCAAGTTGGGGCTCGCGCCCCAACCACCCGCAGATGTACGCGTCGAATTTGGTCGGATTCGTCGATTGTATCCGCACCCTAATTCCCGGAAGATCGAGGCTGGACGCGATCCGCGCCGAGGAGCGGCAGCGCGTACGCTGCCGGGGAGAGCTTGTCGAGGACGACGGCGGTCTCTTGATTCCCCCAGCCCCAAAGGGTGCCCGAGAACGGGCCTTCGCTCTCGATCCAGTGTGGCCCCGCCTCACAGGTGCCAGCCGGATAGACGACGGGCTCGTAGAGGTGTCCGGTGAGCGGGACGCGCGCATATTCGAAGCGCTCGCCGACCGGCGTCCAGCCGGTGACGGTTCCGGCGCAGTCGAGGACGACGTCGGGACCTCCGCGCGGCCGGACGAGGACGACGCTGTGACTGGGAAAGTCCAGCGGCGCGAAGAAGGGATAGCGACGATGCCATCGCGACGTCGGGAGCTGGTGGACGGTGAGGGCGCCGCCGCGGAGGTCCGGCTCGCCGCTGATGTCGACCCCGTGGACGTCGAGCTGATGCAGGGGGCCGGTCATGCTCTCGCTGAAGTAGAAGGGGTGCGCGTCGTCCTGACTCCGCACCGAGAACGGAGCGTCGGCGAAGAAGACCACGAGCTCGCCTCTCCCGACGCGCTCGGGCGCTCCCTCCGGTCGATAGGGGTCGTACTCGAGAAGCGTACCGTCAGCGCCGCCGAGGATCCGCCAGAGCGGCGCCTCTGCGAGCTCCTCCCAGCGGTTCGCGTGGCGCGCGGCCACGTATTCGGAGCCCCAGAGCGACGAGGGGAGCGCCACGCTATAGGAGCGCGACATGTCGTGACCCAAGAAGGGCTGACTGTACTCCCAGTCGATGAGCGTCATCGGAGCGAACGTGACGAGGCCGACTGGCTTGTCGGCGATCACCGGCCGGCCGGCGAGCGCGTCGTTGGTCGTGTGAGAGAACACCTCGCCGCGCTGGAGCGTGATCGCTCGCGCGGGCCCGTCCAGCGTCGGCAGAAGGACGTGTGTGTCGTCGAACGCGGCGAGCGCGAAGGTGCGCCCGGGCCACACGGCGGACGGCGCGTCGATCGCGGGGAGCGCCGCGGGGAGGCCAGGCTTGAAGATCCCCGTCTCGACGGGCTGCTCCTCCCAGAGATGGACCGGGAAGAGCGAGAACGCGGAGATCGGCGCTGTGTCGCGCTCCAGCGCGGCCGGTGCGTACGCCGAGATCTGCGTGACCAGGATGGGCGTGTCGGAGACGAGCTCGATCGCAGCGGAGACGAGCTCGTCACGCGCGGCCGGATCGGTGCTCTCGACGAACCCGGCGGTTGGGCATCGTGAGTTGCTGTCGATCCACGCCTCTGACGGCAAGAATGGCAGGAAGAGCGCCGAGACGACCACCGTCTCGGCGGGCGAGACGAGCCCGTCCTCGAGCGGCAGGTACTCGACGCCTCGCCCGTTGAACACCGTGCGCCGCGCGTATGGAGCGGCGTCCTCCTCGCGAGCGTCCGCCGCGGTTCGACTCTTGAATCTCAGACGAAGACGCGCCGGAGTGTCCGACGGGTTCGAGACGACGAGCGCGTAGCACCCTCTCGGCACCCAGCTATCGCCGGGGATCCAGGTCGATGCGGTCATGAGGAAACGGCATCCGGCGCTGCCTCCGCGCTCCGCGAGAGAGCTCGGATCACACGGGTCGGCGGCGGCCCCGGCGTCGGAGTACCCCGTCGGACTCGGCTCGACGCCCGCCTCCTCATCCACATTGGAGAACCGCTCCCGCGGCTCGGCACCGCACGCCGCCAACGCGGTCGCCCACATGACCCCCGCGAGCGAGCGGTAAAAGAGCGGCGCGCGCATCGCTCGTACATAGCATCGCACCCGCATGTGGTCGGATTCATCGTTCCGACGCTCGGTCACGGACTTACCTGCGTCGGGTGCATCCGACCTGGGCCGGAAAAGGACCTCCGAGCGGAGGTCCATCGTGACGGACCGCGAGTGCACCTCGCGGGAGCAGAGGTGCATCGCACAGGATGCCCAGGTACATCGCGCCGGACCAGAGGTGTATCGCACACGAGCCGCGGTGCATCGCGCGAGAGCAGAGGTGCATCGTCGGGGAGCGTCGGTTCGGCGAGCGGGAGCGCCGGTAGGGCTCGTCCGAGCTCGGGCGCATCTCGGCGGACCTCCTCTCGGCCGGGCCCGAGCAACCTCGCCGCAGCGCCACGCGGCGAGGTGCGACATTCGAGCGATCCGTGGGTTCGGCGGAGCGAGGGCCCGTGGTATCTCCTGCGGCATGAGCCACGAGCCCACGGTCCACCTCGAGCGCGACGAGCACGGCGTCGTCACGCTGATCCTCGACGACGCGCGGCGCCGCAATGCGATGACGCCGGAGCTCGGCGACGCGCTCGCTGCACGCGTACGCGAGCTGGTGAAGGACGAGACGGTACGCGCGGTGGTGCTCACCGGCGCGGGTGGCGCGTTTTCGGGCGGCGGCGATCTCGCGATGCTCGAGCGGCTGCGCACCGTGAGCGCGGCGGAGGCCGAGTCGTTCATGCTCGACTTCTACGCTCGCTACCTGTCGATCACGTCGCTCTCAGTGCCGACGATCGCCGCGCTCGACGGGCCCGCGATCGGCGCCGGGCTCTGCGTCGCGATGGCATGCGACCTCTGCGTGGTGGACGAGGACGCGAAGCTCGCGCTCAACTTCGCGAAGCTCGGGTTGCATCCCGGCATGGGCGCGACATACCTGGCGCCCCTACGCGCTGGCGCGATGCGTGGTGCGGAGCTGCTCTACTCGGGTCGACGCTTCGACGGACGCGAGGCGCAGCGACTCGGCCTCGCCCTCGAGGCGGTGCCGACGAGCGAGGTGCGTGGCCGCGCCGCCCTGCTCGCGCGCGAGATCGCGTCCGCCGCGCCTCTGGCGATCCGCGGACTGCACCGCACCCTCGGGATCGACCGCGCTGCGCTCGCACGCGCGCTCGCGCACGAGGCTCGGGAACAGGCGCTCAGCTACGCAAGCGCCGATCTCGGCGAGGGCCTGCGCGCGGCGACCGAGAAGCGCGCGCCGCGCTTCACCGGGCGCTGAAACGTCGGCGCAGGGTCATCTCGCACGTGCTCGAGGGCGAAGGAGCCCCTCGAGCACGTGACTGCCAACGCCGACCTCTCTCAGACGACAGGCTCGAGCGCCCGGCCCGCAACCGGCACCCAGCCCGGGCGCGCTGCCAGCCGCCTGGCCAGCGGTCGGTACGCGAGCGACAAGATCGCGGTCCAGACGATGTCACCGAGGAGCGTGCCCCCGAAGAACGGGATCGCTGCCACGAAACAAGCGGCGAGCCCGCTCGCGTCGTGGGAGTACATCGCTCCGCCGATCCAGACTCCGAGGTTCGAGAGCAGGAAGAACGCGCACGAGCCGAGCGCGGCAGCGGCGAGCGCGCCTCCACGTCGCTTTCGGAGCGCCATTCCAAGGAGCGCCTGGACGATGAACCCTGCGTAGACGAAGGGTGTGACCGCGCTCACGGCGGGATATCCCCGGAGCCACGCGAGGGCGACGTCGCCGACGAACATCGCGACGAGGACCACGGCGATCGCCGCCACCGGCTTCATCGTTCGACCCGCAAAGACCGCGGTAGCGCCGACGGGCGCGAAGTTCGGCGGATGGGGGACGATGCGAAGGACGACGCAGAGCGCGATGAGGAGTGTCGGGAGCATCACGGATTCCTGAGGTGGTTGGGACGATCGCTCGTCGATTCGTTCGGGGCCATCACCGCTCGGCGGCGCAGCACGGGTCTCGGTTCATCGTCGCTACGCCAAGGCATCGACGATGACGCGAACAGCGAAACGAAGCGCGTCCCCAGGTCGACCGGGGACGCGCTCGCGCTTCTGGCTCAGTGGAGGAAGGTGCGAACGGTCTTGTTGCCGGCCAGATCGCACACCGAGAGGACGAGCCCCTCCTTGGCGACCTGGAGATCGAACGCCCCGGGGAGAACGGCGTCGAACGAGGGCGTAGCATCCGAAATCGACGCGTACGCGCGCACCGCGGTGCCCTGACGAACGGCGAGCGAGACACGCGTGCCGAGCCCCGACAGATCGAGATCGCTCACCGGACCGACGACGCCGGTGACGACCGGCGTCCACGCGACCGCGTTCAGGTCGGCGATGGCGGCGCTGCGAACGGTGAGCTCGCCGTCCGCTGCGACGCAGGCGACGTAGAGCTTCGAGTCCGCCCACGCGACGTCGACGCGCGTGGCGTCTGCGCAGCTGCCGATCTCCACGAAGTCCGACGCCTGGGCGACGCTGCCGGGCGTGGACGTCGCCCGGACGCTCGCCCTTCCACCGGCGAGATAGGCGCCGACGAGCGTATTGCCCGCGCGGATCAGCTTCGGCGCGGTCGCGTTCGTCGCCGCGGCTTCGACCGTCGCGAGGTTGGTCCAGAGATTCGAGAGTTGGCCGAAGCTCGCGACCGGGAACCTCGACAGCGTCAGTCCCACGTTCCTCTGCGCGATCAGCGCGTAGAGGACGTGATCGACGAACGCGACGCTGTGCGCGCGGCTTCCTGTGTAGGCCGGCGTGAGCGCGTAGGTTCCCGTGCCGCCGTCCTTGACGACCGAGACGAGACCTCCGAACGCCGAGTAGTTGGTCGTGTAGTACGAGCTTCCGTTGTCGAACGAGAGCTCCGAGTACGAGTAGAACTGCGGCGTGTAGCGGCCTTGGTACGCCTTCCAGCGCGACTGAGCGCCGAACCCTTGGAGGTTGTAGACCGCGAACACGTTCGGGCCGCTGTAGACGCCACCGCCGTCCCAGATCTGCCCTTCGTCCGTCAATGCCTGGCGGTAGGCCGGGTCGCCGAACATGAACCCGAGACGCGCACCATCGTCGACCTCGTTGACGGCGAGCGCGAAGCTGTAGGCCGTCGTCACGGACGGGAGGGCGGCAAGCTCCGACCAGGCCGGCGCGGTGTTGCAGATGTACTTGGTCGCGCCGGCATCGACCTCGCCGTCGTCGAGGACGCCGTTGCCGTTCGCATCGACGCCGACCTCGATCGCGATGCCACCGAAGGCGCAGTGGTTGCCCGCGAGCTCTGCCGAAGTCCGGATGCGCGCCGAAAGGCCGTCCTCTGCGGCCTCTCCCGCCGCTCCGTTGCAGACGTACGTCGGCGTGCCCTTCTCCTGCGGATCGAGGACGCCGTTTCCGTTGGCGTCGATCCCCGTGTCGATCCGCTTGCCGCCTTCGCGGCAATTCGCGCCCGCCGGCTCGTCCGACGTCGCGATCAGTGACGTCTTTCCGTTCGTTCCGCTCGTCCCGTCCGTCCCGTTCTTTCCATTCGTTCCGTTCGTTCCGTTCGTTCCGTCTGCTCCGTTCGTCCCGTTCGCTCCATTCGCTCCATTGGCGCCGTCCGCCCCGGGCTGGCCATCGTCGGCCGCGCCACACCCCACGTAAGCAAGCAGCGCGACGCACGAGAAGGCCGCGAGAACACCTCGGGAAACACGCATGAGAACGCTCGCAATCGTTGATGAGACCTGCTGCGCGACGGCTCTCTACGGATGAGGCTGAAGAGCCACGCGTCCGCCGCGATCAGGCGGTGGTGCACGAAGTACGACCACGCTTCGGTGACCGGATGCCTACCCTCGAGGCAGAGCCAGACAACACGAGCCAGCGGTCGAAGAGACGTCGGCTCGGGCCATCACCAGGTCTTCGGGCTTCGGTGGAATCGACCGATCCTCGAAAGAGAATCAGCCTCATTCACCATTACCGCTGCGGGGCAGCTCCGGATTCACACCGGATTCCCATAATGTCAGTCCACCGGGACCGACGGCATATGGCGATCGGTGCCGTAACAGGCACGATGCAAGTCCGTCAAGGAACACGTCGCGAAGCGACGCACCGCGCGGCCGTGAAGCGCGACGATCTCGGTGTGACTCCGCGGCGATGCGTCGAGCGACGAATGAGCGAGGAATGCGCGCGACGAACGAGCTCGCAGCGTCGAGCGATGAGCGAGCACGCGACGTCGAGCGAACAGCGTGCACGAAGCGTCGAGCGAACAGCGTGCGCGAGAGGACGCGCGCTCCGATTGACACCCTCGACCCTCCGCAGTATCCGGTCGCTCGCTATCGGTGCTCGTTGGGCTGCTGTCCCACGGGCTGAAAAGGGAACCCGGTGTGAATCCGGGACTGCCCCGCAGCGGTAATCGAGAACGAAAGTCATCACGAAGCACTGGGCGCCTGCGCCTGGGAAGCGATGACCGGTAGGAAAGCGATCGGTGACGATCGCAGCGCTCGTGAGTCCGAAGACCTGCCGAGAGCGCGCCCGCCCGGTGACGGACGAGCGCTTCTGACGAGCCTTCGTGGGGAAGGCCGGCAGGCCACGAGGGCAAGCGTTCTCCTCCACGAACGTCGCACCGCCGCCCTCTCCGCCTCTCGACGCCTCCACGCGGCTCTCCCCTCGCATCGCGGGACATCGCGGGAACTGGAGACAGCGGATGAGGCTCATCGACGGAAGGAAGCTGCACGTCGGCGCGGCGCTGCTCGCGTGCGCCCTCGCGGCCACGGGCTGCGATGGCAAGACGAACGACACGCACCGAGGCGGAGGCGAAGACTCAGGCGCGAGCGCTCCGAGCGGAGATCACGATGCGGGACGCGAGCGACCGGAAGACGCGGGCAGCCCGGCGGACAGCGGCAGCGATGACGACGGCGGCGACGCGTCCGTCCCCGCGCAGGCGTGCACCGGCGGAACGGTGCTGCCCGTGACCGGCGACTACGTCGACGGCAGCGGCACGGAGCACTGGCTGCGAAAGACGGCGAGCGCGACGACGTACACGCGAGTGCCCGGCGGCGCTCCGGTGCCGGCGAAGCCGCCCACGCTCTGGCGCGTCGTCGAGACGTGCCCCGATCAGAAGACCTTCGTCGCCACCTCCGAGAACGCGACCTACGCGCGCGTCGACTGGACGACGGACGCGCTCCAGGACGGTTCGCGCCTCCACCTGTGCGTCGCCGCCGAAGAGATGGCGGACGTAGCCGCCGCCTTCGCTGCGCCGAAGTCGAACGCGAATGCGCTCGGTGCGGGCTGCAAGGGCGGGCCGTGGATGACCCTCACGACCGCAAAGGATGGTGGCCGATGAACGCCTTGACCCGCACGATCGTCGCCTGCGTTGCCACGGCGAGCATCGTTCTCCCTGCACGCCGCGCCGCCGCCGAGGCCTTCGGCGAGTACGACACGAAGGGCAGCTATTCGATCACGCTCCCGCCCCGGACGACGAGCTACGCGACGCTCATGGACTCGTTCGGGCCCGGCACGTCGGCGGTCATCGACGGCTATGCGCTGAAGGGGCGGCTCATCGCGGCCAACGACAGCACCATCTACCTCCAGAAGAACTTCGGCTCGAGCGTGTGGCTCCCCGTGGCGAAGGTCGCCTCGAACATGGACCCGAGCTTCGTGAAGATCTCGCCCGACGGCGCGACGATCGCGCTCGGCATCGGGTACTTCCAGCCGCTCTACCTCGTCGGGTCGAACCTACTCAGCGTCAACGCCCCTCCGAACCTGAGCACGCATGCCCAGGTGAAGCGGTTCAACGCGAACTACTACGACGCCGTCTGGCGGGACGCGCGCTACCTCCTCATCAACAGCGAGGGGCCCACCGGAAGCCGGGTCTACGCGATCGACACGTACCTCGCCAACCCGGCCTCCGCCTTCATCCCCCTCATCGAGAACGTGCCGGGAGCCTCCGCCGGCATCACGGTCGACCGCTTCGGAAACCTCGTGACCGGCATCGGTTACGGCACGAATACGGGGGAGCTCAAGATCTGGCCGGCCGGCGACGTCGCAACGGCGCTCGCTCCGGACGGCGCTCCCCTTGCCTACTCGAGCACGGGGCACGTGCTGGCAGCGGGGGTCCTCAGCGCAGCGTCGCTCGGCTTCGACGCCGACAACAACCTCTACGTCGGCGGCGGCGACGCGTTCGGTGGGTCTGGTGACTACGGCTATGCCGCGCTGATTCACGGCGACGTCCTCACGCGCGTCCTCGCCGGTGGCGACCCACTCGACAGATCGATGCCCGGCGAGTTCACCGTGATGGCGCCGGATCCCTGCAAGAACGACGACTTCACGAACGTGCAGTACGTCTCCTCGCTCAAGATGCTCGTCGTCAGCGCCAACCTCGCGTCGAAGCCGCCGAACTGCGCGCCGATGGACAACGGCGCCGCGAGCGGGAGCGCCACCGTGCAGCTCTACTTCCCCCCCGACGCCCCCGACACGGACGGCGACGGCATCCCCGACGGCGCCGACAACGCGTATCTCACGCCCAATCCCGATCAGACCGACAGCGACGGCGACGGCTTCGGTGACGTCGCCGATGTCGACTTCGACAACGACGGCATCGTGTCGGGCAAGGACTTCTCGGTCTTCGTCGACGCCTTCGACGCGGCGACGGGCGGCTCGAACTACGACGCTCGTTGCGACCTGAACCGCGACGGAAAGATCGACTGGACCGACTACGCGCTCTTCAAGGCCCGCTGGGCGACGACCGCGCCGTTCTACTGATCGCTGGACGACCGACGATGCGGTTCACTCCCAGATCGCTTCGAGGCTTCGGCGCGAGCGCAGCCATCGCGATCAATTCGATCGCTGCGCTCGCCCTCGGGGCCTGCGGAGGCAAGCTCCTCGACGAGCCGAGCGGCCAGGGCATCGGCTGGTGCAGCGACGACGACTGCCCGGACGGGGCGAGCTCACGCCCCCGCACGAGGGACGGCGGGGCCGCCATCGACGGCAGCGACCGCGATGGCGGCAGCTCGTACGAGGCTGGCACGTGCGAAGCCGGACCGGGCGCGCGCTTCATCACCGGCGTCGTCGATCATCGCTTTGGCAGCGGCCAGGACCACAATCAGGTCGGCGGCTTCCCCGCAGCCCTTTACGGACCTCCTCACGCGGGCGACCCGTCATCGGTCGTCTCGCTCGGGAACGGCGGCTACGTCGTCGTCGAGTTCGCAGGCAATGCGATCGTCGACGGTCCCGGCGTCGACTTCACCGTGTTCGAGAACCCGTTCGGGACCTTCAGGGAGCTCGCGACCGTCGCCGTGAGCGAAGACGGAGTCACCTGGCACGAGTTCCCGTGCACCGCCGGGCCCGAAGCGACCGACTTCGGCTACTGCGCGGGGGTCGAGCCGGTCCTCTCTCGTCCGGACAACGGCGTCGATCCGCTCGATCCGAGCGTCTCCGGCGGCGACACCTACGACCTGCGCGACATCGGGGTCGCCCGCGCTCGATACGTGCGCATCACGGATCGCCCCGACCTCGACACCGTCTTCGACCTCGACGCGGTGGCGATCGTGAACGCGGAATGCCCGTGACGGCAGTACCGGTCGTTGCGCCGAGCTCGGGTGGCGTTCCTCTCGTGCTGCGACGCTAGCTCTCGTCTCGAACGATCAGCTCGAAACGGGAACGACGGCGCCGGCGATGACTCGCCACGCGCCGTCTTCGTCCCGTCGCCAGGTGCGCACGTAGCGATAGGTGCCGGCGACGGGCTGGTCGCGGAAGGTGCCGGCGAGATCGACGAGGGCGGTGGCGATCCCGATGTCGGCGCCGTGGAGCTCGATGACGAGCTCACGCGGATCGAGCCGGGTGAGCTTCTGGGCGCCCGAGCGGTGCACCTCGAGATCGTCCTCTTTCCGTAGGAGCTGCCCGTCGGGCGTGCTGAAGACGAGGGCATCGTCGAGCAGAGCGTCGAGCTCGTCGACGTCGCTCGCGAGCATCGCGCCCCGGAGGCGCTGTTCACCGTGTTTGATCGCCGCGCGCGTCATTCTCGTTGCCGAACGCGTAGCTCAGGGCGAGCCGCGCGTGAAGTCCTTCACGCGCGCGCGACGATCGCGAGGAGCTTCGCGCCGTACTTCGCGAGCAACGCCATCCCCATCCCCGAAACGGCGAGGAGCTGCGCCTCGCTCGTCGGGCGCGCCTCTGCGATCCCGACAAGCGTGCGATCCGTGAGGATGCGGAAGGCCGGCACGCGACGCTTCTTCGCCTCGGCACCACGCCACTCGCGCAGCGCGGTCTCGAGCGGCGAGCCCGTGGACGCGGGCGCACCGGCAGAGGACGAGGCCTTCTTCGAGCGTGCCCGCTTCCCGCGGCTCGTGCTGGCGCCCTTCGCGGCGCGGCCCTTCCCGGCTCGGCCCTTCTTGCTCGGCGGCGGTGTCACCAGGATGCGGAGCGGGGCGGCGACGCTGTCGCTCTTCCGTCCGAGCCACACTCGCTGGAACGTGATCGTCTCGCCGTCCTTCTCGAACTCGTCGGCGACGACGCTGACTGCGCCGGAGCGCGCGAGCGCGCCGAGGATGTGCTCGAGCGTCTTCCGGTCGATCTCGCCGTCGCCGAAGAGATCGCGGTGGAGCTGTCCGACCGCGCGCCCATCCCGCTCTCGAAGCGCTTCGAGGATGCGGCTCGCCGCGCTCTCCTCCGCCGCGCTCGGTACGCGGAACGAGAGCGCGAGACTCGAGGCGGGCGCGCACACGTCGCAGCTCCCGCACGGCGCTCCCGGATCGTTTCGGTCGCCGAAGTGCGCGACGAGCTGGAGCATCCGACACGCGGACGTCTCGGCGTAGCGGCGCATCCGCATGAGTTGCTCGCGCTTGTGGGCGCGCTGGCGGTCGTACGCCGCTCGCCAGTCGGCCTCACCGCGACGAACGGTGTCGTCCGGCTCGACGAGCGCGCCACCGTGGACCCAGAGCTTCTCGATCACCTTCTCGAAGACCTCCGCCTTCAGGCGCGTCTTCTTCGCGAGGCTCTCCAGCGTCGTGCCGCTCGTCCCGATCGCCTTCTGGACGCGCGCGAGCACGTCCGGCTCGGGGTAGTCCCGTTCGAGAAAGAACTCGTGCGTCTTCGTGTCGACGAACGAGTGGAGCAAGACCGCGCGCGACGGAGCCCCGTCACGACCGGCGCGTCCGATCTCCTGGTAGTAGCCTTCGATCGAGGCTGGGAGAGCGGTGTGGATGACGGTGCGGACGTCGGGCTTGTCGATCCCCATGCCGAACGCCGTCGTCGCGATGATGACGTCGAGCTCTCCGGCGAGGAATGCAGACTGCACCCGATCGCGCACGTTCGCCGAGAGGCCCGCGTGGTAGGCGCCCGCGCGGAGGCGCGAGAGCTCCTTGCCGAGCTGCTCCGATTCACTTCGCGTCGGCGCGTACACGATCGCGGGCCGCCGCGCAGGATCCTGGAGGAGGCTCTTCACGACGCTCGCCCGATCGCTCGGACTTCGCTCGACCACCTCGACGCCGATGTTCGTTCGCCGGAAGCCGTGAATGAAGCGCGCCGGCGCTCCGAGGCGCAGCTCGCCGATGATGTCGTCCTGCACCGCGGGTGTCGCGGTGGCGGTGAGCGCGATCACGGGCGCGGGGCGGAGGAGCGGCAGCCGCTCGCCGAGCATTCGATAGTCGGGGCGGAAGTCGTGGCCCCACTGCGAGATGCAGTGCGCTTCGTCGATCGCGACGAGCGTCGGCTTCCGCCGCGCGAGCATCTCCGGAAACCCCGGTACCTTGAGCCGCTCCGGCGCGATGAAGAGGAAGTCGAGCGCACCGTCGAGGTATGCCTTGCAGACGGCGCGCGACTCGGCGCGCTGGCGTCCCGAGTGGATCCGCTCGGCCGCGAAGCCGCGCCGTACGAGCTGCGCGACCTGATCCTCCATCAACGCGATGAGCGGGCTCACCACGAGCGTCGTCCCACCGCGGGCGAGGCCGGGGAGCTGGTAGCAGAGCGACTTGCCAGCCCCCGTCGGCATCACGAGGAGCACGTCCTGTCCGGAAGCGGCAGCCCGGCAGACGTCCTCCTGGTACGGACGAAACGCGGAGAAGCCGAACGCCGACGACAGAAGCTCGCGGAGGTCGCTCGAGCGCGCGGGGCGAGCGACCGGCGACGTCGTCCACGCCGCGCTCTCACCCGCGGGTCGCGCCAGGCGCTCTCCGGCGTCGTCATCGGAGCGAACGCGTGGAGGCGCCGCCGCCCGTCCCTCGGGACCGCCGCGCGTGCGGGCCGCCGACGCTCGCTTCTCGACTCGAGCGTTCCCGGCCTCCTCATCCACATCGCGAGGCGTCTGCAGGTCCGTCGGCATGGATCTCGATCCGGCGGCCCGCGTCGATCGAGGCAGGTCGGACGCCGGTCCGCCAGCGGCCACGGTCCCGACGACCTCGCGCACGTAGCGCTCGATGGCTTCCGTGAACCCGTCGAGCGTCTCGTCGCCGCGCTCGATGCGCGCGAACTTCGCCTCCCACTCGCCGGTCATCGCCGGGCTCTTCACGTGGGGATGCACCATGCCGATCAGCGCAACGCCCTTGTCGGTCGCCGCGAAGACCTTGCCGTCACGGACGATGTACTCGCGACGAAGGAGCGTCTCGATCATCGACGCGCGCGTGGCCGGCGTTCCGAGGCCACGCTCACGCATCGCCTGGGAGATCTCCTTCTCATCGAGTGTGCGCCCGGCGGTCTCCATCGCGGTGAGGAGCGTCGCATCGGTGAAGCGCGGTGGAGGCCGCGTCTGTTTCTCGACCGCCTTCGCGTCGATCACGCGGCGAGGCATCCCCGGCGCGAGGCCGCCGGGAAGCGTCGGCTCCGCGCTCTTCGGGTCCTTCGAGCGTCCGAGCTTCGGATCGAGGACCTTCCACCCCTCCTCCTCGACGCTCGTGCCCGAGCTCACGTACCGGTCGACGACGTCACTCCCGGTCACCGCCGTCAGCACGGTGGTCACCGCATAGACGTGATCGCCATGCCACGCCTCGAGCAGTCGCCGGCAGACGAGGTCGTAGATCTTCCGCTCGTCCGCGGGCAGCTCGTCGGGCGCCTTCCTGTCGGTGGGGATGATCGCGTGGTGGTCGGTGACGCGGGCGTCGTCGACGAAGCGCGAGCCGAGCGGACGGGTCCCGGTCCCGGGAGCGAGGAGCTCGCGGTAGGGCGCCTCGATCGCGCGGACGACGTCGGGGAGCGTGCTCGCGATCGTGCGCGAGAGCCAGCGGCTGTCGGTGCGCGGATAGCTGAGGAGCTTCCGCTCCTCGTACAGCTTCTGCGCGATCTGCAACGTGCGCTGTGCAGTGAAGCCGAAGAGACGGTTCGCGTGGCGCTGGAGCTCGGTGAGATCGTAGAGCTGCGGCGGCGGCAGTCGGCGCGTTTGGCGGTCGACCGACTCGATCCGAGCAGTGCCCCGCTTCGCTCGCTCGACGACGGCGCTCGCCTCTTCGCCGTCCGGAGGGAGACGCTTCGCCTCGCGCGCCTTGCCTGTCGGTGCGGGCGCCCCGGGCGCGGCACTTCCGATCCACGTGCCGTCGTACCGATCCCGCTTCGCGTCGGCTCCGGCGCTCGGAGCCGGCGGACCGAACGTCGCCACGACCTCGAGGTAGTCCTCCGGGACGAACGCGCGGATCTCGAGCTCGCGCGCGACGATCATCGCGAGCGTGGGCGTCTGGACGCGACCGACGGACAGGTTGTCGTCGTGGAGCAGGCTGTAGACGCGCGAGAGGTTCATCCCCACGAGCCAGTCCGCACGGCTCCTGGCGCGCGCCGCGTCCGCCAGGCGATCGAACGCCTTGCCTTCCGCGAGCGACTTGAACCCGGCGGCGATCGCCGCGGGCGTGAGCGACGAGAGCCACAGCCGCTTCACCGGCTTCTTCGATCGCGCCGCCTCGTAAATGTAGCGGAAGATGAGCTCACCTTCGCGCCCCGCATCCGTCGCGCAAACGACGCCGCGAACGTTCGGATCGGTCATGAACCGGCGCACGACCTGGTACTGGTCGCGCGTGTCGTTCCCGACGACGAGCGGCCACGACTCCGGGAGCAGCGGGAGGTCGTCGAGGCGCCAGCGCTTCCAGGCGGGGTTCATCTCGTGCGGCTCGGCGAGGGCGACGAGGTGACCGATGGCCCAGGTGACGATCCAGCCGTTACCGCTGATGTGACCGTCTCCGCGCGTACGCGCGCCGAGCACCTGCGCGATGTCCCGCGCGACGCTCGGCTTCTCCGCGACGACGAGCACGTTGCTCATGGTCGAGCACTCGGGCGAGCGCGCCGCGTACGCGGCTTCGTCGAGCCTTCGGCCGCCGCCGACCCGCTCACCGTGGTCACCGCATCCTCGGCCGAGTCGAGCCGTTCGTCGGGCACCGAGCCGTTCGTCGAGGCCTTCGCTCGCGCCGAGGTCTTGGCTCGCGTCGAGGTCTTGGCTCGCGTCAAAGTCTTGGCTCGCGTCGAGGTCTTGGCCCGCTTGGGGCTCTTGCTCCGCGTCGGGGCCCCCGTCGACTCGGAGCCGTCGATCAGCGAAGCGCCTTCGACTCCTTCTGCCAGTGACGCTCCTTCACCCGGAAGGGTCATCGCAGCCGTCTCGAACACGACATCGTCATGGGCCGCGAAGCGGCGCTTCATCGTCTCGATCGCCACCTCGTTCCGGTCGACGAGGATGAAGCTGGCACCGTGCTCGAGCGCGGCCTGACCCGTCGTGCCGCTGCCGGCGAAGAAGTCGAGCACGACGCCGCCCTTCGGCACCGAGGCACGCACGATGCGCCGAAGGATGCCGAGCGGCTTCTGCGTCGGATAGCCGAGCTTCTCCTTGCCCGTGGGGCTCACGATGGTGTGCCACCAGGTGTCGGTCGGGAGCTTGCCGCGCGCCGCCTTCTCCGGTCCGACGAGCCCGGGCGCCATGTACGGGATGCGATCGACCTCGGAGACGTCGAAGTGGTACTTCCGCGGGTTCTTCGCGAAGAAGAGGATGTTGTCGTGCTTGGCAGGCCAGCGCTTCTTTGTCCGTGCGCCGTAGTCGTAGGCCCAGATGATCTCGTTGATGAACGAGGCGCGCCCGAAGATCCGATCGAGCAGGATCTTGCAGTAGTGCACCTCGCGGTAGTCGATGTGGAAGTAGAGGCTGCCCGAGGGCGTGAGCACACGATGAGCCTCCCGGAGCCGCGGCTCGAGGAACGCGAGGTAGTCGTCGAAGCTGTCGGCGTAGCCCGAATCGACACCGAGACGTTCGGTCCGGTAGCGGCGCCCGGCAAAGCCCTTGCGATCGCCACCGTCATCGTCGCGCACGGTGCGGACGCGCTCCCGCTTCTGGATACGACCGGTGTTGAACGGCGGATCGACGTAGACGAGGTCGATCGACGCGTCGGGCATCGACCGCAAGACCTCGAGACATTCTCCGTGAATGATCCGGCTCTTCACGCGCAGAGCCGACTCTATAGCGATTCGCGCGGGGGAACGCCGCCAATCGCCTCCGAAGGCCGCTCTCCATCCTGCCGGGAAGTCGGCATGGTGCGCGCTCGTAGCGCTTCGCGCGCGTCGCTCCGGACGCCGCCGCCCTCCCGTTACGGCGTCGGCGTCCGTCCGAGGCAATCTGCGGTAGAGCTGTGTTGCGTTCGACGGCCGGCAGCCTCCCATCCACCCGCCGTCCGGATTTGTCTCGCGCAGCACACCGAGTAGAGAGAAACGCCGAGCTTCGATGATCACGGATCTTTCCCTCCCCGCTTCCCTCGTCGACGCAGTCGTGGAGCGCTTCGGCGTTACGCGCCCGACGTCCCCCGCTCGCCCTCGTCCCGTCCACGTGGTGTACGGAGGTGCCCACCTCTACAAGAGCGGCACGATCGACAAGCTCGGTGAGCGCGCGCGAGCCGCGATGGATACGTGGGCCGGAGATGCTCCGACGTTCGGACGTGCGATCGGGGTCTCGGACGACGAGCTCGCGCGGCAGGTGGTGGATCGCGTCCGCGCCAAGCTCGCGCGCCGGCCCGTCGAGGCGATGTGCATCGACTTCGAGGACGGATACGGGCCTCGACCCGACGATGAAGAAGACGCCGAGGCGGTCCGCGCGGCGGGAGAGCTCGCACGGACGAGCGCGCCCGAGACGCTCGTCGGCCTGCGCGTGAAGGCGCTCTCGGGCGCGACCGCCCGGCGCGCCATCCGCACGCTCGACCTCTTCGTCACCGCGTTCGCGAAGGCCACCCGTGGGGAGCTGCGCGACGGCTTCTCGGTGACGCTTCCGAAGGTCACGGGCACCGAGCAGGTCGGCGCGCTCGTCGATCTCCTCGAGCAGCTCGAGGCCTCGCTCGGCGTCGTCCGCCCCATCGACGTCGAGCTCATGATCGAGACGCCCGGCGCGCTCCTCGGCACCGGCGTGCTCGAGATCCCGAGGCTCATCGAGGCCGCGCGCGGACGCGCGGTCGCCGTACACCTCGGCGCGTACGACCTCACCTCCGAGCTCGGCGTCACGGCGGGCGACCAGCGCCTCGACCATCCGTTCTGCGATCTCGCGCGGATGCTGCTCCAGATCGGGAGCGCCAGCACGTCGGTGAGCGCCTCCGACGGCGCGACGACGCTCCTCCCCATCCCGCCGAAGGACGCCTCCCACGAGGAGAGCGCGCTCGCCGTTCGTCGCGCCTGGGCGCTCCACGCGTCGAACGTCCGACGCGCCATCGACGTGGGCATCTTCCAGGGTTGGGACCTCCATCCCGCCCAGCTCCCGGCGCGCTACGGCGCGCTCTTCGCGTATTTCCTCGCGCGGAAGGACGAGATGACCGCGCGCCTCCGGTCCTTCGTCGCCCACGCCACGCAGGCCTCGCGCGTGGGACAGGTCTTCGACGATGCCGCGACGGCCCACGGGGTCGTGGGCTTCTTCGTGCGCGGGCTCGCGTGCGGAGCGCTCGACGAGGACGATCTCCGCTCGACGACGCTCACCACCGAGGAGCTCTCGCATTCGTTCGCCGAGATCGTCGCGGCACGCAGCGGTAAGATGCCATGACCGCGCGGCGCGCGCGGAGCGCCGAGGAAGAGACCGACCATCTCCTCCGTCTCTACGAAAACGACGTCCCCAAGATCCTCGACGTCATCCAGTCCCAGTTCACCAACGTGGCGGCGCGCGCGCAGACGCTCCTCCAGCTCGCGGGCCTCACGATCACCGTCACCGGATTCAGTGGCGCGAGCATCGCGCGAAGCGGGCGTCTCGCCGCCATCCTCGTCGTCTCCGGTCTCGTCGTGGTCCTGCTCGGCGCCTCGCACTCGCTCGGGGGCATTCTCCGGATTCGCTGGACGACGCAGCTCGCGCCATGCTCGCCGCGAGAGGCGATCCTTGAAGCCATCCGGATGCGCGACCACAAGACGCGAGCGTTCTCGCAATCGCTCGTCCTCCTGATCGTCGGGCTCGCCCTCTACATCGGCAGCGTCTCGCTCCTGCTGCTGACGAACTTGCCCGATCGCTGACGAGGTTGCGCAGGCGGCAGGCTGCTAGGATTCGCTCGATGTCGTCATCGAGGTTCACGGTGCTCGTCGCGTGCTCGCTGCTCGCATGCGGAGGCTCGTCGTCGACCACGACGAGCCCGGGACGTCCGTCGGCAGGCGGCGATCAGGTCGAGGAGCGCGTCATCATCGAGAAGCAAGCGGACGGCAGCATCAAGAAGACGACGATCCGTACCACTCGGCGCGTCGTTCCCGCGCCTCCCCCGCCGGCTCGCCCCGCCGATCCGTTTCCCTCCGATCCGCTCGTCAAATACAACGTCGATCGGGTGAACGCGTATCGCGCGCAGAAGGGCCTTCCCGCGCTGCGCTACGACGCGAAGATCAGCGCGTTCGCCCGGCGCGGCTCGGAGCAACTCTCACGCGATCACACCGCACACGCATACTTCGCCGCGAACGCGAAGGGAGCGCCCGGCTTCGGATCGCGATCAGCGGAGAACCAGGGCGACCCCAGGGGCGTGCCCGCGCTCGACGGAGACACGACGCAGAACGGCAAGAAGCAGATCGACATCATGCTCAAGCTCATGATGGACGAGGGCCCGGGCGGCGGGCACTACGACAACATGATGAACCCTCACTTCCGCCGCATCGGCATCGGCCTCTTCTATGCCGGCGGAAAACTCTACATGACGAACGACTTCTCCGACTGAGCGTGAGCTCATGCGTTGGGGCGCGAGCGTCGCTCCCCCCCGAAGAGCAGAGCGGCGGGGACGAGTTGGTCGCGATGAAGCGCTGATGAGACCCGCACATCGTCGACACGTGTCGGCGAGTGTGGCCGGATCGTTCGCGCGGCATCAGGACGATCCTCGATTGAGGCTTGCGGCCGAAAGCCCGGCTGTGAATCCTCGTGGTCGCAAAGGCGAGCCTTCCTCTTCGGGGAGCTCGCCGTCGACGACGCCACGGGACGGAGGCTCGAGTAATGGTGGAACGCGCGCTCGCTTGCGGACGATGCGGAGAGGCACTCGCCCTCCCCGGGGTCTCCGATACCTCGGCGTGCGTCCACTGCGGGGCGGAGCACCGCTCGGGTCCCTCGAGCAAGGTCCTCGCAGTCGCGCGCCCGAGCTGGCACGACGGGGAGGACGCCGCGCGGATTCCCCTGACCGAGGACGCCGTGCTCGATCTCGTCCGTCAGGATTTCGCCGACGTGGATTCGATCTGCGTCTACCCGCACGTCCCGACGAACACGGAGCACGCCGCCCGGCGCGCGCACGTCGCTCACCTCCCGCCGCACGAGCGCATCCTCGCTCTCTACGAGACGAGCGTGCTCGACGCCACGATCCATGAAGGCTTCGTCGTCACGGCGATGCGCGTCTGCTGGAAGAACCCGGGCGAGCCCGCACGCTCGATCGAGTGGAGAGACCTCGACGCCGATCGGCTGTACCTCGACGGGCGTCGTCTCTTCCTCGGTGACGACGCGATCGTGCTCACGGCAACGGAGCTCCAGGATGCGTGCGCGAACGCGTTCCACGTCCTCGCGCTGTCAGGGCTGCCGCCGCGTCCCGTCGCGTCGGGCAGGGCACCGGCGCACGACATCCGTCCGGCTCCCGAGAACGCCGGAGAGCGCGGCCGCTTGCCTCGAACGGGCAGCGCCGCCGAGCTCACGTTGGACCTGGACGAGCTGGAAGAGGCACTCATCGAACGCCGGGACACAACGCCGCCACCGCCGCACACGACGTCCTTCTTCACCTACGCATCGCACGCGCGGGCGCAGGCCCCCGATCGCGCATGCTGGAGCTGCCACACGCCGCTCTACGAGACGACGCCGCAGTGCGCGTTCTGCGGTGCGGAACCGACGCCGACGGGCTGGCTCACGACGGGGAGCTAACCCGCTCACGCCCGCGAGCTCGAGCGGAGACCACGATCGCCGCTCGCACGCCAAAGCTCGTCCTGTGCTCTCCACTCGCACGGGCCCCGGACCATCGCGATCCGGTCGGGGCCGCCGAGTGGCCGAGCTTCGGCTCGCGTTCGACGAGCAGGAGGCGGGCAGGGCCCTGCTTCCAAAACTCTCCTCGCCGTGAATATGAACAAGACTTCAGGCAAAGCTCGAGGTCCGTGAAGTAGGCTCGGCGCGTGACGAAACGCCCCTCGCCCACGCGCTGGATCGTCGGCGGGCTCGGTCTGACTCTCCTCATCGGCGCCGCCGCCGCCTACAAGACGAGGAGCGCCAAGCCGAGTCCCGGTGTGGAGGTGCACCGCGACGTCCCGCACCTCGAGGGAAACACGATCGTGTTCTCTCCAGCGTTTCGCGATCGTGCCGCGATCGCCTTCGCGAAGGCGGAGCGCGTTCCCTTCAAGCCGATGGTCCGTGTCGTCGGCACGGTGTCGTTCAACCCGAGCTACGTCGCGGCGATCGGGACGCGTCTCCGCGGCACCGTCCGGCGCACCTTCAAGTACGAAGGAGACCGGGTCGCGCCGAACGAGGCGCTCGCCGAGGTCGAGAGTGCCGAGCTCGGCGAGGCGCAGGCAACGATCGCGCAGGCCGAGGCGACGCAGAAGGCCGCCGAGATGCACGCTCGCCGGGAGCAGGAGCTCCTCGACAAGGGCCTCACGACCGCGCGCGAAGCCGAGGTGGCGAGCAGCGAGCTCGCGACCTCCCGAGCCAGCCTGTTGGCGGCACAGCAGCGCGTGAAGGCGTTCGGCGGCAACGGCGCCTTCGGTCTGTTCGTCCTCCGGACACCGATCGGCGGTCACATCGTGGAGCGCCACATCTCACCGGGGCAGTCCGTCGACAGCAATGTCGTCGGCTACAAGGTCGCCGACCTCGCTCACCTCTGGATCGAGCTCTCGGTGTTCGAGCGCGACGTCGGCTCCGTTCACGTGGGCGACGACGCCGACGTGACGCCTCTCGCGCAGCCGGACCAACAGATCGGCGGGCGCGTCGCACACGTGGGAGAGCTCATCGATCCGACGACCCGGAGCACGCAGGTCCGTGTTGCCGTCGATCACCCCAAGTACCACCTTCGTGTCGGGCAGTCCGTGCAGGCGACGATCCGCAGCGCGGCCGCCGAGCGCGATGCGCTCCTGGTCCCGCAGAGCGCCGTCATCTACGTCGACGGCAAGCCCACAGTGTTCGTCGCCGAGGGAGACAACCGCGCGCGCGCGGTGACGGTTCGCCTCGGCGGAACGGACGGAACGCATCACGAGATCCTCGAGGGCGTCGAGGCAGGTCAGCAGGTCGCTTCGGCCGGCGTGTTCGCGCTGAAGAGCGAGCTCTTCCGCTGAGGAAACATGCTCGAGTCGCTCGTCGCCATCTCGATCAAGAGCCGCAAGGTCGTTGCTGGGCTCCTCGTGCTCGTCCTCGCGCTCGGCGTCATCGCCGCGCGCAGACTTCCCATCGACGCGCTGCCGGACGTCTCGAGCGTGCAGGTCGACATCTTGACCAAGTGCGGAGGGCTCTCCCCCGTCGAGGTCGAACGCACGGTGACCGTCCCCATCGAGAAGGCGCTCAACGGCCTCCCGCGTAGCGCCCAGCTCCGGAGCGTCTCCCGCTTCGGCCTCTCGTCGGTGACCGTCGTCTTCCAGGACGGCACGGACATCTGGTGGGCCCGCCAGATGGTCCTCGAGCGGATCCGTCAGGCGCAGGGAGATCTCCCACCCTCGACCTCGCTCCCCGAGCTCGCGCCGCCGTCCACCGGCCTCGGCACGATCTACAAGTTCGTCGTCCGCTCGGAGCAGCACTCGTCGATGCAGCTCCGGACGATGCTCGACTGGGAGATCGGCCCGCGCCTCCGGAGCGTGCCCGGTGTCGTCGAGGTCAACCCGTTCGGCGGCGAGCTGAAGCAGTACCAGGTGCAGGTCGATCCGCAGCGCCTCCGCGCCCGCGGGCTGGCGCTGAACGACGTCGTAGAGGCGCTCTCGACCGCGAGCCTCAACGTCGGCGGCGGCTACGTCGAGCGCGGCGGGGAGTCGTTCACGATCCGCGGCCGCGGCATGGTCCACAACGAGGACGAGATCGGCGACATCGTCGTCCGGAGCGTCAAAGGCGGGCCGTCGGTGCTCGTCCGCCACGTCGCCGACGTGGAGATCGGCGCGGCGCTCCGCTATGGCGTCGTCACCCTCGACGGCGAGCGCGAGGCGGTGTCGGGCCTCGTCATGATGCTCGCCCACGCGAACAGCCGCGACGTGATCTACGCCGTGAAGGAGCGGATGAAGGAGATCGAGAAGGATCTCCCGCCCGGCGTCACGATCGACGTCATTTACGACCGCGCAGACTTCGTCGAGCGAACGCTCACCACGGTGGCGACCAACCTCGCCGAGGGACTCCTCATCGTCACGGTCGTCCTCGCGATCATGCTCGGGACGATCCGCGGCGCGCTCGTCACCGCGATCGGCATCCCGGTGTCGATGGCGATCGCGCTCTTCGGGATGCACCTCTTCGGCGTCACCGGCGACCTGATGAGCCTCGGCGCCATCGACTTCGGCTTCCTCGTCGACGGTCCGATCGTGGTGCTCGAGGCGGTCATCGCGGCGACCGCCGGCCGGAAGCTCGTCGGCAAGGCGCGCGCGCGGGCTTACGGAGATGTCGCGAAGGTCGTCGTCAAGCCGGTCGCCTTCGCGGTCGCGATCATCATGCTCGTATACATCCCGCTCCTCACGCTCGAGGGCGTCGAGGGCAAGATGTTCCGACCGATGGCGATCACGATGGCGTGCGCGCTCTTCGGGGCGCTCGTCTATTCGGTGGTCTTCTTCCCTGCCCTCCTCGTGCTCGTGGTTCCGCCCGCGAAGGGACACGGTCCGATGTGGCTCGAGCGGCTCGCGCACGCCTACGAGGGCCTCGTCGCGCGAGCGGTGAAGCTCCGCTGGCCGCTCGTCGGGGCCAGCGTGGCCGCGCTCGTGGGCACCAGCGTCCTCTTCGCCGGCGCGGGCGCGGAGTTCATCCCGCGTATCTTCGAGGGCGACTGCGTCCTCGCGATGCAACGCGCCCCGAGCGTGTCGCTCGAGGAGGCGCGTCGTCTCGACCTCCTCGCCGAGAAGGTGGTGCTCTCCTTCCCGGAGGCCGCCAAGGCGCTCGGCCAGAGCGGCCGCGCCGAGATGGCGCTCGATGCCGTCGGCAACAACAACACCGACATCCTCGTCCCGCTGAAGCCTCGCAAGACCTGGACGAGCGCGCAGAGCTTCGAGGAGCTGAGCGAGAAGCTGAAGGACAAGATCGAGACCGAGGTCCCGTCCACGTTCGTCTCCGTCTCGCAGCCGATCGAAGACCTCACGAACCAGCTCATCGCCGGCTCCCGCGCCGACGTGTCGATCAAGATCGTCGGCGCCGATCTCGAGAAGCTCGTCGACCTCTCGAACCTCGTAGGCGACATCGTGCGCGACATCCGCGGGACCGGAGACCTGAAGATCGAGCGGATCCTCGGCCAGCCGAGCATCACGGCGACCGCCGATCGCGCGCGGATGGCCCGATACGGAGTGAAGGTCCAGCATGCGTTCGACGTCCTCGCCGCCTCTCGTGAGGGAGTCGGCGTCGGGCAGGTGTACGAGGAGGAGCGGCGCTTCGACCTCCGTGTCTTCCTCCCGCCTCCGGAGCCGAACGCCGACGGGCTCGCGGACCTGTTCGTCGAGACCGAGCGCGGCGACACCGTACCGCTCGCAGAGGTCGTCACCTTCGAAGAGGGAGACGGCCCGTCGGTCGTGAAGCGACTCGACCGCGAGCGCCTCATTCGTGTCGACGTAAACCTTCGCGGTCGCGACCTCGTCTCGTGGGTCGACGAGGCCAAGAGCAAGGTGGCGAAGGCGGCAAACCTCCCGTCCGGGTACCGGATCGAGTGGGGCGGCCAGTTCGAGAACTTCGAGCGCGCATCGGCTCGGCTCGCGCTCGTGATCCCGGCGGTGGTCGCGGTGATCCTCGGCATGCTGTTCTGGATGTTCCGGAGCCTCAAGCCGGCATTCGCTGTCTTCCTCCTCGTACCGTTCGCCGCCACCGGCGGCATGATCGGCCTCCTCGCGCGCGGCATGCCGTTCAGCCTCCCCGCCGCCGTCGGCTTCATCGCGCTCGGTGGCGTGTCGGTGCTCAACGGAGTCGTCATCACGACGGCAACGCGTCAGGCGATGCTCGAAGGCCTCTCGCTCGAGGCCGCCGTCCAGAAGGGATCGGCGAGCTCGGTCCGCGCGGTCCTCACGACGGCCGCTGTCGCTGGGCTCGGCTTCCTCCCGATGGCGCTCTCGACCAGCGCGGGCTCCGAGGTGCAGCGGCCGCTCGCGACCGTCGTCATCGTCGGGATCTTCTTCAGCACCGCGCTCACGCTCCTCGTCTTGCCCGGGCTCCTCGCGACCCTGCTGAAGGGATGGGAGCTGACGGATCCCGAGGCGTCGGACGACGAGCCCGCTCGGCAGGAGGCGCCCGCTCCGCGTCCGACGCCCGCTCCTGGAGAGTGACGTCGGACGCCGCGCGAGCTCGGAGCGCTCAGCCCTTCTTCGACGTCGGCTTCTTCGCCGTCGCCTTCTTCGCGGTCGTCTTTTTCGCAGGCGCGCTCTTCGACGTCGGCTTTTTCGCCGTCGCCGTGGCGCTCGGCTTCTTCGCGGTGGCCGCGGCACCCGCCTTCTTCGCGGCCGGCTTCTCTGCCGCCGCCTTCTTCGAAGTCACCTTCGTCGCCGCCGGCTTCTCCGCCGCCGCCTTCTTCGAAGTCGCCTTCGTCGCCGCCGGCTTCTCCGCCGTCGTCTGCTTCCCGCTCGGCTTCGTTGCGCTCGCCTTGACCGGAGCCTTCTTCGCGGGCGCCTTCTCGGCAGCCGCCTTTGCCGCGGGCTTGGTCGTGACCTTCTTCGCGGGCACCTTCTCGGCAGCCGCCCTTGCCGCGGGCTTGGGCGTGACCTTCTTCGCGGGCGCCTTCTCGGCAGCCGCCTTCGCCGCCACCGCCTTGGCTGCGGGCTTCTTCGCGGGCACCTTCTCGGCAGCCGCCTTCGCGGCGCCCGCCTTGGCCGGCTTCTTCGCGACCGGCTCGAGCGCCGTGGTCGCCTCGCTCGCGGCCGCCTCCGGTACCTCCACCGGCGTGGGCTCTGCCGCCTGCATCGCCTCGGGCACGAGCCCGTGCGCGAGCGCATCCTGAATGGCGACGCGCGCTCGCCGGTCCTTCATCTCGACCGTATCGTACGCGATGGCGCCGACGAGCTCGGCGGTCCCTGCTCGGAAGATCGCCCCGGCATCGCCGGCGTAGCGGAGGACGTCGAAGAGCGGCTTGCCCGCCTCCGCGAGGGTGTGGTGCTCGAGCGTGCCAGCAAACGAGCCTTCGATCTCCTCGTCGAGCCGCTCCTCGGCGGCGAGGTCGCGGCCGTCCCACGACTTGCCCGCGAGCCGGACCTGCTCCTCGCCGATGGGACCGATGTCGAAGATGTCGGCATCCTTCACGATCGCGATCGTCTGGAGACGGAGCGCGCGCGGCGGGAACCCATGCGCACGACGGATGGCATCGTCGAGCAGCTCGGGATCGGGGACCGGTCCCGTCGAGACGGCGAGAACGGCGCGGACCACGTCACGGGGGAGCGCGTCGAGCTCCTCGAAGGCCGCAAAGACCTCCTCGCTCGACAGTCGGTCGAGTGAGGAGAGGATCTCGCGCGCCCGGTCCGCATCGACGCCTTGGGGCTCGGCGGTCGCAGCGCCGTTTGCGCGCTCCACACCGTTCGCGAGCATCAGCTCGAGCTGACGCGGGTCGACCGGAGCGGCGGCTTTGCGCTGCTCCGAGGCCTTCTTCTCACTCACCGTTCGTCTAGGCACCGGTTCCTCTGCAGCGCCCGGGCGATGCATGTTCTTCGCCACCGCGGGCACACCGGGGCGCACGCTACCAGGAACTGCCCCGGTTGCGTGACCGTTTGACGATGCGGCGGCGGTTCCTACCTCGAGCGTAGGAGCGCAGCCCGGCCGAAGGCCGACCTCTGCGGGTCTCGGGTGCCGGAGCGCTAGCGGTTGGGGCGACCGCTACGGGTCGTTGGGGTGCGAGCCTCGCTCTCACAGGCGGGGTTGAATCTTCGCCATGACGCAGCCCCACTCGTCGCCGAGCTTGCAGGCCGTCTCGAGGAGCTTCCGCCCGTCGTCCTTGCGGCCGACGCTGACGGCGATGATCCCGATACCGGTGCAGTCGCGCGCGATGCCGTTCTCGCAGGTTGCCTTCCACACGTTCATCTCCCCCGTCGCTCGCTCGACGTCGAACTTCTGGCTCGGGTCGATGTAGCCGCGGATCAGCGCGCAGCCGACGGTGTCGCCCTTGGCACACGCAGCCTTGTAGAGCGCGACGGCCTTGCCATCGTCGCGGGCGATCCCCTTGCCGACGTGGAGCATGGCGCCGAGCTGCGTGCACGACCCCTCGTCGAGCTTGCACGCCTTCGCGTACGCCTGGAGGCTCGCCTTGATGTCCTGCGGGGTCCCCGCCCCGAACTCGTACATGTACCCGAGGTTCGAACAGCCCGTGCCGTTGTCGCCGTCACACGCGCGCTTGAAGAGCCCCGCGGCCATCGGGAGGTCTTTGTCGAAGCCCTGTCCGCCGAGCGCGAGAAGTCCGAGGTCGCTGCACGCGCCATGCGCGCCGCCCTTGCAACCCTTCGAGAGCGCCTGCGCCGCGAGCTTCGTGTCGCGGGGGATCCCGATGCCGGTGAGGAGCATCGTGCCGACCCACTGGCACCCCTCGGCATCGCCGTCGTCGCAGCCCTTGGCGTAGGCCTGCGCGGCGTCCTTCATGTTCTTCGTGGTGCCGACGCCGTTCTGCAGGTAGCTCCCGAGGAGCGTGCACCCGGCGGCATCGCCGTTCCTGCAAGCCATCGTCGCGAGCGGCACGGCCTGCTCGACCGCCTGCGGGGCGCCCTCGCCCTTTACCAGCATCAGCGAGAGCTTCGCGCAGCTCTTCGCATTTCCCGCCCTGCACTGGTCGAGGCACTGCCGGCCGTTGCCGTAGGTGCACTCGACGTCCCGCGCCGACATGCTCGCGTGAGCGCGGGTGCACTTGCCGTCGACCATGACGAGCCCCGAAGGGCAGACGTCGGCGAGCTCGGCGTCGCGTCCCTGCGAAGCCGCAGCAGCCACGTCTTTGGTCGCCGCGATCGGCAGGAGCTCGACCCGCATGAGCGCTCCGCATTGCTTCGGAGCCTTCGGGCTGTCGGGCTCCGCGCTCGAGCAGTCGGCGAGCTGGCCGTCGACGACGCGGACCATCGAGCTCGATGCGGATCCGCCGCCCATTCCGGCGCCGAAGATCTCCGCGACCGCGCGCATCTTCGCGCGGTCGCCCTTGTCGACCGCGAAAGCGCCGACGGTCGCGCCGCGGACGACGTGGGTCGCGCCCGTGCACTGACCGACGAGGTCTTCGGTGCCGACGCTCCGCCAGGTCGTCCGGAGCTTGCCGATCATCACCATCGCGATGTCGACCGTCGCGCCCCTCTCGAGCTCGCCACCGAGCTTCGCGGCGAGACCGATGCCGCCGAGCGGGAGGTTCGCCCGCACGTCGTCGGCAGACTCGAGCCGGACGACACGCTCACGTCGGGTCATCCCCATGAAGCCGTACGTACCGTTGACGTGACAATCTCGGAGCAGGCGGAAGCCCTGCGTGTCGTACCCGACGACGACGAGCCCGTCGCGCATCGACACCTCGAGGTCGCCTCGCTGCTCCGGCAGCCAGTCGACGATCATCGGCTCGAGGTTGCCGGTGATGAACTGCGGGGACGACGGCATCGGCGCCGGTCCTTGCTTGCCGGGATCCCCACCACACGCCGAGACCGAAGAGACGAGACCGAGAATCGTCGTGGCGATGGCCGCCCGTGCCATGAAGTCCATGAGCTCCTCTTGTGGTCGTCGACGATGCGCGATCGAGTCGTTCGTCGATCGCATCATCCCGAACCCCAAATATCGGGGAAAGAGCGAGCTCGCGCGCATCGCATGTTCATGCTGCCGCGCGAGGAGGAACCGGCGTGCGGGTCGATACCCACACGAGCAATGGGCCCGTGCTCGCGGGGCAAACGAGCGCTCTCGCCGTCCGAAGCGACGAACGAGGAACCTTCGACGCCGATGGCCGGCCGCGACCGCAGGCGCGTGCCCGGCGCCGGCGTTTGACGACCTGCATGGGGTAGGGTATCGACGACCTCGTGAAGGTAGCCACCCGGTGATGGGTGGTACTGGGAATCCGCAGCGCAAGCAAAGCGGAGCTGCCCCGCAGCGGTAGTTGGGAACGAGCTTCACCGAGTCACTGGTCTCCGGACCGGGAAGAGTTGAAGCGAGGAAGTCGCGCTAGCTCCGTTAGCCGCGAAGTGCCCATGAGCCCGAAGACCGACCTTCACCCACCACGCACATGCCTGGTGGTTCCGCCGTTCGTCTCCGAGGGAGAGACGCCGGCACGCAAGAGCTCTTCGCCCGACACATCCGGTGCCGGCGGAGAGCGCCTTCGTCTCGTCCCTTCGGGTCGGCGTGGGAAACGGTCTTCGGCATTCGGCCAGGCCTCGACTTCGAGGCGTGGTCCTCGGCGGGCTTCTCGTCGCTGGATGGCCCGCGGCAGCGAGGGGCGAGGAGGCGGTCACCGTCCGTGGCGCTCGGCTCGCCGCAGGGTCGCGCGACGAGGCGGCCACTTCATCGCAGCTCCGCGGGTCCGCGCTGGAGGGCGCGGGCGTGTCGACGTCCGACGTCCTCCGCCGCGAGACCGGGGTCAACGTCACCGAGACCGGTGGGTACGGGGCGCTCTCGACCGCGGCGATCCGAGGCGCGACCGCAGCGCAGACGAGCGTCTTCCTCGCTGGGCTTCGGCTCAACGACGACCTCACCGGCGACGCCGACCTCTCCCGCGTTCCGCTCTGGATGATCGGACGCATCGAGGTCTATCGCGGTGCGGTGCCGCTCGAGGCCGATCCGTGGGGCATCGGCGGAGCCATCTTCTTCGAGCCTCGTGTCCCCACGCGCACCGAGGCGAAGGCGGTGGCGACGCGAGGCAGCTTCGGGATGCGCGCCCTCGAGGGACGCGTCGGCCTCGGCGACGAGCGAGCGGCCGCTCTCGTCGGCGTTCGCGCCGCCGGCGCGCGCAACGACTACACGTTCGTGGACGACCGCGGGACCCGCTTCGACGCGTCCGACGACCGCGAGCAGCGCCGGGAGAACGCCGACGTCGACGACATCGACATGTGGGCATTGGGACGGGTTCGACTGGGGACCACCACCCGCGCGTCGTTGACGTGGAACGAGCTCGCGCGAGAGCAGGGTGTGCCGGGACTGGCGGTCGCTGGAGCGAAGGCCACTCGAGCGAAGACGCGTCGCTCGCTTCATGGTCTCGAGCTCGTCCACGAGTGCGGTGCGGGCTGCGTGCTCACGGGAGCCACCGGCCTCGTCATGACGTCGTCGGCGTACGACGACCCGCTCCTCGAGCTTGCGGGTGGGAGGCGGCGCGCGCTGCTCGAAGGCCTGCGTGCCGAGGCATCCAGTCGGCTCGCCCTTCGCCGCGGGATCTTCGAGGGGAGCGTGCACGGGCGAGTGAGCCGCGAAGCGCTGTCCACGGCGACCGTGACCGTCGATCGAAGCGAGGAGCGCCGCCACCGGGACGGGGTCAGGCTCGCCGCGAGCGGTGGCGTTCGACACGAGCGCCTCGGGCGCGCCGTGTTGATGGGCGCGCTCGAGAAGCAGGCCACGACCGACGGTCTCGCTGACGACACTCGCACGTACGGCGCTCTCAGGCTCGCCCTCTCGCGTCCGTTCGACGCCGGCGTCGTCGCGCTGAATGCGGGCTCGTACTATCGCGCGCCGACGCTGGGCGAGCTCTACGGCTTCTCGGGCGTCGTGCGCGGGAACGGCGCGCTTCGCGCCGAGCGCGGGCTGCTCGTCGACACCGGCGTCCGCCTGACCAAGCTCCCGTCGATCACCTCGACGACGGGGGCTGCCGTGCTCCGCTGGGAGCTCGCGGGCTCCCTCTTTGCGCGAGAGGCCAGCGATCTGGTCGCCTTCCGGCGGTCCTCGCTCGGATACGTGACGCCGTACAACCTCGGCTCCGCTCGTGTGCTCGGCGCCGAGCTCGACGCACGCGCGGAGCTCTGGCGGCTGTCGCTGGGCGCGGGGCTGACCCTCTTCGACGGACGGGACACGGAGCGCACGACCGGCAACGATCTGTTGCCCTTCCGGTCGAGGCTCAAGTCGTCGCTCGTCGCCGAGCTGCGCTTCGACGGACCGCATGTCCTCGGCGCGAAGACGAGCACGCTGTCGATGGCTCACGTCCACGAGTCGAGCCGCTACGCGGATCCCGAAGGGCTGATCGTGATCCCTGCCCAATCCACGCTCGATGCAGCGATCACGGTCGCCTGCCTCGGCGACCACACCGCCTTCGATGTTCGGGTCAGGAACCTGCTCGGAGTCACTCGGTTCGACACCGTGGGCTTCGTGCTCCCCGGCCGCGCCATCTTCGCCAGCATGGAGGTCTTTCTATGAACTGCGGAATCCGGCTGTCGCCGGGCACGTTTCGAATCAGCTTCGGTCCGACGTTGGCGGCGCTTGCGCTCCTCGGCGCATGCAACGTCGACGCCCCGCAGAGCTCCACCGGAGGCTCGCGCGGCGACACGTGCGAACGCTTCGCGCTCGTTCGCTCGGACTACCAGTCGACGCAGGTCTCGCTCGTGAACGACGGCGGCGCGGTGACCTCGGCCAGCATCGTCTCGAGCGGGACACGAGCGCCTGGGGCCACGTCGGCGCTCTCCAGCGACGTGGTGCTGCCGCACGATCCACCGGCGTCGGGGGCTCTGGTCCTCATCGACCGCTATCCGAACGGCATCGTCACGTGGCTCGACGCCGAGAGCGGCGCGGTCGAAGGTCAGCTCAACGTCACCCCGGGGTTTGGGTCGAATCCGCACGACTACCTCGAGATCACGCCGAACAAGGCCTACGTGACGCGGTTCGAGACCAATCGGGCGCCGGGTCGAGTGCCCTTCGACGAGGGCGGAGACATCCTCGTGATCGACCCCTCCCAGCGATCGCTCTCGAAGCGCATCGAGCTCTCGGCCTACGGCGGCGCCGTCGACCCGCGGCCGGACCGCATGACGCTGGCCAACGGGCGCGCGTACGTGACGCTCAGCCGGCTAGACGCGTCGTTCGAGCGTGCGGAGGACGGGCTCGTCGTCGTGATCGACGTCGACTCGGATCGCGTCGTCGACACCCTGCCGATCCCGGGGCTGAAGAACTGCACCAACCTCGCCCTCTCTCCGGACGCTCGCTCCCTCGCGGTCACGTGCAGCGGCATCTTCAAGGTCCCGGGCCCCGCGCAGGTCGCGACGAGCGGCGTGGTCGTCATGGATCTCGAGTCGAAGACGGAGCGAGTGCGGGCGACGGCCTCGATGCTGGGCGGAGCTGTCGCGTCATCCATCGGCTTCGCGACGAACGACGCGCTCATCGTCGTCGTGTTCGGCGATCCCGGCGACAAGCTGACGAGCATCGACGTCGGCACCGGCCGCGCGACCACGCTCCACACCGCGCCAGCGTCGTTCACGCTCGGTGAGATCGCCTGCGGTTGTGGCGATCGATGCCTCGTGCCGAGCGCGGAAGAAGCGTCGCTCCTCGCGGTCGACGCGACGAGCGCGCGACCGCTGGCACCGCTCGAAGGCTCGAGCCTCCCACCGCGATCCGTCGGGGCCATCGGACCGATGACGGCTCGCTCGAGCGCGCCATGACCGAAGCTCCGCCCGACGCGCGGCGTGCCGAGCTCGCGCTGAACGCGCCATCCCCTCCCCGGGTGCCGGAGGTCTCGCGGCTCGCGGGAGACATGTGCCGAGCGCACTGGGCGACGCTCGCAGCCCCGAAGGGCTCGCTCGGCGTCCTCGAGCGGCTCGCGACTCGGTTCGCCGAGGCCCGCGGCACGTTTCCGGTGCCGCTCAGGCAGGGCACGCCCACGACGTGCATCGCCGTCTTCGCCGCCGATCACGGGGTCGTGGCGGAGGGAGTCAGCTCCTATCCGTCGAGCGTCACTGCCGCCGTCGTCGCGACGATCGCTCGCGGACGCGCCACGGTCAACGCGCTCGCGCGCGCAGCAGGCGTCGAGCTCCGCGTGTTCGACGTCGGGCTCCATGACGGTCATGACCCGTTCCCGGACGATCCCGAGGTCCGAATCGCCCGGCGTAGGGTGCGAGCGGGAACGAACAACCTGCGGCGCGAGGCGGCGATGTCCGCGGCGGAAGCAGAGGCCGCCGTGGCCGTCGGGATGCACGCGGCGACCGAGCTCGATGGGTTCGACGCGCTCGGGGTCGGTGAGGTCGGCATCGGAAACACCACGAGCGCAGCCGCGCTCGTCTGCGCGCTCACCGACCTCGACCCTCGCGACGTCGTCGGCCGCGGCGCAGGCCTCAGCGACGAAGGCCTCGCGCGCAAGATCGAGGTCGTCCGCGAGGCGCTTCGTCGCGTGGTGAGTCGAGACCCGATCCATCTCCTCGGCGAGGTAGGCGGTCTCGAGCTCGCTGCGATGGCGGGGTTCATCGTCGGCGCCGCCCGTGCGCGCCGGCTCGTCGTCCTCGACGGCTTCCTCGCATCCGCGTCGGCGCTCGTGGCGCGCGAGATGGATCCCAACGTCGGCTCGTACCTCGTCGCGAGCCATCACTCGACGGAGAAGGGAGCAGAGGTCGCGCTCCGCGCTCTCGGCCTCGAGGCCCTGATGACGCTCGGTCTCGGAGTCGGCGAAGGCACGGGGGCTGCGCTCGGACTGTCGCTTCTTCGCTCCGCTCTCGCCGTGGAACGGGAAGTCGCCACGTTGACGACGGTGCTCTCGATGGAGGACTCGCATGGAGAACCGTGACCGAGCCGACGACGACGTCCATGTCGACGCCTCGCCGCGATCCGCTCCTCGCACGGTGTTGGGGTCGAGCTCCGAGGCGGCGCTGCCGTCGCGCGCCGACGAGGTCGCTCCGAGAGTCGTCCCGGCGCCGAGCTTCTTCCGCGGGATGCGTGCCGCGTTCGTCTTCCTGACACGAGTGCCGGTCGGCGGGTTCCCGTATGCGCGGACGGACTGGCGGTGGGCGACGGCGCACTTCCCCCTCGTCGGCCTCGTGCTCGGCGGGGTCCTCGGTGCAGTGTACGTGTTGCTCCATCCGCTCGGCGCCCTCGCCTCGGCCGCCCTCACGCTGGGTCTGTCGCTTCTCGCGACGGGTGCGTTTCACGAGGACGGTCTCGCGGACACGAGCGATGCGCTCGGCGGCGCCTACGACCGAGAGAAGGTCCTTCACATCCTCAAGGACAGTCGCGTCGGATCGTTCGGAGCGATCGCGCTCTGTTTCAGCTTCGTCAGTCGAGCTGCGCTCCTCTCCGCGCTGCCGCCGTCGCTCGAGACCATCGGGGCCGTCGCCTTCGTCGGCTCGCTCGCTCGCGCGGTGCCGCTCTGGCAGATGCTGCGCTCACCGTACGCGACCGAGCAAGGCAGCAAGAGTCGGGACGTCGTTCGCGCGGGGCGATTGCAGGCCGCCGTCGGGAGCGGCTATCCGCTCGCTCTAGCAGCAGCGCTCGCGTCGACCGGCGCCGTGTCGTGGCTCCGCCTGCTCGCAGCTGCGCTCTCGTGTTTCGTCATCGGCGCGCTGACGGAGTGGCGCTACCGAAAGCGCGTGGGCGGCATCACGGGCGACTTTCTCGGAACGACGGAGCAGCTCTGCGAGATCGCGGTGCTTGCCGCGCTCGCATGGAGGCGATGATGCATCTGTTCGTGGTCCGGCACGCACCGGCACAGGTGAGCGGGCTCTGTTACGGTCAGCTCGACGTCCCGGTCGCGCCTGCCGCGGAGGAAGCGGCGCGCGTGGCCATCGCGAGCATCGACGTGCTCGGCCCCGCCTCGTCGCAGGCGCTCCCGTTCGCATCGATCGTCACGTCTCCGAGCGCGCGAACACGCACGCTCGCCGAGGCGATGGCCCGGGCGCTCGGCCTGCCGGCGCCTCGGATCGACGCACGACTCCGCGAGCTCGATTTCGGTCGATGGGAGGGGCGGACGTGGGAGGAGCTCGAGCGCGACGACGGCCCGGCGTTCAGCGAGTGGATGACGAGCTGGCAACACGCGCGAGCTCCCGGCGGCGAGGGAGTCGGAGACCTGATGCTCCGTATCCAGGGCCTCCTCGACGAGACTCGAACGCCGTGCTTGCTCGTGACCCACGCGGGGCCGATCCGCGTGCTCCGCGCGCTGATCCAGAAGCGAACGCTCGGTGACGTCTGGAGCGAAGATGTCCCGCACCTCTCGGTGGAGCCACTGACGGGAGAGTGCCACCGCCCACGCAAGGCCGCCCTCTGACGACGAGTCTCGACCCGGTTCCAGGATCGACACCGAGGTCGGGGCCGCGTTCGACGTCCCACGCCGGACGCGGCCCAGCTCGGCTCACGCGATCGCGATCCCGAGCTGCCTCCGGAGCTTCGCGTAGCGATCCGAGACGACGAAGCTCATGAGGTCGTCCATCTTCGCTTCGAGCGGCGCGGTCTCGCCCTGCGCGGTCTTGGCCGTCGCCGCCTCGAGCGACAGGACGTTGTGCGCCGAGCGGAGGTCGTTCGCGAGGAGCAGTCCCGCGCGTGCCATCGTGCGGTCGGTCGCGACCGCCCAGCGCTGGAGGTTCGTGCGCCCTCCCTCCTCGACGAACCGGAGGAAATGACCGCGGAGGCGGTCCACCGCGGCGGGCTCGAGGATCGGCTCGATCGCGTTGGCGATCGGGACGACGAGCTGCTTCACCTGAGCACTGAGCGGGAGCCCCGGGTTTCCGATCGAGAGCGCCGCGAGGAAGATGTCCTCCAGACCACGCGCCGACGGGACGAGCATCTTCACGAAGTGCTCTTCGCGGTAGTTGGCGAGATGGCGGCCCGCGATGAATGCGAGCTCCGCGGCCGAGCGGCCCGAGAGCGCCTGGGCGCCGATGCGCGAGGCCGGGGGGACGCCGGGCACCATCTCGACGAAGCCGGCGTAGTCGGGATCGGCGAAGAGCGCGGGTGAGTGCATCCCCAGGATCGCCGACGCCCAGTGGAAGCAGCGCACGGCTTGCACGGTCGTCGTCGCGGGGTCCTGTTTCTGCGCGGCGTCGAGCTTGACGAGCTGCTTGTCGCGCCGCATCGCCGAGAGACGCCCGATGAGCACCGCCGACACGACGACGGAGAAGATCTCGCCGACGATCGGCTCTTCTTCCGGGTGGAAAAGCAGACGCTTCCACGCCTCCTGAGTGACCGAAGCGGTCGGCCGGATGAGCGCCGCCTCGCGGTACGTTCCCCAGCACTCCTTCTCTTCGTCGTTCGCGCCGTCGAGGTACGAGAGCACCTGGGCGACGCACCACTGCCGGTCGGTGTCGCCCGCCTTCTTGTAGAGGCGGAAGAGCGCGTGGAGCGAGTCGACGTCGCGCGGATCGTGGCGAACGCGGCGCGCGAGCTCCGCGGGATCGTCGTCGGGGACCGAAGCCTTCGGTGCGGCGACGTCGGAGAAGTCGACCTCGACACTGACGCGCGCATTCGCGTCCTCGAGCTCGCGCTCGAGCTCGACGATGCGCTGCTCGAGGAACTTGACCCGGCGCTCGAGCGCGAGGGTACGGTGATCCGTGGCGACCTCGAGCGGTGCGATGGTCGCGGGCGGCGGCTCATCGACGAAGGAAAGATCCTTGATCACGATGCGATGCCGCGCTTCGTAGGCGGCCTGGAGCGCCTGCTCGAGCTTGCGTAGGCGCACGCGGTCGAGGCCGAGGTTGTCGGCCATCTTGTCGAGACGGTTCCGCTCCTCCTGCGTGATGATGCCGTCCTCGATCACCTCGGCGAAGAGCTCCTCGTACATCCCCTCGAGCTTGCCGTGCCGCATGTTGCCGGCGATCTCACCCGCCTCGAAGGATGTGTGGTGAGTGAACGTGGCCTCTGTCTCGCTCATACCGACCTCTCTCCCTCTCTCTCGTCGTCGCCGCGTTCGACGCCCGTAGCCGCGACCGCGGAGCGCCCATAGTCCCCTCTATCCCAGCCGCAAACAACGGCGGACGTGCGATCGAAGTGGTTCGTGGCCCCAAAAGTTCGATACGCTCGGGCTGCCGGCGACGCTGGTGTGCTCTGCCGGCTCCCGCCCAACTTCGCGCTCTTCCATGAGTCACGAGTCGATCGACGAGCTCTACGCGCGCTGGCAGCGGACCCCGGACGTCGTGGTGACCACGGCGCTGTGCGAGGCGTTGCGTGGCGGCCGGCGGCCTGACCTCGTGGAGATCGTGGGCAGCCACGCGTCCCGCCAGCTCGACGTCGGGACGCTGCTCGCGGCCGCGCGGATGTACAGCGACTCCGGCCGGCTCGACGATGCTCAGAGCGTGCTACTGGCAGCCGGCCGTCTCGCGCCCCGTGATGGTGACGTGTACCGCTGGCTCGGGGAGGTGCTGCTCCGTCGAGGCGACGCCGAGCGCGCGGAGAAGGTGCTCGAGAAGGCCCTCCAGTTCGGGACCGACCTCGGCGCGCGCTCCCAGCTCGAACGTGCGCGCGCCCTCGTCCCCATGCAGCGCACTGCGGGACAGCCCGCCGTCGCCGAGGCGGTCGCCCGCGCGGGCGCTCCCGCTCCCGCCTGGCAGCAGCAGCAGCACCAGCACCACCACCACCATCAGTCTGCGCGGCTCGTCCCCGCAGAGTCGGACGAAGACATCGAAACGCAGATCCGGAAGAACGACGAGGTCCGCGCCGCGATCGAGGCCGCGCTCGCCCCGATCGCGGCACCGATGCCCGCCGCCGGCAGGCCTGCTCCAGCACCTCCTCCGTTCGGGTACGTGCCACCGGCACCGCCGAGCGACGATCTCGCCTACTCCGCGCCGACGCTCGGGATCGGCTTCGGTGCCCAGCAGAAGCCCCAAACACGCGACAACCAGGCGGGCCAGCTCTCGTCCCGCAGCTTGGGGCTCGGGCCGCAACCACCTGGAGCGGAGGGGCCTTCGCCGCACGCGAGCGCGTCGACCGCGGCGTTCGGCGGTCCCGCGGCGGGCCCCGACTCCTCGCTCCCTCTCGCTGCCGCAAACCCGTTCTTGGCGCCGGGCATGGCTCCGAACGAGCGAGGCGGGAGGGTCGAGCCTCCGGGCAACCCGCTGCTCGAGGCCATGGCACGCCCCGCACCTCGGCTCGGTGGAGCAGCGATCCCCGAGGCCCGCGACGTGCTCGATGCGTTGCAGATCGCGGGCGTCTACGAGCCTGACGGCGCCGTTGCTCCGCAAGCGTTCACGTGGTCCAAGCCCGAGCGCGTCCGCCAGCTCTTCAGCACGGTGACCTTGATCGCGCTCGCCGTCGTCCTGATCGGCGGTGGCGTCGGCACGTACTACTACGTGACCGACAAGCGCGCGAAGCAGCACCTCGAGGCCGAGCAGCTCCTTGCACAGGTCGACAAGGACCTTCGCGCGAGCAACGCGACGCTCCTCGAGCCCGCAGAGAAGTCGATCTCGAGGACGTTCGAGCTCGAGTCGCGCTCCCCGCACGCCGCGTTGACCTGGCTCCACGAGCGCGCGCTCGTCGGTCTCCTCAAGGGCGGCCAGGACCTCGCGTTCGAGGACGGTGCCCAGCGCGCGAAGGCGGTGGGGATCGAGGAGAAGAAGATCGCGTTCGCGTACGTCGCGTCCTTCCTCTTTCAGAGCGACACCGCAGGCGCGGCTGCGATGGTCGCCAAGTGGGACTCGGCAGCCCAGGACGACGCCTGGTTCCATCTCCTCGCGGGCGCGACGTTCGAGCGGGCCGGCGACCCTCGCGCGCTCGAGCGCTACAGCGCGGCGGTGAAGCTCGATCCCGAGCTCATCGTGGCGCAGGTCCTCCTCACCCGCGCCATGGCGGTCGACGGCGATCCGCAACGCGCCGCCGAGCTCGCGAAGGAGTTCCGGCTCCGTTACCCCGATCGCGCCGAGGGCTTCGCACTCGTCGCGCTCGCGTGGATGCGTGATCCGTTCCGCGCCGACGAGCCGCCCGAGATCGAGGAGGTCACCACCAAAGGCGATTCCCTCCCCGTCTCGCTCCGCTCCGTCCCGCATGCGGCGCGCGCCATCCGCGCGCTCCGCACGGGAGCACAAGACGCGCGCGCGCTCGACGAGGCCAAGCCCTCGCTCCAGAAAGGGCTCGCCGTCGCCGATACGCCGGGCATCGCGGCGTGGCTCGGGAGCATCGCGCTCACGACCGGCGACGAAGAGCTCGCGAGGAAGGCCGCGCTCACCGCGGTGTCGTTCTCCGCCGTCTATCCGCCGGCGCGCGTCCTCGCTGCACGCGTCGCGCTCCTCGGCGCCCGCCTCGACGAAGCGCTCAAGGCTGCCGAGGACCTGCCTCCGACCTCGTCGGACGTCGCGATCGTCACCGCGGCGGTCTCGTACGAGAAGCTCGACGGCGAGCGCATGGCGCGCTCGTTCGACGCGATCCCCGACGATGCGAGGAAGCTTCCCTTCGCCGCGCCGCTGACCCGTGGGCAGGCGCTCCTCGCCGGCAACCTCGGCGCGCTCACGAGCGACAAGGTGAAGGCCATGGCCGGCGACGAGGCGCCGTGGGCCGACCTCGTCGCGATGGACTGGGCGCTCGATGCAGGCGAGCTCGATCTCGCGAAGAAGATCGCCGAGCAGTGGCGTGGCGAACCTCGCGCCATGCACGCGGTCCGGCTCGCGCGTCTCGCTCGCTACGACGGGCGGCTCGAGGAAGCCGACAAGCTGAGTCGCGTCGCGCTCGAGACCGGTACGGTCACGATGCGCGCCCTCACCGAGCGCGTCTTCACGCTCGTCGCCCTCAAGCGCGACGCCGATGCCCTCGCCCTCTTCAAGACGTACCCGAACATCGGCGGCCCGCTCGCGAAATGGCTCCGCGCCTACGCGACCGCCGCGCACGGCAAGATCGACGACGCGCGCGCGATCGTCTCGCAGGAAGATCCGCCGCCTTCCGCCGCCGCGATGCCCGCGAGGATCATCGCCGCTTCGGCGTACGCCATGATGAAAGACGCACGCCACGGCACCGACTACGTGAAGCCGATTGCACAAGCCGGCTTCGCGAACCCCGACGTCGTGTTCGCCGCCGAGAAGCTCGGCGCCGGCAAGGTCCCCCGCCGCGTGAAGTGAATCGCGCAGCGCGATGGACACGGCGGATTCGAGGGCCGCTCATGTGCCACCGATGGGCACGCTCGACGTGGCAGCCTCGAGCGGCCCTACACGAGGACCTTCACGAGCTCAGCAACGATACGTAGCTCGCCTTCCGCCGCGTCGATCTCGATCGGCGCAAACGCGGGGTTGATCGACTCGAGGATGACACGGACGCCGCCGCCGCGTCGTCGACGCACTGACCGCACGCGCTTCAGGGCATAAGGTCCGCCGAGGTCGGGGTCGGAGAGCGTCTCGTGAGCGACGAGCAACGTACGCCCAATGAGTGGTAGCGGGCCAGGCGGGCCGAACAGGCAGAATGCACCGGATGGGATCGCCGGCTCCATCGAGGTTCCAAGGACCTGGGCGACGAACTGGCCCTCGGGAGGTTCGCCTCGTCGCGGAATGACGACCCACCCGAGCACCTCGATCGCGCGCGCAGCCCCCGTCAGCTGACCGGCCGCAGCCCGCAGAGTCGTAACTGGAGTCGCGGTAGCCGACCGCCGACCACGAACGGTTGCGCGGCGCACCAGGAAGCCGGCTTGTTCGAGTCGTCCCAGTGGACTCTGCTCTGTCTTGGAAGCCGGCTCCGACGAGCGGGTGGAGCCAGCGATGAGCTGCTCCGGGGCAATCGTAAGCGCCGAAGCGATCCGCTCGATCGTCGCGAGCGAGAGGTTCTGCCGGCCAGACTCGATGCGCTGGACGTTTTTCACCGCGATGTCGAGGAGCACCGCGAGACCTTCCTGAGAGAGACCGCGTTCGACCCGACGCGCCGCGATTCGCCGTGCAACGCGGTACGCGAGGGTTGAGCGAGACGCTGCCACGGGAGTGGTACGTCGCCCGCCCCGACGGTATTGACCACCATCCTATATGATGGTCCAATCTTCATCGATTTTCTCGGTGCGAGTGTCCGATGCGAGTGCTGGTCGTCGACGATGACATCATCATCCGCCACTACTTCGTCCGAACCCTCCGACGACACGTCGAGGTCGAGGAGGCGTCAGGCGTCACCGAGGCGCTTGCGAAGCTTCGTACGATTCCGTTCGACATCGTGCTCACGGACGAGCACATGCCGGATGGGAGCGGGCGAGCTCTCCTTGCTCAGGCGAGCCGACTGCAACTGCATTGCCGACGCATCCTCATGTCGGCCGACGAGCTCGTGCTGAACGAGAGCAGCATCCACGAGCGCTCCTTCGCCAAGGTCGGCGGCCTGCCGCATGTCGTCGCCTGGATCCGCGCGGCTGCTTCACAATCACAACGGTAGCCCCCGTTCGCGCTTCGGCTATGACTCGAGCCCGCCCTCTGGTCCAGGAACGAACCTCGCCGAACGCGGCCTTGCTGGCGCGCTCGAACGGACGGGATGAGTGCCGCGATGGCGAAAGCACGCCCCGACGTCGACGCGGTGCGAGGCTCACGCGGTAGCCTCGCGCCGCGTCCTTGGTTGGTCAGTCGACGCCGATCGGCGGCGGCAGCGCGGCGAGCTGGGCGCGGACGTGCTCGAGAACGCCGTCGTTGTTCGTCCGGAGCGCCCACTCTGCGCCGAGCGCCGGGAACGCCGCCCACCGCTCGACGGCGTGCGCGACGAGCCCCGGCCAGACCTTGCCGCCTGCTCGTTCGAAGCGGGAAAGAAGCGCCTCGAGCGCCTTCGCTCCGAAGCAGCCGAAGAACATCGCGAGGTCGAGCGATGGGTCGGTGAACTGCGCCTCGGTCCAGTCGAGCACGCCGGTGAGCGTGCCGTCGGGCGCGAGTAGCATGTGTCCAGGATGAAGGTCTCCGTGGACGAGCGCGATGTGCGTCGGCCAGAGGTCGTCGTTCGAGAGCCAGCGTTGCCACCGGCTCCAAACGGCATCGCTCGGGGCGAGCACCTTCCGCGTCGCTTCCATCGCGCCGGCGATCGTCGCGCGTGACCTTGCGATCGGACGGATCGGTACGCCCGCCCTCTCAGCCTCCTCGACGGTGATCGACTGGAGCGAGGCCAGCATCGTCGCGAAGGAATCGAGAAACGCTTCGCAGGGCGCCGCCGGGTCGATCACGTTCCACTTGGGGCCGTTCTCATCGAGCGTGACCGCCGGCGTTCCTTCGAGCCGTCGGTAGGCGATCACGTCGTCGTCGTGCACGCGCCAGATCGGCACCTCGACCGGAAGACGAGGCGCCACCAGCGAGAGCACGCGTGCTTCGACGCGAGCGGCCGCGACGACGTCGGAACGGCGCGGCGTTCGGACGATCCAGCGCGTCCCGTGCTCGTCAGCGCCGTGGACGACGTGGAAGTCGAGACCGGTCTGATCGAGCTCCGCCTGGTTGGTGGCGAGCTGTAACCCACGGGCACGAGCAGCTCCGACGAGCTCCGTCACGGATGCGAGACCACACGACCGAGATTCACGAATCGACGACATGAAGAGATCTCCCTCGCTCGCGAACGAGCGCTGGGAAGACCCGCGCGCGAATGCCGTGGAAACGGGGCGCTTCAGGCATTGCCCGAGCAGCACCATCATGACTCACAGCTTCCGATGAGCAGACGCGCGCGGGCCTTCCGTGAAACGGAAAGCGGGGGCACGGCTGACAGCCTCACGCATCACGCGCTCTCGCTCAGGAGAAGGCGAATCGGACGCGGGCTGTCGAGCTCAGCGAAGCCGGATGAACTTCATGGCCGGAAGACTGCCACCCGGATGCCCACCGCGCAACCGCGAATGGCGTACTTCGAGACGCTTCCAGTAAGTGAGTCGTTGCGTCGCGCCGTGACCTCTTCGCCCGAGCGAGCTTCGTGCACCAGCGCGCGCCCTCCAACACTTGCCATCACCGTGATGATGCTCATGTTGAGCGCCCTGTCGTGGATCGAGTCTCTCGTCGCCGTGCTTGGCGGGGGCCGTTTCGACTACGGCGCGGAGCGAGCACGCCATGCGCGTTCAGCTGCGGGGTCGTCGACCACGCGCTGACCGCCAACGGGAGAGCCGGTGAACAACGCTTACGGAACGCTCGCATCGCACGTCTACAACTTGGACAAGTACATCGGCAGGTCGTTCGGAGACGTCGAGCATTACCGGGACCGACTCCAGGATTGCAAAGGGGCCATCCTCGAGCCGGCGGTCGGAAATGGGCGAATGCTGATCCCTCTCCTCGAAGCCGGGCTTCAGATCGAGGGCTTCGATGCCTCCGAGGACATGCTGCGCCACTGCCGGCGTGAATGCGAAGCGAGATCACTCACCCCCAAGCTGACGCGGCAGACGTTCGAGAGCTTCGCGTACGACGAACGCTTCGAAGCGATCATCGTCCCGGCCGGATCGCTGCAGTTGATCGCCGATCGTTCCGCGGCGATGTGCACACTGGAGCGCTTCGTCGATCACCTCGCGCCGAATGGACGATTGATCGTGGACCTCGACCCGATCGACAGCTTCCTGGGAGAGAGCAGGAGCATCCGGAAGTGGCAGGCAGAGGACGGCGATTGGCTGACGCTGACCGCCGATCGAATCGAGACCGATTTCGTGGCGCAGACCACGGTCTCTCACCTTCGCTACGATCGCTGGACGAAGGGCCGGCTGACCGCGAGCGAGCTCGAGCTCTTCAGCCTGCGCTGGTGGGGAGTCGAGGAGTTCGCGAGTGCGCTCCGGGAGACGGGGTTTGTCGACATCGTCGTCTCGGGCAACTACGAACATCGGCGCCCACCGAGAAAGGGCGACCAGAACATCACGTTCGAAGCCCGTCGTCCCGGTCACGGCCGATAGTCTCCGCCCGGCGAAGCGCCCTCACCGGCTCGCGTTGCGCCGCCACACGGGGACGCGAAAAAGAACCCACGAAGACGGCTGCGGAGAGGCGCTGGAAGAGGTCCGGCTGCGCTTGATTGCAAGAACCGACGAGCTGTTCCTTACGGCGCCGTAAGGTTCGGCCACGCTCCACGCCTAGAATGCAGCGCGTGCGTGTTCTGCTTGTCGAAGACGACCCGAAGCTCGGGGACCTGTTGGCTCGCGTCCTATCGAGTCACGGGTATGCGGTGACGCTGGCCCGGAACGCAGCCGAGGCCCGGGCGGCCCAGACCACTCAACTCGAGCTCGTCATCGTCGACTGGATGCTCCCCGACGGCGACGGGCTCGACGTCGCCGTTCGGCTCCGGCGCGCGGGCTTCGAAGGGCCGATGCTGATGCTCACCGCCCGGGATCAGACGAAGGATCGAGTCCAGGCGCTCGACCTCGGCGTCGACGACTACCTCTCGAAGCCGTTCGCCGTGTCCGAGCTCCTCGCCCGACTCCGAGCTCTTCTCCGCCGCCCGCCTCGACTGGGAGCGATGGACGTGGGCCCTCTTCACTTCGACCTGCTTCGGCGCCACGTCTTCGCCGACGGGCGCTTGCTCGAGGTCACGACCCGCGAGTTCGATCTCCTGCTCTACCTGGTCCGCCGTTCGGGCGAGACCGTCAGCAAGGTCGAGCTCATCGAGAACGTGTGGGACTCCGACGAGATCGTCCCCAACGTCGTCGAGGTCCACGTGAGCCGCCTCCGCGACAAGCTCGGCAAGAATGCCTCCCTGGTCGAGACCGTACGTGGCGCGGGCTATCGCGCTCGCACGGAGGTGAAGTAGTGACGTTCCGTGTGAGGACGGCGCTCGTCGTCCTCGTCCTCACGACGCTCACGATGGGGGTGGCGTTCACGGTGGTCTGGGAGCGGTTCGTCGCATCGCAGCGACACCGGCTCGACGACGCGCTGCTCGTGGTCGCTCACCGCGAGGCCGCCGAGACGGCTCGGGGGATCATGGAGTTCACGGATGCTCCAGGCCCTTCCGCGGACGCCGTCGGACCGCTGCCGAAGTACGGCGTCCTCTACACGGCGGACGGCCAGACGCTCGCCACGACGAGCAACTTCTCGAGCGTGCCGCCCATGCCGCGCCACGTAGGCCTGGACGAGGGTTTCGACATGGAGCACGACGGCCTGCGCATGCGCGCCGTCGTGGTCCGCATGCCAGGCTCGTCGCACCGGATCCTTCTCGCAACGTCACGAGAGGACTTCGAAGAAGACGCATCGATGCTCGCTGGTGCGATGGCGACGGCCTTCGGCGTCGGCTGCCTCTGGGCGGCGCTGGTGGCCTATGGCGTGGCGACGATCCTCACGCGCAACCACCGAGCCGTCGCGGAGGTGGCTCGCCAGGTCGCGCGCGGCGACACGAGCGCACGCGTTCGCTTTCAATCACTGGACGTCGACCTGCAGCAGCTCGCCGACGATCTCAACGTCATGATCGAGCGCCTCGTCGGCCTCGTCGCGGTCCAGGACCGCTTCATCGCGCACGCCGCTCACGAGCTGCGAACACCGCTCACCTCGCTCCGCGTCGAGCTCGAGCACACGCTCGAGACGGCACGCGGGCCCGACGATTACGACAGCGGCCTCCGTGGTGCACTCGCCTCTTGCGAGCGCCTGACGGATCTGACGGAGGACCTGCTTCGACTTGCGCGGCTGAGGGCGAAACCCGCCGCCGATGGTCTCTCGGAGTTCGAGGCGAGCCTCGCGGATGCCATCGCGGACGTCACACCGATCGGACGACATCGCAGGATATCGATCATCGCGACCCCCATTTCTGCGAGAGCACGCGGCGACCAGCGGAGCGTCGCTCGCATCCTCCGCAACGTGCTCGACAACGCGGTTCGATTCTCCCCTCCCGACGGGTCCGTTCGCGTCGACGCTGCGCTCCAGGACGAGCAGATCGTCGTGACCGTGCTCGACGAAGGGCCCGGTGTGCCGGCACCGGACGCGGAGGGAATCTTCGAGCCGTTCACGAGCGGGCTGCGCCGCGACGGAACGGAAGGAACCGGGCTCGGACTTCCGATCGCGCGCGAGCTCGCCCGTTCCTACGGCGGTGACGTCTCGGTCGTGCCCGGCCCCCGGGGCCGCTTCGTGATCCGTCTTCCGACCTCGGTTACTGCACCGAGGTCCTGACGGCATCCTACTCCGCGGCCAAGGGCGACGCGGTATCCGACGTATCTGCCGCCGCGCCCGCCGACGCCTTCCGACCATCTCGCCGGGTCGCCACGTACAGCATGGCCGGCAGCGCGGGGAGCGAGAGGACGAGCGAGGCGATGAGCCCGCCGATGACCACGGTAGCGAGCGGACGCTGGACCTCCGCTCCCGTTCCGGTCGCGGTAGCCGCAGGAACGAACCCGACGGCCGCGACGAGTGCCGTGCTGATGCGCGCGCGGAGCGAGGCGAGCGCGGCCTGCTTGACCCGCTCTCGAGGCTCGAGGTCCTCCGGGAGCTCGACCAGGTTCGTGGTCATCACGATGCCGGTGATCACCGAAACGCCGCAGAGAGCGATGAACCCGACACCCGCGGGGATGCTGAAGGACAACCCACGAGCCCACAACGAGAAGAGGCCACCTGCGAGCGCGAACGGCAGGTTGAGCAGCGTCACGACGACATACTTGAGGCGCCGGAACGTGATGAAGAGCATGATGGCGATGCCGCAGATCGCGATCGGCACGAGGATGAGAAGCTGATCGCGGGCGCGGAGGAAGTTCTCGAACTGGCCTCCCCACACGACCTCGGTACCCGCCTCGAGCTGGACCTTCGCGACCGCTTGCTGCGCGTCCTTGACGAAGCTGACGACGTCGCGCCCGCGGACGTTGGCTTGCACCAAGATTCGGCGCCGCATCTGATCGCGTCCGATCTGGTGGATGTCGCGCTCCTCTGTGACGTCTGCGACCGTCGACAGTGGAACGAGCAGGCCGTCCTGGGAGGCGATGGGCAGCCGCTCGACGGCCTTGCTGTCCGTCACGTTGTCTCCACCCAGGCGGAGCACGAGGTCGAACACACGTTCTCCCTCGCGCACGACGCCGACGCGCTCGCCGGCTCGAGTCATGGCGACGGCATCCAGGATCGATCGCGTCGAGATGCCGAGACGCGCAGCACGACCGCGATCGGCGGTGACGTTGACCGACGGCAGGCCGAACGGCATCTCCATCTTCACGTCGGCGGCGCCGTCGATCTGCTGGATGACCCGGCGTATGCGATCCGCGGTCTCGCTCATCGCGGTCAGGTCGTCGCCGAACACCTTCACGACGACGTCACCCTTCGCCCCGGCGACGAGATCGTTGACGCGCATCTCGATCGGCTGACTGAAGGCGTTGACGGTCGCAGGGGTCACGGCGTCGACGTTCGCCGCCAGCTCTTCGACGAGCTTCTCGACGGTGAGCCCCTTTCTCCATTCGGAGCGCTCCTTCAAGAGAACGAAGATGTCCGCGGCCTCGGGACCAGCCGGATCGATGGAGTTCTCCGGGCGACCGATGCGGCTGACCACGCCGGTCACTTCAGGCGTCTTGACGAGCGCCAGCTCGCTCTCGTGCGCCATGAGCAGCGCCTTGTCGAGCGAGATCGTCGGTACGCGCTGGGCGTCGATCGCAACGGTCCCTTCGAACACGCGCGGCAGGAAGTCCGCACCGATCCGCCCTCCCAGAACCAGCATCCCGACCAGGACGGCGACTGACGCCGCGAGTGTCACATACGGACGGGCGAGGACGCTGTCGAGCAGCGGAGCGTAGAGCTTCTTCGCGTTGCGTGAGAGCCAGGGGTCCTTGCCGTGCGCCTCCTTGGCCAGCACGGCGGGCCCGATCGCCGGAAGCACGATGAACGCGTACGCGAGCGCTCCTCCGAGCATGAAGCAGAGCGAGTACACGACGGGCTTGAACATCCGCCCTTCCACGTCCTCGAGCGTCGCGAGCGGCAAGAAGACGAGAAGCGTGATGACGACGCCGAACGTGGCGGGCCGCGTCACCTGCTCCATCGCATGCACGAGCGCGTGGCGTCGCGTCGCCGGATCGTTGCTCGAACCGCCGTGGGAGAGCGAGTGCTCGACGGAGAGGACGGCCCCCTCCACGATGATCCCGAAGTCGATGGCGCCGAGCGACATCACGTTGCCGGAGTAGCCGATCGCTCGGAGGCCGATGAAGCCGACCAGCATCGAGAACGGGATCGCTCCGGCGACGAGCAAGCCGGCGCGCAGGCTCCCGAGCGTCAGGAGCAGGCAGGCGATCGTGATCAGCGCCCCTTCCCCGAGGTTCTTGGCGACGGTCGCAAGGACACGATCGATGAACTCTGCGCGATCGTAGTACGGCACGATCCGCGTCCCCGCCGGCAACGTCGGCGTCATCGCGGTGATGGCCGCCTGAACGCGCGCGACGACTTCGCGGCTGTTCTGCCCCTTGAGCATCAAGACGCTGCCGCCGACGATCTCGCCGCGCCCGTCGCGACTCATCGCGCCGTAGCGGATGGCCGGACCGGTATCGACCATCCCGAGATCGCCGACGCGGACAGGGATCCCGTCGATCGTGCGGATCACCGTTTCTTGAATGTCCTCGAGCGACCGGAAGCGACCGTCAGCACGGAAGACGAGCTGCTCTCCGTGCCAATCGGCGTACCCGCCTCCCGAGACGGCGTTGTCTCGTTCGAGCGCTGCGCGGACCTCCTCGACGGACACCTGGTACGCGGAGAGGCGTTTCGGATCCATCGTCACGTGGTACTGCTTGAGCGTTCCGCCGAAGCCGATCACCTCCACCACGCCCGGGACCTGTCGCAGCCGCGGACCGATCTGCCACTCGATGATCGTGCGAAGCTCCTCCGGCGACCGCGACGTCGAGCTCGTCAGCTCGAACATGTAGATCTCGCCCAGGCCCGTCGAGATGGGTCCGAGCTCGGGCTGCCCGACATCAGGTGGAATGGTGTCCCGCAGCAGGCCCAGTCGTTCGTTGACCTGCGTGCGCGCGAAATAGAGATCGACCTCGTCCGAGAAGACGAGCGTGATGAGGGAGATCCCGAGCCTCGAGACGCTGCGGGTCTGGACGAGACCGGGTACGCCGGCCATCGCACGCTCGATGGGCTGCGTGATCTGCGCCTCGACCTCGGGAGCGCTCAGGGCGTCTGCACGCGTCACCACCTGAACCTGGATGTTCGTGACGTCGGGGACGGCGTCGATGGGAAGCTGGCGGTACGCGAGGATGCCGCTCATCACGATGAGCGCCGCCACGAGGAGGGCGATGGCGGGATTGCCGGCAGCCCAGCGAACCAGAGACTTCATTGTTCAGGATGTCCGGGGAGGTACACGATGACGTTGCAGGAGGAGCGACCAACGGGGCCGAACACGGGCGCGCGCCGGCCCGGGAGTCTCCCGCGCGCGGCCAGCAGCATGCTCGCAATCGGCCGTGTTGTGCTTACGGCGCCGTAAGCAACGCGCTGGCGGCGCAGGCAGGCTCGGGAAATCCGGTGGTTTCGAGAGTCCTTCCAGTACGAAGGGTCCCCATCGTCCTTCGCGCCAGGGTCGCGGCACGCGATGTGCTCGACGCGGCGTCATGACCAAGTCCTCGCTCTCCGATCGCTTCGGCCTCCAGGACCGCGTTGCCCTCGTGACCGGCGCCGCCAAGGGTATCGGCCTCGCCACCGCGAATCGCCTCGCCGAAGCGGGCGCATCGCTGCTTCTCACGGATCTCGACGGCGCAGGAATCGACTCCGCCGCGCAGGAACTGCGTGCGCGCGGTCACCGCGTCGAGACGATGACCGCCGACGTCGCGAGTCCGGGCTCGGCCGACGCGCTGGTCGAACGAGCCGTCGGCACGCTCGGTCGGCTCGACGTGCTCGTGAACAACGCCGGGATCTTCCCCTTCGCGTCGGTGCTCGAGGTGACCCCCGAGCTCTGGAGGCGCGTGATCGAGACGAACCTCTCGAGCGCGTTCTTCCTCGCGCAAGCCGCCGCCCGACAGATGGTGAAGCAGGAGCGAGGCAGCATCGTGAACGTCGCATCGATCGACGCGCTCCACCCCTCCGGCGGCCTCACGCACTACGACACCTCGAAGGGTGGCATGGTGATGATGACGCGCTCGCTCGCCCTCGAGCTCGGCCCCCGAGGCATCCGGGTCAACACCGTCTCTCCGGGCTCGATCGACACGCCAGGCGCGCGCGCGGCGACGTCGGGCGCGCCGGCGGAGGTCGCGCAGTCGTTCGTCCAGCGTGTCCCGCTCCGGCGCACGGGACAGCCGGATGACATCGCTACCACGATCGTGTTCCTCGCGAGCGACGCGGCGAGCTACGTGACCGGCACGAACCTCGTCGTCGACGGCGGCTATCTGCTCACCTGACTCGACTCACCGCAGGGCGAAGCGGGCGAAGGAGCGCCTCGTGCGGGAGTGCCGGGGCCTCTCTCAGGGGCGACGCACGGAGAGCCCGAACATGAGCGGGGTCCGGGCGACGCCCTCGGGCCATACCCAGCGACGGCCGGAGGCCGCCACGAGCGCCTCGTGGAGTCGGCAGCCGTTGGCGTACGGGTACTCGCGCAGCGTCTCCAGCACGAGGCCCGCGCGGAGGAGCGCGTCGACGATCTGGGCGAGCCCGTACTGGTAGCCGGTGGCGGGGACGTCGTTCTTTCCGGGCAGCGCGCCTTCGATGCCACCGAGCCCCGCGCCCGAGCTCGCGACGTAGTCGCTCACCGGCTCGATGAACGGGCGCTCCGAAAAGTAGTCGTCGCCGGTCAGCCTCAGGTCGTTTGCGATGCTCCAGCGGACGGGATGGAACTCGACGTACACGAATCGCCCCGACGGTGAGAGGATCCGCGCAATGCCGCACGCCCACTCCGACAGGTTCGGCAGCCAGCCGACCGCGCCGTAGCTCGAGAAGGCGAGATCGAAGCGGCGCTCGGTCGACTGCATCCAGCTCACGACCTCGGCCTGCTCGAAGCTCGCCCCGATCCCGGAGTCGTGCGAGAGCGATTGCGCGAACGCGATCGCCTCGTCGGAGAAGTCGATCCCGGTCACGCGCGCGCCGCGACGCGCGAGGGCGAGCGAGTCCTGTCCGGCGTTGCATTGCAAGTGGACGAGCGAGCGATCACGAAGGTCGCCGAGCAGCTCGAGCTCTTCGGGAAAGAGCGGGTCCGCCCCGGCGCGAAAGGCCGCCGCCTGATCGCCCTTGTGCGCGTTGTGGTTGCGCGTCGCCACGTTCCAGCTGCGTCGAGTCGTGTCGTAGTCGTGCGTCGCCATGGGTTCCTCGCGAACACTAGCGCGATACGGCGCAGGGCACGAAGCCTCACGAGCACGGATCGGTCGGTCCGCCCCCCCGGGCATTCGAGTCGAGCTCGAGCACGAACGCGGATCGCCCGCGGCAGCAGTACGACCGGGGGATCGACGCCAGCGCCGCGCCGGGTCCGGCGCCGAGCATCAATTTGCATTGGCCCCCATGCTTCTCGGGAGTAAAGCATGGGTACCCATGCAATCCGGCCTTGGCCCTGCCGCCGTGGCGCGCATCCTCGACGATCTCCGGCGCATCGTCCGAGTGCTGCGCGAGTCATCGCGTGCCTCGGAACGCGCGCTCGGTGTGACCGGCGCTCAGCTCTTTGCACTGAAGACGATCGCTCAGTCGCCGGGGGTCTCACTGAGCGAGCTCGCGAACCGCACGCGCACGCACCAGAGCACCGTCTCGGTCGTCGTGAAGCGCCTCATCGCCGCAAGACTCGTGAGCCGCGTGACCTCCACCAGCGACGGGCGCCGGGTCGAGCTCGCCGCTACGGCCAAGGGACGCGCGCTCCTCGCGAAGGCGCCGCTCGCTGCGCAGGAGCGTCTCATCGAGGGCATCGAGCAGCTCCCGCGCAAGCACGGCGAGCTGCTCGCAACGTCGCTCCACCGGCTCGTCGTCGCCATGCAGCTCGACGAAGAGGCGCCGGTCATGTTCTTCGAAGACGACACTGTGCCGGCGAGCCGAGGCTCTCGCCGGCGCGCACGCGTCCCGGAGCGAAGCCGCCGTGCCTGAGCTCGAAGCACGCTCGACGTCCACCACGGAGGGCCTTCCCGTCGCACCGTCGATGGCCCCCGCGTTGGCCGACGCAGCGGTGACGGCGCCCGGCACGGTCGTCGATCGCCGTGTGGTCTTCATCTCCGGCGTCGCCATGCTCGTCGCAGTAGCGGCAGGCCTCGTCGCGCAGCTCCTCACCAGGCTCATCAACCTCGTGACGAACATCGCCTTCCACGGCGGGCGTCTCTCGCTCGCGAGCGCCTCCCCGAGCGGACATCGGCTCGGCCCCTGGGTGATCCTCGTCCCGTCACTCGGTGGGCTCGTCATCGGCCTCATGGCCCGCTACGGGTCCAAGGCCATCCGCGGGCACGGCATTCCCGAGGCGATGGAGCAGGTCCTGACGAACGAGAGCCGCATCCCTGCCCGGATGACGTTCCTGAAGCCGATCTCGGCCGCGATCTCGATCGGAACCGGCGGTCCCTTCGGCGCCGAGGGACCGATCATCGCCACCGGAGGAGCGCTCGGCTCGCTCGTCGGGCAGCTCCTTCGCACCACGGCGGTCGAGCGCAAGACGCTACTCGCCGCCGGCGCAGCGGCCGGGATGGCGGCGACGTTCGGCAGCCCTGTCTCCGCCGTCCTGCTCGCGATCGAGCTCCTGCTCTTCGAGTATCGAGCACGCTCGCTCGTGCCCGTCGCCCTCGCGGCGGCGATCGCGAACGGAGTACGGATCGCCTTCGTCGGATCGGAGGCGGTCTTTCCGCTGAACGACGTCGTGCAGCCTGCGGGCTCGGCACTGCTGACCTACATCGCGCTCGGCGCCGTCATCGGTGTGGCCTCGTCCTTGATCACTCGCGCCGTGTACTTCGTCGAAGACGGCTTCGAGAGGTTGCCGGTTCACTGGATGTGGTGGCCCGCTCTCGGCGGCCTCCTCGTCGGGACCGTCGGATACTTCGTGCCCCGCACGCTCGGCGTCGGCTACGACAACATCGAGGAGATCGTCTCCGGCACGATGGCCCTCGACGCCGTCGTCGTCCTCTGCTCCTTCAAGTTCGTCTCCTGGGCGATCTCGCTCGGAAGCGGCACCTCCGGCGGGACCCTCGCGCCGCTGCTGACACTGGGAGGCGGCCTCGGCACTGTCCTCGGCGCGCTCGCGCACGCTGTTTCCCCTGGGCTCGGCGTGGACATCCGCATCGCCGCGCTCGTGGGCATGGCAGCAATGTTCGCGGGCGCATCGAGAGCTCTCCTCGCGTCGATCGTCTTCGCCTTCGAGATCACGCGTCAGCCGATCGGTCTCCTCCCGCTGCTCGGCGGCTGCACGTCGGCCTTCCTGGTCTCGTGTCTCCTGATGGAGAACTCGATCATGACGGAGAAGATCGCTCGACGCGGCGTCCGTGCCCTCGGCGACTACTCGGCCGACTTCCTCGATCAGATCGAGGTGCGGGCCTGCGGCCTCAGGTCCGTCATCACGCTGAAGGCGAGCGACACCGTCGACACCGTGCGCGCGTGGCTCGATTCGGGCAGTCCGGGCACGAGCCACCAAGGCTTCCCCATCCTCGACGACGACGGTCGCCTCGCCGGCGTGGTGACACGACGTGACCTGAGACGCGCGCTCGACGGCTCGATCCGGCTACGCGATCTGATCGAGCGCGCGCCGGTGGCGATCTTCGACGACAGCTCGCTCCGGGACGCCGCCGACCGCATGGCCTGGGAGCGCATCGGCCGCTTGCCGGTGGTGAGCCGCGCGAGCCCGGAGCGCGTGATCGGGATCATCACACGCAGCGATCTGCTGCAGGCGCACGTCCGGCGCCTCCAGGAGCATCGCCTCGACGCAGCTTCGGCGCGCCGGCGGCGAGCCAACGGCGGAGCCGCAGCATCCCCCTGACCTGGGAGCTCGCACGGCATGGTCCGATGGATCAGGCCCGAGACGGGAGAGCGTCCCGTGCCCGTCACGGGTTCGATCCGTGTGCCCGCCGCGACCCGAGCCGCCCCTCAGCGGAACGGCTGCTGCGGACGGCCGGCGCCGGGGAGGCCGGCCTTCGCGCCCGCCTGCTCGATCATGCCCTTCAGCTCTTCGGGCTCGGTCGACTGGTTGATCGCCTGCTCGACCGTGATGAAGCGGCGCAGGCACAGGCTGAGGAGGGACTGATTGAGCGTCATCATCCCGTACTTCTCCTGGCCGACCTGCATCGAGCCGTAGATCTGGTGGATCTTGTTCTCGCGGATCAGATTCCGGATCGCGACGTTCGGGACCATGATCTCCATCGCGAGGCAGCGGCCGGGCGCTCCGGCACGCGGGAGCAGCTGCTGGGTGATCACGCCCTGGAGCACGAACGAGAGCTTGTTGCGGATCTGATCCTGCTGGTGCGGCGGGAACACGTCGATGATGCGGTTGATCGTCGACACCGCCGTGTTCGTGTGGAGCGTGGCGAAGACGAGGTGACCGGTCTCGGCGATGGTGAGCGCCGCCTCGATCGTCTCGAGGTCGCGCATTTCGCCGACGAGCACGACGTCGGGGTCCTGACGAAGGACGTAGCGGAGGGCGCCCTTGAAGTTCTGCGTGTCCTGGCCGATCTCGCGCTGGTTGACGACGGCCAGCTTGTGCGGGTGCAGGTACTCGATCGGGTCCTCGATCGTGAGGATGTGGACGCGCTGCTCGGAGTTGATCTTGTCGATGATCGACGCCAGCGTCGTCGACTTGCCCGAGCCGGTCGGACCGGTGACGAGCACGAGCCCGCTCGGCTTGTTCGCGATCTCCGAGATGACGAGCGGCAGCCCGAGCTCCTCGAACGAGAGGATCTTGAAAGGAATGGTTCGGATCGCCCCCGCCACGGCGCCGCGCTGGAGGAACACGTTCGCGCGGAAGCGGGAGAGGTTCTTCACACCGAAGGAGAGATCGAGCTCGCTCTCCTTCTCGAAGTGGATCTTCTGCTCCTCGGTCATGATCGAATAGCAGAGCTGCTTCGTATCCACCGGGGTCAGCGGCGGGAGCTTGAGCGGGATGACCTCGCCGTCGATGCGGAGAAGCGGCGGCGCCCCCGCGGTGATGTGCATGTCGCTCGCGCCCTTCTCCACCATCGCTTTGAGGAGCTGGTGGAGGTTCACCCGAACGTCGCCGCTTTGCGCCATCGCCATGCCTTCCTGCGTCCCTGCGGGACCCGAATCGTCGAAACTCGAAGCGTAACAGGCTCCGCCGCCCGAGCGCGAGCGCGAGCGCGAGCCATTGGGCGCCGCGGGCGCCGCGGGCGCGCGTCCGCGCGTCCGCATGGGCACCGGCGCTGCAAGGAGCCGGCGGCCTCTTCGTCGTCGCGCGCGCGCCCCCTAGTAGTGAGTGATCGATCGCCCGCCCTGCTCAGTCGGACATCGTCACGCGGAGGATCTCCTCGGTCGTCGTGACGCCGTCGAGCACCTTGCCGATACCCGCCATGCGGAGGGTCACCATTCCACCCTTGATCGCCGCGGCCTTCAGCTCGGCGGTCGAGGAGCCCTGGAGGACCATCTCCTTCAGGCTGTCGGTGAAGCGCATGACTTCGTAGAGCGCGACGCGGCCCTTGTACCCGGTGCCGTTGCACGTTCGGCAGCCGAAGCCCTTCACGAGCCGGCCCTGCGCGATGCTCACCTGCTCCGGCGTGAAGCCGAGCTCCTCGAGCGCCTGCGGCTCGATCTGGATCGGCTGGCGGCAGTCGGAGCAGACCTTGCGCGCGAGACGCTGGGCAAGGACGAGGTTGACCGACGCGGTGATGAGGAACGGCTCGACGCCCATGTTGAGAAGGCGCGAGATCGTCGCCGGGGCGTCGTTGGTGTGGAGCGTCGAGAGCACGAGGTGGCCCGTGAGCGCCGCCTTGACCGCGATCTCCGCGGTCTCGAAGTCACGGATCTCGCCGACCATGATGATGTCGGGGTCCTGGCGGAGGAATGCCCTCAAAGCCATCGCGAAGTTCAGGCCGATCTCGTCGTGCATCTGAACCTGGTTGATGCCGGCGAGGTTGTACTCGACGGGATCTTCCGCGGTGCTGATGTTCGAGACGACCTTGTTGAGCTCGCTGAGCGCCGAGTAGAGCGTCGTCGTCTTGCCCGATCCGGTGGGTCCCGTGACGAGCACCATTCCCCAGGGCTGACGGATCGCCCAGAGGAAGTCCTCGAGCGGCTTGTTGTCGAACCCGAGCTTCGTCATGTCGAGCTGCAGGTTCCCCTTGTCGAGGAGACGCATGACGATCTTCTCGCCCCAGAGCGTCGGCAGGACGCTCACGCGGAAGTCCATCTCGCGCCCCTTGCCGAGCTTCAGCTTGATGCGCCCGTCCTGCGGGAGTCGCCGCTCGGCGATGTCGAGCTGGCTCATGATCTTGAGACGGCTCGAAATGGCGTTCTTCAACTTGAGCGGCGGCGTCATCTCCTCCACGAGCACGCCGTCGACGCGATAACGAACCCGCAGCTTCTTCTCGTACGGCTCGATGTGGATGTCGCTCGCGCCCTTCTTGATGGCGTTGAGCAGGATCATGTTCACGAGGCGGACGACGGGGGCATCCTCGCTCGCCTTCTCGAGCTCGAGGACGTTCAGCTCCTCTTCGTCGCCGGTGAACTCGATCTCCGACTCCTCGAAGCCGGCCATCACCTCGTCGTACGAGGGGCCGGCGGAGTAGTAGCGCTCGACGGCGTTCGCGATCGACGTCTCGCTCGCGATGACGGGCTCGATGTTGTAGCCGGTGAGGAACTTGAGGTCGTCGATCGCGTGGAGGTTCGTCGGATCCGCCATCGCGACGATGAGCGAGCTTCCCGCGCGGGACACGGGGATGACGCGATGCTTCTCGCACTGCTCCTTCGAGACGAGCTTCAGGATCTCCGCGTCGATCTCGTACTCATCGAGGTTGATGGTCGGGACGCGGTACTGTTGCGACAGGAAGTTCGTGATCTCCTGGTCGCTGATGAACCCGAGCCGAGCGAGCGTGTAGCCGAGGTTCTGGCCTGAACGGTTCTGCTCGTCCTGAGCCTGCCGGAGCTGAGCGAGCGAGATCAACTTCTCGCGAACGAGCAGCTCACCGAGCCTGTTGGTGTTGGACATCGAACCCCAAGCGTCGGTGATGCGAAATGAAACGTCAACGACTCCCTGACGAGCCTCCGGACGGAAGACGTACATCCCCCGACCCGCAAGGACCGGCGGCCGCGCGCGGCGGCCGTGACGGGACGGTGGCGGATGGCGGCCGACGTCCGGCCGACACCCTGGCGGACGGTTTTATCCGCTGCGGCGACCGCCGAGCATCGTTAGAGTCGCGGATGGATCCCAGGAGACGATGGCGTTCTACGACAGGTGGTTCGGCAAAGGGCGGCTGGCGGCCCAGGCCCGCGCCGCCGAGCTGCGCGGCGACCTGATCAAGGCCACCGAGCTGTTCGGAGAAGCGGGAGATCTCGCGGAGGTCGCACGGATCCTGCTCCTTCGCGGCGACGGGGAGGCCGATCCGCGCGCTCGGCTGCCGCTCTTCACGCAGGCCGCCAAGCTCGCGCCCGAGGGCACGGAGGCGAACAAGGCCGCGCGCCTCAAACGAGCCGACCTCTTGCTCGCGCTCGCCGGCGACACCGCCGTCAGCGCGGTCGCGCGTCATGAGGTGACCGAAGCCGCGAAGGACCTCGAGGCGATCGGCGAGCCGCTCAAGGCCGCCGAGGCGTTCGCGCGTGCGGGCGACAAGGAGGGCGAGGCGCGTGCGCTCCAGGCCGCGGGTGACGTCGAGCGACTCGAGTTCCTCCTCTCCACGGAGCAGTACAAGGAGCGCATCTCGCGATCGCGCGAGGAGCGGACCAAGGACGTCGACCTGATGATCGGTTGCGGCAGGCGCCGCGAGGCCCTCGAGGCGCTCGACGAGCTGCTTCTTCGCTCGGGGTCGTCTCGATCGGAGTCGTTGCAATCGGGGCCGTTGGGGTGCCCCCAAGACGACGCCACGGTCCGCGAGCGCGCGAACGGTCTCCGCGCCCGGCGTGTCCTGGCGCCCATCGTCGCGATCGAGGCGCGCGGAGCCGCGAGCGACGAGCTCGAGCGCTACGTCCTCGTCACCGGAGACGAGGTCGTCATCGGTCGAACGGACGGCGCGATCAAGGTCCCCTCGAACGCCGTGAGCCGCGAGCACCTTCGCATCGCCCGCGAGGGCGAGGCGATCGTCGTCCGCGACCTCCAGAGCCGCAACGGGACCCAGCTTCGCGGGATCAACCTCGCCGGTCCGATCCCCGTCGGTGACGGGATCGAGCTCAAGCTCGGCAAGGAGGTCCCGCTCCGGATCGCGCCGAGCAAGCGCCTCGACGGCGCGATCGAGATCGAGGTCGCGGGCGAGAGGTACTACGCGTGCCTCGGTCCGACGCGCACGCCGGTGGCGGGGCTGGACCTCGCCGCCGGTCCCGATGGCTGGATCGAGCTCGTGTCGCGCGGCACGCGAGCGTTCACCGCAACCGACCTCGAGCTCGTGCCGCGCGCGACGCTCCTCGTCGGCGACGCGATCACGACGCTGCGGGGGAGCGAGCCGCTCCTCCGCATCGTGAGCACCTGACGCCGCGCCTCGCGCACGAGCTCCTGTCTCGCTCCCCATGAGTACATGGGGAGCGGCAGCGCTTCCGTCCGAGGGCTGGGCCCCTCCGCCCGCCGGCGCGCGCATGTCGGCTACCAAGCGGCTCGCCCGCGTGCGAGAGTCTTGCTGGGCGTCTCGCCCGAGAGTCGTGCGCATGGGGTTCTGGGATCTCTTCAAGAAGAAGCAGCCCGATGTCGGGACGTCCGCGCTGCGCGACGTCGGCATGCCCTCGTCGCACGACCTCGCCGGTCTTCAGCCGGCGCCGATGCCGAAGGAGCTCGAGCGCCTCCTCCGCGTGGGGCTTCCGGGCGGCCCGACCGACGGCGAGGCCGTCGCCGCGTTCGGCGCACTGCGCGGGACGCCGGACGAAGGGCGCGCCGTCGAGGAGCTCGCTCGCTCCGCCCAGATGCGGAAGCTCCCCGATGAGCTCTTGCTCACGCTCGGCGCGACGCTGCTCGATCGCGGCGAGCCCGAGGGCGCGACCCGGGTGCTCTCGGCGGCGTCGTGCTCGCCCGCGCTCGTCTTGCTCGCGGATCTCGCCGAACGTCGCGGTGATCTCCCGACCGCGCTCTCGTTCATCGAGCGCGTCCTCCTTCGGGACCTCGATCATCCCGGCGCCCGCGAGCGCCATCGACGATGGCGAGCTCAGCTCGGGTTCGATCTCGAGCACAAGCCGATCGCCGCCGGCGCCACGGTGGTCGCGCGCGAGCCCGACGCCCCTTTCGATCTCCTGCGCGAGGTCGGACGAGGCGGCGCTGCGGCGGTGTACCAGGCCGTCGACCGCGAGCTCGGACGACACGTCGCGCTGAAGGTCTACCATCAGCCCGAACGCGATCGGCCCCAGCTCGCGCACGAGGCGCGTGTCGCCGTGATGCTCGAAGGCGCCGGCATCGTGCGGGTCTTCGATCTCGACCCCGACCACGGATGGATCGCGCTCGAGTGGGCTCCTGCAGGCGCGCTCCGCGAACAGATCCGCGCCCGCGACCTCGGGCGTCTCCTCCCTCTCGACCGCTGGGCCTTGCCGCTCGCATCCGCGCTCGCACGCGTGCACGAAGCGGGCTGGGTGCACCACGACGTCAAGCCGGCGAACGTGCTCCTCTCGCGGACGAACGCCGCCATCCTCACCGACTTCGGCACCGCGCGGCGCATCGGTGAGCCCAGCCCGCCCGGCAGCCTAGGCTACGTCTCGCCCGAGCGCATGAAGGGTCGCGCGAGCGATCCTCGCGACGACGTCTACGGCTTCGGCCGGATCCTCGAGGACGTCCTCGAGGCGATCGGTGACGAACAGGTGGTCGCCCGCTACCGGCCCTTCGCCGCGACATGCACCGGGGCCGACGTCGATCGCCCCGCCGACGGCCGCGCGCTCGTCAAACGCATGCGCGCCCCGCTCGGCGCCTGATCGCGGCCTCGATCCGCGTGCGACGCGACGGGTTCACGCATGAGCTCGAGCGCCCCTTCGTGCAACGTTCTGGCATCGAACGATCAGCCCAGCTCGACCAGCAACCACGGATCCGTTATAACGGACACGCGTTCACTGGCGCTTCGCCACCCTCCCCGCGGGCCCACGCCCGAGAAAACTGCGGATTCGACCGATGCCGACGACCTATACCGATCTCATCGCAAACGTTCGACGCGAGACCAAGGAAGTGTCGCTCGACGAGCTGAAGCGCCGGCTCGAGGCGAAGGAGCCGTACACGCTCCTCGACGTGCGCGAGAAGGAAGAGTTCCGCGCGGGCTACATCCCGGGCGCGATCTCGATCCCGCGAGGCTTCCTCGAGATCCAGGTCGAGGGCCGTATCCCCGACAAGTCGACCAAGATCGTCGCTTACTGCGCAGGCGGCACGCGCTCGGCGCTTGCAGCGAAGACGCTCGCCGAGCTCGGCTACACGAACGTCGAGACCGCGAACCCGGGCTTCGTCCGCTGGAAGGACCTCGGGTACCCGATGGATACCCCGCCGCAGCTGAACGACGCGCAGCGCGATCGCTACTCGCGCCACCTCCTCTTGCCCGAGGTGGGCGAGGCAGGTCAGGCGAAGCTCCTCAAGAGCAAGGTCCTCTTGATCGGCGCCGGCGGCCTCGGATCACCGGCCGGCCTCTACCTCGCCGCGGCGGGTGTCGGCACGCTCGGCCTCGTCGACGCCGACACCGTCGACGCGTCGAACCTCCAGCGCCAGGTCCTCCACGCGACGAGCCGCGTCGGACAGCCGAAGGTGGAGAGCGCCGAGAAGGCGCTGAAGGATCTGAACCCGGACGTGAAGGTCGTCGGCTATCGCGAGCGCGTCAACAGCTCGAACGTCGAGCGTCTCTTCGCCGACTACGACGTCATCGTCGACGGCACCGACAACTTCCCCACCCGCTACCTCGTCAACGACGCCAGCGTGTGGCTCGGCAAGCCCGTCGTCCACGGATCGATCTTCCGCTTCGACGGCCAGCTCACCACCTTCGTCCCCGACAAGGCCGCGAAGCAGCTCGGCATCGAGGCAGGGCCTTGCTACCGCTGCCTCTATCCGGAGCCGCCGCCTCCGCACCTCGCGCCGAGCTGCCAGGAGGCCGGCGTCCTCGGGATCCTCCCGGGCGTCATCGGCCTCCTCCAGGCGACCGAGGCGATCAAGCTGATCTTGAACCGCGGCGACGCGCTCGTCGGACGCCTCCTCACGTACGACAGCCTCAAGATGAAGTTCCGCGAGCTCAAGCTCCGCCGCTCCCCCGAGTGCCCGGTGTGCGGTCCGAGCCCGTCGATCACGAGCTACATCGACTACGAAGGCTTCTGCGCCCTCCCCGGCTGACCACGGAAACGCCCCGCGCTCCCCGCGCTCACCACGACTGGACGTACCGGCCGGCTCAGGAACGCACGAACGCCGCGAAGCCGGCGACGAGATCACCGAGGTGCTTTCGCACCTTCTCGTCGACGAGCTTGCCCTCGGCGTCGAACACCTGACCGGCATGCGCCACGTAGAGTTGTTTTCCGAACCAGGCGTGGACGCCGAGCGTCCGGAGCACGGGGAGCCACGCGGTCTGGGAGAACCTCGTCCCACCGGCGCCCGGCGTCGCGCCGATGAGGGCGACGGGCTTGTTGCCGAAGACGCGGGGGATGTCCTTCGGTGGACGCGAGAGCCAGTCGATCGCGTTCTTGAACACGCCTGGAAGCGAGTTGTTGTACTCGGGCGTGACGAGGAGAAGGCCGTCGGCCGCGACGATCTTCTCTTTCAGCTCCGTCACCGCCGCGGGTAGGCCTTGCTCGCTTTCGAGGTCACCATCGTAGAGGGGGATCCCCGCGATCGATCCGATCTCGAGCTCGACTCCATCAGGAGCGAGCTCGCGAGCGGCGCGAAGAAGAGCGGTGTTGTACGAGCCTCGACGGAGGCTGCCGGAGAGGCCCAGGATCGTCGTCATGCGCCCATGGTGACGCGGGACCGGTCGCGCCTCCAGAAGCGATTCGAGGTGAGCGGCCCGTCATCGCCCATGCCTCATTTCGGCGACAGATGGCCGCGCGTCGTTCGGGAGCGCACGGACGCCATGCTCGTCTCGAATCATCGTTGAAACACCGACCTCAGCCGTCGAGGGCAGCCGGGTCGATGCGAGGGCGGTCAGCGGTCCGACCGCCCTCGGCCCGATCGGCGCCGCATTAGGCCGTTTCATCGAATTCACCGATGACGGCAGCTCCACGGGCGTGTCACCATGCGCAATGGAGGATCCTGCCATCCTTTCCAGCCGGTGACGACGCGGCCATCATGAGCGACTGGTACTTCGCGAGCCTCCTCGTGACCGCCGGGGTCTGCCTCGGCTTCGCGCTTCATGCGCTCGACCTCGCGTGTCAGGCGCGTGGCCGTAGCTATGTCCATCTCCTCGCCCTCAGCGTGCTCGAGGGCGCGTACTGCCTGGTCACCTATCGCTACCTCTCGGAGACCTCGCCCGCGCGAGCGCTCCGCTGGGGCCAGTCGATAAGCGCCTTCACGCCGTACATCACGTACGTCTTCGGCGCGCTCACGTTCACGCTCACCGAACGGCGCCCGCGGTGGCTGGTCATGGGCCAGAAGCTCAACCTGGCGCTCACGACCCTCTTCGCCGGGGGTGTCGTCCTCGACATGATCTTCCAGCGCGAGATCATGGTGCGTTCGTTCTTGCTCACCGACCTCGCGACCGAGCATCGCCACCGACTCCTCTTCACGCCGCTCGGAACCGCATATCTCCTCTGGGTGGCGATCGCCTTCACGTGCTTCGCCGCCCAGCTCTTCACCGATCCCCAGGCACGCCGGGAGTCTGCGCCGATCGCCGTGGGCTGCGGCCTCTACTTCACGGCCACCGTCCTCGATTTCGGGATCTTCGTCGGGTTGCGAGACGGCTACTTCTTCCAGCACATGGGGTTCTTCGCGCTGGTCCTCAGCTGCTGGCGCGTCCTGGGGAGGCGGCTCGAGCGGTCGATCCTCGCGCAGGAAGAAGCGGTGGTGCGGCTCGAGGAACAGCGGCAGAAGCTCCTTCTCGCCGCGCCGGTGATGCACAAGCAGAAGCTCGACTCGCTCGGGACGCTCGCCGCGGGCGTCGCCCACGAGATCAACAACCCGATCCACGGGATCCTCAACTACGCGCAGATCATGAAGCGCGGACTCCCCCAGGACACGCCGGAGCGGACGTTCGCCGAGGAGATCGAGCGCGAGGCGAAGCGCGTGGCGGAGATCGTCCGGAACCTCCTCCGCTTCGGACGTGCGGACGAGTCACACGCGATCGCGGCGGACGTGCGCGAGATCGTCAACGACACACTGGTGCTGCTCCGCGGTCCGCTCCGGAAGGACATGATCACGCTCGACGTCCACGTCGAAGACGACTTGCCCGAGCTCATCTCCCGGATCCAGCAGCTGCAGCAAATCCTCATGAACCTCATCACCAACGCCCGAGATGCGCTCAATCGGCGTTCTCCGGAGCGGACGGACGCGAAGACGATCATCGTCAGCGTGAAGAGGCTGCCCTCGAAGGCCGGCTGGGTGCGTTTCGAGGTGGTCGACAACGGCGACGGGTTCGAGGCGGAGATCGCGGACCGCGTCTTCGACCCGTTCTTCACCACCAAGCCCGTGGGCGAAGGGACAGGTCTCGGGCTCTCGATCAGCCACGGGATCGCTCGTGCGCACGGAGGAACGCTGAGCTGCGAGAGCGAGCGTGGACTGGGGACCGCCTTCCGCGTCGACCTTCCCTGCACCCCGCCCGGCATCACGCCGGTCGACTCCCACGATGCCGACGAAGGGACTCGCACGATGACACGCACGCCGAAGGACAGCGGCGCGAACGAGCTCGGCTCGAGCTTGGACTGATACGGCGTGCGGAGCTCTACGGCTCGGTGCGCGAGGCTCTGAACTCGGTTCGAACGCGGAAGCCCACGATCGGCACGCGAAAGTCGCCCCGAGTATGGACGCCGTGCTCCGAGATCCCGGTGCGGTAGACGACGCGAGCGAACCACGACATCGGTGACGACCACTTCGGGACGAGCGACAGGACGAGGTCGTCGTCCTCGACGCTCGCTCGGAACGTGAGCGCGAACGGAATGCCATAGACGACGAACGTCTCGACGACGTGGCTCGATTGGCCCTCGAGCCGCGCGATGAAGAAGCGCTGCCACGTGCGGTCGATCAGGATGTACCGGTCCCAGTGGGTCCGCCCGCGCGCGTCGCGGTAGAGCACCTGGCGGACCGGATACCCCTCGAATCCGTCGCCGCCCTCGTCGCCGCGATCGCGATCGGGTAACCGCCCCTGCCGAGAGACGAGCGCGAGGAGATCGAGGAGCGCTCCGCTGAAGCGCGACGCGTGGACGCCCGCGCGCATTCGGTAGCGTCCGGGGTCGAGGTAGAAGCGCGTGACCTCCGGATGGATCGCATCGAGCGCCGGCGCGGCGAGCACGGTCGAGAGATCGAGGAGCCGGTCGGTCTCTACGCCGTCGCCTCCGCCCTCGAGCCAGCGCGCCAGCCGATCGAGCGCTCCCCCGCGAGGAGGCCAGCGCGCCTCGTGGTGGGACTCATCGTTCGACACACCCACATTCGAGCGAACGTCATGCGGCATTGGGTTGCACTTCCGCCAGGATGGAAAAATATAGAACCGCGGATTTGGGCAAAAACAAGAGCAAGAGCGGAAGCGGGCCAATTTCGGCGCCGAGCGACTCCACTGCGGGTGGCCGGGGCACCTCTGCGGGTGCTTGGGGCGAGTTCGATCCGCCGTACGAGCTCGCCGGTCGCGCGTTCATCGCCGTCGGCACGTGGAGGACCGACGCGCCGATCGGGCCTCCCGACGGCTACACGCCGATGCGGCTCTTCGGGCGCCAGCTCGGGATCTTGATCGCGAGCGACTTCGAACGGCCACCGCGCGAGCTGCCCATCCGGTATCGGGAGGTCATCGCCGCCATCGTGGTCCGGCGCGGGCTCACGCTCCGATCGTTGCCGTTCGACATGCTGCTCGACGACCCCACGCCCGTCGAGCTCGGCAGGCTCCACTACGGGCTCCCGAAGCGCCTCGACACGTCGACGGTCGTCGATATGGATGCGGCGCACCTCGCGGCCAGCGCTTCCGACATGGCGATTCGCGCGCGATGCCATGGCGTCGCCGCAAGCCTCTTCGCGCTCCCGCTTCGCCTCTCCTTCGGCCTCGGCGTCCGCCTCCTGACGCGCTGGATCGAGGTCCTGGGGACCGCGGACGGCCCCGCACGCCGTGCGCGGATCGCGCTCACACCGAGCGGCGTGGGCACGAGCTTCCGAGACGTCTCGATCGCCGTCGGTGGCCGCGAGCTCCAGAGCCTGTGGTGTCAGTCGTGGACGCTCGTCTCGACGCACCTCGGTGCCCCCCACGAGCTCGACGAGGACTCGGAGCAATCGCGACCAGAAGCGACCAGAAGCGACCAGAAGTGACCAGAAGAAGAAGCAGAGGTGAGGATGGCGGATGCCGTTGGAGTCGGTAAGAAGCGCGTGCTCGTCGTCGGCGCAGGCATCGCGGGGATGGCGGCGGCGCACGTGCTCGCAGACGCAGGGCTCGAGGTCACCGTTCTCGAGAAGGAGAGCTCGGTGGGAGGGCGATGCTCGTCCTACTTCGACCAGGACCTCGGTCACACGATCGAGCACGGGATCCATGGAGTCTTCCCTCGCTACGCGAACCTCAAGGGCCTGTGGGCCGATGCCGAGATCGACGCCTCGGTCTTCGTGAAGACACGGACGACCGGCGCGGCGGGGCCCGGTCGAACGATGAAGGTCACCGAGCTCGCCAAGGCGCGAGGCATCGCCCCGTTGTTCCTCCTGCGAATGGTCCCTCCCGGCGTGCTTCGCCTTCGCGACTACGCGTTCGCGCTGCCGTTCCTCATGCGCACCTACGCGGCGGGGAGCATGAAGAAGCGGGCCTTCGACGAGAACACGTTCTCGGCGCTCCTCCAGGACCATGGCGTCTCGGCCCGCATGTCGCGCCTCTTGTTGATGCCGTACCTGAGAAACCTCGCCTATGCCCGCGGCGACGAGGTCAGCGCGCGCGTCGCGCTCGACGCGCTCGCCTATTACGTCGCGGAGGACGCCGACGCCGTCAAAGCCGAGTGGATCGACGGCGGGATGGTCCCGCTCGTCCTCGATCCATGGCGAAAGTGGCTCGAGGCCCGCGGCGTCCGCTTCCGTCTCGGTGTACCTGCACGGTCCTTCCTCTTCGAGAAGGGACGCTTCGTCGCCGTCTCGACCAAGACCGCCATCTCCGAGCACGAGCTCGGGAACGAGGCGGCGCTGAGCATGAGACAAGTCGGCGACAAGTACCTCGCGATGAGCTGGGAGCCGGCCAAGCGCCGCCTCCAGGCCTTCGAAGGAACGTGCACCCACCGCGGCTGCCGTCTGTCGGTCGAGACGAACGCGAGCGGCTCGGTCTTCCACTGCCCCTGTCACGGCGGCCAGTTCGGTGCCGACGGGCAGGTGCTCCGCGGCCCGCCTCAGCGCCCACTCGACGGCGTGGCGCTGCAGCACGACCCTCGGAGCGGTGCCTGGATCGTCGGCGGCTCCGGAGACGCCGGCGGAGACGGGCTCGAGCGAGCCGACTACGTCGTCATCGCGATGGACATCGCATCACTGAAGGAGGTGTTCCCACGCGAGCTCGCGCTGAACGCGTCGACCGAGGGCGTCCCGCTCCTTCGCACGACGGCCGTCATCGTCCTGCGCATGCGGTTCTCCACGCTCGCCGGTCAGCCGAAGTGGCGCGGTCCCGACAGCGGCGTCTTTGCGAGCGACGACGAGCTCGACAACTTCTTCGTCCTCCACACGATGCAGCAGGAATTCGCCGCGCTCGACGACCTCTTCCTGGAGTGCCACATCGGCAGCAGCGATCACCTCGTCGAGCTCGACGACGACGACATCTACGAGCGAGCGCTCCGGGTGCTCGACGCCTATTTCCCGGACGAGAACCTCGGCGCCCGCCTCGACCGGAAGCGGAGCCGCGTTCTTCGTCACATCGACGGCTTCTCGCTGTTCGCTCCGGGCGACCACGAGCGTGCGCCGGCGGTGAGCGATCCGAGCCGCCCCAACGTGATGTTCGCAGGCGACTGGGTGCAGACGGACGATCGTGAGCATCGCGGCTTCTTCATGGAGCGCGCTGCGATCACCGGGATCGAGGCGGCGAACGCGATCCTACGAGAGGAAGGCACCGCCGCCCGCCAGCGGGCCGTCGTGAAGTGTCCCCCACCGTTGATGAGCCGGCTGTTCGCCCAGCCGCTCCTCGCGCTCGATGCCGTCACGGACCTCCTCGAGCGGCTCTTCGGCGTGACCGACGAGTGAGGCTCTCGTTCTCCGAACGCGGCGGTCGGAAGGTGCGCTACCGGGACATGATCAGGCGCGGATCTTCTTCACCGCCGCGCCGACGTCGTTGCCGGAGACCGAGGCTCCGGTCGACTTCAGGTGCTTCATCGCGATGCCGGTCGCCTGACCGTCGTTCGCGGCGGCCTTGATCGCGTCGCGCTGCAGCTCGAGCGCGCGGACGATGTCGTCGACCGAGAGCTGCTTCGGAAGGAGCGCCGAAAGGACGCCGATCTCCTGTCGTAGCGTCCCCGCGCGCTCGTTGTCCGTCGTGAGGACGAGCGTCTCCTCGTTCGACTTGATCAGCTTGCGAACGGAGTTGATCGCGTCCTCCTCGGAGACCGGCGCGTTCTTCCGCGCCTCGGCCGTCTGGATCTCGGAGAGCGCAAGGCGAAGGACGTCCCGCGCCACGGCGTCGCCGGACTTCATCGCCTCGGTGATCTGCTTCTTGATGTCGTCGACCAGCACGGCGCTCAGCATCGCAAGACTGGCGCCGTTGCGCCAGGCCATGCTGCTGGTGCGGCGCGGAGGTCTCCCGCTCCGACGACGCCGACCTCAGCCATGCTCTCCGGCAAAGGGCATCGAGGTGATGAACGGCGCGCCCTCCCGAGTCGAGGACGAATGCAGGGAGAATGCGCCGCCGTGGTAAGGAGCGAGCGTGACCGATCCGCATCAGCGTCCACCTTCGCTCGATGATCGCACTGCCGGCGCCGCACGCGCGCCCACGCACGCAGAGCGCTGCCGGACGCTCGTTCGCAAGGCGGGAGCGGCGACGCTCTGCACGATCGCGCGCGATCCGGCGGGCTATCCGTATGGCTCGCTCGTGAGCGTCGCGATCGACGACCTCGGACGTCCGCTCTTCCTTCTCTCGTCGCTGGCCGAGCACACCGGGAACCTCCTGGCTCGACCGGAGGCCTCCGTTCTGATCGCGGAAGCGCCTGGTTCCCACGATCAGCCGCTCGCGCTCGGCCGCGTGACGATCCTGGGTTCGTGTACGGCCGTGCGCGAGAGCGAGAGCAAGAGTGAGAGGGCGACGGCTCGGGAGATCTTCCTCGCGCAGCAGCCGACCGCCGTGAGCTACGTCGACTTCGCGGACTTCGCCTTCTACCGGCTCGAGCCGACGGCGCTGCGCTACGTCGGCGGCTTCGGTCGGATGTCGTGGGTGACCGCCGAGGACTATCGCGCAGCAGAGGCCGATCCGCTCGTGGCCGCATCGAGCGGGATCCTGAGGCACATGAACGACGACCACGCGGACGCCGTCCTCGCGTACGCACGCTCGCTCGCCGGTATCGCCGAGGCGTCGACGGCGAGCATGACCGCGGTCGATCGGTACGGCTTCGAGCTCACCGCGACGACGCCCGGCGGGCCGCGGAGCGCGCGACTCGCATTCGACGAGCCCGTGTCGACCACCGACGAGGTGCGACGCGCGATGGTCGCGCTGGTGAAGCGGGCTCGAGCACGCGACGCGCACGGATGACGGACCTCCCCGCGTGCCTCGCATGTGTCGCGCCCCCGGAGCGGGAGGCTGGCTGGACGATGCCGCTGCCGCCCATCGACGAAGAGGAAGGCACCGAGGTCGATCCGTCGCTCGGTGTGGCGCGGGGCTCGCTGGTCGACGCGCACGTGCATCTGTTTCCAGATCGCCTCTTCGAGGCGATCTGGCGCTGGTTCGACGTCCACGGCTGGCCGATCCGCTACAAGCTGAAGACGCCCGACGTCATCGCCTTCGCGCTCGCGCGAGGGGTCGGCCACATCGTCGCGCTCCACTACGCGCACAAGCCCGGCATCGCGCGCGGCATGAACGCTTACATGGCCGAGGTGGTCAGGACCAACCCGCGCGTCACCGGCATGGCCACGGTGATGCCGGGCGAGCCCGATGCCCCCCGGATCCTCGAGGATGCCTTTGCGAGCGGTCTACGCGGTGTGAAGCTCCATTGCCACGTGCAGTGCTTCGCCCCCGACGCCCCCGCGCTCGCCGAGATCTACGAGACCTGCATTCGCCATGACATGCCGCTCGTCATTCATGCGGGTCGCGAGCCGAAGAGCAATGGGTACAAGTGCGATCCCCACACGCTCTGCCACGTCGATCGGACCGAAGCGGTGCTCCGCGCGTATCCGACGCTTCGCCTCGCAGTCCCGCATCTCGGCGCCGACGAATTCGAGGGCTACCAGCGCCTGCTCGAGCGCCACGACAACCTATGGCTCGACACGACGATGGCGCTCGCGAGCTACTTCGAGGACGACGCCCGTGCCTTCCGCATCGTCGAGGCTCGCCCCGACCGCATCATGTACGGAACCGACTTCCCGAACATCCCGTATGCGTGGGACCGGGAGCTGAAACGGATCGCCGCGCGGCGCCTCCCCGAGGCTGCCCTCGCGAGCGTGCTCGGCGAAACGGCGCGCTCTTTCTACAAGATCGGCACTTAGTCGGCCTGTTCGAGCGCGGCCCGACGCGGCCCAACGGGATAGGGCCAGGATAGAGCGAGGAACATCACGCCCTACCTCCGCGCCCTCGGCGTGCCGATGTACGCGGGTCATCCGAGACGACGCCTCGAATCCGCTGAGCAGACGACATTCTCGATCGGCGCTCCAGCGGCCGAGCTAGTCTGATCGACGATGCGCATGCGCCACCTTGGATGGGGATTGGGGCTCGGACTCTCCTGCCTGCTGTCAGGTCTTCTCGGAGCGTGCGGGAGCGACAACGTTCCGTCGAACGCCGCGCCCGCCCCGACCGGAGAGCCGCCGACGTTCCCGGACGATTCGGCCGACGCCGGCAACGTGGAGCTCCTCGACGTCCAGCCGAGCGGGCTGCAAACGATCACCGTCCCGTTCGGCCAGCAGTCGCCGACCGTGACGTTCACGGCCACGAGCAACGGCGCGCCCGTCAGCGTGGGCTGGGACGTCGATCGCGGCGACGTCGGCACCGTCGCCGGCGGTCCCGCGACGACCACGACGTTCACGCCGACCGGGCGCGCCGGCGGCCTCGTCGAGATCATTGCACGTGTCGGCGATCGCTCGGTCAAGCGCCAGGTTCTCGTCAAGATCGCCGGCGAGCAGGACGGACCGACGCCGGCGCAATCCGGACAGGTCGCGAACGACCCCGCGTCGCTCACGGCGGGCGGCGGTATCGGTGGCGTCGGCGGCGAAGGTCTCGGCGGGCCGGTGACCGACGCGCCGACGAAAGCGGCACTCGGTGCGCCGACCTCGAACGGCTCGACCGAAAAGCTCTCGCTCCTCTACCCGTACGCCGACACCGTGTTCCCGCGAGGGCTGCTCGCGCCGCTCCTCATGTGGGACTGGACGCTCGGCGACGCCGACGCGGTCCGCATCACGCTCGAGACCACGAGCGGCTCCTTCTCGTGGAGCGGCACCTTCAGCCGTCCCGCGATCCTGACGACGACCGGCGGCAAGTTCGTCCGGCATCCGATCCCGCAGGACATCTGGAAGGCGGCGACCGACACGGCCGGCGGTCTCGCGCCCGACGGCTCGCGCGACAGGCTGAAGGTCTCGATCACCGTCGCACGCAACGGCGTTGCCTACGGCCCCATCGCGCAGACGTACACCATCGCGCCGGCACGCCTCTCCGGCATCGTCTATTACAATTCGTACGGCACCCGCTACGCCGAGAACCTCGGCGGCGCCGTCGGCGGCAACGGCCGCTTCGGCGGCGCGACGCTCAGCATTCGCGTCGGCGAGACGGCACCGAGCCTCGTCGCGGGCGGCAACGGCGGCTCCGAACAGTGCCGCGTTTGCCACTCCGTCGCGGCCACCGGCGCGAGCCTGGTCACCGTGCGGAGCGACAGCGATCACAGCGTCGCATACGAGCTCGCGCCCACGGGCGCGACCGAGCGCGCGATGACCGTCAACGCCCACTTCCCGGCGGTGGCGCCCGACGGAGCCACCGCGCTCACGTCCGACGGCAAGATCGTCGATCTGCCCAACGCGGCCACCGCGCAGGCGACGACCGGACTCCAGGCCACGCACCTCGGTACGCCGGCCTTCTCACCGGACGGGAAGCTCGTCGCGTTCAATCCGTACGCCAGCGAGTCGATCACGAACCCGAAGCAGAAGCTCTTCGTCGCTCCGTTCGATGCGGCGACGCGCGCGTTCGGAGCGCACACGCTCGTCGCCGACAACACGGGCGCGGCATCGGCCAATCGCCCCGGCTGGCCCGCGTTCCTCCCCGACAGCCAATCGCTCGTCTTCCATCAGCAGGTGGCCGAAGGCGTAGGCGAGGCCAACCTCTACGATCTACGCACGCGCCGTGGCGCGCAGGCGTACATCGCGTGGACGAACACGACCGACACCACGAAGGTGACCGCCCTCGATCGGCTGAACGGCAAGGGCTACCTGCCCGTGCTGAGCAGCGCCGCGGCGATGACCTGCACTGCCGATGGCAACGCGGTCGGCGGCATCGACCCGCTCCACGCAAACGACCACCAGTACAACTACGAGCCGACCGTGAACCCGGCGCCGTCCGGCGGCTACGCGTGGGTCGTCTTCACGAGCCGCCGTCTCTACGGAAACCTCGCGACGATTCCTCCGTTCTGCAGCGATCCTCGCGGCGTCAACCTCGTCACGAACATCACGACGAAAAAGCTCTGGGTCGCGGCGATCGACCTCTCGGCAAAGCCGGGCGCCGACGCGAGCCACCCGGCCTTCTACCTGCCCGCCCAGGAGCTCCTCGCGGGCAACACCCGCGGCTTCTGGGTGCTCGACCCGTGCAAGCAGGAGAACGCGGGCTGCGAATCGGGCGACGAGTGCTGCGGCGGGTTCTGCAAGCCGAACGCATCGGGCGCGCTCGTGTGCACGAACAAGGCTCCCGCTTGCGCCGACATCGGCGACAAATGCACGACCAGCGCTGACTGCTGCCAGTCGGGCGTGCAGTGCATCGGCGGCTTCTGCCGCGTGTCCGGCCCGAAGTAGCCCGAGCGAAAGCGCCGTCGCACGGTCCGCGCGACGGCGCCTCTCATTTCCCACGGTGCCGAGGACGAAGGCCGTGATCCGATCGCGCCTCATTGCACGCGAGCACGACCTCAGCGCAGCGGTGCCTTCGCGATCGAGCTCTCGAGATCGGCGACCGCCTTCTCGAAGTTTCTACGGAGATCGATCGCGAGCGGATCACCCGCCGAGGGCACGACCTCGGACGAGCTCCGAGCCGTGATCCTGCCACGACACGCGACGGCCCTGTTCGCGACGTCGACGATGGATACCGTCGCTGCGATCGAGCCCGGTTTGAAGTTCGCTATGTGCGGCGGCTTCGCTTTGCCGCCGTTCACGACGCGTGACTGTTCGGTGGTCGCGGGCGCGGTGAAGGAGTCCACGCGCACGATTTCGAGATAGCGCCTCGGCGCGCCGAGCGAAAGCGCCACCACCTTCTCGTCGAGAGTCAGGCGCTTCGTCGACCACCCCGCAAGCCACTGGTATTGCGGATCGCTCGCCCATCCATAATACGGGTCATCGTTCACGCCAGACGCGCGACCGGCGATCTGGAGAAGGTGGTCCTGCACCACGCGCGTGACATCCCCCCTCCTCACCTCACGCGGGCAGAAGACCTGGGCCGCGGATTCCTTCGGCGCAACGACGTCCACCACACTCACGAGACGCTGCGTCTCGTGAGGGATCCGGGCGCGGACGAGAGCCTCGTTGTATCTGGCCTGGAGGTCGGTCGCCCAGTCCGCCGCCGCCATCGGCTTTTGTGCTCGCTCGATCCTGACTCCGTCGGGCGTCTCGAACACCACCCGCATGCTCATCGGCGGTCCGCCCGGCTCCGGGGACTCGCACCGCGCCGAGGCCGAAAGGGCGATTGGTAGCGTCGTGTATACGGGATTGTCCTTGTCCGTCACGAATTGACTCTTCTGGACGTCCATCGAGCCCGAGCACAACTCATGACCAGCGACGAGCGTCAGCGTGAGCGTTCCGTCCGCAGACACCTCGCCGCCGCGCGCATTCTGGAGCGTCAACCGCCCGACGAAGTCCTGCCCGTCGAAGCTGTCAACACGCACCGACACCTGCTCCGGAGGGCCGACGTTCGTCTTCTTCCGACATGCGAGAACGGAAGAAAGCGCGATGACGACGAGAACCCAAACTGATTTTGAATCGCGTCTCACATTGTCGAACATAAGCACCGTCACGCCTACGCATTCGAAGTTGGCGCTCGCGCTCCAACCAACCGCAGCAGGTGAACCTGCTGCCCGCGTCCTGGTGCCGAATACGACCTGAGGTCGCGGACGCGGGCGTCCGCACGCCCCGCCCGCGCCGCTCTTCTGCGCTTCGCCGCGAGCAGGTCGCTGAGGCCGCGCGTTCGCGAAGCCGTGACCGCGTGGCGCGTGACCTCACGCGCCCGTCATTGCGAGGCGCCGGAGCTCCTCGTGGAGCGACGACGACGCAGATCTCGAGGCCATCTCCCACAACGACGTGCGTGGAGACGAGCAACGGCGAGCTCCACACGTGCTGCAGATAGGTTCTCGGCGGCGCGCGCGGCCATCGAGCCGTCGAGCGCCGTCGCGACGACCGTCCCGCCGCCGTCGTCACGGACGGCCGCCACGACTCGTTCGAGGTCGGCGCGACCGAGTTGCGCCTTGCGCGCCGATCGCCGGTCCGTCGTCAGTAGATCGTGACGTTGCCTCGGTCCTTCGTCGAGCACTGGCCGTTCTGCGGTTTGCCGACGGAGCGGATGATCTCCTCGGGCTTCGGCTGCACGTGTGTGCCGGACATCTCGCTCTCGACCATGCGAACGAGCGCGCCGTCGAACTTGGTCACGTGGTAGCAGGGGATGCTCGGCTCCGCATGCGGGTTGCCGATACCCGAGTCGTCCGTGAGGAAGACGTAACGGCCGCCGGTCAGCTGCGCGGCCGTGCGCATCGTGAACTCGGTGCGCTCGTCCGCTCCGCTCGCGGCGACGGGATAGATGTGGACGTCCTTCGCCACCGCGGCGGCGATCGACGCCTTCACCGAGGCCTCTTCGCCGATGTGATGCGGAGCGTCCGCGACCCAGAACGTCATGCGCGACACGCCACCGGTTCGCCACGACAGCTTCATCACCTGATCGAGCCCCGCAGCCACCGCCTCGGGGTAGTCACCGCCGCCGCCGACCGTCTGCGCGGCGAGGTTGGTGCGGAACTCGTCGAGACCTTTGAAGTCGAACCAGCGCGTGAGGTACGCGTCCGCCTGATCCTTGTAGAGCACGAGGCCGTAGCGCGGCGTCGTCTGCGGGAACTTGGTCTTGATCGTCTGCGCGATGCCGTCGATCTCGTTCTGCAGATACGAGAGCTCGTCCCCCATGCTGCCGGTGGTGTCGATCAGGAACGTGATGTCGAGCTCGTTCGAGCCGGTGCGCTGCGCCCACTTCTGCTTTGCCGCTTCGCGCTCCGCCGGAAGGAAGGACGGCAGCCCGCCGAGCGTCGGCTCGCTGAGCGAGACGTACTTCGTGAAGAAGTCGAAGTTCAGGTTGTCGTCCCAGACTCCCGCGGTGAGGAGCCCCTTCTGAGGCTGCGAGCCCGGAGCGCCCGTCGATCCGCTCGGGTCCGCGCTCTCGCTCTCGTCCGCGCCCCCTGTGCCTCCCGAGCTCGAGCCCGAGAACCCGTCCCCGGGCGCCGCCCCCGCGTTGGCCTCGCCGCCGCTGCGCGCGCTGTCGAAGGACGAAGCGTCTTCCGACGCCGAACAACCGCCGAGCGCCACCACTCCGAGCACCACCGAGGCCATCCAAATCCGCTTCATCGCATCTCCTCCCGCCGGGACGAGGAGCCCTTTGCGAAGGGCGTGCCCAGTCGAGGGACGGCCTGAAAAACACGTGCGCGCGCTTCCTCGAGGGGAAAGCGCGCGCACGGGGGATGATCGTCGTGTCGCTCCACGTGCCAGACCATGACGCGCGGATCAGGAGCCCGCAGTCGCCACTGGCGGCACGCTCGGCGGCTACTTCTCTGCTTCGGCCGGATGCTCGTCGGCGGAGTCCGGCAGGCCGTCACCCTCGGCCCAGCGGCCGGCGCCGTCGTAGGGGCGCCGCGCGCGAAGGAGGCTCGCGCCTTCCTCGGCGAGCTCCTCGAACGAGCGGCTAGTCGCGGTGGTCGCGCTCGCGCGGTGGAGGTGACGCTCCGCGGGCGGTGTCGGCGCCGCGGGCGGCGGCCACACCGGGACGTAGCGCGGCGTCTCGCCGGGCCCGCTCGCGTCGATCCAGCTCACGTGGCCGGCGCCGGAGTCGCGGACGTCGATGTGCACGAAGGAGCTGTTCGGATAGAAGCCGCAGCCGGTGTCGGGGAGGGTCTTGCAGAACGTGACCACCTCCTCGTTGCGCACGCCCTCGACGCGGAAGTCGATCGCGCGTCCACTCGAGTGCATGCTTCCCACCGACGCGGGGCGGTAGCCGGAGATCACGGACAGCTTCGCGGGCGCGCCCGCCTTGCTGAAGTGATCGACCACCGCCTGGATGCGCCCAATGAGGCGCGGATCGACGCGACGGATGCCCTGAGCGAGCTCGGGGCCCGGCTTCTTCGCGAGCTCCGCGATCGGCGCGGTCGGACGGGCAGCCCCGCCGGGCCGGATCAGGATCGAGAGCCGCTCCTGCGCGAGGGGAGCGAGCGTGCCGTCACATTTCGTCAGCTCGAACCGCTCGATCTCGGGACCGCGGACGATCTCGACCGGGTCCTTCGTGCAGGAGGCCTTCGGCGTGCTCTGCGAGACGTTCTTGGCCGCCTTCGCATCACGCGCTCCGCCGGAGGTCCCCTGCTCGTTCTCCGATGAGGCGGGCTGGCGGCCACGAATACGCGCGACGAGCTCGGCGTTCTCCTCGTCGCGCGCGCGTTCGCCGTCGTCGCTGGGCTCGGCCTTCTTCTCGACGGACTTGCGTGCGCCCTTCTCCGCGCCGCCCTTGTTGAGCTTCACGGCGTTCGGGTTCGGGAGCCGCGGCATCTCCTCCGCCTTGCTCGCGCTCGCGACGCGGCTGCTCGCCTTCGCACTGACGAGAACGCCGCTCTTCGCGTGCGTCTTCACGGGCGCGGCGGGCGAAGCTGACGAGGCCGGCGACTTCATCGACGCGGCGACGAGGACGCCGTTCTCGACCTTCGGCTCCCGATGACCGGCGCCTCCGAGATCGACGTTGTGCGCGTGGTGGACGACCGGCTTGATCGCGGCGCCGTCCTTCTTGCCCGCCTTCACGCGGACCATCGGCGTCTTGTCGATCTTCTCCGCCTTGTCGGCCTTCGCGACCTTGACGGTCTTGCCGGTCTTCTCGGCCTTCTGCTTGACGACCTTCGCATGCGACGCCTTCTCCTGAGGCGCCGGCTTGGCCATGACGCTGAGCGGGGCAATCGCGATCGCGAGTGCAACGAGAGAAGAAACGACGGGCTTCATGAGAATCCTCCTCGGGCCAGGCGGCTGAGGAACCGCCCGCGCCGGCGCTGGTATGCGCGTGAAGGATAAGGTCGTACAATCTGCGACCTTGGCCAAACAAACGACGATTCTTTCTTCGACGCCCGCCAAGACCGCGTACACAAGGCGAGATCCATGACCCCGAGCGAGTTCGAAGAGCGCCTACGCGAGCTCGTCCAGCGGCACGCGGCCACCACCGCGAACGTCGGCTGCCTCGCGTGCGAGCGCTGCGAGCGGTGCACCGACTCCACCTTCCTGAAGGACTGCCAGAACGTCGCGCGCTCGCACTACTGCTCGAGCTGTGTCGACTGCACCGACTGCACGCAGTCGACGGAGCTCGTCGGTTGCATCTCCTGCTCGCACTGCGAGCGTTGCGAGCGCTGCGTCGGGAGCGCCTACCTCGTCCGCTGCGTCGACTGCAGCGGGTGCACCTACTGCTTCGGCTGCGTGGGGCTGTCGAAGAAGGACTTCCACATCCTCAACGAGCCGTACGAGCGGCAGGAGTATTTCGCGATGGTCGCCGAGCTTCGGCGCGCCCTCCGGATCTGAGCCATGCGCGCCGTCGTTCAGCGAGTCTCCTGGGCAAAGGTCGAAGTCGACGGTGAGGTCACCGGCGCGATCGAACGTGGCCTGCTCGTCTACCTCGGCGCGGGCAAGGGCGACGGCGACGCCGAGCGCGCGTGGGTGCTCTCGAAGGTGCTCGGCCTGCGCATCTTCGAGGACGAAGCGAGCGGCAAGATGGATCGGAGCGTCGTCGACGTGGGCGGTTCGCTCCTCGTCGTCAGCCAGTTCACGCTCTACGGCGACGTGACGAAGGGCCGGCGGCCGAGCTTCGATGCGGCGATGCCGCCGGAAGAGGCCGAGCGCGCCTACGAGGCCTTCGTCCGCGACGCGCGGGCAACGGGCATTCGCGTCGAGACGGGCCGCTTCCGCGCGGACATGAAGGTGTCGAGCTTGAACGACGGACCGGTGACGATCTGGATCGACAGCGCGAGATCGAAGTGAGGAGGACCAGGCCGTGACCGAGGAAGACGCGCCGAAGGACGAGACAAAGGCCGAGGCTCCGGATGCGAGCGCCGCCGATGCTCCTGTGGACGCGGAGAGCGACCTCGCGTCCATCGGCGACAAGGACGCCGTCTTCGAGGCATTGTGGAAGCGAGCCCTCGAGGCCTGGGACGACGACAAGCCACACGCCGCACTGCTCGAGCACGCGCTCAAGAGCGAGCAGCTCCCGCAGCTCGCCGGACGCTATCGCGCCTTCGAGCGTGACCCGGAGAAGGCCCCCCGCGCGAAGAAGAAGATCGACGGCATCGTCATCGCGGCGACGCAGATGCTGATGGCCACGAAGACGCCGCCGCGCACGAAGACACCCTGGCAGTGGTCGGCGGCGGCGGCGCTGATGTTCGCGATCGTGTGCGCGTGGCTCGTCTACCAGCTCTTCATCCCGCACCGCTGAGCGCGACGCGCGAGTCGACGGACGAGCGGACGAGGATCTGGGCGAGCGAGAGCGCCTCGATCATCCCTCGAGCGTCCGCCGTCCCCTTGCCTGCGCGGTCGTAAGCCGTGCCGTGATCGACGCTCGTGCGGACGATGGGCAAGCCGAGCGAGACGTTCACCGCCTCGCCGAAGCCGAGGAGCTTCATCGGGATCGTGGCCTGGTCGTGGTACATCGCGACCACGGCGACGTAGGTCCCCGTCGCCGCGAGACGGAAGGCGGTCTCGGCAGGAACGGGGCCCTCGACGAGGACCTCGACACCGGCGCGCTCGAGGCGCTTACGCGCCCGTACGATGCCGGGCTCGATCGCGCGTTGCTCCTCGGTCCCGATGAGGCCCCCTTCCCCCGCGTGCGGGTTGAGCGCGGCCACGGCGAGGCGTCCCCTTGCTCCGAGCTGGGCGACGAAGCGCCCCGTCCAGTAGACGGCGCGCGCGACCTCGTCCGGGGTGATCGCGGCCGGGACGTCGGCGAGCGCGAGGTGCGTCGTGACGAGCGACGTCGTGAGGCGGTCGGTCCAGAACGCCATCGTCACCTCGGGAGCATCGAGGCGCTCGGCGAGGTGCTCGGTGTGACCGCGGAACGCGCGCGCCCCCTTCGCGCCCGATCGGGCGATCGCGTCCTTGGAGACCGGGCCCGTGACGAGCGCGTCGGCGACGCCCGTCGTCACGAGATCGGTGGCAGCGTCGATCCATGCGAGCTGCGCAGCCCCCGCGGCGCGGCTCGGTCGTCCTGGAATGCGGTCGGCGGCGCCGAGCGCGATCCCGGGCGGTTCGTAGACGAAGATCGCCTCCTCATCCGCACTGTCAAAGGCCTCGCGAGGATCCTCGACACGCGCGAGTCGGCGCGGATCGACCTCCCGGACACGCGCGGCGGCCTTCAGCGCCCCGAGGTCGCCGACGAGCAAGACCCGCGCGCGTGACTGCGCTGCGGCCGCGACGGAGACCTCGGGCCCGACGCCGCTCGGACATCCAATGCTCACCGCGAGCCGTGCCGGCCTGGGCTCCGCTGCTCGTCTCTTCGCCTCTGCCACTCTGAACGCGACCCTATGATGGTTCTTCAGCCATTTCATCGTTCCCCCGGTGTGCGCAGCTTGTACCCGGCGCCGCGCAAAGTCTCGAGCGGCAGCGCATCGCCGAGCTTCATCCGCAAGCGTCGTACGTGAATGTCGACCGTGCGTGGACCGCCTTCGTATCGTGCTCCCCAAACACGAGCGAGAAGAGTCTCGCGTGAAAAGACGCGCCCTCGATTCTGCGCGAGAAACGAGAGGAGTGCGAACTCCTTCGCCGTGAGGACGATGCTACGGCCATCGACCACCACCTCGTGAGCCGCGCGGTCGATGATGAGCTGACCGACCTTGACGCGCTCCTCCGTCGAGAACTCGCTCCGCTGCCACTCGAGCTGGCGGATGCGTGCGTAGAGCTCGACGGGCGTGCACGGCGTCACGATGAAGTCGTCGAAGCCGCTCGCCGGGTCGACGCGGGCGATCTGGCGCTGCGGTACGGCGATGATCGCCGGCGTGCTCGCGAGCTGCTCGGTCTTGCGCACCGCCCGGAGCGCCGCGACGGCGAGGTCGGGTCGCTCGCCCGCTTCGATCACGATCGCACGAGCGCGGGCCCCCTCCTCTTCGAAGAGGCCAGCCCCCTCCTCCCAGAGATCGAGCGTGCGTACCTCTGCACCGAGCGTCCGGAGAAGCGTCGCTGCTCCCTCCTCGGCCTCGAGGTCCGGGCCGTGACCAATCACGACGACGAATGCCGCCACGAGCCCGGATTATCACGAACCGCCGCGCCCGGTCAGTCCAGCTGAGAACGAAGTGGGGTGGGGGCCGCACGCCAGGGCTCGCCGGACGAGCCGCCCGCGACTCGTCGCTCCCCGTCGGGGGAGCGCGGCGAGCACGAGGGCTCAGACCTTCGTGCCGCCGACGGTAATCGAGCTGATCTTGATGGTCGGACAGCCGACGCCGACCGGCACGCTCTGGCCGTCCTTACCGCAGGTCCAGATGCCGTCGGAGGTCTCGACGTCGTTCCCGAGCATCGAGACCTTCCGGAGGACGTCGGGACCATTGCCGATGAGATTCACGCCCTTGAGCGGCGTCGTGATCTTGCCGTCCTCGACGAGATAGCTCTCGGTGAGCGAGAAGACGAAGTCCCCGTTCGAGATGTCGACCTGACCTCCGCCGAACTTCTTCGCGAAGATCCCGCGCTTTACGCTCTTCAGGATCTCGTCGGGGTCGTGGGGACCGGCAACGAGGATCGTGTTCGTCATTCGGGGCATCGGCGCGCAGGCAAAGCTCTCGCGGCGGCCGTTGCCGCTCGGCCCGAGCTTGTAGTGCTTCGCGCTGAGCCGGTCGTGCATGTAGCCGACCAGCCTCCCATTCTCGATGAGCGTGCTCGAACGGGGCTCGTAGCCTTCGTCGTCGACGTTGATCGAGCCACGCGACATGAGGAGCGTGGCGTCGTCGACGACGGTGCAGAGCTCGCTCGCGACGAGGTTGCCGACCTGCCCGGCATAGTTGCTCGTGCCCTTGCGGTTGAAGTCCGCCTCGAGCCCGTGGCCCACGGCCTCGTGGAGGAGGATGCCGCTGTCGCCGGGCGCGAGCACGACCTCCATCTGACCCGCCGGGGCCTCCTGCGCGTCGAGCATGGTGAGCGCCTGCTGAGCCGCCTGCTTGGCGTGCCACTCGGGCGACTTGCCATCGAAGTAGCCGATGGTCGTGCGACCTCCACCGCCGGAGGAGCCTTCCTGGCGCTTCCCGTCCTGCTCGACGATCACACGGATGCCGAAGCGCATGAGCGGCTGCACGTCACGCGCGAGCCGCCCGTCGCTCGTGACGACGAGGATTTCGCGGATCTCTTCCGCGAACGAGCACTCCACCTTGAGGACGCGCTTGTCGTATGCATGAGCCGCGGCGGCCGCACGCTCGAGGAGCTTCCGCTTGTCCATCCCGGGGACGTCGAGCGTCACCTTGTCGAGCTCGTAGCGGCTCGGGAGCGGGCGAAGCGTGATCGGCTCGGGCTTGGGCGACCCGCCGCCGGATGCGATCGAGGCGGCCGTCTCCGCGGCCCGCTTCATCGCGTCCCAGTCGAGGCGCTCCGTGTACGCGTACCCGGTGGCATCGCCCTGCTGAGCTCGCACGCCGAGCCCCATCGAGACGCCGCGCGACGCGCTCTTGAGGATGTTCTCGTCGTAGACGAAGCCGCCGGCGGCCCGGTACTCGAAGAAAATGTCGGCGTAGTCGGCACCGCGCGAAAGCGCGACCGCAAGGAGCTTCTCGGCGAGCTGCACGTCCACTTCGCTCGCGCCGCCAGGACCAAAGGGAGCTTTGTAGAGTGCCGAGTGCGTGGCCATCGCGCCACCGTACCCGCGAACGGAGCAGGCTTCCAGCGGGGCCGTGCGTGCCGGTCGCATGCGTTCGCTCGACTCCGCCTCGTTCTTTGGCTCGTTCTTTGGCTCGCACTCCGGCTCGTTCTTTGGCGTGCTCCGAGCGCGAACGAAGGCGCGCGACCGCGCTCGTCGCTCGCAGCCAGGCGCGTCCCGATTCCATCGTTTTCATCCGCGGCGACTGGCAACCGGGTGCGCGATCCGATCGAGAGCGGCGCCCTCCACGCCCTGAGACGGATTCGAGGCGCGGGCAGGAGGACCCACCCGCCGCGCCCGAGCGGGGACGGCTCGACCTCGGCGATGCGTCGAGCCGCCCGCCCCGTGGTCTATTGGTTCAACCACTCGCCTGAAGAAACCCGCGCGGCCGGGCGGGTTTCCTGATGACCACCGGTGGTGCGAAGCGGACTTCTCACCGAGACGAGCTCGGAGCGGTGTGCCTCCCGCCCCGTGGGCCTCGTCGCCACGCGGCGGCCAGACGTCCGTGCGAGCAGCGTTCCTTCACGCGCAAGTAGGCAACCTGTCAGAAGTAACGCTATTCTCAGACCTCCACAGGATGCGTCCCGAATCTCGACGCTCCCGCGCGCGCCCTTGACTCTCCCAACCACACTCTTGGATTGCAAACTGCAACACCCGGACGGCCGACTCGCTCGGTCGCTCCGTGCGAGGAGCCCTCGTCGACGTGGCGATTAATCGCGACAAGGTGCTCGAGGCCGCCCAGAAGTACGTCGAGAAGAAGAAATACGACAAGGCGGTCGCAGAGCTCAGGAAGTTGGTCGAGGCGGATCCGAACGATGCTCGGACCCTGCTCAAGATCGGTGACCTGCAGGCAAAGCAGGGGGTCTACGCCGACGCGATCAACACCTACGAGTCGGTAGGGAAGCTCTATTCACACCAGGGCTTCGCGCTCAAGGCGATCGCCGTCTACAAGCAGATCCGCGAGATCATCGCGAAGCATGTCCCGCAGCTCGAGGAGCGCTACGGACACATCGCCCCGAAGCTCGCCGAGCTTTATCAGCAGCTCGGGCTAACGAGCGACGCGCTCGCCGCCCTCGACGAGGTCGCGACGCGCCTGCAGCGGCAGCAGAAGGATCAGGAAGCGATCGACGTCTTCCGGAAGATTGTCGAGCTCGATCCGACGAACCCGCTCCCGCACCTGCGCCTCGCCGAAGCGCTCTCGCGTGTGAAGGACGTCGAGGGCGCCGTCTACGAGTTCAAGACCGCCGCCTCGCAGCTCTCGGGGATCGGCCGGCGCGACGACGCGCTGAAGGTGCTCGAGCGCCTGCTCCATCACAAGCCCGATCCGGAACAGGCCCGGATCTGCGCCGAGCTCTATCTCTCGCGAAACCAGCCGCAAGACGGCATGCAGGCGCTCGCGAAGCTCCAGATCTGCTTCCAGGCCAACCCGCGCGACTTCGACACGCTCTCGCTCCTCGCGCGCGCGTTCAATGCGATCGGCCAGGGCGCCAAGGCGATCGAGGTCCAGAAGGAGATGGCTCGCGTCGCTCGCGACACGGGCAAGGTGGATCTCTTCCGCGAGATCCTCGAGCGCCTCCTGCGCGTTGCTCCGCACGACGAGGGCGTACGCCGTCTCGCGCAGCAGAGCGGCGCGATGGGAGCAGCGCCGCCCGCGTACGGGACCGCCCTCGAGCCAGAAGCGCCGCCGCCGCGTGAAGAGCTGCCCCGACAGCAGCAAGCCTACCCCGAGCAGCCGCCGGCGGTGTGGGGCCAGCAAGCCGCGCCGTCGCCGTACGGCGCGCGGCCGAACACGCAGCCGCTCCAGCGTCCGCGCACCGACGCGTTCCCGCAGCCTCCGCCGCCCCCGCAGCCTCCGATCGAGGACGAGGTCGAAGAGCTCTCGTACGACGGCGAGGTCGAGGAGATCGTCGAGGACGCGGAGATCGTCGAGGAGACCGCAGACGCCGACTCCTACGCCGAGGTCAGCTACGGCGAGAGCGAGGCGTACGTCGACGCGGACGGCAGCGAATACGCCGACGGCGACGCGAATGCCTACGGCGAGCAGCAGCAAGGCTACGGCGACGCCTACCAGCACCAGCAGGGCGGCTACGCCGAGCAGGGCGGCTACGCCGACGCCGGGCAGGAGTACGCCAGCGTCGATGCCGACGGCGGAGACGCCGGCATGCACGGGCACGCGCACTTCGCAGAAGAAGCGGCACCGCAGTCGGAGGTCGACACCAGCGAGGTCGTCGCGAAGACGCTCGCCGACGCGAACGCGTTCCGGCGCGTACGCCTCTACGCGAAGGCGATCGAGACGCTGCGCGAGGGGCTCGAGGTCGATCCGCGCTCGATGGATCTCCACGAGGCCTATCGCGACGTCCTCATCGAATCCGGTCAGACCGAAGAGGCCGTGCACGCGATGCTCGTCATCGCCGGCCTCTACGTCGACGCGCTCGACGGCGACTCCGCTGCGCGTGCGCTCCAGGACGTCCTCGCCTTCGATCCGTCGAACGCTCGCGCGATCGAGATGCTCCAGGAGCTCGGCTACGAGATCGTCGACGAGAACGAAGAAGCCGGCGAAGCGGAGCAGCTCGAGGCCGGCGGCTACGGCGAAGAGCCCGCGCACGATGCCCGCCTCCCCTCCTATGACCTCGAGGAGATGGGACCGGCGGACGTCTCGTCGCAATACGCCGACGATCGGCAGATCCACGTCGGCCGCAGCCCATCGCAGGCACCGCAGGGCTATGACGACGCGGAGGCCGTGGGCGGCGACTCGCTCCCGAGCTTCCCGCTCGACGAGCCCGACCCGTACGCCGAGGCCGACGCGCACATCCCCGCGGTCGGCCATTCGTCGCACCGCCCGGACCGCATCTCCGCGAAGCCGCCGTCGCTCGGACCAGGCGCAGGACGCGAGCTGGAAGAGGCCCTCGACGAGGCGGAGTTCTTCTGCTCGCGTGGCCTCTTCGACGACGCGCGCGCCATCCTCAACGAACAGCTCGGCAAACATCCGCACAACCCGCTCCTCCGCGAACGCCTCGTCGAGATCGACTCGCAGGAGGCCCAGCGTGGCAGCGGCGCTCGTCAGAAGCCGCGCGAGGAAGAGGGGCGCGCCTTCGACATCGGTTCCTCGCTCGATGCGCTCGAGGCCCTCGACTACGCGAACATGCAGCCCGCGGAGGGCCATGCGAACGAAGACGAGCAGATCGACGTCGAGGAGGTCTTCGCGAAGTTCAAGGAAGGCGTCGCGAAGCAGATCAGCGTCGAGGACTCCGACTCGCACTACAACCTGGGCATCGCCTACAAGGAGATGCTCCTGCTCGACGACGCGATCCGCGAGTTCGACGTCGCTGCGAGGGACCCGAAGCACGAGTGCGTGTGCCGCTCGATGATCGGCATGATCCAGCTCGAGCGCGGCAACATCAACGAGGCGATCGAGTCCTTCCTCCAGGGGCTCAACGCCTCGATCAAGGATCCTTCGCAGGAGACGATGCTCTGCTTCGAGATCGGCGCCGCCTACGAAGCGAAGAAGATGAACAAGGACGCGCTCTCCTACTACCAGAAGGCGATGCGGCGCGATCCGAACTACCGTGACGTCCAGGAGCGCGTGCGCCGCCTCTCGAAGGCAGAGCCGAAGCAGAATGTGCGGCAGGCCGCCGTCGGTGCCGACGACGAGTTCGACCGCGCGTTCGACGATCTCCTCAGCAAGGCCTGAGCGGCGCGCATCAGCGCTTCCCGCCCCACGATCGATCAGGAGCTCGAATGCCGGACCACGAGAGCCGCTTGGACCACACGAACGACGTCGGGCCGACCGACGTGCTCCAGTTCTGGATTGGGCCGGAAGGCTCGAGCCAGATCAGCAACGCGGCGAAGTGGTACGCGAAGGACGACGCGTTCGATCGCGAGATCGAGGCACGCTTCGGTAACACCATCGAGCTCGCCGCCCGCGGAGCCCTCGACCTCTGGAAGACGACGCCGCGCGGACGCCTCGCACTCGTGATCGTGCTCGATCAGTTCTCCCGCAACGTCTTCCGCGGGACACCGCGCGCGTTCGCACAGGACGCGAGAGCGTGCGCTCTCGCCCGTGAGGCGATCGCAGCCGGTGATGAAGCGGCGCTCACGACGGTGGAACGCTCCTTCCTCTACATGCCGCTGATGCACGCCGAAGACGTCGCTCTCCAGAACGAGTGCGTTGCTGCGTTCGAGCGCCTCCATGCGTCCGCTCCCGCCGACCTCGTGAAGTTCGCCGCGAACGGCCTCGACTACGCAAAGCGCCACGCCGTGATCGTCGAGCGCTTCGGGCACTTCCCGCATCGGAACCAGATCCTCGACCGTACGTCGACGCACGAGGAGCTCGAGTTCCTGAAGCAGCCCGGCTCGTCTTTCTGACCCGCCACGCGACGGCCGCCGGCCATCGCCCCAGCCTTCCGTCACCCCACCCACGCCGCAAGCGAGGTTCGACTCTGCTCGGCCGATGAGCGGCGCGGAGCCCGCGAGCTCGCGCCGAAGCGCCGCGACCGAGCGGGCTCCGTGCGTCGAGTGGCGCTCCCCGCGCAGAGCGCGCTCCCCGCGTGCGAAGGGTGCGATCGCACGCGGGGAGCGCGAGCTCCATGCGCAGAGCGGCGCTCCCCGCGTGCGAAGGGTGCGATCGCACGCGGGGAGCGCGGGCTCCTCGTCAGAACGGAATGCTCGTCGACGCGAGCGACGCCTCGCGCGGCGCAGGCGTGAACGCCCCGTTCGCGGAGGCACCGCCGCCACCGCCGAAGCAGAGGTCGTCGATGATCACCTCCGTCCGGAGGTGCTTCTGCCCCTCCTTCTCGTAGCTGTTCGTCTGCAGATGGCCCGTGATCATCACGCGCGACCCCTTGCGGAGGTGCTTCGCGAGCGCCTCTGCGCGAGGGCCGAACATCGTGAGGTTGTGCCACTCCGTCCGCTTCTCCCTCTCGTTCTTCTCCTTGTTCATCCACGAGTAATCGGTCGCCAGGCGCATCTTGAGCACCGGCCCCCGCGCACTCGTCTTCAGCTCCGGATCGGCGCCGAGGTTCCCAAACAACGTGACCAGATTGAGTCCATCGCTCATGCCGCTCCGTTCAGCACGGCTCGGGCCAACGCCCCCCGCAAGCGATCTCGCGCAGATCGCAAGGCGCCCCCCTGGCCCGGGCCAGAGCGGGCCGGCACCGCGCCAGCACCGATGGCGACGAGCGCGCTCGGACCTTCGACGCCGGCGCTGGAGCGACGCTCAGACGTAGCCTCTCGCCTGGAGCTCGTAGAGCCTCGCGTAGGTCCGGGCGGCGGCGACGAGGTCGGCGTGCGTCCCGTCCTCCGCGATCGCGCCGTTCTCCACGACGAGGATGCGATCCGCCATGCGGACCGTGGGGAAGCGATGCGAGATGATGATCGTGGTCCGGCCCTTCGTGAGCTCCTGGAACCGCTCGAAGACGGCATGCTCGGCCTCCGCGTCGAGCGCCGCGGTGGGCTCGTCGAGGACGAGGATGTCGGCCTCCTCACGCATGAAGCCGCGCGCGAGCGCGATCTTCTGCCATTGCCCGCCCGAGAGCTCCGCGCCGTCCTGGAACCAGCGGCCGAGCGGCGTATCGAGACCGCTGGCGAGCCCGGCGAGCACGGGGTCCGCGCCGCCCTGGCTCGCGGCGCGGACGATGCGGGGCTCGTCTTCGAGGTGCTCGACGGAGCCGACGCCGACGTTCTCGCGGAACTTGAGCTGGTACTGGTTGAAGTCCTGGAAGACCACGCCGAAGCGCGCGAGGAGCGCGTCGCGGTCCCAGTCACGGAGGTCCTTCCCATCGAGGAGGATCCGTCCCTCGGTCGGTTCGTACAGCCGGCTCACGAGCTTGATGAGCGTCGTCTTGCCGGCGCCGTTCTGCCCGACGATCGCCACGCTCTGCCCCTCCGGGATGAACAGGTCCACGTGGCGGAGGACCCACTTCTTCTGGCCCGGGTAGCGGAAGCTCACGTCGGCGAGCCGGATGCCGCGCTCGGACGCGGCCAGTGCCGGAAGCGCGTGCGACGCAACGGCAGGCAGCCTCGGCGGCTCCCCTTCTCCGTCTTCTCCGGCGCGTGTCGGCGACGGTCGCGCCGCTCCGTTCGTCGCCGCCCCGTCGCTCTCCAGCTTCGCGTCGACCGCCGGCGCCACGGCGTCGAGGTCGGCGTCGAGATACGCGAACAGGTTCGACATGTAGAGGTTGTGCTCGTAGATGTTGCCGATGCCGCCGAGGATCGACTGGAACGACTGCTGGCCGCTCCGGAAGGCGAGCACGTACATCGTCATGTTGCCGAGCGTGAGCCGGCCGACCGCCGCGAGGACCGCCATCGACGCGTACGCGCCGTAGAACGCGAGCGTCGCGAGCAGCGAGAGGCCGTACGTGACGATCGTACGGCGCACCATGAGCCTCGAGTCCTCGCGGTGGAAGCGCTCCGCGAGCTCCTTGTAGCGGCCGAGGAACAGCGGGCCGAGGCCGAACAGCTTCATCTCCTTCGCGTGCTTGTCGTTCGCGAGGATGTACTCGAGGTACGTCAGGCGGCGTGCGTCCGGCGAGCGCCAGTTGCGGATGCGGAACCCCTGCTTCGAGTACTTCATCTCCGCGATCGTCGCCGGGACCGTCGCCACCATCAGCAGGAGCACCACCCACGCGTTGAAGCGAACGAGCAGCACGGCGTAGCCCGCGAGGGTGAGAACGGACTGGCCGAGCGCGAAGCTCTCCGAGACGAGCGCGAGCGGCCGCGAGGAGGCCTCGCGGCGTGCGCGCGTGAGTCGGTCGTAGAACTCGGGGTCTTCGAAATGCCGGAGCTCGAGCCGCTGCGCTCGCTCGAGGATCGCGACGTTGATGTCGTTGCCGAGGCGCGAGCCAAGCACGCTGCGGACCAGCGCGCTCGTCCGGTTCATGGTCGCCTGGGCGACGACGAGCCCGAGCTCGACGGCCACCCACTTCAGCGTCTCCACCTCCGACCCCGCGACGACCGAGTCGACGATGCGCTTGCCCGCAAGCGCGATCGCCGGGCCCAGGACCGCTCCGAAGATCGCGAGCCCTCCGAACGCGGCGGTGAGCGGCGCCGAGGTCTTCCACACGAGCCCGAGCGCACGCCGCATGAAGCGCACGCTCTCGCGAAGCGCGACGCCGAGCGGCTGCTTCGGAGGATCGGTGGAGCGGGTGAGGAGCGGCGGGTGCACGGGACGGGATGACCTTTGGACCAGCGAGCGACGGAACGGCGATCACACTCTGGATGAGTGGATGAGATGTCCTATAGGCCGCGCGCGTCGCTCGCTCGACCTCAGCCTTCGCCGCAGCGGAGCAACCCCTCCGGACCGAAGACCTCGGCCTTCAGGACCGACCGCCCGAGCAGCATCCTGGCACACTCCTGGACCCCCTCCGGGATCGCCGGATGCGGGTGCACGCAGTGATCGATGTCCGCGAGCGTCGCGCCCATCTGGATGAGAAAGGCGATGCCCTGGATCGTGCTCGATGCCTGCGGTCCCACGACGCGCAGACCAAGCACCTTCGAGGACTCCTTCGCGACGAGCAGCTTCACGAAGCCTCTCGTGGACCGCATCGCGACGTTCCGGCTCACCAGGCGATTGTCGACGACGCCGACGCGGTATGGGATCTCGAGCTCGCGAGCCTTCATCTCGTTGAGGCCGACGCTCGCGACCTCCGGACGGAGGAACATGATCGCGCTGAGCGCCTCGTAGGGGATCGGAGCCGGCTCGAGGCCGAACATCTTCTCGACGGCGTAGCGGCCCTCGAGCTCCGCCACGTTGACGAGGGCGATGTCCATCGTGACGTCGCCCGCCGCCCAGATGTGCGGCGCCGTCGTCCGGGTGTCCTTCGCGACGATGCTCCCGTTCTTCTCGACCTTCACGCCCGCCGCCTCGAGCCCGAGGTCCTGGACGTTCGGCACGCGCCCGACCGAGACGAGCGCCTTGGCGACGCGGATCGTCTCGCTCTTGCCATCGGCGCTGGTGACCACGTACTCGACGCGACCGTTCACGATCTCGAGCTTCTCGAGCTTCGAGGAGCGATGGATCGTGACGCCGAACGACTCGAAGCTCGACGCGACCTCCTCGGCGACGTCCTCGTCCTCGAACGGGAGGATCCGCGGCTGCCGATCGATGATGTTGACCTTCGTCCGCCCGAAGTTGGCGAAGATCGTCGCGTACTCGCACCCGATGACGCCCGCGCCGACGATGACCATGCTCTCGGGAAAGCTCGACCACGACTCGATGTGGTCGCTCGTGACCACGACGTCGCCGTCGACCGGGATACCGTCCGGGATTCGCGGGCGCGAGCCGGTGGCGATGAGGAAATTCGAGGCCTCGACCGCCTCGACCTTCCCGTCGTTCCTCTTCACCTCGAGCATGGTCGGGGAGACGAAGCGCGCCGCACCGCGGAGGAGCGTGACGACACCTCCGCTCCGGGACGGCTTCGAGAGGACCTCGAGCTGGCGATCGAGTAGGGCCCGCCGTTCGGCGACCGCCGTGCGGACGCACTCGATCACGGATCCGTAGCTGACGTCGAGGCCGCCGGGAGCGCGGTAGCCTCGATCGGTGAGCTTCGCGATCGAGTAGTCGTTCGAGAGGTGCCACATCGTCTTCGACGACAGCGCCCCCGAGTGGATCCCCGCGCCCCCGATGCGATCGCGCTCGACGAGCAGCACGCGCTTTCCGAGGTCATGCGCGCGCATCGCGGCGGCATAGCCGGCTGGCCCAGCGCCGAGCACGCACAGATCAACGCGGATCGTCATCGTTCGTGTCCTCCTGCCGCAAGCTCGACTCGAGTATCGAGCGATCGGCGACAGGATAGACGCGGCCTCGGCTGCTAGGATAGCCCGCCGTGTCCGTCGATTCGCCCGCAGATCCGTCTGACTCCTCGTCCGGCTCATCGCCAGATCCGGCGTTCGACGGTGCCCCTGGCTGGCGCGTGACCCGCTCGCTCCGCGACGGGACGATCGTGACCGTGAGACCGGTCACGCCGGAGGATCGCGAGGAGCTACGAAGCGCCTTCCGCGAGCTCTCCCCGGAGTCGCGTTACTTCCGCTTCCTCAACATCGGCCCCGAGCCCACCGACGACCTCCTGACCTACCTCACGTCGGTCGATCAGAAGGACCATGTCGCGATCGGAGCATCGATGGAGTCCCCCGATCTCAAGACGGAACGGGGCATCGGCATCGCGCGCTTCGTCCGTCTGGAAGGCTCCCCCGACACGGCCGAGGCAGCCATCACGGTCGTCGACGACATGCATCGTCGAGGCGTCGCCACCGTGCTCCTCCACGAGCTCCTCCGCGCGGCGAGGCTCCGGGGCATCCACACGCTCCGCGCCGACGTCCTCGCCGACAACGATACGATGCGCGCGATCCTGGAGCGCTCCGGCGCCAGGAAGGTGCTCGCCGAGTCCGGCGAGGGAACGCTCGCCTACGATCTCGCGATCGGCGTCGAACGCGCGAAGGAAGGACTTTCGCTCTTCGACGTCCTCCGCGGCGCCGCCGAAACGATGGCGCTCCGCTTCCGTCGCTAGAGCGAGGTTCAGCTCCGCTTGCGGCGGAGGCTCGCGAGCGCGAGCAGCCCGAGCACGAGCGATGCGCCGCCGAAGCCGGACCGTCCTGGCGTGCTCGAGCACATCCCGGCGCTCTCGGCCGGCGCCTTCTTCGGCGCGCGGCATACCTTCGCCTCGCCTTCGGCGGTGCACACCTCGCCTTCGACGCTGCAGGTCTCGGTCGTCGAGCAATCCTCGGCGCACGTCAGCGCATCGCCCGCGTCGGGATCGGGCAGACAGAGCCCCGAGCGGCACTCTTCGCCGGTCTCGCACGCCGCCTTCGGCTTCAGCTTACGCGGGTCGGGACCGCCCTCGATCCAGGGCTCCGCCTCGGCGAGCGCGTACGCTTCCAGGATGAGATCCTTGAACGGCGAGATCTTCGTGTAGAGGTTCTTGCCGTCGATGCAGTTGGCCGCGGGGTCGTTGCTGTCTCCGCCCTGGGCATTGCCGCCACGCGAGACGACGCCGACGACGGCGCTCGTTTCCTGCGCGATCGCCGGGCCGCCGCTGTCGCCCGAACAGATCGATTCCCCGACCTGGAACTCGTTCGGAGGAACGCCGGCCCCCGCCTTGTCCGGACCGACGTTCGTGATCTCGATGTTCTTGCGCTGCTGGCGCTGCTTGGGCGACGGCGTGTCCTCGGTGACGCCCCAGCCGATCGCGGTGATCAGCTCGCCCACCTCGACATCAGCGTCGAGTCGGATCGGAGCGATCGGGGCGTCGGTGACGGGCTCCTCGAGGAGGATGAGCGCGATGTCGTGGTTGCAGAGGTTCTTTCCTCCGTCGTCGATGATCTTCTTTCCTCGCCCGGCGGGCTTGACCTCCCCGCGGCCGAAGTCCGGGCGATCCTTGCCCGTGAACACGTACATCGTGTTCGCCTTGTGGTTCTTGCGGATCGCGCCCGCCGCGATCGGCGTGCCGTCCGCCTTGCAAGCGGCATACAGATCGGTGTCGCCCACGCAGTGGCGCGCCGTCAGGACGAGCCGCGGCGCGAGCAGCGTTCCGGTGCACTGTCCGAAGCCGTTGTTCGAGGGATCGTAGTGGACGAGGAGCACGACCGCGTCCTGCGACGAATCGGACGACTTGCCGTCGATGATGGCGCTCTTCGTCGTTCCCGTACGCTCGTCGATCTCCTGGTCCCCCGAGGTCGACGAGCAAGCAGCGAGACACGAGAGAAGACTGAGCGTGAGGGCCGGAATCGCTCGGTTGGCGATCATGCGTTCCTTTTCATGGGGGACAGCAGGCATCGAAGCAGACGCCGAGAGGACCGGTGAAACAAACCGCCGGTAGCCGCGTGTGACAAGGTGGAATCTGCAGACGAGACGGAACGCGGACGCGCTGTGCGCCAGCAAGCTCCGAGAAGGAAGCGCCCGCCTTCCGTGGCGGGCGTATGGCTGCCATAGTCCCTCCTGAAGAAGACGATCGCGTTGCGTTCGGGGCGTTCGGCCGCGGCCGATTCGGGTCGTCGAGACGGTCGTCGAGACGAACGCGGCGCGCCGGATCTTGGAGGGCCTCGGCGTCCCGGTCGACGCGCCGCAACAAGCCCGCGCCCGCGATCCGACCTCCCTTCACGGCGCCAAGCCCGACGCCTCGTAGCGAGCCGGCCCCCGGCGAGCTCGACCGGGCCCATGCGCCCGTTGGAGGCTCAACGAGTCGACTGTTCCGCTGAGGGAGAAAATTTTCGAAAATGACATTCTGTCGACCCCCGAGCACGCTCGGGCGCGGCAGCCAAGAGCCTTTCGGTTTCCACTTCGCCCGCTCGATCACCATCGCTCGCAGCTGATCGGCCGACATCCCCTCGCGTCCCTCGTCTGGAGCGCGCCCGCAGCGACGGTATCCGCGTGCACGGCAACGAGCGCGGTCTCAGGGAGAGAGTCGATCATCGCGCTCATCCGTTCCGGCTTGCGCGCAAGTGGGTCAGGTCCCCGTCGAGGAGCGCGCCATGCTCGAGCTACTTCGCAGCGACGGCGAGCCCGAATCGAAAGAGCCCCCGAACGTCGTTCGGATTCGGTACCGTCCGCGCGTATGGGAACGAACTTCAAGCTGTATTATACACCGACAAGCTGCGGAGCAGCGAACTTCCTCGCGGCGCAGATCGGAGGGCTCACCTTCGACTCCGAGACGGTCGACTTGGCGACGCACAAGACCAAGTCCGGGGTCGACTTCTACTCCATCAACCCCAAGGGGAACGTTCCGACGGTCGCGTTCTCGGACGGCACCATCCTCAACGAGAACGTGGCGACGCTCACCTACTTGGCCGACGCCGGTAACGCGGGGCTCTCGCCCAAGGAAGGCACGCCGGAGCGCTACAGTTATCTGAACGACATGGGATTCGTGGCGAGCGAGCTGCACCCGGCGTTCGGTCCGCTCTTCAACCCGCAGTTGACCGGCGAGGCCCGTGCCGCCGCGGTGGCCAACGTACTGCGACGCGTGGACAAGCTGGTGACCCTGCTCGAAGGGGGCAAGCGGAGCTTCCTCAATGGCAAGTCCCTCAGCGCCCCCGATCTGTACGCGTACATCGTGCTGTCCTGGAGCGTCCCTCTCGGCATCACGCTGCCGCCCGCGGCGCAAGCCTACTGCGATGGGCTCAAGGGCAACGAAGCGATCCAGAAGGCCTACGCGACGATGACGGCCTCGCAGTAGCCCAACGCCGCCTCATCGGGCGGCGGCATCGCGTCGGCTGCGCGCGCGGCGTCGTCCCTGGAGCCGGCGCATCGCACCGGCGCCGATGAGCACGGGCGCTACGAATTGATGGCATCCCGGGGCGCGACGAGTCGCGCCTCGCGATGCCATACTTCCGCCCGCGCGCACCTCGAGAGCACGGGCATCACGGGCACGCTCTCGGTACATCGGAGCCCGCCGCGATTTGCCGAGGGCGACGCCGGCTGAAGCGGGACTCACTTGCATTGACCTCCGATTCGCGCCCGCCCGTTGAACGAGCGGGCGTGAATCTCCGGTCAAGACGAGCTCGTGTGAGCCGACCGCTTCGACCTTTCATGATCGGCGCAACTGAGTTGCGCCTTAGCTCGAAGCACGGTACTCGCGGCCGAACGCCGTCGTTCTGCGAAGGGGCCGACGAACGATAGGAGGACCGTGGTGACGATCAGGCCGAGGGGAACGGCATCGCCCCATCGTCGATACGGTCCCGCGGGGACATCGACCCTCACCGCGGCCACGATCACGTCGGGCTCGAAGGAGCGGGCGCGAGCGACGACCCGACCGCTCGCATCGAAGATCGTCGATGGACCACCGTTCGACGCGATCACGACGGGACGGCGATTCTCGACGGCGCGGAACGCGCTCACCAAGTTGTGCAGCTCGGGCGCAACGCTCTTGCCGAACCAGGCGTCGTTCACCGCGAGGGCGATGACGGACGGGCGTGCGGAGGCCGTCACGCGTACGTCGTCGGCGAAGAGGCTCTCGAAGCAGAGCAGCGGCTCGACGTCCACGCCGTCGAGGTCGAAGGTGAAGCGCGTGTCGCCCGGGATCGTATCGAACATCCGTGGTCCGATCGCGGGCCCGATCGGCGCGTACTCCGCGAACGGAACGAGCCGCACCTTCCGGTAGGGCTGCGGCATTGGCTTGCCGGGCGTCATGAAGAAGAGCGAGTTGTAGCCGCGCTCGGACGTGCTCCCCGAGGATGACCCGAAGAGCACCGGAACGCCCACGCTGTCGATGATCGCCCGCGTGCGGAAGAGCGCGAGGAAGTCGTGCTCCGTATCGCCAGCGGTCGACTCCGGCCACACGACGAGGTCTGGCCTCGTTGCGGCCGCTCTTTCGGTGAGCTCGCGGAGCGCATCCGAGTCGGAGCGTGGGGCTCGGGGATCGATGTTCGGTTGCACCGCGGCCACGCGGAGGGGCCTGCCCTCCGTCGCCGGCATCATCGCGGCGCCCGCCACGTGGCCCAGTGCGACGAGCCCGAGCGTGACGATGGGGCGAAGCGAGCGCCCCCGCTCGAGGAGCTCGGCGACGGCGACGTTCACCGAGACGACGGCGAACGTGATCAGAGGCTCGCCGCCGACGCTCGCCCATTGAAGGAGCGGCAGGTTCTCCGACTGGGTCTGCCCAATCGTCCCCCAGGGGCATGCGAGGAAGCCGGCGTGCCCCCGGATCCAGTCGAGAGCCACCAGGGCGGCAGGGACGAGCGGCAGCGCGAAGCGTCCCGAGAGCCTGCTCCAGATCACCACGAACACGGCGCTGAAGACCGCGAGGTACGCGGCGAGGACGGCCAGGTGGTGCGCCGACACGAACGGGACGGCGAGGAGCCAGTGGAAGAAGGTCAGGTGGACCAGCACGCCGAAGCCGAAGCCGATCGCCGCCGCCTCGCGCACGCGCGTTCTACGACCAGCGTTGCGAAGCGCAGCGTGAAGCGGGACGAGCGCGACGAACGCGAGCGGCCACAGGCCGAATGGCGGAGACGAGAGAACGACGAGCAGGGCCGCACCGACCGTGAGGAGCACGCGTCGCGTCGTCGAATCGGTCGTCAGCAGCAGCCGCATCGTGCCCTCCTCGCCGCCGTTCTCGATCAGTTGACGACGACCCACTCACCCGCGACACCGACGCAGCCGTCGATCCCGCGCGCCGAGACGAGCATCTTCCCCTTCTTCTTGTAGACGTGGTTCAGGTTCACCGCGCCGCTCATGAACACGAGCGACGGCATGTCCTCGACGGTGCCGTCACCCCAGTCGATGCGGAGCGGGCAGCTGTTCCCGTCGCTGTGCGCAGTGACGACCTCGAACTGGTCGAGCCGCCCCATGCGCGTGAGCTTCTTGATGGTCGCCACGGGAACGTCGACGGCGCCGGTGACGGTGCCCGAGCAGCCGGCGTCACCCGACACCGTCACGCTCTTGCGGCCGGGAGACCAGTACGTGTGCTCGACGATCGTCTTGCTGCCCGCGGCCGCGAACGTCGCATCGAGCGACTCCTTCTTGCCGTCGCCGAAGTCGACGTTGAGCTTGCAGGCGCCGTAGCGACCGGTGATCGCGATGCTCGAGGTCTTGCCCGGACGATCGACCGTCGCCATCGCCACCGACTCGAGGCTCGCTCCCTTCACGTTGATCCTGGCGCTCGTCGCCTCTCCGTAGCAGCCGGGGAGCGCGCGAGCCTTGACGGTGTATGAGCCGCTCTTCGCGTAGACGTGGTCCATGAGGTCGTAGGTCGGCTGGTCCGAGCTCACGGTCGAGATGACGTGACCGTCGCCGAAGTCGACCTCCATCGGGCAGGCGCCCGGACCGCCCGCGAAGGTCGTCTTCGCGATGACCTTCTGGCCCACGATGCCCTCCGAGGGGACCTCGATCGAGCGGATGACACCCATCTCGCGGACCTGGGCGCGCGAGGTGACGCGTGCGGTGAGCGACGGAATCGTCGCAGACGACACGCGATTTTTCGCGAACGGCGCATCCTCCTTCCGGAGGAAGAGCGAGAAGTCGTCGCCGCCCATGCCCTGGTCCTTGCACGTCGCTTGCGCGCCGGCGATGAACGGATCGGTCGAGCACGTGGCCCACGTGGAGAAGCTGAACGACTTGTCGGGATGGATGATCGTCATCCGCTCCGAGGCGCGCTTCAGCTTCGGCGACCACTCACCCTCGACCCGGACCTTCACCTTTTGGACGATCGGCTTCTTGTTCGCGGGCGCCAGGTTGATGTTGCAGTGGCCGGAGAGCACGTACGAGTCGATCTGCTCGTCGCCCTTGTCGGCGAACGCGCCGTAGGGGGCAACCGTGCACTCGGTCGCCGGTGCGACCTTCGGCGGTCGCGCCGCGGGGGGGGTGTACGAGCCGATGAACGGGGCGCCGTGCGCGAGCGGGGCGGCACCGAGAGCGAGCAGGAACGGGAGAATCACGTGAGAGGTCTTCATGGCAGTACCTCCCTCGAGCAGCGACCGTGCCACGGCGGACCTCCGCGAAAAACCACGAGTCCTGCGTGGCCGGCCGGCGTGCGCGCACGTACTCGGCCCGTTCGCGCACGCCCTGGACACGACCCTCTAGGTCCGCGACGGCGAGCGCATCGTGCTGAAGGACGCGGTCGTGATTCGCGCACCGACGACCGCGCCCAGGAGCTCGCCGCCGCCTGCACTACGATGGCGATGCAGCCACGGACCAACGTCCTGGCGAGCGCGCCATCGTCGACCTCCGACACGATCAGGGCGAAGAAGACCGATCCGGAGAAGGACGCCCCGGTCGTCCCGCGCCCGAAGCAGTCCGAGCTGCCGAGGATCGCGTCGCGCATGGTCGTGGCCCTCGGCCCTGCGGTCGTCGTGCGCTGCTGACGCGGCTTCGCCGGTGGCGGCGCAGCACGCGGCATCTTGTTGTCGATCGTCAGTTCTGATCGACCTTGAACTCGAGCCAGTCGCTCCACTCGAAGCCGGTCTTGTACTTGAAGGCGCGGACGCGGACGCGCCACTCGGCCCCTTCGCGGAAGCCGGAGACGCTCTTGTACACGACGGCATTGCCCGTCTTGATGGCTCCGCCGAACGACGAGTCCTGCACCGGGCCACCACCGTAAACCTCCCAGACGCCGTACACGTTCTTGTACCCGTACTCGAGCTCGCAGCATCCCGCGCTCGGCTCATCGAGCACCGACTGTGGGAGCGTCACCGAGAAGAGGATGTTGCTGTCCTTCGTCCGGAGGAAGGCCGGACCGGAGATCGGCTTCTTCTCGAGCGCGATCTTGGGCTGGCCCTTCACGAGCTTCGCCGTGTTCTTCGCCGTGACCTTGAAGTCGATCGTCGCCGTTCCGGCGCAGCCATCCTTGCCGACCGCCTCCGCGCTGTAGGACCCCTCCGCGAGCGTGTCGAAATGCGTACCGTTGAAGAGGTGCGCGCCTCCGTCGAGGACGAGGGGGCCGACGGACCACGTCTTCCGCCCGGGCGCGCCGGCGTCGACACGTGTGATCGCGAGGTCGAGGCGGCATGCGCCCGCGCCATGCACGCGGAGCTTCTGCGGATCATCCTCCGCGAAGCTACCGTCCGGAACGAGCATGCTCGCGAGCTTTCCGGTCGCCTTGGGCGTGTTCGAGGGAAGATTCCCCGCCGCGCCGCCGCCGCCCGCCGCGGCGCCTCCTCCAGAGGCGCCAGGACCGCTCGGCGCAGTCGGCGCCGGCCGCGTCGGCCGCGGGGTCGTGTCGAACATGAACGCCGTGGTCACCCGCCCCGTGCACGCCGCAGAGAGCCCCTCGATGGCGACGTCGATCTTGCCACTGCGCGTCGGGTAGAGCGGATCGCTTGGGGCGATCTCGAATGTGAATGGGAAGCTCGGATTGGAGACGACACGCGACTTGCCGTCGACCGAAATGCGTAGCCGCTCGCATGTACCGGCGCTCGCTCGCTTCACGAGCAGGCCGAGGGACGTTCCCTGACGCGCGGCCCACTGGTCGGGCGAGACCCCGACGAGCGCGTTCGGCGACGGCGGGGGCGCCGCCTCGGCCGTGCTCGAGGACGAGCCTGCGACGAGAGCACCGAGGGCAACGAGCGAGAGAGAGCAACCTGCACGACCACGAGCGCTGAACATGTCCGAAGGACCTCCGGTCAGGCACTCCGCAGGATGCATGCTAGGCAACGGGGTTAGTGATGTCGGGGGCTTGCGATGCGCCAACCGCGTGCGCGCACGTGCCAGCGCGTGCGCGCACGCGTCGCCCCTTGCCGACAGGGCCTTCGTCGCGCCTCCGGCCCACGGCTGCGGGAGCATTGCTCATGCCGTCACCTGAGCGCCCTCGCCTACGGGTTGCTACTTCACGGCCTCCCAGTCGTGCCTTGGTGCGCGCGCGCTCGGAGACAGTGCTCGCACGAGCGTGTACGCGGCCCGTGCGAGCGTACGTGCCGCGCGCACGCGCTTGCTCGTCGGGCCTCCCCTCGCCTCGCCGCCGGAGACGAACGCATCGAGCCACGCCTCCGCGGGCTCGCGCGACAGCACCCCGCCGAGATCGAAGAGGGTCAACTTCTCGCAGCCCGACGCGCGCGCGATGGCGACGTCCTCCGCGAGCTCGGACGGATCCCGGTACGTCGGCTCATCCGCCAGGGCGCCTGTGCCCACGCAGCCGAGCGAGATCCCGGCCGAGGGCCCCCAGCGGCGCATCGTGCGGACCGTCGCTGCCGCGAGGAGCTCGGTGGTGTCGCGACGTCGAAGCGCGCGCCGCGACCAGCCCTCGAGGATCGACGTGTACACCATCACGCTCACGTGCCTCGTGCCGAGCGCGTCGACCGGCGTGCCGAGGAGCGACTGCCATGCCTCCTCGCCCGGCGGATCGAGCGCAACGAGCGGCCACACCGCCATCGACGTCGTGATGCCACGCTCGTGGATCTCGGCGACCGTACGCGCCAACGCCTGGGATGCCGCCTCGAACGCCGCGGGCTTCGCGCGCGCGAAGCCCGAGGCGAAGCGGACGAGGCCGTCCGGGCTGCGCGAGCCCGCCGCACCGAGCGATGCGAGCGAGCGCACGGCAGCGAACGGCGGCTCGAGATCGAAGAGGACGTCACACGGAGGCGCGCCCGCTGCCTCGAGGGCATCACACACCGAGCGCGTGAGCCTCCCGAAGGCAGGCGCATTGTGCATGCTCGCCCAGCGCCCCTCCTCGTCCGAGAGCATCGGCCAGATCGAGAGCGGCACGCCGGCGTCACGAAGCGTCTGCGCGACGCGCGGGAGCTCGGGCTCGTCCCACGGTCGCACGGCGAGCACGAGCTCGAGACCATAGCGCGAGAGCAGCTCGATCGTCCGCGGACGGACGAGATCGGCGTAGGGGAGCGTCTCGCTGTAGACGCGGAGAGTCTCCATCGGTCGTTCGGCTACATGATAGCGGCTGCCGGGCGTATGCTCGCACCGAAGCGAAGGAGCCCAGCGATGAAGATCCTGTATGGCGTCGTCGGCGAAGGGATGGGACACGCGATGCGGTCGCGCGTGATCCTCGAGCACCTCATCGCCCAGGAGCACGACGTCGAGATCATGGCCTCCGGGCGCGCGGTCGATTTCCTCTCGAAGCGCTTCGAGGGCGTGAACCGCATCCACGGCCTCCACATGATCTACGAGGAAAACCGCGTCCGCCCGATGAAGACGCTCTGGTCGAACGTGACCACGGGAGCAGTCGGCCTCCCGAAGAACATCGCCGCCTACTTCGAGCTCATCGGGAGCTTCCGGCCCGACGCCGTGATCAGCGATTTCGAGTCGTGGACCTACCTCTACGGCAAGACCCATCGCCTTCCGGTGCTGTCGATCGACAACATGCAGATCATCAACCGCTGCACGTTGCCCTCCGAGGTCGTCGCCGGGCACCAGGCGGAGTTCCAGCTCACGAAGGCGTTCATCAAGAGCAAGCTGCCGTTCTGCGACGAGTACTTCATCACGACCTTCTTCCACCCCGACGTACGGAAGGATCGGACGCGCCTCTTCCCTCCCATCCTCCGGCCCGAGATCCTCGCGGCGAAGCGACGGAAGGGCGATCACCTCCTCGTCTACACGACCGGCGAAGGCAACACGTCGCTCGCCGACGCGCTCCGCACGTGCGGCCTCGAGTGCCGCATCTACGGCATGCGGAGGGACTTGAAGGGCGAGGTCGTCGACGGAAATCTCCGCTTCCAGCCGTTCAGCGAGGACAAGTTCATCGACGATCTCGCGTCCTCGCGCGGCGTCATCGCCGGCGGCGGCTTCACGCTCATGGGCGAGGCCGTCTACCTCCACAAGCCGATGCTCGCGATCCCGCTCGCGAGGCAGTTCGAGCAGGTGCTGAACGCCCGCTACCTCGAGCTCGAGGGCTACGGCCGTCACGCGGCGACGCTCGACGATCCGACGATCGTGTCCGACTTCCTCGCGGCGATCCCGCGCTGCGAGGAGAAACTCTCGACCTACGAGCAGGACGGGAACACGAAGATCACGCAGGCGATCGATGCTTGGCTCGACAAAGCGGCCGCGGGCGTGATCTGAGCGCACCATCAAGCGACGCGGCGTGCGCCCGGAGCACTCCGGGCACACGCCGCGCGTTCGAATCGCGATTGATCGCGAGGGCGGCGGCTACAGGCACTCGGGCCCGAGGCACGACTGCATCACCGCCGGGCCTCCGGACGCCGAGCTGATCGACGTGCTCCCGCCCGAGCCCGAGCTGAAGACGACTGGCCCCGTGTCGAACGACCGGCTGAAGCCGATCGGACCCGTGCCGGACGACGACGACGACGACGAGCTGAAGCCGATCGGCCCCGTCGACGAGCTGAAGCCGATCGGACCCGTCGACGTCGACGAGCTGAAACCGATCGGCGCGCCGGATGAGGACGAGGACGACGTCGAGCTGAAGCCGATCGGACCCGTGGACGAACCGGAAGTGATGGTCGTCCCCACCGTGCCCGTATCGATGACAGCCCCGCTTCCGAGCGCGGCGGTCGTGCCGAGCGTCCCCGCGCCGACGCCTTCGCCGAGCTGGAGCGTCCCGAAGTTCGCGCCGGTCACCGAGACAGCCTCGAGCGGCAGGGCCGAGCTCACCTGATTGACCTGCGCCTCGCTCGCAGCAGAGCCTTCTCCCGGCTCGACGGCGCAAGCGCCAAGCGCGAGAGCGAGACCGAAGCCGATGAGGAGCGACGAGACGCGTCTGGATGTGATGCAGCGGAACATGTGAAGTGACCTCCTGACGGGCCCGCCTCTGCACCGGGGAGTCCACGATCAAGCAGCACCGCGCGACCTTCGACCGGCGGATCGAGCGCGAGCGGGAAGGGTGCTGCATTCTTCGCTCGCGCGACCGCCCCGTCGATGCGCGACGCGCAGCGGCCTCTCGCACTTTTGTTCCCCCCACCCCATCGAATCTCCGAAGCGGCACGCTCCGCGTTCACGTCGAGCGAGAGGCCCGGACGGTGCGGCCGCTGGATCGATCTCTTCCGGGGCCGCTTGACGCGCATGCTTCACGTGGTCGCGATCCGCCTCGCGCTCAGCGACCGCCGCCCGTTCACGCTCCGCGCATCACGATCGCGTGCGAGCTGGCCCCGGGGGTTCGCTCCACACGCGACGGCCGCGACACGGGGCGGCGATGATGTCACCTCCACGTCGCGAGAAAATCGAGATGTCGCAGCGGTTCGGGTGTCATCGTGAGCCCGCCTATGAAGCGTCGCGAATTCCTCCTCGGCTCTCTGGCGTCGGTCGTCTACGTCGCTTGCGGGAGCGATGAGACGCCCCTCGGATCCGACCCCGCGAGCCCCGACGCCCCCGGAATCAAAGAGCCCGGTGCCCCGACGGTCGATGCTGCCCGCCTGCTGACGCCCACCTCGGCGCCCGAGGCGAGCGACGCCTTCTTCCCTCAGGGCCTCGCGTCGGGCGACCCACGCCCCGATCGCGTGCTCCTCTGGACGCGCATCGACCCCAAGGGCGCGGACAAGGCGAGCACCGATTCGATCGACGTCGGCTTCGTCATCGCCGAAGATGAAGCGCTCACGCAGATCATCGGCCAGGGCACCCTCCAGGCGAAGGCAGACGATGATCACACCGTTCGCGTGGTTCCGACTGGCCTGAAGGCGGGCCGCTTCTACTATTATCGGTTCGAGAGCGGCGGGACGACCACCCGCGTCGCACGCACGAAGACGGCCCCCGACGCGACTGCCGACGCACGGATCAAGTTCGCCTTCTGCTCCTGCCAGGATTACGTCGGCCGCTATTGGCACTCCTGGAAGGCTCTCCTCGACGAGAAGGCCGACCTCGACTTCGTCCTCTGGCTGGGCGACTACATCTACGAGTCGGTCAACGATCCGCGCTTCCAGTCGTCGACGCCGGATCGCACGATCGAGATCCCCGACGGGATGGATACGTCTCCCGCACAGGACGGGACGCGCATGGCGGCCGCGACGCTCGAGGACTATCGCGCGCTCTACAAGGCCTACCGCTCCGAGCCGCTGCTTCGCGAGGTGCACCGCCTCTATCCATTCATCCTCACGTGGGACGACCACGAATTCGCCGACGACTGCTGGCAGGATCACTCCACCTCGTTCAACGAGCTCGATCCCTTCACCAAGGGATTCACCGACGAGAAGAACACTCCGCGACGGCAAGCGGCCAATCGCGCGTTCTTCGAATACCAGCCAGCGGACATCACATACGAAGAGAAGTCGTTCCCCAACGACATCACGATCTATCGCAAGCTCGGATACGGGAAGAACGTCGACATCTTCATGACCGATCAGCGACTCTACCGCGCCAACCATCTCATTCCCGAAGGTCCGGTTGACCTCGCGGTCGGCAAGCCGTCGAAGAACAGCTCGATCGGCTCGCGCTACTTCGTTCGCAAGTCGGTCTTCGATCCACGCGAAGCGAAGGCCAAGCCGACTCTCCTCGGCGCTCCCCAGAAGGCCTGGTTCCTCGACGCGGTCAAGAAGTCCTCGGCGACGTGGAAGGTCTGGGGCAATGAAGTGCAGATGTGGCAGATGGCGCTGCGGCTCAGCGATCTGCCGAGCGTCCCGCCGCTCTTCTCGTATACCGCCTACGTGAATTGCGATCAGTGGGACGGATATCGGAGCGAGCGGGCCGAGATCCTCGATACGCTGGCGAAGGCCGGCGTCGAGAACCTCGTCGTGTGCACGGGCGACATCCACGCGTTCTTCGCATCGGAGCTCCACGTCGACTTCGACAACCCGAACCCGAGGCCCGTCGGGGTCGAGTTCGTCACCGCGGGCATCTCCTCGGCCTCTCTCCCGGCGCTCGTCGACAAGCAGGTCCCGTCGGGATCGGCACTTCGTTTCATCGCGGACTACTTCATCGCAGGCGCCGACGCCGCGCTCGGAGCCTCCAATCCGCACCTTCGCTACGCGGACACGGACGCTTACGGCTTTGCCCTCGTCGACGTCGACGCTTCACGCGTCGAGGTCACCTTCGTGAAGCTGGGCGACCCGCGAGAGAAGACGTCGGCGGGCGTCGTGAGCCGGAAGAAGCTCGTCACCAAGCGCGGCAAGAACACGATCGAGGCCGGCTAGCCTGCGGTGTCCAATTCTCAGGGCTCCGACGGGAAGTGATCGGTCATCACGAACTGGCTGATCGCGGACCTCGAGCGGTTCCGGCCGCGCCCCCTTCGCTGCCCATTTCAATAGGGCAGCCCGCAGGGAGCGGAGCGCGCCGCCGTCCGGTCAAGGAGCGGCGACCGGCGCGTCGTCGCGCGAAGGTGCCGCGGCCGCATCGGGGACGAGGCGCTTCTCGCCGGCCTTGACCGACAGCGCCGCAGCGAACGCAGGGGCGGTCGGCGCCGCCTCCACGACGTCAGGGAGATGGTACCACGAGCCCTGCAATCGCTCGGGCGTCACGTCGAGCACGACGAAGCCGCGCTTCGTCAGCTCGAGCCACTGGATGTGTCGGTTGAACGGTCGAGCACCGTCCACGAGCCCGGCAAAAGCCTCGGGCACGCCCGGAGACGTGATCCCGGGAGTGACGATCTCGACGGCGACGGAGCCTCGCCCCGTCGCAGGGTCGTACTCCGTCGGGTCGTTCGGATCGAAGACCAGATCATGCGCCCACGAGCTGTGGATGTCGCCGGTCAAGACGACGATGTCCTTCACGCCGGAGTCACGGAAGAACGTGAGGAGGCGCTCGCGCGACTCGGGATACCCGTGCCACTGATCGCCGTTCACGAGCTTCGTGCCCTTCTCGATCAGGAGCTGCCCGACCATCACCTGCTGGCCGAGTAGCTTCCACTTGGCCGTCGACGTCTTCAGCTGGTCCTCGAGCCACGCGGCCTGCTCGTCACCGAGCAGCGACCGCTTCGGATCCGCCGCCGGCGGTGCCCCCGTGAGCCCGACAGCTTGCTTCGTGCGCGCTTGATAGCGGGTGTCGAGCATCACCAGATCGACGAGGTCTCCAAAGGCGAGCTTGCGGTAGATGCGCCCGTCTGCCTGCTCGCGGATCGGCATCCATTCACGGTAGGCGCGCTGCGCCGCCGCCTTGCGGTCGGCCCAGCTGCCCTCCACACCAGGCGTGTGGCTTTCCGCACCGTCGGCGTAGCCGTCGTTGGCGATCTCGTGGTCGTCCCAGACGTTGATGAAGACGTGCTGCCGGTGGACCTCCTGGAGATCGGCGTCGCGCTTGTACTGCGCATGTCGCGTCCGATAGTCGGCGAGCGTCACGATCTCGTGCGGCGGCTCGTAGGCGCGGACATCGCCGTAGTCGGACGACCCGTACTCGTAGATGTAGTCTCCCAGGTGGATCACAGCGTCGAGATCGCGCTGCTCCGAGAGCGCGCGATAGCCGTGGAAGTAGCCGTGGGCGTAGCTGGCGCACGAGGCGACGCCGAATCGGAGGCGGCTCGTCGATCCGCTCGGCGCCGTCCGCGTGCGGCCGATGGGCGAGGTCGCTCCGAGCGCGCGGAAGCGATAGTAGTACGTGCGTCCTGCCGCCAGCCCGCTGACGTCCACCTTCACGGTGAAGTCGCGCTCCGCGTCGGTCGTCGTCGAGCCCGAGGCGACGCGCTTGCTCATCGCAGGATCGTCGGCGACCTCCCAGACGACATCGACAGGCCCGGCACCGTCCGTCGTCACGCGCGTCCACAGGATGACCGAGTCCGGAAGAGGATCGCCGCTCGCGACGCCGTGGACGAAAGACTCCGACGGCGGTGTGTCATCGGCACACGCCGAGAGCGAGCCGGCAACGGGGCCGACGAGGACCGCCGCTCCCGCCCCCCGCAGCAGATCGCGCCGAGAGAGAAGGAGGTTCCTTCGAGAGCTCATCGGCACCGGAGTATCGCACGTTCGATGCCGCCACACCGATATCGCCTCGACGATCAGGTGACGATCGCGCGACACACGGAGCGACGGGCTCGCGATATTGCCCGTCACGGCCTGCACCGTGCGGACTGCGGCTCGCGGGACCGCTCAGCCTAGTCGCGCGCTTGGCTGTCTCGCTCTTCGTGCTCGCCCATGTCGGAGCAATCCTCGTCGTCCTTGCCCCCTCCCCGCTCAATCTCGTCGAGAACCTCGGTCAAGGCGGGTCGTCGATCCGGACGCGCTCGACCGAGCGCCCGCACGAGCGTCGGCACCGCGTCCTTGCCGAGGTGAACCAAGCCCGCGCGGACAGCGCCTCGTACGGATGCGTGCGAATGAAAGAGGAGCTCCGCGAGCTCGGAGACCGCCTCCACGTGGCCTCCAAATGCAATGACGCGGATGGCGCTCCGAACGGTCGTCGGATCGGCATCGTCGAGCAAGACACGTGTCGCAGCGAGATATCGCGAACGGTCCGCATGATTCCGGAGCAGGCGATGCGCGTGCAATCGGACACGCGGCGAACGGTGCCGCAGGCTGCGCTCCAACACGAGAATCAATTCTGCGCGCTCAGCTTCGGTTTTGGCGTGGGTCGCCAGGTAGCTGAGGATCCGACGCCCCCTCTCCGCCGCGCCGTCCAGCTCGCGGCTCATCCTCCGTTCGATGGCGCCCCTCATCGGTGCGGGGAGCGCATCCCGCACGAGAGCGTTCTCGAGAACCGTATCCATGAGAGCGAGAACGATGGGCTCATCCGTGATCCGCCCGATGCTCGTCAGGACGCGTACACGGAGCGCGACACCGACCGCGGCGGTTGCTTCCACGATGCTGCGCAGCAACTCTTCTCTATCGTCCCCCTCGAGCGCAGGCTGAATCGCGCCTGCCAGGGCGTGGACTTTCGTGGCATCGGACCAGTCGTCGAGATGCGCGAAGAGCCGAATCGCGGCCCGGTCTCCCGTGTCCTCGCGGAAGCGGCGTGCGAGGACCTCGGACAGACCCGGTGCGTGAAGTGTATGCCCTCCCGACATCCTTTCGAAGAAGCGCGCCCATACCGAGCTGTCGGAGCTTCGCTCGTACGCGCCGACGAGTCGCTGCGGGATGTTTCGCAGCGGGCCGAGCACATCGAGAATCGATGCGTCGCCAGCATCGATGTTCTTCTGAATGAACGGGAGGACTCGGGCTGGGTCGATGGCGCGGAGCGCATCCCGACAAAGTGCCTTCGCCTCCTCCTCACTCGTCTGCCACAGGTCCACGAGAAGCGCGATCGGCAGCGGGTCCTCCAGAGTCGCGACGAGCCGTACCAAGCGAAGACGCGCAGGCCCCTGGGCGTCGCGAACAGCGCGCTCGACCAGAGGGAGGTCCACATGCTCGAGGCGAATCGAAAAATGTTCGCGAAACGCCCCCGCGAGGAAGGCTTCGACAATCTCCTTACGGTCACTTCGGTGCGCGAGGCGCCACAAGTCTCGAGCTGCCCGCTCCCTGAGTGTGGCGTGAGGACAACCGAGTAGTTCGCGGAAGAGCGCACGCCGGGAGACGCTCGGAACACGCCCTCCGAGCGCGGTCACGATCTGTTCGCGAAGTCGGAGCTCGACGGCGGAAGATCTCGCGAGTCGCTCGAGTTCGAGGTCCGCTGAAGGGCCAAGTCGCAAGATCTCGGGGAGTATCGTGGCCAATAGAGTGGGGTCCGCGTCGATCCAGCGTCGAATCCGTGCGACCGCGAAGGCCGCGCCCCGCAACCGGTGCAGTGTCCGAACGAGGTCCGGCAGATGTCCTTTCTCTCGACTCCAGGTGAAGCAAAGGTCCAGTGAGCCCCTTCGGACGAGATGCGTCAGGAGGAGCGGTGCATCCGTCGTGGGCCACAGCTCGACATCGACCTCATCATCGAGGACGAGTGCCTCCATCGCGGATTCCTGCACCGCGCTATCGGGCCACTCCATCATCCTTCGCGCATGACTCGCGGTCGTGGTCCCCATCGCGCAACGCATGAGCGTCGCCGGAACTTTGTCGTGCGACCGCTCGCGCAAGAACCTCCCCGCTCGCAACCGAGCTACGGGGTCCAGGTCCGTGACCGCGAGGACCTGCAGCGCGCCTGCTTTCCCCTCGTCATTCAAACGGTCGTAGACGTCGAGAAGCGCGTGCACTTCCGATCGCGACAATCGAGGCACGATCATCTGTCCACGCACATTGGCCTTGTCGAGCTGGGTGACGAGCCCGAGGATCTCGTGTTGCCCCGACGACGACTCGTGCAGCGCTCGGCGCAGCTCCACCCCGGATTGTAGGGCCTTCACTCGCCAAGCGCTGTCCGCGCGGGTGCCGCGTGCATCCTTGGGGATCCGGTCGGAGAGTCCGCGGCGCTCCAGCTCTTGGTCGAGGCTCGCCACCGTTCCCGCCGAGAGCGTCCACTCGCCCTCGTAGATCCGGCGAAGAAGCAGTCCTGTCCATTCTCCGTCCCGAGCGGGCGCGGACGGGCCCCGGAGGCGAACGAGCGATGCGACGTCCGAAGCGGACAGCTCCCCCTGCAGGCCATCCAGCAACAGCTCTTGCATGCGCTCGTCCTCCGCGGCGCTCAAGCGATCAACGAGCGCGGTCACGAACCACGAACCGAGAATCGCCTTGAGTGCGCTCACGAGGAGCTGTCGAAAACCAGGATTGTCGTGAGAGCCGAGCCAATGGAGCAGGTTGGGAACGACGGTTCGATCGCCGATCCGAGCGAGCGCCTCGGCCGCCGTCTTCTTCACGTTCATGTTCTTCGCATCCAAGCCCCTCGCGACCGACTCCGCGAATCCGGAGGCCTGTACATGAGTGAGTGCCTGGAGAGCCTGACGCGCGACCGTAACGTCCTCATCCGACACCCAGGGAAAGATCCATGCGGAGGCCTCCGGGCCTGCCGACCCCAGGCATGCAATGACCTTTTTTCGGACCTCCGGTGCCTTGTGTCGAAGATAGGGTCTCACCACGGACACGAGGTGCGGATGTCCGAGACCGATGAGCGAGTCGAGGAGGCGCACGACGACGTCGGGCTCGAGGGAACGAGCGCGGAGGCGCTGAAGAATGACGTCGGCCACCAGGGTCCCCGCCGCATCTGCAGACGACTCGAGACAGGCTGGTCGTACCGCTCCCTGCTTCTGCAGGCGTGGCCCGAGAGTTCGCAGGGCTGCGAGAGCTTCGTTGCGCACCTCATCCTCGGGATCGGCGACGACTTCCCCGAGCATGTCTACGGAGAGCGGTCCGCCGGTCCGGCCCGACGCACGGATGGCCGATACGCGAAGGGGGTCCCCGTGCTGCGTGACGATCGTTCGCATGGCGTCGGACTGCGCCAGCGAGCCATGGCCGGGAAGAGAATCGAGGATGTCGCTCGAGAGTAGCCCACGCCGCGCCAACTGCTCGAAGAGCGAGTTGGACGGATCGAGCTGGAATGCGAGCTTGACTGCCGGTTGAAGCCACACCGGAGGCGGGTCCTTCGACACGCGCTCGCAAAGCGTACGAACGGTTTGCTCACCCCCGACATACCGAAGCGCATCGAGGCAGGCGTCTGGCTCATCGTCGAGCCGGGCGAGAATGTCCGCTTCGGCGTCGCGAGCTCCCAGGCGGCCAAGCGCACGAACCGCGTACCACCAGCCGGCCCGCTCCTCCGCCCGCGCGACGATGCTTCTGAGCCTCTCAATCGCACGACGAGTCCCAAAGGATTCGAGGAGAGAGACGATGGATGGCCAATGTGGATCGGCAGGCGCCACGACGTCGAGCGCGTCGACGACGATGTCCGCCCGGCTGCTCATCACTTCTGCCGCCGCCTCGGCATCCAAGCCTGCATGCTCGAGGAGGAGCGCCAGAAGCGCTCGGGCTTCGTCGTCGTTGGGCGAGACGCCCCGCCGCTTGAGCGCGACGAGGGCCTTCAGACCGGGCTGCCCACAGCGGAACGGATCGAGGTGAATGTGCTCGAGGATCGACGCGATGTCGTTCGCGTCACCGCTCTCGCCCAATGCCGTGAGGAGCTCGGGGACCAACGACGGCAACACATCGCCCGCCAACCATCGGCGAATCGGATGCACTTCGCGCCTCGCTGCGAAGACGTGAGCGACCTCGCGAGAAAGATCGATGTCGTCGCCAAGGGAAAGTCGAAGCGGTGAAAGCGGAATCGCAAAGGTCCAAGCCTCCTTCAAGAGGCGGAGCGCCTCGATCGCGATCGACGCACTCGAGTCGTGAGCGAGGCGGAGCAGGTGTTCGTGAGCCTGCATCCGGTGGAGGAGTCCCCGTTCGACACCGGTTCGTAGGTACGAAAGCGTGAGCTCCCGAACGTTCGCGCTTCCACTCTCGAGCATGCGCTCGAGCAGTCCTTTGGCGATCACACGCTCGCAGGGAAGGTCGCTGACCGCGGCCCACCCGAGCGGCGTGTCTTCGTATCGCGGGAGGCTCTCGGGGCGCTCGAGAAGTCCGGCGCGAAGCCAGGCCAACCGAACGAACGTCGGTAGCGTCTCCGGTGCCTCGAGAGCGTTCATGGAGAACCCGTCAACCGACAGCTTCGCAAGAACGATTTGGCTCTCCGGCGGCATCGCGAAGACCTCGTCGGGGAGCATTCGTGACCATCCGTCGAGCTGGTCTCCCTCTCGCAAGCGCCGATCGAGGTGCAGTACGACGGCGTGGACGACCGCTTCGTCCTCTGACCGAAGCAGTGCCGTCATTGCTTCGGCGGACGGGTATCCTTCATCCAGAGTACGGCAGACTTCAGCGACGCTGCTGTCGAGGGGCATGGGGCCCGCTCAGCTTACGACGCTGGGGCGTGCCCTACTCCTCCGGAGTGACCTCGGGCAGCGTCGCGAGCGTCGCCTGGATGCGCGACGCATACGGGCTCCTCGGTCGCTCCGCGAGGAAACGCCGCGCGAGCTGGGCCGCCGCGCGAGTCCGACCGAGCCGAGCGAGCGACTCGACGCGGAGCACCTCCGTCTCCTCGGAGAGCACGCCCGAGGGGAACTCCGTCCGATACTCCTCGAGGAGGCGAAGCGCCTCGCCCGGGCGCCCAGCGCTCGCCGCGGACCGGATCGCCTCGACCCGCTTCATCTCGTCTCCGAGCCGCGTCGCATTCAGCGGCGGGCTCGTGCTGGGCGGCTCTTCGCGAGCGCTCGGCGCGGCCGGCGCAGCCGCTGCCACCACGGGTGCGCGGACGGCCTCGGCCTTCGCGCTCGGCGTCGGACGGGGCGGCGACGGAAGCGCTTCGACCTTCGCAATCGGCGCAGGCTCCGGCTCGGGCGGCGTCGTGGGCTCGATGACGGGCGGCCCTGCGCTGACCGATTGGGGCGCCGTTGCGACGGGCTCGGGCGGGGGCGGCGTCTCAGTCACGGTTCGCACGACGATGGAGGTCGCGGCGAGGGCGCCGAGAGCGACGACCGCACCGAGCATCTTCCAGCTTGCCGTCATCTTCGCTGCCGTGACGGCGCCGCCATTCGCCGGGGGCTGGGCGGCCGACGACGCCGCCGCGGCCGTCGTCACGCTCGAGGCCGCTGCGATCTCGAGCAAACGCGAGCGAAGCGCGTCCGGCGCGCGCTCTTCGCGGCCCGCCTTCACGAGCGTGTGGCGCAGCCGGGCGCGTCGAGCTCCCTTGGAATCGTCGATCATCGCATCCCCTTCCGGAAGGCGCGGCGAGCGCGGACGCGAGAGAGCGCCTGGTCGAACACTTCGCGCGCCCGGAGCAGGCGTGAAGCCACCGTGCCGAGCGGAATGTCGAGGCACGCGGCGACCTCGGGGTTGGTGAGCTCTTCGACCTCGCTGAGCACGAACACGTCGCGAAGCTGTCCGGCATGTCCGACAGGACCTCGTCGAGGAGCTCGCGGGCGCGCCGCTGGTCGAGCAGCTCGTCGATCGACAGCGTCTCGTCGCTGGCGAGGGCTTCGTCCGCCTCGTCTTCGTACGCGACCTCACCGAGGCGGAAGGACTTCCGCTTGTGGCGGGCAGCGATGTTCATGGCGGTCGCGTAGAGGAAGCCGAATCGATCGAGGAATCGACCGCGCTCCGCGCGACCGCGTATCCCGCCGAAATCGTACGGTCAGAGGGGCCCCCGGTGGACATGCGGCTTACCGCAGTGTTCCACATCGAGCGCCCGAGCGCTCGAGCGCTACGAGCTCATCCGGTCATACGGTCGAGCTCGGACCGAGCAGCGTCAGTGGAGCGGAGGATTCGCGCGACCTGCGTCTGCTTGAGCGGAGCCCCCGTTCGACCGGTCACGCCGCTAGACGCGAGGTGCGCCACGATCGCGCGCTGCGAGAGCCCTTCGGAAGCAAGCCGGCGCACGCTGGCGACGACCGTCTGCTCGGCCTCGTTCCGCTCGAGGTGGATGCCGTCGGCTGCGAGGCGATAGCCGTACGGGACCGCGCCGATACGCTCACCGCGGGACTTCTTCTCGGCGAGAGCGGCGCGGATCCGCGAGCGAACGACGACACGCTCGTAGGCGCGAGCAAGATCGAGGGCGCCGCGCGTGTAGCCGACGTTCTCCTGGGCGTCGTCCGCGCTCGCGCGCGTCTTGGACCCGTCGGCAGTGTGGAGCGTCGCGCCTTCGGTCAGCGCCGCGCGCTCGATGAGCCAGCTGACCAGCTCGTCGTGCGAGAAGCGCTCCGCGTTGGCGGCGACCAGGATGCCGGCGCGGTGCTCGCGAATGGCCGCATAGGCCGCGACGAGACCGGGGCGCTCGGCGATCGGGGTGGCCCCGCTCACGTCGAGATCGAGCTGCCACGACTGGATGTCGACCTGCTGGCGTCCCGCCCAGGCCTCGATCGCCGCGCGCTGCGCCCGCGATACATCGGCCGGAGCCGCAGCGTCACCGCACTCGTCCTTCGCAATGCGAATGTAGGCAACCGCACGCCGCGCGCCGTCTGCGCCGCTCATCACCCCCGTGTATGCCGATGCCTATTCATGCAGTCAACAACTATTGGCTGCTGCGCGCAGCCGGGTGCCCCATCCAGGCCCCGGCACTCCATCACTCGAGGCCGAAGCAGCCGCTGCCTTCACGCCCCCGAAGCGTCCTCTGGGCCTCGGCATCCGCGCGCGAGCGCAGCGATGTGCTCCGGGCTCGTCCCGCAGCAGCCCCCGAGGATCGTCGCGCCGGTCTTCCGCCATTGCTCGGCGAGCGCGACGTAGCGGTCGGCGGCGCCGGGCGCTCCCCAGCCGAGCCCGCCTTCGAGATCGCCGGCGTTCGCGTAGGCTCCGAACGGGACGCCGACACGCTCGAGTCGATCCACGTAGGGCAAGGTCAGACGCGCGTCCGTGCAGCACACGAGCACCGCGCGAGCTCCCGCGCTGACGGCATCGCGGGCGGCTCGCTCCATCGCCTCCGGTGACATCAGCACGCCATCGGGCCCCGCGGTGAACGCCGCCCAGGTCTCGAGCCCCGTCTTCGCCGCCTCTTCGACCGCGATGCACGCCTCGCCGCGATGCGGGAACGTCTCGCAGACGAGCAGGTCGGCGCCTTCGGCGGCGAGCGCGCCCGCGAGTGCCGCGTGGGCCGCGCGGGCCTCGTCCCTCGGCGGTGACAGATCAGGACGATAGCAGTCGAAGACCGGCGCGATGCTCCCGGCGACCCGTCGCACCGGCGGCTCGGCCTCTCGTGACGCCTCGCGCGCGATACGCACCGCGAGCGCGACGAGCCCGCGCCATCGATCGGGGAAGAGCCGCGGCTGCGTCCGGAACGTGTTCGTCCGGAACACGAGCGACCCTGCGCGGACGTGGTCGAGGTGAATCGCGCGCACCACGTCGGGAGCGGACTCGAGCGCGTGCGCGCTCCAGCCGGGTTCCGGGGTGGCGACGCCACGGGCCGCGAGCTCCGTTCCCATCGCAGCGTCGAGCAGGATCACGATCTCAGGGTATATCTCCTCTCATGTCCTTCGCAGCTCCGCCGGCGCCGATGCCGCCCACCTCGCTCGCCGACGTCGACGCCGCGATTGATGCGCTGCACGAGAAACGGGACGCCTGGCGCGCCGTATCGCTCGAGGAGCGCGCGGCTCTGCTCGATCGCTGCGTCGCCGCGACGGCGGAGGTCGCGGAGAAATGGGCCGCGATTGGGGCGAGCATCAAGGGGATCGCCCCGTCCGAGGTCCTCGCGGGTGAGGAGTGGGTCGCGGGGGTCATGCCCACGATCCGCAACGCTCGCCTCCTCGCGCGAGCGCTGCGCAGCGGTGGCCGCCCTCGCCCCGTCGCGACGCGGACCGGCCCCGACGGTCGCACGATCGCGAGGGTCTTTCCGTCGACGCTCATGGAGCGGCTGATGTTCGCCGGCATCCACGCCGACGTGTGGATCGAGAAGGGCAAGCCGGCCTCGCAGGGCGCGATCTACCGCGAGCCTTCGAGTGGCCCACAGGACGGCCGCGTGTGTCTCGTACTCGGAGGAGGCAACGTCTCCTCGATCCCGGCGATGGATGCGCTCTACAAGCTCTTCGTCGAGAACGAGGTCGTCCTCCTCAAGATGAATCCGGTGAACGAAGCGCTCGGGCCCGTCTTGTCCGCGGCGCTCGCTCCGCTCGTCGACGGTGGCTGGCTCGCAATCGTCTATGGTGGCGCCGAGGTCGGCGCGCACGCGGCCGCGCACCCGAAGGTCGGCTCGCTCCACGTCACGGGCTCGGACCGCACGTACGATGCGATCGTGTGGGGAGGCACCTCGGTCGACGAGCGCGCGGCGAGGAAGGCCAAGCACGAGCGCGCGAACGACAAGCCCTTCAGCGCGGAGCTCGGATGCGTCACGCCGGTCATCGTGGTGCCCGGCCCTTGGTCGCACACCGACATCCGCTATCAAGCGCGCCACGTCGCGGCGATGGTGACGCAGAACGCGAGCTTCAACTGCAACGCGGGCAAGGTCGTCGTCGTCGCGAAGCAGTGGCTGCAGAAGGACGCCTTCCTCGAGGCGCTCCATGAGGAGCTCGCGAAGACGCCCCCGCGGAAGGCCTACTATCCCGGCGCGAAGGAGCGCTACGCGGCCTTCCTCGAGCACTATCCGCGCGCGCGCGTGGTCGGCAAGACGCCCGCCGACGCGTCCGAGGACGTCGTGCCGTGGACGGTCATCCCCGACGTCAAGGTGGGGACCGACGACGAGACCTACGCGCTCCGCAACGAGGCGTTCTGCGGGATCGTCGCCGAAGTCGAGCTCGGCGCCGCCGACGCCGCCGGCGCATCGGTGCCGAGGTTCCTCGAGGCCGCGGTGAAGCTCGCGAACGAGTCGTGCTGGGGCACGCTCTCGTGCTGTCTGCTCGTGCATCCCGCCATCGAGGAGGCGCACACTGCGGAGCTCGCAAACGCGATCGACGCGCTCCGCTACGGAGCGGTCGGCGTCAACGTGTGGCCCGGCGTGGTCTACGGGCTCGTCTCACCCACGTGGGGCGCCTACCCGGGGCATGTCGCGGAGGACATCCAGTCCGGCACCGGCGTCGTCCACAATACGTGGCTCTTCGACCATCCGGAGAAATCGGTCGTGAGCGCGCCGTTCCGCATCCGACCGACCCCGGCGTGGTTCAGCGATCACAAGAACCTGCTCGAGCTCGGCCGGCGACTCGTCGACTTCGAGGCCGCGCCGTCGTGGGGCCGCTTCGCGAAGGTCGCGCTCGCAGCGTTCAAGGGCTGATCTACGCGGAAACGCCGACCACGCTGTCCGTCACCGGACGCTCGAGCGCTCGCTTCGTTGCGTCACGCGCGGCGCGGTAGGCGCGGCGACCTTCGTGGAGGCGGAAGGGGCCCGAGCGCGGGAGCCCGTCGATGGCGAGCGTGAGCATCCCCGGCCGCGACGGCATCTCGAGCTTCGTCCGCCAGGGCGAGCGCGAGGCGATGTGATGGTAGAGGACGCGCGGCTCGCTCGCGGGCATCCCGGCGAGGCCCGGTCGATCGAGGATACCGCCGTCGAGATACGACCGTCCGCCGATGCGCACGGGCTGGAAGAGGACCGGCACCGCGCACGACGCGCAGATCGCCGGGGCCACCTCACCGCCGTCGAGCACCCGCGTCTTCCGGGTCACCACGTCGAACACGGAGACGGCGGCGGGCACGCGGCACGCCTCGAAGGTGCGTGCCGAGATGAGCCCCTCCATCCGCTCGCGGAAGAGACGCCCGCGCAAGAGGCCGGCGCCAATCCCCGGATCCCAGAAGTCGCGTCGCTCGAGCCGCTCGAGCTCGTCCGCGAGGCGCGGGGCGTCGACCCCGGCCGCCCACGCTGCGCCGACCAGCGCCCCCGCGCTCGAGCCGGAGACGCGCGTCGGAAGGAGGCCCGCATCCTCGAGCGCCGTGAGGAACCCGGTGTGCGCATAGAACGAGAAGAAGCCCGATGACATCGTGAGCGCAAAGGGAGCTCGTGCGAGCCAGCCGGCGAGCGTCGTCTTCTCTTCGAGGACCATGCGGCCCATCCAGTTAGCGCGTACGTGAATCGAGCGCCAGTGGCGCTCGCGGTCGCCGGAACGGTCCTCCTTGCAGCTCGGCGCGGCCGTAGCGCGGCGAGCCTTCTTCGGGCCCCCGACGAGGAACTGCCCGAGCCGTCCTCCACGCGACCGCTGCGCCGGCGTCTCATCGTCCGGCCGCAGCGAGCGCATCGGCGTCGTTCAGGGCGTAGAACGACGCCGCGGCCGTTCTACCGACAATCCCCGGTCGTCGGCATCACGCACTTTCCGCTCACGCATTGCGCGGGCGCGCGACAGGTCATATGAGCGTCCTCGAGGCAGCCATCTCCGTCCTCGACGACCTGCGGGCACGTTCGGGTGCCTGTCCCTTGCCCGCAGACTCCTTGCGCGCACGCAACGTCGCCGCCGCAGGCCTCGCCCGGAGCCACGAACGTGAGCGGCGCGCATTTGCCCGTCGCCTTGCTGCAGCCGAGCCCCTTCGGACACGGGTGCTGGAAGTCGCAAGACTCCCCTTCCTTCGGACGCTTTGCGCACTTGTTCGTCGCTTTCTCGCAGAACGAAGCTTCCTCGCAGACGTCGTCGTCGTCACCGCAGTACACCCCCGGCTCGAAGCGGGGATTGCACGACGGGGTGGGGTCGCCGGAATTCGATCGGATACAGAGATATCCGGGCTGGCAGAGGATGTTCGCACCACACGGGGCCTTCGGCTCCGCGTACTTCACGCGTTTGCACGTCGTGATGGTCACAGCCTCGAGCGAGCCGACGCAGATCGTGCCCGGCGTACAGGTCGAGGTCTTCTGCGAGCACGACGCTCCTTCTTCGAGCGGAGCCGTGCATACTCCGCACGTCTTTGCGGCGTCGGGATCACCGTAGTCGCAAACACCGCCCTTGCACTGCGCGCCCGCGTTGCAACCAGAGCCGTCCGCGATGGCGCCCGCCTTGGTCGTGCATTCGGGAACGAACTCGGAGACGGTTCCGCACGGGAGCTTCTCGAGAGCGTTCGCGCACGACTCGACGTCCGCCACCGTGCGCGACGTTCCCGTCAGCGCGAGCTCCGCGACGCAGTTCGCGACATAGCGTGTTCGCGTGGAGCCGATCTCTTGAAGAGAGGTCTCCTTGGCACAGCGCTCTTCCGCGACGCGGAAAAGGTGCTGGCAAGCACCATCGGCCGTGGCTTCTTTGGTCGGATCCGAGTCCGTTCCCGTCGAATCGCCGGACTCGCTGCTACTGCTGCAGGCGGCGAGCACCCCGAAAGAGAAGAGTACGCCCCACGCACGATTCATTGTTCCCATGATGTCCTCGCCCTCGAGAGCGTCGCGTCGCGCGTCGCGCTCGAAGGCCCGTGTCGACGATGCAAAGAGTCTTCAGTTGACCGTGGAAGGCCTGACGTCGTTCAGCTTGCGGAGAGCAGCGCCGCCCGGATACGCGTAGCTCGCGGCGGCGTCCGTTCCCCACACGGTCACGGTGAACGGACCAGAGCTCTCCATCTCGCGGCGACCCGCGGTGCACGTTCCGGTGCCCACGCGTTGGTCGGCACCGTCCTTCTTCAGGCTGACACGAACGAACTCGTGCTTGCCATCGGTACCGACTGGTTTCCAGCCGTCGAGCGGCCCTGCACAATCCAACGAGACCGGCTGAAAGTCTCGCCCCTCGGGACGCGAGCGAACGACGACGAGATGGGTGTTCCGAAAGCTCCGGTCTGCGAAGAAGACGTAGTTGCTGAGGTACTGCTCCGTCGGGATGACGTACGTGATCTCCGGATCACCGTCGTCCTTCGCAGCTCCGGCGAACTCGAGTCCGGACATGTACGCGTAGACCGCGATTGGGTGAGCCGCATCCTGGCTCCGGACGACGAATGGCTCCGTCGTGGTGAAGAGTCCCGAGCCTGTGCTCGACAGCTTCGTCGGCGCGTCTTCCGGCGGAGCCGGCTCGTAGGTGAGAATCGTATCGTCGGCGGCTGCGACGATACGGTAGAAGTACTCCTCGGGGGCTCCATCCGCGCGACGCGACATGTGCGGAACGGCGGCATACTCGTGCCCCCACGAGTGGACGGGAAAGAGCTGAAGCTGGGTCGTATCACATGCGTATTGGCCAGCCGGAATGAACATGCACTGGTGGCCACCGAACACCGCGACCCGCTTCGTCGACGAGATGCGACTACCTGACAGCTCCGTCCCCTGCTGGAATTGAATTACTTCACCGCGACTCAGGCGGTACTTCTGCGCAACGCCCTTGTCCGCTCCGTCGACGCCGGGGCCGCCCGCGACGGTCGTGCTCGGGATCAGCGTGACCTCCGTATCGTCTTCGGCGGCGACGAGCTGGGTCGTCGGCGACGCCGGAAAGGAGATCGACCGCTCCCACGGACTGGTCACGATGTAATCGGACTTCCAGGCTGATATCGGAAGTACCAATGTTGCCGAAGGCGCGAACGACTTGGCGCCCCCGAAAGGATACATCGTGTACGTATTGACGGGAGCCGAGGTCTTGATTCGGAACGACTTGGCTCGTTTCGTCCCCTCCACACCCGTCTCGGTGAGCACCGCAGGCGTGACACCGGCCGGGCACGAGACCCAGAGATCGTTTCCCGCCGGGCGCGAGGGCGAGTGGCTCAGGAAGAGAACGGCAACGTCGCGCGGCTGCAGCTCTCCCGTGAAGGGCTCGTACGTCGTACCGTCACCGCCCGCACGAAGGACCCGCGCCGACGTGGCGAGGTCCACCTTTGCGCCCGCATATTCGGCCTCGATTCGTGTGGGCGTGGCCCACGTGTTCGTGACGATCGCGGCGAAGCACGAGCCCCCACTCTCCATATAGAGGCTCGGCGGCAGCGCGGCGAACTCGCATCCTGCCGAGGAGGTATTGACCACCGTCGCATCGCACGCAGGCACGCAGCTGCCGTCGGCACAACCTTGGTCCGGTGGGCATTCCTTGATGATGCGCGACTCGTCGCACCGATCGACGACGGCGCGAAGGTCGCGTGAGCAGACCTCCGCGGGGATGCAACCGGGAGCAGCCGCATCCGCGGTGGTGTCGAAGTCGCGGGGCTCTTCGCGGAACGGGTTTCGATCTTCTTTTCCGCACGCGATGGTCGCGGCGACCGCAATACCGCCCGCGACGAGCGCGTACGCCGTGCGCTTCATCGAATCGGCTCCGGATCCGGATGAGCCGCGAGATCGACCACACCGCGACCGAGCTCGCCGTAGGAGTTCGCCCCCCAACACTTGACGCTACCGTTCACCAGGGACGCGCATGCCGCTTCGAGGGTCGTCGCGAACGAGACGACCTGATCACCGAGCTGGGCCACCTCCATCGGAAACTCCGCCGAAGGCTTTTCGTTCGGATCGACGCCGAGCGCGCCCGCCGTGTTCGCGCCCCATCGGTAAAGTCGTCCTGTCGCAAGAAGAGCCCCACCCTGCTCGACCTGTTGCGACGAGCTCGCGGAGTACGCGGAGACCTTCGCGTCGACGACGAGATGCGTCGACGGAAGAAAGACCTTCCGAGACGGCCTACCGCCGTTGCGCGGCAACCATTGCCACAGCTGAGTGTCGGCAGAGAGGTACGCGAACGGCCACGCACGGACGACGGAAGACCGCTCGAGCGGCCCCGACCACGGGGGATTCACCGACGTCTGCCCCGTGGCGTGCGGGCCGATGTTGACGAGCACCCTGTCTTCGCGCAAACCGATGACCGTATCCATGGCCGGGAATCCAGCGGTCCCGATCGCGAGCGACGTGAGGGGCCCCGGGATCGTCGTCACGGCCAGAGGCGGGAACGGCGTGAGCGGCGCGGCGTCGATACCGTAGGCGTCCCACTCGAACGCGAAGTCGGGCGCGAAGATGCCCCAACAATAGAGCCCGCCGCCCTCCACCGCGATGGCGCAAGCCAATCGGTAGCCGAGCTGCACGTCCTTCACCGCCGGGATCCCTTCGACGCGCGTCGGAACGGCGAGGCGCTGCTCCGTGAGCGGTCGCCCGAGCTGCCCCGCGTCGTTGCGTCCCCAGCAGTAGACGGCGCCGTCCGCCGTGCGCGCGCAGGCGCCGAGATTCGGGCCAACGCTGATCTGCACGACAGAGGAGAGCCCCGCTACCGGCGCCGGCGTAGCACCGTCGATCACGGACACGGCAGCATTGCGACCGAGCGCGCCGTCTCCGCGAGCTCCCGCCGTGGCCGGAGGCTCGAGCGTGTCACGGCCCCAGCAACGCACCGTTCCGTCGGAAAGCAAACCACACATATGGTGCCCGCCGTTGCCGCTGACGGCGACGTAGCAAGGTTCGGCCTCGCACTTCACGTCGCGCGGCTTCGGGCTCCCAGCGTCCACGTCCGGCAGGTCGGCATCCGTCGAGGCGTCTCCCGGAGACGGGCTCGACGCCTCGGTGCTCGAATTCGCACCGGCATCACCCTCCTCACGCGCCCCGTCCTCTTCGGATGACGCACAGGACAGGGCGAGAACGCAGGCGGCTCCTCCCGCGAGAATTGCAGCCCAACGCTTCATGGATTGCTCCCTCCCGTGTGGAGAGCGGCGAAGCCCACGCCCGACTCGAGACCTTGGCCCGCGATCCACGCTCGACCCGCGGCGTCCCCCCAGAGCGAGCTCACGCGTCCGACGGGCACACCGTTGACAGCGGTGGGGACCACATCGAGGGTCGTTCCGTTCCAACGGTAGACCAGGCAGCCGTTCGAAAGCCAAGCCGCGTTGGCCGACTGCATCGATCCCACGACATGGGAGCACGGAGCGTTCACCGATGGATCGGCCGGAGGCATGGGCATGTCTTTCGTCATGACTGGATCACCGAGACTGCCATCGCTCGCAATCGAAACGAGTCGAATGGACGTCGTCGATGGGTTGTAGAGAGGGCGATATCCAGTCCAGAGCCAGAGCCTCCGAGGCTCGGTCTGCCCCGGCGTCCCGAACATCGCATGAATGGGTTGCCTCTCGTCGAGAAGCGTGACCGACCAGCTCGTACCGTCGTAGTGCGCAATGGCCCCGCGGAGCGCCCAGGCAGCCCACGTACAGTCGTTCACCAGACAATGTTCGCCGCCGACGTAGACATCCGACGAGCCGAATCCCCAGATACTCGACCAGCGATAAGAACCGCCGTCTCCAGACCAGAGCGGAATGCCCGTATCTTCGCGCGTGAGCTCGCCACCGGCGGCGTCACGCAATCGATGGACCGCCGACTGTCCGTTGTTCTGCCTCACGACCTCCCAGAGGGCGTTCGTGCTCGCGTCGAGCCAACTTGCCCTGACAGCGAGATCGTTCGAAAACTCCCGAAATTCTTGTGTAGCGCCCCCTTGCTTGGAATATCGAATGACCTTTCTGTCGGTCGTCACCCACAGATCGTCCGCCTTCGCCGTCCAGATTCCGTTGTGAGCTCCCGAAGCCTCGATCGTCGTCGCATGAACGTGATGCCACACCGTTCCGTCCCACCGCAGGACGCCTCGTGTCCCCACCGCCCAGGCGTCCGCGTCGAGCGCCGAGACGCCGAGGAGCGGGAACGTGGCCGGCAGGGGCGTCACGCAGAAGCCGCCCGTACTGCATGTCGCGCGAGACGAAGCGTCCCCGTCGGGCCGTCCAGCGTCCGTGCTGGTTCCCGCCTCCGTCGTCGTCGTCGGAACGGCAGCATCCTCGCCACCCGGGACGTTCTCGAAGTCGTCGAGACTCGACGTCGCGTTGCTCTCCGCACATGCGACTGGCGCGAGAAGTGCCGTGACCACACCGAGCGCCGGCAGGACGGCGCCCCGAACTCTTCCCACGTTCATTTCGCGATCTTCTCCCGCTGGAAGTGCAGCATCGTTCCGTCGCCCGCAATCCACACGTCGCCGGCCGAGCTGCCCCAGACCGAGAGCAATCTCGGCTTGTTCTTCTCTTGGTCGAACGGCGTCGAGAGCTTCGTCCAGCTCGTCCCGTCCCAATGGAGGACCGTGCTGGCCTCGCCGACCACCCACACGTCGTCCGGACCGAATCCGAAGACGCCGTGCAGATCGGTGGTAACCGGACTCCCTACGAACTCGAACTTCTTCGTCGGCCGCGAGCTCGCGGTCAGGCGCCTAATCGCGCCTCCCTCGCCCACGAGCCAAACGTCGTCGGCATGTGCCCATGCGGCGGAGAGAGGTAGCTCCGTCCGGGCGTCGAACTCCGTGAGCTCCCAATCGGAGAACGAGACATCCGGTGCAGCCTCTGCCGGCCGACTCGCGCGGAAGGCGCAGCTGCGAGCGAGCGCGCGATTGCAGGAGCCGACAAACCAGACTTCGTCCTTGCGCGCCGTCGTGATCGCACGAATCTCGTTCGTACGAACCCAGAGCCCCTCGCGGGCGCGGGGACTACCGTCGACCCAGCCCGAAATGCGTTCGACCGGAGTACGGTCGTAGTGGCGTAGGTGACCGACCCAGACCGTATCGCCCAGGCCGTGCACCGCGGCCGGCAAGTACGAGACGTATCCACTCATGACGGGATATCGGAAGGTCGACCATTCCGTCGCTTTCGGCCCCTTCCATCCCGTCCCGTGCCGGATGCGGTCTCCCTCGACGATCCACACGTCGTCGGGACGCTCGAGCCAAACGCCTCTCGCCGTATAGACGAGCGAGCCATCAGGCACTTCGCTCTCGGCCACTTCCCATCGAGAGCCATCGAAATGGGCGATGAGACCTTGGTTGCCGACGGCCCAGACGTCGGTGGCGCTCGAGCCCCAGACGCTCGTCACGGACGATTTGGGCGGAATCGGGACGTCGGCGATGCATAGCCCCGATGCGCTGCACTTCTCGATTCCCGCGTCCCCGGTGGCGCCGTCGCTCGAAGCGTCGTCGACGACGGCCGCGGCTTCCGTGCTCGAAGCGTCCGGTTGGACCTCCACCTGCGTTCCGGAGGCCCCCCCTTCGGCCGCACACGCGGCGAAGGCGCCGAGCGTCGCCGGCACGATCGAAAGAGCCCAGAACTGCCTAGCTACGCGCCTCATTTGATCGTGCACTCCTCGGTGGTACAGCGCCCGTCGACGCAAGCCTGACCTTCGACTGCGTCGCATCGAACTCCGCACGCCCCGCAGTTCTGAGGGTCGCTACCGAGGTTCGTCTCGCAGCCGTTGGTGGTCATGCCGTCGCAATCTCCCCAGAGAGCCGCGCATCGGAAACCGCAGACGCCGTTGGTGCAGGCCCGCGAGGCATGATCGTCCTTGCCGTATTCGCCCTCCGGACACGAGAACTGGCACGCCCCGCAGTTGTTGACGTCCGTGTCGAGCGCAGTTTGGGAGCAACGCGCACCACACCGGCAGATGCAGCGGCCGCTCTCACAGATCTCGCCCTCGCTCACGAGACACTTGATCCCGCACCCGCCGCAGTTCAGCGGGTCATTGAACGTGTTCGTCTCGCAACCGTTGCCATCCGCCCTGTCAAAGTCGCCGTTGCAATCCTGATATCCCGTGTTGCAACCGGGCTTGTTGCATTCGCCGGCACGACAGTCGTAGCTCGCGTTCCACTCCTCCGGGAACGGCGGCTCGGTGTTCTCCGGGCAAAAATTTCCGCAGGCGCCGCAGCTTCCATAGATGGTGCATTCACACGTGGGCGACAAGTTGCTGCCCAGACAGGCATGGTTGGCCGGGCAGGCCAGTCCGCATTCGCCGCAGTTTTCGACACTGACCAGGTCCGCTTCACAGCCGTCCTCGACCAAGCCATTGCAGTTCGCGTATCCGACGTCACAAGACAATTTGCATTGTCCGTCGACGCACTGCATCGCGCCGTGCATGTTGAGACCATTGCCGCCCGCGAGCTGCGGACAGACGTTGCCGCATGCACCGCAGTTGTTGTCGTCACTGCGAAGATCGGAGCACGGGAATTGGCTGTGCGGACAGGTTGCGTGCCCCGGAGGACAGTTCGCGGTGGGGCACATACCGCCGCTGCTCGAAGCATCCGGCACGGAGCCACCGTCCGAGTCGACGAAGATCGGTGCAGAAGCGTCGGGACGCGTGGCGACGATCACGTCGTCGGAAGACGTGCACGCGAAGACGAGCACGCCCACCAGGGCAAAAAGAAGAGAGCTGCCGATTCGAACCTTCATCGGTCCTCCAGGGAAGAAAGAAGCGAACGAATGCGCGCGTCGTAGGGACTGCTCGGGTTCGCTTCGAGATAGTCGCGAGCGAGCGAGCGAGCACCGTTCCGATCGCCGGCCGCGAACGCAGCCTCGATCCGCATCACCTTCGCTTCGAGGGCAAACTGCCCGGCGGGGAATTCTCGGTCGTGAAGATCGAGCGCTGCGAGACATGCGCGAACGTCTCCGTTCGTGAGCGCCGCTCGTGCGAGCGCGATGAGCTCGAGCTCGCGCCGGACGGAGCGTGCATGCGACTCGGACGGACGGACCGCGGACGACGCCGGCGCAGAGGGCGGCGCGAAGCGTGTTCGCGGTGGAGGCGCGACGTCTTTCGTGTCCGGCGCCGCGAACGAGCTCGGAAGGTCGTCGACGGAGACGGAGGCCACCGGCGGCATCGCCGGAGCTTCGAGCGGCGGCGACGCAGGAGGAGCCGTCACCGTCGTCATCGGTGCGAGGGTCGACGGTGCCTCCGAGATGACCTCGGTCGGCGCTCGTCGGCCGTGCACCACACCGACCACGGCGAGCGATACGATCCCCGCAAGCGCGGTCCAACCCCAGCGCCGCAAGCCGATGCTCGCGAACTGGGCAAACGGCCCGGGACGCGCGGCGAGCTTCTGATGCAGACTCTCCAGCGCTTCGGGCGGCGGTTCACGCCGCCTTGCGTCGGCGACGAGCTTCGCGAAGAGCTCGTTCTCTTCCAGCAGCGGACGACGTTCGGTCATCGCCCACCTCGCATTCTCATCTGCATTCTTTTCAGCCGTTCTTCGAACTTGTCTCGCCCTCGACGGACACGCGACGCGGCGGTCCCGACGGGGACACCGAGCACCGCTGCGATCTCGGGGACGGATTGACCTTCGATTTCGGAGAGGACGAACGCCGTTCGAAGCTCGTCCGTCAGGCCCTCGAGCAGAACGAGGAGGAGATCCTGCTCCTCCTTCTTGCCGAGGGAGTCCTCGGGCGTGGCGTCGTGCGTCGGTTCGAGGGATTCGTCGTCGGGGTCGACCGCGAGCTCCTCGTGTCTGTATTTCCGTCGCAAGTGGCGCGCGACGAGGACGGCAGTGCTGAAGAGGAACGACTTTTCGCACCCCGGACGAATCTTCTCGAGCTTGCGCGCGACGACGAGGAAGACTTCCTGGGTCGCGTCGTCGACCGCGTTGGAGGGAACGCCGAGCGTGCGAAGGAATCGCCACACGCTCGCAAAATGGGCGGTGGCGACTTCGTGCTGACGATCCTCGGCGTGGCTCCTCGCGGCGCGCGGCAGAGTGGTTTCACTCCCGGCGAGCGAGGAAGAGATGACCGTCATGGTCGTGAACGCCGGGTCCCCCCGGAATCGATCAACTTTTTTCAGAACCGCCAGCCGATCCCCACCCCCGCAGAGAAGCCGACCTCCGGCGCTCGGCTCACCAGGCCATCGGGCGCAACCCGCAGTCGATCGCGCGTTCGCGGCACCCACGACGCCCCCGCCAGCTCGGCGAACAAATTGGGATGAGCTTGCCAGCGCAGGGCAAGCAGTCCTCCGTAGTCGAACCAGAGGCGCCGCGTGCGCTCCGCGCCGGGGATGTCGCGCGCCAGCGCCGTGAGCTCACCGACGTTCGCGCCCAGACACCCCTCGACCGACAGCTGCGAAGCGAACACGAGACGGCTCGGGCAGGCTTCGATTTGGCCCGCGGTCCAGCCGATGTCGACCCGCGCGTCTCCGACGCTGGCAGTACGCGTGAAGCTCTGCCGGAGCCCCACGCGAACGACGGGCCGGAACCAAGGAAGGCGCTCGATCGCCCGCTCCGCTTCGATCTCGAAGAACGCGTCGATCACGGCGAGGAGTCCCGACACCGCCGTCGTCCCCTCGACTCGAGCTCCCACGGCCAGGTTCATGCGCGGCGAAGCAACATCGGCGCGCGCCGCCGGCTTCACCGGTCTGTCGGGCACGGTGCCTACCTTGGGCTCACCGCGAGGTGGCGACGACGAATCGTTCGGAGCGGGCGGAGCATCGGTCACCTGGACGCCAACCGGGCTCGGTGACTCCTCGCCGACACCGACGGTCGCACGAGGATCGATCGCAAGCGCGACCGTGATGGCGAGAGCGAGCGCCACGTCTTCACAGCTGTCGCCGGTGACCTCACGCCCGACCGTCGTGCCGTCCGCCTCTCGCAGATCGAAGCGTCCGACGTAGGCGCCGTCACGATGTTCGGCGCGAAGACGAAAGTGCCTCACGTCGTCGCGTCCGTGCGCCAGCGTCCATTTCGCCGTGTACCCCGCGATCTGCCGCAGAACCTGCTCTGCGGAGGGGCACTCGGCCGGCGCCGAGTAGTCGAGTCCAATCTGCTCGATCGGTCCTTCGGCGCGCGCGTCCAGAGGGACGAGCAGCGGCGAGACGAGACCGATCAGGGCGGACGCGTACGAGGCTCGAAGCGCCCTCCACCGCGCCAACACTTTCACCAATAGGCGAAGCTATCGTGCGCGCGCGATCGATGCCAGGCCATCGGCGCCCGCTCCAGGGCCGAGCTCGACGACGCACGTTCCCCCGCCGACAATCCGTGCGAGCGCGAGCGCGGTCACGTGCTCGCCCGGGCGTGAGACGTCGTGCGCTGCAATTCTCCTCGACCATCGGCGTCCCTCGCTCCAATCCGATTCGTCGCCATCGGTCGCCCATCGACGATGGAAGCGCGTCATCTCGCTTTCGGGCCCGAGGCGTGACGGCTACCCTCGCGTCTCATGGCGAACCGCACCTTCGCGGTCGGAGACATCCACGGCGATCTGGCTGCGCTCGAGAAGGCGCTCGGGAAGCTCCCGCCGCTCGACGAGAAGGACACGCTCGTCTTCATGGGGGACTACGTCGATCGCGGACCGGACAGCGCCGGGGTCGTCGAGCTCGTCCGCCACGAGCTGCCGCGCCGGGTGAGCGCGAAGATCGTGTGCCTCCGCGGCAACCACGAGGACGGCTGGCTGCGCGTCGCCTCGGGTGGATGGCCGGAGTTCGTCCTCCCGCTCGCGAACGGGTGCCTCGCCATGCTCCGCTCGTTCCGCAACCAGCCGATCAGGGACAACGAGCTCCCCACACGCGAAGAGCTCCTCGCGATGCAGCGAGGCGACTTCATCCCCGGCGATGTCGTCGACTGGATGAACGCCCTGCCCTACTTCTACGAGGACGAGCACGCGATCTACGTCCACGCCGGCCTCATCGAGAAGGACGGCAAGTGGCTCCACCCGTCCGAGACCGCGAACCCGACGCAGCTCTTGTGGGTGCGCACGATGCGCTTCTTCGAGGGCTATCGCGGCAAGCGCGTCGTGTGCGGTCACACCGCGACCGAGAACCTCCCGCCGGAGCTCTCCAGCTTCACACCGGAGGACCCGCTCGACATGTGGGTCGGCGAGAACGTCGTCGTCATCGACACGGGCTGCGGCAAGGGCGGGTTCCTCACGATCCTCGAGCTGCCCGCGATGAAGACCTACGAGTCGCGCTGAAGACGCGATGAGCGGCACGCGCCTTCACCCCGCGCGCGGCGCACACGTCGCTGCGCCGAGGACTCGCCCGACGCGACGCGCGATGGTCCGGTGAGCGCCGTGACGATCGGCTGCCTCGACGAAGCGACGCGCGCATTCGAGCTCGGGCTGGTCCTCGACGAGACTGGCGCGCCCCTGCTCGACAAGACCGAGGGGCTCGCCTTCGACCCGGACGACCCGACCCGCGCGTTCGCCGTCACCGACCGGGACGACCCCACCGCGCCGTCGGAGCTGCTCGTGTTACGGCTCGGCGACGCCTGGACACGCTGAGCGCTGCCATAACGGCGCCCCGCGCCTCGAGGGGCTTCCGAGCCCGACCCGATCCAGCTAGGACATCCGGACAGCGATGAGCGAAGACGCGACCAACGAAAGGGCCGGTTACCGCGACAACGCGAGGCCCGTAGTGCCCGAGAAGTTCCCGCCGACGTTCTACTACGCCAACGCGATCGAGCTGTTCGAGCGCATGGCGCATTACGGCTTCTACATAGGCCTCGCGCTCTATTTGAGCACCGTCGTCGGGATGAGCGACATCGAGGTCGGCATGACGCTCGGCAACTTCCGCTTCGTCGGCTCGCTCGCGCCGATCCCGTGCGGGGCCATCGCCGATCGGATCTCGTTCAAGCGCTCGTTGATCATCGCCTTCGCCGGTTACGCGACGGCGTACGCGACCGTCCTCCTCGTCCCGCAGAAGGGCTTCGTGATCGCCGCGCTGATGCTCGCCGCCATCTCGGGCGGCTTCATGAAGCCCGTGATCACCGGCACCGTGATCCGCACGAGCCCGCCGGGACGGCAGACGGACGGCTTCGCTGTCTTCTACCGGATGGTGAACAGCGGGAGCGTCGTCGGAAAGACCATCGCGTACTTCGTCCGCTGGCTCGTCGGCATCCGTTTCGTCGCGACGACCTCGGTCGTCGCCAGCCTCGCATCGCTCGGGATCGCGGCCTTCCTCTACAAGGAGCCGACCGACGTCGCCGCGCAGACGGACGGAGGCGACGCGTCGAAGAAGCCCCGGAGCCCCGCGCTCGGGGAGCTCCTCCGCGGCTACAAGGACGCGCTGAAGAACCCGAGGTTCACCGCGTTCCTGCTCATCTTCGCGGGCTACTACTTCATGATCGAGCAGTTCTACATGACGTTCCCGCAGTACATGACGCGGCACATCGACAAGGACGCTCCGCTCGAGATCATCACCCTCATCAACCCGGCGACGATCGCGATCGGTCAGGGCGTCGTCACGAAGATCATGAAGCGCTTCTCGCCGGTCACGACGATGATCCTCGGCGTGCTCATCGGCTCGCTCTCGATGGCCACGATGGGCCTCATGCCGACGATCGCAGGAGCGTGCCTCTCGGGCGCGATCTTCGCCATCGCCGAGATGACGTTCAGCCCACGCTTCTACGACTTCATCGGCAGCTTCGCCCCCAAGGGGAAGGCCGGCATGTACATGGGCCTCGCATTCGTCCCGAGCGCGATCGGCGCCTGGATCGGCGGCCAGGTCTCCGGGCCGCTCATCAAGGAGTACCTGCCGAAGGAGGGCCCGCGGAACCCGCTCCTGATCTGGTCGATCTACGCCGGCCTCGGCCTCGTCTGCGCCGCCGGAATGCTGGTCTATCGACAGATGACGCTGCGCCCGATCGTCGCCTCGAACAAGGACTGAAGCCCTGAGCAGCGGACCTCCGCGCCGGTCGGGCCGACCGACGCCCGAGCTCGCGCGCGCCCGCTGATCGCCCCAGCAGCAGCAGCGTCGGCCACCAAACACCAACGCCGCACTGCAGCCCCGGCGAGGTGCGAAGCGCGGCGCGGTGCGGGCGAGCGCGATGCTCGCGCAGACTACTTCGGAGGCTGCGGCGCGACCTTGTCGTCCGAGACGCAGGCGGACAGGTCGAAGAGGATGAACTCGAGGATCTTCTGCTGGCCGTTCAAGCCGCCCTTCGAGATGTCGCACCCGCTGATCGAGGACGGGCCGGCCCTGTCGGTGATGTGCAGGTCGCTGAAGACGCCGCGGCCGCACTGTTCTTCCGTAGGCGCCGAGATGGGCGTGTTGACGGTGAAGAACTTCGCGCCGGGTTGGCCGTCCTTGATGATCCACGGGACCGCCGGCTCGCGCAGATCGGCGACCGAGCCGCGGACGGCCTTGAGCGGGATCTTGCCGAGCGTCGTCGACGCGCCGGTCTCCTGGAGCCACTCCGCCATCTGCTCGCCCTTCGGGAACGACATGTTCACGTCGAAGGTGTCATCCGGCGGGTACGCGTCCGCCCACGAGGCGAGCTCCTGGAACTCGGACTCCGGCGACTTGCTGAACCAGACGTGCTGGTAGTGCGTGCCGAACACGCGGCCGCCCATGTTGAGGTACTCGTACATCGCCCCGCGGGCGCCCGGCGTCGAGCCGCCCTTGTTTGAGAGGCTTTCGCTGCCCTCGCAGTTGAGAAGGACGATGTCGTACTTCTTGAGCTGCTCAACGTCGTTCCAGAGCTCGTTCTGAGCGCTCGGGCCCATCTTGCCGCCGGAGCCGCTGAACATGTGGACGTGACCGGCGTCGGAGTGGCCGTTGACGAACTCGCTGTCGTCGATGCCGATGCCCCGGAGGAGGCACTCGAGCGCGTCGTTCGAGCCCGACGTGACAGCAAAGTGGGGCAGGTCACCTTCCTTCGAGCTCGCCGGGAGCTTGAAGGTCCTGTCCTTGACGTCGTTCGGCTCGCACTTCTTCGTGATGTCGATCTGGAACTTCCGGCGCCACTTGCCGATTTGCACGATGACCGGGACGTCCTTGTCGACGGGGACGTTCTCGAGGACGAACTCACCCTTGCCGTCAGTGAGCGCGCTGACGAGCGGATTCAACACGACGCTGCTGCAGGTCTCACACGTGATGCCGTCGTCGAGCGAGCTGGGGATCGGGGGCAGGTCGGCGTCCGGCTCGTTGCCGCCCGGGATGTAGACCGTAACGTTGTAGAGCGGGTTCGAGCCAGCCGGATCGTACACCTTGCCGCGCAAGGTGGTCTTCTCGCCATCGTCGCATTCGACGATCTTGCACTCCAGCCCCTCGCACGGCGTCTGGCCCGGGGTGAAGCCCGTACTCCCCCCCTCGAAGCCGGCGTCCTTGTCGGCGGTCGAATCGGGATCGAACGCACTACGCCTCTCTGCGCCGCAGGCGACCACGACGCCGGCGAGGAGAACGAGAGAACCGAGGACGAGCGCGCTCTTGCGCATGTGGCTGTCTCCTTGAGAGCTGCGGAACGGATTGAAAGGGAGCCTGGAATCGTGGCGACCTGCTGCTTCGTCGCCCCCACCAAGGCCAGCCGTATTGGCGCATTGTTCGCCCCACGCAACGGCTCTTCTACGTCTCGTCGCCACTTTCAGGCTCGAGCACGGCATGGCGAATCCGCATGCCACACGACAAAACACCAGCGCCGCGCTCGACCCGGAGGTGCGAAGCGCGGCGCTGATGCGAGCGAGCGCTGTGCTCGGAGGCGGGCGAACTTACTTCGGCGGCTGCGGCTCGACCTTGTCGTCGCTCACGCAGGCGGAGAGGTCGAAGAAGAGGAACTCGACGGCCTTCTGCTGGGCATTGAGGCCACCCGAGCCGACGGCGCAGGAGCTGATGCTCTTCGGAGCCGCCTTGGTCGGGTCGACGACGTGGAGTCCCGTGACGACCGCGCGACCGCACTGCTCCTCGGGCTCCGTGGGCGAGCCGTCGTCGTGCAGGATCGGCGTGTTGACCGTGAAGTAGACGGGGTTGCCGTTCGACGCCGAGATCCACGGGACGGACGGCTCGTTCACCCCGGTCGCCCGGATCGCTTCGTCTTCGAGGTCGATCTTTCCGAGCGTCGACGAGGCGCCGATCTCGTGCAGCCACTCGGCGAGCTTCTCGCCCTTGGGGAAGCTCTGGTTCACCTCGTAGTTGGTCCCGGAGGCCGACGAGGACCACTTCGCAAGCTGCTGGAACTCGGGGGCCGGAGAGTTCTTGAACCACACGTCGTGGTAGTGCGTGGCGAAGACCTTACCGCCGGCGTTGAGGTACTCGTACATCGAGCCGCGCGCGCCTGCCGCGCTTCCGCCCTTGTTGTCGAGGTACTCGCCCGACTCGCAGGAGAGCAGCACCATGTCGTACTTCTTGAGCTGCTCGGAGTCGTTCCAGAAGTCCCTCGCAGGCTCACCCATCCCGCCGCCCTGCCCCTTGAACACGTGGACGTGACCGCCGGTGTCGTGGCCCATGACGAACTCGCTGTCATCGATGCCGATGCCTCGGAGCAAGCACTCGAGCGCATCGTAGCCACCGCTCGTCACGGCGATTTGGGGCATGTTGCCCTCGCTGCCGTTCCTCGGGAGCTTCAGCGTCTTGTCGGCGACCTTGTTCTCGTCGCACTTCTTCGTCACGTCGACGTGGAGGAGACGGCGCCACTTGCCGACCTGGATGACGAGCGGGATGTCCTTGTCGACCGGCACGTCCTCGAGGACGAACTCACCCTTGGCGTCGGTGAGCGCGCTGCGGAGCGGGTTGACGACGACGCTCGCGCACGTCTCGCAGGCGATGCTGCCCTCCTCGAGTGAGTCCTTCATCGGAGGCAGGTCTTCCGGAGTGGTGCCGCCCGGGATGTAGACCATCACGTTGTAGAGCGGGTTCGAGCCGGCCGGATCGTAGACCTTGCCCCGCAACGTCGTCTTCTCGCCACCCTCGCACTCGACGATCTTGCACTCGAGCCCCTCGCACGGCGTCTGGCCCGGAGTGAAACCGGTGCTCCCCTCGAAGCCGCTGTCGCTACCACCGTTCGACTCGAACGCACTACGCCTCTCTGCGCCGCAGGCGACCACGACGCCGGCGAGGACAGCGAGAGAACCGAGAACGAGGACGCCTTTGCGCATGTGGCTGTCTCCTTGAGGAACTGCGAGAGAGAGGGAAGAAAGAGGCAGGAATCGAGGCGACCCCGAGGACCTACATCACCCGACGAAGGCCAGCTGTATTGAGGCCTCCATGCCCCACGCGCAATGCACTTTTGCGTCTCTTCGGCGAGTGCAGGCCCAAGAGCTCCTGCAATGGAATGGGGATCAACCGCCGCAGGAGTGAGGGTCCGAAGAGCGGGAACGACGTGCTCGGCTTGCCGAGCGGCGCGCGGTCGAGCTGGACCAGGGGCTTCGCGCCCCGACTCCCGCAGAGGTGGATCTTTTGACCAGCGTCCAACTTGGAGTCTGCCGGCGTTCCCGACGGGACGAGGTAAGGTCTCCCGATGGCCCGTCGTCGTGCGCCGCTCGATTGGCTCGTCGGTCGCCGCCGGTTCCTCACCGGGCTCGGGGCAGGTCTCGTCGCGGGTCCCGCGCGAGCCGCCCGCGCCCCCCTCACGAGCGACTACGACTCCGAGGCGGACGTCCGCAACCTGAAGCTCACCGACATCACCGAAGGCGGGCGCCGCTTCGTCCTCCTCACGCCGCGGTGGCAGAACCCGAGCGAGCCCGTCCCCCTGGTCGTCTTCCTCCACGGCCTCGGGGAGACGACGAACGAACGGCTCGGCGCGTATGCGTGGCTCGAGCGGTACGGCCTCGGGAGCGCATGGCAACGGCTCAAGCGCGCCCCCATCGAGCGCACGAGCAAGCGCGGGGAATGGACGGAGGCCCGGCTCGACGAGGTGAACGCCGAGCTCGAGGCGCGTCCGTTCCGCGGCTTCGCGATGGCGTGCCCGTTCATGCCGAATCCGCGAGGCCCGGCCGACCTCGACGCGTACGCGTCGTGGATCGAACGCTCGCTCGTCCCCCGCTGCCGGAAGGAAGCGCACGTCTTCGCCGACGCCGCCCGGACGTCCCTCTGCGGCGTGTCGCTCGGCGGCTATGTCGCGCTCGAGATGCTCACGCGACTCCCGCACCTGTTCGGCGCGTGCGCCAGCCTCCAGACCGCGATCGGCACGTGGGCCGCGCCGCGCTACGCGGAGAAGATCGCGCGCTCCCCGGACAAGTCGATGCTCGTCCTGACGAGCACGCTCGATCAGTGGCGCACGTCGAGCGAGGCGCTCGCTGCCGAGCTCGGCGCGAAGAAGATCGCACATACGTTCCGCGTCGTTCCTGGACCACACGACCAACCGTGGCTGCGCGAAGCAGGGACGATCGAAGCGCTCCACTGGCTCGACCGGCTCCACGAGCCTGCGTCTGCGGCCCGCTGATCCAGGGAGCGCCGGAGCGGGGCGAGCACGCAGGACGCACCTGCAAAAGTGGGACAGAGGCCCGTCCGCTCGGGCAGAGGAAACGACGACCCAACCGGCGTCTGCATTGTGCACGCATGGCGCCCAGGGCTAGCGTCGCTCGCGTGAAAGCGCGCATGCCGAAAGGCTCGATGCAGGGGTCGACTCAGCCGAAGGGCTCGATGGAGGAAGAACGCATGAACGCCATGCCGATGATGAGCGGGGCATCGATGATGGGTATGCCGATGGGCAGCATGCCGATGGGCAACATGCCGATGGGCAACATGCCGATGGGCAGCATGCCGATGATGGGCGGCATGGGCGGCATGATGCCGATGGGCATGGGCGGCATGATGCCGATGATGATGCCGATGAACATGCCGATGATGAACGGCATGATGATGCCCATGATGATGCCCATGATGGGCGGCGGCATGATGCCGATCATGTGCAAGATGTCCTGCGAGATGACGAAGGACGGCATGATGATGAAGATGATGCCGATGGACTCGTCGATGATGCCGCGCATGAAGGAGCGCTGCGAGGCCATGAGCTCGATGATGGCCATGGGCGCGCCGATGATGATGATGTGCGGTGGCATGCCGATGATGATGGGCACGCCGGCGAAGTGACCATCTGACCTTCGCGACGAGCCCGCGCCGGTGCCCCGGTCGCGGGCTCGCTGCATTTTTCCGCCTCCTCTCCATCTTCGACGGCGGGGAACTTCGCCGCTCCGGAGTGGTCGGCCTCTCTGTTCGGAAGGAGGCTCGGATGGCAGGCGTGAGCGTCGACGGCGGCAATGGCAAGCGAAGGTCGCTCGACTCGGAGGTCAACATGATCCCGATGATCGATCTCCTCATGGTGATGATCTCGTTCCTCCTCATCACCGCGGTCTGGGTGAGAACCCAGCGACTCGAGGCGGACGCGCAGGTCCCGGGGGCCGTGACGGAGTCACCTCCCTGTGGAGCGGACTGCAAGGAGGAGGCGAGGCTCCACGTGGAGACGTCGGACCCGACCAAGTTCATCCTCGCGTGGAAGCAGGGACGCACGGTCCTTCGCAGCACCGAAATCCCGCGTGAGCCCAAGAAGGCCGGGGCCCTCGCGTTTCCCGCCCTCGCGGCGAAGGTGTCGGAAGAGTGGAAGGCGAGCGGCGCTCATCGCGATGCGACGGATCGAGCCTTCGATCGTGCGGTCGTTCACGCCGCGAACGACATGCCCTACTCCGAGATGATCGCCGTGATGGACGCGGTCGCTCAGCCGAAGCGATCCATCTCGAACGGCGGCAAGCTCCTCGAGACGAAGGCGTTCGACATCACGTTCGCGACCGATTGAGCCAACTATCCGTGCCCTAGCGCGTCGCGTCCGCGGCCCCGATCTCGCGAGTCATCTCGAGCATCGTGGTCCGGAACCCGACGCGCGCGAACAGCCGCTGCGCAGACTCGTTCTGCGAGGCGGTGAGGAGAACGACCCGTGGGGCGCCCTTCTCTTGCGCTCGCCGGAACGTCTCTCGAAGCAGCGCCTCGCCGACGCCGCGGCGGCGCACGCGGTCGTCGACGAAGATGTCATGGAGCTTCGTGCACGCGTCGAGCAGCTCGTTGTAGCTACGCGGTTCCATCCGCGCATAGACGTAGCCGGCAATGCCATCATCGTCCGCCGCGACGAGAAGGATCGTGTCGTCTCTGTCGAGCTGCGTGGCGAACCACCGGGCGTAGCCGCGCTCGGGATCGACCGGTTCGAGGAAGCGCTGCGGATCGTATCCGTGATGGGCCCGGACGAGTCGACCGGCGAGGATCCCGACCGCCGGGAGGTCAGCGGACGTCATCGTCCGAACGCGAACGTCATTCACGGTTTGGACCTTACTCGCAGAAGACGTGCCTGTCTCGCTCGGCCCCCGCGAGGTCGCGCTCGTGCGGAGACGCCGCTCCAGATAGAGTGAGCGAGCGATGCCGGAGCTTCCCGATGTCGACGTCTACATCGAGCACATCGCCGCGCGAACGGTGGGCCATGCGCTCGAGCGCATCCGCCTCGGGAGCCCGTTCGTACTGCGAACGGCCGAGCCTCCGCTCACCGCCCTCTCCGGCCTCACGGTCACGAGGGTGTCGCGGCTCGGGAAACGGATCGTGCTCGCGTTCGACGTCGACGGTCGTGCGGACGACGAGCTCTACCTCGTGATCCACCTCATGGTCGCCGGCCGTTTCAAGTGGAAGCCCGCCGGCGCGCCCATCCCGGGCAAGGTCGGGCTCGCGGCGTTCGACTTCGACAGCGGCACGCTGATCCTCACCGAGGCAAGCACGAAGAAGCGCGCCAGCCTCCACCTCCTCCGCGGCGCCGCAAGGCTCGCGGCGCTCGATCCGGGCGGGATGGAGATCCTGGGCTCGAAGGTCGGCGCGTTCGCCGCGCGCCTCCGGAGCGAGAACCACACGCTGAAGCGCGCCCTCACGGACCCTCACCTCTTCAGCGGGATCGGCAACGCCTACTCCGACGAGATACTGCATCATGCATGCATGTCCCCGGTGAAGCTGACGTCACGCCTCACGGACGACGAGATCAGGCGACTCCACACGTCGATCCACGTCGTTCTCGAGGAGTGGACCGATCGGCTCAGGAAGGAAGCCGGCGAGTTCCCCGAGAAGGTCACCGCGTTCCGCCCCGAGATGACCGTGCACGGCAAGTACGGCAAGCCGTGCCCGCGATGCGGCAAGCCCGTGCAACGCATCCGCTACGCGGACAACGAGTCGAACTACTGCCCGACGTGTCAGACCGAGGGCAAGCTCCTGGCGGATCGCTCGCTCTCGCGGCTCATGCGCGGCGACTGGCCGAAGACGCTCGAGGAGCTCGAGGCAAAGAAGACCGAGGGCCGCACGAAGGCCGCGCCCGCAGGCAGCTTCGCCGCAAGGGCAGCGTCGTTCATCCCGTCACGCGCTCCGGCGCCGTCACCGGTCCCCTCGCCTCCGAGCAGCGTCGCCCCTGCTACGAAGCCGAAGAGGACGAGGGCCGACGTCGCCCCCTCCGCTGCTTCCGCGAGCACCACGACGAGCAGCACCGCCCCTGCTCCGAAGTCGAAGAGGACGAGGGCCGACGTCGCCCCCTCCGCTGCTCCGACGAAGCGGAGCAGCACGCGAACGCGCAAGCGCGCCGAGAGCTGACAGCCGCTCTCAGGGCGGCGGCGTCGCGACGACGTTGTGGATCTTCTTCTGCTTGTCGTCGACGACGAAGCGGCAGACGCCGATGTGGACGATCGAAGCCTCCGGCTGCTTGCACGCGTAGAGGCGCAGCGTGGCCTCCTCGCAGTGGCACGCCGTGCTAGGGGCGAGATCGCCGTCGCACGGCGGCTCGGCCGGCTGCGTGAGCGCGTAGCGCCGGCGCGCATGCGCGTTGACGAACGCGGCCGGGAGGCGGTCCTTGGAGAGGAGCGACGCGTACGCGAACAGGCCCGGCCGCGTCGTTCCGTCGTCGAGCACGTCGCGCGTCGCTCGTTCGAGCTCGCTCGCGATGGCCTTTGCGAGCTCGGCCTTGGTGCAGAGCGGCTCGTCCTGCTTCGAGGTATCGCTCCACGCGACGGGCCCCGCCGCGCCGCAGCGGTAGTACGGGAGGCACGGCTCGGCGAGGACGGACTCGACGAGCTTCGGATCAGGACACGTCGCATCCGCCGCGGCGATGGCGAGCGTGGCCGCCTCGACGAGGCTGTTCATCGCATCGTCCGCCGGCGCGGCCGCACGCTTCGCGAGCACCTCGCATCCGATCTCGGCGGCCTTCTGCTTGTCGTTGGCGATGACCGCACGCAGGAGCACGGCGACCGCCTTGGGCTCCTCTCCGCCGGCCGCGAGCTCCTTTGCCCGGGCAGCAACGAGCTTCGCGCGGGCCGGCGCCTTCAGGTCGAGCACCCCGACTGCACGACGAAGCGCGATCGCCGACTTGCCGGCCTCGAGCCCGCTCGCGAGACCGTCGCGCAGCGCAGCCTCGTTCGCCGGAGGGACCTGCTTTCGCGTCTCCTCCCATGCGGGATCATCGACGTAGGCCGCATCGATCAGCAAGCGCACGACGCCGCCCTCTCCCTTCTCGCGACGAACCTCGCGGACGAGCTCGGCGCGCCGCGGGCCCGCGGCTTCGAAGAGCGGTCCGAGCGCATGGTCGGTGTCCGGCGCTGCACGGAAGTCCACCGGGAACGCGACGAGCGGACCGACGAACAGACCGTCACCGATGACGTAGAGGATCCGCGCCATCCCTGCGGGGGTGCGATAGGCCAGCCTCCGCCCGGCTTCGTCCTGGGTGACGGCAGGAGCGTCCTTTCCGACGTCGCCCGTCGGCAGCGAGGCCTTCCTCGAGCCGAGCACGATCTCGCCGCCGCTCTCGGTCACGGTGATCCGCGCGTCGCTCGTGGAGCCGCCGCTCGGACGGCACGCGGACGAGAGCGGGGCCAGGGCCAGCGCCGCGACGAGCGCGACCGTCGCTACACGCATGTGCGAAGGAGAAGACACGGCCGCATGGTAGCGGTGAATGCGCGCGGCGCGCCTTCTCAATCCTCGCAGGGTGGTTAGGCTAGGTCCTCACGATGCCGGCTCCGCCACGGCCCGCCTCGCCCTCCAACCCGTTCCCGTCGAAGAAGCGCCTCGGCTTCTTCGACGGCGTCAGCGCGTTCTTCGGCGGCCTCGGCTTCATCGTCAGCCGCCCGTCGATTTGGGGCTGGGCGCTCATCCCGACGCTCGTCGCGACGGTCCTGTTCTTCGGCCTCGGCGCCCTCGCCCTGTGGGGAGGCTCGAGCCTCGCGCACCACGCCCTCTGGGACGAGGGCGACGGCAAGTGGACGACGGCGGGGATCTGGCTCCTCCGCGTCCTCTTCTGGATCGTGGGGATCGTCGTCTCGTTCCTCGTCGCGATCTCGCTGGCGCAGCCGCTCTCCGGCTTCGCGCTCGACGTGATCGCTCGCCGGCAGGAGCTCGCGCTCGGCGGACGGACGTGGCCCGACCAGCCGTTCCTCGCCTCTGCGCTTCGCTCGCTCCGCGTGACGCTCGTCGCGCTTGCGTGGAGCCTGCCGCTCCTCGCCCTGCTAACGCTCATCACGTTCCTCGTCCCGCCCGCGAGCGTCGTCACGATCCCGCTCAAGTTCCTCGTGACCGGGCTCGCCGTCGCCTACGACCTCCTCGACTACCCGCTCGGGCTGCGCGGCGTCGGCGTCCGCTCGCGCCTTCGCTTCATCCGCGACCACCTCTCTGCCGTGATCGGATTCGGAGTCGCCGCCGCGCTCCTCCTCCTCGTCCCCGGCGTCGGCCTCGTACTGCTGCCGATCGGAGTAGCGGGCGCGACGCGGTTGATGGTCGCCGCGGATCGAGCATGCGGTTGATCATCGAGTGATGCGCGTGAAATCGAGCCCGTCAGGCCCTTGCGAACCTCCCGGAAGACGTGCGACGACGAAGGTCCCATGAGCAGCCCGCTGGTCATCAACGACAAGGTCACTCTCCCCGGAAGCGATCTCGAATGGACGGCGGTGAGGTCCTCCGGACCGGGAGGACAAAACGTCAACAAGGTTGCCTCCAAGGTCGAGCTCTCGTTCGACTTCGAGAACACCGTGGCGCTGTCCGACAGCGTGCGGGATCGCCTGCGGATCCTCGCGAAGAACCAGCTCGATGCCGAGGGACGCGTCCTCCTCAAGAGCGAGAAGACGCGCGACCAGACGAAGAACCTCGCCGACGCACGTCAGAAGCTGAAGGACCTCGTGCTCGAGGCGATGGTCGTCCCGAAGACGCGCAAGCCGACGAAGGTCAGCAAGGCGCAGAAGGCCAGGCGGCTCTCGAACAAGAAGAAGGTCGGCGCGAAGAAGGCGGCCCGCAAGAAGCCGCAGCGCGACGACTGAGCTCCTTCGAGCCCGCAGTGGTCCCGCGCCGAGTCGCTTGGGCGGCCCTCGATCGACCGCGCCGCGCCGAAGCGACGTAGCTTCTCCGCTGACGGCCGACGCGCTCGTCGCTGCGCGGCCTTCGACCGACCGTGCTGCGAGATCAGCGCGGTCGCTCGAAGAGCGAGATGACCAAAAAGGAGAAGAGCGGCCGGGACGAATCCCGCCGCTCTTCTTCGGTCCTTGGTGCGCGCGTCGTGCGCGCCCGCTCACTCCGCGGCGGCTTCGGCCGTGGGCTCGGGCTTCGGCAGAGCATCGACCGGCCCGCGGACTGCGCGCGGACGGCCCGCGTCGATGTTGCCCTCGAGCACGGCCTTCGGCGGCGAGTGGAGGTCCCACACGAGACCGACCATCGAGAGCGCGCGAAGGATGTAATACGTGCAGTCGATCTCCCACCAGAAGAAGCCCTGGCGAGTCGAGCGCTGGTAGTAGTGGTGGTTGTTGTGCCAGCCCTCGCCCATCGTGATGATGGCGAGCAGGAAGCTGTTCTTGCTGTCGTCCGTCGTCGTGTAGCGACGGCGTCCCCACCAGTGCGCGAGGGAGTTGATCGAGAAGGTCCCGTGCCAGAGGAGGGTCGTCGAGACGAGGAAGCCCCAGACGAAGGCGTGCCAGCCGCCGACGAGCCAGAGGCTGAAACCGAGGAGAGCGCCGGGCACGATATGGTACGTGTTGAGCCAGCGGAGCTCGGGGTAGCGGGCGAGGTCGCTGATCTTCTTGAAGTCGGTGTCCTCGGTATCGCGCGAGAGGATCCAGCCGACATGCGACCACCAGAAGCCCTCTTCGCGCCACGAGTGCGGGTCGAGCTTGGTGTCGGAGTACTTGTGATGGTCGCGGTGATGCGCGGCCCACCACAGCGCGCCCTTCTGGAGGCTCGTCTGCGCGAGCCACGCGAGCACGAACTGGAACCAGCGGCTCGTACGGTACGTGCGGTGCGAGAAGTAGCGGTGGTAGGCGCCGGTCACGCCGAACATCCGGACGAAGTAGAGGGCCATGGCGAGGCCGAAGCCCTTCCAGGACCAACCGAGGATCGCTACCCCGGCGACCGCCGCGATGTGCACCGCGAAGAACGGCGAGCTCACGAGCAAGCCATAACCACGCTTCTTCATGCACTTACCTTACAAATCCCTTCGTCAGGAATCGGTCATGATGCCGCCACAAGAGGCTCAGCGATGGCGCACCGGGACGAGGTCCAGCGACGCGGATCCGAGCCGTCGAGATCGGGGGAACGCCTCGAAAGGACGGCACAGTGCCCCGCCTCACGCGCCTGTCACCTCGTCCAGGCATCGACGCACCGCGCCAGTCCCGCGCTGCGCGCTCCGGTCGGTCACAGCCACCCGCCGACGACCAGGCTCGCACCGACTGACGTGCCCGGGTTGTCGACCTTGCCCCCGTTGATCGCGCCGCCCCGTTTGGAGCGGATCTCCACCTCCCGTTCGGCGTCCCGGGTGACGTACGGGCCGAAGCCGATGAATGCATGCGGAGCTGCGTGGATCAACAGGGGCGCGAACCCGCTGACGGTCACGGTCGTCTCCGAATACTCGAGCCGCGAACCAGCGCTCTCGAGCGTGATCGATCCGGAGCCGAACGAGACCGCGGCTTGCGGGTAGAGCGACAGCCGCGACGTGATCGGGAAGTCGATCCCGACGCGCGGCGCGAAGCTGATGCCGTTGCTCGATTGCTCGATCTCGGCCCCCGTCGACTGCAGCGCTCGACGGTGCGAGCGATGGTACGCGACGCCCAGGCCCACCGAGAAGCGCTCGGTGATGAAGTAGTCGATCGCCGGACCAACCGAGAGTCCCGCCGTCTCGGAGCGCGTACCCGCATACGACGTGTAGCTGCCGCCGATCCGGCCGCCGAGCACCAAGGTGCGCTCGTCGCCGAAGCGCGCTGCCGGCGTCCGCTCCGCCGGTTGCGACGGGACACGGTCGGTCTTGCCTCCCCACCACGTACCGACACCGATGCCAGCGCCGATCGACGTCCGCTGGCCGCCGATCTCCGGACCGCCCCCGGCGCGCCCAAGCTCGTGGAACAGCGAAGGACCGACCTCGAAGAACACGTGCGGCGCCGGATGGAGGAGCAGCGGCACGAAGAGAGACGCATATGGACCGAGGCGCGTCGTCGATGGGATACCGAGCGGGTTGCCGGCCGTCGACGGCGATGCGCCCTCGATGACCCGCTCGTCCCGTCGCACCGACTCGAGCCCCAGCGTTAGCCGCGGGTAGAGCGACAGGATTCTCGAGAGCCACACGTTGACGCCCGCCCGCGGCCCGATGCTCCACGCGGTCGTCTTGACGCCGACCAGACTGTCGTCGACGCCGTAGCTCCGCTGGGCGCTGTGAGCGATCGTCCCTTCGAGGCCGATGGAAACGCCGTCGACGATGAAGTAGCTGGCGCCGGGCGCGAACGTGACGACGAAGCTCTCCGCAGAGCTGTTGTCGTAGCTCGTCGAGCCGATGGAGACGTCGACGCCGGCCGTCACCACGATCGAGCCCTTCGCCCCGAAGCGCGGAGACCTCTCGCCGAGCTCCGACGCGAGCGGCTCCGGCGAGGCGGCAGGCGACGGCGGCGGTGCGGGCGACGGCGGCGCGAAAGGCACCGGCGACGCCGCCTCCGGAGGCGACGACTCCGAAGGCGGCGCGACGGGATCCGACTGCGGAGACGGCTCGGGCACCGGAGGCGTGGCTCCGTCGTCCGCGCGGGCGGGCCTCGCAAACGAGAGCGCTGCGAACATGACCGCCACGCCCAGCGTCGAGCGACAGTCCCTCTCCCGCTTCACACGGAACCGAGTACCACGAAACTCACGTTGATGGCGTTTCAGTCCGGCCCGTCGCGGGATCGCGCGGGCCCGGCCGGCGTCCGGGTTTCGAGCACCACGCCGGACCGCCGCGGAAGGAGCCGTGGCGTCGCGCGAGCGCGACCGTGCGGTTGGGCTCGTCATCGCGGTCTGGTTCTCCTAAAAGGGCAGGCGTGTCAGCGACTGGCGTCACGGGTGGAGCAGGCGTTCGCTCGCTCCTCGCGAATCGCCGCTACACCCTCTATCTCGTCTCGCGCGTCGCGCTGATCGTCGCCACCCAGATGCTCAGCGTCGCGGTCGGCTGGCAGGTCTACGAGATCACCGGCAAGGCCCTCGCGCTCGGGCTGTCCGGCCTCGCGATCTTCCTGCCGGGCTTCCTGCTCGCCCTGCCCGGCGGACATCTGGCCGACCGCCACGATCGGCGGCGGATCCTCATCCTCTGCCACCTCGGCGTCACCTCGTCGGCGGCGACACTCGCGATCATCTCGCATCTCGGCGGGAGAAGCCTCCTGCCCATCTACAGCGTGCTCATCGTCCTCGGGGCGATCCGCGCGTTCAGCGGCTCCGCAGGACAGGCACTCATGCCGAGCCTCGTCGACAAGATGCAGCTCGAGCGCGCCGTCGCCTTCGGCTCGTCGTGCTGGCAGCTCGCGATGATCGCAGGCCCTTCCCTCGGCGGCGTCCTCTACGCCGCGACCGGCAAGGCGAGCATCGTCTACGCGGTGTGCGCTGCGATGGCGTTCGTCGCGTTCCTCTCCATCGTCGCGATCGGACATGACCCGAAGAACGCTTCGCCGAGACCGACCGGACGCGCCACGTGGGGGGAGCTCGTCGCCGGCATCCGCTACGTGTGGTCCGACAAGCCGATCCTCGGGGCGATCTCGCTCGACCTCTTCGCAGTGCTCCTCGGCGGGGCAGTCGCGCTCCTGCCGATCTTCGCGCGTGACCTGCTCCACGTTGGTCCCTGGGGGCTCGGGCTCCTGAGGAGCGCGCCCGCGATCGGCGCCGCCACGACCGCGTTCTCGCTCGCCTGGTTTCCGCTCCGCGGGCGCGCCGGCGTGACGATGCTCACGGCGGTGTTCCTCTTCGGGCTCGCGACGATCGCCTTCGGGACGTCACGCACGTTCGCGATCTCGCTCGCCGCCCTCCTCTGTCTCGGCGCCTTCGACATGTTCAGCGTCGTCGTGCGCTCGACGCTCATCCAGATCCGCACGCCGGACGAGATGCGCGGCCGCGTGAGCGCCGTGAACATGGTCTTCATCGGTGCGTCGAACGAGCTCGGCGAGTTCGAGTCCGGCGTCACTGCCGCCTGGCTCGGGCCGGAGCTCGCCGTGCTCGTCGGCGGCATCGGCACGTGCCTCGTCGTGCTCTGCTGGGCCGTGCTCTTCCCCGAGCTCCGCAAGGTCGACAAGCTCACCGATTGACCGCGCGGCCGAGGGCGGCGGTCCCTCACGCCGTCGGTCCTACGCTCACGAGCCGCACGGCGGAACGACGTCGATGCCGCCGAAGAACTCGTCCCGCATCGACGCCCAGGCCCGCGCGTTCTCCGGCGGCCCGCACTTGAACGAGGGCACGGGAGGCTTCGGCGAAGAGCCCGCGCGCCCGGACGGCGATTCCGCGCTCGGGTGCGAGAAGAGCACCGCCCGCTGTTCGCGGTAGTAGCGGAGGGCGAGCTCGGCGGCGTACTCGCGCACGCCGTTACCGGGCTGGAACGAGTAGTACGTGCCGCCGCGAACGATCGTGTCGTTCGGCGAGTACGGGGCGAGGCACGGGATCGCCGTCCCGCACTTCTTCACGACCGCATCGAAGACGGCGCCGAGCGCGCTGAACGACCACGCTTCGCCGCCGGGCGGAGGATGAGCGTAGTCGTTCAGGTGGAACATCTCGTGGAAGAGCGTCTCGCGTACGGCATCGGGCGAGCGATGGAGCGAGCCCGCGAGGTTCCAGGCGACGGTCCAGTCGTGTGCGTAGGCGCTCGGCGTGCGCGCCGCGACCGACCGCATGAAGCGAAGCGTGATCGGCTTGAAGCGATACCGCTTCGGCCGCGACGCGGAGGCGTCGTCTCCGGCTGGAGCGTGCCGATCGAGCTCGGCGAAGAACCGTTCGAAGTCGCGCATCGCGCTCACGATCCACTCGATGTGCTTGCGCTCCGTCTTGATCGGAAGCGCGGGCTCGATCCGGATCATCCCGCGATAGCCGCCGTTCATCGTGTGGGCGACCTCCACGCCCGCCACGACGCGCCACTTCACGTACAGCTCGTGCGCGAGGCTCGCGGCAGCGGCGTCGCCGCGGTAGCGCTCGTCGAAGAGGCACCGCACTCGCGCGTCAGGCGGCGTGCTCGACGGGCAGGCCGCCGTCACGGCCGAGAGGTTCGCCCGATCGGCGAAGAGCACGGTCGCGATCTCGTCGAACGTCGGATCTGGCGGCGCCGCCTCCTCCTTCACCCGATTCACGGGATTCGCGGGATTCACGGGATGCAGTGCGCCCGCATCCACGTTCGCGCTCGCCGCCGGCGCTTCGAGAGTCGACGGCTCGGGCGCGCTCGACGCGGCGACGGACACGGTCGCGGCGGAGCCATTGGTCCCCGCCGGCCGCTGCGAGGAGCAAGCGACGACGAGACTGGAAAACAGCGCGGCTCGGAGGATCCAAGACGAGTGCATCGATCGTCCAGACCACGAGCGTAGCCTCTGGTTCCGCCGTCAGCGCGCTTTCTGACGCGCGGGCTCGGCCTCCGCGAGCTCGTCCTCGAGTCGCCCGCGAGGGTCGACCGCGTCGCCCCTGAGCGCCTCCCCTGCGTCCCCGGCGACGCGCGGCTGCGGAGCCGGCGCCTGCGGAGCCGGCGGGTGCGGAGCCGGCGCCTGCACCCGCACGTGCATGTTCGGGGGCATCGGCGCATTGGGCGCCATCTGCGAAAGGCCTCCCCAGTGAACCGCCAGGAAGCGGTAGAGGACGTTGCCTTCGTCGTCGACGTCGACGGTCACGTGATCCGGGTGCTCCTTCGCGAGCTTCGTGAGGATGTCGTCGCCTTCCTTCGGCGTGACCTGGAGCATCTGCGCGACGTCCCACGCCTTCAGCACCCCGTTACGAGTGTTCGCGAGCGCGAAGATGGCCTGGTTCTTCGTTGCCGCCTCGGTGTCGTCGCCGGATTTCCTCAGCTCGCGCCCGCTGCGAAGGAGCGCGTACGCGATCAGAGACGCGATGAGCGCAATCGGACCGCCCACGACCGCGGCTGCCCACTCCCCCCCCAGGAGAAAGATGAGACCGGCGAGGGCCGCGGCGAGGACCCATCCGCCCGCGAGGACGAGCCAGCCGAACACGCGGGCAACGGTGCCCCCGACCTTCGACGGCTGACCCGCGAGGTTCACCGACGTGTTCGCGAGCGGCATCCGTGGCGCGCCGCAAGCCGTGCAATACGCACTCACACCGCGATAGACGATCGGAGCGTTCTGGCGGCAGCGGGGACACACGACGCCTCTCAACCTTTCGCCACTTGCCCGGTGCGTCAAGGGTGGACCGACCGGCGCTGATGCGGCAACGGGAAAGCTGAGCTCCGAGCGCGGCACCTACCCGCCGGACCGACGATGTCCACCGCTCGCGCGAGCCTTCCAGGCAGCCCCCGGCCCCGGCTCTCGGTGAAGCCGATGAGGTCGACCGCCGGGTCGCGGCGCCGCCGCCATCGTCCGGCATGGCGGGCCTATCTGGCTTCGAGCTCGCCGACGAAGCTACTGCACCGGCTTGAACGGCGCGCAGGTCGACGAGCCCGCGCCGCGGATGACGATGCCCGAGTCCTCGACCGCGACGACCGACGCCCGCGTCTCCGGCGAGTAGCGCGTCACCATCGAGGAAGCCTGCCGACCGTTGCGGGTGAAGAGCCAGAAGTCGCCGCCCCACTGCGCGAAGGCCCAGTCGCCCGCCTCGACCGCCGACGTCCGATGCGTCTCGATGGTCGCGCCGGTCGACTTGTCGATGCGCGTGACGACCCCGTTGTCGGGCGTGAAGCCATAGAGGCGGCCGTCACCCGTTCCCGTCAGCTCGGGCATACCGAAGACGTTCATCGATCCTACGCGGCTCACCTCGAGCGTCTTCGAATCGAGATCGAAGAGCTCACTGCTCGAGAGGAAGAGCGTCTCGCCCTTTCCATCGTCGTTCCTGGCGAATCCCATTCCGAAGGTCCACGAACCATTCGGCGGATTGCGAAAATCGAGCAGCTCGCAGTGCAGATCGTCGAGGCGAACCTTGGCGAGCTTGCCCGCGTGAAAGTTGACCCAGGCGTTGTTGAAGCGATCGACGGCCATCGAGAACGGGCTCGTCGCCGGGCAATCGAGGTAGCCGAGGCGGGTGAACGTGAGCGTCTCCGGATCGAAACGGTGAATCGCCGCCGGGTTCGATGACAGCACGTAGATCTGACTGTTCGTCCCTGTGCACTCGACCTCGACGCGTCCCGCGTCGACCGAGGCCTCCAGCGGCTCGATGAACGGCTCAGGCGGAACATCGCTCGCGTCGGGCCCCGACTCGAACACGGTCCGACTCGACGAGCAATGAATTGCCGTCATACCAAGAACGACGATCAGAACCAGCTTTACGCCACGAAACATCGAATTACGCTTTCTGGCTAATCAGCGAACAACACGCGACCTGGATTCGGATCGACGAAGAAGTGATCCTCGATGCCGCGACCGAGCGCGCCGGTGATGTTGGCGCCCCAACACTCGACGACCCCCGAACGAAGGAGCGCGCAGGTAGTGCGCTGCACCGACGTAACGGCCACAGCGGGTCCGCTGAGACCTTCGACGCGCCATGGCTCTCCGGCGCCCGCGTCGACCGAGTCTCGCGACTGCCAGCAGTAGACGCTGCCGCTGCCCATGACGACGCACGAGCGCGCGTAGTCCACGGACAGGTGCAGCGGAATTTCGCCGGGCGCGACGGCCTCGAGGATCGTCGGCGCAGGGGGCGATGGGAACACGCCGGTCGCGCCGCGTCCGAGGTCCCCCAGCGTGCTCCCCCCCCAACACTCGACGCGCCGCCCGATGATGGCGCACGAATGGTTGGTCCCCGACGAGACAGCGCGCACGCCGGAGACTCCGGTGAAGACGTGAGGGACCGGATCGGGATCTTCCGAGGTATCGCGACCGAGGAGGAAATCCCGCGCTCGCCCCGTGCTGTCCGCGCCCCAGGAGAAGATCTCTCCGCCTTCGGTGATCGCGAACGTCCGCCCGTCGGCCGGAGCGGCGATCGCCACCGGCTGCTCGATCGCGACCTCGGCCGGTGGCGCGGACGCGGCGGGAGGACGTCCGAGCTGGCCGCTTCCGTTGTGCCCCCAGCAGCGCATCGCGCCGGCGTCGTCCGTCACGCACGCCGTGTTCATTCCGACGGCGACCGCGGAGGCCGGAGGCACGAGATCCTGGCGCGTGGCGAGCGCCGGCGCGACGATCGGCGCGCTCGCGTCCGGATCGACCCCCGCGTTGACGAGCGCGGCGTTGCCCCAGCAATAGGTGCCCCCGTCGGACACGACCGCGCATCCGTTGTCTCCGCCGACGCCGATGCTCGTCGCGCCGGAGAGGCCCTCGACCCGGCGAGGCGCGCTGCTGAACTGCTCGAGGAGGCTGCTCGCGTCGATGTCGTAGCCGAGCCTGCGAACGGGTCCGTGCCCCCAGCACTGGACGGTGCCGTCGTCGAGGAGCGCGCAGAAGCCTCCGAGGGACGCGCTCGTGTAGCCGGAGCCGATGGCCAACGCGCAAGGAGTGGCATCGCACACGATCGCGCCGTCGGGAATCTCGAACTCGTCTTCCATCGCCGCGTCGGTGATGGGTGAAGCGTCGCCCGCGTCCGCCACGACGACGTCGGGCCGGACGCTCGCGTCTTCGGACGGAGCGTCGGGCGTCTCGCTCGACGAGCAGTGGACGAGCGCCGAGGCGGAAGCGAGGACGCCAGCGACGACGATGAGCTTGGACCTCATAGCGATTTGCCCCGGATCGGCGCGCTGCCGTTGTGAAGAAGAACGTTGCGCCCCGCGATCCAGAGCTCGTCTTTGCTCGCTCCCCAGATCGCGAAGAGATTATCTTGGGTCGCGCCGAGAGGCGCCTCAGGCACACTCCAAGCCTTGCCGTCCCAATGCAGGATCGTTCCAGCGTCACCGACGGCCCAGATGTCGTCGGCTGCGGCGCCCCAGAGCCCGCGGAGGCTCCTCGTCGTCGGCGTCTCGATCTCGGAGGCCACGTATCCGTCTTCGGAGCGCGTGATACGCCGGATGACGCCGCCTTCGCCGGCCGTCCATACGTCGCCGTCGGGGCTGCACCAGAGCGCGAACAGATCCCTGGACGTGTGGCTGTTGAGCGGCGACCACGTCGTCGCCTCGCCTCTCCAGCCACTCGAATACCGCATCTTGCCGCCGTTGCCGGCGATCCAGACGCGCGTGTCGGAGCTGCCGCAGACCGCGTTGAACGTGATCTTCTCGAGCGCTGGCGCGCCCGACGCGGATGGATCGCCCGTATGCGACGGCTGCCAGTCCGGCTCGCCGTTGCGCCAGCCCTCGGAGTGATAGACCGAGGGCAGCAAGCGGACGCCGAACTCGGTCGACGGGCCGACTGCCCAGAGATCCGTCGCGTTCGGCCCCCACATCGCCGAGATCGCTGGGGGATAGCCGCCGCCGTCGAGCATCCCGACCGTGCCGTTCGAACGTGACCAGCCGGCGTCGGGCACCGCGTGCCACATCGAGTGGGTCGTGGAGAACGCCCAAACGTCGTCTTTGCCGCTCCCCCAAATACCGAATAGCGACTGGTTCGTCTCGATACGGCTCGACTCGAATCGCGAGCCGTTCCAGTGATGGACAATCGCTGGAGTGCCGACGATCCATACGTCGCTCGGGCCCGAGCCCCAGATCCCGTTGAGGGAGACGCGTGCTTCCGGAAGCTCCACGCGGCACCACGCGCCCTTTTGGCATTGTTCGACGACAGGGACGCTGGCCTCCGGGCTCGGCGGCTCGCCGGCGTCCGGCAGCGGCGCGGCGGGATGACCGCTCTCGGCGCAGCTCGCGAGCAGGCTCACCCCGCTCGCAGACAGAAGGAGCGCGAGGAACGCGCCTCGGGTCGGGCGAATCAAAACACACCTCCTGCGTCCGGCGGCGGGCAAGGCTTCGTCAGACACTGTCCCGCGGCGCACGGCTGGGCACCTTCCGCTCCGCCGTCGCGCTCGCATTCGATCCCGCATCCACCGCAGTTCAGCGGGTCGAGCCGCGTGTCGACCTCACAACCGTTCTCGATGCGATGGTCGCAGTCGGCGCGCCCGGGCGGACAGGCGAATCCGCATCGACCGAGGACGCATGTCGGACTACCGAGCGCGCTGCTGGAGACATCCAAATATCCGGGACAGAAATTGCCGCATGCCCCGCAGTTGGCCGGGTCCGTCTGGAGCTCGGTGCATTTGCCGTTGCAGAAGGTCAGCTTCGGATCGCCGCATTCGCATTTGCCTTTGATGCATCCCTGCTCCGGCAAACACTGGTGGCCGCACGCTCCGCAGTTCTTCGGATCGTTCTCGAGATCGGTCTCGCAGCCGTCACCGCAGAGGTCGTCGTTGCAGTTTTGGAAGCCTTCGGTGCAATTGAATGTGCACGAGGAGTCCTCGCAGATGGGGCCCCACTTGTCCGGCGTCACACCCGGGCCGCAAGGCCACGCCGGCGGACCGGCGTCGTCGGCCGCCTCGGCGCAGTGGAGATTGCACGCTCCGCAGTTGCGGGCATCGTTGTCGAGACGCACGCAGACGTCGTCGCCCCCAAAGGGACTTGCGCATTGCGTGTAGCCGGGAGGACAGCCGCACACCGCGCGCCAGCAGACCTCGCCGGGTTTGCAGGCGTTACCGCAGGCACCACAATTTGCCTCGTCTCGTCCGAGATGGGCCTCACAGCCATCTTCGATCACGCCGTTGCAGTCGCCGAAGAGGCTCTCGCATTGGACGCTGCACTGACCCGCGCGGCACGAAAGGAGCGCGTTGACTGCGCCGGCGTCTCCGTAGTTGCACTTGTTCCCGCAGGCACCGCAGTTGTTGATGTCGTTGTCGATATTCGAATTGCAGAGTCCCTTTTTGCCGGGACAGGTCGCGTACGGTTCCGGACAATCGTACGAGATGCACATCATCGTCTCGGGCGCGGGAGGCGGCCCGGCGTCGGGACCGGCGAAGCTCGGAGCCGGGGCGGGAGGCGGATCGGTGCCCGCGATGATCGTGTCGGCGCAGGCCGAGAGGAGGGCGATGCCGATCGCGAGGGTCGCTACCGCTGTTCCGAGGATGGCTTGGGTCTTCATCGGGCACACGAGGAGGCGAGGCGTTGGAGGTGCGAAGAGCCCGGTGAGACGCGCTCGAGCTCGGATTTGAGCGCGCGCGCGGTCGCGACGTCGCCGCGCGCGCAGTGCGCGAGCGCCTGGAGCGTCATGCGCTCGTCGCGGAGGACGCCGCGTGGAAAGCGCGACGCGTGTGTCGCAAGCGGTCGAAGCGCGCGATCGGGAGCGCCTTCGCGGAGCGCGCTTTGCGCGGCGCGCACGAGCTCCAGCTCTTCGGCGAGCGTGTCGGAGTCGGCCTCGGCCCCGAGCTTTCGCGCAGCGCGGACGGCCGTCGCGACCGGCGGCGCGTCGGGCAGCGACTCGATCGCGATCGTCGGCTCGACCGACGGCGAGGCGGACGACGCCGCGACCGGCGAAGGCGCACTCGGCACGACCGGCGAAGGCGCACGGGGCGGCTCGATCGCGACGCTCGCCGCCGGCTTCGCGTCTTCGCGAAGCGCGACGAAGCCGAATGTGCAGAGCCCGACGGTCGCCATCGTCGCGCCGACGAGGCGCACGAATCGCGGCGCAGTCCGCGACGGAACCGGACGGGCGAGCCAAGGCTTGTCGGCGAGCCGCGCTCGGATCGCCTCCGGCGACGGCGGCTTCGCGCCGGTGGGCCCCCACTCGGATCGAAGAGTCTCGATGATCTCGAGCTCTTTCGGTGACAGCTCGCTCACGGTTCCTTTCCTTTCCGAGACGCGTGGCTCGCTTCGAGCAGACGCCGGAATTGCTCGCGCGCGAGGCGGAGGCGCGAGTACACGGTGTTGACGTTGGTCTCCAAGAGCTCGGCGACCTCGGCCGCCTTCATCTCTTCGAGGTCCATGAGGACGAAGACGAGGCGCTTCTCCTCGTCCATGAGACTCAAGAGGCGCTCGACCTCGCGGAGCGCCTGACTGCGAGCGGCGACGTCGAACGGTCCGGGGGAGGCGTCGGAGATGTCGTCGTCGATCGGCGCGTGCTCCGGCTTCGACCGGAAGCGCCGGCGCTCATGCGCGACCACCCAGCTCGCGATGCGAAAGAGCCAGGTGCGGACGGTGCTCCGACCTTCGAACTCCGGGAGGCGGCGATGGACGACGACGAAGACGTCCTGCGTCGCGTCGTCGACCGCCGTGCGCGAGAGACCGAAGGTTCGAAGGACGCGCCAGACGAAGCGGTAGTGCTGCTCGTACACCTCTTCGAACGTCAGCGCAGGCGCGCGCGCAGGTGGATCCGTGCTCAGCGGAAACTCCGCGACGATCCCCGACATGGCATGCGGCGAGTGCACTCGGGGTTAGTGATGGCGCGCCGGAGAATCATCACGACGTCGTCAAAAAAGGCGCACCTCCAGCCCCAGATGCGCGCGAACGAAGAGAATAGGCGGCTCGAAGAGCCTACCGAAGCCGTGGATGGCGACGTCCGGAGCGACCACCGGGTGTCCGACGCCCACGCCGAACGACGGCGATAAGCGGCTGCGCTCCCACGCTCGAGCTTCGAGGCCGATCGAGAGGGCGCCCCATAGGGCAGACGACGCGGTCGGCTCCGCGATGCCGACGCCGCGCGTCCCCTCACGGCCGAGCTCGCCGCCGAGACACGCGCGCACCTGGAACGGCGGGGCCGTGTGGCGCGCGCATCCTCGAGCGTTGAGCGTCGTGAGCTCGACGTAGGCGCCCCCGCTCCCGGAGCGCGGACCGCCGACGAACCGGCGCCGGTAGATCGAAGGGCCGAGGTCGAAGAAGAAGAGGCCCCGCGCGATCTCGACCGCCGCTCCGAGACCGAGCGTGGCTTTAGGCAATGAGCCTTGATCGAACAAGAGCCGGGCCGCGACGCCGATCTCGACAGGCTCGCCAGGCTCGTCGCCATGGTGACGCGGGCCCGCCTGTCTATCGCGGCGCGGGCCGACGAGCGCGTCCGGCTTCTCGGGCGCGCGCTCGCGGAGCGTGTCGCTTGCGTCGTCGCTATCGCCGTCAGGACGGCGAGGCCCGGGAGCTGGCGCCTTCTCGGGCTCGACCTGCGCCGTCGTCGCGCGCGTGAGCGCTTCGGGATCGATATCGAGCGCGAAGATCAACGCCGCTGCCTCGGCGAGCCGCGCGCAGTCGCTGCCGGTCATCGTCCGTCGCGAGGGCGCGCCGGCGCCGATGCGAAGCTCGACGCGATAGCGCGCCTTCGAGGCGGTCATCCGACCTTCGGCGGCAAGCGTCTTGTCGCCGTGCGTGTGCCCGACGAGCTGCTCGACGCGCGCCTTCACGTGCGCCGCGTCGGGGCACTCGGGCGGAGCGCTCCAATCGAGCGCGAGGATCGGGACGCTCGGCGACGCGCTCGACTGCGCGCGCGCCACTCCCGCGATCGCGATCGTCGCGACAGCAGGGAGAAGAACGGCCGCGCGGATTGCCCGGCGACTCCGCATCGCGCGCATCCTACCGCGATCAGTCCGCCGGGCGTCGTCGAAGTCGAGGTCACCGGCGCGCGCCGGATGCATGCTCGAGCTCGAGCTCGAGCGGACGGCGGATGATCACGAGCCGAACGCCTCTCCGATCGGCATCGAGGGATCGCCGATCGGGATGATCGGTTGCACGGTCACCGCAGCCATCGGGCCAGTCTCGTCGGACGAGCCGCCGGAGACCAACGGCATCGACTCGAGCTCGCAGGGGATCGAGTCATCGGCGGCCTCGTTCGCGCTCGTCGGCCCGGCATGGACGCGCTCACCGAACGCAAACCCCATCTTCGCGAACCCACCCGCCGCGAGCGCGTTCGAGTAGGGCGCCGGCGCCGCGAAGACGCGGGGCGGAGGATGAGACGCGGCGACGTCGCGATACCGGCGCACGGCCGGCACCGCAGCGTAGGACGCGATGGACGCGATGTCTGCGGCCGCTCCCTGGAACGCGGGCCGACGCCGCGGCTTCCGGCGCGAGAGCAGCGCCAACGCCAGGCCGTAGATCGCCACGCCGATCAATGCTCCGGCCGCGACCGCCAGCGCCTCGGCCGGCACGTGAGGCGTCACCTGAGCGAAGGGATTGGCGGCGTTCGAGAGCAGGGCGACCATCGGGGACGCGAGGTCTTACGTCCCTCCCGACGCTTCCTTCCCTCCGAAGAACGCCGGTCCCTTCCGATCAGGGAACCTCCACCTCGTTGGCGTCGACGAGCAGGTAATCGAAGCGCGCGCCCACCTCGCTCGCAAGCCGACGGATGCCATCGGCATCGAGGACCTGGCATCCGACTGCCGCAGGCGCCCCGTCGCCCCCCTGGTGGAAGAGCACCGCCGTCAGCACGTCACCGCGCGCCTCGGACGCAGCGCGCTCGGCGGCGGAGTACACGTCGTCCTGGTCCGTGTTGCGGTAACCCGGCAGCCGGTCGCTGCCGGCCGCCGTGACGACCTGGTACGTGCGCGCGCCGGCGATGTCGCGGCTCGACTCGCGGCGCACCGCCAGGTACTTGCCCGGACGGATCATCCCCACGTCTGCGCGGCCGTCACGATCGACGTCCGGGACGCCCGCCTTCCCCACGGTCTCCCAGGGATGGGTCGACACCGCGAGCCGGAACATCCGCTGGTCCGGCGTGAGCACGACGAGCGTGTCGTCGTACGTCCGCGTGACGCGTGCAGAATGCACATTGCCCGTGAGGTCGCGCCCACGAATGCCGATCACGAGCGCGCGATTCGAGCGGGGCGCCATGCCATGGCGGGTCGCGAACGCAGCGTAGGTGTCGTAGTCGGCGGTGACGGCCTGATCGCCTTGCTCCACCGGCTCGGCGGCGGCCTCGGCTGAGACGCAGGCGGTCAGAGCGAGGATCGGTGCGAGCGTCCACCCGCCGAGGACCTGGATGAAGCGAGCCACGACCACCCTGTCGCACATCGCGTGCCGGATGTCGCCGCCAATACATCCGCGCACTTAGCGCAGTCCGGAGCCTGTCTTTCGGACGGCCGGTGGTCACGTGATCCACGCGTAACCCCGCCAGACTCGTAAGGAAGTAGCGCGAGGTCAGAGCGTCACCCCGCGCTCGACGGGGAGCGGGGTGCTCGTCGTTCGCGTACGCCAGCCGCCTCCACCCGTGCTCGTCCCGCGGACGAGCGCGATCGCGCGCTGGCGGAGGCTCCTGGCCTCGATTCTCAGATCGGAGGCCTGCGCTCGTTCCTCGGCCGCCTGCGACCGGCTGCTCGACGCACGCAGCGAGAGCTCGTCCGCGATCGCGAGGATGCTCGCCCGATCCGCGACGTTCACGAGCCCCGCCTGGTTCCGGAGGATCCGCGCCCGGCTCGACAGCGTATCGGCCTCCTGCTCGAGCGCGCGCGCGCTCGCGTCGCGCGAGCGCGCGGCCGACTCGAGCTGACTCGCGCGCCCGGTCAGCTCGCTCGCCTGGAGGGAGACGTTCTGCACGACGGGCCGGATGGCGCCTTCGCCGTTGCCGGCCGGGCACGCGATCGCCGCGCCTCCGAAGGCCAAGCACGACAGCGTAATCGCACCGAAAATCCAGTGTTTCATGAGCCACCTCTTCTCGACACGAGCAGCGCCATGCCGTGACCGTCCCTTACGGAGCTCGTGCGAAAAGGATCTACGAGCCCGCAAGAGCTGGGGCGTTCGCCGGAGCTCGCGCCCGCCGCAGAGCGGCGCGTCCAGCGTCCTACTGGCACGCTGAACGCATCGGCGTGACGCGACTCACCACGCGGAGAAGGTCATGCGCTCGAACCACGGAGTGCGCGTGCTCGTGCTCGGAGCCGGCGTCGCGGCGCTTTGCATCGGCGCCTGCAAGAAGTCCGCGGAGGAGGCCGAGCGGAAGGAAGCCTCGACCACCGAGCTCCGCTCGGCCCGCGACCGCGACCGGATCGAGAAGCTCGAGACGACGGTGATCGACGAGAAGAACGACCCGGTTGCCGTCGTCCGGCGCGAGCAGCTCGACCTCCGCGCGCAGCTCCAGACGGAGATCGCCGCGATCGACGGGAGGATCGCCGAGCTGAAGGTGGAGCTCTACGAAGGTGGATACGTTCGCGGGGCGAGAGCGAAGACCAAGGCTCGGATCGAAGCGCTCGCCGAGCGTCGCATGCAGCTCCAGCACGACATCGTCATGATCGAGCGCGCCGACGAGCACGGCTGGAACGACCTCAAGGTGATGATCGAGAAGGACCTGGAGAACGGTCGACCTCGCGAACGGCTGTGATGCTTTGAGACGAGACACACGGGTCGCGGTTCTCAGACGGGCCACAAGCTCGAGCGGAGATGACGCGGAGCGTCGGTTTCGCTATGTTCGGTGCCCCCATGGCGCCCAAGAGCACGCCCGTCCCCACGTCGTTCCCCAAGCAGGACATCAAGGTCCTCCTGCTCGAGAACGTCCACGCGTCCGCCCACGAGATCTTCGGCGCGGAGGGATTCCAGGTGGAGGCCGTCTCGCGCGCGCTGAAGGAGGACGAGCTCATCGAGCGCCTCGCCGACGGCGTGCACCTGCTCGGCATCCGGAGCAAGACGCGCGTGACCGCTCGCGCGCTCGAGGCCGGCAAGCGCCTCCTCTCCGTGGGAGCGTTCTGCATCGGGACGAACCAGATCGACCTCGCGGCCGCCAAGCGCTGTGGCGTCCCCGTCTTCAACGCGCCCTTCAGCAACACCCGCAGCGTTGCCGAGCTCGTCATCGCCGAGGTGATCATGCTCTCGCGCCACCTCGGGGATCGGTCCCGCGAGGTCCACGAAGGTCGCTGGCGCAAGGTCGCGCATGGCGCGCACGAGGTCCGCGGCCGGACCCTCGGCATCGTCGGCTACGGCCACATCGGCTCGCAGGTCGGCGTCCTCGCCGAGGCGATGGGTATGCGGGTCATCTCGTACGACATCCGCGCGACGCTCCCGATGGGGAACAACAAGGCGGTCGAGTCGCTCGAGGCCCTGCTCGCGCAGAGCGACTTCGTCACGCTCCACGTCCCGGAGACGCCGCACACGCGCGGTATGATCGGCGAGAAGGAGCTCGCCCTCATGAAAAGCGATGCCTGCCTCCTCAACTTGAGCCGGGGCACGGTGGTCGACCTCGACGCCCTCGCGGCGGCGATCAAGGCCAAGAAGCTCGGGGGCGCGGCGCTCGACGTCTATCCCGACGAGCCGGAGGGCAACGAGGACGTCTTCAAGAGCGTCGTCTGCGGGCTCCCGAACGTCGTCCTCACCCCGCACATCGGCGGCTCCACCGCGGAGGCGCAGGAGGCGATCGGCCGCGAGGTCGCGAACACGTTGACGCGCTACACGAACACCGGCGCGACGGCGGGCGCGGTGAACTTCCCGGTCATCGATCAGGCGAAGATCCCGGGCGCCCACCGCGTCCTCAACGTGCACCGCAACGTCCCGGGCGTCCTCCGCGACATCAACAAGATCGTCTCGGATCGGAACGCGAACGTCCTCGGCCAGGTCCTCGCGACCGATCCCGAGGTTGGCTACCTCGTCATGGATCTCGACAAGGAGGTCGCGAACGAGGTGCGGGCAGCGATCAAGGCGCTGCCGACGTCGATCCGCACGCGCATCCTCTACTGAGGCCAGATCGAATCGACGTGGAGCGCTCGCCGGAATCGCGGCGCTGCCATGCGCTCGCCGAGCTCCGGACGCGTACGCGAGCGTCCTCGCGTCGCTCGCGATGCGAAGAGCACCAGCGCATGTGACACCGCTACTTGCAGCGGTCCGGCTTCCGGCAGAAGCGGAGGCCGGGGAAGAGGTTGCCGCAGTCGTAGGCCTTGCACGAGCCGCTGCCCTCGCACTCGTCGTCGGTCTTGCAGACCTGGAAGCGCGAGGCGCCCGTGGCGCACGACGCTCGGCACGTCGACATTGCCCACGCGTTGCCGCCGGAGGTCTGCACCTCGGCGCAGCAGACGCCGTTCGTGCAGTCCGCCGCCTCGTCGCAAAGGAAGCGGTGGCCGTTGCACGAGCTCACCGCCGCGTTCTTGCACGTCGAGATCGGCCCACCAGCACCTCGCTCGACGCAGCAATACGATGCGTTCGCCGAGCCGAGAACGCCGCCCGAGGACTTGCACTTCGTCGCGCCGCATCCAATCAGGCCCGGGTCGGAGTCCCCCTCGTCCGGATCGTCCGGCAGGCCGGCGTCGACGGGATCGACCGCAGCGTCGGCGCCTCCCCCGCCTCCGCCTCCGCCTCCAGTACCGCTGCCCGAGCCAGCACCGGTTCCGCTGCCGTTCCCGCTGCTCGCTCCGTCGCCGTCACCGATCGCGGGCGCGGTCGCACCACCGCACGCGAGGAGGATCGTGGAGAGGACCAGGCCGCTCGGGAGGAGCACGCAAAAGCGCATCCCTCTACGGTAGCGTGAGTCGCGCTCCAGAGCTCAGCCGATTCGGGTTCTCTCAGTACGGCTCGCCTGCCAGCGCACGGCGGTAGCCCGCGACATACAGCGTCTGGAGGTTGCAGCCGGAGCAGAAGAGCGTCCCGTCCTCCGGCAAGGCGAGGCGTCCGTTCACGACGTGGTGGAGGAGCCCGCTCGTGCATCGATCGGCGGCGCAGGCGGTCGCCAAACACGCCTCTCCCGCCGCGCACGCCGGCGCACAGGCGGAGGGGTCGTGCACGTCGCTGGCACACCACGGCCCGCGCATCGCGGCGATCCCGTCGAGCATCCGATCGGCCTCGTCGACGAAGCGCTGCTCGCCCGTGATCTCGAAGAGCAGGAGCAAGCCGAGCGTAAGGTAGTTCTGACTCGACAGCGTCGACAGGTCGCGGGTGTCGATGCCGAGCGAGGCCTTCGCATACGGTGACGAGTATCGCGCCGGCGCATCCGCGAGCTTGAGCGGCTGGAGCGCGACGTAGACCGCGCGCGCCTCGAGCCGGAACTCCTCGCGCTTCGTCAGGCGGAAGAGGCGCGCCTTGAGGAGGAGCATCGCCAGGTTCGGATAGTCGGAGAGCCCGGGCTGTCCGGGAGCGAAGGCATATCCGCGCGACCGGCGTCCCGTCGCCACATCGGAGAGGTCCGTCAGCGCTCGCTCACGAATCTTCGCGTCGATCGCGAGCGTGCGAGCAATTCGTTCCTGCGCGCGCTCGCCGCCGACGAGGAGCGCGTATTGCGCCTGGACGAGCGCGACCAGCGCCGTCACCGCCGTGGGACCGTACGTCCTGAGGGCCCAGCTCCGATCGGCTCCGGCCTCGATGTAGTCGCCGAGCGTACGGGTGAGCGAGTCGAGCCGATCGACGAAGTCGTCGAGCGCGGGGACGACGCTCCGATCGCGCGACGCGCCGACGTACTCGATGACTCCGAGCGCGGCCATGACCTTGTCCTGCACGTCGCCCTCGAGCAGGTTGCCCTCGAGCAGCGTCATCGCCCGCGCGAGCGCGGCGTCCCTGCGCGCGAGCCCGTCGGCATCGAGGTTGCCCGACGCGGCGCGACGAGAGAGCCAGGCGAGGCCGTAGAACGGGGCATCGCCGAGGTCCTCTTCCCAGTCGCCGTTCGCGAACGCGAATGCGTGCGCGTCGTCGGTGAGCGCATCGACGAGGGGCTGATGTTTCGACGGAGGTGCTCTTCGGACGGGGACGTCCACCGGCGGATCGTCCGAGCAGGCAGCGGCCGCAGCCGTCAGCGCGACGAAGCCGAGCGCTGCCGCACGGCCGATCGCCTTCATGCGTCCAGGATCTTCCCTGGATTGAGGATGCCGTTCGGATCGAGCGCGCGCTTCACGGCGCGCATGACGCTCATCTCCGCCTCGCTCCGCGTGAACGAGAGGAACGGCTTCTTCAGGATACCGATCCCGTGCTCGGCGGAGATGCTGCCGCCGTGACGCTGGACGATCGCGAACAGATCGCGATCGGCCTCCTTCGTCTTGGCGAAGAAGTCGGCGCGCTCCATCGCGTCGGGCTTCATCACGTTGATGTGGAGATTGCCGTCGCCGACGTGACCGAAGAGGCAGATCTCCCAGCCCGGATAGCGCTGCGCGAAGAGCTGCTCGAGGTCGGCGGAGAACGCGTCGAGCGCGGCGATCGGCAACGAGACGTCGTTCTTGTGCGGCAGCCCGGTCGCCGAGAGGCTCTCGCTGATGCCTTCGCGGAGCGCCCAGAGATCGCGCGCCTCGCCCGAGTGCTGCGCGAGCGTACCGCTGTCGGCGAGGCCGTCGCCGAAGACGCGCTCGATCCACGGCTCGAGCTTCTCGGCGAGGCGCGCAGCATCGGCCTCGGTCGTCCCATCCCCTTCGACCTCGAGGAGGACGTAGTACTCGGAGCGCTCGGCGAAGGGCGGCCGGAGCTTCCGGTGCGTCACGACACGCTCGAGGCAACGCTGCGAGAAGAACTCGTACGCCGCGATCGTGAAGGGCCCGGTGCGGGCCTCGCGGAAGAGGCGCAGGACGCCGGCGACATCGCGCACGCCGAAGAGCATCACCGTCGTGACGCCCGGCAGTCGCGTCAGCTTGAGCGTCGCCTCGGTGATGACGCCGAGCGTGCCCTCGCTGCCGATGAAGAGCTGCCTCAGGTCCAGCCCGGTGTTGTTCTTCTCCAGCGCACCGCGAGCGCGAAGGACCTCGCCGTTCGCGAGGACGACCTCGAGGCCGAGGACCCATTGGCGCGTGAGGCCGTAGCGAATGACCTTCACGCCGCCCGCGTTGGTGGCGATGTTGCCGCCGACAGTGCTCGATCCCTTCGACGCGAAGTCGACCGGCCACGTGAGCCCGTGCGGTGCGCAGTGCGCATGAACGGCCTCCGTGATCGCGCCGGCCTGGACGCGCACGGTCGCGCCGAGCCGATCCACCTCGTCCATCCGTCGCATCTTCGCGAGCGAGAGGACGATCTCGCCGTTCGCCGCGACGGCGCCACCGGCGAGCCCGGTGCGGCCGCCCGAAGGCACGATCGCGACGCTCGCTTCATTGCACGCAGCGAGGAGGCGCGAGACTTCGTCGGTCGATCGCGGGAACGCGATCGCCGAAGGCGCCGGAGGAACGACGCGGGTCCAGTCGCGCCCGTACTCGGCGAGGTCGGACGGCTCCTCCGAGAGGAAGTCGGACGGAAAGCCGCCTTTGATCCGTTCGAGGAACGATCGCGAGGGAAGAGCCATCGCGATCATGCGTAACCTGCCCCTCGCTGCGGCGCAAACGACGGTTGACGGGGCCCGCGCCGGATGCGGTAGGAATCGGCCATGGATCATTCCCCGAGGTTCGAGAAGCTGTGCGCGGAAGCTCGCGCCAACGTCACCGAGATCTCCACCGAAGAGGTCGCCGAGCGCATCGCGAAGGGCTCGAGCTTCGCCCTCGTGGACGTGCGCGAGGAGAGCGAGTTCGCACGAGGTCGCATCAAGACCGCACGTCACATGGGTCGCGGGATCCTCGAGCGCGACATCGAGAAGGCGATCCCCGATCTCGATGCCGACGTCGTCCTCTACTGCGGCGGCGGCTTCCGCTCGGCCCTCTCGGCGGAGAGCCTGCAGAAGATGGGCTACCGCAACGTGCGGTCGATGGCCGGCGGCTGGCGCGAGTGGAAAGAGAAGGGCCTTCCCACCGAGTAGTGGAACCACGAGCTTCAGCGCGCCGCAGGCGGTGGTGTGCGCGCTCGGCTCGCCTTGCGTGATGGCAAGGGCGGGGGCCACACTACAGGATGTCGGCGGATCTCTACCGCGATGCTTACGTCGGCATCCGCGCCCGCCTCGTCGACCTCGACGCGCGGATCCGAGAACGCGAGACGCTGCTCACCGAGGCGTTCTGGACGAGCCTCGAGCCCTATCTCCGCGAGCGTCTCGCGGAGCTCCGCTCGGCTCTCGAGCTCATCGGCGCTGAATCGCTCGACAAGCTCTCGCGCGCCGAGGTGCTCCTCTCCGCGTATGCCGACGAGCTCGATGCGTGGATCGCGCGCGCCCCCGCGCTGGAGGAGGAGTGGCTCGAGGTCCCTGCCGAGGTCGACGATCCGCCTCGCATCGCAAAGAGCGGGCCCCTGCTCTCGACCGCCGACGGCGACGCCTTCGTCCGCTCGTTCAACGAGATCGTCCGCGAGGCCACGAGGAACATCGCGGTCGAGGTCGAGACCGAGGGGTGGTGGTCCTGCGTCGCGCGCTTCCGACATCGAGAGGCGCCGTTCGTCCTCAGGGCATCGGCGTTGCCGACCGAGAGCGGCAAGCTCGCCGAGGTGTCGATGCAGCTCGTGACGAGCGTCGCGCGGGCCACGCCTCGGCTCGTCGTGAAGCACGAAGCCCTGTTCGCAGCCGTGGCGAAGGCGATGGGCTGGCGCCATGAGGTCGAGGTCGGCGATGCCTCGTTCGACGGCCTCTTCGTCATCCAGGGGGCCCGGATCGACGCGGAGCACTTCCTCGTCCCGAAGGTGCGCGGGTTCCTACTGGCGCTCGCGCGCTTCGACGTGCCGACGCTCGAGATCGATCCGGCGAAACGCACGGCCTCGCTCTCGTGGTGCTTCGAGCCGGTCGGGAGCGCGATCGACGCGGCGGTGCGCGCGCTGACGATGATCCGCGAGATCCCCTCGTCGATCGCCTTCAGGCGCTGAGCCGCACGCTGGCGCGAAGCTCAGGCCTCGGCGCCTGCGTCAGCCTCGGCTTCCGCGTCTGCCTGTGCCGCTGCCGCTGCGTCCGCGAGCTCACGCCGCTCGATGAAGAGGACCGTGACGAGCGTCGGAAAGAAGAGGCACACGGCCAGCGACTCCCAATCGAGCGGCTCCGTTCCGAGGAACGAGCCCGAGAGCTCGAGGCCATGGCTCCACATCTGCTGCGCCGACAGCGCAATCGCCGGCCAGAACGCCCAGCGCGGCCGCCACACGAGCAGCGCCGCGAGCACGACGTTGACGAGCACGAAGCCGACGTGACGAGCAACGCTCCCGTGGGCGCCGGCGGCGAGCACGACGTGGCGCACGGCCACCGCGGCGAGCAAGACCGCGGACACGATGCGGATCGATCGATACAGCTTCAGAGGGGTCATCTGGTCTTACCCGACCCGATCGATGCTCGCTCGCGCCGCGCGCGTCAACCTCGGATCACTTCGGCGGGCGGTCCGTCGCGGTATCGACCGTCCCTTGGACCCACGTGAAGTTGTCGATGAGAACGCTCGAGTCGAGCAGGGCGTCTCCCGTGTCCCAGATCATGAGCTCGAGCGTGAACGTCTCGCCGGGCTGTACCGGCGCCTGCGACGTGAGCCAGCCGGTCGCGCCGCCGTTGGTGCTCTTCGTCTTGTTACCGTCGGGGAAGGGGCTGCACCACGAGCCCTCGATGCCGAAGCCGGTGCCCCCGAGCTCTGCGACGCCACCAGGGCACGCGGCGGTCGCCTTGCCCTCCGAGTCAGGCGCGCAGCCCGTCTCGAAGTTGGGCGTACAGCGATCGAAGAAGCCGTTGTTCACGCTGACCGGGTTGTTGTCCTTGTCGAAGGACATGTTGTCGCCCTTGCCGCCGTTGAAGCCCTGCGCGGTCAGGTAGGCGATGAACCCGTCGTTGAACGGCGAGCAGACGTACGCCGGCCACTCGCCCGAGTAGAAGTTGAAGTCGAACCGGATGCCGCTCACGTTCGCCGGCGCTTTCAGCTCGAGCTTGAGCGAGATGACATCGTTGACGATGTCCTCCTGCTTGCAGCCCGCCGCGGCCTTCGGGAACCCCGGGGGCGCCGAGCCATTGCCCTTGTCCCCGAACGTATTGCCGAAGTTGTACCAGTCCTTCCCGTTGAACTTGAGGAAGCCGGAACCTGTCACGCCGCCGAACGGCGCGTTGCCATTACCGTTGTATTCGCGCGCGTAGCCGGTGCTGAGGACGCCGAGCATGCCGCCTTCACGGGGCTTTATGACGTCTCCGAACTTGGGGAGGATCCCGTGCTGCTCGACCTTCGGGGCGTCGTTCCGCCCGTAGCCGCGCGTGAACGTCGCCGAGACGAGGCCGTAGCCCTTGTCGCTCGCCTTCGCGCAGATGCCGATCGCCTTCGCGAGATCGTCGGCGTCGCCGTTCGCCGCGAGGCCGTCATCGCAGGTCGGCGGGTTGTCGACCGTGCCGTCGCCGTCGTCGTCGCAGTTGTTACCGGGGATGTCGTAGTTGGCGGGGTTCGGGTTGCACGTCGCGCCCGACCCGCCGCCGTCCTTGCCGTTGCCGAACGTGCCCTCATTCGAGCCGCCGCCGCTGGAGCTGCCCTCCTCGAAGCCGGAGTCACGGCTACTCGAGCACGCGACTGCGAGGATGCCTCCGAGCAAACAGACAGAAAGCAACGAAGTTCGAATCATGAGTCACTCCCGTCCGTGGACCGGCCTTCGACATGTCGCTACGAGACGAAGCAAGCTGCGACCGCTGTGCCGGCGTGCACGCTGCCCCGAATACGGCGTGGCCGGATGAGTCTACTCCTGGATTCCTGCCACGCCAGAGTTTCCCCTCTCGCGACGTTCGCGAGACGAGCGGCGCGTCAGCGGCATCGCTTTCATGAACGGCGTCGCCCCGTCGAGTGTCCGGGTCGTACCCGCGAGCGTTCGGGGCCGGTGGACTCTCGCGGCGTCGTTTAAACGATCACGCGGCGGGGGCCTCCCTTCGTCCTCCTCTACGGCGTCGCTCCTTTTCGATCGCTCGTGCCCTGAACGGTCGCTGCCTCTCCGCGACGTCGTCTACTCAGTAAACGATCCCGCAGCGGGGTCTTCCCTCCTCCCCCTCGAAGGCGTCGCTCTTCTTCGATCGCTCGTCCCCTGGACTGTCGATGGCCCCTCGCGGCGTTGTTCGGTCACCAAACGATCTCGCAGCCGGGCCTGTCTTCCTCGCGCTCGACGGGAAGGCCGATCCTCTCGATCGGGTACGCCGTCGGACGGTCGGCATCCAGCGCACGCACGACGGCGGCAGCGCCGGAAGGCCGGAGCGACCGAAGTGCGCGGCAGATGGCTGAGCTCGAGGTCCGCGACGGCGGTGATCTGCGCCGCTCACGAAACTCGACGGCGCTCGGGCGAGTGGTAGAACAAAGAGCGCCGCGCCACTTCACAACGCGGCCCGGGTTGGTTGCATGTGCAGGCTGGTCGGGGTCGTTGCTTCCGAGATCACGGAATTCGGGCTTGTCTTGAAGGAGGCTCCACGAAGCCTCGCTCGCCTCTCGCGAGAGCACCCCGATGGCTGGGGCGTCGCGGCTCACGGCGGGCCCGACTCCATCCCGCCGCCGTCGGCACGATCACCGCACGACGCGACGTGGCGGGTCCACAAGGGGACCGCCCCGGCCGGTGAGTGCGATCGCTTCCTCGAGCTCGCATCGCGGAGCGCGGGCACGGTCCTCATCGCGCACGTCCGCCAGAAGACGGTCGGCCCGACGAGCATCGAGAACACGCACCCGTTCGTGCAGAGCGGCTGGGTGTTCGCGCACAACGGTACGCTCGTCGATCATGCGTCTCTCCGCGCGGAGACCTCGCCCATGCGCCTCGCGGAGGTTCGCGGCGACACCGACAGCGAGGTCCTGTTCGCGTTCCTCCTCACGCGCCTCGACGAGGCGGGCCTCACGCGCCTCGGATCGTGCGCGACCGCCCGCGCGGAGGCGACGCGTGTCATCGCGGTCGCGACCGAGAAGCTTCGCGCACGCAAGGCCGGCGCGTTCAACTTCCTGCTCTCCGACGGAGCGTCCTGCTTCGTCCACCGCTTCGGCCGCTCGCTCTTCCTCCTCGAGCGCACGCCGCACGATCTCGGACGCGTGCGTGAGACACGCGACACGACCACGCCGATCCCCGCAGCCCCCCCGAGCTGGACGTCGCGGCGCCATGCGGTGCTGGTCGCGTCGGAGCGGCTCACCGAGGAGCCCTGGCGCGAGCTCCCCGAAGGAACGCTGCTCCGGATCGATCGCGGTCCTTCACCGAAGCTCGTCTGGGCCGGCACGCCCGAGCGCGCTGCATCGTAGTGCCGGCACCAACGCTCGTCCGAGCCGGCACGCCCGAGCGCGCTACCTCGTAGCCCGCGCGGGCGCGCGGCGCTCAGCGCGGGGCGGCGAACCGGCGCTCGACGGCGCAGAGGCCGTCGGCGTTGAGGTGGCCCTGGGTGCTCTGCTGGTACGAGACGAAGTCGGCGTAGTTGCGGAGCGCCGACTCGGGCGCGGCGCTCGCATTGACCGGCACGCTGCCGGAATCGAACTTGCGCATTCCGCTCTTCACCGGCTTGTCGGCGATGCACGAGCGCCAGGGGAGCGGCTTGCCCTCGCTGTCCTTGAAGCTCGTGAAGTCGAGCTTCGCGAGGTCGTCGATCGTGAGCGTTCCGTCCGGCGAAGCGATCGCCGCCATCTGATCGAAGTAGAGATCGGAAGCGTCGTGATCGACCGTGTTCCAGAACGGATGGTCGACATGGAGCGTGATCTGCGCCGTCGTCGGATCGCTGACCTGGACGCCGCGCTGCGCCTCCTCGCCGTCGAACGCCTTGCCGCGCAGGTCGGTGTTCTGGCAGTTCTTGTACGTCGTCGGCGTCTTGAACCCGAAGCGGAACTTCACCGTCTTCGGCAGCTTCTCGAACTCGTAGGTCGGATCGGACGACTTGCAGTCGACGCCCTTGAACGTCGCCGTGCCCACGTAGAGGACGCTCAGCCCCTTCGCCGTCATCTCGGCGTAGTCGGCCTTGGCGGCTTCATCGAGGTTGGTGGGCGTGGCGGCGGCGGACGCCGTGACGATGTCGAAGCCGAACGCGTAGCGGGTCGCCGGATCGAAGCTCTTGTTGCCGTCGAGCGCGTCGAAGCGCGCGAGCGGCTGGGCGCTCGGGTTCCTGCCCTCGCCGCCGTGCGCGTGGCCGTGATCATGATCGTGATCGTGATCATCGGAGAGAGGGAACGTCTGCGCCATCGGCCGGATGTCCGTGACCGCACCGGGCTTCGACATGTCGACGGCCCATGGGCCCTTCGCGGTCGCGACGACGTGGCCGGTCTGCGACTGATCGGTGGGGTTGAGGTCGGGGTTGTCCGCAAGGGCGATGTCGTCGACGGTGACGAGGATGCGCTCGAACTTCACGTCCCACCCGTCGACGAAGGCGAGGGCGTTCGCCGATGCCGGCGGGAACGCGAAGCCTGTGAGCGCACCCCCCTCTCCCGAGATCGTGACGGTGAGGTTCGGCGCGACGTCGTCATGATCGTGCGCCTCGCAAGCTGCAAGCGAGGCCACGGCGCCGAGGGTGAGAGCAAGAGCGGTCTTCTTCATTTCCGAGTTCCCACCGTGGAGATAGTCCAGGCGGCGATAGCTGCAAGGATGTGATTGCTTCTACAGTTGACGACCTGCTGAAGCGTCGCCACGCCAGGCTCGCGACCTCAGTCGATCCACTCGAACCGATAGACGCCCGTGGCTCCGCGAAGCCCGCGATAGAGGTTGTCCGCCGCCGGTGGCTCGGCCTCGTCCGGGATCCGACGGAGGTCGCTCTCGGACGACACGGGCTCGAGCTCGCCGAGGTCGACGTTGGCGAACCACGCGCGCGGATCGACGCGAACGACGAGCGCGCCGCCATTGGTCGGCGTGATCGACGTCGCGATCGGTGAGACGATGCGCTCCGCGCACAGCGGCTTCGCGCCGGGCCGCGCAGGATCGACGTCCCGGTTCTTGCGGTTCGTGCCGATCGTGACCGTCCCCTCGAAGCGCATCGACTCGCCGCCTCGCGTCGCCGTACCGGCGACATCGGCGATCGTCCTGCGGTCCTCGGGCTCGTCGATGCGGCCACCGGTGAGCCAGACCTCGCCGGTGACCGCGTGGTCGGCGGTCCCGCTGCCGGGCGCGGGAAACCGCTGCAGCGCGGGTGAGAGCGCGTCGACGTCCATGCCCGTCGTCACCTGGGCGACGTAGATGCCGGGCAGGAAGCACTGGCGCTCCTGACCGCCGGAGATGGGTGCCGAGCGATTCAAGTACACCGCGCCGATGTGGAGGCGCGCACGAGTGAGCGTGATCGACCAACCGGAGCCGTTGGTGAACGAGAGACCGCGCGTCGCGGTGTCGGGCGGGAGATCGGCGGGGCCGGAAGCGAACGCCTCGAACGAGACGATCTCCGAGCCCGTCGTGCCGGTGCACGCAGAAGCGGCTCCAGCAAGGGCGACAGCGAGCGCGACGACGCGCGTGGTGAGCTTGGCCATCACGTACCTCCGAGGGTGGCCGTGAGGGTCAGGAACAGCCCGCGCGGCGCTCCTGCCGCGAAGTGACGACCGGGCACGAGCGTCGGCTGCTGCGCAGTCCGGAAGTCGGAGGCGTAGTTGAACTCGCTGAGGCGATAGCGCCGGTCGAGCAAGTTGGTCGCCACGAGCGCGACCTCGAACATGCGCCAGGCGACCGAGGCCGATGCGTCGACGGTGAAGATCTCGTCGCTGCGCTGCCCGAACGGCAGCGCACGCCGGCCGACGTACGTGATCCCGCTCGCGAGCGCGCCGGTGAGCTTCTCGCCGTCGGCCCGGAACGGCAGCTCGTGATGGATGGCCGTATCCGAGCGCACGACGACGTCGGGCACGTACGGAACGAGGAGATGTGTATCGTCGAAGGTCGAGCGGACGAAGGTGACGTTCGCGGCCTGATCGAACCATGGCCCGGTCGCCCTCACCGCACCGACCCAGCCCGTGCGCGTCGTCCCGTTCGCGAGCGTCGCGCGCCCGGCGGTCTCGCTGAAGATGAGGTCGCGATCGACGTGCGTCTGGAAGAAGATCGAGCGCGCCATCAGCTCGACGTCGCCGACCCCGCGCGCGTAGCTCACGCCGAGCTCGCCGGCCTCGACGTTCGCAAAGGGCGTCGGCAGATCCTGGTTGATGTACACGGGATCGATCGAGCGAATCCCCTTCCCCAGGGATACCGACGCGGTGAATCCGGTGAACGGGCCGATGAGGACCGAACCACGAGGCATCACAGCAATGCTCGCCGTGCCCCGCCGATCGTGCGGCTCACGGTACCGAACGCCTCCCGTCGCAGGATCGTCCTGCTGCGAGAGGCAGCTTTGGTCGCCGGGCGGGTTCGCCGCCGACGGCTTTCGCACGCTGCGTTGGGCGCACGCGTCGAGCACGTCGTAGGTGAAGATGTCCCCACGCGCGCCGCCGCGGAAGGTGAGCCAGGAGAATGGACGCAGGCCGGCGTCGCCGTAGATGCCGATGTTGCCGAGCCGCGAATCGAGGTCGGTCTCGGTGAGGTACGGCGCGCCCGACTGATCGATCCGATGCTGCGAGGACGCCGTGCGATCGGCGCGGGCGAAGTACCCGAGCTCGAGCTCTTGCGTCTGGTCGAGCGCCTTCGTTCGCCATCGCGCCGAGCCACGAGCGCCGAGCGTCTGCGAATCGACGTGGAGGTCGAGGAGATCGCCGCGCTGCACGTGCGGGTTCTGCTGCGCTTGCTGGACGTCGAGGAGGAAGCCGGTGAAGTTCTCGCGCAGGCGCATGTCGCGCATGATGAAGAACAGCTGCTGCTTGAGGAGCGTGTCACCGGACTTCGTCTCGATGTCGCCCCACACGCTGTAGCGTGACGAGTCACCGCCCTGCCGGCGATCGTAGGTGTCGTAGAAGCCGATGCGCTCGCTCGCGACGTCGTCGGCGCGGACGACGCCCGCGCTCTTGTACTGCGAGGTGTAGGCCTGCGCGCCGATCCGCCAGCTCCCGTTGCGCCCGAGGCGCCCCTCGTACTGTCCCATCGCGCTTCCGCGCTTGGCGCCGCGGTTCTGCCCGAAGCCGTCGGTGTCGAAGAGCTCCGCGCCCGCGAAGGTGTGCGTGCTCTCACGCGTCGGTCCCCAGAGGAGGAGCATGCGCCGCGTGGCGAACGAGCCGTGAGTGTACTTCGCCGTGAGCCCACGGCGCGTGAGCCCGAGATCGTAGGCGGCGCTCCCGGCGACCGCGAAGTTGCCCTGCCGCGGATCGAACGGCCCCTCGATGACGCGCAGCCCCTCGACGAGCTCGGGGATGATGAAGTGTAGATCGGCGTAGCCGTTTCCGTGCAGGTTCCCCGCTTCGTTGATCGGCACGCCGCCGGCGGTGAACTCGATGTCCTGCCCTTCCCTCGCGTCGAAGCCGCGGAGGAAGACCTGCTCGGCGTGACCGTCGCCGCCCTTGTTGGTGAGGAGGATGCCCGGTGCGAGCTTGAGGAGGTCAGCCGCGTTCTGGCGCGGCACGCGCGAGAGCTCACCGACGCGCAGGTTGAAGTCGCTCGCCCCGCGGCTCGGCGCGGGCACGCGACCGCGCACCGTCACGGTCGCGTCTTCGTGCTGATGATCGTCCGCCTCTTTCTCTTTCGCTCCTTTCGCGTCGGAAGGAGGCGGCTCGGGCGGCGGCTCATCACCGCGTGCGGGCTGCGCGAACGCCAGCGCGAACGCGGCGGGCGCGAGGAGGAGAATGCGGGAGAGGACGGACGAGCGGCGCACGATTGATGGATTGATGAACCGAAACTTTGATGAAGTGTTGAACTTCATTGAAATTTTCGGTTCGCGCACCCTAGCCGCGATCGCGCGCGGGTCAAGCACGGTCCTCGGTTCGTCACATGCGCGACCGCTGACGCGTACCGAGCCATGACGGTCGACACGCGACGGTCGCCGCGCGGCACTCGGCACGCTCGAGCGAGCAATGACCTGGGGCCCGGGCTCCGAAGGCCCTCGTGTGTACGACCGTGGACAGCGGAACGAAGTGGCCGCGGAGCGCGCCCTGCAGGACGTTTACCGAGGACACGACCTCCCGGAGCGCGCCCTGCAGGATCGTTACCGAGGAAGCGACCTCCCCAAAGGGGCCACTGGCTCCGCGCCGATGGCCCGGCTCGCGCGAAGCCTCGCCGGCCTGAACGGCCGGCGAAGCTCGCGATCACTTCGGACCGCCGACCTCTTTGAGGCAAGCCGCGGAGCAGCCGTCGCCGTTGACGCGATTGCCATCGTCGCACTGCTCACCGGCGGCGGCCTGGACGATCCCGTCACCGCAGCGCGGGCCGAGCACGCACTCCGTGGTGCACGAGTTGTAGGCGCCGTTGCTCGTGTTTGCCGGGCCGTTGTCGCAATGCTCGAACGGGAAGTCGACGACGCCGTCACCACACGAACGGGGCCGCTTGCACGAAGGCGCGCAGTCCGTCGCGGTCGGGTGCTTGACGTAGTCGGTGAGGTTGAAGCCGTTGTCACACTGCTCGCCGTCACCGCCCTGGACGACGCCGTCACCGCAGCGCGGTCCGGGCTTGCAGTCGGGGTTGCACATGCCGTACGCGCCCGTGTTCATCGCCGTGCCGTTGTCGCACTGCTCGCCGAACGCCCCCTGGATGATGCCGTCACCGCAGTACGTCGGTTTCTTGCAGCCCGGCGCGCACGCAGTCGAGCTCGCCGACGGTGCCCACGAGGTGAGGTTCGTGCCGTCGTCGCACATCTCCGGCGGGTTCGTCGTGACCTTGTCACCGCAATACGGACCGAGCTTGCAGTCGAGCCGGCACGAGCCGTACGCGCCGGAGTTCGTGTTCGCATTGCCCTCGTCGCACTGCTCCTCGCGCGTCTTGATGCCGTCGCCGCAGACGTTCGAGCAGACCGAGCGCTTCTTCACGAAGCCGCGCAGCGTGAGCTTGAAGTTGGAGTCCTCCGTGTGGCGTTCCGCGTGGAAGAGCGCGATCTCGTAGACGTGCCCGTTCGTCAGGCCGAGAGAAGCGGCCTTGGCAGGATTGAGGATGAACGAGCCCGCCTGCTCGCCGTGAAGCCCGCCAAGATCGAGCGCCAGCCTGCCGTTGACGAAGACCCAGACGTCGTCGTCGCCGCTGAACGCTAGCTCGGGAGACTTCGTGTTGTCGTAGGTGAACCAGAACCGGAGCTCGGTGGTGAAGGCGAAGTTGTGGGAGCCGCCGGACCCCGTTCCTTCGTTCCCCCAGCCCTTTCCGTCGAGCGGGAAGAATCCGCTACGCGTCTTGTACGGCTCGTCGGTCTTGCTGCTGAAGACGTACGAGTAGTCGCCCGCCGTGCCCGTGCGGGTCAGGCGGAGCATCGTGTCGTCGACGCGGCGGGCGCGCCCACCGTCGGTGTACCACTCCGCGAAGGACGCAGCGCTCGTGAGCTGCTTGCTCCGGTCGGGGGCGTTCGCGGCCGCACCGCAACGCCCGTTCTGATCGGTGCCCGTCTCAGGGTTGTTCCCGGTGCCGTCGTAGCGAAAGACCGGGCGACGATTCGTGAGGGTGGACTCGACGAGGTTCGTCGTCACCACGTTGCACGCGTAGAACTCGAAGTCCGGGTGGCCATCCGGCCCGTTCGCCGCGACCGGGAACCTGAAGTCGCGCAGGACGACCGGAACGTCGATGAACGCCGGGTCGCTCGCGACGACCGCGGTGCAGTCATAGCCCGGCTCCTTCTTGCACGTGCTCGAGCAGCCGTCGCCGTTACGGGTGTTGCCGTCGTCGCACTCCTCGTCGATGTTTCCGTCGCCGTCAGCGTCGAAGTCGAAGAGCAAGCCGTCGCCGCAGCGCGAGGCGCACTTCCCGTTCGGGCAGCTCGGCTCCCACTCGCAGTCGGGAGAGCAGCCGTCGAGGGCCTTCTTGTTGCCGTCGTCGCACTGCTCGGTGCCTTCACGGACGCCGTCACCGCACGTCGTCTTCTCGCACGCCTGGCCCGGCGTGGGGCACTTCCAGTGCGTGATCGTCGTCTTTCCGGGCGTGGTCGTTGTTGGAGCGACGGTCGCCGTCGTCGTCTCGAGCTTGCAGGTGGAGCTGCAGCCGTCCCCGTTCGCGGTGTTCTTGTCGTCGCACTCCTCCGCTCCGGCGACGAGACCGTCGCCGCACGCAGCCGCGTTGCACGAGACGCCGGGCACCGGACAGACCCATCCGGCCTCGCGTGCGCACGTCGCCGAGCAGCCGTCACCGCCGACCTTGTTGCCGTCGTCACACTGCTCGCTGCCGGTGACGAAGCCGTCACCGCACACCATCGTCGTCACGCAAAGAGCACCGGGTGTCGGGCAGGCGAAGTTCGCCTCGATCGCCGAACAGTCGAGCGCGCAGCCGTCGCCGGGGTTCTGGTTGCCGTCGTCGCACGCCTCACCGGGGTCGATCAGACCGTCACCGCAGACCGCCGGCTTCGGCGGCGCGACACAACCAGCGTCCCCGTTCGCGAGACCGGCGTCCACGAGCGCATCGCAGTCGCGAACGTCGACGCACGCGCTGCCGAACGCACACGCCCAGTACGGCGCTTCGATCTGACACTTCGACGAACAGCCGTCGCCATCCTTCGTGTTGTTGTCGTCGCAGCTCTCGCCAAGGCCGGGCTTGCCATCTCCGCAGACGGCCGCCTCGGAGCAGAGGCCGGGGTTCGCATCGCAGTCGATGCCGCCGTCACCAACTCCCCCCTCTTCTTCACCGCCATCCTCCCCCGGCCCGAACGATCCGGGCGGCTCCGTGAGCCCGCCTTCGTCGCCGTCTCGTGTGAATGTCGATCCGTCCTCCGCCCCCGAGCACGCAACCGCCACGATCATCGAACCGAGAACCGCACCGAGCAGAACCTTACGCATACTTCGAGCTCCCTCTCTCCCAAGCTCGACCATAGCGACTTTCGCTGTCCAGTGCCGCTCGAGCTTGAGGGCCCGGGCTCGATTTCCCCTCACACGGGCACGGAGACCGCGCGCGCTTCGACCGCCACGCGGACGTCACCGTCCGCCCTCGAGCGACACGGCGCTCGAAGGGTCGCCGGCTTTCTCGCGGATCAGTGCTGGTGGCCGTTGTTCGTCACGAGCTGGGCGACCATGTGGCGAGGACCGTGGCGGACGAGCGAGATCGCGACCAGCAGGCCGAGAATGGCGAGGGCGACGGTCTCGATCATCGTCGCGGGCTCGTGCACCGCGATGTGAAGCATCTCGGGTCGCTCCTGCGAGAGCGCCAGGTTCGCCACCCAGCCGATCGCCGTCGGGACGATGAGCATCGCCGCCGCGAAGAGCGCAACGACCCGCCTTCCGTGCAGGCCCCGCAGCACGCCGAACGTCATCAGGTTCGTCGCCGGCCCGGTCAGCAGGAACGCGATCGCTGCCCCCGGCGACACCCCCTTGTGGAGGAGCACCGCCACGAGCGGCGTCGCTCCCGATGCGCAGACGTAGATCGGCACGCCGAGGGCAGCGAACACGGGCACGTCGATCCACGACGACACGCGCGCGACTGATTCCCCGTCGAGCAGCGGCTCGGCGAACGCCGCCACCGCGAGGCCGATCAAGATCCACGGCGTCGTGTGATCGACCGTGTCTCCGAGACCGTAGCGAAGGCCCGACCAGAGTCGCGTCCGCCACGGCGGAAGCGGCGTGATGGCAGGGACCGGAGCTGATGCCTCGACGACGCCCGGGCGACGCGCGAGCCGGGTCACGCCGTAGCCGATCACGACCGCCGTGACGACGGCGGCGAGAACGCGCACGAGCGTGAACGTCCCGCCGAGGAGCGACCACGATACGAGGAACGTCGCCAGCCCGAGCTCCGGCGCCGCGACGAGGAGCGTGAGCGCCGCCGCACGAGGCGCGCCGCGCGCGAGCATCGAGCGATAGAGCGGGAGCACTCCGCACGAGCAGACCGGCAACAGCGGGCCGACGAGCAGCCCGCGCAGCGAGTGCGAGAGGCTCCCGCCCCTCGAGAGCCATGTGACGACGCTCTGCGGAAGGAAGGCGTGGACCAGCCCCGACGCGAGGTACGCGACGAGGAGGGCCGGCGCGCTCTCGCGCGCAAGCGTCACGAAGGTCGGTCCCATCGCGATCTCGTGCGAGATCCGCTGCGCCGTCGGATGGCTCGTCGACACGAAGAAGAGGAGCGCCATCCCCGCGAAGGCGCCGAGCGCCGGAGCGAGCTGGAGCCCGCGATCGTGATGAGGATCGGGCTCGATGCCCGACGCCCCGTGGGCGGCCCGAGCGCCCGCCGCGTCTTCGGGGTGGTCGTGCTCGGCCGCCGTGACGTGCACCTCGGCGCTCGGCAGCCGGCGGTCCTCGGACGCGTGATGGTGATGATGGGTCCAGGCGACCGAAGGCGGCGCGTGATGGATGATGACGTGGAGGAGGGAGCCGGCGACGACGGCCTGCACGAACGAGAACAACGACGCCCCGGTCCCGTGCGCGAGCTCGTCGCCGAACCGGGAGCCGAGCACCGTCGCGACCGCCACGATCGAGAGCGCAACGATCGCCGTCTTGATGCCGCCACGCTGCGCGCGGACGAGCCACCAGATCGCGAGCCCCTCGGGAATGCGATGGAGCACCACCGCGAGGGCGAGCAGCTCGGAAGCGCCGTGGCCGTGATCATGACCGTGACCGTGACCGTCGTCGTTCCCCGCGAAGGCCGAGCCATCGAGGAACGCGTGGATCGCGATCCCGAGGAGCGCGAGCGCCATCGCCGGTCGATGCTTCGCCCGGTCGCCGCCGCGAACGTCATCGTGGTGCGCGTGGTCCTTGCGCTCGAGCAGCATCGGACCGAACAGGCCGGCCGCCGCGCCGACGAACGCCCACGCTCCGGACGAGAGGATCGCCTGCGGCAGGATGTGGATCACCGCGATGCCGCTGATCGTGACGATGACGAAGCCGTCCACGAGCGCGTACACCCACGAGCGTGCTCCCGCGAGGGTGATGATGCCTGGGCCGAGCGCCAGCGCGACGATGCTGAGGACGAGGAGCGACATGCGCGCAAACGGCGGGGACGAGAACCGGTGCACCGTACTCGCCCGACGAGCCGGCTGGCAACGCGCCGATGCATGGCATACGCTGCATTCGTGCGCCGCGCCGTCGATCGCCTCACTCTCGTGGCTGTGCTCATTGGCCTCTCCTCGAGTCTCGTCGGGCTCGTCGCGTGTGGCGAGTCGCAACCGCCGCCGAAGACGCCCCAGAAGGAAGAAGGCGTTCCCGCCAACTCGCTCTCGGACGCGCGGCTCCACGGCGAAGAGGACGACGACGCGGCGTCGCGAGAGGCGAAGGCCGATCCGACTCAGCCCTACACGACCAAGGTAGGCGAGGCGCCGCCGCCCGAGTCGAACGGCGACGCAAGCACGAAGGGCTCGAAGCCCGGTGGCGCGAAGGACAGCGGCGGCAAGGGCGCCGTGTCGAAGTCCGAGTGCAACCACGTGATGGACAAGTACCTCGAGCTCGAGATCGCGAAGAACCCGCAGCTCCAGGGCGTGCCGCCCGAGGTCATCGAGCAGGCGAAGCAGATGGCGCGCCAGCAGCACGGCGAAGCTCCCTGCACCGCGACGCGTGCACAATACACGTGCGCGATGGCAGCGACCTCGACGTCGGCCTGGCAGCGCTGCATGAAGTAGCTGAGCTCGAGGCGCGCACCGAAAGCCGGGGTCCCAAGCTCTGCAGGAAGGTCCGAGAACCGATCTGCCTGGGCCATCCGTCAAAACAGACTGGCGTCCACCTTGACAGATCGTCCGCTAAAGCGGATGCTACGTAAAAGCCGGACAGCCAACCCCGGAGGCCCGACATGCCCAAGAGCAACGCCGCCAACGTCATCGACCTCGAAGCCTTCCGCCAGCGCAAGATGGTGCGCGACGAGCGCACGGTCGAGGCGATGATGCCCATGGCAAGCGGTGCGCCCCCGCAGGCGCTCGTCGTTCCGGTCTGGTTCTGTTGGGTCCCGATGTGGACGCCCATCGTCGGATGAAGCTCGAGCTGGGCTCGTGAAATCCGTTCGAGAGAGCAGCACCAAGAAGAAGAAGGACGCGTCGGGAGACGAGCGCGCCGGCGCGCCGGTGAACGGCAAGCCCGAGGCGAAGGAGGAGTGGGCGTACCCGCCGGCCGCGACCGAGGGCTCCGACCTCGCGCCGATCGTGGGGGCGAACCTACGGCGCCTGCGAATGCGGCGCGGTCTGTCGCTCGAGAAGCTGTCGCAGCGGTCGGGCGTCAGCCGGGCAATGCTCGGTCAGATCGAGCTCGGCCAGAGCGCTCCCACGATCAACGTCCTCTGGAAGATCGCGCGAGCGCTCGACGTCACCTTCGCGACGCTGATCCAGGCGCGTGAAGCGGGAGGCACGACCGTCCTCCGGAAGGAGAACGCGAAGGTCCTGACGAGCCACGGCGGGACCTTCAGCTCACGCGCGCTCTTCCCGTTCGACGGGCCTCGCCGCGCCGAGTTCTACGAGCTGCGCCTCGCGGCCAAGGCCACGGAGGCCGCCGATGCGCACGCGCCCGGCACGGTCGAGAACCTCGTCGTCGTCGAGGGGCAGCTCGAGATCGTCGTCGATCGACCGGGCGGCCACACCGAGTCGCACCGGCTCGAGACCGGCGATGCCATCGTCTTCGAGGCGGACGTGCCACACTCCTACGTCAACGTCGGCGGCAAGGAGTGCATCATGTATCTCGTGATGACGTACGCCGAGGAGCCCGAGTAGCCGCAGCAGCCGGCCACGCTTCGGCGCGGTCCTCCTCGCGGAGCCCCCCCGGCGCGCTCAGGCCGCTACGCCGAGCCGCGTGAGCAGCGCGGCGACGTCGGGGTCGCGACCGAGGAACGAGCGATAGAGGACCGCGGGATCCTCGGTGTCGCCGCGCGAGAGGATCGTCTGCTTGAAGGCGTCGCCGACCGCGCGACTCAGGATGCCCGCCTCGCGGAAGCGCCCGAAGGCGTCCGCCTCCAGCACCTCGGACCACTGGTACGAGTAGTAGCCCGCCGCGTAGCCGTACGCCGAGCCGAAGAGATGCGAGAACGAGGCGAGCATCGCGTAGTCCGCGGGCAGCGCCGTCGGTGAGAACTTCGCGAAGACGTCGCGAGCGAACGTCATCACGTCACCGTGCGTCGCCTCGTCGAACTCCGTGTGGAGCAGGAGATCGACGGTGGAGAAGCCGACCTGCCGCGTGAGCGCGTTCGCCGCGCGATAGGTCCTCGCGCGGAGCATGCGGTCCTTCACCTCGGCGGGGATCGGCTCGCCGGTGTCGACGTGACGCGCGAAGCGGTCGAGGGCGTCACGCTCCCACGTCCAGTTCTCCATGATCATCGACGGGAGCTCGACGAAGTCGGAGACCACACGCGTCCCTGCCATCGAGCGGATCGGCACCTCGGAGAGGAGGTGATGCATCATGTGCCCGAACTCGTGGAAGAGCGTCTCCACCTCGCGGTGGTTCAGGAGCGCCGGCTGCCCGGGGCCACGCGGAGGCGTGACGTTCGCGACGATGACGGCGATGTTCTCGCGCTCCTCGTTCGTGCCCGGGAGACGATCGATGACGCCGCCCATCCATGCCCCATCACGCTTCGTCTCACGCGGGAAGAGATCGAGGTAGAAGCAGCCGAGACGCTTGCCGGCCTCGTCGTGGACGCTCCACGCGGTCGCGTCCTCGTGCCACGTCGGCGCGCTCGGGTCGCGTTCGATCGTGACGCCGTAGAGGCTCGTCGCGACCTCGAACAGACCGGAGAGCAGCCGGTCGAGCGGGTGGTACGGGCGGAGGGTCTCCTCGTCGAACGCGTAGAGCGCGCGCCGCTGCTTCTCCGCCCAATACGCGATGTCCCACGGCTCGAGCGGCTCCGCCTGCCCGTTCGCGCCCGCGAAGGCCGCGAGCTCCTCGTTCTCCCGCCCGAACGCGGCCTCGAGCTTGCCCTTGAGCATCGTCACGAAGTCGAGGGCCGTCTTGCCCGTCTTCGCCATCCGATCGTCGGTCACGAGATCGGCGAAATGAGCGAAGCCGAGGAGCTTCGCCTTCTCCTTCCGCAGCGCGAGCACCTCGCGGATGATCGGGCGGTTGTCCCACTGGCCGCTCGACGCGCGCGTGATGTTCGCGCGGTACATCGTCTCGCGGAGCGCCCGATCGTCGGCGAAGCTCATGACCGGGCCGTACGAAGGTGCCTGGAGCGTGAGCCGGAAGCCCGTCTTGCCCTTCTCCTCCGCGCTCTTCTTCGCGGCCGCGATCGCGCCCTCGGGGAGGCCCGCGAGCCGGGCGCTGTCCTCGACGATGAGCTCGAACGCAGCGGTCGCATCGACGACGTTCTGCGCGAACCTGAGCGTGAGCTCGGAGAGCGCGACGTCGATCTCCGCGAGGCGGGCCTTCCCCTTCTCGTCGAGCTCGGCGCCGTTCCGGCGAAAGTCTGCCAGCGTCTTCTTCAGGAAGCGCGCGCGAGCCGGATCGAGGCTCTTCGCGGCATCCGTCTGGGAGAGCTCGCGGAGCGCCCGGTAGAGCGGCTCGGAGAGCATGATCTTGCTCGCGAACGCGCTCACCTTCGGCAGGATCTGGCTGTAGGCCGCGCGCATCTCCGGCGTTCCGTCGATGGCCTCGAGATGGCTGGCGACGTTCATCGCGAAGTCGAGCTCGCTCGTCGCGAGGTCGAGCGCGCCGAGCGAGGCCTCATACGTGCGCGGCGCCGAACCGATCGCGTCGAGCCTGGCCTGCGATTGTGCGATGAGCGCATCGATGGCGGACTCGACGTGCTCGGCACGGACCTGGTGAAACGGAACGGGAACGGAGATGGTCGACAGCGGATTGTTCACGGTCATCGTCGGGCCCACGCGCGGAAAAGTGCGGAGTGAAGGAGAGAACGAGAGCGAGCGGATGGATGCGTGAGTCTACCGCAGTCGCGCGGCCTAAGTATGGAGCCGAGCCGTCGCGCTTGTGCCTTTGCGCAGGACGGCTACCCTACTCATCGTTTCGGCGTGCAAGTGCAGTACCGAAAGGCAGGAGAACGAGTGGTACGACGTCTTGACTGGGGGAAGTCTTGAATTTCCGACGCGGCCGGGCAGCCGCGGAGCGGACCAGCGAGCGGCGTCGCCGCGAGGACGAGGCCCCTCGTCTGATTGCAGTTGCGCCTGACCTCGAGTCGCTCCGCCTGGAGGTGAGCGAGCGCCGGGGTGACCTCGGGATCGCGGACGCCTCGCACATCCGGCGCGTGGTCGTCGAGCACGCCCCCGCGCTTTTCCTGATCCCGTGCGGCGAGAGCTCGTGCCGCGACGGCGGCCACGACATCACCCGCGCCGTCCTCCGCGGCCTCGAGCAGAAGGCGACGAAGTACGAGGGGGACGATCCGTGCAACGGACAGACGGGGACCGCCCCCTGCTCCCGCACGCTCGTGTTCACCGCGTACGCGACGTACAAAAGCTGACCGCTTAGAGAGCGCGAGGGGCGCTGCTCGACATGGGCCGGCTGCGCGGGGGCGCGGCCGGCTCTCGCTCGACTTGCGTCTCGCGCGAGCGCCGGGGAAAGAACAGGGCTTCTCAAGCTCCCGCTCGATGATTATGACGCGGACCGGAGAAGCCAGATGGGTACGCATGCCTTTCAGGCCGAGGTCGGCCGAGTTCTGTCCCTCGTCATCAACTCGCTCTACTCGAACAAGGAGATCTTCCTTCGAGAGCTCGTGTCGAACGCGTCCGACGCGCTCGACAAGCTGCGCTTCCGGTCGCTGACCGAGCCGGCGCTCCTCGAGGGCGAGCCCGAGCTCGTCATCCGCCTGCGGGTCGAGCCCGAGGCCAGGGTGCTCGTGATCGAGGACACCGGCATCGGCATGACGGAGGCCGAGCTCGTCGAGAACCTCGGCACCGTGGCGAAGTCCGGGTCCGCCGCGTTCATCGAGAAGCTCGAGGCGGGCGCGAAGAAGGACGTCTCGATCATCGGTCAGTTCGGCGTCGGCTTTTACAGCGCCTACCTGGTGGCCGACCGCGTCGAGGTCGTCTCGCGCGCCGCCGGCACCGACAAGGCCTGGAAGTGGACGTCGACCGGACGCGACACGTTCGAGGTCGAGCCCGCCGAGCGCGCCGCCCGCGGCACCGAGCTTCGTCTCTTCCTCAAGGAGGAGCACGCCGAGATGCTCGAGCCCTGGCGCCTGCGCGATCTCGTCCGCCGCTACTCCGACTACGTCGCCTACCCGATCGAGCTCGAGACGCGCGACGCGGAGAAGCCCGAGGAGCCGCCGCAGCGCGAGACGATCAACCGTGGGCGCGCGCTCTGGCAGCGCCCGAAGAACGAGATCACCGACGAGCAATACGAGGAGCTCTACAAGCACCTCACCCACGACTGGGAGCCGCCCGTCGCACGGACGCACTTCCGCGTCGAGGGCACGCAGGAGTTCGTCGGCCTCTTCTGGGTGCCGAAGAACCCGCCGTTCGACCTCGACGATCCCCGCAAGCAGCGCGGCGTCCGCCTCTTCGTGAAGCGCGTCCTCGTGATGGAGGACTGCGAAGCGATCCTCCCGCAGTGGCTCCGCTTCGTGCGCGGCCTCGTCGACTCCGACGATCTCCCGCTCAACGTCTCGCGCGAGCTCCTCCAGGAGTCGACGACGCTCAAGACGATCAAGAAGCAGGTCACCAAGCGCGCGCTCGACCTGCTCGACGAGATCGCGAAGGACAAGGCCGAGGACTACAAGGCCGTCTGGGCATCGTTCGGCCGCATCCTCAAGGAAGGCCTCGCGGTCGATCCCGAGTGGAAGGAGCGCATCGCGACGCTCACGCGGTGGTCCTCCACCTACGTCCCCGAGGGCGGCTCCGCCGACGATCTCGTCTCGCTCGACGACTACATCGCGCGGATGAAGGAAGGCCAGGACGCGATCTACTACGTGACCGGCGAGTCCCGCGAAGCGCTCTCCGGCTCCCCTCACCTCGAGGTGCTGCGCGCGCGCGGCTTCGAGGTCCTCCTCATGACCGACGCCGTCGACACGTGGGCCGCCGAAGGCCTCGGCGAGCACGCCGGCAAGAAGCTCGTCAACGCGATGCGCGCCGAGGTGAAGCTCCCCGACGCGGAAGACGAGAAGCAGAAGGAAGCCGGCAAGGAGCTCGAGCCCCTCGTCGCCGCCGCAAAGAAGGTCCTCGAGGGCCGCGTCCGCGAGGTCGCCGTCTCGAGCCGCCTCACCGAGTCGCCCGCCTGCCTCGTCCTCGCAGGCGCCGCGATGCCCGCCCATATCGAAAAGCTCCTCGCCCGCTCGGGCAAGGAGCTCCCGAAGGGCCAGCGCAACCTCGAGCTCAACCCCACGCATCCCGCGGTGAAGGCCCTCGCGGCGCTGGCGGCGAAGGACGCGAACGATCCGAAGCTCGCCGACTGGGTCACGCTCCTCTACGAGCAGTCGCTCATCTCCGAAGGCAGCCAGCTCGAAGATCCGAACGGCTTCGCCCGCCGCATGACCGCGCTCCTCGTCCAGGCCGTGTCCTGACACGCGCGAGCGGGTGACGCCGAGGGGCGCGCCGCGAAGCTCGGGCGTCTCATGTGTGACGGACTGACGGACGGCGCTTCGACTTTGGAACTCGCCCTCGTTCTGTCAGTGCGCCATCGGTACCTCTTGGCGCAGTACAATCTGGGAGCAAGAGAGGCGCGCCTTCACGAGCTGCTCGAGGACTCGCCGCAGTGAACGCGCGGCAAGCAGCGGCTCACGGCGGTGCGCTTGCACATGATCGTCGCGGAGGGGTTCACGGTGGGAGGGACGGTCGTGAGGGAGCTCGTGACCGAGTGGAAGCGGCGCGCGAGAGGCGTTCGCGCTGCTCGTCTGCGCGCCCGGGAGAGCTCGCGGAAGTCGAGTCTTCGAGCGCGGCCTCGTGGACGTCGACAGCGCAAGCAATCCGGCCTCGTGTCAGCGGGCTGCGATGGAGCTCTCGGCTCCATCTCGGTGCTCCCCCCCCGACCTCGTGGTCGGCCGTGATGCGACTGCCTCCGCTGGGGGGGGGGTGAGCATGCGGCTCCGCGCTTCCGAGGTGCCGCCCGTCCCTTCACGAGGAGCTGATGGAGAGGAGAACGTTCAAGCATCTATCGATCCCCGCTCGTCCTTCGCAAATGATTCCGTCGCCGCAGCTCATCCCGCTTCTCCGGCAAACCCCAAGTCGCTCTCGACGAAATATGGCCCCAAGGCCGCACCCTCGTGCGTCATAACGAACGACCAGCTCCAATCTTCGGAGATCAAATATAGATCCCCCACCCACTTTTCGCTCAACTCGCCATAGGTAATGGCTCTCGTCGAGACGACTCGATAGCTAGGTGCCAGGCTCGGCTCCTCGGTTGCGAGGAGAACCACCCCAGGCCGCAAGTGTTCCTCGAACACGTCCGTAGCATCCGCGCCTCGACGGGAGGACACAAGCCCGTAGCTGAGCGCGTGCCAACAGTGGTCCCTCAGCGGTCCTGCCCAGGACTCAAGTTGCGGAGCGAAGCTCGCTCGCCACTGCCGTTGAAGTTCCCAGCGCCGCAATTCCCCTACCCCCACCACTTCGCCGAAGAGGTGCTCAAGGATATCGACCAGATGCATCATGCTCCCCCCCGCAGCGCTCCTGGTACGACGGCAAGTACTCCTTAGGGAACCCCGGAAGCTCACGGCGCGAAGACTTCCAACACGTCGAAGAAGATGTGATGATTTCCTCGCTCTCCGAACGGATGGTAGTGCGGCTTTGCATCGGGACCAACTGCCCTCCTATGCGCGTCGCGCGTGGAGCCCCGTCCTGTGGAGCCCCGTCCTGAGTTGATGTTGAGCCCCGTCCTGTGGAGGCCCGTCCTGAGTTGATGTTGGACGGGAGGCCCGTCCTGGTGGAGGCCCGTCCTGAGTTGATGTTGGACGGAGGTTGTCGCACGGGGCGGCGTGGGCGGGAAGCGAGCGCGGCAGTTACCATCGGCCCGACAGGGGCGCCAATGAACCTGAGCGGGAACGCTGAGACGCGGACGAGCGCCACGACCTCTGATGGGAACAGGTTGGCGTGCGGAACGTCCGCCGATCGTTCGTATGGACGCGGCGCCCTCGCCCGAATCAAGCGCACGTAGAGAGCGGCTCTGGCAGAGAGACAAAGCGGCCGCGAATGCGATAGGTGCCGTGAGGAAAGACAACGTCGCCACTGCCTGTGAGGTAGCGGACGAGCGCGGCCAAGCGTCGTGCACGGAACGCGACGAGAGCGGCGAGCTCGCGGAGTCGTCGCCTCTTGTCGAGGCATGCGAGGTGGGGCCGAAGCTCACGCCGCGGTTCGACCGTCTTGGGCGAATCCGTCGGCTCAGCGCGGAGGACGGCCTTGCGTCCGAGCACACCACGACCGCCTGCTTTTCGCTCTTCGCGTGCGCGCTCTTCCTCGAGGTTCAGGGCCTCTCGGAGCTTCGCCACCCACGCCTCCTCCGACAGCTCCTCGAAGCCGTCGGGCCGCTCGATACGGAGCGTGACTTCGTTGGGCATCTTGCCGTTCGACCGAAAGAACCCCCTCGGCCGCTTCACTGTTTTCGTCGTCCCCGACAGGTGCATCCCGAGAGAGCACGCTCCCGGCCAATCGCTAATCCGGTCGACGAGGTGGTCGGCGACTGGGTTGGCCAGCAGGTAGACGAGCTTGGCGAAGCGATCGGCGGGCTCGACCAAGTAGACCGCGTTCGGTTGCTCGGTGGCCCAGAAGTTCTCCCATCGCCTTCGGAGCGCATTCATCGCCTTGGAGAGCATCTTGTGGAGATGAGCGAGGAACGCTGGAAAGTTTGCGTGGTTATCGCGGACGAGCAGGTGCTGATGATTGCTCATGGCGATGAAGCCGTGGAGCGTGATCTCGTAGCGCTGCGCTGCCTCGCCGAGGCAATAGAGATAGATTTGCTCCGTCATCGGGTCCGGACGGAGCAGGAACTGGCGCTGCGTGCAGCGCCGGCTGATCAAGTACGTGCGACCCGCCACGACCTGGCGCGCGAGCGTCATCGGAACTCCGGCGAACGGTACACGACCGCGTTGGAAGCACGCGCCAAGCCACGAGCTGGCCCCAACGATCTCAACACCTTGTCTCTCGTGACCCGATGGCCCGGGCCAGATCGTGCCGGTCTCGTCCATTCGCCCCCGCCGCCCTTGGCACCGCCCGCAGGACGGGTCTCGCCCCGCCCACGAACTCAGGGTAAGACCTCGCCCTGGCACGTCGTGAACGCCGATGGGCGTGCGTGCTAGGCGGCTGCGCCCGTGAGATCGGACGGGATGACGGGCTCGCCCCCAGCAAGCGCCGCTTCGGCGGCGCGCCGGAGATACTCAGCGGGCTCGATCCCGACGAGCTTCGCGGACTCGATCAGGGAGTAGAAGACGGCGGCGACCTCGGTTCCGCGCTGCGAGCGCGAGCCGTAGTGATTCTTGCGCCCGAGCACGACGCCGCGGATCGCGCGCTCGGCGGCGTTGTTGTCGAGTGGGACATTCGGGTGCTCGAGGAAGAGCGTCGCCCGCGACCAACGCCTCGACATGTAGTCGACCGCCCCGGCCAGCGTACTGCCGGGCGTGCACACCACGTTGAGGCACCACGCCTGAATGCGCGCGAGCACGCAGCGCGATTCTGTCATGCGAAGTTGATGCCGAACGTCGTTACCCTCAGGACCGGGCGGGGCCCGATCTTCGATGGCGTAGAGTTCTCGGATGAGCCCGAGGATTTGCTCCGTCTCCTTTGGAAACGCCGATTCGCAATCGACGAACTTCCTCCGGATGTGCGCCCAGCATTGCGCGATGCGCAGGTCCTTCATCCGCTTCTCGAGCGCGTCGTAGACGCCATACCCGTCGGTGACCGCGATGCCTTTGAAGCCTCCGAGGAGCGACTTGCCCGCGTCGAGCCCGCGCGTGTCGTGGATCTCGTAGTACGCCCCCTTCGGGCTCGCGACCGTCCACGCATGCCACTTCGCGCTCGAGGCGTTCTTGCCGAGCAGCGGCCACGGCGTCTCATCCACGTGGATCACCGGCTCATCGAGGAGCTCGGCACCAAGGCGGTCGTACGCAGGCCAGAGCACCCGCGCGAGGGCTTCGATCTGATCGTAGAGCGTCTGCGAGCCGACGATCAGACCTTCGCGCTGCATGATGCGGACTTGCCGCTCGAGCGGAAGGTGGTCAGCGTACTTCGAGATGGCGACGGTGATCGCGAACGCGAGGCTATAGCGCCCGCCGGGAACGAGGCGCGGAGGGAGGGGCGCGGTCTCGATGCACTCGCCGCAGCGGCAGCGGTACTTCTTCCGGACGTGCTTCTTGATCACGAACTCGCGCGCGATGACGTCGATCTCTTCGCTCTCCTCGCCCTGACCGGCCATCTCCGCGAGCGCGCCGTTACACAAGACGCAGACGCGGTCTGCCTCGGGGATGTCGTGAGGCTCTTCGACGACGCGCAGCTGCTTCTGCTCACGCGGTCCGTGTCCCGTCCTTGGCTTGCGCTCCTTCGACGGCGCCGTCGGCTCACCTGCGCGGCGTTCGGAGCTCTGTCCGAAGAGCATCCGATTCTTCTTCTCGAGCTGCGCCTGAAGGCCTTCGAGCTCCACTTGAAGCGCGATGCGGTCTTTGCCTTGAGCTGCAAGCAGCGCCTTCGTGAGCTCCATCACGCGAGCGAGCAGTCGGCGATTCTCCGCTTCGAGGAGGACGACCGCCTGACGGAGGACCTCGGGATCTTTCTCGCGCTCGAGGTCGATGCCCACGACGACGATATGCTCGACGCGGACCGCCGCCGCAAGGCACCGCGACGACGGAGATCCGATCGAGACGCGCGTCGCAGTCAGGTGAACGTGACGCGTCGCTCGTCCGGCGTCCACGCTGGCGGGCTCAGCGCCACCCGACCGACGAACTCGCTCCCCTCGAGGAAGAGCGCAAGCTCGCTCGTCGTCCACTCGAGAACGGCGCCGCGCTTCTTCTCCCACGGCGCAGCGAAACGCCCTTTCGAGAGCCGCTTCGCGAGAACGCAGAGTCCGGTACCGTCCCAGAAGAGCACCTTCGCCCTTCGCCGATCGCGGCCCACGAACACATAGACCGCGCCCTCCAAGACATCGCGACCGAGGTGCTCACGGACGATCGCTGCGAGCGTGTCGAAGCTCTTTCGCATGTCGACGACCTCGCCGTACGCGAACACCGGCACGCGTCGACCGAGACCGATCACCCGAGCCTCGCAAGAACGACGCAGAGCGCGTCGACGTCGAGCCCTTCGACGCGGAGTCCGTGCGGCGTCGTGACAACGATTCTCGACGCAGCCTCCGGAGTTCGACTGGGCGCAATCACGCGGACGGGCACCATGGCGGTGCAGCTGCCGGGCTTTGTCCGCAACCACCGATGAACGCTCGTCACGGAGATACCGAGCTCGCTCGCGATGACTGTCGCCGTTGCTCCTTCCCTGGACCGCGCCGCAGCGTAGCTCGCGCACCGCGCGCGGAGGTGTTCGCTCAGCTTTCGCCCGCGCGCACAGCCGTGTCGGCCGACCTCACGTCGCAGCTTCTCGCCCTCGTCGTCTCGCATTCCCATGCGCGCGAGCCGACCAACGTCGCGGCTTCAGGTCACGACGTGGCAGGGCGAGGACGTACAACTCAGGACGGGTCTCGCCGCGCGCGCCCCCGCCGCCCTTGGCACCGCGTCGACGAGCGAATGGGGCTCGCCCACGAACTCAGGACGGGTCTCGCCCACCACCACAGCTGCAGATCCCCGCACATTTCGGCGACGCCACCGAGCGAAGCGATCACCCCGACGCAGCCGGCCAGCCCTAGCTGGCGCGCGAGCCTGACGCTCAGGGAAGGGACATTCCGAGCACGAAGAACACGAACGCGCCGACGACGAAGTGCGAAAGCACGGGGCCGATCAGATGGCGCCGGCGCGAGAAGAGCCATCCCCAGAAGATGCCGGGAACAAAGGTGAACGCCGCGAACACGAACGACATGTGCAGGTGGTTCACCGAGAACATGAGCGCGCAGACGAGGAGCGTCACCAGGCGCTTCCTCGGCCCCACGAGGAACTCCTCGAGGCTCGCCTGCAACGCGGAGCGCACGATGAGCTCCTGCACGGCGGAGGAGACGAGATAGATGGCGAGGAGCTTGACCACGGCGGGCTCGACGAGGTGCTCTCGCCAATCGGTCCGCTCGAACAGCGGAAGGTCACGCCACGGCGCGTGGACCTTCATCGCGATCCACTTGAGCCCTACGATGACCGCGCAGAACGGCCCCGTGAGCACGACCGACTCGAGGAGCGACGAGGCCAGGTTGCGGAGCCCGAGGCCGAACGCGGACATCGGATAGCCCGCGCTCCGGATGAAGCGCCAGGCCCCCAGGCCGAACGCGGCGATGATCGGCAGGCTCACGTACGTCGTGCTGGTCGAACCGAGATCGAGGCCCGGCAGCGCGGCGAGCAGCAGGGCGTAGCCGCATAGCAGGGTGATGATCTTCACGATGAGCATGCCCATCGACGCGCGACGCTGGGCATGCTCGAGCTCCTCCTCGCTCGACACGCGGAGGCGCGACGCCATCTGCGTCCCCAGCCGCTTCACCACGAGCGCGCTGCTGGCGATGGCATCGAACGGAAGGACGAGGACGTTCGAGGGCTCCATCGCCCGGACCGTCGCCGATCGCGCTTGCCGATCGAAGAACGCGATCTCGCCGACGGGCTCGCCTGCAGACACCTCGTGGATGCGGTGCTCCGCGATCGCGCCGCGCACACGCTTGACGATCTCGAGCCGCCCCGAGAGGAGGATGCACAGATCGGCGGGCATCTCCCCCTCCGAGAAGAGCACCTGTCCCGGAAGGAGGGTGCGTGTGGACGCGGCATTTTCGAGCGCCCCACGCACGGGTGGCGAGAGGCCTTCGAAGAGAGAGATATCCGGCAACTGCATCGCGATCGAGGCGAAGAGCCTACCAGCAACGAGGCCGTCAGGGTCCCTCGACACCGGACGAACGCAGCACCACCTTCGAGCTCGGCAGTATCTGGAGGTCGCGGCCGATGCTCACGTCACTCCCTCCACGCGTTCCATGCGTTGCATGCGATCTGCGACTCAACGCGGAGTGCGGGGCCTCTCCCGTGTCGGGAGCAACGCTCGTGCGGGGCTCGGCATGGCCGAACGCTCACTCGCTCAGTGCTCCTCCCTCCGCAGGTGGATCTACCATCGTGAGTCCGCTCGACGCGTCGTGAAACTCTGAGTGGCTGCTATCGAGAATACTCGATAAAAGGCGCACCCTCGCTCCGTGCGCCCATGGATCGTCGGACAGCAAGCTCGAGACACGAGGTAAATCTTCCTCGCTCGGACGCGACCGTCGTGTGGCCTCCGACCAGGAGGCTGACAACGGCGATTCCAAGCGCGACGACCCGTGACCGGACGAGCAAGCAGTAGGTCAGTGTTCGTGGCTCGAGCCGCTTCACCCACTCGGCGATGCGCCTTCGGAACGGAGCGTCGCCCCCGGTCTGCTCCTCGCAATCCACGAGGAAATGCAGGCCGTCTTGGCAGCCGAACACGTCGTCGCCCCCCCCTCTCGAGGAAGTCGACGTAGCTCGCGTCCGAGTGGCCTCTGTACTTGAAGACCATCACCGTCGGAGCGGCGAGCCATATTCGTAGCTACCGCGCGCGGCGAAGTGCTCGAAGACCCTATACGTCAAAGTCGTCGGAAGCGTCCCCATCGGGACAAGTGTCCATCCTTCCTCCGGTCGCGTCAACGATGGCCGAGACGCGCACGACTCGAGTGCGCGCACATCTCGCACAAGAATGAGCGCATTTCCTCGAAGCAGCGATGGCGCAGGCTAGATTGCGAACTAGGTTCCGCAGAGACCGCGAGGGTTGCTCATGTCCAAACCGTGTCGGTTCGTTCTCTCGCTCGTCGGAGTCGTCTCGCTCGTTACGCTCGCCGTCCCGACGACGGCGGAGGCGCACCCCCATACTCACGATCATGATCGCAGTCGCGATCGTGACCGCGTCGAGGTCGACCGATTCGACTTCCCCGTCACGCTCTCGGACGGGCATCGCTATGCGGTCGCCGGTTGGCTCTATCACGTCGGACCGATCCAACGACATCGCGTCCTCCAAGTTGCCGTGCATGGCATCACCTACGACCACAAATACTGGGATATCGGCACGCTCAACGGCACGGACTACTCGTATGCGAGATGGATGGCGCGCGAGGGACACGCAGTCCTCGCGATCGATCAGATCGGCTCCGGAGCAAGCGGCCGGCCTGACGGAGACTTCCTCTCGCTCGACGAGACGGCGTCGGCGCTCCATCAGGTACTCGTCAATCTACGCGGAAAGCACAACCCGATTGGGCGCGGATTCCAGAGCATCGCGCTGGTCGGGCATTCGAATGGCTCGCTCACGTCGATCTACGAGGCGGGCACGTATCACGATGCCGATGCAGTCGTCAGCACGGCCTGGCAACACGCTCCCCACCCGCTGCCGTTCGATCCGGCGGCGGTCCTCTCCCAGCTGACGACGCCGTATCTCCCTGCGCGCTCGTTCCCCGAGCCGTTCCTTGCAGCGACCTTCTATCACCTGCCGTCGATCGATCCCGCCATGGTCCATCACGACTTCGTGAACCTGCAGGCGGATCAGTCGCGCGGGCAGTTCCTCGACGCGCTCGGCACCGGGCTGAACCCGAGCCTGAGTCGCAGCTCGCAGATCACCGAGCCGGTGCTCGTCCAGTTCGGAGAGTTCGACGGGTTCGCGCCCGCGGCGTTCGGCGGACCGGAGCCCAGCTACTATCCGAACGCACGGCTCACCATTCAGAACATCTCCGCGATCGGTCACAACGTGAACGCGCACCTGAACCGCCTCCAGAGCTGGCGCGCGATTGACCGCTGGCTCGAGCAGAACCTCGGGCGCTGCCGCGACGACTGATCGTGCCCGCGAACGCTCGGACGCCTTCAAACCAGCACGCTACGTCGTACCGCGGCACAGTCCTACCCTCCATATGGTTGCCTCCCCTGGCACTCCCTTCGACTGCGCGTTCGAGCGCGCGGGAGTGTTCCGAGCTTCTGCTCGGCCAGGGGAGGTTTCCGGAATAGCCACCTCCGGAGTTCGCTACGGAAACGAGCACACACAGCCACGTCGGTGAGCCAATCGCAGCCCGGCGAAGCTGAATGTCGGAGCACCGAGGTCGGGACACGACCACCATCCACGCGCCGTAGCCGACGATCACCTCACCGCGTCAGAAGCGTTCGCCACGACGGAGGCAGCTCCGTCGCGAGGTGCATCTTCGCGTCGGGCGAGAGTCGTGCGGCGATCTCCTGGAACTGAGGAATCGCGCTCGCTCCGGCGCTGTACTTCGCGGGGCTCGTGGGGAGATCGAGCTTCGGCCCGCTGCGCCCCAGCGCGGCGCGGGCGACGAGCAGATGAATCCCGTGGACCGGACGGAATCGAAGATCACGCGTGAGCGGGTCGGGACCGGCGGCGTAGCCCGATGCCGCAAGCTCGAACGCCCGCGCGAAGTCGCCGGCCATCAAGAATGCGAGCGCGGCGGGTCGCTCTTTCGGGCCACCGAGAGCCATGAAGGCTTCGGCCACGCCGGCGTACGCGGTCGGTGCGAGCCCGCGCTCCGCGAACAGCTCGTGTGCGACGTCGGAGATCTGCGTCTCGAGGTTCGTGCGCGCGCTACCGGTCTTGCTCGCGAGGAGCTTCTTCGCGCCGCCGGCGAGGATCGTTGCCCGGACGTCGCCGCCGCCGCGCAGCTCCTTTCGCTCGTTCCGCAGGAAGCTCTGTACGAGCGCGAGAAAGGCGGCCGGCTTGGCCGGCGTCACTCCGCCGGAGTCTTCGCCGGTCGCGTCGATCCAGACCTCTCCTGCATGCGGGCCGCGCAGGACGAGCTGGTAGTACTCGTGTGTTCCCGTCGGGACACCGAGCGGGATCGTACCGTCGATCGGAGATGCTCCCTTCGGAAGCTCGACGGCATTGCGCTTGTTCTTCGCGCGAAGCCCCTGCTCTCGTCGCGCCCGCGTGCTGTCGGGATCGGGCGGAAACCACTTCTCCCGTAGTGGGAACTCCTTCCGCGCGCGTGCGATGTCCGACGCGGTCAGCTTGGCCAGGGAACGGATGGTGATCTCGGCGCCGAAGCCCGCTCCGCCGTCGCCGATCTCGCGGACGAACGCGCGATGGCCCGGCGGCAGTGCGAAGCCGAGCTTCTTCTCGATCGCCCGCACTGCCACCTCGGTGAGCGGCGGTCTGGTCTTCCAGCACTCGGGCTCTTCGGGAGCGAGCTCACGCAGGTCGGCGAGGCTCTTCTTGATGGAGTCGATCTCGCGCATCCACCGCAGGGTACTCGATGCGAGCGCTCACGTTCCCGTCTCATGTGAACAGCGTCGACGCCGGGCGAGCGCGAACGAAGGTCCCATAGCTCGAAGCTCGTTTCGCTCCTTTGACGTTCCTTACGACATCAACGCATTACCCGGCCACACTCGAACGTTCAACGGGGCCTCGAGTCACGGCCCTCTCGGGGCAGATGCCGTCGATCGATCCCGCCATGGTCCACTACGACTTCGTGAACCTGCAGGCGGGTCAATCGCGCGGGCAGTTCCTCGACGCGCTCGGCACCGGGCTGAACCCGAGCCTGAGTCGCAGCTCGCAGATCGCCGAGCCGTGCTCGTCCGGTTCGGAGTTGGACGGGCTTGCGCCCGCGGCGTTCGGCGGACCGGAACCCAGCTACTTTCCGAACGCCCGGCTCACCATCCGGAAATCTACTCGATGGTCACAACGTGAACGCGCACCCGAACCGCCTCCAGAGCAGGCGCGCAATCGACCGCTGGCTCGAGGAGTCACGGCTCCGCTCGAAGCGGCGTACGAGAGCCTGCGGTGAATCGTCCCCGAGCGCCTCGCCGCCCGCGGGGCGACCCTTGGGCAGGACGCCCGTCGACGAGATTCTTGGTCACTCGCTTCGCGACCTCCGAGGCCGCGAAGGTGATGACGGAGATCGTGATCGTGTCGAAGACGCGACGGCCGAACGACGGTCGAGCGACGAGGTTCAGACGCTTGCCGAGATCGAGGCGCCTGAGCGCCTCCGACACGCGGTACGAGAGCGAGCGCCGGCGTCGCGCCTTCAGGGCGAGGCTGACCGCGAACAGGCTCGCTCCGAAGTGCGCGCCGATCCCGATCAGTGACAGCGCCGCCGACTTCGCGCGCAGCTTCGCGTGCACGACGACCTCCGCGATGTGATGACGGCGCGCATCGAGCGTGTCGACGACACGCAAGAGGCGTGATCGGATGATCCGTGCCCTGCGCTCCAGGAGCTCCGTCCGCTCGTCGGCCGCGATCTCGTCCGTGGGGGAGCTCATGCGATGTGCTCCTTCAGCTGAGCGACCTCGCTCCTCAGGCGGTGCCTCGTCCTCTCGAGCGGCTTCTTCGAGAGCAGCGAGTACCCCGCGAACGCGGCGGCAACGCCGATGAGTAGGAGCGCGCCAGCGACTGCGAGCGCTGCGAGGACGGTCCCACCGAGCGCGATGACGAGCGCAACGGCAATCAAGCAGAGGACGAGGACGCCAGCGGCGAGCGCGATGCCGAAGACCACGGCCGCCTTCCTCGCCTGCTTGATCTCCTTCTGGATCTCGATTCTCGCGAGCTCGATCTCGATGCGGGCGAGCTCCTTCGCTTCCTCGAGCGCCTCGCGAACGAGATCGGCAGTCGAGGCCTCCTCTAGCGCGAGGCGCTCGGGTTGCGGCTGGACGTTACTCATGATCGTGATCTCCTTGTGCTGGGCGTTCGTCTCCGAATCTTCTCGCCGTCCGCTCGAGGGCGAGCCTCGCGATCCCTTCCTCGACCTCACGTGTCAGCGTGTTGCATCGTCCATACCGGTCGATCCCAGCGGCACGCCCGGCCCCGGACACACGCCCGCGCGTGGCGAACCGCCCGTCTCACGAAACGAGCAGCGGGCTCACGTCGACATGCACGTCCCGCAACGACGTCCCCGAGCCTGAAGCCTGGAGCCTGGAGCCTGGAGGGAGTCTCAGTACCGCTTCTGCCAAATCGCATCGAGAAGCGCCGTTCCTCGATCGCCGAACGTGGTCTCGAGCGACCAGTTGCGATGGAAACGGTACTCGATGTTCGCAAGGTTCTTGTCAGGCGCGGTGATCGGAGGCGTGCCGATGACGTGCGCGTAGCCGATCGACACACGTGGCGAGAGCTGCACGTCGACCTCGGGGCGCGGGTTGTTCGAGCGCGTCGTGTCGATGCGCGCCGTCGCCTGGATCCCGGCGAGGTCGTCGAGCGCCTCGGTGAGCCCCTGGGCCACGAAGCCTCCTCCCAGACCGACGGCGGTCTTCGTCGTCCCGTCGGCCTTCGTCCCCGGCTGCGCCGGCCGCGGATTCGCGCCGTCAGCGGTGCCGAACAGGACGAGTGCGAGGATCTCGCTGTTCGGTCGCGGTGGCTCGGAGCGGAGGTTTACCTTGCCCGTCTTCACCGGACCGACGAAGTCCGCAAAGATCCGCGAGCCATCCGCGGCCGTCCAGGCGGCAGTGGCGACGACGACCGGATTCGGCGGCGACTCTCCCGTGAACGTCACGGTGCCCTTCTCGATCTCGAACTTCTTGCCCTGCACGTCGACCCAGCCGCCGTCGATGCGGATCCGGCCGTCGAGCTTCGACTCGCCTCCTTCAATCGACACCTTCGGATTTCCCGTGAGATGAACCGTGAGCTGGTTTCCACGATCGATCGTGATCCTGCCGAGGCGGACGTCGACGTCGAGACGCGTCGCGTCGCCTTGCAGATCCTCGGCGCCCGTCGGCACGGCCTTCTCCAGCGGAAGCTCCACGAACCTGTTCCGGCCGCGGTAGACGCCGACGCGGATGTTCTCCCTCTGCTCGAGGGACTGCACCCCGCTCTTCATCACCTGGGGCAGCTCGAAGTTCATCTTCGGGACGTCGACGGTGACCGATGTCTCCTTCCCGTCCGGGCTCTGCGACGCCTCGACCTTGATCGCGCCAGACACCTGGCCGAACGGCTGCCCCTGCAGGGCGATCGAGAGCGGGCTCTTCTGCGGAATGCCGATGTTCGCCGTCGCGTGCGCGACGCGCATCCCGTCGAGCTTCGCCTGCGCGTCCGCGTGGAGCTCGCCCTGTGTGCCCTTCGCGTAGACGTCGGTGACGCGAACCGTACCGTCGCGCGTGAGCGCGACCGACGCCCTGACGCCTCGAAGCTCGTCGCCGAGCGCAGCGATCTGCACGATGCCATGGTGGAACTTCACGTCGCCGTCGATCGCCGCGCCCCGCTGGCCCGGGACGATGCGGGCCGTCGCGTTCGCATCGATGCGACCGTCGAGCATCGGGACCGCACTCTGGACGAACGGCTGGATCGCGGCGGCGCGGAACGACTTCGCCTGGAGCTTCGCCTCAAGCGGCTGCTCGGCGTCGAGCTTCGGTGTGACCTCGGCTCCCCACACGAGCCCGTTCGCTAGGGTCGCATCGAGGAAGCCGTCATTCTGCTCGAGTCGCACCTTCGCGGCGAGCTTCCCGCGGCCGGCGTCGAATGAGAGGAAGCCCTTCGTGTACTGCGCCTTGCCCACGGCGAAGCCGTCGAGATCGAGGCGCCCCTCCACGTGCGCGTCCGCGTGCAGGCCCGCGAGCGTGAGCTCGCCGCTGACATTCCCGCGGATCTGGCGCTCCGCGAGCTGGGGAACGGTCTGGAGCGGGAAGGACGCGAGCCGGAGGTGGCCCGATGCGTTCCAGGGCAGCGCGCCGTTCCCGACGACGACGTCGCGGGCTCGCGCCTCCACACGTGCACGGACGTCGAGAAGCGCCTCCCCGCGCGCGCGGACATTTGCAGAGAGGTCGGCGATGCGTCCGTCGTAGTCGACGATGACGTCGGCGTCGGCCCTCGCGTCGGGCGGAAGCGCCGGAGAACGCACGCCGCGCGTACGCGCGACGAGGCGGACGGTCGGCTCGAGGAGCGTGCCCGAAGCGACGAGCTCCGCTTCGATCGCTCCCTGGACGTCGTTCACGCCAAGGATCGAGGGCAGCCGATCGAGCTGGCGCGGAGGGATGACGAGCGTGGCGTTGATCGGCGCGGTCGTAGCGCGGTCGCGCGCGCGTGCGGGCTCGGCGGCGATCTCGGCGTAGGGCAGGATCGTCTTCGCATCCAGCGCGACGACAGCGCCGTGCCGATCGGTCGCTCGGAACGCGACGCTCGTGAGGCCACTCGTGCCGTCGTTGCGCACGTCGAGCCCGAAGTCGAGGTCGGTCGAGCGCCAGCGCGGCGGGCCCGTCACCTCGATGCCGCCGACCTTCTTGGTCGGCCCGGGCGGTCCGGCGACGACGAGCCCGTTCGTGTGTGCGTGCAGCTGGACCTCGGGCGCCGCGTCGGGCGCGTCCCGACTGACGCTCCCCTGCACCGTCAAGAGCCCGCGGACGTCCGCGACCGGGAGCACCTTCGCCGGCAGGAGCGGGGCGGCGCGCTCCATGTCGACCGCACCGTCGAGGTGGACGCGTCCAGCCGCTCTCTTCCATGAACGAGGGTCGTCCACGCGGCCGTCGATGACGAGGCGCTCCGCGTGGACCCGCAGTACTCCAGAGTCTCCAACGTTAGCGCCGATGTCGAGCGCGACCTCGCGATCGTCGATCGATGCGTCAATCACGGCGCCGGCGCGCTTCGCTTCGCGCATCGCGAGATCGCGGAGCTCGGCGTGGACCTTCCCCTTCGCGACGCCGCCACGGAGGGTCGCCTCGCCGCGGACGGCGAGGGTCCCGCTCCGGATCCCGAGCGGTTCGTTCTTTCCCGCGATCCGGGCGGCGAGCGGAACGTCGATCCGAGGCGCGTCGATGCTGGCGCGGACCTCGCGCGCGTCCTTCGACAGCTCGACGCGGATCGGATCGCCGACGCCGCAGACCTCGGCGCCCTCCACGCGCAGGCTCGGGCCATGAATCCGCACGAGGCGAGCGCTCGCCGAGATCTTCTCGTCGGCCGAACGTGCGGCGTCGACGCGCGCGTCACGGATCGTGATCGCCTTCTCGATGGTCTCGACACGCGCACGCGCTCGCGCATCGAGCGAGGCGAGCGGGAGCGTCTCCGTGAGGAGCTGACGAGCATGGACCTCCGCGTCGATGACGGGCCGATCGATCGTCCCTTGAGCTCTGGCCTTCGCCTCGAGCCTGCCGACCGAGAGCTGCTCGTCCTTCACCCTGGTGAGGACGACCGTCACCTCCGCCGAGTCGATCACGTTCTCCGGCAGGAGCATCCGAGCCGAGGCGTCCACCGCGGCGCTGCCGCCGACCCTGGTACCGATCTTCGGCACCCGACGCAGGTCGGGGATCCGCGACCGGACAGCTGCCGTCAGTACCTGCGCGTCGGGCGCGCCTTCTCGCGGCGCGAGGTTCACCGCAACCTCGGTCGGCATCGCCTTGTCGTGGATGCGCGCGCGAACCTGCGCCGCCTTGCCCTCGAACTTCCCTCGCGCCTCGACGCGAGGGATCGCCTGCCGATCGATCGTTCCCGGCAGCGTGTGGAACGAAGCTTCGCCGCGGATCCCGCCGTCGTCGAACACGAGGGCAGCGCGCGCGTCGAGGCCGACGTTCGTCTCGGGCGCGCCCCGGCTGACGGCCGACACGTCGACGTTGCGCGCGGAGACGGATCCGTTGATCTCCGTGCTCGCGCCCGCGACTACGATCGCGCTCGCGTCGAGGCGAGCCTTGCCTAGCAGGAGCTTGGCCTGCGTCTCGACTCGCGGGAGATCTCCGTGCGCCTCCACGTGGAGCGAGATCGGATCGCGGATCGCGATCCCATCGACGATGGAGCTCATCTGCCCGCCGGTCGGATCGTGCGCATCGAAGCGGGCGTCGATCCGCCGATCGTTCATTCGAGCCTCCAGTGTCGCCCGCACGCCGGCGATCCGTCCCTCGAAGACCGCCTGGACGTCCATTCCCTGCCCGTTCGGCGCGGGGATCGCGAGCTTGCCGCCGATCGTGCCCCGCGGATCGGCGCCCCGCGGCAGGGATCGCGTGACGAGGTGCACGCGATCGAGCTCGGCGCGCGTCACGGACGGATCCACGTATGCCCTCGCCTCTAGGCCGGACAGATCGGCGTCGACGAGCGGCGCTCCCGGAGGAGTGCCGTGCACCCAGGCGTGATCGAGCCGCACGACCGGGGCCTCGACGCGGACGCCACGCCCGGGCGGCTCGTTCGGCTTCTTCGGGGTTGGCGGCTTCTTCGCGGCGAACGCGTTCGCGATGCGGAGGTTGCCTGTCCGATCGGCATCGAGGTTCACGTCGACGTTGCCGACCGAGGCCGAGGGGACGTCGATCGCGATCGGTCCCTTGCCGAAGAGCGCCGACCTCGCCGCCTCGAGCGCGCGGATGCGAACGCACACGCCATCGACGTGGATCACCTGCACGCCCTCGGGATCGTACACGCGGGCGCGGACGCCACAGGCGCCACCGAGGCCGAGCGCTGCAATGTGGTCGATTTGGACCGTGCCTGCGAGGTTGGTCTCGAGGATGCCGTTCACCTGCGTCGCGACGAGCCGTCTCGCCGCCGGCAGGTCCAGATGCACGACTGCTGCACACGCGGACGCCGCGACGAACATGACGCTCACGCCCACGACGGAGCCAATCACACCAAGGACCCGTCGTGCGCGGTTGCGCTCGAGCTTCGAAGTCATCAATACGCCTCGCCGATGCCGAGGGAGACTGCGATTGGAATGCCAAGCGGGAACGTCTCGGGGCGGCGCTCGTCCGGCGGGAGGCCGCCGATGACCTGCATCCCGGGGATCCGGTAGCCGATGTCGAGACGGACGGGGCCGACGGGTGTGTCGTAACGTCCGCCCGCACCGCAGGAGAGGTGAGGCCGATTCAGCCGGATGTCCGTCGTCCGTGGCGAAACGTCACTCGCATCACAGAAGGTCGCTGCAGAGAGCGGGCCGGTGATCTTGAAGCGGAACTCCGCAGACGCCTCCCAAAGTGTGAAGCCGCCCGTCGGTGTCCGGCAGTCGATTCCGTTCCCACACGCCGTGCCGAGCCGCTGGATCTCGGCGTCGGGCGAGATGAACGGGACGACGTCGTGCGGGCCGACGCCGCGAAGCGGGTAGCCGCGATTCGACGTCGGACCGCCGGAGAAGAACCCGCGGAAGAATGTGAGCTGGTAGTCGCGCGTCCGCGCCTTGGACAGTTCGAATTCGCTCAGTCGACGGCGGACCTGCTCGCCGTAGTTGCGCGGGAAGAGGAGACCGACGGAGCCGCGAACCGCGAACACGATGCCCTTCGAGACGGAGACGTAGGCGCGGAGATCGGGCTGGACCTTCACGTCGTCGGCCTGGCCGCCGAACGGGCCGCCAGCCACCTGCAACGTGTTCAAGAGGTAGAAGCCCTTCCGCGGGTGAACGCGATTGTCTCGGAAGTCGAGCGACGTGATGAGCTCCGGATACGAGATGAATAGAGTGCCGAGCGTCGGATCGCGTTCACCGACGTACGCGAATGGGTAGGCGACCTGCAGGTTGTGCGAGATCGCGCCGTAGAGGCGCCGGTACGTCCGGTCGACGCCGATGCCGTTGCGCGCCTCCGCGTACCCGATCACCCGCTGGTTCGGAGGAGGATTCGGGTCGAGCATCAGCGCCTGAACGTTGAACTCGGGACGGATGAACGCGTTCGTACGCGCCTCGATGAAGCCGGGCTGCCGGAAGTCGATTCGGAGGCGCTCCTCCGGAAGGAGTCTGTTCGGCGCCTCGATGTTGTTGATGCGGAGCGGATACAGCACGACGCCCGGCTTGAACCTCACGCTGAACGTGCGCAGGCCGCCGAAGAAGTTGCGGTGCTCCCAGCCGAAGATGCCGTGCACGTCGCTCTTCAGCGCGTCGAGCTCGACGCCGCCGCCGGCGCGGATGGTCCGCAGTCGCGACGGCTCGAGCTTGACCTTCACAGGGACGACGCGCTCCAAGGCCCCGCGGGCCGAGCGATCGGGGGACGGCGCGGGCAGGTCGGGCGTGATGTCGACTGACGCGAAGACGCCGAGGTCGAGGAGGGCCTGCTGTGCCGAGTCGAGCTCCGCCTCCGAGTACGTCGCGCCAGGCTCGAGATCGAGCGCGCGACGAACCGGCGCCTCGGGCAGATCTCCAAGGCCCTCGATCGTCACCGGACCGAAGATGCACGGCTCGCCCGGCGTCACCGTCAGGACGACGTCGACCTCGTGCCGGACGATGTCTACGGTCGCGTCGTTCTCGACCTTCGCGTACGCGTAGCCGCGATCGCTGAGCGCGCGACGGACCGCGCCCAGCGCCATCTCGAAGCTCTCCTCCTCGAACGGCGCGCCGACGCTCAGCGTGTCCTCCGCGGAGCGCCGGGCGATGTCGGCGAGGTCCTTCGGAAGGTCCTCGAGCCCTTCGATGCGGACGCTCCGCAGGAGGACCGGCTTACCTTCCTCGACGATGATCTCGACGCGGACATGCCTGTCGTTCTTGACGTGCACGCGTCCGGCGCGGGCGTGCGCTTCGTAGTACCCCTTCGACCGATAGAACGCCTCGACGCGGGCGAGATCGCGCTGGAGGACGTTCCAATCGAAGACCGAATACTCGTAGATGAGGCCGCGGAAGAGACCGAGGAGCTTCTCGCTCTCCGTCGTCGCGATCTTGTCCTTCACGTCGCCATCGTCGATCTTCTTTGCGCCGCGGACGGTCACGTCGTCCACGGACATGCGGCCCCTCGGCACCGTGTTGCACCCGAGCAGGGCCACGAAGAGCGCCAGGACGCCGAGCACACTGGCCAAGAGAGAGACGAACGATCGCTGCGAGTGCGGCGCAGAGCGCGGAGGTTGCGACATCGAAGAGAGCCCGCGTTCGCGTCGAGCAAGCGCGACACCAGCGCTATTTCGCGCGCAGCTCCCCGATTTCGGTCTCGTGCTATGCGATCCTGCCCCACGATGTGGCGCCGCTGCCGCTCAGGGACGCCGGCGGCCGCGAAGAGCTCGACGCCGGAAACGGTTCAGTGCACCGTCGGCAGCGGCGCGTCGTTCACGGGGCGACTGGCCATTCCGCCGGCGTAGCCGTAGCTCGCCCACGGAGCGAGGCCCCAGACCGTGATCGAGAATGGTCCCTCGCTCTGCGCTTCGTGACGGCCGTAACCGCACTCGCCCTTGTCGAACTTCTGAGGGACGGCGCCCTTCGTGAGGTCGACGAAGGCGTATTCGTATTCGCCTTTCGTGCCGAGCGGGACGAAGCCCGTGAGCTCGCCAGCGCAATCGAGGACGACGGGATGAAAGCCCGTCGGCGTCTTTCGACGGACGACGACGATCGTGGTCTCCGGGAAGGTGTAGTCGGTGAAGAAGACGTAGCGATCGAGGAACTGATCCGATGGGACCATCGTGACGAAGTCGGGATCGCCGATCGTGACGTTGCCGTGGGTCGCGCCCCCGCCGTACGTCCCGCCGGTCATGTGGACGGCGGCGTAGAAAGGATGCTTCGAGTCCTGGCTCTTCACCGAGACGCGTGCGTCGGTGATGAAGTTCGCGACCTGCCCAGCCGAGAGCGTGCCCGGTGCGCCGGGCGGCTGCTCGGGATCGTAGGTGAGCACGGTGCCGTCGACGGCGCCGACGATGGTCCACGGCACGTTCTCGCGCATGACCGACGTGAGGCCGACGGTGCGCGGCTTGAACGGAACGAGGGCGTACTCCGTGCCCCACTGGGCAAAGGGCGGGATCTGCTGCTGAGTGACATCGCACGCGGGCGACGCGTTCGGAAGGTAGACGCAGGGCGAGCCGCCGAAGACCGCGACCGGCTTGTTCGAGGAGATCGGGCTTCCGGAGAGTGTCAGGATCTGCGTGATCTGGAGGACCTCGCCGCGCGACAGCTTCCACGTCGTAGGAGCGCCAGCCGCGGCGGGCTCGACGCCGATGCCCTCGAGGACGGCTTCGGTCGGACGCATCGAGACCTCGGTGCCATCCTCGTTCGCGACGATCTGGAGTGTGCGCGGGTCTTCGGCGACGTAAGGATCGTCAGGCCCGAACCGCCCAGTCGAGACGGCGACGTAGCCGGTGTCCCAGGACGAAACCGGAAGGAGCAGCGACGCGGACGGCGTCGCGCTCGCTGCTCCGCCGTACGGGAAGATCGAATACGCGGCGACCGGCGCGTCGGCGGTGATGTGGAAGGCTCGGGTCCTGACCGTGCCCCCCGCGACGGCCTCCTCCTTGGACGCCGGCACGACGCCGGGCGGGCATTGCAGGTTCTTGGTCTCCGCTCCGCCGGCGTCGACCCGCGCGACCTGGGAGAGGAAGACGAGCGCCACCGCTCCCGGCGGGACCGGCCCCTTCAACTGCGTGTAGACGGGCGTCGTGCCCTCGACCGAAGCAGTGTAGACGGACTGTGAGATGTCCAGCGGTGCGCTGCCGAGCTCGGCGCCGAGGGTCACCGGACGGTCCCAGGTGTTGGCGATCATCGCGACGAAGCAGGCGCCAGGAGCAACCGCGACGTCGTCGGGTGGCAGCGTCCAGAACGAGCAGCCGACGGAGCCCTTGGAGAGCGCAGCGGCCTGGCATGCATCGACGCACCGGTCGATTCCGCAGCCCTCGTCGGGACCGCACGTCGCGATGGTCTCTTCCGCTCCACCGTCACACGTGCTCATCACCTTCTTGAGATCGCGCGAGCAGCGGTAGCTGCATGCGCCGCCATCCGTCAGCGAAGCCTCCGGGAACGGAGGGGGCGGTCGCTCGAAACCATCACGCTCGCTCGAGCACGCCGAGGCGAGCAACGTTGCGAATGCGGTGCCGCCGATGGCGAACGTGGCAATCCCCACGCGAAGCTTGGAGTACATCGTCGAGCCTCTCTAGAACGTGATCTTCGTCGGCGTCGGATGGGCGCCGTGGTCCGGCGTGAGCCCGAGCTCGCCGCTGGCATTGCTCCCCCAGCACTCGACGGTGCCGCCTTGCACGAGGGCGCAGATGCTGGCGAGGCTCGCGGCGACCTGAACGGCGCGCCCCTTGAAGGCGCTCGCTGCGGTGAAGGAGGCGCTGAAGCCGTCAGCGCTCCCCGTGCCGAGGGCCCCGTGAGTGTTCTCGCCACAGCATTGCACCGTGCCATCGGTCATGCGTACGCAGGTCGTCTCGTCGCCGACGGCGATCTGTTGTGGCCACGCCGGCCCCGAGACGAGGGCACGCTTCGGCACCGGCTCGCGATCGGGAAGCCCCGTGCAGAGCGCGCCGTAGAGGCTCTTCCCCCAGCAGAAGACCTCACCGTTCGCGATCGCACATCCATGACCGTAGGACGGCATCGGAGCCGGACGCTGATTCGCGTCGGACGGCTGGCGCTGGAGGAGCGGAGAGACGGCGACGCTCGTGACCTTCGACAGCTCCACGAGCCGCTTCGGCGTGCGAGAAGGGCTCACCGACGAGATGCGACCAGAGACGAGCCCGTCGTCGCCCGAGATCGCGCCCCAGCTGAACACGTCGCCCGTCGTCGTGAGAGCAAGCGTCGTCTTCGAGCTGATGAACGTCTTCCTAAACGTGGAGGCGTCGAGCTCGGCTTCGCCCGGCCCGATGGCGACTTGAAACGGGTCATCGAAATCGGGGCGAGCGAGCTTCATGTATTGGGTCCCGCCCCAGCAAACGAGCTTGCCCGTCGTGAGCAGTGCGCACGCGCTGTCGATCCCCACGTCGACGCGCGTAACGCTCGCACCGCCGAGCGCGACCGGCGAGGGAATGGGATGGCGATCGACGTCCTCCGAAGGAGGATCGACCTCGAGGCCGAGCTCGCCGAGGAGGTTGCTGCCCCAACATTGCACCGCGCCGTCCACGAGGAGCGCGCAGGTCGAGCGACCACCAGCGCTGATCTGGATCGCGTTGGTCAGACCGACCACGGGCGGAATCGCGCCGGCGTCGCCGTCGGACGACGTCTCGTCCGCTTCGCCGCGACCGAGCTGGCCCCAAAAATCGTCACCCCAGCAGCGCACCGTGCCGTCATTCATGCGCGCGCAGTAGTGACGCTCGCCGGCGACGAGCTCGACGGCGCACGGATTCGCCGTGCACGTGACCGGCTCGGTGGCCGCGTCGAACGGTGGCCGTGCGTCGACGGCCGGCGTCGCGTCGGGGCTCTCCTCGGGAGGAGAGCTCGCGTCGGCGGCGTCGTCGGCAGCGTCGGGCGCGCTCGGCTCGAGCGCGACCTCGTCCGAGCTGCACGCCGCAACGGACATCATGACCGCTGCCGCCGCAGCGGACGCCGTTGCAGCTCCGAGCAAGAACCTTCGAATGCGAGCTCTCATCGCGCGCTCACTTCTTCTTCGTGGGGTCGAGGTGGAGAGCGATGCCTTCGCCGACGACCCAGAGATCGTCCGGGCCCTTCACCCAGAAGGCATGGAGGTTTTCGATGACCGGGAACTTCGTGACGGTGAGCGCGGGGGCCGACCACCGACTGCCGTTCCAGTGGCGCATCCGTCCGTACTCGCCGGCTACCCAGAGATCGTCGTCAGTGGTCGCGGCGACGGCAAACGACGAGAGACCATTGAACTCACCGTTGAACTCGGCATGCTCGAGCGTGAACGTCAGCCCGCCGTCCGTGCTCTTCCCGCGAATGAGCATCTCGTCCCCGAACGGTGTTCGACCGAGCAGCACCATGCTCGTGTCCGAGAGCACCGAGACGCTGGCGAGCTCGCCGGGGTCGTACGCCGTCTCGGTCTCCGGATCGTCCGGATCGGCGGGCGCCAGAACGGGCGCAAACTCGGTCGCTCCAGGCTGGCGGCGATAGATGCGCCCCGGCGCGCCCGAGTACACATCACCCAGGATCCCTCCGAGCCAGACCCCGGAAGCGGCGGTGCCCCAGACGTGCGTGAAGCGCATCTCGGGATCGACCGTCACCTCCGACCAGGACGACGGTCCGCCGCCACTACTGGGCGCGTAGTGGAGGACGCGCGAACGCGGGAGCGAGTCGTTTCGGACGACCACGGCCCAGACGTCGTTCGCGCTGGTCCCCCAGATCGACGCGATCTCACCCATCGGCCTCGTCGTGGCGGCGAACGTCAGCGCTGCCGGGCTCGCGCCGGTGCCGTGGAAGAGGACACTCTGGCCGCCGACCCAGACGTCGGTCGGCCCGCTGCCCCATACCGCGCTGAGCGGACCGAGCCCCGAGGCATGGATCTTCCACTCGGTCTGATCCCAGCGAAGGATGGCGCCCTGGCCGCTCACGGCCCAGACGATGCCTTGACCATCACCCCAGACCGCGCGGAGCGTCTGCCCGGTCGGCAGCGCCGTGTGGCAGAACCCGTCACCGGAGCATTCGCGCGGGGGAGACGCGTCGACATCGGCATCCTCGCCCTCGCTCGGAGGCGCCGATGCATCAGTGGGAGGCGCCACCGCTCCGCTATCCGCTTCCGGCCGAGGCTGCACGTCCTCGCTCGCCGCACAGGCGACGACGAGATGAACGAGCAGAGCCCCGGCGCAGGCTGCGCCCAATCGAACGATGGCGCTCATCGAGAACCTCCCGCGTCACCGAGCGCGCCACCCGTGTAGTGGAGCGCGACGCCGTCGCCGACGATCCAGACGTCGTCGCGCGCGCTGCCCCAGACGCCGTGGAGCGCGGGCTTCTTGCCGGCCGGAAACGCTGCGAGCGTCGTGCTCCAGGTGTGGCCGTCGTAGTGGATGATGGTGCCGGCATCGCCGACCGCCCAGACGTCGTCGGCCGTCGAGCCCCAGACAGCACGGAGGTGCTCGCGTGTCGGCGACGGGACGACCTCCCAGTCGCTGGCGTTCGCGCTCGTGATGTGACGAATCGTGCCCACGTCGCCGACGGCCCAGATGTCGCTCGCCGAGCTGCCCCAGACCGCGCGCAGGGTCACCGCCGAGTGCGTGTCGACCGCAGCCCATTCGAGCTCGCTCGCATCGGAGGGGAGCGTGCCGTGGAGCGACATCGAGCGTTGCCAGCTCACGTCTGCCGAGTTGTCGGCGACGAGCCAGATGTCGTTCGCGGCCGAGCCCCACATGCCGAACACGCTCGCTGTCCCCGGCACGCCTTGCCAACCGATGCCTCCGTCGTCGAGGTTCGTCTTGGTGAATGCGTTCACCGTGACGACCTCGCCCATCTCGTCGAACATCATCGAAGCGCGCCCGGCGAGGCGGACGTCGGCGGCGGAGGTCCCCCAGATCGCGAAGAGAGGTACGTCGAGGCCCTCTTCGATGGGCAGCCGCACGTTCTCCCACTCCGTCGCGGCGCCGGCGTAACCGCGCGTGCGGAACACCGCGTCCGTCGCGCTCGCGATCCACACGTCGTTCGGACCGGTGCCTCGGACCGCGTAGAACGTGTTCTTCACCGGGAGCTTCGGCGGGTAGAAGCTGGTCGGCGTCGGCACCACCGTCCACGCCTTCCCGTCCCAGTGCACGACCGTCCCGTTCGAGCCAACCGCCCAGACGTCGGTCTTGCTCGATCCCCACACCGACGTGAGCGCCGCAAAAGCGGACACGTTTGTCGGCACGGGACACCACGGGACTTCGGCGCAGGAGAGAGCAGGAGCGCAGCCCTCGTCCGAGGCATCACATCCGCCCTCTGACGCAGCATCGAGACCGCCAGCGTCGATGTGGATGGAGGCGTCCTCGTGAGCGATCTCCTGTTTCTCGGTGTCGGCGCAGCTCACGAACGCGACGACCGGAAGGAACAGGGCACCGAGCAGTGACGCGCGGAGAAGCGTTCGGCCTCGAGAGAGCATCAGTTGACCTTCCCGGCGTCGCTGCATTCGGTCATCAGGCACTTGCCATGGATGCACGGCTGCCCAGCGTTGAGGTCACAGGCGTTGCCGCACGACCCGCAGTTGCCGGGATGGGCCAGCAAGTTGGTCTCGCAACCGTCGGACGGATCGCCGTTGCAGTCGCCAAAGCCCGGAAGGCAGTCGAGCTCGCATAGCCCTTTGCGACACGCTCGAACCTGATTCGGGCCGGCTTCGGGGCACACGTTCGTGCAGGCTCCACACGCCGTCGGATCGTTGAGGAAGTCACGGCACCCGAGCAGCGGGCAGAACGTCATCCCCTTCCCGACGCACTGAACGGCACAGTAGGAGCCACCCTGCCCGTTGATGCACTTCTCGCCCGCTTCGGTATCGCACTTGATCCCGCAGCCACCGCAGTTGTTCGGGTCGAAGTTGATGTCCTCGACCTCGCAGCCGTCGGAGTTGCACTCCGGATCCCCGAGGTCCTTGTTGCAATCACCCCTCGAGCCCCGGCACTTGGGAGCGCCGCAGACGCCGCCAGCGCATCCGTAATAGGCAGTCTCCGGTAGGGTGCACGGCCCCTCGGTCTGCTCGCACGTGATCCCGCAGCCGCCACAGTTCCAGTCGTCGCCCAGAGGATCGGTGCACATGCCGTCGCAGACGATCTGCCCCGGCGGGCACCCGCATTTGCCCTCGATGCACGGCGCGCCGTTCGCGCACACGTTCCCGCACGCACCGCAGTTCTTGTCGTCCGAGTTGACGTCGACCTCGCAGCCGTCGTCGACCTTCCCGTTGCAGTTGCGCCATTCCCCGCCGTCGCCGGGGATCTTCGGGCTCCAGCATTCGAGCTCGCAGCCGCCTTCGATGCAGCGCGAGGTCATGTGAAGGCGACCGTAGTGGCGACACTTGTTCCCGCACGCGCCGCAATGATCGACGTCGCGCTTCAGGTCCGTGCCGCACTTGTACGCAGGCCCGCCCCCGCTCGCGCAGGTCCCGAAGCCTTCGGGGCACGTCGTGCCGACGCACAAGAGGAGACTCGCCGCGTCCGGCGCGACGCTCGGCGCTTCGCCGTCGGGTTGCTCGAAGATCCCTCCCCGACCGGCATCGTCTAGGAAGATGACGCTGTCCACGGGCGACGTGCACGACGTGACGAGGATCACGCTTCCCGCCAACGCCGACGCCGCGAGAGCGATCTTGCGCGCCGAAACCAGATTGATCGCCTTCATCATGGCGTCGCCGTCTTCTGTGCAGCAGCCTTCGTCACGAGTGAGCGCACGCGGTTCGCGTACGGGCTGTCGGGGCTGCGGGTGAGGAACGCTTCACCGAGCGCGCGCGCCCGAGCCGCTTCCCCGCGTGCGAGCAGCGCTTCGATGCGCATGACGGCGACCTCGCGCTCGAAGACACCGGCGCGAACCCGCCGATCGTATTCGTCGAGCTGAGAAAGGCAGCCCGCGGCGTCGCCCGTCGCGAGCGACGTCCGTGCGGCCTCGACGAGGGCAAGCTCGTCGTCGAACGATGCTGGCGTCGCGTTCGTGCTCGCAGCCGTCGTCGGGCGAGCACGCGGCGCCAGCTTCTCCGCCAGCGGCGTCGCCGTCGGGAGCTCGTCGACACGCATCGTCTTCGCCTCGACGGGCGCCGGCGCCGCCCGCGACACGACCTCGTCGACCGTCGCCGGTGCGGCCACCGAGGATGTCGGACCAGCCGCGCCGGAGCTCGAATGATGCAAGTACCATCCGGCGCCGATCGCCATCGCGAGCGCGACGAAGGCTCCCGCCTTCAGCGAGAACATCGATCGCCCGACCTGCACCGAGGCGCCGGGGTCGAATTTGGAGCCTCTCGTAGCGTCGAACCGCGCGAGAGCGCGCTGCATGCGCGCCTCCGCAGGCTCGTAGCTCTTGGCGACCTCGAGGGCGTCGACGAGGCGCGCGTCGGTCGAGGACTCACTCAAGCGAGGCGGGAAGGTCGGCTCTTTCATCGGGTATCTCGACCAAACGGGGGGGCATTCGCATCTGCGCGTGCGAGCGCCTCGCGGAAATCCTCTCGTGCTTTGCGGAGCCGTGAGGCCACCGTTCCGGGAGGGATTCCGAGATGCTCGGCGATCTCGCGCCCGCTGAGCTCCTCGAGCTCGTAGAGCACGAAGACCTCGCGACGTTCGGGGTCCATGCTCTCGAGGATCCTCTGGATCATCGCGAGCGTCTGCTTGCGCTCGAAAGCGTCCGCTGGATCCGCATCGGGCGACAGCGGAGCCTCCTCGAGCTCCTCGAGCGTGGTGTTCCGGACAGCGTGACGGTTTCGGCGGCGCCCGACTTCTCGGGCGACGTTCACGCAGACCGCGCAGGTGTAGGCCCGCAGCTCTGCTCGGTTCGGGATCTCGTCGAACTTCCGATCCGCGGCGATGAGAACGGCCTGCAGTGCGTCGTCGATCTCGGCGTTCTGCACGCCCAGACGCTGGAGGACGCGGAAGGCGACCTTGACCAGCGGTTCGATGGCCGCGCGAAATCTGGCGTGACGCGTGGCGATGTCGCCCTCCCGCGCCTCGACCCCGCCGATCGCCGCAACACACTCCACACTACTGGAGCGGTCCGGCCGCCCCGTTTGATCACGAGGGGGCCACATTTATCGCTCGACCGTCACGGCTCCTCGAGCTCAGGCATTGGACAGCGTCTCGGCCGCGCGCCCGCCTCGCGGATCAGAACCGCCACTCGACCAGCAAGCCCCCCGTGATTCCGACCGGCGGCGCCTGCGAGACGACCCCGCCTTCGACGAACGCAAAGCGATGGCGCACGAACGGGGCGGAGACGAGGATCGTCGCCCCGACGCCCACGGATTGACCGATCCGGTAGACCACTCGACCTGATCCGCCCACGTCGAACCAGGCGCTCGACACCCTGCGTGCGGCCGGCGTCGTCCGGGCCTCCGCTTGGAGAACCCCCGCATTGGCTTCGGCACAGGGAACGGCATCGAGTCGACCCGACGCGAAGCGGAAGCGCACCGGACAGAGTCGAAACATAGCCGTGGTCCACGAGAACTCCGAGCTCCCGAAGGGCGCATCCACGACGACGGGAAAGCTCTGCCTCACGCCCACTGCCAAGGACGGGGCGAGCCATTCCGGGACGCCCGGCGGAGCCGCACGCACGTCGACGGCAGCTCCAACCACCGGTGCAACGTCCCGGACGACCGCAGACGTGACCTCCCCCCGCGCTTCGAGCGCAAACGTCAGCACCGGACGCCGCGCGCCGGATGGTGCGCCGACCTTCCCCCTCGCCTTCTCCTTTTCGTTCTCCGTCCTCCGCTCCGTGGCCTTCTCCTTCCCCGCGTCCTCGGGACGAGCTGGTGGAAGCGGCGGATGCTCAGGCTCGCTCGCCACATCGAGCGCCTCGGGCTCGGGAGCCGTCTTGGGAGGCACCTCGGAGATGTTCGCCTCCGGATCGATCGCCAGCGCCATGGCGATGGCCAGCCCGCGAGCGACGCGCTCGCAGTCCGGTGCCACGATCTCGCGCTGGGTCACTTCTCCGTTCGGCGTCTCGATGACGAGCACACCGCGATGCTCCGCACCGCGTCGTCCGAGCACGACGCGAAAGCTCCGGACGCTCGAGCTCGAGTCGACGACTTGCCACTTCGTCGTGTACCTCCTCACGTTCCCGATGAAGCGCTCCTCGGAGGGGCAGGACTCCTGCGCAGCGTACGCGACGGAAACGCGCTCCGCCTCGGGCTCTCCCGCGCGCGCGCGGAGCGGCATCGACGCAAGGCAGACCGCGAGAACGAGGGCAGCCGTCGTGGCGCACACTCTGTGAAATCGCGGCATTCCTCGCCCCGAGCTAACGGCCTACTCCCGAGCAGGTCAAGCTCGAAGGGGCGCAGCGGGTCGCGCTTGCGGCCGGCTCGGGTCATCCGCGCGCCGCGCGTCACGCTATCCTCGATGGACGGCGCGCGCAGACGACCGTCGCGAGCACGAACGTACCGGGAGGCGCCGCGCGGACGCCCCCGACCGAGCTAGCCGAGCTTCGCCTTGCCCTGGCTCGCGAGCGTGAACCCGACGAGCTTGTAGAGGAGGCGCGCGCCGACGTTGCCGTCCCACTCGTCGTCCTCGTTCGCGAGATTCGGCGCGACCTCGTTGAGGTCGAAGCCCACGATCTTCTTCCCCGCGCGCACGACCTCGCGAATGATCGCGATCGCCTCCGCGAGCTCGAGACCGCCCGGCACCGGCGTACCGGTGTGCGGGCAATAGCGCGGATCGAGTCCGTCGATGTCGAACGAGATCCAGACGAGGTTCGGGAGGGAGGCGGCGATCTCGCGCGCGACCTTCGCGAACGGCTCGCCCTCCTGCTTCCGGAGCGCGAGGCTGCGGTCGTAGAAGACCTCGACGCGGGCGCCCTGCGACTCGCAGTAGCGGACCTCCGCCTCGCAGACGTCGCGGATGCCGACCTGGACGAGCTTCTCGACCTCGGGCACGCCCTCGAGGACGTTGTGCATGATCGAGGCATGCGAGTGCGCGAACCCCTCGTAGGCATCGCGCGTGTCGGAGTGCGCGTCGAAGTGAAGGACGCCGAACGGACGCTTCAGGTGCTGGGCCATCGCGCGGAGCGCGCCATAAGGCACCGAGTGATCGCCGCCGACGACGCCGACGATCTTGTTCGCGGTGAGGAGCCGCGCCACCTCGCGCTCGACGTGCGAGTTGACCTGCTTCGACAGGGCGTTGACACGCCCGAGTGCCGCGAGGAGCTCCGGATCGTCTCCCGCGCCGCCGTGCTCGATGACCTTCTCGGCGGAGGCCTTCCCTTCCTCGTTCCACGCCATGACCTCGGACGGCAGCGGGAGCATGTGGATGCCGTGCTGGTAGGGTCGATCGACGTCGAGGTCGAAGAGATCGACCTGCATGCTCGCGTCGAGGATCGCCCGCGGGCCCTCGGCCGCGCCGCCGCCATACGAGGTCGTCGCCTCCCACGGGACCGGAACGAGGACGACGAGCGACTCCTCCTCGGAGTGAGGCAAACCGAAGATTCCCGAGCCCGGCTGCGCAGGCGCGTTCGGATCGAAGGACATGGGCCCTCAGTATCACACCGCGAAGCGGCCGGGCCGCGCGCGTGGGCCGAGGGAGCTCGTCAATGCTGGAGACCGAGGGGCATCGCCCGCACCCACCGACAATCGGCGCCGCCGATTTTCACACGGGCGCGGACATCGGTACGCTCGACCTGGTCGATGCGCCGCCCTCTCGCCAGCACGCTGACGTTCGCCGCCTTGGTGGTGGTGTCCGCCTGCACGCGCAAGGCCCCCCCCGCGACCGACTCGCCCTCGGGTCCGGCCGTCGTGCCGGCAGCAGCCGCGGCGACCGGCGCCGGTGGCCGCGTGCCGGCCGCCGCGGAGAGCACGGCGCCGCGCTTCGTCGGTCGCTGGATCCCCGACGGTGACCGCGGAATGCGCTGCGCCTGGTCGGGCAGCTACGTCATCGGTCGCTTCAAGGGCACCGGCGTCTCGGCCCGCATCAAGGACGAGGGCAACAACCTGTTCCAGGTCGTCATCGACGGCGAGACGAAGAAGGTGCTGCGCACGGACAAGGCCAAGGGCGAGCACGTCTACCAGCTGGCGGACGGCCTCCCCGACGCGGTCCACGAGGTCTCGCTCCATCGGCGCACCGAGGCAAAGGTCGGCGAGGCCGTCTTCTACGGCTTCGAGCCCAAGGACGGCACGCTCCTCGCGTCGCCCCCGCCGCTCGAACGGCGCATCGAGATCGTCGGCGACTCGATCTCGACGGGCTACGGCAACGAGGGGCCCAGCGCCACGTGCGGCTACGTGAACAGCGAGCAGAACGAATACGCGACGTACGGTGCGATCGCCGCTCGCAATCTGAACGCGGATCACACGACGATCGCGTGGTCCGGCAAGACACTCCACGAGATGAAGGGCTTCTTCGACAAGGCGCTTCCGCAGCGCTCCGATGGCCCGCGCTGGGACTTCACGCAGTACGAGCCGCAGGTGGTCGTCGTGAACGTCGGCACGAACAACTTCGCCAACATCGATCCCGGCGAGGCACGATTCGTGCGGCTCTATCACGAGCTGATTCACGTCGTCCGGGAGGCTTACCCGAAGGCGTTCATCGTTTGCGCGCTCGGATCGATGCTGAGCAACGTCTACCCCGAAGGTCGGAACAGCCTGACGCAGGCGCGGAAGTACATGAAGGTGGCGGTCGCGAAGCTGAAGGAAGCGGGCGACTCGAACCTCGACTTCCTGGAGTTCCCCGAGCAGAAGCACGCCGACGGGCTCGGCTGCGGGTTTCACCCGAGTCTCAAGACGCACAAGCTCATGGGCGAGCGTCTGACCACGTTCATCAAGGAGCGCATGGGATGGTGAGGGCAGTAGAGCTCGGGTCGATGCGTGCCGCCCTCGGTTGTGCGGTCTTCGCGCTGCTGGCCTCATGCTCCCCGAAGACGGGCACGCCACAGAGCGCGCGTGACGGGTCACCCGACGGCGCAGGCGCGACGGTATCGAGCACGCCCTCGGCCGATCTCGACACGGCGGGCGACGCCGGCGCTCCGATCGAGAAGGCGGCGAACACGAACGACGACGCTCCTCAGGACGTCGCCACCTACCTGAAGAGCAAGCTCCCGAAGGGCGGCAGCGTCGAAGGCGACCCGCCGAAGCTCAAACACGAGGTGCAGCCGGGCCAGTCGATCGCGGCGATCGCGGCGGCCTACCTCGAGCTCACCGAGGTCTATCGCGTCGAGGAGCTCGCCAAGGCGATCGGCAAGAGCAATGCGAACGTGTCGCCCGGTGCGACGATCACGATCCCGCGACCGCTCACGCGCGTGCCCTCCGCCGATCCGAAGAACGACCGGCTCGGATGGCCCGAAGACAAGATCCTCCGCGGCGTCTTCGTCACCGGCTCGTACGCCGGCATCCGCTGGGCCGAGACCGTGGAGAAGGTCGCCGACCACGGGCTCAACGCCATCGTCCTCGATGCAAAGGACTACGAGGGCTACGTCAACTACCCGTCGAAGGCGAAGATCGCCGTCGAGAGCGGCGCGATCCGAGCGAAGAACATCCCCGATCTCGCGCGCGCGATCCGCTACGCGCACTGGCACGGCGTCCGCGTCATCCTCCGCATCCCCTGCTTCCACGACCCGTGGGCCGACAAGCGCCTGCCGGGATCGCGCCTTTCGCTCCGATACACGCCGACCGGCAAACCGATCCACGTCGACTGGATCGATCCTACGAACATCGAGGCGCAGGACTACGCCATCGAGCTCGCGAAGGAGGGCGTGGAGGCCGGCGCCGACGAGATCCAGCTCGACTACGTCCGCTTCCCCGTTCACCTCCCGATGCGGGTCGCGATGCTGCCCGATCCGAGCGAGCGCTCGAAGATCATCCGTGACTTCGTCAAGCGCGTGCGCGCAGTGACGCAGGCGGCCGGCGCGTACCTCTCGCTCGACTTCTTCGGCGTGGCCGCGACCGGCGAGCGCTACGACATCGATCGCCTCGGGCAAGACATTGCCACGGTCGCACCGGAGGCAGACGCGATCAGCCTGATGACGTATCCCTCGCACTACGGCAAGGGCTACATGGGCTTCAAGAACCCGGCCGATCATCCCGAGATCATCGGCATCGGCAACAAGATGGCGCTCGCCCAGCTCAAGCCGACGGGCGCGAAGACGATCTTCCGCACCTGGCTACAGGCATTCCCGCTCGGGGTGACGCGCTACAACTCGCAATACCTCCTCGCGCAGGCCAAGTCGGCCGAGACGTCCGGCGGCCACGGCTGGCTGATGTGGAGCCCCGGGTGCGAGTACAGCCAGGTCTGGAACGGCTGGCCGAGCCAGAAGAAGGCGCAAGCGAACGCACAGGCGAGCGCGAAGTAGCTGGCGCCGCACACGGAGTGCTAGAGCTGGCCTGTGGCCTGCGTCTTCTGCGACATCGCCGAGGGGAAAATCCCCGCGCACCTCGTCTTCGAGGACGACCTCGCGCTCGCCTTCCTCGACAAGACCCCGCTCTTTCACGGCCACGTGCTCGTCGTCCCGCGCGCCCACGTCGTGACGCTGCCCGAGCTCTCCGCCGACATCGTCGGGCCGTTCTTCGCACGCGTGCAGGCGATCGCGCGGGCGGTGCCGAGCGCGCTCGGTGCGCAGGGCACCTTCGTCGCGATGAACAACGTCGTCAGCCAGAGCGTCGCGCATCTCCACGTCCACGTGGTCCCGCGGACGAAGGGTGACGGGCTCAAGGGCTTCTTCTGGCCGCGCACGAAGTACTCGAGCGACGATCAGATGCGCGAGACGGCCGACAGGATCCGGCCGCACGTCGCCATCTGATCCTGACGCCGGGGCCGCTACCGTCGCGCGTTCGGGTCGAGCTCGCGAAGCCCCCATGGCTCGCGGTCTTGGGGTTGGTGTCCCCTTCGACCGCGAGCCGCGAGCTTCGTCAGCCGCCGTCCTTGTCGCCGCTGAGCGCGATCGTGCCGCCGTCCTTGTCGCCGCTGAGCGCGATCGTGCCGCCGTCCTTGTCGCCACTGAGCGCGATCGTGCCGCCGTCCTTGTCGCCACTGAGCGCGATCGTGCCGCCGTCCTTGTCGGCGCCGAGCGCGATCGTGCCGCCGTCCTTGTCGCTGCTGAGCGCGATCGAGCCGCCGTCCTTCTCGCCGCTGAGCGCGATCGAGCCGCCGTCCTTGTCGCCGCTGAGCGCGATCGAGCCGCCGTCCTTCTCGTCGCCGAGCGTGGCGCCGCCGCGCGCATGCGCGAGGCTCGCGGTGAGGGCGAGGGCGACGGTGCTCGTGGCGATGAAGAAACGGATCCTGCTCTTCGTCATGAAGACCTCCAGAGTGTTCGTTCGCGTGGGCTTCTCGACCAAACCGAGTCCCCTCGGCATGAGGGGAGGCGAAGCGCACGACCGTTGGTACCGCGGCGCGCGCGAAACGGCTCACGCGCGGCTCCTTGTCGCGCTCAGAAGAGCGCCGCGACGCCGAGCGTTCCTCCAGCTGCGATCCCTTCGCCCGCCGATCGCCCGCGATCGCCGTCGGTCATCCCATGGATGCGGCCGATCGCGCCACCGACGTACGCGTCGGCGGTGAGCCGAAGGCTCGGCGTGATCGCCGTGTAGGCCGAGAGCCCGACGCGTCCGACGGCCAGCGTGTCCACGAACGATTCGTTCGGTCCGACGGACTTCAACGACATCGCATCCACGCCGGCGCTCACGGCGAAGCCGGCGCGAGGGCCGCTCGGGCCGATTCGGAGGGTGCCTCCGGCGAGCCATCCGCCGGACGTCCGCAGCGACGTGTCCCGCTTTGGCTCCATCGAGGCGCGCGTGCCGAATCGCAGTGCGAGGGCGAAGCTGCTCGTCAACGGGACCAGCAGCTGCGCATCGGGCCCGACGAGCGTGAGCCGCGGGCCGACGAAGTCGAGCGCCGCAGCCGGGCCAAACGCGAACCTCTGCGGAGTGGGTGTCGACGCCGGCGTCGACCGTGGGGCCTCGACCGACGGCAACACGCTCGGCACAGGCGACGGCGGCAGATCTTGACCGAGCTGCTCGCCGATCGTCGCGAGGAGCTCGTCGGTGGCGACGGCGACCGCCAGCGGGATCCCGTCCCGAGGGAGCTTCTGCAGGTCGAGCTCTCGAATGCCGTAGTGCACGCGTCGTGACGTCGTCGCGACGATCACCACCCGAGCCCGCGCGGCGTCCGGCCATCGAACCTCAATGTGGATCGTCGGCCCCCTCGGAGGGTCGTGTGCTCGCCAGCACGGCGCCGACGGCATCGTCTCGAGCACGGACGCGATCTCCCGCGCAACCCTCTCCGCCACACGCTTGTCCGCGAACGGAGCCACCTGGACGGTGACCGACTCCGGCGGGATGCATCTCGAGGCGGGGGCCGAAGGCTCGTCCGCGCGCGCGTGCCGCGATGCGAGCGAGAGGCACGCGATGATCATCAGGCACGTGCGCGCGAGGCGACCCGCGATCACCTGCACCGTCGCTGCACCATCCGCTCGTGAAGACCACCCGGGTGCGTCGCGAGATAGCGATCACGGGCGGCGGCGCATTCGGCGGCGAGCCCGGCCGCCTCGAGCGCCTCGACGAGGCGCGCGTCGGAATCCTCACGAAAAGCACCGTTGGGGTCGAGCTGAATCGCATCCTCGAACGCCTCTCTCGCTTCGAGCGGCGCGCCGAGCTCGGAGAGGCGGAGACGACCGAGCTCCAGCGCTGCGAGCGGCGCGCGCGGATCGGAACGGAAACGACGCCGGAAGACGTCGAACGCCCGCGCCGCTTCGTATGGATGCCCGCTCATCCGCGCAGACTCGGCGACGGCGAAGACGTCCTCCGGGCGAGCGGACGCGATGATCGCCTCGAAGTCGGAGCTCGGGACCTGCTCCCAGGCTGCAGCATAACGTCCGTCACGCCAGTGCTCGCGAAACCGCTTCGAGAGCACGGGCCCCCGCGCCACCGCGCGAGGCGTGCGCGGTTCGACGGTGCCCCCCGCAGACGCATCCGCGATCGGAGGCGGCTCCGGCGCAGCGACGCTCGCAGCCTCGGACGACCACGTCTCCCCGGCGCCGAGGGTTCCAGGGACGGGGCGCCCGTCGACGCGCGAGAGGGAGACGCGGCCTTCGGTGACCGCCACGGAGATGTCGCCGTCCGTCGGATCGAGCTCGACGCGGAACTTCGTCCCGACGACGTGCACCTCCACGGGCCCGGCGACGACGGTGAACGGCCGATTGGCCACGTGGGTCACGCTCGCGTGCACCGCTCCCGCCTCCACTCTGAGGCGCATCTCGCGCCCGGACACGCGCTCGAGCTGGAGCCTCGTCGACGGTTCGAGGACGATCTGCGAGCCATCACCGAGCTCGAGCGACTGCCTCTCTCCGATCCCCGTCTCGAGAAGAGCGCCGTCGATCGCGCCGCGCGTCGGCCGAATGAGCCTCGTCGCAACGAGCGAAACGACGAGCAGAGCGATCGCCGCGAGCGCGAACGCATGATTGATGCGCGGCCGCTGCCGGCGCTGCGCCGGAAGTCGCGCGCGAATGGCCTCCCACCCACGCTCGCGCTGTTCCTCGGAGAGCGGCGTGTGGAAGTACTGCGAAGGCGGCCGCTCACTCATCGCCGCTGCCTCCCTCCCCGTCCTGCAACATCGTGTTTCCCTTCTTCAGCCGACGTTTCACCGTGGCGAGCGACGCTCCGGTCAGCTGCGCGATCTCTTCGAGCGACGCCCCGTCGACACGCCGAAGCAAGAGCGTGGTGCGCAGATCCCCCGGGAACGTCTCGAGGCGCGCATAGAGCTGCCGAAGCTCGACGGCAATGTCGGGCGGCGTGCTCCGCGACAGGATCGAATCGAGATCCGGCGGCGGCAGGCTACGGCGCAGACCGAGCCGCGAGAGGAGGCTCCGCCGGCGAATGAGCTTCGACGTCTTTCGCACCACCATCCCGCAGAGCCACCCGCGGAATGCACCTTCGTCATCGAGACGATCGAGCGTCGCGAACGCGGTCAGAAAGCAGTCCTGCAGCAGATCCTCGACGTCGGTCCTCGACCCGAGCATGCGACAAGCCAGCCCGTACGCCGTGCCGGAGTGTCGTCGGTACAACACCTCGCACGCCCACGCCTCGCCCGCTCGCGCGGCGATGACGAGCGCAGCGTCGGTCGGCCCGGCAGGCGCTGGGCGGACCCGCTCCGAGATGGCGGTCGAAGACATGCGGGGAACCGCCCCCTTAGTACCCCGAAGCGGTCCACACGGCTCACGACGAACCGCAGCAAACGTCCTGGTGCGGCGTGAGGCCTCGCCCCATGCACGAGCTCGAGCATGGCGCGCGATGCGCGGCCGAGGAGAACGCGTCGAGACGCGTCGTCCTCAGCCGAGCGGCGGCGTCACTTGTTGAAGCACTTCGGCTTGCCCTTCGATCCGAACGGGCAACCCGGGACGGGGTTCGACCCGTCCGCGTTCGTCTCCGACGTGCAGAGGATCGCCGGAGCCTTCGGTCCGTCGCCATCGCGACGGCACTCCTGGTTGAGACTGCACTGATGGCCCTCGGCGACCTGCTCGACACCGGGCTCACCGGAGCAGCGATAGCCGCCCTTCGCCTGCTCCTCGAAGCAGTACCAGCCCGCCTCGCGGTAGATGCAGTTGTCGGGCTCGCACGTCCTGTTCTTGCAGTACAGGTCGACGTCGACCTTGCACTGGTAGTCCCACTCCTTGATGCAGCAGTAGGGATCCTTCGCGCAGACCTCCGCGACGCACGGGAGCTCGCAGTTGACGCCGAGCGCGTCGCCGGTCTCGCAAACCTTGTGGTTGCACGAGCCGCGCTCCGGGACGTTCTCGTTCGTCTGCGCGCAGCGCGCCAGCATGTTCGGGCACGGCAGGCACGCGCCGTAGTCGCCTGCCACCTTCTGGCAGAACATGTGGATCTTGTGGTCGTTCGGCCCGAACGCCTTGTCGAGGAGGATCTTCGAGGCGACGGAGCCGAGCGGTCCGAAGATGTCGCCCGCGGCCTTCGTCACGTCGATGTCCTGGCAGTCCGTGTCCTGCTTGCACGGGACGCAGACACCGCAGCTCTTGTCGAGCACCTCGACCGACGCGCACGCATGCATGCCGTACGAGAGGTTGCCGTCCTTGATGATGTTGAGGCCGGTGATGTCGCGGAGGATCTTGCCGACGTTGAGATCGGCGCTGACGTTCGAGCAGTCCGTGTCCGTCGAACAGGCATTCGTGTAGCGGCTGAACGGATCGGGCAGGACGACGATGCCTTTGCCGATGTCGGAGCAACCGTTCACCGGCGCAGCGCAGACGCCCTCACCGCCGTTGACCGGCACCTTGCACTTCGTCGTGCCCTCGCAGCCACCGCAGTTGCCGTCCTCGGTGCAGTTGGACTTGCCGGGCCGGCCGAGACCGCACGGCTTCACGCACGTGCCGTGCTCGAGATCGCAAATCTCACCGTTCGCACAGGGCTTCGTCGGCGAACACTGCGCGCAGACGTGCTTGTTGCACGCATGTGCCTCCTTGCCGGGCACACCGCACTCACCGCAGTCGTCGTCCTGGTTGCACTCCTTCGGGCACTTCGGAGCGCACGTGTTGTTCTTGCAGGTGTCGGTCGACTGGCAGTTCGTCGTGTTGTCGGGGAGACAGCCGACGCACTTGTTCGTGCCCGGATCGCAGACGCGGAAGTTCGGCCCGCAGGCCCCGCAGTCCGCGGTGTTCTTGCACGAGATCGTCGGGACGCCGGCGGCGTCCTCATCGCACTTCACGCCGTTGGGAACGCAGTCGCCGTACTTCGTGCAGTAGCTGCCGCTCTTGCACGACTTGTTTCCGGCGTTCGGTCCGCACGCAACGCAGCGGTGCTCCTTCTGGTAGCACGTCGTACGTTCGCCATCGCAGTCGGTGCAGTCGCGATCGATATCGCAGTTGTTGAGGAGGCAGATCTGGTCCTCGCCAGTACCGCCGTCCTTCTTCTTGCCGCCGCCCCCGCCGTAGTCACCGAGATCATCGTCACTCCCGCACCCCTGAGCCATGAGAAGGAGGAGCGCGACGAGCGTGAACGGAATCGTGAAGAGGCGTGCCTTCGTCATCTCCCCGGCAGTATAGCGACCTCTTCCGGATGGTCGGCCAGGGGCATTGATCGAGACGCTGGCGAAATCCTTTCGGATCTCCGTCGATCCAGTTGGATCCTCCGCCAACCACCCGACGCCTCCAGTCACTCCGTCGGCTCCTTTAATGAAGTCATTCCAAGTACCGCATGCATGTAGGCATCCGGCACACATTCTGAAGGCGAGCGGACAACATGTTTGCTCGTCGCTCTCTTCGGATCGCCCTCAGCGCTCTCGTCGTCGGCCTCGCGGCGTCGACGGGTGCGTGCGCGGATGTCTCGACCGATGACGAGGCGACCGAGGAGGGCGAGGACGACCTCACCAGCGAGACCGCGCGCTCGCGGACCCTCGAGTTCGTCGGCACCGTCTTCGTCGAGCCGGGCACGAGCGACCAGGCGCTCCTCCAGACCGTCCGCACGCAGGCGCAGACCGCGTTCGGTCCGCTGCGCACCGCCGAGATGGCTGCTTCTGGACCTCGCGCGCGTCCTGATAGGAGAGCCCGAGGCTCGAGCCGCCCGTCTTCAGGCGGACGAGGTCGGCGAACGATTCGCCGACCGCGTCTACAAGAAGTGGGTCGCCGTCGAGAAGCCGATCCGCGTGAAGGTCGGCAACGAGTCGCCGCGCGACTTCGCCATCCAGATCCTCTTCTACTTCGGCGCCGACTCGAGCTCGGCACCGCACAAGTTCGCGACGAAGAACTCCGACGTCTTCATCTACAACGGCCACTCGAGCATCGGGTATGGCCCGCTCGATCCGCGCAACTTCACCTCCGCGGACTTCCCGTCGAGCTACCAGATCATGTGGATGGATGGCTGTGCATCCTACAACTACTATCACAAGGACTACATCCCGCTGAAGGAAGGCGGGACGAAGAACCTCGACCTCGTCACCAACGGCCTCGAGGCGCCCGCGTGGCGCGGCGGCACGGCGAACGGGAAGTTCCTCGTCGCGCTCCTCAGCGGCGGGACCTCCAGCTACAAGGACCTCCTCCTCGCGGCGCGCGACACCGAGGCGATGCGCGTCGTCGACGGCGAGCTCGACAACGTCTACAAACCCACGAAGGCGTCGACGCGGGTGACGATCACCAATCGCTGACGGCCACGACCTGACGAGGAGGGGACGGGGTCGACTCGGCGCCGGCCCGCCCCGCCCGCGCCCGCAGGCACGGACGCGGTTCCGGCTTCACCCCTCTCGGCCGACACGATAGAACCCGTGCGGTCTTGCTCCTCCGTCGCATTCCCGATCGCAACGTCTGGATCATCTACGCGGCGATCCTGCTGCTCGGGGTCGCCTACGGCGTCTCGATCGCCGTGCTCGCCATCCACCTCAAGGAGCACGGGATCCCCGAGCTCGCGATGGGCGGGCTCGCCGCTGCGTTCGCGCTCGGCATCGTCGCCTTCTCGATCCCCTCCGGCTGGGTCGTGCAGCGCTTCGGCGCGAAGAAGACGCTGCTCGTCGCCCTCCTCGGCTATGCGACCTGCGTATCGATCTTCCCCTTCCTGACGACGACCTCGGCGCTCTCGATCGCGCGCTTTTTCGACGGCTCGTTCTCGGTCGCGGTCTGGGTGGCCGCCGAGACGGCGCTGCTCGCGCGCTCCGACAAGACGAACAAGGCGTTCGTCATGAGCCTCTACGCGATGTCGCTCGGGCTCGGCTACGTCTTCGGGCCGATCCTCGCGATGGGCGTCGTGAAGGCGGCGGGAACGACCGGAACGTTCGTCGCGGCGGGAGTCCTCGCCTTCGTCGCGGCGGCCGTCGTCTTCGCGCGCTTCGACGGCAAGGCTACCGCCGGAGGCGAGCACGAGGAGACGCACGCCCCCGAAGCCGGAACCGCTCGCACGCCGGGCCTCACGATCCTCTGGAGGATCAAGAGCTCGTGCCTCGCGACGTTCTCCTATGGCTATTTCCAGGCGAGCGTCGTGCTCTTCCTTCCGCTCTTCCTCATCCAGTCGAAGGGCATCCCGAAAGAGCGCACGATCCTCATCACGGCGTTCTTCGCGCTCGGGATGCTGCTCTCGACCACGGTCGTCGGACGCCTCGGCGATCGGTATGGGCACCTCCTCGTCATGCGCGTGCTCGGCGCGCTCGGCGGCACGATGGTCGCGAGCTTCGTCCTCCTCTCGTCCTTCGAGGCCATGTGCGGCGCCGTCTTCATCGCCGGGGCGACGCTCGCAGCGATCTCGCCCGTGAGCCTCGCGCTCCAGGGCGTGATCGTCCCGAAGAGCGATCTCGGCCGGGCAAACGCGTTCTACAACGCGTGTTACGCCGCCGGCATGCTCCTCGGGCCGCCCATCTCGAGCGTCTTCTTCACGAAGAAGGGCGGCGCCGAGATGCTCATCCACCTCGCCGGGATCTGGGCGACGTTCGTGGTCTTCACCGTGATCTTCGCGAACGACGATCCGAAGCGCGCTGCACGAAAGGGCATCGCGACCGAGGCGCTCCCGGCGAAGCCCGAGACGTCCGCGCTCCCGGACTGAGCCCAAGCGCACGCGCGTTCGAGCGCCGCGCGGCATGGTACCGTCGTTCCGTGCAGCGCTGGCTCGTCGTCCTCCTGGCGGGTGCCTGTGCGTCGTGCCGAGCCTGCGGAGGCGCCTCGAGCACGGAGGACGCTGGCACGCACACGTCGGCGCGGGTCGACTCCGGCGCGCCTGCCTCGATCGACGTCGAGCCCTTTCGCGCTCGCGCGCGGGTGCCTGCGGTGGGCTGGGCCTCCGTGACCCGAGACCTCGAGTCGAGCGGCGCGGTGGGCGTGGCCGACGTGGAGCGCTCCGAGCCGGCGAGCGCGACCACCGCCTTCGAGGCGGCGTCGGTCGCGAAGACGATCATCGCGACGTGCGTCATGCAACTCGTCGAAGAGAAGACGCTCGCGCTCGATGCCGACGTGTCTTCGTACGTCGGGTTCCCCGTCCGTCACCCTCGTCTGCCGGCACCGATCACGCTGCGCCGTCTCCTCACCCACACCGCGTCGATCGCGGACCGTGAGGAGACTCGTGCGGCCGGAGACGTCGCGCTCGGCGACTTCCTCGCCGGATACTTCGCGGACGCCGGCAGTCGCGGCACGTTCCTCGACGCCGCGCCGGGCACCTCGATGAGCTACTCGAACGTCGGTCCGTCGCTCGCGGCGCTCGCCGTCGAGCGCGTCACCGGCGTGCGCTTCGCCGACCGCGCACGCGCACGGGTGTTCGAGCCGCTCGGCATGAGGACGACCGCGTTCGGCGTCGATGCCCTCCCTCCCGGTGCACGTGTCGCCGCTCCGTACGCTGCGCGTGGGTCGAGCTTCGTCCGCCTCCCGGCTCCGTCACACGCGCTCTATCCGGTCGTCGACCTGTTCTCGACGCCACGCGACCTCGCTCGCTTCGCGCGCGCGATGCTCCGCGACGGCGAGCTCGACGGGGTGCGGGTCCTCGCGCGCGCGAGCGTCGACGAGATGCTGCGCGTGCAGCTGCCCGACGCCGCGCCGGACGACGCGCTCGGCTGGCAGGTGCGCTCGTTCGGTGGCCGGCGCGTCGTGGGCCACGAGGGCGAGGACGCCGGCGCATCGACGGGCCTCTACCTCGACCGTGCGTCCGGCACCGGCGCGATCGTCCTCGCGAACGGCGACGCGTTCCAGGGCGAGGACGAAGCGCGCGCCGCGGCGCTCGGCGAGCTCGTGGAGCGGCTGCTCACCGTCCAGCGGGCTTCATCGGGACCGTGAAAGCGAATAGGTTGGTGGGATGTTCATCGAGTTCGTCGGGGCCGCCCAGACGGTCACCGGATCGAAGCACCTGATCAGGACGAAGCACGCCAACGTGCTCCTCGACTGCGGCATGTTCCAGGGGCGGCGCAAGGAAGCGAACCGGCTGAACCAGGAGCTCGGCGTCGACGCTCCCTCGCTCGATGCCGTCATCCTCTCGCACGCCCACATCGATCACTCCGGCGCGCTCCCTCTCCTCGTGCGGCAAGGTTTCGACGGGCCGATCTACACGACGCCCGCGACCCGCGACCTGTGCGCCGTCATGCTCGAAGACGCCGCCATGATCCAGGCGAACGACGCGCGCTTCATCAACAAGACGATCGCGCGCGACAGGGCGTCGGGGCTCGATCCCGTCGAGCCGCTCTTCAGCGTCGAGGACGTGCTCCGCGTGCTCGAGCGAATGATCGCCGTGCCGTATCGGCGAACGGCGGAGGTTGCCCCGGGCGTCCGCGTCACCTTCTACGACGCAGGGCACGTCCTCGGCAGCGCGATCTCCGCGATCGACGTCGAGGAGTCGCCCGGCAGCGGCGGCAAGACGAAGCGCGTCGTGTTCACGGGCGACCTCGGCCGGAAGAACATGCCGATCCTCAAGGATCCGGAGATCGTCGAGGGCGCCCATGCGCTCCTCACTGAGAGCACCTACGGCGACCGTCTCCACAAGCCGATCGCCGCGATGGAAGACGACCTCGCGAGCGTGCTCGAGCGCACCTACCAGCGCGGAGGCAAGGTCGTCATCCCGTCGTTCGCCCTCGAGCGCGCGCAGGAGCTCCTCTACGCCATCAACGAGCTCAAGCGTCGCGGACGGATGCCGAAGATGCCGGTCTACGTCGACTCCCCGCTCACCGTGAAGATCACCGACATCTTCCGGATCCATCCGGAGTGCTACGACGCCGAGACCCGCGCCCTCATCCGCGAGAACCGCTCGCCGTTCGACTTCGAAGAGCTCCGCTACGTCTCCGACAAGGAAGAGAGCATCGCGATCGACGCGTCACCCGAGCCGTGCGTCATCATCTCGGCGAGCGGAATGTGCGAAGCGGGGCGGGTCGTCCACCACCTCAAGGCGACGATCGAGGATCCGAAGAACACGGTCTGCATCGTCGGCTTCCAGGCAGCGCACACGCTCGGCCGCCGGATCGTGGAGCGCCGTCCGCGCGTGAAGATCTTCGGCGTCGAGCGCGATCTCCGAGCGGAGGTCGTCATCATGAACGGCTTCTCCGCGCACGCCGACCAGCGCGACCTCGTCCAATACGCCGGCGAGCTGAAGGAGCGCGGCCCGCTCGGTCGGATCGCCCTCGTCCACGGCGAGGAGACCCCGCAGAAGGCCCTCATCGCGAAGATGAAGGAGAACGGCCTCGACGACGCGGTCGCCCCCGGGCCGGGGGACGTCATCGAAATCTGATCGGCACTCGGCGCGAGCTTAGTCGTCGAGGTACTCGTCGACCTGCAGGGCGAGAGCGGAAGCGCCGTCGCGGCGGCAGGAGGCGAGCGCCCCGGCGACCGCGGCGGGGCGCATGCCGCGAAGGTAGCCAGCGTCCGTGAGCGTCGCGCAGACCTCATGCGTCGCGGTGATGGCCGCCGCGATGCGGGCCTCGGCGTCGGCGCGAACTTGGTTGGGATCGCGGCCGCCGTACGTCCTGGTGATGCGCTCGACGATCAGGTCGATGCGTCCGGTGAGTGCGTTCTCGATACAGGTGGCGTGGCCGGCGACGGCATCGGCAATGGCAGTCTCGTCGTTGCCGGCTGCGGTTCGATCGTCCTCGAAGGCCCTGTCACACGCGTACGAAAACGCGTCGAACGACACCCTTGCCGGGCCTCCGCCGAGGTCTGCGTACACGGCGATGAGCTCGCCGAGCGTGTTCTCTCGCGAACGATGGCAGCCGGCAAGGGAGGCATCGGCGAGGTAGCTCGTCCCGACGGAATGCGCGTCGAGCATGAACGCGCAGATGGCGTTGGCATCGCGGTAGGTGCCGAAGGTCGATGCCCCCGTTCCGGCACGCGCCGAGCCCGACTGCACGAGCACGCGCTCGATGCGTTTGAGCGCCTTGGTGTTCGCGCGCTTGACGCACGCGGTCCCCTTCTTGGCTTCGACCGGTGCATCGTCGACGTTGGTCAACGACTGCAGAGCCTCGTTGGAATCGGCGATGCACTTGCGGATCGTCGAGAGGTGGCTCTCGCTCGAGAGAGCGGCGCTGTCCTCGTCAGCGTCTTCCTCTGCCGTTGCAGCGCATCCCGCGCTCACGAAAGCCAACGCACAGGCCCCGAGCAGCGTCTGCAGGTGTCGTCCGACCATGGGGAGGCGATGAGCACTGAGCGTGCCATGCCGCCGACCGCGATGAATCCGTTGTAAAACCGCGTGGTAACCAACCGTAAGGAGCGCGCCGTCGGGCCGGAATGGGTGGATCGATCCGTAGGCCCCCCGGATCGGATGTAAGCCAATGTGGACCGCCAGTTCTCTCTGCGATGGCTCGTCGAGCGGCGAGATCATGCGCAGCGTCGAGGCGACCTGCTGAAAAGCGAGGGCTCGGAGGCGCGCAGCGGATCAGAGCGGCCAGCGTGGCGGCGGGGTCCAGCCGCCGGCGGCGCGTTCGAGCTCGAGGGCGGCGGCGATCGTCAGCGTGTCGCGCTGGTTGCTCGCGGCGATCTGGACGCCGAGCGGGACGCCGCGCTCGTCGAGTCCCATCGGCACCTGGGTCACCGGCAGCTCGAGCACGTTGAAGATCGCCGTGTAGCTCCACTTGAAGGGGACGAGGAGCGGCGCGTGGTGCCTCGGCGCGACGGTCGGGTACGACGGAAAGAGCATCACGCCGTCGTCGCCGAGCATGCTCTCGATCTCGACGCGGAGCTCGTGGCCGAGCAAGACCGACTTCTTCGAGCGTTCGGCCATGAGATCGGGGACGCGCTCGAGGAGGCACAGGAGGAGCCCCGGGAGCGTGTAGCGCGACCTGCCGAGCGCTACCTTGCCGAGCTCCCGCAGCGGGTGGAGCTGTCCTCCTGCCGCCATCAGCTCGGCGAACGTCTCGTCGCCGCCGCCGTCGTGGAGCATCGCCGACCAGATCTCGAGCGAGCGTTTGAGGGCCGGGATTCGGCGGTGCTCGATGCGCGCTCCCGCGGCCTCGAGCGCGCGGGCGGCTCGCTGCTGCGCGGCGGCCATGCGCCTGTCGACTGCGAAGAGCCCGTTGTCGGGGACGACGTAGACCGTGATCTTCGAGAGGTCGATCTTGCCGGGATCGCCGAGCCTCGGCTCGATGTTGTGCTCCTCGATCCCGTCCGGACCGGCGACGACGCGGAGGAACGGCATGAGGTCCTCCGCCCGGCGGACGATCGGGCCCGTCGTCACGTAGCGCTGGTGGAGCCTCTCGGCCGCGGGATAGTGGCCGGTGTTCGGGACGAGGCCGCCGGTCGGCTTGTGCCCGAACGCCCCGTTGAAGAAGGCAGGCATGCGGATCGAACCGCCGACGTCCGAGCCGAGCCCGAGGACCGACCCGCCCGCGCCGACGATCGCGCCCTCGCCGCCCGAGCTGCCTCCGGCGGTGCGCGTCGGGTCGTAGGGGTTGTTCGTCCGCCCCCACACCTTGTTGTTGCTCTCCATCCACATGCAGAGCTCGCTGATGTTCGTGACGCCTAGGAGGATCGCGCCCGCATCCTTGAGACGCTTCACCGCGGTCGCGTCCTTGCTCGCGATGACGCCACGACGCGCCCAGAGCCCCGACGTGTTCGGCATCCCGGCGGCCCGAAGGGCATCCTTCGTCGTGAACGGGATGCCATGCAGCGGCGGGAGATCGTCGGGGTGGACGCTCCCCGTCTTCTCATCCGCGATGCGCGCCTCGCCCAGGGCGTCGTCGAAGCGATCCCGGACGAGCGCGTTGATCGTCGGATTCACCCTCCGGATGCGGGCGATGTGAGCCTCGACGACCTCGCGCGCGGTCGTCTCTCGACGCCGGATCGCCGCGGCAAGCGCGACCGCAGAGGACGAGAGGATTCGTTCCGGCCGCACACCTCCTGATTAGCAGAGTTCTGATACGCTCGGCCCCTACGCGATGAGCGACGCGGATCCCCAGGCGAATACGATCTCGGCGTCCCTCGAAGGCGCCCCGACGCGGATGACGTCACCGGAGGAGTCGCCGCAGCTCCTCGGCGGGCGCTACGAGCTCCTCGGGATGCTCGGCGCAGGCGCGATGGGCACCGTCTACCGCGCGCGAGACCGCGAGCTCGACGAGGTCGTCGCGCTCAAGGTGCTGAAGAAAGAGCTCGCCTCCGCCGACATGATCGAGCGCTTCCGGCGCGAGGTGAAGCTCGCGCGACGCGTGACGCACAAGAACGTCGCGCGCACCTACGACATCGGCGAAGACGGCGGCGATCGCTTCCTGACGATGGAGTTCATCGAGGGCGAGATGCTCGGAGCGCTGCTCGCGCGCAAGGGCCGGCTCCCGCTCGAGGACGTGATCCGATACGGCCTCGACGTCTGCGCCGGGCTCGCGGCAGCACACGCCGCGAACGTGCTTCACCGTGACCTCAAGCCCGAGAACGTGATCGTCGCGAAGGACGGACGCGCGGTCATCACCGACTTCGGGATCGCGCGCGCCGCGACCCGGGAGGAGCTGTCGAGGACCGTCGGCGGCATCGTCGGCACGCCTGCCTACATGGCCCCGGAGCAGGTCGAAGGCTCCGCCGATCTCGACGCACGCGCGGATCTCTACGCGCTCGGCACGATGCTCTTCGAGCTCATCACCGGGCAAATGGCCTGGCAGGGAGACTCGATCGTCACGGTAGCGGCCGGGCGCCTGCTCAAGCCGCCGCCCGATCCCCGCACCGTGATGCCGAACCTCCCGGCGCCCGTCGCCGAGCTCGTGCTCAAGCTGATGGCGCGCTACCGCGACGATCGCTTCGCGAGCGCGCACGATACGGCCATCGCGCTCGACGGCCTCGTCGTCGCGCCGGCGAGCGCGCCTGCAGTGTCTCGCCACGCGCCGTCGGGGACGCTTCCGCTGCTCCCTGCCCTTCCTTCGCTCCGCGAGCAACGCTCCACCGGAGCGCGCGTCGTCGCGATCCTGCCCGTGCTCAACCTCGGCGCGAGCGACGACCTGTACCTCGTCGACAACGTGAACGAGGACGTCGTCGACCTCCTGAGCGTCGTGCCCGGGCTGCTCGTCCGGCCGCGCGGCGACACGGCCCGTTTCGACGATCCGAGGCGCGACGTCCGCGAGGTCGGGCGATCGCTCGGCGCCGACGTCGTCGTCGACGGATCGCTCCGTCGGCTCGGCGACACGGTGCGCGCATCATTCCGGCTCATCTCGGTCGAGGACGGCTTCCAGCTCTGGGCCCGCCGGTTCGATCGCCCGCCCGCGCAGCTGCTCTCGATCGCCGACGACGCGGCGGAGGCGATCGCGCGCGCGCTCACCACGGAGCTCGGTCACAAGGCGAGGACACGCGCCTCGGATCCCGAAGCCGAGGACCTGTTCCTACGCGGTCGCTTCCTCATGCGGCGCGGATGGCTCGAGGTCGTGCGCGAGGCCGTGGAGCTGCTCGGTCGCGCCCACGAGCGCGCACCGGACGACGCGCGGATCATGGGCACCTACGCGCTGGCGCTGGCGCGCGTCTACGGCACCGAGTCCTTCGGACACGAGACCGCCGATCGCGCGCGCGCGCTCGCCACGCGAGCGGCCGAGCTCGACCCGATGCAGCCGGAGGCGAAGGTCGCGCTCGCGATCGTCCACCTCCAGCACCAGGAGGTCGACGCCGCCGTCCGTTACTTCCGGGCAGCGCTCGCGGTCGCGCCGAACTCGGTCGACGCGCTGGACTGGCTCGCCCGCGTCATGGCGGAGGTCGGACGGGTCGACGACGCCTTTGCGCTCTTCCGCCAGGTGAACGCGATCGATCCCGAGACCGTCCAGGCGCGCCATCAGGTCGCGCGGGTCCGCTCGATCATCGGCGACCGGGCCGGGATGCTGGAGGCGCTCGGCGACATCCCTTCTCACCCCGGGGACATCGCCTCCTGGTTCATCATCCAGACGCGCGATGTCGTCTGGCGCCGCGATCTCGAGGGCGCGAAGCGCATGTCGGAGCGCCTCGCGTCCGTCACGGTGCCCGCGAGCGCGCGCTTCGCCCTCGAGCACATGCTCCTCGTGCCGCTCGGTCAGGACACGCTCGTGCGGGACCGTGCGTTCCTCGATCGTGTCCTTCCGGTCGACGCATCTCGGCTCCCACGACGCGCCTCGTTCAACGCGCAGCTGCGCGCCGAGATGCTCTCCTTCGTCGGCCTGAAGGCCGAAGCTCTCGAGGCGCTTCGATCATGCGACGCGAACGGCCTCATCGACATCGTCTGGCTCGATCGCTGCCCGCTCTTCAATCCCTTCCGCAGCGACCCGGACTTCACGACGATCCGGAATCGAGTCGCCCTTCGAGCCCAGCGTGTCACCGCCGCGCTCGACGCGCGTTCGCCCGCCGGCGTCTGATCGCTCCGCCACCGCAACCGAACGCGAGCGAGCGCCTCAGCGGTGCTTGTCGTAGATCGTGTCGCGCCACTCGAGCAGATCGCCGAAGTCCCGGACGAGCGCTTCGTTCGTCCACGCTTCTCGCGTGAACGGCCCGAGCTTCGCCGACACGTGTGGACGAATCACATGCAGCGCCGAGGCCATGACGATGTCGGCGGCGCTGAAGCTCGCCGGCGAGAGGAGGTACGCGCCCTTCGAGAGCGCCGCCCGCACGTCGTGGAAGATCGGCCGAACGGTGTGCTCGATTCGAGCTTCGACGTCGTCCGGAACGTCGTACTTCTTCATGAGGAAGCGAACCGCCATCGCGGCCGACGGCGCCAGCGCTCCGCGTACGCCGCCTGGGACGAACGTGGGCAACACCTCTGTCTGCGCCCCCTTGTTCGCGAGGAAGCGCTTCATGAACCATGCACGCCCGACCCCCAGGATGCGCTCCCCGGCGTCGACCCACCGGGTAATCTCCGCGTCCTGATCGCGCGGGAAGAGTGAAGCGCCTCGGCCAACCCGCTCGGCGTAGCGAGCGATCTCGACGGACCCCATCACGACTTCGTCCCCGTCCGCGAGCAACGGCACGCTCGCGCGCGTCGTCCGTGCCTTCATCCGGAGCAAGACCTCGCCGAGCATCGGCACGTGCTCGTGGTAGCCGTAGACGACGCCATGGTGATCGAGCGCCCAGCGCGCGCGCTCCGTCCAGGCGGACTGGGACAGGCCGTAGAGGGTTCGGCTCATGGGCGGCCGAGTATATGCCCGTCGGAGTCGATCGGCGGGGCATCGTTCGGGCTATCATCGCCGCGTGACGAAGCTCGCCCTCGATCCAAGCCGGAGTCGTGTTCGCATCCGGACGTTCGCCCAAGGCCTCCTCGCACGGCTCGCGCACGACCTCGAGCTCGTCTGCGGTAACCTCACGGGCAGCGCGGAACGGACGAGCTCGGACGCGGGCTCGGGGAGCATCGAGGTCCCCATCGGCGCGATCGACGTCGCCGGCACGCTCAAGGACGGGCGCGTCGATCCGAACGGGCTCTCACCGTCGGATCGCGAAGACTGCCTCGTGAAGATGCGAAGGGACGTCTTCCATGCGCATGCGAATGGCAGCGCCTCCGGCGTCGTCCGGATCGAGGCGAAGCTCGAGGCTGGGAAGGCGCACGTCCGGCTCGTTCCGCCCAACGGCCGGGCCGCCGAGCGCCTGGTCAACGTGCGGCTCGAGCCCAAAGGCGACACGGGCACGCGCGTGACCGGCACGTTCGACGTATCGCTGAGCGCGATCGGCTCGGATCCCGTCAAAGGCCCGATGAACGCGTTCCGGGTGAAGGACTCGGTCGAGGTCTTGTTCGAGCTCGTCTTCGACGAGACGCGCTGAGCTCCTTGAAGCGGTACTGCGTTCAGCGCGCCAGGCGCCGCTTGGCGGGCTTCGCGCTTGCCGCCTTGGCCTTCGCCTTCACCTTGACCTTCGACTTCGGCTTCGCCGCCTTCGTCTTCACGCCGACCTTCCGCCTCGTGGCGATGCGCGAGCGCGTCCCGCTCTTCGCGGGCGCCGACTCCTCGGCCTCCGGCGGTGCATCCTCGACGCGCCAGCCGAACATCTCCGCGATGACCCGAGCCGTCTCGCGAGGAAGCACCGTCCTCGCGGTGAGCGCGTAGAAGCCTCGCGTCACGAGCGTCGCCGTCAGCTCTTGCGAGGGTACGCCGACGCGGTCCGCGAGCTCCGAGAGCGGGATCGTCTTGCCGATCGTCAGGGTCTGGACGGGAGGGGTGGCTTCCTTGACGCTCGCACTCGGCGCGCGCACGACCTCCTCGTCCGCGCGCACAAGGTCCTCCACCCGCTGGAGCTCGTCGGACCGCAACGACGCGAGGGCTCGTGCGACGTTGATCGACGACGGCGGTCCCCTCTCGTCCTCCTCATCGGCCAACTCGACACCGGCCGAAGGCCCACCTCTGCGGGAGATCGGGGCGCCGCCGCGGGTGCTTGGGGGGCCGCTGCGGGTGCTTGGGGGGCCGCTGCGGGTGCTTGGGGCTCCCGCCTCGACGTCGACGGACGACGGCGGTTGCGTGGCCGTCGTGAATGCCCGCCGAGTCTGGGCCCCCTTTTCGAGCAACGTCGCGTCGTATACGCGGCGGCGCACGACCACTGCGGGGCGCAGTGGATCGAGAACCGTGGTGGGTCGAGGCGCCTTGCTGGCCTCGCGCGTCCTGTCAGACATGGTGACTCCCGCTTGCTCCGAGTCTACTCGATGAGACCGCCACACGCCTCTGTCGACGCACGGCCTCACACTCGACTCTATAAGCCATAGCCCGAACATCCAGTGCGCGCTGCGTGGCAAAGTTCGTCGCTCCGAGGTGATGTCGCAATCAGCCCCGTCCCCGGCGGGTCAGCCTCTTGCTCCTCGCTCGTTGCCCCTTGAACCACGTCGCCGGCGCACCGAGCACGAGCCCTTGGCGACGCGCGGGAGGTCTCCGGCGTCGTCAGCTCGACCTTCACGCGCGCGATCGCCAAGTCGAGGAGCTTCACGTGACCTCGTCGTCGCGGCGAGCGAGGAACAGGTTCGCGGGCCCGATTGCCGCGGTGAACGATGTCCGCTCCGTGTGCGCGCATGAGCCCGACGCCCGCTTGCGCAGCGACCTACGCGCGACGCCCGGAGACTCATCCCGAGCTGCCCTTCGCCTGGGACCTCCCAGCATGACGCCCGACGACGCTGCTCGATCCGTCCTGACATCGTTGCGCGGTCGTCGAGCCAAGCCGGACGAACGTGCTCCTAGAGCCAGCCATTCCCGACTCGAACGCGATCTCTTCCTGAGCGCACCGGAGCTCGCCACCGGCAGCGCCTTCGGCCTCGAAGGGGAAGCCGCGCGGTACGCGGGAGCGCTGGCTTCGACGAGCCCCCCCTTCGGGTGTCACGAAGCGCGACAAGCTCCGCTCGCGCATCGTCCCCGAGCCGCCCTTGTCGGAAGCGCACGCAACGCGCCCGAGCGTCGCCGAGGAGGAGCCAGAGCCGCGCCCCCTTCGCTGTCGCTGTCGCTATCGCCCATCGGCCGAGCTCATGATGCGGACGTTCGCGCTCGACGTTCTCTGCTGTCCGCGTCGCTCTGGACGACTACGCCTCGTCGCGCTCATGACCGAGCCAAGGAGACGGTGAAGGCGTCTTCCCGAGAGCGGCATCGCCCCGACGATGCCACAGCTCGCCTGCGGCTGGTGGATCGGATGCGCTGCTCCGCGCGGGCGTCGTCGCTCGACGCGCGGACGGCCTCGGGCCCGAGGGGATCGGGAGCCGAGGCCGAGCGCGCCGTGCGGGTCAGTTGACGGTGAGCGGCGTGGTCACAAGCTTCCGGATCGCCATGCCGCCGGGATAGGCGTAGCTCGCGGCGACGCCCCAGCCCCAGATCGTCGCGGTGAATTCGCCCTCGCTGCGCATGCGCTGAAGGCCCGTGATGCAGCGCTTGTCTCCAAACGTGTCGCCCGGGCCGAAGTCGCGCGACAGGTCCACGCGGCGGTACTCGTAGTCGCCCTTCGTATCGATCGCCTTCCAGTCCGGCAGGTCGCCGGCGCACTCGAGCCACACGTCCTTGAACTCACCACGGTGACGCTTTCGGACGATGACGAGCGAATTCTCGGGGTAGGTCGAGTCGGCGTAGAAGCTGTACGAGTTTCGGTATTGCCCCGCGGGCACGACGTTGACGAACTCTGGATCGCCCATCGATCCGTGGCGCGGCTCCGTGGGGGAACCGCCGCCGCCGCTCATGTGCATCGCGAGGTAAAACGGGTGCTTGGCGCCGTGCGAGCGAACGACGAACGGTTCGCTCGCGCGCGCGCGAAAGAGCACGAACTCGCCGGCGGAGAGCGTGAGCGGCGCACCGGGGGGCTTGACGGGATCGTACGCGAGCTCGGTGCCGTCCCGCGCGCCGACGATCCGGTACCAGACGATCTCCTCACCGTCCTTGATCCGCGGGCGGTAGGCGGCGGCGACGTACTCCGTTCCCCACTGCTCGAAGGGCGGAATCTGCTGCGCGAGCGTATCGCAAGCGGTGGCCGTGTTCGCGATGTTCGCGCAGTCGTTGCCGCCGAGCGTCACCGTGGGCTTGTTCGAGAAGACGAAGCTGCCGGTGAGCTCCTCGGTCTGATGAAGTTGCGCGAACTGTCCCTTCTGGAGCTTGATCTTCGCGGGTTGCCCGGCCGCGGCACCGGCGAAGCCGTCGCCGTTCAGGATGTCCTTTCGGCCAAGGAGCGTGATCTCGGTGTCGTCTTCAGCCGCGTAGATCTGCGTGATCGGGCGTCCGTTGAGGCCCTTCTCCCAGCCGTTGACGACCACGTGCTCCCTCGCCCAAGCGCTCACTGGCAATACGAGCGTCGCCGAGGGGACGAAGCTCGCCGCGCCACCGTACGGGTACATCGACGTGACGCCGACGGGGACGTTGCTGGTCATACGGAACGCGCCGGCGATCCTGGAGCCGTAGATCCCGAAGTCTTGCTCGACGGCCGCCGTCACGGCGCGTGGGCAGCCGATGTAGTTGAGCTTCTCGTTGAGCGTGCGCGCTTTGGTCTGATCCCGATCGGAGACGAAGACGATCGCGCTCTCTCCGGGTGCGATCGGACCGTCGAGGAGCTCGAGGTCGGTGCTGTTCGGGACGGCTCGGAAGAGCGAGTGAGACAGATCGAGCGCCACGCCCTCGCGCTCGAGCGTCACCGTGGCTGGCTGGTTCGACGTGTTGACGACAAACGCTGCGTGGCACGACTGCGGATACGACGCGGTGAAGCGGGGGGCGGAGAAGTAGAAGTCGCAGCCGTCCGAGCTTCGATCCGCGGCCGCGGCGTCGCAGGGCTTCTGGCACTTGGCGGCGCCGCACGCCAGATCGTCGGCGCACTTCTCAACCTCCGCGCCGGTGCACGAGTCGACGACTGAGCGTCCGTCGAGCGAGCATTGCGTGTAACACGTCTCTGCATCGGGGCCGGCGTCGGCGACGGGCACGAGCTCCTCGGGACCGTGCGTGAAGTCCTCGCGATCGCCGCTGCACGCGCCGGTCGTGGACGCGATGAGGCCGAGGCCGAGCACGACGCCGATGGCGCCCACGGAATAGCGCGCGCCGTTCATGGAAGCACTACTTCCCTCGGCACGGAGACCGAGAGCGTGGGGGTAGTGGAGCCGAGCTGCCCGTGGGCGTTGTTTCCCCAGCAGTACACTTTGCCGCTCGTCAGGAGGGCGCACGTCGAATAAGGCATGACCTTCACCTCGGCTGCCGGCGCGGGGAGTCCCTGGACGCGCACGGCGGAAAGCGCAAACTCTTTGGTGCCGTCGCCGGCCTGGCCCATGTTGTTCAGGCCCCAGCAGTAGACGTCACCTGACGTCGTCGTCGCGCACCAGCGACGCTTCTCCACCGACGTCACGTAGTCGTTCGTCACGAAGTAGGACTGCGTCGTCGCGATGCGCGTGATCGGCTCGGGCATGTCGACGGCGCGCGGCGTCCCTCGTAGCTGCGCGCTCGGGATGTCGAAGGTGGACCGCGCGTCGGCGGCGCCCCAGCACCACCCGACGCCGTTCGCGACCGCGCACGCTTCTTCGCCGCTCGTGGACACCATCGTGACGTGCTCGAGCGCGACGGGGGACGGCCAGCCGTCTGCAGTGAGCGGGGTTGGGCGGCCAACGGTGGGCGCGGTGCCCCAGCTCGAGAGCGTCCCGTCCTCGTGCGTCGTGAAAGTTGCGCCTCTTGACGCGCCGTACGCCACGGCGATGTCCTTCGCGCTAGCGGCCAGGTCGATCGCGTGAGGTTGCGTGTTGGCAGCGCTCGTGGAGAGCTCCGCGCTCACCTGGAGCGTGGCGTTCGTTCCCCAGCAGACGACGCTCGCGTCGCGGAGAATGGCGCACCCGACCCACTCCGAGACCGCGACCTTGTTTGCCGGCCCGGGGAGCGCCAAGCGGACGGGGCTCGTTTGAACGGTGGTCGCGGAGGCATCGCTCTGAAGGAACGGGCCACGGCCCCAGCACCAGACCGCGCCGTCACCATCGACGGCGCACGTTCGGTCGAGGTGCGTGATGTCCGAGAGGCCGGGGACGCGGACCGCGCTCGCGCTCTGCGCGACGTCGGGGATCCCGAGCTGTCCGGCGTTGTTCGCGCCCCAGCACGCGACGGTGCCGTCCGTCAGGAGCGCGCAAAACCCCTCCTCGCGCGCACCGGTCCCGCTCGGTAGGGGCGTCGAGAGCGCGAGCGCGCACGGAGCGGCTTCGCACGCGATGGGCAGCGGCGAAGCATCGACGAGCGCCGCGTCGACGAGGGCGACGTCGTCGGTACCCGCATCGACGACGTCGTCCTCGAGAGCGCCGTCGGAGGCCGCGTCCGCGCTGCCTTCTCCGCCATCGTTCTCTGACATGGGACGGTCGTCGCTGCTCGAGCAACTCGTCGTCACCGACGTGATCAGCGACGCGCCGGCGAGCGCGAGCAGCGCGGTGTACGCGCGAGGGTCAAGGGATCGTCTTGTGAAACGCATGGCGAACTCCAACCGCCCAGAGGTTTTGATTCGAGGTGCCGCGGACCCTTCGCACGGACGCGCGGACGGCGGTGCCGTCTCGCGAGAGCGTGGACGTCGAATAGGTGCCGTCGTCCGCGCCTCGGAGGACGAGCCCCCACGCGGACAGCCAGGTCTCTCCGTCGCCGCGCCAGAGCGAGTGCGCGGCGTTCGGTGGCCCCGAGCCCACGCCGAGCTTGAGCGGAACGGCCGACTGCGCGAACGTTATCGCGGAGCCGCCGTCCGTCGCGTCGCTGTCCCCGATGCGAATGTGCGTGAGCTCGACGCTCGCTGTAGAGAGGGCGGACCTCCCGTTGTACAGCGCGACGTACTCGGTCGCGCTCACCCGCCCGACGTTGGAGAGCCAGCCGCTGAACGTGTTGCCCACGCGTTGCGTGCCTGCGCGCGCGGCGCAGGGAGCGGAAGAGCTCGTCCCGACGACGCCATCGGCGATCCGCTCCCAGCCTGCCGCCGTCTTCCGAACGACGAGCGGACAGTGGAGGTTCGTGCTCAACGCGCTCGAGCGGTCGCGCGCGCCGACGAACCACATGTCGTCTGGCCCGGTGCCGGCGGCGCTGACGAAGAAGGCGTGCTCGCTCGCCGCGTCGAGATCGCTGACCGTGTACACGGCCGACCAGCTACCGTCCGCCGGATCGCGCCGAAAGATCGTGTTGCTGAAGTATGCATACACGTTCGCGGTGTCGAAGCCCCACACTCCCATCACCGGTACGCGCTCGCGCATGGCGCTCGAGTAAGGTCGTCCGTGTTCGTGCGATGCGGAATGCCCGACGATGGCGTCGGGCAGGTCGGTGCGCGTCCACGTCCACTTCGTCTCCGGTGGGACGCCGCGCTTGCCGCGGTAGATGCTCGACGGGCCGGACGCGAAGTACACCTCGTCCTCGTTTGGCGCGTACACGGCTGACGCGAACGCGCCAGGGCGGTTCTGGCTCTGGTCGTCGATGTACTCCCAGGCGTTGGTGGACTTCTTCCACTCGAGGAACTTCACGCCCTCCGAGGCACTGTCGGCGATCGCAAACGCAACATCCTCGAACGGCCAAACGTCACGGAAGTCGAGGTCCGCGTCGGGGAAGGCGGTGACGCACCAGCCTGCGCTGCTGCAGTCCGGCAGGCGCGTATCCCCGTCGGCGTCCGCCACGTCGACGTCGACGTCCGGGAGGCCGCTGTCCGGGATCGGCGCGGGAGGGGCCTCCGCGGTGGGGGGCGTCGACTCCTCCTCCGAACTCGCGCAGGCGGCGATCGCCGCCAGCGACGCGGCCGTGGCCGCGAGCAACATCGAAGCTCTCATCGTTTTCCTCCGAGCGAGACGATCGCGCCCTGCCCGGCGACCCAGACCTTCCCCGGTGCCGCGATCCAGATCCGATCGAACCGCGGACGCCTTCCGTCGAGACCAGCCACCTTCACGCGCGTCCACGCCGCTCCGTCGTAGTGAAAGACGATGGCGTCCTCGCCGGCGACCCAGATGTCGCTCGGCGACGTGCCGGCGACCGCGTAGAGGTGCTCTTGCGTCGGGATCTCGTCGTAGCTCTCCCAGAACCGCGCGTCGCCGCGGTAGCGCCGGACGGTGCCGGTCGCGCCGACGGCCCAGACGTCGTTCTCCGCCGCCGCCCAGACGCCGTGGAGCGCGTAGACGGTCTGCGTGTTGAAGCCGGTGAGCGTCGGCGTGTCGGACTCGGCGTCGGTGACGCGGAACGCGGCTCCTCTCGGTCCAACGGCCCACACCTCATCGCCGGAGAGCCCGTGCAGGCCGTAGACCTCCTTGCACGGGAGCGTGGTGCACTTGTCGAGCGTCAGCGGGTCGAAAGTGAACGCGTTGCTCTCGCTCGAGTAGCGCATGCGCCAGAGCCCGCCCCTCGTCCCTTGCGTCGTCGCTCCGATGAAGAGCGAGCGCGAGCCGGGGGCCGCCCACGTCGTCTCGACGCGCATGAAGGAGTTGCCCCATGCGGAGTGCACCGTCACCGCGGGGAAAAGTGACCAGCCGTCGGCGGACGCATCGGTGCCGGCGTCGAGGCCGCGCGTGTAGAGCCGCTTTGGATCGTCGAACGCGACTTCGGCATCGTCGCGGAGCCAGAGCCCGTAAAACGAGTTCTGAACGTCCGCGTTGGACCGCCTCCAGGCGGTACCGTCGAAGCGCGCGATGGCGCCCGAGGTCCCCGCCAGCCACAGATCGTCGGGAGCCCGCCCGGTGAGGGCATGGACGTGGGTGCGCGGATCGAGCGTCGTCGGCGTGCTGCTGTTCGAGAAGAGCGCCGCCGCGCAGAGCGCGTCTGGAGTGCACTCGGTGGGGAAGAGCTCGCAGTCGTCACACGCGCCCGCGTCAGCGGCGTCGCTCGCTTCGCCGCCGTCCAAGGCTGGGGCGGGAACGGGGGTGTTCCGCTCCTCGGACGGCGCGTCGCTCGTTCCGCCGTCGTTCGCGCACGCCGAGAGCACCGCCGCCAGCGCGGAGAACGCGGTGCTGGCGATGGTCAAAGTCCAACGTTTCCTCATCGCGTCGGTCCTCCAGCGTCCTGGAGCTCGTCGCACGGCTCGACCATGCACTGTCCATCGACGCACGCCTGGCCTGCGATCGCGTCGCAGACGTTGCCGCATGCTCCGCAGTTCTGCGGGTCCGCGGCGATGTGGGTCTCGCAGCCGTCGTCGCGGTTGCCGTTGCAGTCGCCCCAGCCGCCGTAACACGTCCGCTGGCACTTTCCGAAGACGCACGCTTCGGTGGCTTTCTCGTTACCGAGAAACCCGCATCGCGCTCCGCACGCTCCGCAGTTCTGGTCGTCACCGGTCAGGTCGACGCACGTTCCGACCTTGATCCCTCCGGAGGCGGTGCCGCAAAACGTCTGCCCCACGGGGCACATGCACGTCGGTATCCCCAAGGCGGAGAGCCCGCATTCCTGCCCGTCCGGGCACGCGGCCCCACACGCGCCGCAGTGGTCCTTGTGGAGGAGACGCGTCTCGCAGCCGTTCTCGCGGACACCGTCGCAGTCGCCGTTCCATCCGCTGCACTTGAGCGTGCCGCACCGACCGCCGCCGCAGCCGAAGTAGGTGTTCGCCGGCGCCGTCTCGCTCCCATCCCCTTGGGGCGGGCACGCGTTGCCACACGCGCCGCAGTTCGCGTCGTCGTTCTCCGGGTCTGCGCACGGAAAGGAGAGGGGATTGGCCGGGTTCGGGCAGTAGAGCTCGCCCGGTCGGCATCCGCAGCCGATGTCGGGATTGACGAGCCCGCGGTTGATGCAAGGCTTGTCCGCCGGACACACGATCCCGCACGCTCCGCAGCTGTCGTTGCTGCGCGGGGATGCCTCGCACCCGTTGTCCGCGAGGCCATCGCAGTCGAGAGCAAGATGCGCCTGGCACGCCAGCACGCAGCGTCCGTCGACGCACGAGTACTCTTCCTGGACTTCGAGCGCCGACACCCGACAAGCGTTGCCGCACGAACCGCAGTTGTCCGGATCGGTCAGCAGATCGGTATCGCAGAGAAAGCGCGAGCTCGGGCACGTCGTGCGCCCGCGCGGGCAGCGGTCCGATGGGCAATAGCTGACCGCCTCGTCCGGCCCGAGGACGCCGCTGTCGGTGACCTCCTCGAACGACGGCGGCGCGCTCGCGTCCATGACGTCGTTGCCGATGATGATCGGCACGCGATCCATCGCGGTGCACGAGGCGGCGAGCAGCGCGAGGAGCGCGGCGCCGCCGAAGCTCACGGCGGCGCGCACGACCGTCGTTCGATACAGCCGTCCTCTGCGAGCGGGGCTCGGTGAGATACCAATCGTCATGACCTTGAACCTCGTGTCGCGTTCGCGTTCGACCGAACGTCAGAGACCGGAGCGCTCGTGCAGCGAGCGAACGCGGTCGGCGTAAGGGCTCGCTCCGTGCGCTGCCAAGAACTGCTCCGCAGCGGTCCGTGCTTGCGCGCGGTCACCTGCGTGAAGCAACCCTTCGATGCGGATCACCTCGACCTCCTGCGCGAAGGTCCCGGCGCCGAACCGCGTGCGGTGAGCGTCGACCGCGCGCATGCACGCGGCGACATCGCCGCGCTGCAGGCCAGCGCGCGCCGCCGAGACGAGCGCGAGCTCTTCGTCGAACGACGTCCCGCTCGCGGCGGCGGGAGCGTCGTCGCCGTGCGCGCCGCGGCTCGGCATCGGCGCGTCGGCCTGCGTTGCCGTCGCGATCTCGCGTGTCCCGCTCTCGGCGCGGCGCGCACGCGGCTCGGCCGACGCGGAGCGCGCGGGCGCCGCGAGCGCCGCGGGCGCGAGGTCCTCGATCGACAGCATGGGCACGGGCGCCTCGCTCGAAGCTTCGTTCGTCGAGAGCAACGCGCGCGCTTCGTCGGCTTCGCTCGTCGTGACGACGCCATCGAGCGCTGGCGGAGCCTGCGGGGCCGCGACAGCGTGCGCGGGCTCGCTCGCGTCGTACGCGCTCGTCCCGACGGCGATGCCGAAGACCGACACGCCGACGGCGGCGATCCCGAGCGCGACGCTCGGACGAGTCGTCCACCACGACCGACGAGGAGCCGCCGCGGCCTGCGTCGCGAGCGCACGGAGCTTCTCCATGTGCGCGGCCGGCGGGCCGTCCTGCTTGCTCACCGCCAGGAGATGCGCGATCCCCGGGTCCTCTTCGAAGAGTCGCTTCGGGTCGGAATTCATGTGCCCTCCTCGCGGCGCATCCGCATGCGGTATCGCTCGAGCCGCGCGCGGAAATCGTCGCGCGCGTGTCGAAGCCGAGAGGCCACGGTCCCCATCGGGATCTCCAGCACCTCCGCGATCTCGTGCATCGTCAACTCTTCGAGCTCGTACATGACGAAGACCACGCGATGGCGTTCGTCGAGCTCCGCGAGGAGCTGGTAGAGCAAGTGCCGCGCGCGCTCGTCGTCGAGCAGCGTCTCGGGCGTCGCCGAGGTCCGCATCGCTTCGCTCGTGGTGCCGAGGGTGTCCACGGGGAGCTCCCGCGCCTCCTTGCGCTTGAGCTTCCGCGCGATGCGCAGGGCGGCGCCGAAGAGGAATGCGCGCTCGCGGCCCGGCGTCACCTCCTCGATCCGCCGCGCCGCGACGAGGAAGAGGTCCTGCGTCGCGTCCTCGATGACCAGCTCGTCGAAGCCGAGGCGTCGGAGGAACCTCCACACGCTCGGGAAGTACTCGCTCACGAGCGTGCGGAGGTGCTCCGCCCGCGCGAGCTCGGCCTCGCCGACGTTCGGCGCGACGCTCGCTCGGACGGGCGCGACGTCGATGCGCCCGCTCACGTCGGCGTTCGGCGCCGGGATGGCCTCCACATTCAGCACTGGTCGTAGTGCCGGGACCGTTCGCTTATGATCAAAAAAACGATCGCTCAATGGTCACATCGTGATGCCGAGCCCGATGCCGCCGAGAACGCCGACGACGGGTGGGTCCGAGACGATGGCTCCGCTCGCGAGCGCGAACGGCCGCCGGGTCGCGGGCGCCGTCACGAGGAGCGTCGAGCCGACGTACACGTGGCGCGAGAGCATCACCGTCGTCCAGACGGAGGCGCCGACGTCGAGCCAGAACGTCGAGACCGACCGGGCCGCGCCGAAGCCGCGCGCGGCGACGTCGAGCTGTCCGGCGTTCGCCTCGGCGCACGGCGCGAGCGCGACGCGCTGGCGGAGCGTGACGCGAAAGGGGCACAGGTGAAGGTGCGCGGCGGTCCACGTGAACTCCGCGCTGCCTCCGCGAAGGGAGCGCTCCTTCGGCAAGCTCTGGCGTATCCCGAGGCCGAGACTCGGCTGCCACGCGCGGAGCAACGCGGGACCGGCGTCGGGGGGAAGCTCGACCTTCGCCGTGAGCGCACCTCCGAACAGCGCACCCCGGACCACCGCGCTCGTGGCCTCGGCGCGAAGCTCGAGCGATACGCGAGGCCACGCGCGCGCGGGCGCGTCGCTCGGAGGCACGCCGTTCTTGCGAAACAGCGCCGGGCGAGCGGGCGCGCGCTCAGGTGCGGCCACGTTCGAGCGCTCCTCGGCGCTCGGTGGGGTCGCCTCGAGCGCCTCGGGCTCGGCAGGCGCTTCGGTCGTCGGGCCCGCTTCGCCCGCGCGTGGATCGATCGCCACGGCGACCATCAAGGCGAGCGCGCGCGAGACCGCCATGCACGTCGGGCCCTCGATCGCGCGCTCGGAGACGCCGCCCTTCGGGGTCGCGACCACGAGCTTGCCGTCGGCGCCGTTCGCGCGCGTCGACAGCACGACACGCATCGTGCGCCTCGACGGCACTCCCTCCGGCACGCGCGTCCATCGCGGCGTCTGCGCGCGAACCAGCGCGATGAAATCCTCTTCGCTCGGGCAAAGATCGCCGGCAGCGTAATGGAGGACGATCGGCTCCTCGACGTCCTCGGCCCTCACCGACGCGGGCGCGAAGAGGACGAGCACACCCGCGATTGCGCCGGCCACACGTCCCTTCGCAAGCGTCGGATCGTTTCTGCTGCTCACGCCCGACTCGTCATGCCCACACGATGAAAGTTACCTCAGTGCGGGTGCCCGGTCCTCTGCGAACGCGCCTCGCGCGACGTGTTTGGAGGGCGCGCAGGCGGAGTCGGCCTGCGAGATGAAGCTGGGCCGTGGGTGATGTGCGCCCCCTGTCTAGAACGTGCGATTCCCCACCGTCTGGCTGCACACCCATGGGTCCTTCGCGCGCCAGGGGTCTACGTCTCCGAGAAGGCCGGCAAGCTGATCCCGGCCGACGTCCAGGGCCGCGCACGGTTTTTCGCCCGCGCGTCGGGCGCGCTCGTGCTTCAACTTGGATATGCGGAAAGCGCTCGTGCTGCTCGTCCTGGCTGCCTGCGATGGCTCCTCGCCCGACGCCGAGCCCGCACCCGCGCCGACCGCGCGGCCGACGACGCCTTCTGCGCCGGCTCCGAAGGACGGCGGGGCGCCGGACGGCGGGCCGCACATGGCGAGTGAAGCCCTGCGTCGGTGCGCAGAGTCGAAAGGCGACCTCGGATCGATCGCCGACGCCATCACACGGCTGAACGCGATCATCGACAAGGGCGGCGACGGCGCCTGCTTCGTCGCCACGCTGCCGCGCCCGCTCGCGGTGGTCGCGACGCTCAACGCGACGAGCGCGCAGCCGGCCGGCGGACGCGGGGCACCGCGCCTGTTCTTCATGTTGCCGAAGCTCGTCGTCACCGCCGTACCCGAGGGCGCAGGGAGCAAGGTGCTCGAGTTCGGCCAGTGGACGGGGACCACCCGAACGATCAAGGGTGAAGTAGCCCTGCCGGTCGCCGCCCCGCTCACGGCGGACGCAGCGTTCCAACACATCCTCCAGGGGAGCGACCGGACGACATGCGGGACATGCCACGGAGCAGAGGAACCTCACCCGACGATCGCGAACGCCTTCGTCTCGAAGGCGCTGAAGCCGTCGAACGAGCTGACGGTCACCGAGCTCGAAGAGCTTCACACGCTGTGCGTCAGTACTGGCCTCGAGTCACCGCGCTGCAACTTCATCCATGCGCTCTTCGACTTCGGTGAGATCACGCAGGGCGCATTTTCGCCCGTCGTCGAGACCTTGAACTGAGGGGACATGCGGTGCGACGGGGCGATCTCGTCCACGGAAAGCTGAAGAGCACCGCGCCACTGAACTGGGGCGGTCGCGCTCCACAGCCTTCGAGCGCGACGATTCGTACGCCGACGCCGCTCACCAGAGCGTTGGCGCTCGCGCGACCTACGAGCGGCACTTCAACCGGCGTAGCCCTCTTCGCCGTGCTGGGTGGTGTCGAGGCCCTCACGCTCGTCCGAGACCGTCACGCGCAAGCCGACGATCTTGTCGACGAGGACGAGGATGCCCCACGTCACGCCCGCGGCGTAGATCGCCGATACCGCGCACGTGAAGACCTGGATGGCGAGCAGCTTCGGGTTGCCGGCGAGGAGCCCATCCGCGCCGACGGGCTGGTCGACCCCCGGAAACGTGCGCTGCACCGCGAAGACGCCGGTGAGGATCGCTCCGGTGAGCCCGCCCACGCCGTGGACGCCGAACGCATCGAGCGAGTCGTCGTAGCCGTACTTGTATTTTGCAAGCACCGCGATGTAGCAGACGCACGAGGAGACGAAGCCAATCACGATCGCCGCCGCCGGCGAGACGAAGCCCGCCGCCGGCGTGATCGCGACGAGGCCGGCGACGAGGCCCGAGGCCACGCCGAGCGCGGTGGGCTTTCCGCGGTGCTTCCACTCGACGACGAGCCAGCCGAGCGCGCCGCCGGCCGCGCCGAGATGCGTCGTCGCGAACGCGAGCGCGGCGAGCCAGCCGCTCGAGAGCGCGCTGCCGGCATTGAAGCCGAACCAGCCGAACCAGAGGAGGCCCGCACCGGTGAGCGTCATCGTGAGGTTGTGCGGCAACGGCCGCTCCCGCGGGTACTTCAGGCGCCGGCCGATCTTCAGCGCGCAGACGAGCGCCGACGCGCCCGCGGTCAGGTGCACGACCGCCCCGCCCGCGAAGTCGAGCGCGCCGAGCTTGGCGAGCCAGCCCTCCTCGGCCCACACCCAGTGCGCAACCGGAACGTAGACGAGCAGCGACCACAGCACGATGAAGACGACGTACGCCGAGAACCGCATCCGCTCCGCAAACGCACCCGAGATGAGCGCCGGCGTGATCACCGCGAACATCATCTGGAAGGCGCAGAACGCGAGAGTGGGCACGGAGCCGTGCGCGCCGGTGAGGAGGTCGCCGAGCCCCACCGAACCGAGCGTCCCGATGAGCCCGCTGTGCGATGGCCCGAAAGCGAGCGAATAGCCACAGGCCGCCCAGACGACGCTGACGATGGGGATCGCGGCGAGCGAATGCATCAGCGTCGAGAGGACATTCTTCTTCCGCACCATCCCGCCGTAGAAGAGGGCGAGCGCGGGGGTCATCAAGAGAACGAGCGCAGCGCTCACGAGCAGCCACGCCGTATCGCCGGCGTTGATCGTCATCGCCAAGGGCCTCCGAAGGGAGCGAAGCTCCGATCGTCAGTCTGCGGCGGCCCTTGTTTCGGAGGTGTTTCGCCGCGTTTTCACGCACGGCAAGGCACGAAGCCCCGTGCATCGGCACACGAGCTTCGTCATTCGGATCGCTCGTCGACGAGCGCGGTGCGGTCGACGGGCGGGCCGAGCACGTGGCGTCGCGGCCCGCGCCTGATGCTCACCGACGCAGAGGCGAAAGCGGCGCGAGCACGGATCGCGGGAGCGTCATGAGCTCGCGGTGCTGCGCGTCGTCGTCCCCCGCCCGCCTTCGCGACCGAGGAGGGCTGCGACGCGCAGCTTCACGTCCACACGCGTGGCGTGGACGTGATCCCAGTGCTCCCGACGGAGCCGCGGCGCCTACTGGACGCGGACCCGCACGCTGCTCCAGGTGACACCGCCACGGTCGTCGCGGAGCACGACCCAGATCGGGTAGACGCCGGGCGTCGTCGGCGCGGTGAATTCGTTCTCGGCGAACGTCGCGAGGTCGTCGGCCGAACGCCCGGAGCGGTCATCACGGAACGCCCCGCCGCCGTCGACGGCGAACCACGAGGCGCGCATCACCTCCCGCACCTCCGTGACCTGGCGCGTCTCGAGGCTGAACGCGAGGTAGCGCTCGGCGCCGCCGCAGGCGCGCTCCACCTTGCAATCATCCTCGCACTGCCCGACGCCTTTCTCCTTGGTCTCGGTCGGCCCGCAGTACCCGTCACCACAGACGTCGTTGGTCGGGCACGCCGGCCAGGACGCGCGGAGCGTGATTGTCTGCCCCGGGCCGACGATGAGCGGCTCGGCATCGGGTTTGACCTCGAGCGCCTCGAGCGCCTGCTCTCCGCTCGGGAGTTGGGCGGTGACCCGCTCGATCGTCGGGTTGGTGTTGAGGTGATAGTTCCGATTGAACTGCGTGATCTGCTCCTGCGAGGCGCCGGGCAGACCGCACCGGATCCGCACCTTGCCGAGCGCCGGGATGACCCGCCCACCATCCGGCCGATAGAGCACGCGCAGCGGCTGGTAGTAGCCGCCGGTCACGTCCGGGTCGGCCGGGCGGAAGGACTGATCCTCCGGGACGTCGGGGCCGAACTGCCGGCACGTGTTCTCCGGGACCTCGGCGCTCGCGTCCGGTCCCGTGCCGACGTTCACGAGGTAAGCCGGATCGTTCTGGAAGCACTTGATGTTGACGTCGTTCAGCTCCGTCAGAGGCTTCGGGAGCGTGCAGAAGGCCCACTCGAGCTCCGGCTTGTCGACGGTCCCGAGCGGGTTGACGACGAGGGCGCGGTACTTGGCAGGTTTCGCGAGCCCGGTGTCGGGGTCGACGATGCGCTGCCACTCCGCGGGCTCGGCCTGGATGGCGAGCACGCGGTAGTTCTCGACCTCCGAGGGGCGCTCGGAGAACTCCGGCTTGCAGCCGGCGGCGGTGACCGTCGTGACGAGAAGCAGCGCGCCGAGCGCAGCGGCAACACGTCGAGAGCCCGAGGGACGGTGCCCTTCGAAGCGGGGAGAGAAGCGCTTCATCACCAATCGAGCCTCGCGCCGACGACCGCCAGGGTCGGCAAGCCGGTAATGTAGTTCCGGGACGTGTAGTTGTAGTTGTAGACCATGTCCTCACGATTCTTGCGATTCGTGATGTTCTGGACATCGGCATAGAGCTCGAGCTTCCCCCAGTTCCACTGGAACTTCTTGCTCAGGCGAACGTCGGCCTGCGCAAAGGCGGGAATGCGAATCGAGTTCTGCTCACCGAATGCAGGCTCGTACAGATCCCGTCGCGCGTTGTAGTAGGCGCCGACGACGGGCGTGCGCGGGAAGCCGCTCGCGTAGCGAAGCCGGGTGCCGACCTCGAATCCGAGCGGCAGCTCGTACGAGGCGACGAGCGTGGCAACGTGGGTCTGATCGTAGTCGAAGAGCCGCCAATCGCGCTCCTCACTGTCCTTTCGCTCGGACCGGATGTAGCTGTAGCTGATCCAACCGAAGAAGCCCTTGGCGAGCTCCTGGCGGAGGAGGAGCTGTCCGCCGTAGGCTCGCCCCTCCCGCGTGTTGAGGAGCGCCTGTCCCGTCTGGGGCGCGGGCAACGGGCTTCGTGCGGCGAGATCCTCGGATCGCGAGGTGAACGTCGTCGCCTCGGCAGAGAGCTTCTCGAGGATGCGATACGTGAATCCCGCGAGATAGTGCGAGGCATTCGCAAATCCGAGCGTCGGATTACCGAATACCGGCGAGAGGTCTTCGGCGTCGGGCGCCTGGTGGTACCGGCCATACGCGGCCTTCAGGAGCAGCTTCTCCGAGAGCTGGTAGCGCGCCGCGAGGCGGGGCTCGGCGACGGTCTCGTTCCGGAGATAGCCACGCTGCTCCGTGCCCTCTTTGGTCGGGAACAGCTTGTCACCGCTGACGACGAAGGAGTCGAGACGCGCTCCCGGGACGACGTGCAGCTTGTTGTTGAGGAGCTCGATGTCCGCCTGGACGTAGGGAGCGACACTGCCGAGGAAGACGTTCCACCGATCGTAGTTGACGATGTCGTTCGGCGGCTGTCCGAAGACCGTGATGTCGCCTTCGCGCGGAGGGAGGATCGTCGCGCCACGGCGCCGGATCGAGTTGTCGGAGGCCTCGATGTCGACGCCGGTGTTCAGGACGATCCCCGGCGCGACGCGACCACGCCATTTCGCGCGGAGTCCGAAGACCGTGGCCTCGGTCGTCTGCTCGGTGGGCGTCCTGCCGAAGCGCTGGGAGTAGTCGAACCGGTCGGTACCGAACGACGGCGTGACCGTGACGGACGAGCCGTCCGAGAATGCCCGTCGATACGTGGCGAGGACGCGCTTGAAGGCCGTCCGCCGCTCGTCGGAGATGGTCTGCGCCGGGTCGGGGTTGGTGACGGTGCGCCTCAACCGGTCGTCGGCCGCGAGACCGATGACGGAGATGCTCTCGTTCTCGCCGAGGTCCTGCTCGATCTTGATTTGCCCGTCGAAGAAGCGGGGGATCGGAACGAACTCGCTGACGTCCTTGTTCGTGAACAGGCCGAGCGTCTCGCCGAGGTAGCTGCCTCGACCGGCGACGGCGACGCGCGTCGTCTTTCCGATCGGGACCTCGAGAAGGCCCGACGTATCGATGACGTCGCTCGCGACGTAGCCGTGGAAGCGATCGTTGCGGAGCGCGCGACTCTCGACGGTGACGAGGCCGCCGAGCCCGCGTCCGTATTCGGAGCCGTAGCCGCCAGGCGCGAGATCGATCGCGCGCACGAGGTCGGAGTTGATCGTCGCCCGGAATCCACCCGTATGGTAGAGCTGCGGGATACGAACGCCGTCGAGATAGACGCGCGTGTCCTGTGGAGCGGCGCCCCACACCACGAGCGCGCCCGAGCCGAACGCCGCTCGCGCGACGCCGGGGAGGTTCTGGACGACACGAAGCGCCTCGCCGCCCGTGCCGGGCACGCGGCGCGCTTCCTCCGTCTTGATCGCGACGGTCGTCGCCTCCTTCTGGATGCGCGGTGCGATGACCTCGATCGTGAGCGAATCGGCGTCGTCGCCCTGATCGGGCTCGACCTTGTACTTCACCTCGAGCCCCTTCTTCGGCTCGATCGTCTCTTCGGTCTTCACGGTAGCGATACCCGGGCCCGACACGGTAATCGTGTACGTGCCCTCCGGGAGCGCCTCGAACTCGAAGTAGCCGTCCTCTTCGGAGACGGTCTCGGCGACCGTGACTTCCTTCGCCTTCCCGCTCTCGTCTTCCACGGTGCGTGAGACGCGGATCCGGATGTTGGGAAGCGGCCGTCGCTTCTTCCCGGAGCTCGCGTCGAGGACCTCGCCCGAGAAGTTCACCTGCGGGCCGAGATCGACGATCTCCTCGCGGAACGTGAAGTCGTACCGGAACGTGAGCTTGACCGGCGCCGGCTTGCCGTCGATCTCCGCAGGGGTGAACTTGAAGCGCTTGGCCGATTCGGCCGCGGCCTTGTCGAACGCGGGGCCGGCCGCTTCGAGGACCACCACCTCGGTCACGTCGCCGCGATCGGAGATCGCGAGCTGGAGCATGACCGCGGCGGTACGGCCCGAGGCCTTCTCCGATTCCGGGTAGGGCGCTTCGACCTCCTTGAAGTTGGTCAGCTCAGGCGCCTTCGTGAGCTTCCCGGCGCGCTGGCTCGCGTCGCCGGTCCCCGCGGCGCCCTGCTGCGCGCTCGCGGAGAGCGGAGCGACGCAGAGCGCGAAGCCGACGAAGAACGCCCCCAGCGGGCGCAGCGAAGGCACATGGGAAGCGCGAGGGCGGGAGCCCTTCGAATACGAAACTTTAGTCACCGAGTCGGAAGGCATAATTGACTTTCATCGCCTTCTGGAATCCGGGAGCGCACCGCGGCGCCGGTTCGAATTCCGTCTTCTGAATGGCGGTGATGGCTGCTTGGTCGAGGCCGTGGCCCAGACCGGTGAGCACTCGCGCGCTCGTTACTTTTCCACTGCAATCGATGATGGCTTCGACGGTGACCGTGCCCTCGATCTCGGAGCTGCGCGCCTCGTCGGGGTACACCGGCTTCACGCGAACCGTGGGCTTCGGCTTCCAGGCCGCGATCTCGGCGGCGAGATCGGGGCTCGTTCCGCTCGGAGGCGCCTTGTTGAGGACCTTCTCGGCCGGCTTCGGCTCCGTCTTGGCAGTAGCCGCCGGCTGGGTGGTTCTGCCCTCGGGCACCGCCAGACCGCCGGGGCCGCCTCCGCCTCCGCCTCCGAGCTTCAGGCCGAAGTCGGGCATCGCTTGCATCGCCTGCGACGGAGCGTCGTTCACGACGGGCTCGCTCGGCGGCGGCGGGGTGGCAACGGGCGGCGGAATGACCGCCTTCGGCTGGAGGACCTCCTTCGGTGCCTCCACCGGCTTGGGCGGCGGCTCCTTCTTCTTCTCCTCCTCTTTCTTCTTCTGGTCGACCATCGCGATCAGGGTCTGGCGCTTCTCCTCCTGTTTCGCCTTCTTCGAGATGAACGCGAAGCCACCGACGTGAAGCACCAGGCTCGCAACGATGAGGACGCTCGTTCGCACGACGACCTCACTGATTTTCTTGGACGTTGATCGCGAACTTGCTCAGGCCTTCGACCTTGGCGAGGTCCACGACGTGGACGACCGCCCCGTGGAGCGCGTCCTTGTCGGCGCTCACGACGAGGCTGGTGTCCGGGTCCTGCGCGGCGGCGGCCTTCAGCTTGGCGACGAGCGCCGCCTCGTCGACCTTTTCTTCGTTGAAGAAGTACGAGCCTTCTTTCGTGACGACGACCGCCGCGACCATCGGAACGCTGTCCGCCGGGCTCGACGTCTTCGGTAGCTCGACCTTCAGGCTCTTCGACACGATGTACGTGGCCGAGACCATCATGATGATGAGGAGAACGAGCATGACGTCGACCATCGGAGTGATGTTGATCTCCGCGATCGCCTTGCGTCCTCCACCGCTCTTCATCGTTCCAGCGCCCATGGGATGACCTCCGTGCTGAGTCTCGAGTTCTGTGTCCGGCTCAGCTAGGCGAAGCGGCCAGCTTGGAGTTCTTCGCGGCCGCCTTCACGTGCGTATCCGAGCTCGCCGCGCTGGTCGTCGGACCGTCCGACATCGTCTTCGACGTGAGCTGGGCGACGACGTACTTCGCCATGATGTTCACGTTCGACTCGACGTTCGTGACCGCCTTGTTCACGACGTTGAACGCCACGACTGCCGGGATGGCGACGAAGAGACCGACACCCGTCGCGATGAGCGCCTCGGCGATGCCGACCATGACGTTCCCCATCGCCTCTTTGTTCTGGCTACCGAGCTCCTGGAACGCCTGGATGACGCCGAGGACGGTGCCGACGAGGCCGATGAACGGACCGTTGTTTCCGATCGTTCCGAGGAAGGTGGTGCCACGCTCGAGCGTGCGCTTCTGCTTCGTCATCTCGGCATCGACGACCTGGCTGAACGCATCCGGGCCGTGCTCGGTCCACTCGATGCACGGCAGCATGACGGCCGCCTCGATCGACTTGCTCTTCTTCAGGAGCTCCGTCGCGCCAGCGAGGTCGCCGCCACGAAGGAGGGCCACGAGCTTGAGGGTGAGGGAGTCGACATCGTCGCGCTTCGTGGTGAAGTAGATGAGACGCTCGAACATGATCGCGATCGACACGACCGAGAGAGCGATCATGAGCCAGAGGACCCAGCCACCTCCGCCGGAGGCGAAGCGCTGAAGACGTTCGACGAGCTGCTGCGTATTCATGGGATCTCCTAGAACGTGACGTCCGTGACGAAATCACCGAGAGCGAATCCGCCGCGCTGGACCTCTGCATCACTGATGCGGCCGAAGAATCGCTGCTCGACGTTGCCATTACGGATTACGGATACCTCGTAATTGGTCCCGAGCCGCTGGCAGAGATCGAAGGCATTGACGTAGACCTGGTACTTCCCCGGAAGGGGCGGCGTCTGGAAGAGGACGTTCTCTTCGCGGAGACCGTCCTCCGTGCAGGACGCCATCGAGTCGCCGTCGAGGTACCCGATGCCCGGGGCATTCCCCGCGTCCGGCATGTCCGCCGGCGCCGTCGTCGGGTGCTTCGGCGTCAACATCGTCCCGTCCGGGCTCCGAACCTGGAGATCGAGGTCGACGGGGCTGTCCCATCGCAGATGAATCGCGGCGGGGACGTTCGACGGGATGCGCGGGACGACGGCGAGAGGTGCGGTCGAGCGCGGACCGAAGCGTCGGTCCTTCGTCACACCGGCGAGCTCGAGCTGGAGCACCCCCGTCGGGACGGAGAGAGCGACGTCGAAGTAGAGCGACGCCGAGACCTGCCCCTCGAAGAGCGGCTCGACCTGATCGACCCGCGCGATCCAGTAGCCGTTCGTCCGGCCCTTGACGCGGACGGCGACGGAATAGGCGTCCCTGGCAAGACGGACCGTATACCCGTCCTTGCCGGTCTTGCCCGGCGCGACCTGGAGCGGACCGATGTCGACGCCGGCGATGGCCGGACCGTCGGCGGGCTCCGGGAGATCGCCCGGGAAGAACTGGGCGCTGAACGAGCTCGAGCCGATGAAGTAGCCGACTCGAACCGGCTCCTCGAGCGCGGAGCGCACTTCGACGGAGTCACCGCACCCCTGCACGAGGAGCGGCGCGGCGACGAGCGACGCGATGGCGACGACGAACGCGCGGCTCACAGGTTCACCTGCAAGCGAACGGTCATCCGGTCGTTCTTCAGGTCGGTCGGAATACCGGCCTCGTCGCGCCCGAGCTTGTCTCGAACGATGTCGTACTGGAAGACGAGCCGCGCCCGACGCTGGTAGCGAAGTCCAAGCATCGGCGAATACGTCTGGATGCTCCGGTCGTTCGGCTGGACCGGCTTCGCATTCTGGAAGTCGCTCGAGTCGCTATCGGGATTGTAGAAGTCCGTACGGAATCCAGCGACGACCCAGTCGCCGACCTCCTGGACGAGCGAGAGCATGTAGCCGGTGTGGCGCGTGTCGCGCCCGATGAGGACGGGGTCTGCGAGGAAGAGACCGCGATCCATGTTGTTCGCCACGTAGAAGGCGCCGCCGAGCTGCGTCTCTTGCGGCATGTCGAAGAGCCGCCAGTGGAGGCTCACCTGACCGTCGAAGCCGAGCGCGAACCGGCGATAGGTCGAGGATGGCCGCGCAGCGACCGCGTCGACGCCGGTGACCTCTTCCGGCTGGAAGATGCCGTCACCGTTGCGGTCGTTCCACTGGACCTGCGACTTGACTCCACCGGACTCGGGATGAAAGCCCCGGCCGAGCAAGGACGAGATGCCGCCGGTCACGTCGAGCAGCTTGCTCGCCTTGACGACGACACCGAGCCGACCGGCTAGGTCCTTGGACGAGTCGGGGTCGCTGAGCGCGAAGTCACCGGTGCCCAGCGGGTGCCCGTTGGTCGCCGCGACCGAGTAGCGGAACCAGCCGAGGGCGCCCGCGACACGGAGACCGAGATCGATCTCGGAGGGGAACATCGCCCGCGACGCGAGCGAGCGCTCGGTGAACCAGCGCACTGCGGACGACTGGAGGTTCTCGTCGCCGAACGGCACGCGGAACTGACCGAGCGTGACCGAGAGCTGCGGCGGAAGCGTGGCCGGATTCGAGCCGCGATGCAGGATCGACGCCTCCGCGCGCTGCAGGGCGAAGCCCGGTCCGTTCAGCGTGTTCCCGTCGAGCTCGAGGAGCAGCGACGCCATCTTCCACTCGCGCTCCGCAACGAGGCGGGCACGCGGGATGAGGAAGCGGTTCTGATTGAGAGGCCTGCCGTCCTGGGCGAGCTCGTTCTGCGACGACTGATCGGTCTGGAACTGACCCTGGACGTAGCCGTAGATGAGGAGGCCCTTGCGCGCGTCCTCGACGGTCTCGCGCGCGCCCTCTTTGGGGAGCCGAGCCGGGGTGCCCGGGCTCGACGCGTCGGCGGTGCCGTTCGTGGGCTCGGCCGCAGTGGCCGGTGCGGCGGTCGCCGGCGTCGCCGGCCGTGCCTCGAGCGCCTTCATCTGCTGCTCGAGGCGTTGAATCGTCACCTGCTGCGCGTCGAGCTCCGCCTGCTGAGCGGTGACCTGCTCGGATAGGCGTCGGACCTGCTGCGCACGCGACCCGCCCGCAGGCTCGGAAGGAGCCGGGGCCGCGGGTGGAGCGGCAGGCGCTGAAGGTGCCGCCGGGGCGACGGGCGCCTCGTTTGGGGGCGCGGGTTGCGCCGGCTTCGCGTCCTGAGCGAGAGCGAGCGAAGGCGACGCGAGGAGCGATGCAAAGACGAGTGCGAGAGGACGGTACGTAATCAAGGCGACTTCCTTGCGCGACGCGCGCCGCCCGTGAGGGACGACGGCGCGCGTCGAACGAGGTTTGGGTGAGTGGTCTCAGCTCAGGGGATGTCCGCGGTGGTCGCGGGCTTCACCGTCAGGTTGACCGGGAGCGCAGCCGAATTCGTGCAGCGGTTCAGCCACTGGGCCTGCGTCGTCGGAGTTCCGCAGAAGCAGCCGGCCGGCTTGTTCGGACAGCCGCCATCGGTCGTATCCGAACCGCCGTCCGGGTTGTTTCCCGGCTCGTTGCCGGCGTCGGTGCCGCCGCCGGGGTTGAACGTGTCGCCGCCGTTCACCTTGTTGCTGCCATCGTCATCGCACGCGACGAGAGCGACGGTCGAGACGGCGAGAAGAGCGGTGAGGAAAAGAGCCTTGAGCTTGAACATGTTACTTGGCCTCGCAGAATCCAAAGACGCACTGCCCATTCGCGCCGCAAGCGCTGTCATCCGTGCACGTCGTGCAGCTCGCCGGCGCCACACCGGACGCTTCCTGCTCGAAGAAGCAGCCGCACGGCTTCTCGGCCTTGTAGGCGGAGAAGTCCCCCGCATCGGTGGTGCGCTGGACCTGCATGGCGCAGGTCGGAACGGCGCGCGTCTTCGCGACGACGGAGACCGCTTCCTTGCTCTCGAGCAGCTCGAGGACCTTCGCGACCTTGGGCGAATGGGAGCCATTCGTCTTGCGAGCGAAGAAGTGGAGGTTCGCCCAGACCGCGTAGTGGCCGTCGCGGACGTTGATCATGTCCGAGGCGGTCGAGGTGCTGCTGGGGTAGTAGGCGAAGTCCTGGCCCTTCGCGCGGAACGCGAGCGGACGGACCTTGGGCGCCACGCCGTTGGTGGGGACGATGTCGTTGAGCGCGATGATGCCGATCGCCGAGGCGCGGTTCGACGTATCCAGCGCGGCGAGAACGTCCTTCGCACCAGACTTCTGCTGCGCATCCGTCACCGGCTTCTGCGGGGGCAGCCCGAGGCTACGCGCCCACGTCTGCCACGTGCCCGAGTCCAGCTTGCGGCCGAAGATGTCCGCCACCGTCGTCCACGGAGTGACACCGAAGCTCGCGTCGCCGTTGCGTCCGACGATGCCGAAGGTGTTGAACGCCGCCTCGGAGCTGATCGCGACCGGGAAGCTCGGGTCGTCGTTGACCGCGAGCGTGAAGGCCTGCACCGGACCGAGCGTGTCGGTCACGTCGGCCGGAAGGGTCGTGGTGCTGAGGCCGGCGACGCCTTCGCACGCGGGCGCGTAGACGTCCGAGACGCCGATGTCGGCGACGCGCGGCGTGCTGAAGGTGCACGTCGCGGTCGGCGCGTTGACGTCGTAGATGGTGCTGGCGCTGCCGGCGCGGCCCGTCGTGGTGGTCGTCGGCGTGACCGCCTCGTAGACGCCGCCGAGGCAGGAGCTGCCGCTGCTGCTGTAGACGATCTTGACGTTTTGGGTGGCGGCGACCTTCGCGACCGCCTCGATCAGCTTCTGGCTTGCGCTCGAGCCACGAATGAGGACGACGTCCGAATCACAATCGGCAGCCTGTGCCGTGGGTGCAATAAGCAGGGACGCGACGGCGCCCGCAGCGACAAGAAGAGACCTACGCATGATGCCTCCTGAATGGCGTGCTGGTGACCAGCACGTGTACCGTTTCGTTCGGTCGTCGCTTCCGGGGCGCAAGATGCTCGCCCACGGTGGCGACATTCGGTGTTTGAGGTGACATTCTCGCGACGACACGTGGCCGTCCTTCACGAACCCGACGCTGGTCGACCCGCAATCGGATCGTGGGCTCCGATCGAAGCGACCTGAGCGACGTCGCAATCAGCGCCGAGCCGGGGCATTCGTACTACGGGGCGCTCGTCGCGATGCGACAGGTGCGTGTCGCGTTTGCCAAGCGTTCGATCCGGCAACGTGTCGACTTCGACACCAAGACCGCGCAGCGCGCGCCTGATGTGCGCTGTCACCTAGATCTTGCGGTTCGAGCACGACCTCGTGATGCGAACGCTGGCAGGCTGACGGTCAGGCGCGTCCTCTCGACTCGACGCGACACGCACGAACGTCCATCGGCGACGGCTCGTGCGGGTCGTTAAACGAGTTTGGCGGCAAACGAGTGACGACTACGCGACGTCTCGGCGCGCCACCTCCCCTTCTTCATCAGAAGGGCGCACGGTCCCTGCCTCAAACAAGCGAGCGCGACTCGAGGTCGCCAAGGTTCACCGAAATGTTTCGTTCGGAACATCCCCGCGTAAACGACGCAGCTGCCCATCGTAGAGTGGTCCGTGTACTGGTGGTGGAGGGCGACGGGACGCTACGTGCCGATCTGGCGGCGTCCCTGACTGACGCCGGGCATGAAGTGGAGTCGGCCTCCTCTGGTCTTGCCGGCGTCGCGCTGGCTCGCGCCTCGGAGCCCGACATCGTCCTGTTCGATCTGAATCTCCCGGACATGAACGGGATCGAGCTGTGTCAGACGCTTCGTCCACCCGGGAGGAAGCGTCCCTCGCTCTTCGTCCTCACCTCCGCGCGGGAAGAGTCCGACCGGATCGCGGCGTTCGAGGCCGGAGCCGATGACTACGTGACGAAGCCGCACAGCATGCGCGAGGTGGTCCTCCGCGTCCGCGCGCTCTCGCGCCGGCGCAGCACCTCGACCTCGAGGACCGACCTGGTCACGCGCGGTGCGCTGACCATCGACCGCGCGGCACGTCGAGTCGAGGTCGCAGGCACGAGCGTCGAGCTCACGCGGCGCGAATTCGACCTACTGCTACGCCTCGCCGAGTGCGCGGGACGCGTCCAGACACGCGACATCCTCCTCACAGAGCTGTGGGGCGATATCGCGGACAGCGGTCGCGTCGTCGACACGACGGTCAAGCGCCTCCGGAAGAAGCTCGGCCCGCACGGTCCGGCGATCAGGACCGTGCGCGGCGTCGGCTACAAGCTGAGTGTCGAGTGACGCGCGCGTGTGAGCGCGGCGTCGGCTGACTACTTCGGCACGGGGAGGCGGAGCGTGAGCGTGCGGCCGAGGAAGCCGTCCATCACGCCGAGCATGCTCAGCGTCATCATTCGCTTGAAGACGGACACCTTGCCCAGGAGCGGCATCGCGACGTCGCGAAGGTGCGCCAGCGCCTCCACGTCTCCCTGGAAGAACGGCGTCAGCCAGCGTGTCGCCGTTTGATAGAACGCGAGATGCTCCTCTCGCCGGCGCGAGTAGCGGTCGAGCGCAGTCGCGAGATCGCGCGGCTCCGCTTCGATGCAGTCGCTGAGCTCCATCGCGTCCCACAGCGCGAGATTGCATCCCTGCCCGAGCTGCGGGCTCGTCGCGTGCGCCGCGTCGCCGAGGTAAACGACGTTGCGGGTGTGCCAGCGATGCATGACGACGTCGTGGTAGCCGGCATAGAGGAGCTGCCCCTCGTCGTGGATCTGGTCCAGCACGGGCTCCGCTTCCTTCGCGAGATCGAGCACGCTCGCCTTCCACGCGTCGAGGCCGGCCTCGCGCCACGCGTTCACGCGGTCGCCGCGAATGCTCCAGAACAAGCTGACGAGGCGCGGACTCGGCGAGAGCGGGCTCTCGCTCGACGCAGGCAGGAGTCCCGTGGGCAAGAGGCCGAGAAACGTGCGATTGCCGTCGACGACCTGGCGAAGCGTGCGCGCCATCGGATCGCCGGCGTCCGCCGACTCGCGTCCGACGAACCAGAGCGCGCCCCACGGATAAGGCTCGACGCGTTTGCTCGTGCTCGAATCATCACGGAGCTGCGAGCGCGCGCCATCGGCAACGACGACGAGCTCGTGAGGGCCATGGCGGTTCGACTCGACGTCGACGAGCCACGACCAGCGGGCCGGCGCTTTCTTCGCCGGCGACTCCGCACGTGAATGGTCGACGATCTCGACGCCCGTCTTGATCGTGATGTTGCGCTCCTGCTGCGCGGCTCCGAAGAGCGCCTCGAAGAGCACGCCACGATGGAGGCCGAGCCCGAAGAGCCCCTCGCCCGCCGTCTCGTAGGTCAGGTCGACCAGCGGTCTTCGGTTCTTGCTCTCGCAGAGCAAGCGGTCGATGCGCGCGCCGCGCGACACGACGTGTCCGTAGAGCCCGAGGCGGCAGACGACGTGAAGGCCCGTTGGCTGCAGCGTGATCCCCGCGCCGACCGGTCCAGGCGAGGGCACGCGCTCGTAGACCGTGACGCGATGTCCTGCGCGCGCGAGGAAGACCGCCGCTGCGCTTCCCGCCGTCCCCGAGCCGATGATCCCCACGTCGAGCGCACGCATCGAGCGGCGATCAGGGTACTTCAGTCGAACCGACGTTTCTCGGAGTCCGGCTCGGCCGACCGGAGGTCCAATGGCAATAGAGGAGGGCTGGGGGATCGGCAGTCCATGTGGAGACCACGCTCCGGCGGTCCTGCTCTAGTCATTTCCAGCCTTTGCAAAGGGCACACATTGTGCTCCAAGGTCGCCGCATCGTGCCGCGCGCTGGTGCGCCGCGTTCGAGGAGGCTCCGTGCTGGTCTTTCGTCGTCTCGTCGTCGCCGCGAGCATTGCACTGGTCTCGGCGTGCTCGATTGCTGCTCAACCGACCAACGGACCTGCGGGTCCCGAAGCGGCGGGCGACGTCGAGCCGAGCGCACCGGGAGCCCCGGCCGAGGCCGACGATGATCGGAAAGAGAGCGACGACGATCGGTCGCCTCCCGACTCCGGGACGAAGCCGAGCGAGGACACGCCGGGGGACATCCTCGGCACGCTCGAAGGCTCGTGCGGGATCGTGAAGACGCAGCTGACGACGTCGACGCCGACGCTCGAACAGAACAAGCTCACGTTCGTCGGCGGCGAGACGTACGAAAGAGCCAATCTCTCCCCCGGCGGCCAGCGGCTGTTCGACACGCCGAACGCAGGTGGCAGCTCGACCGAGTCCGAAGTGATGAGCTTCGAAATTCTCCGCGCATGCGAGGGAGCGAAGCTGCTGAAGACCGAGACCGAGGTCGGCTACAGCACCGCCAGCGGCGCGATCACGGACATCCTCGTCGAGATCGGCGGCCGGAAGGTCGGCGTCAGCGTCACGCGCGCCTACCGGCCTCAGAACCAGGCGTTCCCGGACGCCGACGTGAAGGCGCTCATCCAGAAGAAGCTCGAAGGCATCAAGACCAGCACTGAACGCGTGGTGCCCGCAGACAAGTGGGTCAAGCAGATCCTCCACGTGTTCGCGGCGAACAAAGCACAAGCGGACGCGGTCGTTCGCGTCCTGCCCACAATCGACGCGGCCATTCGCGCGAACACGATCGTACTGCTCACGCAGACGGCAGGCGGGGGTTTCGTGTACTGTAACCCCGATCCGCCCCTCGGAAGCGAGTGCCCCTGAGTACCTTGAATTCATCGCAGTCCGCGCCGTCGCTCGACGCGCAGTCCCTCAAAGAAACCCTGGAAGAGACCATCGGTCCCGAGCTCGCGGGGGCGCTCGAGGCCAAGGGTTTCGAACGGCTGACGCCCGTCCAGGAGGCGGTGCTCGCGCCCGAGCTCCAGGGCAAAGATCTCCGGATCAGCTCGCAGACCGGCTCTGGCAAGACCGTCGCGATCGGTCTCGCGATCCGTGACGACGTCCGTGCGGAGAGCGACGAAGCCGAGGCGGAGCCCGAAGGCGACGAAGCGTCCGGCAACGTGAAGGGACGCGATCAGCGAGCGCGACCGCGCGCGCTGGTCGTCACGCCCACACGTGAGCTCGCGAAGCAGGTCGAAGAAGAGCTCGCGTGGCTCTATGGGCCGCTCGGAGCGCGCGTCACCTCGGTCACCGGCGGCGGCGGCTATCGCGACGAGCTCCGTGCTTTCCGCGCGAAGCCCGCGATCATCGTCGGGACGCCGGGGCGCCTGCTCGATCACCTGAAGCGCGGAGCGATCGACCCGTCCGCCACGACCGCGGTCGTGCTCGACGAGGCCGACCGCATGCTCGACCTCGGGTTCCGCGAGGACCTCGAGGCGATCCTCGGCTTCCCGCCGGAGGAGCACCGGACGCACCTCGTCTCGGCGACGTTCCCCCGTGAGGTCAAGGCGCTCGCCGACCAGGTCCAGAAGGACTGGGTCCCGGTCGAAGGCACGCCGCTCGGTACGGCGAACCTCGACATCGAGCACCTCATCCATCTCGTCCACCCGCGCGAGCGTCTCGCCGCGATCATCAACCTCCTCCTCGAGAACCCGGGCGGGCAGTCGCTCGTCTTCGCGCGCACCCGCGCGGACGTGGCCGACATCACGGCCGCGCTCACGGACGCCGGCTTCGTCATCTCGATGCTCTCCGGCGAGATGGAGCAGGCCGAGCGCAACCGCGCGCTCGCTGCGTTCAAGCGCGGCAACGTGGACGCGCTCGTCGCCACCGACGTCGCCGCGCGCGGGATCGACGTGCAGGACGTGACGCGCGTGATCCACGCCGAGCCGCCCTCCGACGCCGACGCGTACACCCATCGCAGCGGCCGCACCGGCCGCGCAGGCAAGAAGGGAACGAGCTCCGTGCTCGTCAGCGAGCGCGAGCTCCCCCGCACGGGCGCGCTGCTCGCCCGCGCGCGCGTCCGCTGGAAGTTCGCGCCGATCCCGAGCGCTAGCACGATCCGCGAGGCGCGCGACGAGAACATGTTCGCGTCGCTCACCGCGGACGAGGGCGACGCGATCGATCCGCGAAGCCTCGCCCTCGCCGAGCGCTTCCTCGGCGCGGCCGAGCCCGCGCGCGCGGTTGGCCGTCTCGTATCGCTCGCGCTCCGCCGCTCCGGCGCAGAGCCGCGCGAGGTGTCCGTGATCAACCCGCCCTTCCAGGGCGGCGCACGAGGCGCGGGCGCAGCGCGACGGCAGGAGTACGGCCGTTTCGACGGTGGACGTGACGACGAGCGCGGACCGCGTCGCGGCGGCGAGCGTGAAGCGACGGGCGAGTGGGTCGCGTTCCGCATCTCGTGGGGCCAGGCGCACGGCGCCGAGGCCCGCCGGCTCGTCGCGATGATGTGCCGTCGCGGCAAGATCGAAGGGCGAGACATCGGCGCGATCCGTGTCGGCCGGACGTCGTCCGTCGTCGAGGTCTCGGGCAGGGTCGCCGCCGACTTCGAGCGCGCGACGGCGAAGCCCGACCCGCGCGATCCGCGCGTGCAGGTGAGGCGCTGGAGCGACGAGCCTACGCGACGCGATCAAGGCGACCGCGAGCATGGTCCCTCGAAGGTCACTCGCCGGCACACGCGCTCCGAGGAGCAAGGTCTGGCAGAGCGCGCGACCGTCGATGTGCCGGAGGACCGCCCGTCCCGCGCGGTCGCGAAGGACCGCGAGTCCACGACGCGCGTGCCCAAGGCGCCGGAGTCTGCCGTGCGCATCCCCAAGGAGCGCCCCTCGGTGGCCAAGGCCCCCGAGTCCGCGCGTATCCCCGAGGATCGTCCGTCAGTCCCGAAGGACCGCGCATCCGCTGCACGCGTCCCGAAGGATCGCCCCTCCGTCCCCAAGGACCGCGAGTCGACTGCTCGCGTCCCGAAGGATCGCCCTTCCGTCCCCAAGGATCGCGAGTCCGCTGCACGCGTCCCGAAGGATCGCCCTTCCGTCCCCAAGGACCGCGAGTCCACCGCGCGTATCCCGAAGGATCGTCCGTCGGTCCCCAAGGACCGCGAGTCCACCGCGCGTGTCCCGAAGGACCGTCCGTCGGTCCCCAAGGACCGCGAGTCCACCGCGCGTGTCCCGAAGGACCGTCCGTCGGTCCCCAAGGGTCGCGAATCCACCGCGCGCGCTGCGAAGCAGCTCGATCCCGAGGCGAAGCCGCGTACGGCTCGCGCGGAAAAGCCGACGCCGAGCGCGCTCGGCAAGGTGTTGCGGCGCGAAGCTGGCGGACAACCGGCGGCGGACGGCGCTCGTCCGGCAAAGAAGAGCCCGCCTACGTGGCAGCGCGACGGCGGTCGATCCAGCGCGGGCGATGATCGCTCCGCGAAGAAGAGCGGCACGCGCGATTCGACGTGGCAGCGCGGCGACGGCAGGCCCACCCCGGGTGGCGATCGCCCCACGAAGAAGAGCGGCCCCCCTTGGCAGCGCGGCGATGGCAGGCCCACCGCAGGCGGGCCGGCGAAGAAGAGTGGCCAGCCGTGGCGGCGCGAAAGCGGCGGTCACGGACCGCCGAAGCGTCGCGGCCCCGCGCGCTGAATCGCTGACCAGGAGCCGTGGTCGGGCGATGGAAGTCGCCCGACCAAGACAAGCGATGCGTGGGTGAGGCTCTTCACCGGGGTCGCGCGATCAGGTGCGCCGGCTTTGCTCGCTTGCGCCACCCCGCTCGGGCTCGTCTCCGATCACGAGCCCGGCTCGACCGTGATTCATCCGGGTCGAATGGGCAGGCGGAAGCAAAAGACGCTGCCTTCACCTTCCCTGCTCTCGAACGACATCGTGCCGCCGTGCCGGGCGACGATCTCACGCGCGATGTAGAGCCCGACGCCCATCCCGCCGTAGTCGTGCGGCGTGTCCGTGTGCGGGCGATAGAAGCGCTCGAACACGCGCCTCTGCTTGTCCGCCGGTATCCCGATTCCTCGATCGCGCACGCGCACGACCGCCTCCCCACCGTGGATCTCGAGAGAGACATCGACGTCCCCACCGCGTGGCGAATAGCGGATCGCGTTGTCGAGGAGCTTGCCGAGCAGCTGCTCGAGCCGCGTCCGGTCCGCACGGATCACGACGGGCTCGGTCACGACGACCCGCAGGCGATGCCTTGGTGCGCTCAGGGCGAACCTACGCGTGACGGTGTCGACGACCTCGGCGAGCTCGACCCGCTCGAGCCGCATCTCCATCTTTCCGGCGAGGAGGAGGGAGACGTCGAGCAACTCGGTCACGATGCGATCGATCTTGAGCGCACCGCGTTCGATCGCTTCGATCGGGCCCCGCGCGGCCGCCGGGAGCTGGTCTTTCGCGCGGAGGAGCACGTCCGCATAGCCCTTCATGATCGCAACGGGAGTCTTGAGCTCGTGCGCGGCCACCCGGAGGAACTGGTCTTTGAGCCGATCGAGCTCGACGAACTCGCTGACGTCACGATTCACCGCGACGGCGCCGATGATCCTCCCCGTATGGTCGCGGATGGGAGACGCGTTCGCGCGCACGATGACCTGGCGGCCATGCTCCGGCCCACCTAAGCAGAAGCCCTCGTTCCGCACGGTCTCCCCACGGATGGCGCGTGCGAGCGGAAGCTCCGACGGGCGCATGAGGCTGCCGTCGAGATGCCGTATTCCGATCAACGCCGCGTACTCCTCGCAGCTCTTGCCGCGAATGCCCTCGCGCCCGATCAGCGTCATCTGCGCTTCGTTGAGGTGAGTGATCCGGCCGCTCGCGTCACAGGCGATGATGCCGTCGATCATGCTCTCGTGAATCCCTTCGAGCTCCGCAGCCTGCCGCTGGGCCGTGCCCGCGAGCCGCTCGATCTCGCGGCGGGCATTCTCCTGCTCGGTCGTCTCGACGACGACCGCGAGGACGGCCGCGCCGCGCGAGGTCGGGACACGAAGGTAGGTGATCGAGAAACAGCGATCCTCGAGTGGAGAATCGGGAGTCCTCCGGACTCTGACCTTCTTGCCTACGGCGCGATAGGGCTCGCCCGTCGTAAGCACATGCTCGAGGATCCGCCGCTCATCGAACGGCGCTTCTTCCGAGGCGGCCAACGCGAAAGGCTTCCCGACCCGAGGCTTCTCGCCAAAGATGGCGATGAACCCCGGATTCACGAGCTCGTAGACGAGCTCCGGTCCCGACCGGACGGCGATGCCGACGGGCACGTAGTCGACGACGGTCTTCAGCAGCTCACGGTCGAGCGCCATGTCGGCGTGTAGGCGCTCGCGCTCGCGCTCGACGCGCACCCGTGCCGTGACGTCGCGAAAGCTCCAGACGCGGCCGACGACCTTCCCCTCGACCCGCTGCGGCTTGGAGCTGCGCTCGTAGACCCGCCCGTCGTTGAGCTCGAGCCGATCGAGGCTCTCCGCCTCGGGGGTCGCGTAGACCGCCTCCGTCCTCGCGACGAAGCCCTGCGGAGCCGCGAGCTGATCGAGCACGTACGCGATAGCGAGTTGATCGTCTCGCGCGTCGACGACGGCACGCGGCAGGCTCCACATCTCGACGAGCTTCGCATTGAAGAGGGTGATTCGCCCTTCGAGGTCGACGACGAGCAGCCCCTCAGCCGTCGCGTCGAGCGCCGCGGCGAGGAAGGAGCGAGAGTGCTCGACCTCGCGCGGTGCTCCTGCTCGCCTTGGCTGTTCCGCGGCCTGCGCCTCCATCCGCTCCTCCGCTCAATCGCAGCTACCTTACCGCTTCGCCCGTCGGTCGCTATTCGCCCCCCCTACAAGTCGCTGCATCGAGCGCGGCGGCGCGAATCGCGACGAGCTCCGCGCTTTCCGCGCTCTTGGCGTCCACGAGCACATTGCCGGCCAGTTGTTCGCTACGATGGCGCCGATATGGCAGACCCGCGAACGCTCGCTCCTTCAGAGTGCACACTCGAAGCATGGAGGACGCGCCTGCTCGCGACGCAACCGAACCTCGACGCCGACGAGCTCGCCCGCGCGTTGACGCTCCTCTCCGTGCACGCCGACCGCGAGCGCTGGTACAGCGAGGATAGCCCGACGACGAAGGCCTCCGAAGTCGAGCGCTATCTTGCCGCGTGGGAGCGGCTCGAGGCGGTGCTGGAGCGGGCTTTCCCGAACATGGCACCGCTCTATGAATACTCGTGGCACCCGCTCACGGCATTGATGGCGAGCGCGCGCATGATCTGGCTTTGGTACGAGATGCCGGCCGTCGCGCCGCTGCTCGAGCGCACGGCATCGACGGCCGCCACGCTGAAGACGCCGAGTGGTCTTTGGGTAGTTCCGACGGTTTCGCTGAGCAACAGCGATGGCGAGGGCAGTGGTCTCTACCTGAGCAACCAATTCCCGCACCTCCACTGGTTCTTCTTGGGTGAGATCGCCGAAGCCGGCTCCGCCCCGGCTCGCTCCCTTGACCACTTCGAACGTTTCTTGCGCAGCGAGCCCGACTATGCGCCGCTTTGCGACTTCGTCCTCGACGAGTACTTCTACTATCGGAAGCGCTATCTGCCGTCGTCGATCGACGCGCACAGACGCGCTGGCTTGGCAGCAGAAGCGCTCGGTCTCGACGCTCAGGCCGAAGCGCACTATCGCAAAGCGCTCACGCTACGGCACACCCACCAAACACCGTTCCTCGAACTGGCCGCGCTCTGTCGGAAACAGGGCCGTACCGAAGAGGCCGCACGCCTCGAGCTCGAACGGGCGGAAACGCTGGCGCACGGGTACTCGACGTTGCGAAAGCAGTTCGAGCTCCCACGCGCCTTCGCGAGCGTCGCGCAGCGGTTCACCGAGCTCGGTGATTCGGCCATGGCGCGCCACTGCGGACGACGAGGGGACGAAGTGCGAAGCACCTACTAGCCCGGAACAGGCCCATCGATTCAACCGCATGGGCAGTAGGGGCCGACCGCAGCTACGCAAGCAAGGCCTGTAGCTTCGTTGCGGGCTCCAGCCGTCCGATGAGCCACACGATCATCGACGCGGAGGCTCTCGACGATGCCATCGCGATCACGACGGGGTTCTCGGCACGAGCACGCTCGCGAGCATCGAGGTCCACCCCATCTTCGACCTCTCGTCCGTGCCGCCGACTCACTGACCGAGTCGGCGGCACGGGTGCGGCGCTTGCTATCGCGCCGTGCAGGTGTGCTCGCCGAAGACGAGCGCGCTGCGCCGGCAAACGATCTGCTGCGTGCCAACGCCATCGATGTCGTAGCTCGCGCGGTAGTCGAGGACGCTTCGGCGTCCTTCCATCCGCGTCACGCGGCACTGGTCTCCACAACCCGCGTGCTGGCGGGCGAGGCGCTCCGTCTTCTGACGGACCGCCGAGTCGTCTTCCAGCACGTTCGTGTACACCGCGACGGCGGCGAGACCACAGAATGCCCAGACGAGCGCCGAGGCGACGCGAGCGCGATGGTTCCTCGGACGTTGCGGGCTCCGCTCGGGGATCCCCCATACGATGTCGTGGCTGCTAGGGCTACTGCTGGGGCTCATTGCTTTCGTTTCGAACACGCTCGATGCACTTGCGTGTCGTCCTTCGCTTGGTTGGTCCCTCCCCCGTTCCCGTTCGTGTTGTGTATCGAAAGGATCGTCACGATCATTCCGTGACGCCTTCGCGTCTTTGCACAGGAACGTCCGCGAGAGAACCGTCGTTTTGGTGTGGAGAGACTGCTCTTCGCGTGTGGCGGTGATGGGAACTACCCGCAACCGCTTCGGCACGTTTGCAAAAGGAAGAGCTGCTGTGACCTTCTGCCACGATCTTGCCTCGCTCCAGCCACGGACGAGTCGGCTTGGCGATGTTTGGTCACATTGATCGCTGGAATATTTCCGAAGCGCTTCGTGCAAGCCCATGCGGTGGTGGTCGCCCGAGCCCCGCACGGCCGAGCTCGCGGAGCCCTGAGCTCAGGTGGGAAGGAGCTTGACCGCCGCCAAGTCCGCCCCCGATGCGCTGCTCGCTCGCGAGGACGGCGTCCTCGTGGCCATCTACCTAGCTCGGACCTCAGGAGACGCGGCTGCCGGGCGCCACGTAAACACGGACGACTTCCACCAGGTGATCGAGGTCGACGGGCTTGGCCAGGCATGCGCAGGCCTCGAGCTCTCGCGCTTCCACGAGGTCTTTCACCCCGGAGATGATCACGACCGGTATCCGCGCAAGCTCGCGGTCCTTCCGCTGTAGAGCGCGGAACTCGCAGCCGCTCATCCTGGGCATTACCCATGGCTGGCCATCCACGCGGTGGACGGAGTAAGCCACGCCTGCGCGCGGTTGCCTCGCAGCGAGCACCGGAGGTCGCGTGCCAGGTCGGATCCACGATCGGGCGATGGAGTCATCGGACCGCGCTCGAGGCGGCGCGTTGTGAGCTCATGTTGCGAGCCGAAGCGCCGGCGACGCGCTACTTGGATCGCGCTCGAATCGAGCAGGTCGTCGTGAAGCTCCTCTCGACGCCATCAAATACGGAGCCGGAAAGCCCATCGAGCTCTCCGTATCGGCCGGCGACGGGAACGTCCGACTCGTCGTTCGGGACCACGGAATCGGCATCGCGAAAGAGAATCTGAGCAAGATCGGGCTTCGGTTCGAGAGAGCGGTCTCCGTGCTGCACTACGGCGGTCTCGGGCTCAGACTCTACATCGCGCGTCGTCAAGCTCCCGTCGAGATGAGGCGAGACGAGCAGAACTCCATTCAATGCCAATCCATCTCGCAGCAGTCGGTGAATTCGATCATCGAGGCGCGACTGCGACCCGAGAGGCATGCTGGCGAGTCCTCCTCGGTGGGAGACCATGACAAAGCTCGAGCGGACGGGCGACTGCAAGTCATGCGAATGGTCACCCAAACCGTCCTAGGGACATGCAAGAGTAGATTCGCATGCGGGGCCGTATCCGACTTGGAATATTCTTGCCTCTGGTTCTGTCCGCTAGCAGCTGCGGCGACGTCGAGCCGCCGCCCGAGAGCTCGCCCTGGCTCATCACATGGGACGAGACGAACGGTCCCGCGTTCGAAGATGGGGTCTTTCGTGCGCATCGCATTCGCGACGGCAAGGTCGAGCACGTGCTCCTCGAGACGGCCAAGTCGTTCGGCTCGTGGTCTCCGAGCGGCGAATGGCTGGCCTATCGAACGCAGCTGCCGAACGGAAGCCGAGGCGTATCGATCCAACGTTTCGATGGCGATCGATGGTACGAGCCCCAGCCTTTGGAGCTGTTCGGACCGGAAGCAGCGAGCGTTTCGTCGTATGAGTGGTCGCCGACGAGCGACCTGCTCCTCTACTCCACGTACTCCATCAATTCGAGCTCGGGTTCCATTGAGGGGGCCGTCGCCGTCGCGATGCCTCGCGCCGACGGCGCGATCGCGACGACGGTGCTCGAGCCGAGCGATTCGCTCCAAGCGCTATGGGCGCCGAGCGGAGATCGCATCCTTCTAGGGAGCAAGCGCATCGTCGACGTTCCCACCGGGACGCAGCTCGACGGGCCTTGGCCATCTCGTGAGCTCGCCCCTCCTGCGGGCATGGTGTTCGACCCCCTCCGGATACCGTCCGACGCCGTCGCGCTCGCCGACGGCACATTCTCCACCGACGGGCGCTGGATCAATTTCGTTCTGAAGCGCGAGGACACTGGATCGAGAGTGCTGTACGCGTTCTCTACGACGGGAGACGAGCCGCCTCGAGGTTTCGAGAGTTGCCCCTTGGCTCCCGAAGATGCCGGAGGCGGTTGCTGGCCACATAGCTGGCTATGGTCAGGCGCAACACTGTTCGCGCACCGTCCCGAGGGCGACGCGTACACGCTCGAAGCCTGGAGTCCGGCGACGGGCGCGAGGTCGAATCTGGGCAACGTGGCCATCAGGAGCGAGCTGGGACGAGGGAGCTCACGCGTCCTTACTCGGGACCGAAGCTCGGATCGCACCGCCGTCGTCGACTTACGCGATGTCGCTTCGCCCGAGTTCATCGATGTCCCGACGACCGACCAGCCGTCGTTCTTCGGAACAGGGGAATCGCCCGACGGACGTTGGCTCCTGCTCATGCACCAAGACGAGCTTCAAGGCTGGTTCGACGTCGTCGACTTGCGGGCCCCGCCGCCCTGGCAAGCGCGCGAGATCTATCGCATCGACGGAGCCATCAAGCATCGCAGCCTCGGCTGGTCGCCAGGTGGCAGTTTCATCATCATCCGTCAGCCGGCCGAGCCGGACGAGCCGGCGCGCATTAGCCGTATCGATGTCGAGACCGGCAATCAGGGCACATTCGAGGATATCCCTCCTCGGGAACTGCCGGACGGCACCATGTACCCTTGGGTCTGGGAGACCAAGATTGCCTACGACGATCGGACGGCAGTCATCGACCGCGACGGCACCCTCGCCATCTGGCGAATGGATCGGCCTAGGGAGAGTGCCACCATCCTCGAGGGCGTTCCCGCATCCGTCATCGTCACGTGGGTGCCGGATAGACGACGAAAATAGCCAAGGCGAGCCGAAGCTACGGGTCAGTTCGCGCTGTCGACGCAGACCTTCGATGCGCTGCAGTCGTCGAGCGCCGAGATCGCGTCCACGATGTTCTGGGCGCCGGCCGAGCACGCGTAGTTCTTCGCGCGGTCGACGCAGAGCTCGTAGCGGCTGTTGTCGATCCGGCCCGAGCCGCACTTGTCCGCCGGCCAGAGGTCCGCGGCCTTCGTGTGGAAGTCGGCCTCGCAGTCGCTCGCGGTCGCGTACTTCTGCCCGCTTGCGCTGCCGTAGCCAGGGCAGCCTGCACCGGTGTCACCGTATCGATTGCATACGGCGCTCGCGAGTGAGTCGATCCTCGACTCGCGCGACGGCTCCACCACCGTATCGTCGGCGGCATCACCATCGCAGGCGGGAATGAACGCGAAAATGAGAGCAACGGTCGAAAAGCCTCGCTTGGAAAGGTTCATGCTCGCATTCGGAGCAACGAGCATGCCCTCCGCAGTAGGCGGAGTTTTCGACGTCGGCCGTCGCGATGCGTGACGTGTTGCCCCGAACGTGACACCTCGATGCACGAGCAACCGCTCGCGAGCGCTCGGCGACGCTCGATGGGACCAGGCCTCACGACCCGCGCCGAGCCCCGTTCGCGGCGCGCTCATTCACGAACGAAACGCTTGGCGTACGTGAGCGCTGGGCGCGTGTACGCCGAAGTTCAACGTCGGCTTCGCCTGGGACACCGTCGTGCGCTGAACGTCGCCGGGCGCGCACACCTTCGGCCGAAGACGCCGAGCGCCACCGCGATCGTGGCGAACACGCCACCCGAAGGCACCGCGCCCCGCGCCTGTCGGCATCCGCACCCGCCGGCGCCCGCGGGCGCCGCGAGAACGTCGACGGTGCTTCCGTCGGGCCGCTCCGGATCGGGCCGAACATTCGTTCCTCCATCGATCGGCGAGGCGGCATCGGGACCGCCATCCGTTCCCGCGTCAGCAGGAACCGCGACGCATCGGAAGCCCCCGTCGACGCTCGAGCACTTTGCGCCGTCTTCACATGGCGAGCACGAAGGCCCGCAGAACATCGAGGTCACGCACGGAGAGCAGAGCGCTGCCGCGTTGCAGTGAGAACCGGCGCTGCATCCGCCATTGCCGGGTTTGCCTGCGAGCTCACGATCGCATTGCTGACAGCGCTCGAGCTCCGGAAACGATGGCGACCCCTCTTCGGACTGGAAGAGGTCAGTCGAGTCGAGAAGCGTAAAGCCCGATGAACGCAGGTTGACGACCGGAGCCTGATTGGCGGCCCGCTCGAAGTCGGTGAACGTGCCCTCGAAGGTCGAGATCTCCAGCGCAGCGTGCTCCGTGATCTGCGCGGAAAGGATCTCGACCGGATAGAGGCCGGGAGAGGAGAACGTCACGGCGTTGGTCACCCGCCACGTCGGCACTCCGAGCTGCGGAGGGCGCACGAGCGCAGCGTGAGCCTTCCCGGCGCCATCGAAGACGGTGAGGCTCATCGCGTCGTCCACGTAGACGCCGAAATGAATCGGGTGACCGACCGAGGCCGCAGTGACGCGCAGAAACCCGCGGGCCCGCGTCCCGAACGCCGTCGTCGGGTCGGTGATCACGAACGGACATCCGCCCTGCCCGGTTTGAGAGCAGGCGACCCCGACGAAATCGCCATAGCTCATCGTCCTTCCATCGTTGAGGTTGTTCGAGAGATCGAACGGAGCGCGGTGAACGGCCATGGTCTGACTCTGCGGATTGGCCGCGAAGAACGCGTTCATCCCCGACGCGAACGTGTCGGCCGTCTGAGGCAGCGAGCTCGCGGGCGCTGCCCAGACCTTCGTGGCCACGCAGAGCCCGGTCCCGTCGACGTTCGGAACCGGCGCCGCGGGCCCCTCGGCAACCACCACAGGCACCTGCGCGGCCGTCGCCATCCCCGCCGTCCCAGCAACTATGGAGAACACGATGGAGAGGGCGAGCAGGCGACGGAACGACATGGCCCTCGCATGGAGACGCTACCGTGGTGAGGCGTCAATCAGCATCCGCTCCTATGCGCAACTCAGTTGCGGTGACGGACGGCTCCGCCGTCGTCAGCGGCATCGAGGCCGTCGGCTCCGATGCCGGTCCCCGTCCGAGACCCGCTTCACTACGTGACCTCCCACAAATTGGCCTCTTCCGATCGGTCTACGTTTGCCTCCGCGGAGTCGTGTCGGCACATTTCGGTCGACCGTGCGAGGGAGCCAAAGGTGGGAAACGCCTCGTCGTCGACATCTCGAATTCGGATGTGGTCGGCGTCACGGAAGCCATCACGAACCCGGTCGGTGTCGTCGGTGGGGTGATCCCCCAGCCGCTCACGACCGATGCCGGTCGGTTGACGCGCCTCAACATCAACGTCAACCAGGAGGCGGAGTGTCGCGTGCGCGCCGAGGGGACGTCGCTCAAGGTGATGCTCGCCCCCGCGCGACGACGGCGCCTGCGTCCGGTGCCATGAAGGGCCTGGATGCCCAGGTCGAGGGCACCGAGCTCGTCGACGGCACCGCTGCGCAGCGCGCGTCAGCAAGGAAGCGGATCCAGGTCCGCCGCGAACGTCCGATCCGAGAAGGGCTTCTTTAGCGCGATGCGCACGAGCCCGTCGGGCCCGCGGCGGAGGCGTAGTGCACTTCGTGTGGAGCCTCGCGTACCATGTTCGAATGGACGGTCTTCGTGAGCGAAGCCCTGCACCGGCTGCGCCGATCCTCGACGGTCGTACGCCCGCCGACGTATGGCGCGCGTGGCTCGCCGACGAGACGCGGAGCCGCCTCGACGAATACGCCCTCAAGCCGGGGCGGCTCGCCTCCGACTTCTACGCCGACCGCAGCCACGCACGTGATCAGCACGGTCGCGAGCTCCTGGAGCTCCTCCAGAACGCCGATGACGAAGCCGACGATCCGGAGAAGTCGCGCGCGGTCATCTTCATCGACGATCACGGCATCTGCGTCGGGAACACGGGCCATACCTTCACGAGCGAGGGAGTCGACTCCCTCATGCTCCCGAACAACAGCCCGAAGCGACGGAACCGCGCGCGCTACATCGGGAACAAGGGACTCGGCTTCCGCTCGGTGCTCAGCTGGACGACTTCGCCCATCATCTCGAGCGGCAATCTCGCGCTTACGTTCGACAGCGATCATTGCGCGAGGAAGCTCGAGGAGCTCGCTGCGCGCTCCCCACGCATCGCGGAGATTCTCGAACGCGAGCGGGCCGCAGGACTCCCCATCGGTATTCCCGTTCTGGCGCTGCCGATCTTCCTCGACGACGCGACCGCCGAGCCACGCGGCGAGCCGTTCCATAAGACTCTCCTTCATGCGCGCCAGCTCGTCGCCGAACGGCTGACGACCGTCGTCGCGCTCCCGTTCGACGTGGCCGGCGCGGCAGCGGACGTGCGCGAGCAGCTCGCCAGCATTCGCCGCGAGGTGCTCCTCTTCACGAAGAACCTGCGGACGCTGGAGATCCGTGCAGGCGAGAAGCCGGTCGTCTGGACGATCGACCGCTCTGGGGACGAGGTGAGGATCTCGTCGAGCGAGGAGAAGGGCGAACAGGTCTGGAAGATCGTCGAAGACCGCGGCCCCATCCCGTTCGAGCACCTCCCGGAGGGCACGGAGAAACAGCCCGACTACGAAGTCAAGGTTGCGATCCAGGTCGACGGCGCGGCGAAGACTCATCCGTACCTCGTCAGCTACTTCCCGACGCAGGCACGTTTTCCCTTTCCGCTCGTCGCCCACGCGACGGTGGAGTTGACGAACAACCGCCAGAACCTCATCCAGTCGAAGGCGAACGCGTTCGTCCTTGGCCGCCTCGCGGACCTCATGGCGCGCGCCGCGGAAGAGACGGCGCCGCTGATGAGCGACCCTTGGCGGCCCCTTTCACTCGTGACCAAAACGGGCGCGCTGGATCCGGAGATCGAGAAGCAAGGCTTTCTCGCGGTGCTGATCGCCGCAGCCTCGTCGCGACGGCTCGTTGCTGTCCGGGCGGGCGACCGCCGCGCCGCAACGGCCGCGAAGCAGCTCGCCCGCCCAGCACCCGACTGGCTTCCGACCGTCCGCTTCGAGGACGTCGTGAAGCACACGGAGAACACGGACCTCCGCGCGATGCTGGACACGATGCAGGTCGGGAAGCTCCAAGCAGCCGACCTCCGTACCCGACTCGACGGGATCGCGTCGCTGCTCGAGGCCCCCGCCTTGGCAGCGCTCGTCGCGGGGTTGATCGACACGCACATGTTGCCGACGTTCCCGTCGCCGCCGCTCCTCCGCGACGCTTCGGGGAGGCTCCTCTCGCCCGATGCCGATGTCTTCCTCGCCCCCGAAGGTGCGGCGCTCGACCTTCCAGCGTGGGTGGCGCTCGACTTCCTCGAACCCGCGCTCGCAGCCGAGCTGCAGGCGCGCTTCAAGATCACTACGCGCGACGAGCTCGTGTCGCGCCTGTTCCTCCACTACAAGCTGAAGGCGTACCGCTTCGGTGCCGTCGTCGACGCCCTCGTCGCGGCCACCGAAACGGAGATCGCCCGGCGCCCCGCAGACGCGCTCGCGATCCGCCGCGAGGTCATCGGCGTCCTGTTCCGCCTCTACCGCGGCGGCAGCTCGCTCGAGGATCGCGCACGGAAGATCGAGCTCCCCACGTGCGGAGCTACGACCGCCCCGGCAACGTCGCTCTACCTCTCGAACGCGTATCCCGGCGGGGTCCTCGCCGACGCTCTCTACCGAGGTGGAGAAGCGGGCAAGCTGGTGGCCGCACCGCCGGAGCTCGGGCTCGAGGGCGTCGACGTCGAGGAGATCGAACGCTTCTTGCGGTGGATGAGCGTCGCGGAACTGCCGAGGCGCCAACGCGTTCACCCGCTGAAACAGCTGCGCGAGCAGATGATCTCGGAGGTCCCGAAGGGCGTAGCCTTCGGCGACTACACGCTGAAGAACGTCAACGAGCTTCGCCTCGACGCAACGTTGTCCTGCGACTACCTCGACGGCTTCGCGAAGATCCTCGCGACGGCGGATCCGCACGCCATCATCACGTGGCTCCACATCGATCCGAGCTTCGAGTCCTGGCGCACGCGTGGCGACACGAGCGTCGAGCTCTCCTTCAAGCCGAAGGGCAAGCAGAAGGAGCGGACTGCCTTCGTACCCCTGAAGACCGCGGCGCCGATGCACGAGCTCGCCCGCACACCGTGGCTTCCGACGGATCGCGGCAAACAGCCTCCGCGCGACTGCGTCCGCACGCAGTCGAAGCGCATGGCAGGACTCCTGCCCAGCCCCGCGGTCGATCTCGAGCACCCGCTCTTCAAGACCTTCGCGCTCGACCGCCAGAGCGTGAACGCCGCGCTCGCGCGCGCCGGCGTGAAGAGCGCCATCGACCAGATCCCGTGGGACGAGATCTACCGCCTGCTCCTCGAGCTCTCCGACGGATCTCGCCCGCACGACGTCGTCCGCGCCTTCTACCGCGCCATCGCGAGTCGCACGGCAGACGACGCACCGGATCCCGATTCACTGAGCCGTCGCACGTTCCTCGCAAACGGCAAGCTGCTCGCGAAGCGGCGCGATGGGTACGAGTACCTCCCCGTCGGCGACGTCCGCTACGACCACAACGGCGCGCTCCCCGCCGCCGTCGCGCGCGAGCTCGCGCTCATCGACATCGAGGCGCGGCAGGGCCCCGACAAGATCAAGAAGCAGTTCGGCGTGGAGCGTGTCGACGCACGGGCCGTGAAGACGACGGTGCGCGAGGCGGTCCGAGTCGGCTTGAGCGACGGGGTCGCCGCCGCGGTTGAGGAGCTGAAGCGGTTCGTCATCGTCCTCCAGGAGCTCGGCGAGGCTCAGGTGGCACGCCTGCGCGACCTCGAAGTCATCGTGTGCGAGCGCATCTCCGGCACTGCCCACGTCGACGGCCGGGGCGTGGAGATCCACGTGTCTTCGAACGGAGAGCTCGTGCTCGACGGGTCGAAGGTCTACGTCATCGCGCAGGTGACCCACTCGCTTCTCGAAGGCGACGTCCTGCTCGCCGACGCGGTCACGGACGCGATCGCGACGGCGCTCGATCTCGACGCGCTTCCCGAGGTCGCGCGTGTAGGCCCCTGCAACGAGAGCGTTCGGCTGAACCTCCTCGCACGCATCCTGCGAACGAACGTCGATGGCGTCTGGGAGAAGCTCGATGACGCCGATCGCCGGTTGTGGGGCGCGGAGGCTCCGCTGTCGATCCGGACTGTCCATTCCCCCGAGCCTCCGCCAGCACCTCCGCCAGCCCCGGCGCCCGAGAAGAAGGACGAGCCGCCTGCGCCCGCGCCCACGAAGCCGGCCGACGCGAACAACGCCGCGGTGAAAGTGAGTCCGCGTCCTCACGAGCCCACGTCGCCGCGCGAGATCCCGTTCCGCGTCCGCCGCAATCCGTCCGGACCGGCGGCCGTCGGCTCCAAGTCGCGCCTGATCCTCGATCCTCGCCGCGCCGAGACCATCGCCGAGCGGTTCGAGAAGGAAGAGAAGCGCTTCCCCCACTACGTCGGCCACGCGCAGGGACGTCTCGCGTATGGGTGTGACATCCTCAGCTTCGACACGGACGCGAAGCGGCAGGAGTTCCTGAAGACCGACGACCGGTCGCTCGTCGACCGCTGGATCGAGGTGAAGGGCCGCGTGCGCGACACCGCATGCGTGCTCCTCGGCGGGAACGAGCTGAGGACGGCGGAAGCGCGCGCGGCGAAGTCGTTCCTGTATCGCGTGTACGAGGCGGCGCCGAACCGCTTCCAGGTGCTGGTGCTGGCGAATCCGGCGAACCGCGCGACGGGGAGGATCCTCGAGGTCGACTTGAAGCAGTCTGCGGAGACCGAGGCCTTCGACGTGGATCTGGTCGAGAGCGGGTAGGCCGAGGGCGTGAGCGCGACGTCGCGCCCCGACTCCCGGCGGTGCCCTCCATCACCCCTGCCGCCTGCCCCGTCTCACCGGGTGATGAGCTTCTCTTCCTTGCCCGCCCTCCTCCTTGCCGGCTGCCTCGTCAGCTGCGCCGACGACCAAGAGCCGACGTCGCAGACCGACGGTCGCGCGCACTTCGACACCGTCGCCGCGGACGGCACGCGGGAGGCGTTCGACATCGTGACCCCGAACGGCGACGTGTACTTCGAGCTCCACGACCGAGGCGATGCGGGCGAGCTCTACGCCCTCGCGACGAATCCGATCGCCTCTGACCACCGCGATGAGGCCGACGCGGGCCGCATCCGCCTCGTCGTGCGGATCCCCACGGAGAAGGTCGGCGAGGCCCTCGCGGGACGCCCGCAGGACGTCACGCCGGTGCTCGGCGCGTTCTTCACGACCGACTGCACCCTTCGGCTCGAGAAGAACACGTCGAAGGACGACGCCCTGCAGTGGTGCGCCGCCGGCGGCACCATCGTGCGTCGCCCCCTTGCCAGCGAAGGGCGAGCGCAGCCGCGTGCGCTTCACGGACGTCCGCCTGAAGGGGATGAGCGGAGCTGCGGGGGATCGCCTCGCCATCGACGAGCCCGTCGGGCCGCGGGTGATCCGTTCCCGCGATGGGCGGACGAAGCACGTGGTTGTACTTCAGGAGCGCCTCGCGACCGCGCTCGTCCATCGCGCCCGCGCGCGGGTCGCCGCGTGCAGGGTGAAGCCGTCTCGGCTCCCTTACACGCAAAGGCGACGAGGCGTGTCTCGACGCACCCGTGACACCGCAGTCGCGCGAACCCGCGGGAGAGAAATCCGCAGTCGAGCGCCCCCTCGAGCACCTTCCTCACGAACCGGGGCAGCGCGATCGGGACTGCGCCGTCGTCACCGCGCCGTAGAGCGTCTCGAGTCCTGAACGACCTGGCAGAGAGCGTCGTCCCCTCCGGTCGCCGCCGCTCGCACGAGATCGCCTCGGGCACGATAGCGACCGCGTTGGCCTGCGCGCCTCGGCCCTGCGCGTGTCGTCCTCAGGACTTACACAATTCGATGGCCTGGCCCCGGCCAGATCGGGCCGGCACACGGGCCAGCGAGCTCTATGCCGTTGTTGTAGGAGCCCAAACGCTTCGGCGTACGTGAGCGCTGGGCTCGCGTACGCCGAAGAGAGCTACGCGGCGTCGCGGAGGTCGGCATCGCGCGCGACCTCCACGACGAAGCGACGTTCGATCAGATGCGCTCGAACAGCGCGGCAGCGCCCTGGCCGCCGCCGATGCACATCGAGACGATGCCCCACTTCTTGTCCGTGCGGTGCAGGCCGTGGAGGAGCGTCGCCGTGAGCTTCGCGCCGGTGCAGCCGAGCGGGTGACCGAGCGCGATGGCTCCGCCGCTGACGTTCAGCTTCTCGTCGGGGATGCCGAGCTCACGCGCGCAGTAGACGGCCTGGCACGCGAACGCCTCGTTGATCTCGAACATGTCGATCTGATCGATCTTCATGCCCGTCTTCGCGAGGAGCTTCGTGATCGCCGGGATCGGGCCGATGCCCATGATCGCCGGATCGACGCCCGCCGTGGCAAAGCCGCGAAGGTAGCCGAGGCCGGTGATGCCGAGCGACTTCGCCTTGTCCCCGCTCATGACGAGGGCCGCGGCCGCGCCGTCCGAGAGCGGCGAGCTGTTGCCCGCGGTGACCGAGCCCTTGAGCGAGAACGCCGGCTTGAGCGACGCGAGCCCCTCGGCGGTCGTGTCCGGACGCGGGAGCTCGTCCTGCTCGAACGTGAAGGCCGTCTTCCCGTTGCCCGAGTAGCGGTACGCGGTGACGGGGACGATCTCCTTGGAGAAGATCTTCTTCTCGATCGCCGTCGACGCCTTCTTCTGGCTCGCGAGGGCGAACTTGTCCTGGTCCTCACGGCTGACGTTGAACTTCGCGGCGACGTTCTCTGCCGTGATGCCCATCGGCGTGTAGACCGATGCGGCCTTCTCCATCGCCTCCGGCGAGGCGCTGAGCTTGTTGCCGGTCATCGGCACCATGCTCATCGACTCGACGCCACCGGCGAGGATCACGTCGGCGGAGCCGAACGAGATCGCGCCGGCCGCCGTGGCGATCGCCTGGAGGCCGCTCGCGCAGAAGCGATTGATCGTCTGCGCGCTCGACTCGATCGGCAGACCGCCGAGGAGCTCGACCACGCGGGCGACGTTGAGCCCCTGCTCGCCTTCGGGCATGGCGCAACCGAGGACGAAGTCCTCGATCTCGTTCTTGTCGACCTTCGGGTTCCTCGCGAGGAGCCCACGGATGACTTCAGCAGCGAGCTCGTCCGGGCGCTTCTGCGCGAGCGAGCCCTTGTGTGCACGTCCTACGGCGCTGCGAACCGCATCCACGATCACGATGTCTTTCATGACTGCCTCTTCTTCGATGGGGTGCGCGGCCGATTAGTTGCGGAGCGGCTTGTTGTTCATGAGCATGTACTGCATGCGCTCCTGGCTCTTCGGCTCGCCGCAGAGGCTGACGAAGGCCTCGCGCTCGAGCTCGAGCATCTCGTCCTCGGTGACCTCACGCGTGGCGCCGCCGACGCCTCCGCAGAGGACCGTCGCGAGCTTGCGCGCGATCTTCGCATCGTGCTCGGAGGCGTAGCCGCCGGCGACGAGCGTGTCGACCATCATGCCGAGCGTGGCGATGCCGCTCTCTCCGGGGAGGCGGTACGCACGCGGCGTCGGCGGGTGGTAGCCGGACTCGGCCATGCCGATGGCGCGAGCCTTGGCCTCGGTGACCTGGCGGGCGCGGTCGAACGAGACGCCGTCGGTACGGCGGAAGTAGCCGAGCCCCTTGGCCTCCTCCGCGCTCGTCGCGACCTTCACGAGGGCGATGTTCTTGAACACCTGCGTCACGTACTCGTACGTGTTGACGTTGGCGCCTTCGGGGATGCCCTCGAGCGCGCGCCAGAGCATGTTGAGCGTGCCCGCGCCGCCCGGGATGAGGCCGACGCCGACCTCGACGAGGCCGGCATACGTCTCGGCCGCCGCCTGGACCGCGTCCGCGCCGAAGCAGAGCTCGAGACCGCCGCCGAGCGTCATGCCGTACGGAGCCGCGACGACCGGCACGCGCGCGTACTTCAAGCGCTGCGTCGCGTACTGGTAGTTCTTCACCATCTCCTTGATCGGCTCGAACTGGCCCTGGGCCGCGTTCATCACGACGAGCAGGAGGTTCGCGCCGACGCAGAAGTGATCGCCCTCGTTGGCGATCACGAGCGCGCGGAAGTCGCGCTCGGCGCGCTCCGCCGCCTGGTGCAGCATCATGATGTTGTCGGGGTCGATGCTGTTCGCCTTCGACTTGAACGTGAGGCCGAGGACGCCGTCGCCGAGGTCCCACGCCTCCGCGCCGTCGTTCTTGAGCACCGGCTTGTCGCCCTGGCGGACCTGCGCGAGCGTGCGGTAGCGCGGGTCCTGCTTCTGCGCGACGTACTCGCCCTTCACCAGGCTGTACTCGGAGCGGCCGTTCGGGCCGTCCTTGTAGAAGCCGGTGGCGCCGCTCGCGACCATCTTCTTCACCGAGTCGGGCAGCGCGAAGCCGGCCTTCTCGATCGCAGACGCGGTCTCGGCGAAGCCGAGCGCGTCCCAGGTCTCGAACGGGCCGAGCTCCCAGTTGTAGCCCCAGCGCATCGCATCATCGACCGCCTGCACCGAGTCGGCGATCTCGCCGATGCGACGAGCCGAGTACGCGAGGCTCCGGTACAGGACCTTGCGCGCGAAGTCGCCCGCCTTGCCCTGATCGGCGACGAGCTTCTTCACTCGCTCCTTCGGGTCCTCGATCTTCGCGATGCCCTTCGTCACCGCCTTGATCGCCTCGTCGCCGCCCTTGGGGCGGTACTCGAGCGTCGTCGGATCGAAGGTGAGGATCTGCTTGTCCGGCGTCTTCTTGTAGAAGCCGCCCTTGGTCTTGTTGCCGAGCAGCTTCCGCTCGACCATCGTGCGGACGTAAGCCGGCACCTTGAAGACGTCGCGGTCCTCGTCGTTCGTGAGCGAGTCGTAGCAGTTGTCCGCCACGTGCCCGAACGTGTCGAGGCCGACGAGGTCCGCGGTGCGGAAGCTCGCGCTCTTCGGGTGCGCCATCGGCGAGCCCGTGATCGCGTCGACGTCCTCGGGGGAGAGGCCGTCGGCGAGCATCTGGTGGATCGTCGCCATCATCGCGTGGGCGCCGATGCGGTTGCCGACGAAGTTCGGCGTGTCGTTGCCGAAGACGACGCCCTTGCCGAGCGTGTCCTCCGCGAACTTCACCACGTGAGCGAGGACCGCCTTGTCCGTCTCGGGACCGGCGACGATCTCGAGGAGCTTCATGTAGCGGACGGGGTTGAAGAAGTGCAGGACGACGAAGTTCTTCTTCAGCGTCGCCGAGCGGCCCTTCGTCATCTCCGAGATGCGAAGGCCCGACGTGTTCGAAGCGACGATGCAATGCTCGGGCACGATCTTCTCGAGCTTCTCGAGGAGGGCCTGCTTGGCCTCCATCTTCTCGATGATCGCCTCGATGACGAGGTCGCAGTCCTTCAGCTTGTCGAGATCGTCCTCGGTGTTCCCCACCGTGACGAGACGCGCGTTGTCCTTGTGGAAGAACGCGGCGGGGCGCGCCTTGATCGCCTTCTCGAGGCCACCGGCCGAGACCCCGTTGCGCTTGTTCTTGTCCTTCTTCTCCGCGTCCGAGAGGTTCGGCGGAACGATGTCGAGGAGGAGAACCTCGAGACCAGCGTTGGCGAAGTGGGCAGCGATTCCGCTGCCCATGACCCCGGCTCCGATGACGGCCGTACGGCGGATGGGCTTTTGCATTGAGGCGCGAAGTTTGGGGTATCTCGCGCCCCCGACGCAAGCATCGGCGCCGTCTCATCGGCGCCATCTCTTCGGCACATTGGGCCATCCGTGCCAGAACTTGGAGCTCGCGCCCCAAGAACCCGGAGCGGTGCGCCATCGGCGCGCGTAGAATCGCATCGTGCGGCGGTGCACCTTCAAGCCGGCATGGCCTTCGCCTCGCGCGAAGCTCTGCCTCTCCGAGGCTACCTCGGGGGATGTTCGTGAGTATGGCTCTCAGCGCAAGACGCGCGGGGCGCCAAGACGCCCGACACGTCGTGCAACACGGGTCTCGTTGGAGTGCACCGCTGCACGTTGATCTCCGATGGATCGACGCATCGTTGGAGAGGCTCTCGCAGCCGCGTTCCTCGACGGAACATGGTCACCACAGCCGATGGCTCGGCGTGGTGCCCGAGCGATCGGCCGGCCAGGTCGATGGCTGCCCGCGCTCGCCCGGAGAACCGTCGAGGCGTTTCCGGAGGGTCCGCCGGTGGATCGCTTCGAGGACCTGGCGAGGTCTCTGGCAGAGGACAAGGCTGTCGTCAGGGCGTGCGCCACCCCGGCGCCGTGGCACCTCGCATTCGTCGCGCCGGCACTCGCAATGCGCGACGCGCATCCGAGCTGGGGGCTGCCTCGCCTCGACACCGCCGGTGACGTCGCCGCGTGGCTCGGGCTCGACGTCGGCGATCTCCTCTGGTTCGCAGACACGCACGGCCTCGCTCGACATCGTCGCGACCCGCGCCTCGAGCACTACGTCCGCCGTTGGCTTCCGAAGCGCTCCGGCGGAGCCCGGCTCGTCGAGGCGCCGAAGAAATGGCTGAAGGACCTCCAGCGGCGGATCCTTCACGAGCTCGTCGAACGCATTCCACCTCACGACGCGGCGCACGGATTTCGTCGAGCGCACAGCATCCTCACCCATGCGGCCAGCCACGCGGGGCGCGAGGTCGTCCTGCGGATGGATCTCGAAGACTTCTTCGTCTCGATCCCGGCGGCGCGCATCTTCGCCATCTTCCGTGCGGCGGGCTATCCGGCCGAAGTGGCCCGCTTGCTCACAGGCCTCTGTACGACGTCCTCCCCTCCAGACGCCGGCGCCCCCGTCTCCGCGGCGCCCACGGTCGCCGAGCTCCAGGCGCGGCACCGTGCGAGAGCTCGTTACGCGAGTCGGCACCTGCCTCAAGGAGCGCCGACCTCCCCCGCGCTCGCGAACCTCTGCGCGTACGGCCTCGACGTGCGCCTTGGAGCGGTCGCCCGCAGCGCACATGCAGTCTACACACGATACGCGGACGACCTCGTCTTCTCCGGTGACGAACGATTCGTGCGCTGGCCGGCGAAGCGCTTCGGCATCCTCGTCGCCGGCATCGCGCTCGAGCAAGGATTCACGGTGCAGCACCGCAAGACCAAGCTGATGCGTGCGGCGACGCGACAGGCCGTCACGGGGCTTGTCGTCAACCGGGCCCCCTCGATCCCGCGTCGTGACTTCGAGCGCTACAAGGCCACGTTGCACAACTGCGTTCGGTTCGGTCCGGAGAGTCAGAACCGCGAGGGGCACGCCGACTTCCGCGCTCACCTGGAAGGGGTCGTGGCGTGGGTGAGGCACGTGCAACCGGAGCGAGGAGCGCGCCTCGCGCAGCTGCTCGATGCAGTCTCGTGGTGACGGTCGCGTGAGTCGACGGCGGACGCTGCAGCGGCCGCCGCGTGCCTGCTCTACTTGAAGCCCTTCGGCTCGAGGCTGCGGAGGTAGGTGACGAGGCCGTCGCGCTCCTCGTCGGTGACGGTCCACCTGTGGCCCGGCGTGTTGTCGATCTTGATCGGGAAGCCGTGGGTGGAGATGCCCGTCGTGATCACGACGGCGATCTTCTCGTCGCTCGCCGTCGCGAGCGCCGCGGGCGAGTGATCGATCGCCTTGCCGTTCACGTGACAGTCGGTGCACGGCGGATCGCCGCCCCCGCCGTTCTTGTAGCGGGTCTCGCCGGCCGTCCAGCGTGCAGTCGAGTACTCGGCGACCGTGATCGTCGACGTCGCGCTCTTGCCCTGCGAGGTGGCGGTCAGCTTGATCGTGCCGGGCTTCTTCACGACGACGAAGAAGTACTTCCCGTTGTCGGTGGTTCCGTCGGTACGCACCGGATTGGCGAGCACCTTCGGGACGACCTCCGCTGCCGCGGGGTCGTCTGCCGTGACCTTCAGATCGTCGGCCGAGTCGTAGACCGCCACCGGCACCGTGAACGTGTGCGTGCCGTCATGACCGGAGTACGACGTCTCGGGCATGAACGTGAGCACGCCGAGGCCCGACTCCGCCGACGGCTTCGTGTCGAACCCGGCGTCGGTCGCCACCGGCTCGTCCTCCTCGACGAACGAGGTCTCGGTGCTCGAGCACGCAAAGACGCCGGCGTAGGTCGCGACGAAAACTGCACCTGCGAGGCCGAACGACGAGAGGCGCTTCCAACCAGCTGAAGCCATACCTCGAAGCTTACGGCAGCCAAGAGGCAACGCACGTCCTTCGTAGCGACGCGGTCACGATCGCGGGGAGAAGGCCGCTATGCCCTGGATCGCCGCTTCCCCAGCTCGCGTCGAGCCAGACAGGCGGGCGACGGCTTCGTGGGCCCCGAAGCCGCCGCTGATTCGACCGCGCTGGAGGCCGCTCACCATCGGGCGTCGAGGGCGTCGAGGGCAGCACCGTCCGCGGATGCCGGGGCGTTCACCGGATGCCGGGGACTTGATTCAGCGTCTTCGTGCCCATCCCCGCCGGGAAACCGTAGCTCGCGGTGATGTCCCATCCCCACACCGTGAGTGCGAAGGGACGATTGCTCGACGCGCGATGCACGCCGTTGTTGCAATCGCCCTGCGGCGCGCCGTTCTTCACGAGGTCGACGTAGGCCACCTCATAGTTGCTGTTGCCTACCTTCTGCCAACCTTGCACCGTTCCGAGGCAGTCGAGCTCCACGTCGTCGAACTTCCCCTCCACCGCAGCGCGTGTGAAAACGAGGTTCGTGTTGCCGTAGGTCGGGTCGGTCAAGAAGAGATACTTCGAGAGATATTGGCCAACGGGGATCACGTTGACCATCTCGGGATCGCCCATGTCCGTCGAAACGAGCGAGCCACCGGTCATGTACGAGGCGACATAGATGGGATGTGACTCGTCCTGCGTGCGGACGACGAACGGCCCGGATGAAAAGAACTCCTTCCACTCGCCGCGCTTCAGCGTCGTGGGCGCATCCGGAATGGGCGGATCGTAGGTGAGAACCGTGCCGTCGGCCGCGGCAAGCACGAGCCACGGAGTCCGCTCGGGCTCCGCCGGCTCCCGGTCGCGATAGCGAGTCGCGACGTACTGATGCCCGAAGTGACGAATGGGCGGAATGTTCTGATGAAGCGTATCGCAGTACGGTCGTCCCTCGGGGATGACCATGCACGATGCGCCCCCGGCAATCCCCACGGGCTTGTCTGCCTCGACGCCGGTGCCGTCGGCATTTTCCACGCCGGCGAACTGCAAGAACTCTCCGGCCTGGAGCACGTATTCGCCGATCTCCCCGGGGTTGACCACCGGCGAGCCGGCCACGCTCTGGAGCTGGAGCGTCGGGCGAATCTTCAGGTGCGTGTCGTTCTGGCTCGCGAGGACCTGGAACCAAGTTCCCGCACCTGCGCCGGCCTGCAACTCTGACGTGTGATAGCCATCCGCGACCAGGCCATCGGTTCCCCACGCCGACGTCGGCAAGAGCAGCGAAGCGCTCGGGAAGTAGCTCTTCGCACCGCCGTACGGATAGATGTCGTACGCGGTGACGGGGGCCGACGTTCGAATGTGGAACATCTTCCCCTTCCCGGTACCTCGAACCGCCGCCGAGCCGAGGACGGCCGCACCGACGGTCTCCGGACAACGGATGTAGAGAGGAAGCCCCTCTTCCGAGAAAGGTGGCTTCGGCTCCATCGCCAGGAACAAGACGGCGAGCTCGTTGCTGGGCAGCTTACCTTCCGGCAAGAGCTCGTAGTGGAGATCGGCGCCCTGGCCGCGGGGAATTCGGAAGTAGCTCGATGGAATCGACTGGCCGTCGTATTCCACTTGGATCTCGACGGGGGCATTCCACGTATTGGCCACCATCACGGCGTAGCAGCTGCCGTCGTTCTTGGGCCCTTCTTCACCGAACAGGTACGCCGAAGGTTTGGCCGCGAAGTACTCGCAACCGACCGAGCTCTGTCCGCGCGCAGCCGCTTCACAGCCGTGCGTACAGACGTTGTCGATGCACGACGAATGGGCATCGCATGCGGTCACGACTTCGTCGCGGCAGTTCACCAGCGCGCGACCATCGGCCGCGCATCGCGCGGGGCAGTTGGCGTCGACGAGCGGCGGAGGTCCGGAGAGATTGCCGTCGTCACTCTTCGCGCAGGCGGACGAGACGACGACGGTGACGGTGACGGCGAGCAAGGCGGCCTGGGAGCCGAACGAGAATCGACGAGAAGGCATCATGGCGTGAGCACCACGGTCTTGGGTTCGAAGTGAGGGAGCGCGTCCGCGGTGCCCGAACCGAGCTGCCCCTTGTCGTTTTGCCCCCAGCACTGCACCGTCCCGTCCTGCAGGAGCGCGCACGTCGCCGTATCCATCAGCGCGAAGCGAACCGGCGCGCCAGCCAGGGATTCGACGACGACCGGCGTGGCCCGCACCTCGGCATCTCCGCCGCCAAGCTGACCGTACGCGTTGTCGCCCCAGCACACGGACTTCGCGTTGGAGAGAACGGCACACGTCGCACGCGCACCGACCGCTACCGCGAGGCTATAGGCGTCCTTCGGCTCGACCCCTGCAAGTGCGGGATACACAGAATCGGCGCCCAGCGTCGGGGCCGCTCCCCAGCAGTAGACGCGACCGTTGGAGACCGCACACGCACGACTCGCGCGCGCCGAAACCGCCGAAACCCACGAGATGTCGATCTTGCCGGGCGGCGACGACGGCCAGGACACTTCGCGACCAAGCACGCCCGTCCCCGAGCCGAGGTACGTCCCCGAAAGCCCCCACGAGATGAGGCCCGTATCGGTGAGGGCGACCGTTCCACGTCCCGCAATTGCAAGCGCGCTTCCCTTGCTGCCCAGCGAGAACGTCGTCGCTGAGAGAAGAGCAACGTCGTCGCGGGGCTCCGTGGGGACTTGCCCTGCGGCGTTCGAGCCCCAGCAGGCGATGTCGCCTGTCGCGAGCATCGCGCACGACACGCGTTCGCCGGCGAAGATCGCGGTCGCCGAGCCGAGGCCGGCGATGGGCGCTGGCGTGGCCGACGATTCGACGTCGACGTTGCCTTCCACGACCCGACCGAGGACGCCCTTGTCGTTCGATCCCCAGCACACCGCGTTGCCGCCCGTGCGAAGCGCGCAGTAGACGTCGCCCGGGTAGGATGGACTTCCCGTGAGCTGCGTCACGTCCGTCAACCCGTCTACCGGCGCCGGCGTGCTCGTCGAATCGGTGGAATCCGGGCCTCGTCCGAGCGCGTGCCCGATGTCACTTCCCCAACAGCGAACGGAGCCGTCGCTCATTCGAACGCAGACGGAGTCGGCGCCCGCTGCGATGTCGACGGCGCACGGCGGCTTCGCACACGTCACCACGGGAAGGCTCGCGTCGACGAGCTCGCCCGAATCGACGGAGGCATCGGCCGCATCGTCGAGATCCGCTGCGTCGACGACCGGAGACGAGCCCGGCCCACCATCGGACGCGTCGGTACCGCGGTTCGGAGCGTCGTCGCTCGCGCTGCAAGCCGCCAACGTGGCCAGACCGAGCGCAGTGCTCGCCAAGACGACGACAAGATGATGAACACGATTCACGGCGCCTGCCTCCGAAGCGCGACACCCGCCCCCACGACGAAGATCTCGCCCTGGGCGGTTCCCGAAATGCCCGTCAGGTCGCCGCCGACGGGAGCCCCGTTGAAGAAGAATCCGAGCTCGTGCCAGGTCGTCCCGTCGTAGCGCACGACACGGCCCGCATCGGCCGCGGCCCAGACCTCGCTTTGGCTCTTCGCCCACATCGCGCGCATCCACGTGCGGGGGAGGAAGGGATCTCTCGCCCAAGCCATGGCGCCGCCGTCTGGAGAGCGCCAAGCGGTGAGGTTCGGCGCAGAGACGAACGGTCGACCCCCCGGCGGCGTGATTCCGGTGATGATGGGATATCCCGCACCGTCGCCCTCCTTCTGCAGCTCGCCGAGGAGCTCGAAGCTCCACGTTGGCGCCCCTGCATCGTCGAGGGTGCGGTGACCGACGTAGGCCCACGATTCGAAGGTATCGGGGTCGTATTCCGATTGTCCGCCGACATAGACGTCGTTGGGGCCGCTCCCCCAGATCGCATACAAGGTTCCGCCGGCGGGGTTCGACTCGTCGGTCCAGTCGACGCCGCCGACCGAGTGATGGATCGAGCCCGTCGGACCGGCAACCCACGCGTCGTCCGTGCCGGTCATCCACGTGGCGTTGAGCTCGCCCGGGAAAAGAGACGCCGTCACGGTCGTTCCGTCACTACGAACGATGACCGTCGAGTTGTCGTCCTTCGCCGTTCCGATCGCGATGAGATGGCCGTTGCCATCGCCCGCGAGCGCCGTGAGCTGGATACTGCGCTTCTCGGCTCCCGACCCGAGCATCGGCGCATAGCGAGGCTTCCACGTGCCGTCTTCGAATCGAAGGAGCTGCGCCGTTCCCTTGTCGCCGGGCATGCCGTTGGCGATGGCCCACGTGCCGATCACCGGGTCGGCCTGGACGCCGGCGAACATCCACTTCGTGAAGCCGTAGGCCGACGCTGGAGGAACGTCGACGAGGCAGAAGTCGTTGCTGCAACGGAGCGCCTCGGCGTCGACATCGGGCGCCGCATCGGCCTCGTCGCCCGCGTCCACCGCGCTCGCCTCGGGCAGCGTTCCACCGTCGAGCGGCGTCGAATCCGTTGTCGCGTCCGACGCACGGGCGCAAGCCACGACCCCCGCCGCCGATACCAGAGCGAGCAAGATGTAGCCTCTCATCGATCGGCCTCCGTCGTGTGGTTCGAGCGGAGAAATGCGTTCACGCCTCCAATCCAGACCTCGTCGCCCACAGCGGTGACGGTATGGAAACGAGGCCGCCTATCCGCGGCATAGGGAACCTCGCGCTGCGTCCAGCTCGTGCCGTCCCAGTGGATGACCGTTCCATCGTCGCCCACCGCCCAGATGTCGTCGGGCCGTGAGCCCCAGAGCGAGCGCAGATCGTGCGTCACGGGCGACGGCACGATCTGCCAGGCGTCCGTCTTCGGGTTGCCTCCCGTCCAATGACGAATTACGCCCTGCGCGCCGACGGCCCAGATGTCGTCGGCGGCGAATCCCCAAATCGCATGGAGATTGCGCAACGAGCTCGAGTTCATTTCGATGAGTCGAATCGCGACGGAAGACGGGCCATCGCCGCCATCGGCGGGCGGCGGCGACGTATCAGTGACGTACGCCTTGCCGCCTTCGCCCACGAACCATTGACGCTTGGCGCTCTCCGCCCAGACGCCGTGGAGTCTCACGCATCGGTCTCCAGGTTCGTCACGCCCAGGGCACGGCGGAGAGATCGGAATCACGCTGGGTGCGCCACCATCGGGATTCGTGCCGTAGCGCCAAATGTTCGTGAGAATGGGGTCGCTGGTGTACCCCGTCGTAGCCCCGGCGATGAAGACCTCGGAGCCGGCAACCGAAATTCCGTCGAAGATGGCGTTGGTTTGAGCGTTGATGTTCTCGGACACGCCATTCGCGGGACGATTCAGCTTGAGCAGCGTGTAGCCGCCGTTCGCGCCCCAGACCGTCCCATCGGCTCCCGCCGTGATGCCGAAGATGGCGGCGTTGGTGCCCGTCGCGATGCGCGTCCAGTTCTTGCCGTCGAAGTGGGCTGCGTAGCCGCCCGAACCGCCCACCCACACGTCCGAGGCCGAGATTGCCCACGAAGCGTTGATGGCCACGCCGCTCATGTCGGGCAACGCCAACCGGCAAAACGACTCGTTGCACGAAGGAGTGCCGTCGGTCGCGTCGCCCTCGGTGCCTGCGTCGCTCGGAGCAGCCGCGTCGACTCCGCCGTCGGGCGAGCTCTGGGCCGCCGGGTCGGACGAGCTACACGCCGTCCAGAGATTCGTCGACGCCATGGCGAGCAGAACGATGCTCGCGGCGCCCTTGGAAGAGCCAAGCGCCTTCAATGGGGATCTCCCGGGTTGCACGGGGTCATCAAGCAAGAGCCGCCCACGCAGGGCTGGCCGGCGGCAAGATCACACTGCACGCCGCAGCCTCCGCAATTGCGAGGATCGGCGGACGTCATCGTCTCGCAGCCGTTGTCGGCGCGACCATCGCAGTCCGCCCATCCCGGCGCGCAATCCGTCGCGCAATGTCCAAAAACGCAGATCGGCGTCGTCTGGAAGTCGATCGCCGGACAGATGTTTCCGCACGCACCGCAGTTGGAGGCGTCGTTGCCGAGATCGACGCAATAGAACGAGTCGTAGAACGGGCATGCCGTCTGGTGAGGGGCGCATACGCACTTGCCACTGGCGCACGTCTGCCCGTCCGCGCAGGTCTTTCCGCACGCTCCGCAATTCTTCGGGTCGTCGTAGAAGTTTGCCTCGCAGCCATCTTCCACATCACCGTTGCAGTCGAGATAGCCGTCTTCGCACTTCAGCGCGCCGCACTTGGACTTCACGCAGCCGTAGACCATGTGCGGATGCGGCTGCGTTTCGTCGGGCGGACAAACATTCCCGCATGCGCCGCAGTTGTTGTCGTCGTTCGGCAAATAGGCGCATCGCGCTCCGCACCCCGATTCGCATGCCGTGAGGCCCGTCGGACACCCGCACGAACCTCTCAGGCACTGGACGCCGTCCGGACATTTGATTCCGCATCCGCCGCAGTTGTTGGCGTCGCAAGCCGTGTCCGTCTCGCACCCGTCCGTCGGATCGGCATTGCAGTCCGACATCCCGAACATCGGGTCACAGTGCATCTTGCAAGCCCCGGCCTGGCAAAACCACTCCGCGTCGAAGAGGTTCTTGACCCCTTCCCCATGAGGGCACGCGACGCCACAGGCCCCGCAATTCTCGTTGTCGGAGTCGAAGTTCGTTTCGCAGCGAAACGTATCGTTCGTGCACGTTGCGTAGGGAGCGGGACAGGTCGTACCGACGCATAGCGGCTTGAACTCGTTTGCGTCGACGCAGCTGGCGTCGCCGTTACAAGCAGCCACACCTCCATCCTCGACGAGCTGCGGTTGGCCGCCGCCGAGCTCGAATCCAAGGGTCTCGTCGGACTTCGTAGCGCACCCGGACGGCGCCACAACCACGCCGATGGCGAGGCCGAACGCGAGCACCGGCACGCGCAAAGACTCACGAATGGACATCGAAAGCGCCCTTCATTCGGGATTGGAGGAAGCGAGATTGCGAATTCGTCGAACGTGCGGCGACGACGGAAAGCGCAACTCGAAAGCCTTGGCTCGCGTGCGCATCATCTCGCCCTCGCCGAGGAGAGCGAGCGCCTCGATGGCGACCCGTTCGCGTTCCTGCACGAACGAGCCGTTCGGGCACCGTGCGCCGTGCTCACGCGTGAGCTCGAGCGCGCGCTTCGCATCGCCGGCGCGCAGTGTGGCGTCGGCGCGGTCGACGAGCTCGATCTCGTTCGTGCACGTCGGCGTCGCCGTCGGGCGCACGCGCTCGGTGTTGGCCGTGGGCAACGAATCGACGAACATCGATGGCACCGCATTGACCGCGGTCTCCGCGCTCGGAGTGGCAGGCGCGCTCGTCACGACGGGCGCCGGAATCACGCTCACGACGGGAGCTGGGGACGACGACGGCTCGCCCGCGGTGTGTGCCTGCGTTCGTACGACGATAGGCAACGCGGCAAGAGCCCCGGACGCGGCCACGACGAAGAGCCATCGCCATCCGGAGACGAGTGGCGCGGACTTGGTGCTCGACCCCGCGATCGGACCGAGCCGCGTCGCGAGCTCCTGCATCTTGGCGTCGGAGGGCAGGTCTTCGGGCTGCCGCCGAATGAGCGAGCGCAGGAACGCGTCTTCGGGCGAGGCGTCCTTGGCGAGATCGGTGATGCGAGTGGGCCCGCGACTCATTTGAATTCCTTCCGGGCGCGATAGCGACGAACGGCTTCGTCGACCTCGGCGCGTGCTGCTCGTAGACGCGAATAGGCCGTAGGCACGGGGACCTCTAGAGACTGCGCGACCTCGTGCATCTCGAGTTGCTCGAGCTCGAAGAGAACGAACACCGCGCGTTTGTCTTCGTCGAGCTGGTCGAGGATGGTGTGGAGAACCTCGCGCGCTTGCTTCTCGCTCAGCGACTCGACCGGGGTGGTCGGGTCGACCGGCTCCGCGGCCTCCTCGGCTGCGACCTCACGCGAGCTGTTCCGGATCTGCCGATGCCGCGCGGCGACGCGGATGCAGATGCCGTAGACCCACGCCCGCAGCGAGTCGCGACGGCGAAGCTCGCCGAGGCGCCGGTGGATGACGACGAAGACCTCCTGGAAGGCGTCGTCGACATCGGACGGGTGAACCCCGAGCCGCCGCAAGATGCGGTGCGCGTAGGGCCCTTGCTCCCGAAAGATGGCCGCGACGTCTTCGGAACTGGACACGGGAAACGACGACGCGTGCGCGCTCGCGGAAGCTATAGAGGCGATGGATTCCGACGCCACAAGGGATGGTGCAGACCGGACGCCTCCATTATTAACAAATCGTACCGAGCGCTCTCGAAGGCGAGACATCCCCTGCGCCCCGGCTTTCGTGGCATCCTACAAAGCTCGACCGTTGCGACGGAAGGGGGCTTCCCGCGGCGGCCCCCATGGCGCCCGACTATCGTGCTCTACGATTGGCTCGGCGGGTCGTGTTGCCTCAGTGAGCGTGCTCGCCGGCGCTGACGGTCATCAGAAAATTGTACCGAGGACGCTCAGCGAGGCGGAGAAGACGACGTCGTCGGTCGAATAGAGCGCCTTCCGCTCGCCACTGACGCTGCGGTAGGAGAAGGTGTACTCGCGCGACGGAAGGGCGATACCGAGGTCCAGCCGGGCTGCGGTCCCGCGCCGATTGAGCTGAAACGCAAGCGCACCAACCGGGCCCGCGATGACCCGCCAGCTGTCGTTGCCGAGCTGGACGCCCCTCGTCTTCGGAATCACGCCGCCCCACACGAAGCCGCCGCAAGTATCGAAGGTGGCGTTCGCCCATCGAACGAAGGCAAAGCACCCTCGCAGCTGCTGCTCGAGCGCGGCAAACTCTCCCGTGACGAGCCCGTCGCGGAGGGTCTGTGGGAGCGCGTATCCTCCCCGCCAGTCGAAGCTCCACCGTGAGCGTCCTACCGAGAGACGCGCCGGGATGAAGAGCGTCGCGCCCGTCGATGGCAGGACCCCAGCCGTCACGCCGGCACCGACTCCTAGGGAGAGATCGAATCTCGGTAAGCTTCGAGCCGCCACCGTCGGTGGCCGGCGCCGAGACGGCTCTGGAGCTCCGCTCGGTGCAGAAGATGGAGGTGGAGCAGGCAGAGGAGGCCTGCGTTCATCGGCGGGCGCGGGCTCGTCCGCATCGCTCCGTCCGTCGCTGGGGCGTCCCTCTTCGTCGCGACGTTCGCCTTCACCACGACCGCCGCTTCCGTCGGGATCGATGATGAGCGCAACGACGAGCGTCGCCGCGCGGAGCAGGCTCGCGCAGGCCTGGGGCTCGAGCTCACGTGAGCCGAGGACCACGCCCCGTTGATCCGTCTGCGTCACGCGCGCTCGGAACCGATCGCTCCCCGCGGGGCTCTCCTCGCCTTCGATGTGGATCTGGGCTCGCTCCAGCTCCGCAAACGGATTGCGCCCGAGCTTGCGCGCGACCGCCTCGCGCAGGGCCGGCTCGGTAACACACGCGGGCGATCTCGTTCCGTGCCAGGACAGCGCGAACGACACCTCACCGAACGCCCGCCCCGTGATCGCCGAGGACGCGACGAAGGCACACGCCGCAGGAAGGAGCATCCTGACATGCTGGCCGGCACGGCGACGCAAACGAGGACGCAACGATGCAACCGTAGCGCACCACACGCCGAGACGAGCCTGACGGACGCTACGAAAGCAGCGAAGCCCCAGCTGGGTGTCCGCCCACGAGACGGCGTCGTTGCTCGGCTTGACTGGGAGTCCGCTCACCCTCGGCGCGTCCACCCTGGCCGAACCAATACCACACGTGACGGCTCGTCGCGGATGAACCTGCCACCAGGGTGGGTGGCGCCAACGGGCTGGAGCGCACTTCAGCGAGCACCAGCGAGTGTTCGTGGCGGCGGTACGGACGCCGCGATCGTCTCAATCACCGTTGGGCGTCGAGGGCGCCATCGTCTGCGAGGTGGCGACCAATCTCCTCGACATGAGCGTCCACGATCTCGAGGGCGCGGAGCGCGTCGAGGAGACGGAGCGCGTAGTCGGCGTTCGTTCCGCTCGGCCCGCTTCGCCCACGGATGTACGCCGCGATGTCACGCTCCGGCATCGGCCCGAGGAAGTGCTCGTTGGCTTCACCGGCGACCCACGTGATCCCCTCCGCAAACGCCCGTTCGTGGGGCTCGCCGTGAAGCGCGAGGCTCCGCCTCACGAAGCCGGCCTGCTCGCGGATGTCGAGCGCGGCGAAGATCTCGGGAGCGAGGTGCGGATCGATCCGATAGGCGCAGCCGCCGCAAGCCTCGTCGCCGTTCGGTACGAGCGTGACGACGCGTCCCGGCGCACCGGGCACGCCGCGATGATCGGGAGAGCCTTGCCAGAACCGGCGCGCCCATCCCTTCACGTACGCGCGACGCTTCTCGATGAACGTGAACGAAGGCCGGAAGATCAGCGAGCCGTAGGCGAAGATCCACATGAGGCGCTCGAGGCAGGCACAACCTAGCACCGCAAGGACGCGCGCAGGCATCGCGTGGGCAGTCGCGCCCCGAAGCTCGAGCCGTCGTGTTCGGACGAGCTCATCCTGAGCGCAGGCGGTGCCGCTCGCCCGCCTGCGGGCGCGCGACGCTCGGCTCACGGACTGGTGCGCGCCTGGATCGAGTCTTTGATCGACTTCGCGCCCGCCGTGTCGATCACGTTCCCGGCGTTCTTCCGCATGCGCACCGTCGAGTCGGGGCTCTCGAGGAGCGTGACGAGGGGCGACGTACCCGGACTCCCGGTGCGCTCGGCGAACCGGATATCGGCCCCCCGGTTGCAGGAGTTTCGCATCGACGCGGGGCTACGGCTCCTTCGTGGTGGGCGGATCCGGCAAGGCCAGGACACCCGAGCCCACCTTCGTCGCGTTGCCGGCGAAGGTCGTGTCGGTCGTGACGATCACCTCGCCTGGTGTGATCTCCGTCGCGTCGGCCTCCTCGCGCAGCGCTGCATCCTGGACGTGGATACCGATCGAGTTCGACCGGACGAAGGACGTCCGCACGAGCGCGGGCGAGCCGGCGATCGCGATGCCGACGCCCGCGTTGCCGTCGATCGCCGAGCGCTCGACCGTCACGTGGACCGCATCCTGCGCGAACAGGCCATGCCCGAGACGGTCCTCGAAGATCTCCCGCGTCGTCGCGCGAACGAGGACGCCCGAGAGATCGATCGCGCCGCCCTGCCAGAGGTAGATGCCCGAGTGACGGTTGGCGACGACGGACGAATCCGTGATCGCGGCGACGGCCCCTTTCGCGATCGAGACGCCGACGCCCATCTTCGTTCCGTACGACGGGCGTGTGCCGGTGACGAGGCTCCGGCTCACCGCGAGCGTCGTCCCCTCGTCGAAGGCATCGATCCCCGAACGTCCGGCCTCGACGATCGCCGTATCGTCGAGCTCGAGCTTCCCCTTCTCGAACACGTAAGCGCCGTTCCCGAGGTCACCGTCGGCGTCACCCGTGATCGATCGCAGCGTCGCCTGCTCAACCTTCGCCGTCGCACCGAGGAGCACGGTGATCGCGGGACCGGCACTCGCGACCACGCCGAAGCGCTTCGCCGACACCGTCGCCCCGTCGAGCGCGAAGAAGCCCATGCCGACGCTGCCGCTCTCCTCGCCACGCGTCCCACGAACGACGACGTCCTCGATCTCGACCTCGGTCTTCGGTCCGGCGCGAAGACCGGCACGGCGGTTCTCCAGGAACGCGCTCCTCGTCACCTTCGCCGTCGCGCTCGCGGTGACGTTGAGGCCGAGACCGAACCTGCCCTGGCGATCGGACTCGTTGTCGCGAAAGACGCTCCCGTCGACGACGACGTTCGATCCCTTCTCCCCGACGAGCACGCCGCCACCTTCGTTCTTCGCGATGACGCTCTCGACGATCTCGACCCGGGCGCCGAAGATCGCCTGGATCCCGATCCCGGAGGAGCCGGCACGCGCGTACGTGTCACGCACGACGGAGCGCACGAGCTTCGCACTAGCGCCGTCGTACACTGCGAGGCCGACATCGCTGTCGTGCTCGAACAACACGTCCTCGAACGTGATGCTCCCCCGCTCGACGCTCGCGCCGGTGGACCAGCCGGAGATCGAGACGCCGCGCACGATCGCCGACGACGCGTCGGACACGATCGCCGGGGTCGTCGCCGTGCTCCCGCCGTCGAGCCGCACGCGCTCGGCGCATCGCCCCGCGATGGTGACGTTCCGCTTCAACTCGAGCGCCTCTGGATAGACGCCCTCGTCGACGGCGATGACGTCGCCCGCCTTCGACGCCCCGAGCGCGTCGCCGATCCGGCGGAAGTGCGTCGCGTCGAGCGGCCCCGAAGGGCTCACGAAAAGGTTCGCTCCCGCGGGCGGGAAGACAGCCGCGCAATCGCCGAGCGGAACGCATGCCGTTTGCCCGATGGCCTCGCGCGTCGCGCCGGTGCAGGCCGCCGACGGGAGGATCGGCGCGCAGCCCCAGCCGCTCGGATCGCGCTCGAAGCCGTCGGGACACTCCTGCCATCCGACAGGCTGACAGTCGGCATGGCCGAGCGCCGGACGCGCGCCGGCGGGGCAATCCCCGGCGAAGACGAGCGGCTCGCACGTCCCATCGCCCGCACGCCCGAAACCTTCGCTGCAGCCGTCTCCCCCGCCGGGCGTTCCGCCGCTCGGCTGACCGCCGTCCCCATCCCCGCAGGCGAGCGTGAGCACGCAGAGGAGAGCGACGACGCGTTGTGACCTTCGAGCGGTGCGATGTGGCTCCATGTTCCCTGCCCTACGACGGAGCGAAGACGCCGCCCCGTCCCATCGAGAGCGCGCGCGCAACGTCACTGCGCCCCGCCATCTTGCCAGCGTACCAGCCGCTGCGAAAGCAGCGGGCGGACACGGAGAACGATGCAGGACGACGCGGCGAACCGCTCACCGACAGCGGCCATCGCGGCCCTCCACTCCGGCGTGTGGAGCTCGAGCTCCACCGACGGCGTCCCGCGCGGCGTCACCGGATCGAAGCGCACGCTCGACGCGAGCATCGTCGGCGAGAGCGGAGCTTCGACCGGCGCGCTCGCATCCGCGTTCGTCGCCGCTTCGATCGCCGCCTTCACGTCCAAGGCTGGCTCGTCGATGGGCTCGGGTTCGCAGGTCGCCGGTCGGACGGCAGCGTTTTCGGGCGGCAACGCCGGCGCTTGCGCCACAACCAGGACGGGAGGCTCGTCACGGAGCGATCCCGTGCGCTGCGCGAGCGCGGCACGGACCGACCGTGCGCTGTTGGCGAGCGCACTGATGATGTCGCGCGGGAGGCTCGACCTCCGCGCGACCGCGAACCCGGCCGTGAAGGCGACCAGGATCGAGAGAAGCACCAGCGACCTCGAGAGCATGACCGTACACAGGTGCAGCGCGAATGAGGCGCCGCGCCATGCCCCCCAGCAACATCGCCGATAGACCTTTGATTCTCGGACGTTGGAACCATCGCCCCCGCCGCCCTCGAAATGAAACGCAGCTCGTACGACGAGCACACGAGCCTCCGTCCCGCGGCTCGTCGTGACGGCCACCGCCTCGAGCGCACGGCGCTACTCGCGAAGAGCGTGAAGCGCAGCAGCGAATACCGAGATCGAACCGGATTGCTTGCGGCAAGGGTCGGCACGACATTGACGACGGGCACGCGTGCAACGAGGTGGGCAAGCCATGTCCGTCGACACCCGCAAAGATGGGCCTTCGGCCCGCCACGAATCGCTCCGCTCGGGTCGTCAGCGTAGCTGGCTCTTCACTACGGCGCGGCCCGACCGTCTCGAGAGCGCTGCCAAGAGCGGCGCCGACGTCTTGGTCATCGATCTGGAAGACACGGTGCCCCCGGAAGAGAAGCCCGCCTCGCGTGAGGCTGTCCGCGCGCTGCTCGCCGGACCTCTGCCACCGGCTCCGCCGTTGCTCGCCATTCGCATCAACTCACCCGCGACGCGCTTCGGGCTCGATGACCTCGCAGTGCTGCTCGACACGGCCGTCGCTCCGGACTTCGTCGTCCTGCCGAAGATCGAAGCGAGCGCGCAGGTCGAGCAGATCGAGGCGCTCCTCGAAGGCGCGGGCAAGACCTCCGCGCTCGTGCCGATGATCGAATCCGCGCGGGGCGTCTCCGCTGCGGAGGCGATCGCGTCCGCCGGCAAGCGCATCTGGGGACTGATGTTCGGAGCAGGCGACTACGCGGCGGACACCGGCGCGCAGCGAGGCTCGATGGCGTCGAAGCTGGCACGATGCAGGATCGCGGCGGCCGCTGCTGCCGCACGCGTCCAGGCGATCGACGCACCGTGTTTCGCGCGCGACGACACCGCGTTGCTGGAGGACGAGATTGCGTTCGCGCGCGCCAACGGGCTCCGTGCGAAGGCGACCCTCCACCCTACGCACGTCGGCGCGATCAACGCAGGATTCGTTCCCTCCACCGGGCGTGCGGACTGGGCGAAGGAGGTGCTCGCGGCGAGCGCGCAAGGCGCCGGAGCCGCCGGCGAGGCTACCGTGCGTGAGCCCCGTGAGACGATCGTCGATGCCTCTCCACCCGAGCCGGCTTCACGTCCACCGAAAGCTCGCTGAGCACGATTTCCCACGCCACTCCCCTCGCGAGGTTCGAGCAGCGCGGCCGATCACTGCGGACAGTCGAGCGCCGGTTCGTTGCCCGCATCCGGACAGCGCTCGGACGGCGGCACCTGCCCCTTGGCGCGGAAATCGGCGTCGTAGCGGCCTCGAAACGGTCCGAGTTGATCCAGATGGTAGGCATCGAACCGCGCTCCGAACGAGAGCCCATCGCAACGAAGTGCGCGGCCGTCATCGCAATGCGACAAGCGAATGTCGCGAGCGTCGCAGAGGATGTTCGCCGTCCCCACGACGCCCGAGCAGATGTGCGTCCCCGACTGCTCGTCATAGACGAGGCTGATCTGCGTGAGGAGGGACGAGGCGGACACGCGACCGCCGATGACTCCGTCGGAGAGCGACGCCCCAACGTCGCTGTTCCCAAAGGAGACAGTCGCCGCGACCCACGCATCGCGGAGGTCGAAATCGAACGTGCGCAGGTCGTCGACCGACGAGCGGATCGGCAGCATGAGCCGATCGAAGCGCGCGACGAGCCTGCCGTCGTTGATCCACGCCTCCGCCGAGCGCAGGGTCGAGCCGATCGTGGCGGCGCGAAAGCGGTCGTCCGGCATCAGGAGATCTCCGGCGTCGCGATCGAACGGCCGGGTCGACTCGCCGTTCCATTCGGGGACGCCGGCGTCCAGCACACGCCAGTAGCCGATTGTCGGGAACGCCATCACCGAGACGTCGTCGTCGTTCTTGGCGCCGTTCCATCCGTCGATCCGGAAGACGAGACCGAAGTAGCCGGTGCGGAGCCGAAGGTCGATGCGCGTAGGGTCGAACGCGGCGACATAGCTCCGGAGCAGCTGAACCAGCGCGAACGTCGTGTTGTCGACCCCGCTCGGCGGATCGCCGACGGACCTCAGGAGCGCCCGTGGGTCACCGGCATCGGGGAGAGCGCAGCTGCTCGTGGCGAGATCGGAGGTCACCCGACGATCGAGATCGAACCCCGGAGGCCCCTCGGCGGGGTTGATGCCCAGATCGAGCGAGCTCAAGGCGAAGAGGACCGTGCCGCCGTCTTCCGTTCGAGGAGACTCGAGCGGCCTTCCGACCTCCCCGATGCGGTCGACACCGCACGCCCCCGCGGCTTCGTCCGGTGCATCCGCCGTCGCGACGTCGTCCGCCCCGGCATCGGTAGCGGCTCGCTCCGAGAGCGGGTCCATGCCGAAGACGGCCACGCACGCGCCGCTCGCGAGCGCGAGCGAGACGCCCGTGAGAAGGATGCGGATGCGCGTCACCATTGCCCGACGACTCCAAGCGAGGTCGGTCCGACACTCAGCCTCGCGCGTACGGGCGCCTGCGCGCCACGTTCATCCGGAGAAGAGGGGCGTGGCGCAAACACGATCAGCGCGCCACCTGCGGCGGCGACCACGGCGCCCGACACGATGGCGACGGTCGCGCCGTTCGCGAGCGATCGAGCGTCGGTGGCCTCGCGCACTGCATCCCCCGGACAATCATCGACGGCCCGGCAGAGAGAGCGCGCTTGGTCGTAGTCGCCCTTCGCGACGAAGCCGAGGACGATCCCCGTGATGAGCGAGGCCGCGCCGGCACCGGCGAGCGCTACACCCGTGGCTCGCGCCGGCGTCCACCACGACACGCTGCGCGCCGGTGCGGTCGGCGCCGCGGCGGCCGGAGGAGGAGAAGGCGCGATCTCGAGCACGGGGACCTCGACGGACCGACTCTCGCCTCGCACGAGGACCCGCGCGCGCCACGGCACGCGGCCGGGGGCCTCCGCCGACATCTCGTGCTCTCCGTCGTCGACCGGGATGCCGACGCCCCACTCCGCCGACGCGAGCTTGCTTCCGTCGCGCGACACGACGAGCCCCGGAGAGCGCGCGGACTCCGGGACCACGACGGTCAGCCGGACGAGCTTGGGCGCCAGTCCCTCCGCGTTGGTCCGCGCGGCAGTCTCGAGGTCGGCGCGCCCGATTTTGCGAGCGAGTCCCTCGGCCTCGCGAAACGCGGCCCAGGCGCTCGCGATCCGACCGAGGCTCTCGTAGCAGCTCCCCAGGTTGAGAAGCGTGCTCGTCTTCGGATCGGCCTCGTGGCTCGCCGCGAACTTGGGACACGCGGCCTCGTAGCGTCCGGATTCCACGTCGGAGAGCGCGCTCTCGAACAGCTCCTGCGCACGCACGCGACGAGCGGCAACGTTCGCGTCCTCTCCTCGGGCGGTCGACGTCACCATCACGAGCGCGAATGCTGCGCCCACGGCCCCGGCGCGAATGCGCGAGAAGAGGACGCGCCTCACTCGCGCACCCGGAAGAATCGGCCGGCGTCCGCGCCGCCCTGGGAGATCGACGCGCTCGAGCTCGCTGCCGGCGGCGGATGGACGAGGCCCGACTTCGCAGGCGAGACGGATGGCCGATGTCCGACCGGCGAAGCGGCGGCACCAGGCGCGCGCGCCGAACCTCCGCCAGCGGCGGACGCCGGAGAGCCCGCCGCTGCCGGCGTGATCTCGGCAGGCGCTGCGAAGTCGGCCGCGCTCGTCGCGGAGCCGATCGACGGCGATGGCGACGCCTCATCGATCGTTGCCGAGGCCGTCCCCGGCTGATTGCCGAGATCGCTCGCCTTGGGCTCCGCCTCGGGGGTCCCGCGGTGACGAAAGAGGAGGAGCACCGCGATGGCAACGGAGAAGAGGAGCGCGAAAGCGAGCGGGCGAACGGCGCGTGGCTCCGGCTTCGTCTCCGTCGTGATCGCGAGCTGCGTCTCGGCCAACGCGAGGTTCGACCGATTCGAGGTCGCGGCAGGCGGAATCGACGTCGCGAGCATGGCAGCCTCGTCGCTCGGCCGTCCGGTCCCCGCTCTCGCGATGTCGGCGACCCGCTCTGCGATCGCGCGATCGCGAACGTGCGCGAAAGGCGCGAGCGCCGAGGCGAGCTCGCCAACGCCCCCGAATCGGTTGCGCGGCTCCTTCTCGAGGCAACGGAGGATGAGCCACTCGAGCGCTTCCGGAAGATCGGGGCGAAGAGCTCGCGGCGAAGGCGCCGCGTCCTGGCTGGCCTTGAGGCCGATCTCGAGCGCAGTCGGCGCCTCGAACGGCAGCCTGCACGTGAGCAGCTCGTACAGGACGACGCCGATGGACCAGATGTCGGTCCGCTCATCGACCTCCTTGGAGGAGCGCATCTGCTCCGGCGACATGTACGCCGGCGAACCGAACACGGTGCTCGTGGTCGTCAGCGACGACTCGCTCGAGCCCGCTGGGTCGGTCAACTTGGAGATGCCGAAATCGAGCACCTTGACGTGGTCGCGCCCGTCGTGGCCGCGGGTGAGAAAGAGGTTCGCCGGCTTCAGATCGCGATGGATGATTCCGGCAGCATGAGCCTCGGCGAGAGCGTCGCACGCCTGGAGCACGTAACTCGCAGCCTCCTCCACCGAAAAGGGCGCGCCCCGGGCGCTCAGCTCGGCGTCGAGGTCGCGTCCCTCGAGGAACTCCATCACGATGAACGGACACCCGTTCTCGAGTCGCCCCGTGTCGAGTGTCCTGGCCACGTGCGGGCTCTTCAGCCGCACCGACGCGCGCGCTTCCCTCGAGAAGCGCTCGACGAGCCCAGGGCGTTCGGCGGACGCGGGAAGGAGGAACTTGAGCGCGACCTTCTGGTCGAGATCGAGGTGGGTCGCCGCGACGACGACGCCCATCCCACCCATCCCGAGGATCCGCTCGACCCGGTACTTCGATGCGAGAAGCTCGCCGACCTTTACCGGTGGAGCGTTGGGAAGATCGAGCACGAGTGAAAATCCCCTTGCGAGGATACGCGCCGGCGCCGGGAGGGACAAGGTTCGCTCTGGCCCCAAGAATGCGCGACGCCGCCCCCTGCGAGCGCAGCATCGAGGACGCTTGGCCACGGAACGGGCGCAACGATGCGATGCGATGCGAACGCGCCGGCTCTCGAGCCGCGGTGATGGTTCTCCGCGGGCGCCACGCGACAGCGAAGCCGGATCCCCGCCGGAGAGCGACGATGTCGCTCTCCCTCGCCGCGGCCTCTCGTTTCGACCGCCGAAGCGTGAGACCGTGCATTTTCCGTTAACACCCCGATGGCCCTCACGCGTCCTCGAAGACGTGGAGCCGAGATGAGCTCGGCACCACATCCGCCCGGTGCGGTCGTCTCGTACACGACCGGCCGGCGCTCATTCGACTGGCTCGCTCCAAAGCGAATCAGGGTTGGAGACGATGCAATGCAGAAATCGAAGCTGATGCTTGCACTGGGGTGTCTCGGGTCGATCCTCGCGTGCGGCGACCTGGGCGACGTCGACAAACGGCCTCCGCTCGCCGTGATCGAGGGACAGCTCAGCGTGGCTAGCACGAGCGCGGACCTCGGCCAGACCGCGAACGTCCGTGTCGCGGTGCTCTGGGGCACGAGCACCACGGGCTACAAAAACTCGGTCGACGCCCCGGTGTCCCCGGTGTTTCCATCGAAGTTCCGGCTCGAGATCACCGACCCGCCGCCGGCCGATTCGATGGTGGGTCCGGCGCCGGAGCCCGCGCCGACGGAGGACAACACCTCAGGGCTGAGCCAGCGGATCGTCCCGGCGAATACCCCCGGTTCGGGCGGGTACAAGGTGGCGTCCGGGAGGATCGTCGCCTACGAGGATCGGAACGGCAACGGGCGCCTCGACCTCATCGGCCCGGACATGGCGCCGGTCGATCGCGTGCTCGGAACGAACGACGAGCTCGCCGTCGTGTACTTCGAGGGCGACCCTCCACCGCTCGACGAATACGGAACGCCTTCCAACGCGACCCGGGGCTACAACCTGCGGAGGACTCCGTACTGTCCGCCCCCGACGCGGTCGGGGCAGACGACCCCCTGCGAGCTCCCCACCTGGCTGCCGATCACGACTCCGTACGAGCTCCTGATCTCCGCCGATCCGGAGCTGGCGGGAATGATGTGCGACAGCACGACTGGAACGATGGATGCGTACCCGGACACGTCCAACGTCAAGCCGGGAGAGACGCCTCCCCCGGGACCGGGCCCGAGCGGGTGGCCGGCCGCGGACGATCCGAGTCTCCGCTGCATGCCGGACGGCAAGAGCTACTCCTACGGCACGTGCGAGACCACGTCGAAGGGCCTCTGCAAAGGGTGGGTCCAGCGCTGCTCCCACGACCGGTGGAGCCTGCCGGCCGGGGAACCGCCGGCCGGCTGGCCGTGCCCGATCAAGTGAGCGTGTGAGCGAGGGACTGAGCAATCGCGAGGTCGCGGACCTCTATCGCCGGTACGGGTTCTTCCTGCGCCGGCGATGCCTCGTGCTCCTTCGGAATTCTTCCCTCGCGGACGATGCGTTCCAGGAAACGTTCATGAAGCTGATGCGCGCTGGAGCTCCTCTTCGTACCGCCGACGAGCCGTTGCGATGGCTCTATCGAGTCGCGGATCGAACGTGCTTCGACCTCCTGCGAAAGACGAAGAACACGCGTCGCTCGTCGTCCATCGACGAGATGCCGGAGGAGCTCCCGGCGCATCCCGGCGTCGAACCCGAGATGCGTCGTGCCGCGATCGAGCTGCTCGACGCGCTCGACGACGAGGATCAGCGGATCGCCGTGATGGCCTTCGTCGATGGAATGAACCAGCAGGAGATCGCTGACGAGCTCGGCTACTCGCGCATGACGATCATCAAGCGGATGGCGCGACTTCGCGAGCGCGCGCAGCGCGTGCTCGCCGATCGACCGCGTCTCGTGGCGCCGCGACACGGAGGCCCGTCATGAGCGAGCACCCCGCGCAGTTTCACCTCGATGCCTACGCAGCGGGGGATCGCAACGAGCAGGTCACCGGCCACCTCGAGACCTGCGAGGCCTGCACCGACTATGTCGAGAAGGCGCGCGCACTGGCGGCCGCGTTCTCCGAGAACGAAGGCGCGAAGGCGGCAGAGTTCGTCCTTGCCCTCGACGACGAGCGACGTGCCGGTTCGGGGGACGCGGTGGTCGACGAGCGTGGCCGCCCGGAGCGGCCTCGCCTGTCGCGTCGGGCGGCGTGGATCGGCGGAACGATGATGGCCGCCGCCGCGGCGCTCCTCCTCGTTCGGACCAGCTCAGAGAACACGGGGCCGTCGTCCGTCTCGAGCGAGCCATCCGTACGCTTCAAGGGGAAGCAGCAGATCGCCGTCATCCGCGACCGGCGGGGGGAACAATCGCGCATCACGACCGAGGTCCGTGTGAGACCCGGCGATCAGATACGCGCCGAGATCAGTGTCGATGAGACACGCCCGATCGAGGTAGGGTTCCTCGGAAAGGACGGAACGTGGATCTTGCTCCTGGCGCCCGCCCTCGTCGAAGCAGGAACGTACTTCTCCGAGCGCGCGGCCCGATTCGACGAGAGTCCGACGGAGGGCTGGGTAATCGCGGGGCATCCCGAGGAGGTGAGCCGAGCAAAGACGACACGGGCCTTCGACGAGGTGAGCGTTCTTCCGGTCATCGCCGAACCATGATCCGCTGCGTCTCCTCGTTCCTCGTCACGGTGGCGACGCTCCTCTTCATGTCGTCGACGTGCCAGGCCGAGCCGATCCGACTGATCGTCGCCGTCGGTCATCGCTTCGGTTTTCCCGGAGACGCGCCGCTGAAGCACGCCGCGCGAGACGCGACCCGCGTGCGCGACGTATTCGTCGACCTCGGCGGAGTTCGGCCGGAGCATGCGACCGTTCTCCTCGAGCCCAACCGAGCGGCGCTCTTCGCGACGATCGACAAGCTGGCCGCCCTCACGAGCGGCCGCCGCCGAGAAGACGTCTCCGTCCTCTTCTACTTCAGCGGGCACGGGGATCGCGAGGCGCTCCACCTCGGCGTCGAGCGCCTCCCGTTGCGCGATCTCGACAGCAAGCTCGCCGCCATCCCTGCAGCGCTCCGGATCATGGTCACCGACGCATGTCGAACGTCGGACCTGCGCGGCAAGGGGGTCACCTCCGCCGATCCGTTCGCCATCACGCTCGACGCAGATCCGGGAGCGTCGGGGGTGATTCGCCTCCACGCGTCCACCGACGGCGAGATCGCTCAGGAGTCCGACGAGCTTCGGGCAGCGGTCTTCACGCACTACTGGCTGAGCGGGCTATCCGGCGCCGCGGACACCAACGGCGATGCGCGGGTGACGTTCAGCGAGTCCTACGCGTTCGCTTACAGTCAGACGCTATTTCGTTCGGCGCGCACCTCGGGGGTCGTGCAGCGTCCGGCCGTGGAAGCGACCGTCCGCGAGGGCGCGCCGATCGTGCTGACGCGCACGGCGGGCACCTCGCGCCTCAAGCTCCCGCGGGGCGCAGACCACCACTACATCGTCTACGGCGTCGGCTCCCGCACGGTGGCAGGCGAGCTATGGAGCTCATCCGAGCGAAGCGTCGTGCTCGCCGTCGCTCCGGGGAAGTACATCGTCCATCGTCGCGCGGGTGGACACTCCGCCGCGACGCAGATCGACGTCGCCAAGAACGAGGAGCGCGAGCTCCATGCATCGGAGTTTCGCGCCGTGCCGGAGGAGGTGCTCGCGCGGAAAGGAAGCGACCTCGTCCTCTTCCCGAGCGAGCTCTCGCTCGGCTACGCCGCTCGCACGGGCCGTCTCTACGACGTCGGCCACGAGCTCTCATTTCGCTACGAGTACGCATCGGACGCGTTCGCGATCGGCCTCGGCGCGCTGGGCGGCGTCGGCAGCATGGATCGCACGACGCAGGAAGCGACGCTCTCATGGCTGGGAGCCGAGGCGATCGCCGAGGTCCGCTCGAAGCTCGGAGACGTGACGCTTCGCGCCGGAGCGGGCCCCCGCGTCGTCGCGCTCGTGCAAGCGCTCCGACGGACCGATGCAGCGCGGCTCGCTCTCGCTGGATACGAATCCGAGCAGCGCTTTCGCGGAGCGACCCTCGGTGGGCACGCCCTCCTCGGCGCCCGACTCGCGCTCGGCTCGCGAACGTGGGTCGATCTCGATGCGCGTGGCGAGCTCTCCGGCCTCCGCATGCAAGGGTCGCTCGCCGCGACGTGGACCGCAGGCATCGGGACGGCCGTCGGGATGTCGTTCTGACCTCGCGTCGAGGCGATCGTCACGGTCGGGGTCGAGCGCCGCCGACCTCGCGCCGGCGACGACGGCGCGGCTCACTCTCGGTCGAGCTCAGTTGCTCGGTTGCGCGGACGCGTCGAGCCCCTCGCGGAGGAGAACGAACGGCTGCACGACCAGGGCCACCCATGCCGGTCCCTCCTGCTTCGACCATCGCTCGATCGTCTCGAGCGACGGCTTGCCGAGGAGCCCCCCCTCGACCCACGCGCCGACGCGGGCCTTGTCGTCACGCGCGACGGCCTCACCGACCTCGAGGAGATCGAGCGACGCGTCGACGACGATCACCGCGCCGCGCGTGAGGTGGGCACGCAGATCCGAGAACTCGATCGGGCCCATGGAAGCAGCCAAAGTCTCGCGCATGACTCCGCCACGTAGCGCGGCGTCGAGCCGAGCGCCACCTCGACCATCGGCGCCGACCACCGGAAGGCGGCGCGCCCAGGTGCGCCCTCGACTAGGATCCGAGGATGACCGAATGCACGGAGTGTGGACGGGAGCTCGCAGCGCATGAGCTCGACGTCGGCTTCTCGTTACCCGACGAGGTATGGGAGCTCGCGCCGAGCGACCGGTCACGCCGAGCCGATTCAACCCCCGATGTCTGTGTGCTCGACGGAACGAGGTTCTTCATTCGGGCGGTCGCCGTCCTCCCCGTCGAGGCCAGCCAAGAGAGCTTCTGCTGGGGCCTGTGGGTCGAGGTATCGGGCGAGGAGTTCGAGCGCTGCCGGCAATCCAGCGACCTCGACGCGCCTGGCAAGCCCTCGGGACGAGGAATCATTGCGAACAGCCCGCAAAGCTATCCGCCGCTCACGGGGCATCCAGTGGCGATCGAGCACAGAGGCGCGCACGAGCGGCCATGGCTCCATCTGGAGGCGTCGGATCACCCGATGTCGCGCGAACAACGAGAGGGCGTTTCGTACAGCAGGGTGCACGAGCTCGTACGTCCATTCGTCCCTGCCCCGAAGGGAGAGAGCGACGCGACCTGGCCGTTCGACCAAGCACCGAACGTCGCCGCCATCACCACGGTTCAGGTCCTGACACAGAACGCCCCCATCCTCCGGGTGACCCCACTATTCCAACGATCACTCGTGGGCGTTCCTCTGCGACACGACCGGCGATACGAGCGATGGTCGGGTCATCTCGATGGCCAGCGCCGTCGGGTTGGATCCCACGGTTCAGGAGGTCGCCGACCTTCCACCTGGATGGACGGCGACGCGTGCTGCGCCCGGAACGCCATGGGATCGCGAGTGGGATCCGGACATGTAGAGCAGCCTCTACCTCCGTCACTCGCCTCCTCCGTGCCGCGCCCCGGCGGTGTCGATTTCGGCGAAAGCACCGCGCCACCACGTTGCATTCTACACTCAACAGGACTGGTCCCCGAAGTGACCATCTGTGTGGGGACCGTTCGGGAGCTTCGCGTCGTCACGCCTGACGGACAGCGCGCCGATCGGTCAGAGCCCCTCGGCTCGAACGGGCACATCCGCATCGAGATGGTCGCGCACATGCCCCGCGCGAACGGGCGTGACGTCTCGTGGTGCGCGTATCGCGAACCTCCCGACAATGGCGAAGATGCCGATTAGCTCATTCACATCGCGGCACTAGCCTTGTATCCTCGGCCCGATGACTGCCGAGGAGGATGATCTCGTCGAGATCGCGGTCTCCGGCGAGGCGAGGGCGGTCGGGGCACGCGCTGCGCGCCGGCTGCAGGCGCGCGCAGGCGCCTTCGAGCTGCTCCCCTCCCCGGCGCACTACGTCGTCATGAAGCAGACGGCCGACGGTGCAGCGGACGCGCGGTCGTACCTCCTCTCGGGAGAGATCCGGTCCGCCGGCGTGCTGTGCGACTTCCTCTCGTTCGTGGCGCACACCGGCTGGCGAGGAGAGTTCCTCGTTCGCGATCCGGACGACGGCACGTCACGCTCCATCTTCTTCGAAGACGGCAGCGTCGTCGCGGCCCAGTCGACGGCGAAGAGCGAGCGGCTCGGCGAGGTGCTCTACCGCTACGGCGTCCTCACGCGCGAGCAAGTGGTCCGGTGCAGCGATGCGAGCGCGGATGGCTCGCTTCGCTTCGGCGAGGCCGCGGTGAAGCTCCGGTTCCTGACGCGCGAGGATCTGTTCGCGCACATGAGCCGCCAGACCGAGGAGGTGGTCTACGGGATGCTCCTCGCTTCGCGCGGCATGTTCTACTTTCTCGACGGCTTCGACGAGAGCCAGCTCTCGTGGCGGCAGCCGCTCTCGATCAGCACCCTCGTGCGAGAAGGCATCCGCCGGATGCACGAGACGAAGTACTTCCGCGCGCGCATCCCTTCCGACAATCACATCCCGGTGCGCGTGCCGAATCGGCAGCCGCCGGACGGCGATTCGCTCGGGGTCTACGCGGCGGTCGACGGACACCTCAACATCGCGGAGCTCGGCCGGCTCGTTCATGCCGGAGAGTTCGAGGTCACCCGCGCCGTCTTCCAGCTCATCCAGAGCGGGCACGTCTCCGTCCGGGCCCCACTGCTCGCGCCGCGCAGCATCGTCGATGCCTACAACCAGGCGATCGGGCTCATCTTGCGCGAGCTCGACGCGATGGACGAGGGCGACGCGGTGCGGGAGCAGCTCGCGGCCTTTGCGGTCCAGCGTGGAATGTCGTCGATGTTCGAGGGCGCCGGTCCTGCGGACGACGGCACGCTGGACGGTGCTCGGATCGAGCAGAACCTCACGATGCCCGGTTGGGGGGATGACCCCAACCAGCGCCTCGCCGACAGCCTCTACGAATACGCGTCTTACGCCCTGTTCCTCGCCCGCCCGCATCTGCGTCGTCGGAACGAGGGCAAGTCCTCACGTGAACCGAAGAGTCGTCTCTCGGTGCGCGTCTCCGAGCTTCTCGAGCCGATCTCTCCGCAGTCGAAGCGGACGTCGGCGCTCGACCGCCAAGAATGATTCCCCGTCCTCTCGCGCTCGTTTCGCTGCTCGTGAGCCTCGGCGCCTGCGCGCCGAAGACTCCCCCGCCACCACCTCCCGCCGCGCCCATCGCGGTCGAGGAGCCGCCGCCGCCACCGCCCAAGTGCGAGGCTCTCGAGGAAGGCTGCGTCGCGAAGGCAGGGCAGCGTGCGACGGTCCACCCGATCGAGTGGACCGTCGCGCCGCCGGCAGGGTGGAAGTACGCAGCCGAACCGTCCGAGGTCGTCGCGCTCACCGACACGGCAGCGCTCGCGATCAGCACGTTCGAGTCCTCGGCCGACAAGAAGCCCGCAGCCGTCAAGGCCAAGAAGGCCAAGCGCGACGAGGCCATCGCCCGGCTGGCCGAGAAGCTCGGGATCGCACGCCCGAAGAAGCTCGCCTTCCCTGCGAAGCCGCACCAGGCGTCGAAGGTCCACGGGATCGACGTCGCCCTCTACCAGTTCGACGGGGCGAAGCGCGGAGATGAGCCGGGCCCCATGCTCGTGTTCGTCGCGCAGCTCGTTCCCGATCGCGCGCTCCTCGGCCTTGCCTTCGTCGCAGAGCACGACACGACGAATGCCGATGCGGCCGTCCTCGCCGCGATCGACTCGCTCGCCCCCGCCGCGGACGAGGACGGTGCTGCGGCAGCGCAATGACGGAGCTTCGATTTCCTCCCGGCCGAATCATCGGTGGCCGATTCACGATTCAAGCCGAGCTCGGTCGCGGGCCCGGCTCCGTGACGTACCGGGCCATCACCGCGCCGAACCGCGAGGTCGCCGTCCGCGTCTTCGACCCAGCGGTGCCGAACGCGACCGGGCTCGTCCAGGTGCTTCACGAGGCCCATGCGCGCTCGGGGACCGATCTCGGTCGGTTCCTCACCGCCATCGTGGACAGTGGGCGCGACGACGAATCGGGTGCGCCTTTCGTCGTCGTCCCGCTCGTCATGACACCGTCGCTCGCGCAGCTCGTCGCGCTCTGCCCGTTCGAGCCCGCCGACGCAGCAGCGATGATCGTGAGCCTCGGTCGTTCGATCGATGCGCTCCACGCGGCGGGGTTGGCTCATCTCGACCTGAAACCGACGAACGTCTTCGTCGGTCCAGCGCCCGACCGAAGCGTGCAGCTGACCGATGCAGGCCTGCACCTGCTTCACGGCGGGGCGCCGGGCGAATGGGCCGCGCCCGAACAGGTGGGCACGCCCGGCACCGCGGGGCCAGCAGCGGACGTCTTCTCGATGGCGCTCGTCGCCTTCCATGCGCTCACGGGCGCCACGCTCTTGCCGAGCGCACGCGTCGACGAACGACGAGCGGCCCTCGCGAGCCCAACACTCGTCGCGGATCGCGTGCGGCAGCTCGGGATCACGCTGCCTCCTGGGCTCGACGCCGTCCTCGCGCGCGGGCTCGCCGTCGCGCCTGCCGAGCGCCCGCCGAGCGCAGGCGCGTTCGCGATGGCGCTCTCCTCGGCGCTCTCCGGTGCTCATCCGGTCGAGCCCGCGATCACGGAAGCTTCGCTCGCGCCGGCGATCACGGAGGCGCCGCCCGCGCCCGCGATCACCGAGCCCGCGCCTCCGCTGGTCGAGCCGGAGCCTGTCCCGTCGGCGTCGGCCGGGATGCTCACGCTGCCGGTTCCACCACCTCCTCCTTTCGCGCTCCCCGTGCCGCCGCCGCCTTCGGCGCTGCTCGCCCCGGAACCTGTCCCGTCGGCGCTGCTCGCCCCCGCTGCATCGGTCGAAGCGGTCAGCCTCGAAGCCCCGCTGTCGTCATCGTCGTTCGCGACCGAGGCCACCGAGAAGACCGCGCGCCGCGCGCGACCGACGGCGTTCTTGCCGCGAGAGTGGCGCTCCCGCTCGCTGGTGCTGGCAGCAGGCGGCGGCGCATTCGTGTTGTTCCTGGTCGCCGGCGGCCTCGCGCTCGCGAGGTTCGGCGCGAGCCGTAGCGAAGCGCGATCGGCGGAAGGAGCGCTCGCGTCGGCCTCCGCTCACGAGGCAGCGGCGGCTCCGATCGCGGAGGCGCCGGCGCCGGCCGCGGCTCCTCCCGTCGAAGAGCCGACGGCCGTGCAAGCACCGAGCGATCCGATCGTCGCACCGAGCGAGCCAGTCGCCGCGCCGAACGAGGCGGCCGCCGCACCGAGCGAGGCGCCCACGCTGCAGCTAGGGCCCAAGAAAGGCGAGCTGCTCGTCGTCTGCGAGCCGGTTCCCTGTCACCTCGTGATGCTCGACGGAAAGCCGATGCGCGAATACCCCAACCCCGCCGTCGTCCGTGCCGGGGTCCATGGCATCGGTGCATCACGGTCGGGTCACGGGGGACAGTGGCAGCAAGTGGTGGTGCCGGAGCGCGAGCGAAAGACGGTGGTCTTCAAGCTCACGCCATCCGCCCCGACGGCAGCGAAGAAGCCGTGCGGGAAGTTTCTTCGTCGGTGTGACTGAAGCCGCTGTCGGCCCGAGGCCTGGCTAGAGTGGCGCGCGCATCCCGCTCGGCTCGCCGAGACGTCAATCGGAGCTGAAGGCCGCACCACCGTCGAGCAGCTGCTCGGCGCGTGCAAGGACATCGCGATGTCGCTCGAGCTCCGCTCCGGCGACACGCGCGCCGAGCACGTGCGCATCGAGCTGCCGACGCACGGTGAGCAGCTCGCTCCGGAGAACGACGATCTCGGCTTCGAGCTCGGGGATCTCGCTGCACGCCTCGTCGACCTCTCGCTCGAGTGCGTCGATCGCGTCGCGACGCGACGCGACCAGCGCATCGAGCGCATCGATCCGTCGTGCGCTCGCCGCGCGGGATGCGGCATGCGCGAGGCGCTCCGCCTCGAGCGCCTCACGCGTCCGGTCGAGCGCGCTCTCGAGGTCCTTCGATGCTGCCTCGAAACCAGCCTGGATCTCTACGCGCTCGAGCTCGATGCGCGCGGAGTGCTGGATGAGCGCATCCATCTCCGCGGCATGCTCCAGCGCGGAGGCGTCTCGCGCTCCCTCGACGGCCTCGGCGAGACGCCGCTCCCATTCCGCTTCGAGATCGGCGCGCTCGCACGCTCGGATGTCGTCGAAGTGAACGAGCATCGATTCCTTCTCGGCGTTCGCGTTGTTCAATAGCTCGCGAAGCACCCCCATCGCCGTTTCGTGCTCTCGTGCGGTCTCCAGCGACTCCCACCTGCGTTGGTCCTCGAGCTCCCGCAGCGTGCGCTCGAGCGTTGCGATCTTGGTCTCGGCCTCGGCCAGCGAGCGCTCGGTCGTATCGAAGGCGGCCACGGCATCATGCGCCTCGGCAAGACTCACCTCGAGCTCCATGACACGTCGAGCGCGTTCGCTCACGACGCGTTCGAGGTCGGCGCACCGCTCCTCGGTCGAAGCACGCCGCGCAGCTTGCTCGCGGAGCTGCTCTTCGAGCTCCGTGCGAAGCGCAGTCAGCTCGGCGCGCATCGTCGCCGCCGCTTGGGCCGACATGCGCGTCGCTTCGGCGATCCGTGCCTCGGCGTCGCGCGCCCTCGTCTCCGCGGCTTCACCGAGCCCCTTTGCGGCTGCGAGATCGGCTTCGAGCGCCTCGACGTGAGCTCGCGCCTCACGCAGCAGTCCGGTCTCGCCACCGAGCGCGGTCTCGAGCTCCCGGGCGCGCTTCGTGGCTGCACCGGCCGCCCCGCGAGCGACGTCGAGCTCCTTGCGGAGCTCGGCGAGCGCGCGTTCGTGACTTGCCTGCGTGGCGGTGCGTGCCTCTGCGAGCGCGCGCTCCGCCTCGGATCGCGACGACGCCTCGAGGCTCGCGCGCTCTTCGAGCTCGCGCACGCGCGCCTGTTGGCGCGTCGCTTCGGCACGAGCCGCGTCGAGATCGTTCCGGAGGCCGCCGAAGCGAGTCTCGTAGAGCTCGCGCATGGCCGAGAGCTCGCCCTCCGCGTTCTCCGCAGCGACGGTCTCCACCTCGGCACGCGCGCGTGCGATCTCCTCCTCCGCTCGGCGGCGCTCCTCCGCCAGGCGCGCCTCGTAGTCGGCGACGAGTGCGGCGGATCGCTGCTCGTGAGCGCGCGTGAGATTCTGCTCGGTGGTTCGAAGGCGTTCGGCCTCCTTCGCGACGACCTCCGCGATGGCGTCGCGCTGGGCCTGCTCCGCCTCTCGACGAGCCTGCTCGCTGCTCTCGGCCGCTTCCGTGCGCACGTCGGCGACTTGGATCTCGGCACGCGAAGCGGCCTCCTCGGCGCTCGCGCACCGCTCGAGCAGACGAGCGCGCTCCTCTTCGAGCGCGCTCGTGCGTCGCGTCGCGTCCGAGAGAGAGCGAGCGACCTCCGCGCGCTTCACCTCGGCCGAAGCGCTTCGATCTGCGAGATCGGCCAGAGCCTGCTCGAGGCTCGCGATGCGCGTGCTTCGTTCGGTCTCGGCCGTGCGTGCCCTCGTCAGATCGGCATCGACGGCGCCTGCGCGGGCGCGGGTCGCGGCATGAGCACCGCGCTCGTGCGCGAGTGCCTCCGTGAGGCGTTCGACTTCGGCTGCTTTCTCGGCCTCGGCCGCTTCGAGGCGATCGATTCGGTCGGTCCTGTCGGCGGCGTCGGCCTCGGCACGCGCCCGCGCGGCGGTGAGCTCCTCGGTGAGCTTGGCAATCCTGGCGCTCGCTTGCTCGAGCCCCCGCTCCATCTCGGTCCGTACCGCGGCCCACGCTTCGCGTTCGACCTCGAGCGCCCGGGCTCCCGCGGCTTGCGATGCTGCCGCTTCGCTCTGGGCGGCCGTGACCTCGTCGCGCATCTTGTCGAGATCGGGCTTCACACGTGCGAGACGCTCGGTAAGGTGCTCGATCCGCTTGCGAGCGAGCTCCTTGTCCGCAGCGTGGCCCTCGAGCTGCTTCTTCTGCTTGGCGATGACGCGCTCGTCTTCACGAGCGCGCGTCTCCAGGGAGCGCAGCGACGCCTCCGCGGTCGCGAGCTTCGAGCGGACTCCGACCGCCGCCGTCTTCTCCGTCTCGAGCGCTCGCTCTGCGAGCGTGAGGGCGCGCGCCTGCTGCTCACGCATTTCGCCGGGCGCGCTCGATGCGGGCTCGGTCGCCTTGGCGATGCGCTTGGCCTCGGCGAGCGCGGCGCGAAGGCGATCCAGCTCCTTCGCCTGGGCGTCGAGCCTCGTCGTGACCGCGCGCGCCTTGGAGAGCTCGCCGTGCAGGCTCGCGATCGTCGCCTCTTGCTCGGCGACCTTGCTCTCGAGCTCCGCGACCGCCGAGAGGCTATCCCGCGCCTGCGCGATCCCGTTGAGCTCGACCGCGCCGCCGACCAACCCGAGGAGGCGCATCCTTGCCACGAGCTCGTCGAAGACGATCGGCTTCGTGAAGTAGTCGTCGGCGCGCGTGGGGAGCTGACCGTGCGTGACCAGCTCCTGCTTCGTGCTGCCCATCAAGAACAGGGGCACGTTCCCCACGTTCGGGTCCTTCTTCACGCGGTTGCAGATGCGAAAGCCGTTGATGGCCGGCAGCTCCGCCGACAGCAGGATCAGGTCGAACGGCTCGGAGACGGCGCGGGCCAGGCCCTCACGGCCGTCGCGAAGAAGCGTCACCTCGAAGCCGAGGTTCGAGAGCCCACGCCGGATGTCCCCGGCATACGTCGCATCCTCTTCGAGAAGCAGGATCTTTCTCTGCATCCGCGCTCGAGAGCGTACCTCACTCTCGAGCTTCGCGGATTCATTGCAGGCCGGCGGCCCACATTCGCCGAGCTCGAGCGTGTGCGAGGGCCCCCTCGCCAGCGGACACCGAGGCGCGACCGGCGTAAGGTGTCGAAGCTCGTTCATGACCGCGCCGCTCATCGCTCCTCCTCCCTCTCCGGACGACCTCACCGCGTCGCTCGCTTCGGCCGGCTACGCCTTTGCGCGTGCTCCGGAGATGCGCGCCCTCCTCGAGACCGCCGGCCTGCGCGACTGGGACACGTTCGCACGCTCGTGGGACGACCTCGGCATCGACGGCTACATGGCCGACGGCGGACGCTACCGGCGGCGTCGCTTCGCGGCGTTCGCCGCATCGCACGACGGCATCACTCGTAAGCCGCATCAGCCTCATTATCAGAGCCGCGACTACAACCCGCTCAACGGCGGCGTCGTCCGATGGTTTCTCCCCGTGACGGACGCGATCGCGGACCATCCCGCGATGCAGGCGGTGCTCGACATGGCTCACCGCCTCTTCGACTCGCTCACGCCCGACTCGATGCGGCCGCGCGTCTGGCACGTCGAAGTGCATCAGTTCCGGATCACTACCGGCAACGAGCAGGGGCAGCCGACACCCGAGGGCATGCACCGCGACGGCGTCGACTGGGTGCTCGTGATGCTCGTCCGTCGCGAGAACGTGTCGAGCGGCGAGACACGCGTCGAGGACGTGTCGCGGGAGCCGCTCGGCAGCTTCACGCTCGCGGAGCCGATGGATGCGGCGTTCGTAGACGACGATCGCGTCCTCCACGGTGTGACCGCCATCGAAACCGTCGACCCATCCCGTCCGGCCTATCGTGACGTGCTGGTCGTCACGCTTCGCCGTGAGTGAGCGCTGAGGCGCCCCGCGAAGACTCTCGATTTCGGCGCTAGAAGATCCAGACCGGGAGCGACGCCGGCGCGGTGAAGCCGTTGGTTACTCCCACCGCGCGTCCGATGACCTTGTGATCGGGATCGAGCCTCACCGACGTCCGCGCGCCGGCGAACGTGATCGTCGTGCTCGCCGTCGCCGAGGTCGGAGCCAGGCCGAAGTCGACCGTCGCTCGCGCCGTCGTGCTCGGACCTGCGATCGCGACCTCGACGTTGCACCCGTAGAGGACGCCCGACGCGTTCTGCTGCGTGACCGTGACCGTGAGCTGATCGCCGACCTGATCGAAGCTCACCGCAAACGTCGGCCATTCCGGCTCCCCCGCGCCGATGACCCACGCGTCGAAGTACTTCTTCAGGTCCTTCGACGAGGCCTTCTCCAGCGCTCCGCGAAGGTCGTCCACGCTCTTCGCGCCCGGCTCGGCGAGGAACGCCTTGATCGCCGTGAGGATGGCCGCTCGCCCGATCATCGGCTCGAGCTGGACGAAGAGCACCATCGGCCCAGGCCCATAGACGTCGCCGTAGAACGACTCGACGCTGGGATTGTCAGTCGGTCGCGGTCGATGCCTCGCCTGGAGCGAGATCGCGTCCCAGTACGCACGCGACGCCGCGGCCTCGCCGGCGGGCCGATGTTCGTCCTCGAACACGTAGGCGAGGTACTCGGCGATCGCCTCCTTCCAGACGAAGTCGCTCGCCGAAGCGAGCGTCGTCCGGTCGCCCGACCACTGATGGACGATCTCGTGCATGAGCACGTGCATCGTCGTATCGGCGTAGCCGGTCGACATGTCTGGGAGGTCCTCCTGCAGGAGGATGTTCGCGGGGTGCTCGAAGCCGAGCCAGCGCGTTGGCGCGCCGGCAACGCGAAGCTCGGGCCCGTACGGCATCGGGCCGAGGAGGGCCGTGATCCAGACGAGGAACTCGCGCACGCTCGCCGCGTCGAGCGTGCTCGCGATCTTGCCGCCCGGCACCTCGTACATCACGAGGTCGACCCCCGCAGCGGACGTGAACGGCGCGCGCTTCCAGAGCGGGTCCGCGGCGAGCGCGAAGCCGGAGTAGGTCGGCGCGAGCGTGCCGGCGACGTCGCACCTCGTCGTGCTCGCTCCGGGCGTGAGCTTCCCCGGACAGAGAACGACGGTGCCTTCGGGATGGGTCACCTCGAAGTGCATCTCGGCAAGCCGTGACGGATCCGGATCGCACGGACCGAAGCGGTCGCAGTTGCCGACCCAGCTGAGGAGATACGAGAACTGTCCGTCCGCGCGATCGGGCCGCTGCGAGAAGCCGATGTCGAGCCCGTGGAACCTCAGCAAGGGAACGGACGGCGTGGTCGCGGCGATCTCGATCGTGCCGGCGGTCACCGGCGAACCGCAGAGCTCGAGCGCGCCTCCAGCGAGCGTCGACGAAGCCGGGGGCGCGCCGTTCCACGTCACCTCTTCGGCAGCGGGCGTCCGACAGCCGATGGCCAGACAATCACCGCCAGGCGCGGCCACGTCGACCGAGAGCTTCGACGTGGCGCGGCGGCTCACGAGATCGAACGTGTAGTCGTAGCGCCGAACCTCGCCGGCGATCGGACCGGAGACCGGCGTCGCGCCCGCATCCGGGTCGTCGTCGGCCGCCCCGCCGTCGATCCCGTCTGCACCGCTCGGCGGGCTCGATGGATCGGCAGCGGACTCGCCGCATGCTCCCGTGACCGCCGCGAGCGCGACAAGACACGTCCAGACGAACAGGGCTCCTCCGCGCGCGGCCATCGGCAGAAGGTCAGCCTAGCCGCTGGCGGTCCCCAGGGGCGAGTCGTTTGCTCCCGGAGGCGACGAGCGACGGACGCCCCGGCTGCGATGCCGTCACGCCGCTTCGATGTCGGCGCGATCGGCATCGGTGGCAGGCAGCCCCGACGCCGGCTTCTCTCGGAACACGCCTTCCCAGCGCGCGACGACGCATGCTGCCAGCCCGTTGCCCGTGAGGTTCAGCGCGCTCCGCGCCATGTCCATCACCTCGTCGACCGCGAGGATCATCGCGATCCCCGCCTCGCCCGGCAGCCCGAACGTCGCACAGGTGCCTGCGATGATGACGAGCGTCGCTCGCGGCACGCCGGCTACGCCCTTCGACGTGAGCATGAAGGTGAGGACCATCGCGATCTGCGTCGAGAGCGGCATGTCGATCTTCGCTGCCTGCGCGATCGTCATCGACGCGAGCACGAGATAGAGCGTCGAGCCGTCGAGGTTGAACGAGTATCCGGTGGGGATGACGAAGCTCGCGACGCGCCTCGGAACGCCGAACTTCTCCATCTGCTCGAGGAGCCGCGGGAGCGCGGCCTCGCTCGACGCCGTCGAGAACGCGATCGTGGCGGGCTCTCGCACGTGACGGAAGAAGTCACGCACCGGGATGCGGAACCCGAGCATGACCGGGATGAACACGAAGACGACGAGGATGATGAGCGCGAGGTAGAGGCTCGCGACGAGCACCGAGTAGCTCTTCAGGAGACCGAAGACCGCCGTCCAGCCCTTCGGCCCGCCGGGCGTCCCCGACGCCATGTGACTCACGTTGTAAGCCATGGCGCCGAACACGCCGAGCGGCGTGAGCTTCATGATCATCTCGGTGTACTTGAACATCACCTGCGCAACGCCGTCGAAGAAGCGGAGCACGGGCTCGCCCTTCTTCCCGACGCGGATGAGCGCGATGCCGAAGAGCGATGCGAAGACGACGACGGGGAGGATGTCTCCCTCGGCGGCATGCTTCACCAGGTTCGACGGCAGCGCATGGAGCGCGATGTCCCAGCCCGACTTCGGCTGCGCGAGCGTCGTGTGGGCGTCGTACGCGAGCGGGAGGTTGGCGCCCGGCTTCAGCGTGTTGGCGACCGCGAGGCCGAGAACGAGGGCGATCGTCGTGACGATCTCGAAGTAGAGGAGCGACTTCGCCCCCATCCGTCCGACGCTCTTCAGGTCGCCCGTCTGCGCGATGCCGGTGATGATCGTGGCGACGAGGATCGGGACGATGATCCCCTTGATGAGCGTGATGAAGCTCTTCGAGAGGAACTGGAAGATCTGGAACGCGACGGGGTAGTCCGCCTGCGGAAAGAGCCCGCCGATGAGGACACCGAGCAGGAGGGAGATGAAGATGAGCGGCGTGCCGGAGAGGAGCGAGCGCTTCTTCTTCCCTTGTTCGCGCTTCGCGTCGCCAGCATCGACGGTGAGCTCGCCGTCGGAAGACCGCGACTCCTCGAACGCCTTCGGCGCGGACGGCCCGTGCTCAGGCATCCGCCGACGCGTGAGCGGACCGCTCCGAGCGGCGCGCCGGGGTCGTGATCGGTCGCGTCACCGGTCGCTCGGAGACGGGCGGCTCGGCATCGGGATCGCGTCCCGCGCGAATGGCAGCGTCGCGCCGCTGGACCTCGGCGAGGGCCTTGATCGCGTCGAGACAGCGATCGGCGGCGCGCTTCTGCCCCGTCAGCGAGCTCGCCTTCGGGCGCAAATCGCTGAAGTCGATCGGGGCGCCGAAGTACATGTCGACGGGGTGCTCGTGCGGCGAGAAGGCGTTCTTGTTCATCTCGCCGAGGATGCTCTGCCCCATGCCGAGAGCGAAGACGGGGATGACGTACGCGCGCGTGGCGCCGAGCGCGATGCGCCCGACTCCGGGCTGCGCCGGAAGGAACGAATACGGGTCGTCGCCCTTGTTGCGCGTGCCCTCGGGATGCATGCCGAGGACGGTGCCGATGTCCTCGCGGTTCAGCTCCTCGATGCAGCGAGCGACCACGTAGTTGTTGAACGGGCGCTTGTCCTTGTCGCGCATCACCGGCGGGAACATCCGCATCCCGCTCATCACCGCGTTCACGAACGGCCCGGCCGGGTTGTCGTAGAAGAAGTTCTGACGAACGGGAAAGAAGATCCGCTTCGTCAGCCGCGTGCGCCAGTAGAGGATCGCGCTGATGCTGAAGAAGTCGAAGAACGACCGGTGATTCGCCACGAGCAGGATGCCGTCCTTCTTGCCGAACGGCGCGAGGTGCTCGAGCCCCTGGACGTTCAACCGACGCCCGCCGCAGCTGTAGATGAGGCCGCCCATGAACGCGCTGTTCCAGGCCTTGGAGAGGATGGACAGCTGCGGCCGCGCGAAGAAGTCCGCGATCTCGAACGAGGCGCGCTCGAGGCGCGAGAAAGGGGCGAGCTGTTCCGGAGTCGGCCGCACGTTGCGGTCTTAGCACGGGGTCATCGAGGATCGACCCTTCGGGCCGCCACGACCGCTCCGCGCGCAGGATTTGGGCTCGCGCCCCAACCACCCGCAGAGGTGGGCCTTCGGCCCTCGTTGAAGTTGCGAGGTGTGCCACGGGATGGCACAGGCTGACTTCGATGTCCGGCCCGGGCTCGCCCGCATGAGTTTATTGCGTCACAATTTCAAAGACTTGCAATAGCACAGCCTGAATGGCTCGGGCCTTGCTCGAGCGCCACCGAGGAGCCCGGACCGTGATGCATACCAAGACCGCCTTCGTCGTCCTTGCAACGCTCGCCTCCGCTGCCGCGATCGGCTGCGGATCTTCCGGCTCGGGGTCGACGATCGGCACGACCCGCGCGAGCCTTCATCGGGCGAAGAGCTGCGGCGACCTGCTGAGCGACCTCAAGGCGGACGCAGTCTACAAGCTGAACAAGGGCATCGACCTCCAGATCAGGGGCGTCCAGGCCTGTCAGGCGAAGTACCCGGACGCGCAGTGCGCCTCCTACGGCGGTGGCTTCGGGTTCAGCGACGACAGCGGCCTTGGTGGAGCGCCCACGGCGAACCCCTCCGCACCGCCGCGAGCCGAGAGCGCCGGCGGGGACTCGGGCGAGGGCGCGTCGTCCTACTCGGAGACGAACACCCAGGTGAAGGGCGTCGACGAGGCGGACATCGTCAAGAACGACGGGAAGAACCTCTACGTGCTCCACGGCCGTGCGTTCAAGGTGATCAACGCGTGGCCGGCGAACGAGCTGGCAGAGCAGTCGTCGTTCGACATCGAGGGCACGCCGACGGAGATGTTCGTCGCCGACGGCAAGGTCGTCGTCTACTCGCAGGTGAACGGCGCGGCCGTCTTCACCGCCGCAGGCGTCACTCCCAAGACGCAGTTCACCGACTACAGCTACGGCGGCTACCGCTCCCCAGGCATTGGCATGGCAGAGCCGGCGACCGACATCGCGCCGGGCATGCCGAGCCCGACGGGGCAGCCCTACGCCCCGCTCACGAAGGTCACCGTGATGACCCTCGAGGGCACCACGCCGACGGTCACGCGCGAGGTCTACTTCGAAGGGGCCTACCTCAGCTCGCGCCGCGTCGGCCCACACGTCCGCACGGTCTTCCAGAGCTACCAGTACGGTCCGAAGCTCAAGTACGGCATCTACGAGCTCTATGCGCAGTCCTCCTCGGGGACGACGCCCGCGGAGAGCCCCTACCCAAAGACCGGTACGGAGACGATCGCGGCGCTGGAGCAGCTCCGCTCGGCGAACCTCGCGACGATCGGCAACAGCAAGCTCGAAGACTGGCTCCCCTACACGTTCGTGAAGAACGGCAGCGCAGTCAACGCGCAGACGGTGGCGTGCGAGGACTTCTACGTCCCGACGACGGGCTCGACCGAGAGCGGTCTCACCGAGGTCGCGTCGATCGATCTCTCCGACCCCGCCGCTCCGCCGCAAGAGACGGCAATCCTCGGGCGTGCCGAGACGGTCTACGGCAACGCCGACACGCTCTACCTCGCAGCGCAAGCGTGGGTCGAGCCGCCGTTCATGTGGATGGACGGGAACGCCGGATCGGTCGGTAGCAGCGGCGGCGGCGACGTCGCGGTCTCGCCTCCCCCGAGCGCGGCCCCGGCGGCTCCGGCCCCCGACGAGCCGGCTCCCACGCCGGGCGCGCCCGCGTTCAACACCAACGTCCGCCCCAAGAACGGGGCGACCCAGCCAACGAACGTCGTCGCCTACCCCTCGAACCGCACGCACGTGCACAAGTTCGAGTTCAAGAGCAACCCCAAGTTCCCGAACTACGTGGCCTCCGGCACCGTCACCGGGAGCGTGAAGGATCAGTTCGCGCTCGACGAGCACGACGGCAACCTCCGCATCGCGACGACGGAGAACCGCCAGTACGTCACCCCCGACGGCATGTACGTCAGCGCCGACTTCTCGGCTCCGACCAACGGCAGTCCGCCGCCCGTCCGTCCGTCAACGGTGAACCACGTGTTCGTCCTCGCGGAGAACGGACCGTGGCTCGAAGAGAAGGGCAAGGTCGCCAACCTCGCGCCGAACGAGCGGATCTACAGCGTCCGCTTCGTCGGGCAACGCGGCTACGTCGTGACGTTCCGCCAGGTCGACCCGTTGTTCGTCGTCGATCTCTCGGCGCCGACGAACCCGACGCTCCTCGCCGCGCTCAAGATCCCTGGCTTCAGCGAGTACATGCACCCGCTCGACGCCAACCATCTCCTCACCATCGGACGCAACGCCGACAGCACCGGTCGCCAGCAGGGCCTCCAGCTCCAGATCTTCGACGTGACGGACGGCACGAATCCGATCGTGAAGCACAAGCTCACGTACACCGGTTCGGAGTACGGCTCGAGCGAGGCCGAGTACAACCACAAGGCGTTCACCTACTTCGCCGAGAAGAACCTCCTCGCCTTCCCGTACTTCTCGTACGGCGCGAACGACGGCACGATGCGGAGCTCGCTCGAGCTGTTCAAGGTGGAAGTCGGCGCCGGCTTCAACAAGCTCGGGAGCATCGATCACACCCCGCTCGTCGAGTCGAACCCGCGGGGCTACTGCGGTGGCTATTACGGTCCGTCGGTCCGCCGCGGCGTCTTCCTCGAGAACTTCGTCTACAGCATCTCGTACGGCGGCGTCGTGGTGAGGGACTCGCACGACCTCGCCGCCGCCGGCTCGGAGCTCGCGCTCCCCAGCCCGCAAACGAACGAGGGCTACGGCCCGTCCTGTTTCTGAGTCTCTCCTCCTCTCTCCTCTTTGCTTGGCTTGAAACGAAGAGGTCGCGGGCAACCGCGACCTCTTCGCGTTTCCATCGCCGAGCCTCCTCGAAGGGCGACGATTCGTCGGAGTGGCGATGTGCCCTCGGCGCGTGACTCGCCGAGCGCGCGGCCTGGCCCCGGCGTCGGCGAAACGAGCGTGAGATCGACGCGGTCGCGTCAGGAGCGCGACGGGAGGAGGCAGCCCGGGTTCATGATCCCCTCGGGATCGAGGCGCTCCTTCGTGGCGAGGAGCGCGGCCTCGAAGAGGGCCGGACGCTCCTTCTCGTACCAGGGCCGGTGGACACGACCGACCGCGTGGTGATGCGTGACGGTGCCGCCATGCGCGAGGATCGTGTCCGTCGCCGCCCTCTTGATCGCGGTCCACTGCTCGACCTCGGCGCCTGCGCGACCGGGAGCGATGAACGTGTAGTAGGGCGCCGGACCGTCCGGATACACGTGCGTGAAACGGCACGTGAGGATTCCGCCGCCGCAGACCTCCTTCATCGCGCCTTCGACGGCCTTGGTCACCGCGGCGTGGAGCTCGGGGAAACGCTCCCACGTGCATGCGGTCTCGAACGTGTCGCAGACGACGCCGAGGCTGACGAGCGCGCTCTGGAGGTAGGGCGCGTCGAAGAAGGAGCGCTTCCACGTGGAGGCGTCTCCCGCGTCGTGCGTGATGTCCGGCAGCTCGCTCGCGGGTGGCACCGACGGCGGCGGCTGCGAGGAGAGCGCGTGCGGGCGCATCGAGTAGATGACGTCCGTCGAGTACATCGGCTCCTCTTCGCAGCTCCCGCCGAGATCGGTCGCGATCGAGAGAGCGCGCTCCATCCAGGGCTCGACCGGGTGATCGGCCGACTCGAACGCGATCAAGAGGACCGCCTTGCCGTCGGTCGTGACGCGATGGAGCATCGCCTCCTTCTCGTCGAGGAGGCGACAGTTCGACGGGAAGAGCCCCGACTGCGAGAGCGCCCGCGTCGCGATGACGCCGTCGGCGAACCTCGCGAACCGCACGCTCGCGGAGGCGCGCCAGCGCGGCCGCGGCTGCACGCGCATCCACGCCTCCGTCACGATGCCGAACACGCCCTCCGAGCCGAGGAAGAGGCGCTCGGGAGCAGGGCCGGCGCCGGACGCAGGGAGCCGGCGCGTCTCGATCACACCGGCGGGCGTGAGGACGCGGAGCGACTGCACGAGATCGTCGATGTGCGTGTAGAGCGTCGCGAAGTGCCCGCCGGCGCGCGTCGCGATCCAGCCGCCGAGCGTCGAGAGCTCGAAGCTCTGCGGATAGTGGCGGAGCGTGAGCCCCTGCTCCGCGAGCTGCTGCGAGATCCGCGGACCGCTCGCCCCCGCCTGGATGCGGGCCGCGCGCGATGCGGTGTCGATCTCGAGGACCTTGTCCATCCGCGAGAGGTCGACGCACGCCGTGCCGCGATGACGTCCCTCGGGGCGATGCTCGACGCCGCCCACGACGTTGGTGCCGCCGCCGTACGGGACGAGCGCGACCGCCTCCTTCTCGCAGAAGCGATAGAGCGCAACGAGCTGCGCCTCTTCGGTGGGGTAGAAGACCCAGTCGGGCGCCGCCGAGAAGTCCCCGGCAAAGCCTCGAACGAGATCGCGGTAGCCGCGACCGTAGGTGTGCGTCGCGCGCTCGCGGATGTCCGTCGTCCCGAAGCCGCGGAGCTCGACGGGCGGGCTGTAGCGAGGCTCGGGAAGCCTCAGCGCCTCGAGCGACGGCAGCGGACGGAGCTGGGGCTCGGCGCCGAAGACGGCACCGATACGCCCGGCGAGCGCCTTGCGCGCGTCGTCCTTTGGGAACTTGTCCTCGTAGCCCCAGGCCCAGAAGCTCCGAACACGCGCCATTCCACTGGAAAGGCTAACAGAGCGGACACCGGAGGGGTAATAAGCTCCCTTTTCGGGGAGGGAGTCGGGCCGCGCGCCTCGGCCGCGTCATCCGAACGACACGGCGCAGAGCCCGGGCCGACTCCTTGGAACGACACGGCGCAGAGTGCAGGGCCGCGTCGTCGGAACGACACGGCGCAGGGTGCAGGGCCGCGTCGTCGGAACGACACGGCGCAGAGTGCAGGGCCGCGTCGTCGGAACGACACGGCCCGGAGGATCCGGTCGGCCGGTCAGAACGAGACGGCCGGCGCGGCCTGCGACTCGGGGGAGCCGGAGAAGAAGACGCGGGGCTTGAACGGCTGGCCCGTCGCCTTGTTCACGACCGTGCCACTGACCTTCAGGAGCTCGGAGTTGTAGTCCTTCACCGACGCGTTGTACTCCTCACGCGCGCGCAGGATCCGGTTCTCCGTTCCCTCGAGCTGCTTCATCAGGTCGGTGAACTGCCCGCTCGCCTGGAGCTTCGGGTAGTTCTCGTTGCTCACGAGGAGCCGCGAGATCGCCGACTGGCTGATCTTGGCCTGCGCCTCCTCGAAGGCCTTCACCTTCGCGGGGTCGGTGAGGTCGTCAGCGGAGAGCTTGATGCTGGTCGCCGACGCGCGCGCCGCCGTGATCTTCTCGAGCGTCTCCTTCTCGTAGTTCGCGGCGGCCTTCACCGTGTTCACGAGGTTCGGGATCAACTCTGCACGCCGCTGCAGGTTTGCTTCGACGTTGGACCACCGCTCCTGGGCGGTCTGATCCTTCTCGACCAGCGTGTCGTACTTGGAGCACGACGGCAGCAGGAAGAGGCCCAGGGCGATCATGAAGACGAGCCTTGCGGCACGAAGCACAGCGGCGCCTGCGTTCATGGCACGGACCGTAAGGAGGCTCGCGCTCGGATGCAAGTGCTCGACCATGCAGCGTTCTGCGACATCACGCGCAACGCTCGCATTTTGCGGAGCATGCGCGCGCGATCGAAAGCACGAGAGCTTCGTCGACGGCACGAAATAGCTGCGGTCGAGGTTGTGTCGAAAGCTCGATCTGGGCACCGGAACCGACGGCAAGCGACCGATACATGTCATTCACTCGCGCCTTCTCGAGTCGAAGACGATGTAGATTCCCGGCGTGGGCTCCGGCGTCCTCTCCTCCGCTTCGTCTCCCTCTCCGTCAGCAGCCGATGCGAACGGAGAGACCGGCGTGCTCCTCAACCTCGACGGCGGCGAGCACGACGACGAGGCCGAAGAGCTCTACGCGCTGGCCGACGTCGTCCACGTCGCGTGCGGAGGACACGCCGGCGACGAGGCCTCGATGAGCCGTGTCGTCGACTCCTGCCGGCGGAGCGGGACGAAGGTCGGCGCGCACCCCTCGTACGTCGATCGGGAGGGCTTCGGCCGACGGCCATGTACGGTTCCGCCGGAGCTCCTCGCGACGCAGATCGAAGCGCAGTGCGCGCGCCTCCGTGCGGTGGCGGAGGAGCACGGCGCCGCCGTCACTTCGGCGAAGCCGCACGGTGCGCTCTACCACGCGGCTCACGCCGATGCGGCGATCGCGGCGGCGTGCGTGAAGGGCATCGGTCGCGCGCTCGGTCCGGTCGCGATCGTCGGCCTCGCGGGCGGCGCGCTCGAGGCCGAGGCGAAGCGGGCCGGACACCCGTACCTGCGCGAGGCCTTCGCCGATCGCGGCGTCCGGCCGGACGGGACGTTGATCCCGCGCGGCGAGCCCGGCGCCGTGCTCCACGATGCCGGAGCCGCCGCCGATCGCGCGCGGGCACTCCGCGCGAGCCAGCAGGCCGAAACCCTCTGCATCCACGCCGACACGCCGGCCGCGCTCGCGATCGCGCGCGCGGTCCGCCAGGCGCTCGACTCGTGATTCCCTTCGGCGATCGGGCCATGCGCTTCGCGGTGCCCGCGAACGCACCGAGACGACGGCTCGCCGCGGAGCTCACTGCGCTGCCGGGCGTCCGTGACGTGGTGCTCGCGGAGGAGGTCGGGTGCGTCGTGTTCGATCACGACGTGACGAAGGACGCCGATCGAACCGCGGTCGCCAGCGTCCTCGCGCAGCAGCAGAGCGCGCGCGACGACGAGCCTGGGACGCCCCGCGTCATCCCCGTGATTTACGACGGCGAGGACCTCGACGAGGTCGCGCGCACGATCGGGCGGACGAGAGCGGACGTCGTCGCGCTCCACTCCGAGGCCGAGTACCGCGTCGCGATGCTCGGGTTCCTGCCGGGCTTCGCATACCTCCGCGGCCTTCCGAGCGAGCTCCGCTTGCCACGACGTGCGCCGCGGCCGCGCGTCCCTGCGAGGAGCGTCGCGATCGCTGCAGACTACACGGGGATCTACCCGTTCGCCTCGCCGGGAGGATGGCACCTCCTCGGCCGCGCCCCCGGCTTCGAGGCATTCGGCGCGGGCCCCGCCGGAGCGGCCGCGCTCGCGATCGGAGACGTCGTCCGCTTCGCGCCGGCGCCCGAGGAGCCGTTGCTCCCGCCTCCGCGCCAGGAGCCAGCCCTCGCCTCACCGTCCGGCGTCCACCTCGAGATCACGCGCGCCGCCGGGTTCGCGCTCCTCGTCGATGCCGGACGCCCCGGACGAATGCACGACGGCGTGCCTCCCGGCGGACCGCTCGTGCGATCGGCCTTCGAGCACGCCAACGTGCTCGCCGGCAACGAGGCCGGGGCATGCGCGCTCGAGATCTCGGGGACCATCGAGGTCACCGCGCGCGGCGGCTCGATCACGATCGCCGACGACGAGGGCGGCGCCGTCACGCTCCGCGACGGCGAGCGCCACGTCGTGTCGACGGCAGGACGGGCGCGCGTCCGCTACCTCGCGCTAGAGGGCGGCATCGACGCGCCGGTCATCCTCGGAGGGCGTGGCGCGCTGCTCGTCGCGGGGATCGGACGTCTCTTCCGGCGAGGTGATCGACTCGCGCCCCTCGTCCGGTCCGGCGAGACGCACCCGGCGACCGCGCAGACGCCGGCCCTGACCGACGAGCCGATCGCGATCATGGAAGGTCCCGACGCGGCCTTGCTCCCGCGCGGCGCGCTCGTGACGGAGGACTTCCGCGTGTCCGCGGCGTCGGATCGAACCGGGACCCGCCTCGAAGGGAACATGTCCCTGCCGGCGCCGGCGTCGGCGAAGTCGACGCCGATGGTCATGGGTGCGATCGAGCTGACCCCGTCGGGGCTCATCGTGTTCGGGCCCGATCACCCGACGACCGGGGGCTATCCGGTGGTCGCCGTCGTCCGATCGGCGTCCCTCGATCGGCTCTTCTCGAGGCCGATCGGCGCAGCCGTCCGCTTCACGTTCGCCTGACCGCACCGGACCTTCGCCGCGTCGGGCGCAGACGGCTCGCGCCGCCCCGCGTCATCGGCGGAAGTCGAGGCCCGTAGTGAGATCGCGCACTTCGCCGGTTTCGGTGCCTCCCGTCACCCACATTTTTCCGGCAGATCTCGGGGCCGTCACCAGGAGACGTCGATGGAGACTTGCCCAAAGGCTGAAAACGTAGCCACAACAGAAGCGTGAGACTGGCATCCTTCATCCTCGTGCCTGCACTGGCCGTGGCGGTGGCGGCGTGTGACCCGGCGACGCCGGACCGCGCGGTCACGACGTCGGCCGAGACCAACGTCGTCACCCCGAAGGTGACCTGGCCGGCAGGCGCCAAGGCCGATGCCCGTGCGTTCGCGGCCCTCGGAGAGCCAACGCGCGCCGCGGAGCTCGCCGGCCGATCGCCGGTGCCGGTCCTCGCCCCCACGAGCGTCACGTTCGAGCGCCCCACGTTCGTCGTCGGTGCCGAGTACTACGCGCTCACCGGACGCGTCGCGGGCGCGACGGTCGCGATTCAAGGAACGCGAGCTGCGCATCGCCACGAGGACATCGCGCCGATCACGGGCGATCGCCTCCTCCGGGGCACCCGCGGCTTCGTCTCGGTGAACGAGAGCATTCGCACGACGTCGTGGATCGAGAACGGCGTCGCCTACTCCGTCGACATCGAGTGCGCCGATCCCACGGACAAGCGGTGCGTGGACGAGGCGTTCGCGCTCGACATCGTCGAGCACCTCGCCTTCGCCGGCGGAGGGGCACGATGATGCGACGGTTCGCTCCCGCCCTCGCCGTACTGACGATGCTCACGGTCGCCCGCGCTGCTGCCGGCGCCGATGCCGGCGTCGATGCCGGCGGCGTTCCGTTCACCTACGATCCGCCGGGCAAGCTCGTTCCCGGATCGGGTAAGGGCCGCGACGACTCGAAGGTCTACGTGCCTGGCATCCGCTTCCCGATGGAGAGCGGGCCTGCCTACGCGAACTCGCAGGTCTGGGGCCACGGCGGAGGCAGCGGCCCGAAGAACTCGAGCCAGTGCGACAAGGAGAACTTCTCCTATCCGTGGCACGACAACTACTGCGAGTCGCGCTCCTGGGACATGCCGCTCTGCCCCTCCGGCACGGGCCATCAGGGGCAGGACATCCGGGCCGCCACGTGCGAGAAGGACGTCCACTGGGTCGTCGCCGCGAGTGACGGCAAGGTCACCAACGTCGGCTCGTACTCGGTCTACATCACCAGGGACGACGGGACGCGCTTCGACTACCTCCACATGAGCAACGTCGCCGTGAAGGAAGGCGACGAGGTCACGCGCGGACAGCGCATCGGTAAGGTGTCGAACCAGTTCGGCGGCAGCGCGACGACGGTGCACCTCCACTTCAACATCAAGCAGAACGTCGCGGGCGTCGGCATGGTCTTCGTGCCGACGTACATGACCCTCATCGAGTCCTACGACGACCTCCTGAACCCGAAGCCGCCCGTCGTCGACGCCGGCCCTCCGCCCGTCACGACGACCGAGCCGACGCCTCCGCCGCCGCCGAAGGATCGCCCCACGGAGGAGCCCACTCCCGAGGCGCCCCCGGCCGCGGCCGAGTCCGGATGCGCGAGCGCGCCCGCCTCGGCGTCGAGCGGCGCATTCGCGCTCGTCGTCGGCGCGATGGTGGTCGGCGCGATCCGCCGCCGGCGCGCAGCCCGCTAGCCCGCTAGCCCGCAACGCGTCCGCTCAGACGGCCGCCAGAGACAGAAACGGGAAGGCGGGAAGACGGGAAGGATTCATTGATCAAACTCCCTTCCCGCCTTCCCGCCTTCCTGTGGACTCTCTCTCGGTTCGCCTAAACGAACGGCATTGGGGCTAAGCTCGGAGCGTGCTGCAGCGCCGCTTCGGTCCGCTCGAGGTCGACGTGCCCGTCATCGGGCTCGGGACCTGGCAGATGGAGGCCGACGACCGCGACAGCGCGATCCTCGCGATCCGTCGCGCGATCGATCTGGGCATGACCCACGTCGACACCGCCGAGCTCTATGGACGCGGCGCGGTCGAGGACATCGTCGGCGAGGCGCTCGCCGGCTATCGCGCGGAGGTGTTCCTCGCGTCGAAGGTACACCCCGACCAGGCGACCTACGCCGGGACGCTCCGCGCCTGCGAGAAGAGCCTCCGGCGGCTCCGCACCGATCGACTCGATCTCTATCTCCTCCACTGGCGCGGCTCGCAGCCACTCGAAGAGACGTTCCGCGCCTTCGAGGTCCTGAAGCAAGACGGCAAGATCCTCGCGTGGGGCGTGAGCAACTTCGACGTCTCGGATCTCGAGCACGCGATCGACATCGCAGGCGAAGGCGCCATCGCGTGCAATCAGGTGCTCTACAACCTCCACGAGCGCGACCCCGACCACGTCCTCCAGGTCTTCTGCGAGCGCCACCGCATCGCGTTCGTGGGCTACAGCCCGCTCGGCTCGGGGCAGTTCCCGCGCCCGGGCGGCGTCGAAGGTGACACGCTCGCGAGGATCGCGAGCGCCCGCGGCGTCACCGCCCGCGCGGTCGCGCTCGCCTACCTGACCCGCCGCTCCGGCGCATTCACGATCCCGAAGTCGTCGAGCCTCGCGCATGTCGAAGAGCTCGCGCGCGCCGGCGACCTCGTCCTCGACCGGGACGAGATCGCGGAGATCGAGGCGGCCTTCCCGCTCGCCTGACTCCCAATCGCCTCGCGTACCGCGGCCGCGATTGAACAGAGAGGGATTCAACAGGGAGGCGGGAAGAACTTTTATGTGGGCACTCTGCCAACGCCCTGGCGGCCTGCGCGCCCGAGGGGCGGCCGATGCAATCGTTTCAGGCGAGCGACCGGTCGTCCGTCGCGCCAGGAGCAGACCGAGCCTGAGCCGGCAGAGGATCATTCAAATGATCCTTCCCGCCTTCCTGTTTCTCCCTCAGGGCGAAACATCGTCAGAGAGGGCGGAGGCCCCGCTTCGTCGGGCGGACCCCTCGGACCGGATCCTCGAGCCACGCAGCGAGGAGCCCGACCCACGGGTCGGAGCGATCGAGCGCGCGCAGCGCGTCGTCGAACGAGCACGAGCCGCCTTCGCGGGCCTCGCCCTTCCAGAGAGAGGCGAACGCGCGCCGAAGCGCCGCGATGGACTCGGCCGGGACGCCACGGCGCTCGAGACCGACGACGTTGATCGCACGCACACGCGCGCGATCACCCTGAGCGATCACGAACGGCGGAACGTCGCGCTCGCACATCGCGCCCGCAGCGACGAACGCGCCCTGGCCCACGCGAAGATGCTGAGCCACGCCCGCGAGACCGCCGAACGTGACCCAGTCGTCGATGATCACGTGGCCGGCGAGCTGAACGCCGTTGGCGACGACGCATCGCGACCCGACGACGACATCGTGCGCGACATGGCATCCCGCCATGAAGAGGTTGTGCGAGCCGATCCGCGTCGTGCCGTCGCCGCTCGACGTGTTGACGGTCACGCTCTCGCGGAAGACGTTGTGGTCGCCGATCTCGAGCCCGTGCCGCGTTCCCTGCGAGGCGGCGCCCTTCCGGACCTGCGCGTCACCGCCGATGACCGTGAACGGATGGATCACGTTCGACAGGCCCAGCGTCGTGCTCCCCATGACCACCACATGGCTGAGGAGACGCGTCCCGGCGCCGATGCGCACGCCCGCGTGCACGTGACAGAACGGACCGATCTCGACGTCGTCAGCGATCTCGGCGCGAGGATCGACGATCGAGCTCTCGTGACACCGGCGCGCCATGGCCTTCGATCCCTACTCGTTCCTGGCGACGATTCAATGCCGGACTCGGACCGCCTCCCAGCAGAGCTCGCCGATGCCGTTCGGTCAGCCGTTGCGGTCGACGACGCTCGCCAGGAGCTCGCCTTGCGCACACAAGGTGCCGTCGACGCTGGCCTCGCCCTTCAGCTTCCAGACGTTCGTACGGTGATGGAGGACGCTCACTTCGAGATCGAGCCGGTCTCCCGGCACGACGGGCCGGCGGAACTTCGCCTTATCGATACCGAGGAAGTAGAGAAGGCTCCTCGTCTCGTCGAAGGGCTCGCTCGCATACGCGAGGATGCCGCCGATCTGCGCGAGCGCCTCGATGACGAGGACACCGGGCATGATCGGGTTCTTCGGGAAGTGGCCCTGGAACCACGGCTCGTTCAGGGTCACGCACTTGTGCCCTCGGATGCGCTCGTGGGGGACGATGTCGATCACGCGGTCGACCATCACGAACGGCCATCGATGCGGGAGGATCTGGAGGATGCGCTCGATGTCGAGCTCGGTGCGCTTGCTCATTCGTCCTCGGTGCGCGGGATCGGCGGCGCCCTCCGGACGTTCGACGGCGAAGGCGTCGAACCGGAGGCGACTGCGAGCGGCGGAGTGGTCGTCCCCGTTCGCGTGGGCTCGAAGGGTGGGCTCGTGACCGCGCTCTTGCCTGCGGACGGCGGTGACGGCGGGGGGGCGTTGCCCACGAGCCGATAGAGCTCGGCGAGCCCCCGCAGCCATCGATGGCGTTCGACGGCGGGGTAGCCGCCCACCGTCGAGCCCGCGGCGACGTCGCCGATGACGCCGCTCTTCGCCGCGATCCTCGCGCCATCCCCGATGCTCAGGTGATCGGCGATGCCGACCTGCCCGCCGATGAGGACGCCCTTGCCGATCATGACCGAGCCCGCGAGGCCAGTCTGTGCGGCGATGATCGTCCCCTCGCCGATCTCGCAGTTGTGACCGACGTGGACCTGCGCGTCGAGCTTTGCCCCGCGCCGGATGATCGTCGGACCGATGGTCCCCGCGGCGATCGTGCAAAGCGCACCGATGTGCACGTCGTCCTCGATGACGACGCCACCGAGCTGCGGGATCTCGCGCGTCTTGCCGTCCGGGCCGGTGACGAAGCCGAAGCCCGCGGCGCCGATCACGGCGCCGGGCGCGATCGTCACGCGTGCCCCGATCTGCACGCGGGGAAGTAGGTGGACGCCCGGCCCGATACGACAGTCCGAGCCGATCACCGGCTCGTCCGGCGGAGCATCGCCGGACTCGAGGAGCTCGGCCATCGCCCACGCCGCGTGCGGGTGGAACCAGCCCGGCAGCGCGGCCACGTCCGCGCGCCCGGCGAGGGCCTCGTCGACGAGCAACATGGCCCCGCGCCCGAGCGCCACGACTGCATCCTCGACGTAGCGCGCGGCGAGCAAGACGGTGAGATCGCCGGCGCCCGCGCGACGGATCGGGACGAGCCGACGGACCGTCCCCTTGACGCCGTTGCGAAGCGTCCCGCCGTGACGCGCGGCGAAGTCCCCGATCGCCCGCGGGGCGAGCGGAACGCCGATCACTTCTTCTGCGGAGCCGGCGCCGACGGAGCGGCCGCGCCACCACCCGAGCCGCTGTTGTACATCTGGATGCAGCGATCGGTGAGATCGAGATCGCCACGCACGTACGCGACGGTGGCCTTGTCGACGACGAGGTCGATGTTCTCGCTGGTCGCGAGGCGCTTGATGATCGACATCACCTTCTCGAAGACGGGATCGGTGAGCTCCTTCTGCTTCTTCTCGAGCTCCTTGTTGTACTCGACGAAGATCTGCTGGAGATCCATCATCTGCTTCTGCCACTCGCCGACGCGCTTCTCGAGCGCGTCCTTCGGGAGCACCTTCGCCTGCTTGTCGATCTCCTCGCGCTGGCGCTGGAGGTCGTTCTGCTTCTTGTTCAGCTCCTGCTGCTTGCTGTCGAACAGCTTCTTCAGCGTGGCCTGAGCGCGGAGGCCATCCTCGGTGCTGGCGACGGCGCGCTGCACGTCGATCACGGCAACCTTCTGCTGAGCGCTGGCAACGCCCGCGAAGAGGAAGAGCGCGAGGGCGAGCGCGGAAGAGACGAGAGCCGTGACGATGCGGTGACCTGTCATATCGGCGGGGGTAGCGAATGCAGCTTCCCAGGTCAAGCAAGCTCCTCGACACGGTTGCGAGTAATTTCGGGCGCTCCTCCGGGTCGTCAGGGGCGCGCCTCCCGTCAGTCGCCCTCCCCCGTCGGGAGGGCTGGCCGAGTCTGCGCCATCAAGCCCTGCCATAAGGGCCTGGACGGCGCCGGCGCTGGGTCCGCGCGTGGGTTGCCCCCCGCGCTCCCCCCGATCGACGTGGCGTACGACGAGAACCACGGTTTACACCCGGCCCGGCAATCCGGTCCTACGGTTCACGTCTGGCCTCACGCCCTGCCCTCATTTTGCCGATGGAAGTGGGTGGCTCGCGCCCGTGGACCGAATGGCACGGCACGTGGATACTTGCCAGGCGGCACCCGCGCCCGACGGCAGCGGCCCCGGAGGAACTCGCCCATGACGTCTCGCTTCTCTTCGGCCCTCGTGATCGGCGTGCTCGGCACGCTGGGCGTCGTCGCGTGGAGCGGCTGCGGTCCGGGCGACGAGAGCCGCTACTACTGCGACGCCACCAACTGCTTCACGTGCGACGCCTACGGCTGCTCGCCCGTCGACGCGCCGGCTCACCCGACATGCACGGGCAACGCGAGCTGCAAGCCGGGACAGGTCTGCACCGCCACGGGCTGCACCTCGCGATGCGAGACGGACGCGAGCTGTCCGAAGGGCGAGACCTGCCAGGCCGGCCTCTGCTCCCCGCCGGGTACGGACCCGGGGCCGACGAAGGAGTGCACGACCAAGGCGGACTGCGCCGACGGAGCGACCTGCAACGCCGGCAAGTGCGAGACGTGCGGCGGCACCGCGGGCCCCTGCTCGTGTGAGAAGAGCACCGACTGCTCCGGCGGTCTCACGTGCGTCGCGGGCGCGTGCACCGCACCGGAGAACACCTGCAAGTACTCGAGCGATTGCGGCGACGCCAAGGTCTGCGCCGAGGGCCAGTGCCTCGCGAGCTGCGAGACGACCGCCTGCGCCGACGGCTTCACCTGCGAGAAGGGCGTCTGCAAGCCGTCGATCGGACCGGGCACCCCGGCGTGCACCGGCGACGCGCAGTGCACCGACCCGTCCGCGCCGAAGTGCGTGAGCGGCTCGTGCGTCAAGTCGTGCACCGGCGACGCGGAGTGCGGTGACCGCAAGTACTGCAACCAGGGCGCGTGTGTGATCGACACCCGGCCGCCGCCGCCAAAGTGCACCGCCGACGACCAGTGTGGTGGAACGGCAGCGATGCCGAAGAAGTGCCTCGCCGGTTTCTGCAAGTACACGTGCACGTCGGACCAGCACTGCCGCACGATCGACAATCGCATCGGCTACTGCGCGAAGGACGGCGTCTGCCGCACCTCGTCCGAGGCGAACGCCGACTGCACCGGGCCTGGCCAGTGCACCGGCGGCAAGGCCTGCATCGACAACCAGTGCCGGTGATCTGATCCGCACACGGTGTGAGGGCGGGCTCGTTCCCTCTCGCGCCGTCAGTCGGGCTCGACCTGCACCGTCACGTACTCGACGGTGAAGCGCTGCCTCAGGAGCGCGGCCGCCTTCGAGCCGAGCTCCGGATCCTTCGACGAGGCACGCACGTGCGCGGTGATCGCGTCGTGGCCGGTGCCGAGCGACCAGACGTGGAGCGCACTGACCCGGGTGACGCCGTCGATCGACGCGAGGGCCGCTTCGATCTTGGCGACCGAGAGGTGCTTCGGCGCCGCCTCGAGCAAGACGAGGCCGGCGTCGCGAAGGAGCCGGAGCGCGCCGACGACGAGGATCGCGACGACGACGAAGCTCGCGAGCGGATCGACGATCGGCGGCGCGCCGAGCCGGATCGCGAGACCTGCCACGAACGCCGCGAACGATCCGAGCGCGTCGCCGAGCAGGTGGAGCCACGCGCCCCTCAGATTGAGCTGATGCCCACGGGCAGCGCTGCCCTCGCGCTCGTGGGCATGGTCGTGATCGTGGTCGTGACCGTGCCCCTCGTGCGCGTGCCCCTCGTGCTCGTGGTGGTGGTCATGGGCGTGCGCATGACCGTGGCCGAGCACACCGTGGAGCAGCCAGGCGTTGATCCCGTTCATCACGAGCGCCGCGCTGGCGACGATGAGCATCACCCCCGATCGAGGCTCCGACGTCTGCGAGAGGTGCTCGATCCCGTCCCGGACGAGCTCCAGCGCCACGCCGAGCACGAGCACGCCGTTGGCGAGCGCCGCGAGCGGCTCCGCGCGACGAAGCCCGAAGGTGAAGCGCGCATTCGGCTTGCGCGACGCCACACGCATCGCCACGAGGCTGATCGCGATGGCGAACACGTCCATGAGGAGGTGGAACGCGTCCGCCTCGAGAACGTCGCTCCGCGCGATCCTCGCGCCCGCGAGCTCGACGAAGAAGAACGCGCCCACGAGCACGAGGACGATCACGAGGCGCGTCGACTGCCTACGCTCCGTCGTCGCCGAGGTCTCCACCGCGGCCGCTTTCTCCCCGTGTGCCCCGTGCTCCTCGCCAGCCATCAGACCAGGTCGTAGTCCTCGGCCAGCGCCACGGTCGATCCCGCGAGGACGCTGGCCGTCTCGTCGTCACGCTCGACGGCACACAGGTACAGGCCCGCGAGGATCGCAGGATGATCCCGAATCAGGCCGAGGAAGTCCTCCCGCGGGAGGTGGAGAGTCACGGTCGGATGCACCGCGACGACGTCTGCGTTCGCCTTGCGGCGGAGGACCAGCGCGACCTCGCCGACGGTCTCTCCGACCCCGAGCGTCGCGATCACGAAGTTCTCGCCGCTGTCCTCGCGGCCGATGACGGCGACTTCACCGGAGGCGATCAGGTGGAGCCCGCTCGTGTCCTTGCCGTCGACGATGAGCTTGTCGCCCTTCTCGAAGACCTTCGTCTCGAAGCGCTCGACGAGCGCCGGCCGCACCTTCGCGGCGACCGAAAGGAGCAGCTTCGACGTGCGCACGAGGTTGGCGACCATGCGCCGGCGGCAATGTGCGGCGAGCTCCACGCCGACGTCGGGGCGTTTCTCGGCGACGGCCTCGAGCGCGTCGCGACGCGCCACGAGGAGGATCGACGGACGGTTCGCGACGACGCTCGCCGCGCGGGGCGCGCGCGAGAGGAGCGCCATCTCGCCGAAGAGCGCGCCGTTCGTGAGGCGGGCGAGCGTGATCGTCCGGTCGTCTCCCTCGTCCTTGCGACGGACCTCGAGCTCGCCGCGCGCGACGATGTACGCCTCCGCGCCTTCTTCTCCCTCCGAGATGACCGCCTTCCCGGCCGGTACCGTGATCATCTCGAAGCATCCGATCAGCGCGCGCAGCCCTTCCTTCTCGAGCGCGCTGAAGAGCGACAGCCGCGAGACCAGCGGCGCCGCCGAGCCTTCGCGAGACTCGTACTCCGTCGAGGCGTCGTGGATGATCTCGGTCGCCTTCGACAGCAACGCAGGCCCGCTCAAGAAGGAGCTGAGCGGCTCGAAGCTCGCGTCGTTCGGGAGCGGCGGCGGAGGCGGCGTGGCGTCGTCCGAGAGGCGGGGCGATCCCAGGCAGAAGGCGCCCGCGATCTCGTCGAGATGGCGCTCGACGTCCCGGCCGAGCGCCGAGAGATCCCCGACGGCGGCGACGGCGAGCGGCAGGTTCCCCGTATCGATCGCGCGCTTCACACCGAGCTCGAAGCCCTCGACCGCGGCCTCGGTGCGCCCTGCATCGGCGAGCAGGCGGCACGTGAGGATCAACGCGCTCGGGACCGACGCGTCCTGCTGGACGACCGCCGCGCTCCAACGCAGCGCTGCTTCGCGCTCTCCAGCAAGAAGGAGGGCGAGCGCGCGGTCGAGCGGTGAATCGACCGTCCGCACTCCGGGCAAAACCGGCGGGGCCATGCGCATGGGCCCCGTATACTACACGGGGTTTGCGGAGGAGCCCGCCCCTTCGTGGGGCCCCCGCAAAGCTCAATCGTCGTCGTCGTTGTGGCGGGTATGGGGCTCGGAGCGCCGCTCGATGAACGAGCTCATCGCGTTGGCCGTAGCGGTCACGAGAGGGACCACCTTCGGATAGTTCATCCGCGTCGGCCCGATGACGCCGACCGAGCCCGCCGTCCGGCCCTGGTTGCGATAGGACGCGCCGACGATGGCGAGCAGACCGCCCGCGAGATCCCCGGCTTCGCGTCCGACCACGACGGTCGTACCGCCGGCCTCCAACGTCGCGTCGAGAAGGCGGACGATCGCCTCCGCCTCGTCGAGCGCGCTCACGAGGTCCTTGAAGCCCGCCGCGGCCGAGAACTCCGGGAGCCCGAGCAGCTTCGCCCGCCCTTCGATCACGACGTCGGCGCCCTTGTCCGCCGCGGACACCGCCGCTTCGCCGAGCTCGAAGGCGCGCTTCTTCACGTCGTCGGCCTGGACGCGCTCGCTCTGGAGCCGCCGCACGAAGAGCTCACGCAGCTCGCCGAGCGAACGCCCCTCGATCACGTCGTCCAGCAGGTTGTGGACCTTCTGGAGCTCGTCCTCGTTCACCTCGGCCTTCAGGAACCGGTTCTGGACGGTGCCATTCGTCATGACGACGACGGCGAGGACCTCACCCGGCAGCGTGCGGATGAACCGGAGATGCTTGAGCGTCATCGTCTCGGCCTTGGGCGACACGACGACCGCGGCGGTCCCGGTGAGCTCCGAGAGCAGCTTCCCCGTCTCGCGGAGGAAGTTCGGTCCCGGCTCGATCTCCGCGAACCGATGCATGATGTGCGCGTTCTCCGCGTCGGTCAGCTGCCGCACCTCCATCATCGCGTCGATGAAGAGGCGGAACGCCTTGTCGGTCGGGACGCGACCTGCGCTCGTGTGCGGCTGATGGAGATAGCCGAGCTCCTCGAGATCGGAGAGCACGTTACGGATGCTCGCGGGAGACAGCTCGATCCCTCGCTTCGAGAGCGTGCGCGATCCGACGGGCTCGCCGGTCGCGACGAACTCGGTGATGCATGCGTAGAGGATCTGCTTTCCGCGCGGCGACAGCTCCGCCATGGCACCATGGATTCTAGCAGCTTCTCGGCATGGACCGCCTGCTCGACCGTAGGCCGGCGCGATCCGAGCGCGATCCGAGCCAGTCGGTCGCCGGGGAGCCCATCCGAGGCTATGCTCTGCGCCTTCGGATCATGGGCTGGCCTCGTTCTCTGCTCGCGCTTCTCGCGCTTGTCGCGTTTGCGGCGCCGCTCCTCTGCGGCTGCCAGCAGGTTGGGAAGCCGCGCGCGCCCTCCACCGACGCGACCTCGGCGCCGTCGAACGAGACTGCAGAGCACGAGCCGGGCGGGAGCGGAGGAGCGCTCGTCACCGCGACCGACGATACCGCCGACACGGACGACGAGCCCGACCTCATCCCGTCGCCGTCGCCGTCGCCGTCGGCGTCCGACGACGACGACCACGACGACGACACTCCCGGCGAGGGACCTCCGGACCCGCCGTCGCTCGATCGGCGAGGCATGCCCGTCGCGTCCCGCTATGCCCGTCTCGACCGCGTGAGCTGCGAGGCCGAGCTCGTTCGCCGGCGCATCGCGTTCACCCGCGTGAGCGAGGCCCGTGGCGTCGTTGCTCCGCTGCGGCTGGCCGGTCCGCTCTCCGGCGTCACCTTCCGCTCGAACCTGCCCGCGTCGAAGAGCCGGACGTCGCCTTACGACATCTACGACTGCAGGCTCGTCCTCGCGCTCGACGACTTCGCGCGCATCCTCGCGAAGCACGACATCGTCGAGGTCGTTCACCTCTCGGTCTATCGCCCCGTCTCGAAGAAGGTCGCGCTCCAGGGCGCGGGACGAAGGCACGGTGGGGCGCTCGCGATCGACGCGGCGATCTTCAAGACGAAGGACGGGCGGACGCTCTCGGTCGAGAAGGACTTCGGCCCCCGACGCATCGGCGTGCGGCCCTGCCCCGCGCCGAAGGGTGCGTCCGTGCTCCGCCAGATTGCGTGCGAGGCGAGCGACGCGCAGCTCTTCAACGTGCTCCTGACGCCCCACTTCAACCGGGCGCATCGCAACCACTTCCACCTGGAAGTCACCGCCGGCGTCCGCTGGACGCTCGTGCGCTGAAGGCACGACCGACGCGGCCAGAGAGTGAAGCGCGAGCGTCGGCATCGACGCGGGTAACGGCCGCGCTCGCGCAGGTCGCGTGCGGGTGCGGGCGTGGTGCCCCGGCGCCGCGCTTGCAAGACTGGCGACCGGAGGCAGTGTCATGCCCCCCAGCGGAACCCCGGATCCCGTCGGCGACGCCCTCGCGTGGCTCTTCATCGCCCTCGCGATCTTCGCGGCGCTCATAGCGATCGTCCCGTCGCTGATCGTGCTCGCGCTCGAAGGCCTCGCGAAGGTGAAGCATCGCCCCAGCCCTCCGCTGGAGCCTCGGCCGAGCGCCGCGTAGCCGGCACGGTCTCCATCGTAGCGTAGCGTCATCGCATGGCTGAGGTCCGAGCGACCCGCGCCATCAGCGCTGCCCGCTCCTTCGCTTCCACTCGAACGCGGAGCTCACGGAACCGCGCTCCGCTCAGAGCGAGCGCTGTGCTGCTCGTTGGGGCGCCCTCCTTCCCGACCTCGCTGTCTCGCTCGAAGGTCGTGTCGTCCGGGCTCTTCTCGGAGGTGAGCTTGCCGTAATGGATGTAGCCATCGTAGGTCTCGGCGCGGGTGCCTCTGGAGCTTCGCAGCTCGGGCTCCAGACCAAACGCGTTCTCCTCGCACTTCGTGCTCGGGCGCGTCGTCGAGACGAAGAGCGGGTCCGGCGGTGCGTGGCTCAACGCGGACGTGAGCGTCGTCGGTTCTCCTGGCAGTGCCTGCGGTTCGCCATACCAGATCACGCTGCCGTTCCCGAACGCCGGCGCCACCGAGAACACTTTGTCTTTCGTCAGCTCGTACTCGTGCGTCATGCGGCTGCCGGCCGAAAACTCGTGCTTGTTCGTATGCGCCGCGCCCATGTGGAGGAACATGCGATCCGTCGGAGAGCGCATCGCCGACTTCATGTTGTAGTAGATGACCTCTTCGCGGCGCGCGAACCAGAGCTCGTCTTGAAGGCCGGCTTCGAGGAACGTGCTGACCCACAGTGCGTGGGTCATCGCGTTGAGCCGGTCGCAGTCCGCAGACGTGAGCTCGGCGCAGATGGCGCTTTTCGAAGTCATGATGTGGTCGAAATAGGCGTTCGCCTCCGACGTGGTCGGCGGTCCGCTCGGCAGCGTCGCGAGCACGGTGTCGGCCTGGGTCGTGAGCTTGGTCGCGACCTCCCTGATCGCGGCGATCGGCGTCTGAGGCATGTACGCGTAGTCGACCGCCACCACTCGGATCGGGATCCCCTTCTTCGCGAGCTCCCGGGCGGTGACCGTCAGGATGCGCCCGAACATGTTCGGCGCGAGCTGCTGGAGCCATTGGTCGACGGCCTCGTCCTCTCCGGTCGCCACCCAACTCGTCAAGCGCTCGCCCATTTCCATCGGGAGCTCGAAGGCGAGGACGTTCACCTGATTCCTCGTTGCGAGCTCCTCGAGGAGGATCGAGCTCATGATCCCGATCTCGTTCGTCCCGTGGACCTCACCCATCATGAAGATCTTCTGCGAGCCATAGAGCTCGACGAGCGGCCGGACGTCCCACACCGCGTCTGCGCCTTCCCCACAGCGCAGAGGGATGGCGCTCTCCTTCACGAAGCTCGCGATCGCCGTCTTGGTCGTCGGAGCGGGCTCGAGGTTCGGGCACGAGACCGGTTCGATGGGCTCCGAACACGTTCGAGCGCCCCTTCCGGCGTCGGGCGTGCTCGGGTCGGGCGCCGCATCCTCTTCGGGCACCGTGACAGGTAGATCGTCGTCCGGCACAAGCCGGCTCTCGCCGCAAGCTAGGACAGCCCCGGCAACGGCAGCCAGAAGACACGCAATCGCGCTCACTTTCATCAAGGACCTCCCTCCCTCGAATGGGTCGGGTGGCACAACTTCACCACCGAAGAACAAGAGGGCCGGCCGTGAGAGCAATCCGCGTTCCGGCGGACGTCCCTGAACGCATCGCAGCGAAACAGGCGGAAGGCTCGGAGCGTGTCGACGGTCCGCCGGTTCCGGACCTCGACGCGAGGGTTCCCACGCCGAGGAGCGGAACGAGAGACGGTTGGAGACTGAAGCGCACGCGCATGTCTCCGTGCGCGACGTTGGTGTTCGGGCACACGAGGGCACGCGAGCTCATCAGTGCCGCGGCGGCGCGCGCGGTCATCCCGGCGAGGGAGGCGCGATGAGGAGCTCCCGGAAGTCCCGCCCCCGCCCCTTCCCGCTGTCGGCCCCGCCCCGTCTGCTCGCCTCGCCCCCGAAGTGCGAGGGCGGAGCAAGCATCTCAGCGGTCGAGCCGGGTGAGGAGCCCAACGAGCCCGCCCGACCTACCGCGTTGGGCGGCCTCAGCCGTGCCGTCGCCGCGTGAGCGAGATCTCGACGGCCGTGGCGACGTCGTCCACCGCCGTGCGCGGAGGCAACGCCTCTGGCGTTGTCGGCCCGGGGTGACTCGGGCGCGGGACGAGCGGGACGAGCGGGACGAGCGGGACGTAACCGTCCCGCCACACTTTGAACCGGCCCGTCTTTGTGGTTGGATGCCCCGCTTTTCGAGGCTGACTCGGAGGGCCCCGAGGCCAAGATGGGGACACACGAAGAGGTCCGACGTGAAGGTATCGATGGCGGAGATGCAGGCGACGACGGGTCGGGTGGCAGCGTGAGCGACACTCCGAAGGCGGGCCACCCGCGCGGTCTCTACACACTCTTCGGCGCCGAGGCGTGGGAGCGCTTCTCCTACTACGGGATGAGGGCACTCCTCGTCCTCTATCTCACCAAGAAGATCGGCCTCGATCGGGCGCAGGCGCTCGAGATCTACGGCATGTACACGGGCCTCGTGTACCTCACGCCGCTCCTCGGCGGCTACCTCGCCGACAAGATCCTCGGCCGCCGGAAGGCGGTGCTGATCGGCGGCATCGTGATGGCGCTCGGCCAGGTCGCGCTCATGTTCGAGCCGACGCTGTTCCTCGCGCTCGGCCTCCTCATCGCGGGCAACGGCTTCTTCAAGCCGAACATCTCGACGATGGTCGGCGGCCTCTATCGCGAAGGCGACACCCGACGCGACGGCGCATTCACGATCTTCTACATGGGGATCAACCTCGGCGCCCTGTGGTCGCCGATCATCTGCGGCAACCTCGGCGAGAAGGTGTCGTTCGCGCTCGGCTTCGGCTCGGCGGCGCTCGGCATGACGTTCGGGCTCGTGCAGTTCCTCGCAGGGCAAAAGCACCTCGGCGACGGCGGCCTCCCGCCGGGACGCGAGGCGGCCCTCGCGAAGAGCGATGGCGGTCCGTACCGCGAGCAGAACATCAACGCCGGCAAGAGCTCGCTGCTCATCGCGCGCGACTACATCGACGTCGTCATCTGGACGGTCGGCACCTGCGCGCTCGTCTGGGGCGTCCTCTTCGCGTGGCAGTTCGTCGGTCCCGTCTGGACGGCCGCGCCGGGCATCGTGAAGGGCCTCTTCGGCCTCGCCGCGATCGGCGCTGTGTTCTTCCAGCTCTTCAAGGGCTCGAGCGGCCAGGAAGTCCAGCAGATCCTCGTCATCATCATCCTCTGCGCGTTCAACATCTTCTTCTGGATGGGGTTCGAGCAGGCGGGCGGGACGATGACCCTCTTCGCCGACGAGCAGACCGACCGCAACGTGGGTGGGCTCGGGATGCTCGCCATCGCGGCCTTCGTCTTCGCGTGCGCGTACAACTTCCGCCGCTCGACGAAGGATCAGGCGAGCGGGAAGGCGCTGTGGCTCGGGCTCACCGGCATGTTCGGCCTGGCCGGCCTCGCCGCCGTCGGCTTGGCCATCTACAACTTCGCGACCGGCTCGACGACGAACATCCCGGCCTCGCAGTTCCAGGCGATCAACCCGCTCCTGATCGTCGCGCTCGCGCCGACGTTCTCGAACCTCTGGGATCGCCTCGACAACAGCAAGTACCGCACGTCGACCCCGACGAAGATGGCCATCGGCATGGTGATCCTCGGGCTCGGCTTCGTGGTCCTCTTCGCCGGCCAGAAGATCGCGATGGCGACCGGGACGAAGGCGAGCGCCGCGTGGCTCGTCGCCGTCTACACCATCCACACGATCGGCGAGCTGTGCCTCTCCCCGATCGGCCTCTCGATGGTGACGAAGCTCGCTCCGCCGCGCGTCTCGTCGCTCGCGATGGGCCTCTGGCTCTTCTCGTCCGCGGTCGCGAACTACCTCGCGGGCATCCTCGAGTCGCTCCTCGCGCACACGAGCGTGCCGATCTACGCCTTCCTCGCCGGCAGCTCGATCGGCCCGGCGATCCTGCTCCTCGCGCTGACGCCGCTCCTCAAGAAGTGGATGCACGGCAAGGCGTGACCCGCGGCCCGGCCTCCGTTCGGGCATCGCTCCGCCGACGAACGATGCCCGCAACGGTAGGTCGATAGGCCGATAGGCCGCTGCACGGCGAGCCTTCATCCGCGTGGAGCGCGCACGCTCCACGCCAAGGCCTCCCCGCGGCCGGGGCGCCACCGGCACCTGCAGCCGGCACCACACGCCCACTTCCCGCCGCGTTTCTCGTGAGCGTTCACGGACGAGGCCCTGCTACCTTGGCCGGTTCGCTGTGTCCCGTGACCTGAAGGGCAGGTGCGGAGATGCGGGCGTGAACTGGATGGTGAATGTTCGCGAGTCGGTGGTTTCGTGGTTCGCTCGTGGTGCTCGGCCTCGGCGGGATTTTCGTCGCCGGGACACGATGCGATGAGGAGGCAAAGGACTCGCAAGCCGGCGTAGACAGCGCGACGGGCGCAGACGGCGCGCCCGTCTCGTGGTTCCCGACTTCGCGCCCTTCTCCGCTGCAATGGATCTCCGCGTGGCTCGCCCCCGATGCCCCCGATGCCCCCGCGACGGATCGAGCCGACGCGCCCACGACCGAGCACGAGCGTGTGCTCGGCGCAGCGCGCGCTCACCTCGCTTCGGTCGCGGCGTCGTACGAGCTCGACGAAGCCGATCTCGCGACGATCGTGCATCGCGACACGCACATCGCTCCGGACCGCACATCGATCGTCCGCTTCGCACAATCGATCGACGGTCGGCCGATCATCGGTCGCGCAGTGAACGTCGTGATGACGTGGGACGACGAGGTCGTCGGAGCGACCGGCCGCCTCGCGTCGTCCTCCGCGATCCGCCGCGCACGCGCGCTCCTCCCGCGCGCGCAACGCACGGATGCGAGCGCGGTCTCGACTGCGCTCGCGCAGGTCTCCGTCGGGACGAGAGGCGCGCTCGAGCGCCACCCGTCGACGAACGGCGACTTCACGCGCTTCGCGCCGAAGGCGAAGGAAGGGCCGTTCGTCGGCGCGCGGGTGCGCGACGTGTTCGTCGAGCACGAGGGGCGCCTCGTGCCTGCGCACCACGTCGAGCTCGAGACGAACGCCCGTCCCGAAGATGCGTTCGTGAGCTCCTTCGTCTCGTCGATCGACGGCGCATCGTTGCGTGTCGTTCGCCATGCCCACGCCGATACGTTCCGCGTTCATGCCGACTCGTGGCCGCCGTACGCTCCGTACGACTCGCCGGGCGGCACCAGCGCGACGCCGCATCCGACCGGAACCCCGAGCGGGTATACCCCCGCGTTCGTCGCCCCTCAGCTCGTCACCCTCTCGAGCTCTCCGTTCTCGCGAAACGATCGCTGGCTTCCGCCGAACGCGACCGAGCTCTCGGGCAACACCGTGCTCGCGTACGTCGACCGCGCGGCCCCCGACGGCTTCACTCCCGGGACCGACCTCGCGGTGCCTCCGACGACGCCGGGCACGTTCGACCGCGTGTTCGATCCGAGCCTGTCACCGACGGCCTCCGACGAGCAGTCATGCGCCTCCGCCACGCAGGCGTTCTTCGTCGCCGCCTTCCTCCACGACTTCTTCTACGACGCCGGCTTCGACGAGCGCGCGGGCAACGCCCAGGCGAGCAACTTCGGACGCGGGGGCCTCGAGGGCGACCGCATTCACCTCGAGGTGCAGGACTACGCCCTCCCCGGCCGCTCGCTTGCGATCATCCCGCCCGACGGAAGCACGCCGCGTCTCTCGTTCGGCATCTATCCGGGGGCAGGCGGTGCCGTCGCGCGCGACGCCGCGATGGACGCCACCCTCGTCGCCCACGAGTGGGGTCACCTGCTCTCGGAGCGGCTCGTCGGCAACGCGCTCGGTCTCGGGAATGGACAAGGGCGCGCGATCGGCGAGGGCACGAGCGACTTCCTCGCGCTGCTCCTCGTGACGCGCCCCGAAGACGTGAACGTGCCGGGGAACTACATGTTCCAGGGCGTCTATCCGATCGGCGGCTACGCGGCTTCGGGCGCGGACTCGAACGCCCACTACTTCGGCCTCCGGCGCGCCCCCTACTCGACCGACTTCGCGCGCAACGCACTCTCGTTCCGCCACGTCGCGCGCGGCGTGGCCCTTCCCTCCACCCATCCGATTCGTGAAGGGCGCGGCGCGGTCGACAATCCGGTGGCTCATGCCGCCGGCGAGATCTGGGCGCTCGCCCTCTGGGAGTCCTACGTGTCGCTCCTGCGTGCGCACCCGTTCATGGAAGCGCAGGATCGGATGAAGCAGTACCTCGTACGCGGGCTGCTCGCGACGCCGGTATCGCCGACCTTCGTAGAGGCGCGTGATGCGCTGCTCGCCGTCACGAGCGCGAGCGATCCCGCGGACGCATCACGTTTCCGGGCGGCGTTCGCCCGGCGCGGCCTCGGAAGCGATGCGATTGCCCCGGCGCGCTCGTCGGTCGATCTCGTCGGCGCGGTCGAGGACACGACCGCGGGCGCCGTGGTGCGGGTCGCCTCGATCGAGCTCGACGACTCGCAATCGCCCTGTGATGCGGACGGCGTGCTCGACGTCGGAGAGACCGGCCTCCTGCGCGTCACCGTCGTCAATCCCGGCCTCGACCCATTGCCGCCGTTCAACGCGACGGTCACGGCGAGCGGCGCCTCGTCGACGCTGAGCTTCCCCGCCGGGAACAGCCGCTTCGTCGGAGCGCTGCCTGCGACCAAAACCGCGACGTTCACGCTTCCCGTCGCGCTCACGGCGGTCAGCACCGCAGAGCCCAACGCCAGCCTCACGATCTCCTTCGACCTTCCGTCGGTGCCGGCGGCGCAGCGAACTCACACCTACCACGCTCGCGTCCACCACGACGTGAAGCTCGCGGCGTCGACGATCGACACCATGTCGACGCGCACGCGCAGCTGGACGCTCGCGCGCAACGGGGCGGCTCAGACGCTCGCCCCGACGTTCGAAGGCGGGAATGACCACGCCCACCTCGAGGACGGACCGACCCGCGGCACGGTCGCGTTGGTCTCGCCGCCCCTGCGCGTGACCGCAGCGCTGTCGCTCTCGTTCCGCATGCGGCATTCGCTTGCGGTCGCAGACGACGGCACCACCGCGACCGACGGGGCCGTGATCGAGCTCAGCGAGGACGGCGTCCACTTCGTCGACGTCACCACGCTCGGTGCCGCTCCCGGTTACACGGGGATGCTCGCGAACGACGTGGGCAACCCGCTCGGCGCGCGCGCGGCCTTCACCGGCATGAGCGAGGGCTTCCCGAGCTTCGTCACGCGCACCCTCGACTTCGGCAACGCGCTCGTCGGCAAGATCGTCTTCGTGCGGTTCGTCGTCGGCGCGAACGGTGATGGGCGCTCCGCGCACGGCCTCGACATCGACGACGTCGCGGTCGTGGGTGTCGACGGCACGCCGTTCGCCGCGCGCGTCGCGGAGACGTCGAACGGCACCACGTGCAATCGCCCGCCCGCCGTCAACGCCGGCAGCGACATGCTCGTCTCCGAGCTCGACGGCGATCCGGCGCTCGGCGTGCGACGCACGGTGGCTCTCTCCGGAGCGAGCGCCTTCGACCCCGATGGGGACGCGCTCACGTTCGCGTGGACGCAGCTCGCGGGACCGCCCGTCATGCTCTCCGCGAACGACGTGCTTCATCCGACGTTCGTCACGCCCGCCATCGGCGCGGACGTCGTCCTCGTCTTCCGCCTCGACGTCGGGGACGGAACGAACACGTCGAGCGACGTCGTGCGCGTCACGATCCGCAACGACAACCGTGCGCCGACGGCGATCCTGACCGGCCCGTCGAGCGTCACCGCCGACACGGCTGGCGTGACGCTCGACGGCTCCGGCTCGTCCGATCCCGACGGGGACGCGCTCACGTACACGTGGACGCAAACGTCCGGGCCGTCGGTCGCGCTCGTCGCGAAGCAAGACGTCGCCACGTTCGATGCTCCCAGCGTCTCCGCGCCCGTGACGCTCGGCTTCGCCCTCGTCGTCTCCGACGGGATCGCTTCGAGCGCCCCCGCCACGTTGTCCGTCGACCTCGTCCCCGCACCGATCCCCGACGCGGGCGCACCGCCCGCAGACGGCGGCGCGCCCGCCACGCCCGGCGGGGGCTCGCCCTCGGACGGCGGCGCGCCCGGCGAGGACTCTCCCTCGGGCCACGGCGCAACGACTCCTGCAGCGGAGGATGGCGGCTGCGCCATGGTGGCGACGACGAACGCTCGCGGCCTCTCGTCGAGCGTGGCGCTCGGGCTCGGGCTCGGGCTCGTCACACTCGCGCGGCGGCGGCTCCTTCGCCGGCGTCTCGTCGATCGAGGGTAGTCCATCGAAGGCTCCCCGCCCCCGACGGTGGGGAGCCGCAGCCCTTCGAGATCTCGATTCGTGAGCGGTTTCGCGCCGGACGACTTGGCGCGCCGATCTCCCACACGGCGGCGTGCCTCGAACGTCACCAAACGGGGCGACGACGGTGCATTGGTAGCTGCGCTACCTTCCGAGCAGCATGCATTCCGCACGTCGCTTCGGCCTCGTCGCTCCACTGCTCGCCATCATCGCCGCGTGCGGGTCCTCCGACGAGAGCACCCCCATGCGGGGCCCCGGCCGTCTCGAGCCCGAGCTCCACTACGAGCTCCTTCCCTGGACGAAGGAGCTCACGGCCGAGACGCTCGCGCGCACGAAGGTCGGCGACGACGATGGCAGCGTGCGATTCCAGGGAGCGCCGAGCCAGCTCGTCGGCCTGAAGAAAGGTGACGTCTTGCTCGCTGGACAGAGCGCGACGACGCCTCGCGGGTTGCTGCGCCTCGTCCTCGAAGTGCGCGACGAAGGCGGCGAGATGATCGTCACGACCGCGCCCGCCCCCATCCAGGCGGCGTTCCGCACCCTGCACGCACGCCTCCCGGCCGGCACCGTCGCACTCGACGGCGCCCCCGCCGACCCGTTCGGAACGAAGCCTCAGACGAAGTACGCCGTGGGCAAGAGCGTCGGCGGAGGCAAGAGCCTCGACTGGCGCGTGTTCGATCAGGACGGCGACAGGAGCACCAAAGACGATCAGCTCTACGTAACCGGCCAGATCACGGGCAAGGTGGCGCTGACCGCCTACGTCGACCTCGACTGGCTCGACGAGCCTGCGCGGATCGCCGAGGAGATCGCGTGCCTGAGCACGGTCGGCGTCGTCTGCAAGCCGAGCCTGCCCGACGTGATGCTCGGCGTTCGTGCCGAGGCGCTCGCGGAGGTGTCGATCGACGCCGAGGGCGCCGCGTCGAAGCGCTTCGAGAGCGACGAGATCCCGATCGACGGCACGAACGTCGACTTGCCGCCGCTCGTCGCGGGACCGGTCGTCATCTACCCGTCGATCGACTTCGTCGCGCAGGTCTCGGGCAGCGCCACGAGTCGTTTCCATGCGGCCGCCGGGATCAAGTACTCGGCCGTGGCCGAGGCTTCCGTGGGGCTGACGAGCGGCGGCGCCTTCACTCCGCCGACGTTCACCCGCGAGATCGTGCCCCCCACGGTCGAGGCGACGCTCTCGTCCGAGGTGAAGGCGTCGGTCGGACCACGCATCAAGCTGATGTTCTGGGACACGTTCGGCCCGTCCGTCTCGGCGCTCGGCTACGCAAAGCTCCGCGCCGATCGCGAGAAGCAGCCGTGCTTCGCGGTCGACGCGGGCGCGGAGCTCGGCGTGAGCCTCTCGCTCAAGGTCCCGTGGAAGCTCTTCGGCGGCGGCGCCGAGGCGCTCGGCGACGCGCTCGGTCTCTCCGGCGACATCTACAAGAAGCGCTTCGGCCCCTATGAGCTGTTCAGCGTACCGGACGTCTTGACCGGCGCGTGCAGCGCTCTCCCCTCGAACGTGTATCCGCCGGGCGAAGGACCGTCCGAGGAGGCGTACAAAGCGCCCACGTTCGCGCCCTGGTCACGCCGCTTCGCGGACGACTCGACCCGGCTCTATCAGTACCCGTACAGCTTCGAAGCACCTCAGACGGTCATCCACGCCGAGAAGAGCATCGACGGCGGCTGGTTCGCGAGCGGGCGCGGCATCTACGGCCTCTTCAAGATCGGCGAGGGAGGCGATCTCCGCTGGTCGAAGAACGTCAAGATCGCGCCGCTCGACGACCGCGAGTACGAGACCGAACGGCCTTCGACGTTCGCGACCCAGGCGCGAAACACCTCCGTGTGGGTGGCCTCGTCGCGCTTCTCGCTGATGCAGCTCGACCAGGACGGCGATCTCCTCTGGGCGCGGCGCTTCGTCCCGAGGGCCCCCGCGGGCGATCCGGCGGGTGATGCGCTCTTCTCGCTCGGCAGCGCGCTCGACGCCGTCTCCGTCGTCGAGACGATCGACGGCGGCCTCTTCGTCCTCTACTCGCTGCAGAAGACGTCGAGCGACGGCCCGGCGATCCTCGTCCGCGTCGACGCGCGAGGCGACCTCCTCTGGGCCAAGCAGATCGCGTTCGAGACCAAGAAGACGATGCTCGGCGTGATGGCACTCGACGGCGACGACGTCCTGCTCGCCGGGCAGTCGTGGGTCGCGGGAGCCGAGGTCGCGCGCGTCCTCCGCGTGCGCGGCGACGGGACGCTGGCGTTCGCGAAGCGGCTCGGCGTCTGCGGGAGCGAGCGCGTTCGTCCCGTTCAGCTCGTCCGCCTTGCTTCGGGTGCGTATGCGCTGCTCGGCGGCTATGGCCTCGCGCCCGAGCGCTCGTTCATCCTCCAGATGCCCGCCGACGCTTCGGCGGCCTCGCTGTTCGCCTGGGACACGAACGACGCGCTGTCCGATCTGCGCGCGAGCCAGATCGCGCAGCTGCCGACGACGGGGTTCGTCACCGCCTCGCAGATCGTCCCCACCGTCGGCACGTCGATCCGCCTCGCTGCGCACGATGCGCAGGGCACCCTCGTCCGCGAGCGCGAGCTCACACTGACGACCGGCGGCACGCGCCGCGAGACGTTCCCCGGCGCGATCCGGCTCACGAACGACGGCGGTCTGCTCATGTTCGCGCACAGCGAGGAGTCGACGTTCGCGCCGCCCGCGCTCTGGGTCAGCAAGATCCCCGCCCGCACGCTGGAGGCCGACTTCTCCGGCACGTCGGTGACCGTCGGCACACCGGTCTCCTCTCCGAGACCTTCGTGTCAGGCGACGTTCTCGCCCGAGGAGGGCTTCGCGCTCACCGCTCTCTCGCTCGAGACCATCGACATCACGGACAAGGTCACCGTCACCTCGGTTGCGGCTCGCCCCGAAGTCCTCTTGCCGAAGCCCTGAGGGCGCCGTCGCCCCGCTCGTGAGAGGCGGCGGCTCGGAGGGCCGGCCGCTCGCCCGACGTCACGCTCCGCGGAGGAACGCGAGCATCTCCTGCATGTCGGCAGGCGGCTCCGAAGTCCAGCGCATCTCCTTGCCCGTCGCGGGGTGCTCGAAGCCGAGCTCCGCGGCGTGCAGCATCACGCGCGGCGCGGGGACGAGCGGGCGATCGAAGCCGCGGATGTAGACCCGCTCGCCGAGCACCGGATGTCCGGCCTCGGAGAGGTGGATGCGGATCTGATGCGTTCGTCCGGTCTCGAGCCGGCACGCGACGAGCGCGCATGGCTCTCCCGCTCCGCTCGTGGGGAAGCGCTCCAGCACCTCGACGTGCGTCACCGCGCGCTGCGTCTTCTCGCTGCCGACGGCGTAGCTCCGTCCCTTGCGGCGCTCCACCGAACCACGGAGGCCGTCGCCACGGTCCTCGACGAAATGCGAGACGATCGTCTGATCCTTCGGGATGCCGTGGACGATCGCGAGGTAGCGGCGATGCACGTGATGGAAGCGGAACGCTTGGAGGAGCGCCTTCTTCGCCGTCCACGAGCGCGTGAAGACGAGGAGGCCGCTCGTCTCCTTGTCGAGGCGATGGACGACGCCGATGTCCGGCGGCGGTCCGCTCCGTCCACGCGCGCGCTCACGTTTGGCGAGAGCCGTGCGGACGCGCTGGTCGAGCGTGACCTCTTCGTCGGGCGTGCGAGCGCGGACGGCGATCGATGCGCCCATCCCCTCCGGATCGAACGGCACGGTGGAGATGCCCGAGGGCTTGTCCACGACGACGATGTGAGGGTCCACGTGGACGATCGCATCGGGCTCGAGCGACTCCTTGACCGTACGCGGATCCCGAGCCGCGAGGTCGAGGGCGACGACGGCGCCGGCGCGCACGTGCGTCGTCGGCGTGGTGACGACCCGTCCGTCCACGGTGATCTTCCCCCTCCCGACGAGATCCCGCGCGCGGTTCCAGGAGAGCTCGAAGAGCGCGCGCACGACCGCGTCGACCGAGGAACCGCTCAGCTCCGGGCTGACCGTGCCTGACCTGCCTGACGTGCCTGCGGCCGCGGGCTTGGGACGCGGGCCTCCTCCTGAGCCAGTTTTGGGACGAGACATCGACGAGGGGCGACGATTTAGCAGGCGCGCGCGTTTCGGGTCTCGCTTTCGCTCTCGCTCGCGTTCGGGCAAAGGAGCAGGTAGCTTGACACGACCTGTCGCACCTCCGCACAATCGGGGGCTGCACCAGGCGTACGTAAGCCTAGCGCCGGCATTTTCCTCTCTCGCGACTCAATCGGAGACGCCCCGTGGCCAAGACACTGCTCGCTGTCGACGACAGCGTCACGATGCGAAAGGTCCTCGAGATCACCTTCAGCGGTGAGGACTTCCGAGTCGTCACCGCCGAATCGGCGCAGGGGGCGATCGGCAAGATGACCGAGAACCCGCAGGTCTGCGTCATCGACACCGCGCTCGGTGGAGAGGACGGGTACACGCTCGCGAAGGAGCTTCGTCAGCGCCACCCGGGAACGTCGATCATCATGCTCGCCAGCCGCTACGCGCCCTACGATCAGGCGCGCGGTCGCGACGCCGGCGCGGACGACTGGGCCGACAAGCCCTTCGATACGCAGCAGCTCATCGACAAGGTCCGCAAGATCATGCTCGCGAAGGAAGCGGGCGGCGCCGCAGTGAGCACGGTCGCGCGGGCGCCGGCTCCCGCTCCGACGGCGCCCGCGCCTTCGCCCCAGCCGCCGCCCGTCGCGAGCGGAGGCTTCCGGCCCGTGGCCCCCGCCGTGGCGGCCTCCCCCGGCATCGGCCGCGGAACGCAGCCGTCGCTCGGCGGCGCCGCCGCCCGAACGGGCACGCTCGTCTTCGGAGACAGCGCTCCGCCTCCCATCGCGGCGCCGCCGCGCCCCGCAGCTCCGACGGCCGCGCCTGCGCCGACTCCGACACCGGCAGCGACGGCCGCCGTGTCCGGCGCCGTGAACGGAGCCCTCGCCGGCAAGCTCGGCGAGCTCGGCCTCTCCCCGCAGCAGGCCGAGGCCGTGCTCGCGCTCTCGCGTGAGGTCGTCGAGCGCGTGGTCTGGGAGGTCGTCCCGCAGCTCGCCGAGACGATCATCAAGGAAGAGATCGCGCGCCTGACGAAGGACTGAGCCTCACGCTCGAGACCGGACGTCGCGCTCGAGGTCCGGTCGTCCACGTCGCGCACTCCATCGTATCGCCTCAAGGCCATCGACCGTCCGCACGTGCGCGGCCGGCTCGGCGACGTGCGTCCGCCTCGCGCGCCGGGCTCGTGGTCGAACGTCGCGCCGCAGCGGAGGATCCGTCGCCATCCGCCGCGCCACGAAAAGCAGATCGGGGCGCGGTGTGGTAAGCGAGGGCATCATGAGCGATGCCAAGGCGGACCTGGAGAAGCCGTACGACCCGCGCGAGGTAGAGGAGCGCTGGTACGCGTTCTGGGAGAAGGAAGGCGTCTTCGACGCGACCGACGACCCGAACGACACGCGGCCGCCGTACGTCATCCCGATGCCGCCCCCGAACGTCACGGGCTCGCTCCACATGGGGCACGCCCTGATGACGACGCTCGAGGACGTCCTCACGCGGTGGGAGCGCATGCGCGGAAAGAACGCGCTCTACCTCCCCGGCATCGACCACGCCGGCATCGCGACCCAGACCGTCGTCGAGCGGCAGCTCGCGCGTGAGGGCAAGACGCGCCACGACCTCGGACGCGAGGCGTTCGTCGAGCGCATCTGGAAGTGGAAGGCCGAGAGCGGCGGCACGATCACGAAGCAGCAGCGCGTGCTCGGCGCCTCCCCCGACTGGAAGCGCACCAAGTTCACGATGGACCCCGACCTGTCCGTCGCGGTCACCGAGGCGTTCGTGCGCCTCTACGAGGCCGGCCTCATCTACCGAGCGACGCGCCTCATCAACTGGTGCCCCGAGTGCCGCACGGCGCTCTCCGATCTCGAGGTCGAGAACGAGGAAGGCGCCAACGGCGAACTCTTCCAGTTCGCCTACGAGGTCGACGGCTCGCCCGGCGAATTCCTCGTGGTCGCGACCACGCGTCCCGAGACGATGCTCGGCGATACGGCCGTCGCGGTGCACCCCGACGACGAGCGCTACAAGCACCTCCACGGCAAGAAGCTCGTTCACCCGTTCGTCGATCGAAAGGTCCCGATCATCACCGACGCGATCCTCGTCGACCCCAAGTTCGGCACCGGCGCGGTGAAGGTCACGCCGGCGCACGACTTCAACGACTTCGCGACCGGCAAGCGGCACAACCTCGAGGAGATCAACATCCTCAACCTCGACGGCACCCTCAACGAGCAGGGCGGACCGTTCGCGGGCCTCGACCGCAAGCGCGCGCGCACCGCGGTGAAGAAGGCGCTCGACGAGAAGGGCCTCGCGCGTGGAGCGAAGCCGCACGTGCTCACGCTCCCGAAGTGCCAGCGCTCCGGCGGCGTGGTCGAGCCGATGATCTCGACGCAGTGGTTCTGCGCGATGAAGGACATGGCCGCCGAAGCCCTGAAGGCAGTCGAAGACGGCCGCACGAAGATCATCCCGGAGGAGTGGACGAAGACGTACAACCACTTCCTCTCGAACATCCAGGAGTGGTGCATCTCGCGCCAGCTCTGGTGGGGCCATGCGATCCCCGCGTGGCACGGGCCGAACGGCGAGATCGTCGTCGCGCGCACGAAGCCGGAGAACCTCGGCCCCGAGTGGGTGCAGGATCCCGACGTCCTCGACACCTGGTTCTCGAGCGGTCTCTGGCCGTTCTCGACCGTCGGCTGGCCGAACGACACCCCTGCGCTGAGGAAGTTCTACCCCGCGAGCGATCTCGAAACCGGCTACGACATCCTCTTCTTCTGGGTCGCTCGAATGATGATGTTCGGGCTCTACTTCATGAAGGAAGTGCCCTTCCGACGCGTGCTCCTCCACGGTCTCATCGTCGACGAGACGGGCGACAAGATGAGCAAGGTGAAGGGGAACGTGATCGATCCGCTCGATCTCGTCTACGGCACCACGTTCACGGACATGGTGAAGAAGACGTTGCCCGGCGCTCCCGAGGCCGAGGCGATGCAGAAGTTCAAGAAGGCGTACCCGTCCGCAGCAGCGATGGGCAGCGGCTTCCCGGCCTTCGGCGCCGACGCGCTTCGCTTCACGCTCTCGACGTTCCCGCCGTCGAACAAGCGCATCGCGCTCGCTCCGAAGCGCATCGAGGGCTACCGCCACTTCGCGAACAAGATCTGGAACGCGACGCGCCTCTCGCTGAGCCACCTCGAGGGCTTCGACGGCAAGCAGCTCACGGGTGAGCCGCCCGCCGCGAAGGCCTGGTTCAACCGGTGGATCCTCGCCCAGCTCGGGAAGTCCATCGCGGCCGCGAACGCGGGGCTCGGGGAGTTCCGCATCGACGAGGCGGCGAACGAGTCGTACCGGTTCTTCTGGAACGACTTCTGCGACTGGTACCTCGAGATCACGAAGCCCGTGCTCCGCGGCGAGGCGGAGTGGATCACTCCGCACGAGCTCCCGAAGGTCGCTCAGACCGGTCCGGAGGAGGCCGCGGAGACGCGCGCCGTCCTCGCGCACGTGCTCGAGACGTCGCTCCGGCTGATTCACCCGATCATGCCGTACATCACCGAGGAGCTCTGGCAGCGCACGCCCCGCCCGGCGTCGCGCAGGAGCTCGGTCGCATTCGGACCGTACCCGCAGAGCACCGACGGCATCGAGGACGCCGGCGCGCTCCGCGACATGGACATCTTCAAGGCCGTCGTCTCGGCTGCACGCACGATCCGCAGCGAGCACGAGATCGAGCCGAAGGCCGACGTCCCGCTCTCGCTCCGCGCCGACGGTGACGAGGCGCGCGCGCTCCTCGAGGCGCGCCTCGGGACGATCTCGATCCTGGTGAAGAGCAAGGCCCCCGTCGTCGAGAAGATCGGCGGCCCGCGCGCCGCTGGCACGACCACGAGCATCGTCCCGACGCCCTACGGCCCGATCGAGGTGCACGTCGGCCTGAAGGGCCTCGTCACCAAGGACAAAGAGCTCGTCCGCATCGACCGCGAGGTGAAGCGCATCGACAAGGACCTCGCCGCGATCGAGAAGAAGATGTCCTCGAAGGGCTTCCTCGAGCGCGCCCCGAAGGAGGTCATCGACGACACCAACGCGCTCAAGAAGCAGCTCGAGGAGGCCCGCGCCCGTCTCGAGGAGTCGCGCACGCTCGCCGCGGAGCTCGACAACGACGGCTGAACCGAGCCCCGAGCCCCCACGCCGGTCGGTGCTGAGCCGCTCGCCCTCGGGCAAGGCCAGCAGCGCCGATCGGCGTGTGTGGGACGGCTCTCTGGTCTCCGGCCGTAGAAGTTGGTAAAGCACGATCGCCCGGGGGCTGTCGCCCCCTCCCTGCCCGGACGCTTGCCTTGGCCGCCCCCGCATGAGCGCGACGAAGACCGACGACGATCTCGCCGAGAAGGCGCCCCCTGAAAGCTCCGACGTCGTGACCACCGAGAAAACGACCGAGGGCGAGGATCACGCCGCGTCGAACGGCACGTCTGCGCGTGAAGCGCCGGCGGACGCCGAGTCGACGACGGACGCGAAGAACGCGTCCGACGGCGGCGAGACCGCGAAGAAGGACGACGACGAGGAGCGAGACAACCTCCTCGAACGTGGAAACCCGCTCCGCTGGAAGCGCGGCCTCATCGCGATCCTCGGCGGCGCGATCCCCGCCTTCCTGCTGATGGCCAAGAATGGCCAGAACGCCTGGGGGATCCCCGTCGGTTTCCTCTTCATCTGCATCGCCGCCTTCGGCGTGATGGACCTGCTCGGCACGTTCGACGACGACGCCTCGGAGAACGTCGAGACGTCGACGCCCCTGAACGCGCTCCTGCCGTCGCTCGGAGCGGTCGCGTTGCTCGCGGTCGCGTTCGGCACGATCCTCTCGCTCGCCCAGTCGGCCGTCCTCTCGCCCTGGCTCGCAGCAGGCCTCGTCCCCGGCTCGTTCATCGGGCTCGTCGCCGCCGTATTCAACCTGGGCAAGAAGCTCGGGCCCTGGAAGACCGACGAGCTCGGGCTCGAGCGGCCGCTCACGTCACGTCACGGCTTCTGGGTGATCGTGCTCGGAGCGCTCCTCTACATGCCGGCGCTCGGCATCTTCAGCCTCTGGGATCCCTGGGAGACGCACTACGGCGAGGTCGCGCGCGAGATCCTCGCTCGCGATGACTGGGTCTCCCTCTGGTGGGCCCAGGACGGCTGGTTCTGGTCGAAGCCGATCCTGAACTTCTGGATCCAATCGCTCGCGATGGGATCGCTCGGGACGCACTACCAGCCCGATCAGATGATGATCGCGGCGAACGGCACGGCTGCGGCCCATGCCGAGTGGGTCGTGCGCACGCCGAACGTCCTCATGACGATCGGTGCGATGTACCTCCTCTACAAGGGAGTCGCGAAGGTCTTCGGCCGGCGCGCGGGGCTCCTCGGAGCGATCGTCCTCGCGACGATGCCCGACTGGTACTTCCTCGCCCATCAGACGATGACCGACATGCCGTTCGTCTCCGCGATGACGGCGGCGATGGGCCTGCTCCTCTTCGGTCTCAACACCGACGAGGAGGCGCGCGTGCGCCTCTACGAGGTCGACGCGTTCGGCCGGAAGCTCCGCTTCTCGCTCTGGCACCTCGTCTTCGGCGCGGTGCTCCTCTGCGCGCTGCCGCAGATCCTCTACCTGCTCTCGCGCAACGTGGAGCTCGTGGTCTTCGGCGACGGGCCGAAGGGCTTCCGCTTCCACTGGGACGAGTTCAAGGCCGGCTCGGCGGGCAACTGCGATCTGCCCGGCAACGACAAGTGCGCCTCCCACGTCGCCGCGAGCCTGCCGAAGGGCGACACCTGGTGGCACGGCTCGAAGGCGTCCGGCGCCCTCTCCTTCGTCCGCTTCTTCGCGGCGTTCGAGCCGGGCTTCCAGGCGATCGTGTGGTCGTGCGTCCTCGGCGGCGCGCTCTACCTGAACTGGGGGGAGAGGCGCGTCCGCCGGCTGGTCTACGCCGCAGCGTGGCTCTGCGCGGCGCTCGCGACGATGGCGAAGGGCCCGGCCGGCTTCGGTCTGCCGATCATCTGCGCGGTCGCCTACGTGGCGACGAAGAAGCGCTGGAACGAGCTGCTTCGGTTCGAGCTGGTCAGCGGCCTGCTGATCATCCTCGCCGTCGCGATCCCCTGGTACGTGGCGATGTACGTCCGCCACGGCTCACCGTTCACGGATCGCCTCATCTTCCACGACATGTTCAACCGCGCCTTCAGTCACGTGCACGACACGAACGAAGGCGACGACACCGGCATCCGCTACTACGTCTGGCAGCTCGGCTACGCGGCGTTCCCATGGACCGGGCTCGTCCCGATCGGTCTCCTGTGGGGCTTCCGGCGGAGCGACTCCGCGCTCGCACGCATCTTCGCGCCGCGCGCAGGAGCGACGGCCGGCGGAGCGGCAGGAGCGAGCCCGGGCGGCGCCGCCGTCGGCGACGCCTCCGTCATGCTCGTGATGTGGTTCCTCTTCGCGTTCGCCCTGTTCACGTTCATGGGCACGAAGTTCCACCACTACATCTTCCCCGCCGTCCCGCCGGCGGCGATGCTCGTGGGCGTCGTCCTCGACGACATGCTCGGGCGCGCGAGCCGCTGGGCGAAGCCGGGACAGCTCATCGCCTACCTCGGCGGCGTCACGCTCGCGGCGGGGATCGCCACCATCGGCGCATCGAAGCTCTGGCCGGGCTCGGTCTTCGGCGCGAAGCCGGATGCGGACGCCACCGGCAACCTTCCCATCGCGATCGTCATGATCGTGATCGGCATCGCGGTCTTCGCGGCCGTGGCCCTGATGTTCAAGAGCGCGCCGGCGGACGAGCCCGCGAGCGTGGTTCAGGATCCGGCCAAGTCACCCTTCCGTGGTGGTCTCGTCAGCGTCGGCGGTGAGGCAGAGAGCGTCGGCGATACGCGCCGTCGCCTCCACGAGCAGGTCATGTTCGGGGCGGCCGCGCTCTGCGCGACGCTCGGGACACTCCTCGTCGGACGGGATCTCGCGATGAAGGCGGAGGGCTCGGACGCGACCGGCAGCATCCGGCTCCTCCAGCTCTTCACGTACAACTACCGGCGCCCGTGGCCGGACGCGCTCGACTTCAGCGCGATCCTCGGCGGCTTCACGCTCGTCGCGGGTCTCCTCGGTCTCGCGCTCGCCGTCCGCTCGCTTCGCCGTCACGCCGTCGCGGCCGTCTGCGCCTTCGGCATCCTGTGGGCCGTGTGGGGCCTCGACGTCTACATGACGGCGGTCTCTCCGCACTGGGGACAGCACGAGGTGATCGAGGCCTACTACCGCGATCGCAAGGGCCCCGAAGAGATGCTCGTCGCCTACCAGATGAACTGGAAGGGCGAGAACTTCTACACGGGCAATCGCATCCCCGCGTTCGTCTCGACCGGCGCCACGTTCCAGACGTGGCTCAAGAAGGAGCGCGAGAAGGGCACGAAGGTGATGTACTTCGTGACGGAGCACAGTCGGACGAGCGGCCTGCGAAGCGAGGTCGCGGGCAAGAGCTACAAGGAGCTCACCGACAAGGCGCTCTGCAACAAGTTCATCCTCGTTCGCGCCGAGCTCTGAGCTCACTCGTCGATCGTCGCTAGCGCGTCAGGCTCTCGGCGCGCGCGCTTTCGCCGTGCGCGCGTGGGACTTCATCGCGTAGAGCAGCACGACGCTCGACGTGCCTCGGGACCGGCTCCGCCGAGCGCATGAGCAAGCGCGACCGAACGCGACCGCCGACAACGACCCTGCGTATCCGACCCACGCGAGCGGTAGGAGCACGCGCTGGTTGCCTGTACATTGGGGGGCATGACCGCCCCGTCGGCTGTCGGCACCCTGGCTGATACGCCGCTCGCGCACGGCCTGATCTACGCGCGCAACCGGCGCCTCAGCGGACGCCTCGAGCTCACCGCGACGGACGGGCGGCGTGCCGTGATCGCGCTCTGGCGCGGGCGAATCACGGCCGTCGAGACGGAGCCGCTCGGGATGTGCCCCGGAGGCTTCTTCGGAGCCGTCGTGTACGAGCTCGGCTTGATCGACGCGACCACGCTCGATGCGACGCTCCTCGACATCGCGAAGACGAGGCGCCTCCACGGCGAGGTGCTCATCGAGCGGAAGGCGATCACGCCTGCGCAGCGCGACGAAGCCCTCGTGGAGCAGGTGCATCGCAAGGTCCATCACCTCTTCTCGCTCCCCGAGACGACGGCGTATGCGTTCTACGACGCGAAGACGGTCGCAGGCGAGCCGCCCATCGCCGTCGATCCCGTCGGCCCCGTCTGGCGCGGCATCCGGGACTATCCGCCGACGAAGTTCGTCCAGGAGACGGTCCGGCGCATCGGTGACAACGCGCTGCGTGTCACGGCGGGAGGCTCGGCACGCCTGCCGCCGGCGGAGACGGCGCTCGCCGCAGCGCTCACTGCCCGGCCGATGACGCTCGCCGAGATGAATGGCGCGACCGAGCTGCCACCGTCGCGCGTCGAGCTGCTCGTCTACCTCCTCGTCATCGCCAAGTGCGTCGAGGCCGTCTCCGGAGCGCGAACGCATCCGTCGACGGGCGCGTTGCCGGTCAACATGCCGAGCGGTCCGGTGCACGGCATCTCGGGCGAGACACGTCGCGCATCGGGTCCGACGATCCGAGCGATCACGACCCCGCTGGGCACTCCTGCTCCGCCGCCGTCGTCGCCGAGGATCCCCGCGACGCCGGGATCGTCGCCCCGGATCCCGAAGCCGCTCTCGTCGACGAAGATCCCTGCGGTGTCGATCGCCTCGCCTACCCCGCCGCCGGCCGGCACGCTCGCCGCGCTGCGGAGCCCCGCGGACCTCGGGATCGAAGGCATCATCGCGCGCGCGGCTGCGATCGAGGATGAAGACTACTTCCAGGTGCTCGGCGTCGCGAACGGCGCGTCGAGCGAGGCCGTGCGGGCCGCGTACATGCGTCTCGCGAAGGCCTGGCATCCCGATCGCCTCCACGTCGACTTCATCCCCATCCGCGGCGAGGTGGCGACCGTCTTCGCGCACATGACGCGTGCGCACCAGACGCTCTGCGACGCCGACTCGCGCAAGGCATACGAGGCCTCACGGAAGGCGATGGCCCAAGCCACGGCGCGACCGCGTGCCGAGGTCATTCGTGCGATCCAGCACGAGATGGGGAGGCGCAACTTCGACGTCGTCGTCCAGCTCTGTCAGGAGCTGATCGACATCGACGCCGAGGACATCGAGGCGCTCGCGATCCAGGCGTGGGCCTCGGTGCGCGGCGGCGAGGCCACCGAAGACGAGCTGCGCGCCGCGCTCGCCAGGCTCGACAAGATCGTCAACATGGATCGCACCGACGATCAGGCCGTCTATCACCGCGGTCTGGTCCACAAGCGCCTCGGCAACGTGCCAGCGGCGTTCCGCGACTTCGCGCGCGCACTGCAGCTGAATCCGAAACACCTCGAGGCCGAGCGCGAAGTCCGCATCTTCGCGATGCGCGCGCGCAAGGGCTCGGGGGAGCACAAGCTCGTCGCGCCGCTCATCGAGAAGCTGGGCAAGAAGTAGCGCGGGCCGGCCCGACCTCGCCCGCCTGCTCACCTGCCCGCCTGCCCCGGGAATGCGTCGAGGAGCCACGGTTCGGCTTCGATCTCCCTCCCGGGCGAACACTGAATCGCCATTCAGTTTCGCCTTGACGCGTCGCACCACGGGCCCCACCATGACCTCTGGGGGTGGCTGAAGATCCGATCCCTTCACGGCAGCAAGGAGCGCACTCGTGACGAAGCCGATTCAGACGATCAACCGGTACAAGGCCGACCTTCGCGAGTTCGCCTTCCTCCTGTTCGAGCAGTTCCAGCTCGGTGAGCTCCTCGGCAAGGCGCCGTACGACGGCTGGGGCGAAGAGGAAGTTCGGACGTCGCTCTCCGAGTGCTACCGCTTCTCGCGCGAGGTGCTCGGCCCGCTCAACGTCGTCGGTGACATCGAGGGCTGCAAGCTCGAGAACGGCAACGTCATCACGCCGACCGGCTTCAAGGACGCGTGGAAGAAGCTCTACGAGGCCGGCTGGAAGGCGATCTCGGTTCCGCCGGAGCTCGGCGGTGCGGGCGCGCCGCGCTCGGTTCAGGTCCTCGTCGAGGAGATGCTCTCGGGCTCCAACACCGCGTTCAACATGTACCCCGGCCTGGCGTACGGCGCCGCCGAGGTCATCGAGCAGTTCGGGACCACCGAGCAGAAGAAGGCGTACTGCCAGCCGATGTTCACGGGCGTCTGGGGCGGCACGATGTGCCTGACGGAGCCGCAGGCCGGCACCGACGTCGGCTCGGCCAAGACGACCGCCTCGCGCAACCCCGACGGCAGCTACTCGATCCGCGGCACGAAGATCTTCATCTCCGGCGGCGATCACGACCTCGCCGAGAACGTCATCCACCTCGTGCTCGCCCGCGTCGACGGCGCGCCCGCGGGGACGAAGGGCCTCACGCTCTTCATCGTGCCGAAGCTCCGCCTCAATGCCGATGGCTCGTCGGGCGAGAGCAACGACGTCGCGGTCGGTGCGCTCGAGCACAAGATGGGCATCAACGGCTCGGCCACCTGCGTCCTCAACTTCGGCGACAACGGCAGCTGCCTCGGCTGGCCGGTCGGCGGCGAGGAGAAGCTCAATCAGGGCATGCCGCAGATGTTCAAGCTCATGAACGCTGCGCGCATCTCCGTCGGCGTCCAGGGCGTCTCCGTCGCCTCGAGCGCGTACCTCAACGCGCTCGACTATGCGAAGGAGCGCAAGCAGGGCTCGAGCATCACGCACTGGAAGGATGCCACCGCGCCGCGCGTGCCGATCATCGAGCACGCCGACGTCCGGCGGATGCTCCTTCACATGAAGGCGCACGTCGAAGGCATCCGCGCGCTCGCGATCAAGCTCGCTCACCACCAGGACCAGGTCACCGTCTACACGGGCAAGGACGAGGCGAAGACGGCCTACCACCAGGGCCAGGTCGACCTCCTCGTGCCGCTCGTGAAGGCCTACGGCTCGGACCAGGGCTTCCGTGTCTGCGAGATCGCGATCCAGACCTACGGCGGCGCAGGCTTCACGCGCGACTATCCCGTCGAGCAGTACTGCCGCGACGCGAAGATCTTCAGCATCTACGAGGGCACGAACCACATCCAGGCGATGGACCTCGTCGGCCGCAAGCTCGGTCAGGCGGGCGGCGCGAACCTCCAGGCCTTCCTCGGCGACGTGCAGAAGTTCGTCGCCGCGCATTCGAGCCACCCGGCGCTCGGCGCGGCGGTGAAGAAGCTCGGCGCCGCGCAGGAGGCGCTCGCGGGCACGGCGATGCGCATGCTCATGTGGTTCCAGTCCGGCCAGCTCGCGCTCGTCCCCCTCTCGGCCAACCGCTTCTGCGACATGATGAGCGAGCTCACCGTCGCGTGGCTCCTCCTCGAGGGCGCGGTGGTCGCCGAGACCGCGAAGGCAAAGGTCGACGCGGGTCACCCCGATCACGCGTTCTACGCCGGCAAGACGGCCGCTGCGCTCTACTACGCGCGCAACGTCCTCCCCGGCGTCGAGCACAAGGCGCAGCTCCTCGCGGACGAGGACAAGTCGCCGCTCGAGATCTCGGACGCCGCGTTCGCGACCGTCTGATCCCTCGCCACACCGTCCCTTTCGTCCCCGCCAGCGCGCGCGTCGTCCATTCCAGGCGGCGCGCGCGTTTGCGTTTCGCGCATCGACGCGAGCCCCTGGGCTATCATCCGCCGCCGCCGTGAGCACGACGCCCCGCGAAGACAACGACCACGCCAACGCTCGGGTGGGGACGACCGTCGATCGGAAGTGGCGGCTCGATGCGCTCGTTGCGATCAGCTCGGTGGCAGCGACCTACAAGGCGACGCATCGCAACGGCGTCGAGACCGCGCTGAAGATCCTCCACCGGTCGCAGTCGACCTATGCGCCGGTCGTCGAGCGCTTTCTCCAGGAAGCGCATCTCGCCAATCGAATCGATCACCCGGGCGTCGAACGCGTCCTCGACGACGGAAAGACGGAGGACGGCTCCGTCTTCCTCGTGATGGAGCTCCTCGCAGGCGACACGCTCGAGGACCGACGCTCGGCGGCCGGAGGCAAGCTCGCGCTCGACGACGCCCTCCCCGCGTTCGACGGCTTCCTCGACGCGCTGATCGCGATCCACACGGCAGGCGTCTTCCATCGCAACCTGAAGCCGGCCAACGTGTTCCTCGCGACGGACGGCCGGGTCGTGCTCACCGACTTCGGGCGCGCCCGTCTCGCCGAGCGCGACGCCAAGGCGGCGCTCTCGGTCGAAGGCCTCGTGCTCGGGACGCCGGCGTACATGTCCCCGGAGCAAGCGCAGGGGAAGCGCAGCCAGATCGACGCGAGCTCGGACATCTGGTCGGCCGGCGCGATCCTGTTCACCGCCCTGACGGGGCGCCGGGTGCACGAGGGCAACAGCAACCACGAGCGGCTGCTCCACGCGCAGACGAAGCCCGCGCCGAAGATCGCCTCGCTGCTCCCGGAGCTCGCCCCGGCGGTGGCGGACGTCATCGACCGCGCGCTCGCGTTCGAGAAGAAGGACCGCTGGCCCAGCGCGTCCGAGATGCGCCGTGCGTTCTGGCTCGCGACCGGCCGTGACGAGTCGACGCTCCCGGCGGAGACGAAGCCGGCCACCGCAAAGCCCGACCAGGGCTCACCGGCGGCGCCGGCCCGTAGCGAGGCCTCGCAGTGGCTGGAGAGCGCCACCAAGAAGTCGGACGATGCGGACCTCTTGCCCCCGCCGGTCGCCGCGTTCGTGAGGACCGACCCTTCGGTGGTGCTCCACGGGGCCTCGCCCGCACGACGGAAAAAGCTCTCGAAGACGACGATCCTCGCCACCGTCGCGATGGTGCTCCTCGTCGGCTGCGTCGCGGGCATCATCGTCCTCACGTTCACCGACTGACCCGCTCCGCTGCGAGCCAGGGTTCAACCTCGAGGGCCCGGTCGCCTGAAGCCACGTCGCGATGCGATCGTGCTCGAGCCTCCGTCGCTCCCGACCGCGACCGCCGGCCCACTCGTGCATCGCTAGCAGGTCACCTCCCAGAGGTGCCCGTTGTCATCGTGGAAGTAGACGCGCCCGGCACCACCGAGGACGTCCTCCGTCTTTCTGTTGTTCGTATCGTGGGGCTCATTCCCGAAAGCAACGCGCTTGGAGCGCAGGCGCGCGACGATCTCGCCGAAACGGCTCTCGTCGACCCGGAAGGCAACGTGCGAGAAGCGCGGCTCGTTCGAGGGGGAGAACAGAATGAAGGCATCGTGATCGAGGTCGATACGAAGCATGTCGTCGTCCTCGCCCTCCGGAACCGGGAGCCCGGCGCCAAGGAGCTCGGCAATGAAGTACGCCGACGCCCTCAGATCGCGAGCATCCACGGCCATGTGGTCAAACTGCAAACTCGATTTGTTCGTCATGCTCTTTCGTCCTCAGATTGTTCGGTACAAGTCGCCGTCGTCTCCCTCGACGGCGGGCTCACCGACGCCGAGGATGCCGGCCGAGAAACGGGCAGAGGACGCAGCGTCGATGGCGCCTACTTGGACGTGGTCATTGTGAATCATGATTTGCTTTCTTGGTGATTGGACTGCCTGACTGCTTCTTCATCGAGCTCGCGCAGGGCTTCCGTGATCGCCGTCACGAGCTTGCGGCGAGTCCCCTCGGACACGTGTTCGATGGCTGACTCGAACTCTTCGATGCGGACCGACCTGAACCGGGCGAGGAACGTCTTCGCCTTCGGAGTCGGTTCGATCGTCCGCTTGCGGCGGTCGTGCTGGTCCTCGACACGGCGCGCGAGTCCTTGGCTGACCAGACGCTCGATCATCTGACTCACCGATGGCAGGGTGAGGTTCATCTTCCCCGCCAGCGTCGTTGGCGTGCTGCCGGGCTCGGTCAGTGCGTGGTTCAGCAGGATGGCCTGGTCCACGGTGACCTGCGACTTCGCGAGGAATGACAACGCCCGCCCGCGCGGGTGGGAGACCTCGTTCACGAACGCCTCCAGTAGGGCGCCCAACCTGTCGTCAGCTTTCATCGCCCCTCACTTCCGGAAAGACACGTGACCCGCTCCAGGTAGGACTCCACGACTCAGCGCTTCCGTCCGGCCGGCTGAGTCATGCGTCGGGCTCGGCAAGATCGACCTGGCGGCACATAGTTCACGCGCACACATAGTTAATTCGCATGAACTAATCGTCAAGGCGCGCGATGGCGCCACCGACGCGACTCCACGGGTCGCCGCGTCGTCCATCGTCGCGTTGCTCGCGATGCGCCGCGTTGGCGGCCTCGACCGTGCCGCTCTCGCAGAACGAGCACGTGACTCGGAGTGATACAGGGCGGCAGCAGGAACCGCGCCTTCGCAGCCGCGAAGGTGGGGTATGTTGCAGTGATGCGAAAGCTCGACGGAGCGCTCCGGACGGCAGCGCCTGGCTTCGTCCTCCTCGCGGCGCTCTCCATCGGGTGCAAGGGCCCGATGGCCAAGATCGAGCGGCTCCGCGATGCGCTCGTCAGCGACGACGCCACACCCGTCCGGGAAGCGACCGCGGGCTTCCCGACGTGCGCCGACGAGCTGCCGGTCGCCGTCGCCCCGGGCAAGCCGGGTCCGCGCGACGCCGGCTGCCTGAGCGACATCGCGAACGCTCTCGGGTCGAAGCAGGGCTTCGTACCGAACCCGCCGGATCACGCCGCCGCGGCGACCGCCGCGCTCGTAGTCACGCGCGACGGTCGCGGCGACTGGCTCGCACACTCGAACGAGTGGCTCGTCGATCTGAAGAGCGGCAAGGGCATCGGTCACGACGCGCTTCGTCTCGCGGTCGCCCGGAAGATGGCGGAAGGCGCCCCGGCGATCGGCCGGAAAATCGACGACGAGGCCACCGCGCGCGCCGCGATGAAGGCCGTCGTGGCGGCCATCCCGGGCGCGTGCCCGACGTACTGGCTCCTCGGCTCGGGCGCCGATCCGAAGACGATCCCGGTCGACCTGTCGGCGGATCACTCGGCGTGCGTCCACAAGGACCTCAAGCGCCGTGAGGGCCCAGGCGCGAGCTACGGCACGGGCCACTTCCGCGCCGTCGAGGGCGCGCTCGCGCTATGGCGCGAGACCGAGCGCGCGCTTCGCCTCGGCCTCCCACTCGCCGACCCTGGCCCCAAGGCGGTTCTAGAGAAGAAGCTCGCCGTGATCGAAGCGGCGACGCGAAAGATCGAGACCACGAAGCTCCCGCCGACGCCGGTCTCCGTCCTCGAGATGATGGGCGACCTCCACGCCGAGGCGGGCGTCGAGATCCTCAAGCCGAAGGACGCGGGCGTGGACGGCGCAGCATCCCCCGACGCCGGCGCGCCGTAGCGCGTCCCTCGCCGCTTCGCTCGATCGCGACGCGCGCGTCAGCGGTTCGCGGTCGCCGCGCTTGGCGGTCCGACGAGCGCCGCCAGCGCGATGAGCCCCATTCCGACCACGACGGCGATGTCCGCGACGTTGAAGACGGGCCAGCCCCGCACGTGGATGAAGTCGACGACGTAGCCGCGCGCGATCCGATCGACGATGTTGCCGAGGGCCCCGCTGAAGACGAGCGCGAAGCCCACCTGCGTCATCCGAGCGGCGCGCACGACACGCTGCCTGCCATCGGCCCCACCGCCGACGAGCCCCGCGCCGACGGCACCGACGCTCTCGACGGACCCGCCACCCGCGATGCGATCACCAAGCGCGACCGGAGGCGTCGCGCCGCCGTCGGCCGAGACGCGCAGCCGGCGCCACGCCATCACCGCCAGGACGACGAGGCCGGCAACGGCCAGCGAGGCGAGCCCGACCAACAGCTCGGGCGAGCGCGGTACCCCGAACACGCGGAGAGCGTTGAAGGCGACGTCGTCGTTCTCGACATAGCGAAGCTCGACCGCACCGCGGAGAACCGCCGGCGCGACCGCAATGGCCTCGGCGCCTTCGAGCGTCGCTTTCGCAGCAAATTTGGAGGCGTAGTCGCAACCAAACAGGCTGAGCGTGAGTAGAATGAGTGCGAGGAGGCGGACGGTAGGGGCGCGCAAGAGCTTCTCCGTCGGGTGAACAAGGAAGAATCGTTACTTCTTCCGAGTCACTGCTTGACTCTCCTCGTTCTGGTGGGTATCAGTGGCAGTCCGTTTTCCAGCTTAGCTCAGTCGGTAGAGCAGGCGGCTGTTAACCGCCGGGTCGCTGGTTCGAGTCCAGCAGCTGGAGCAAAAGGAAAACGAACGACAGGGCCGCGGTCTCCGCGGCCCTCGTCGTTTTGTGGCCGAGCGACGTGCGACGGTTCGGGATGGCTGAGGCAAGCTGTTGCGGGCATGTTCGCCGAACCTTGCTTACGCGCCGCCGAACCGAAGACCGCGAGGGCGACCGAGCGCGTAGGGCCCGGCACGATCACCCCTGCCCTCGCGGCATTCGTCCGAGCCGCGAACGACTTCTGCGCGTTCGTGGATGCTGCCGACAAGCTCAACCTGCCCGACCGGCTGACGAGCGCACGCGAGCTACTGCTCACCCTCTACGCGTCCGGCGCGAAGCTCCCGGAAGTCGAAAGGGTCACCGACCGACAAGCTCCGACCTACCCGGACCCGGAACGGTAAGCTTCCCTCCTGTGACCCCTCTGGTCTTGCTCATCCCCGATAAGCCGGACGCGGAGCGCGACGCCGTCGCGACAGCGTGGGAGAGCGCGGGCGGTTCGGTCTCGCGGATCGGCAGATTCTGGGAACCGCCCGAAGTGGATCGAGCCCACGCGCGGGTCTACGGAAACGACACGTTCTGCCTCGTTCTGGCGGAGAAGCTGGCCTTGCACCTGGTGTCTCCTCACGATCGCATCTTGGAGAGCGCCCCCGAGGCACTGCTCCATCGTCGTCTGCGAATCACTTCCCTCGGGAAGTTGGGGGGCGAGCCGTTTCCGGTCTTTGTGAAGCCGGTCACGCCCAAGCAATTCAAGAGCGGTGTCTACGCTTCAAGAGAGGCGCTTGCAGCCGAGACGCACGGCCTCGGACCAGAAGTCGAAGTCATCGTTTCGGAGGTGGTCACTTTCGTCGCCGAAGCCCGCGCGTTCGTGCTCGATGCATCCGTCAAGACTTGCGCGATCTACGAAGGCAGCGCGGACGCCGAAGACGCCGCGCAGTTCGCGGCGCAGGTCATCCACGCGATCGAGCTTCCCCGAACCTGCGTCGTGGACGTCGGACTGCTTCCCGATGGGCGCTGGGCCCTCGTCGAATGCAACGCGACATGGGGAGCCGGGCTCAACGGTTGTAGCGCCTCGTCCGTAGTGGACTGCATCGCTTCAGCATCGAGTGCAGCCCCCTAGCCCTCCGCCGTCGCCGACTGGCGACGCGATTGGGCCAAAGCACGGCGCTCCCGGGCGCTCGCCTCGAACGGATAGCCGGTGTGCCCCGTCGCCCGATGGACGTCAGCGCTCACAGCGTCGGCAGGATCACGACGAACCCCGGCTGGCCGGCCACGGGGCCACCGCCGGAGAAACCGCCACCCTTGCCGCCACTCCCGGCGCCGCCGTCGCCGCCACCGGCACCTCCGGGAGCATTGCTCACGCCGTTGCTGCCAGGTTTGCCATCGGCGATGTCGAGTCGAACGAGCGCGTTCGTGATCGTCGCGGCGCCTCCGGCGCCGCCGGTTCCCGGCTGGCTCGGGGTTCCGCTGATCATGCTCCCGCCGGCAGCGCCCCCCTCCGCCGACGCGAGCATGGCCCCGCCCTGGATCTTGACCGAGCTCGTGCCGCCCCCCGTTGCGTCGACGCGGGGCGGAGGCGCTCCCGAACAGCTCTGGGACGCAGCCCTCCCCGCGGTGCCGGCGGTGACCTCGAGAACCTCACCTGGTGTGACCGCGAATATCCCGCGGAGAAGAGCGCCCTCGCCGCCGCCGCCGCCGGACAGACATCCGCCGCTCGCGCCTTGCGCGGAGCCACCGCCGCCTCCGCCGCCGCGCGCTTCGATGACCAGCTTCGTCACGCCGTCCGGAACCGTGTATGTACCCGAGCTCGCAACGAAGGAGCTGGCGCCCGGCCCCGCAGGTCCTTGCTCTCCGGCGTCGCCGCGATCCCCGTTCACGCCGGCGGGGCCTCTCGCACCGGGAGCGCCCCCTGCACCAATCTCGCCGGCTGCCCCCGCAGGCCCCTCGGCTCCGACTGCGCCGGCCGCACCGGCTGGACCGGGCGGTCCTGCCTCGCCGGAACAGGCGCCGACGAGAACGGCAACAACGACGAACCGCAAGCAGCGAACACTCTCGACTACGCGCATCAGCACCTCTGTTCACTCACTCGCGAGGCGAGCGAAGGCACGAACGCTCTGTGAAACGAGCGCACGACTTCATACTCCACCGTCACGCGAGGTCTCCACCGATCTTCTTCGTGCGATGGCACGAGATCCGTGCGTGCTCGCCCCCCGCGTGCGGCCTCCGCGAGCGCCTTCTCTTTCCGACGAAGCTCGCGTTCAAGCTCCCTCGACCGTGTTGCCCGAGACTGCAATGCGGTCGATCAGGATCCGCACGTAGGACGGCGAGCTTGGCTTCCTGCGATCAGCCCATCGTGACGACGACCTTGCCCTTCGCGCGGCCTTTCTCGAGGTAGGCGAACGCCTCGGCGATCTTGGCGAAGGAAAAGACTCGGTCGACGACGACCTCGAGCTTCTTCGCGTCGATGAGAGAGGCAAGCACTTCGAGGTCCTTCCCGCTCGGTCGCATGAACAGGGTGTCGGAGCCACGACTTGCGCCTCCGCCCGCCGCGCGTGGCGCTTGCGTCCTCTTCCCGCCCCGGACGACGTGCGTGCCCGGCTCGAAGACAAGGAGCGCGGCGCGCGCTCCCACCTTGGCCACGTCGTTCGGCCGTGAGCTTGCTTCGGTCCTCCGCGAAGGCGCAACCCAGCTGCGCCGATCCTGGAAGGCCGAAGCGGTCGGCTCACACGAGCAGGCTTGGACCGGAGATTCACGCCCGCTCGCCCAACGGGCGGGCGTGAATCGGAGGACAATGCAAGTGAGCACCGCTAGAGCTCGTGTGCTCGAGCGAACGCGCGCAGGCCCCGCGGACGAGCACGTCTTGAAGCGAACGGTAGCGCGTCGAAGTCGGCCCGCACTTTGGACACGGAAACAGCGCTCCGAACTCTGTGTAGACCACCTCCTTCGGAGCCCACTCCGGAAGCTCGACGTGTGCCAGCGGCCCCCCCGCTCGGCAATGGTTGGATGAACGGCGCTTGCCACCGCTCTGGGCTGGCAGCCAGAGGCTTCGCGCGGAGGGGACACGCGCTCGAACTTCACCGTTTCGGAGGTCGCCTCGTGTTCGAGCGCATGCTCGCTCCGCGAGCCGTCGCTCCGGACTTGATGGGGGGGCGGACCTCCTGCGCGCTTTCGATCAGTGCGCGTACGGCGGACGTACCCGAGTCTTTGGCGCGCCACGTGACGAACTCGCTCAGGTGGATGTGGAGGTCTTCGACAGGTCGCCAGGTCATCGAGGTCTGCGAGGCCAAGTCGGAAATGTTCTCGCCGACGAAGGTGATCGCGTCGCCGATCGCGACCAGCGCCATGAGCGCCTCGAGATCGATCACCTCCGCCGTCACGTGCAGCGTCACGCCCTGCTCGTATGCCGCAGTGATGAGGTCCGCGTGCAGACGCGGATAGAGCTGACGTGGCTGAAGGAGCACGCGCTCGGTTTCCAGATCGCGCAGCCGAATCTTCTTGAGACCCGCCAGTCGGTGGTAGGGCGACAGGAGCAAACCCAATCGATCGCGGGTCATCTCCAGGTGGCCGAGGACGTCGTCGGTCGGCGCATAGGCGCCGTAGCCAAAGGCAATCGTGCCCTGCCGTAGCGCCGCCCACTGCTCGACGCTGCTCATCGGCAGGAGCTGCAAGCCGAGGCGTGGTGTGCGCCTCCTGAACGCGGCGACGAGGGAGAGGAGCGCCCCCATGAAGGTCGTCCCCGTCTCGAAGCCGATGACGACAGTGCCGAGTCGCCCTTCGGCGATCCCTTTGGCCTCGTCGACGGCCGCATCGACACTCGCCAAGATGCTGCGGGCTCTCTCCGCGAAGGTCTTCCCAGCGGTGGTGAGCTTGATGCCTCGCCCCTCGGGCTCGAAGAGCGCCACTCCCATCTCCTCCTCGAGGTCCTTCATTTGACGGCTCAGCGGAGACTGGGAAACGTGGAGCCGATCGGCCGCGCGTCGAAAGCTCTGCTCCTCGGCGATGGTCACGAAGTAGCGCAGGTGTCGGAGTTCCATGGGATCGATACTTGCTCAAAAGGCATCATATTGGTCCAATCAATGTCTTGGACGGCTCGATGCCGGAGGCCTACTCAATGTCCCATGAGCTCCTCGAGTCCAAAGTCCCCTCGCGTGCTGGTCTCAGGCGCCAGCATCGCCGGCCTCACCACCGCGTACTGGCTTACGCGTTACGGCTTCGACGTCACGGTCGTCGAACGTGCGTCCCACCTGCGGCCGGGTGGCCATGCGCTCGACGTGCGAGGCCCTGCCCTCGAGGTCGCGGAGCGAATGGGGATCCTCTCCACGATCCGTGATCGCAGCACGAAGCTGACGGGCATCGCCGTCGTGGACGCGAACGGTGACGAGCTCTTTCGCAGCACCGAGAGCACTTTGACGGGTGGCTGGCTCGACAGCCCCGATGTCGAGATCCTGCGCGACGACCTCTGTCGGGTGCTTCATGAGACGGTCGGGGACCGCGTCGAATACCTCTTCGGCGACTTCATCACGTCGGTCGCCCAGGACGAGTCGGGCGTCGACGTCACCTTCGCGGCCGAGCGGCCCCGTCGCTTCGAGCTCGTGATCGGCGCGGACGGCGTCGGCTCTGGCGTTCGGCGGATCGCCTTCGGACCCGACGACCAATTCCTTCGCGCCATCGGCGACCTTCACGTCGCGACCTTCGGCATGCCGAACTTCCTCGGCCTCGAGCGCTGGCAAGTGATGTATCAGCCCCCCGACTCCGTCGGCGCGCTCGTCATGGGATTGCGGAAGGACGCCGAGACGAGGACGTACCTCGGCTTCAACGCCCCCGGGGGGCTCGACTACGACTTTCGCGATATCGACGCGCAGAAGCGGCTCCTGGCCGATCGCGCGGCAGGCGCAGGTTGGGTGATCCCGCAGATCGTCGAGCACATGATGGGTGCGCGCGACTTCCACTTCTACTCCCTGAGCCAGGTCCGCATGAGCGGTTGGGCACGCGGGCGGATCGTGTTGACCGGCGACGCCGGCTACGCCGTCTCGCTGGGGACGGGTCAGGCCACCTCGGTCGCGATGGTCGGCGCCTACGTGCTGGCCGGTGAGCTCGCCGCGCACAGGGCTGATCTGGTCGCCGGCCTTGCCGCGTACGAAGACGGCCTGCGCGCCTACGTGCTGCGCAATCAGGATGTCGCGCTCGAGCAGAACACGAAGCCTGACGAACCCGCGGGCGGCATCCCCGACTTCGGCGCGCTGACGCTGCCGTTCTCGTTCAAGAGCTATGACGAGCTCGCGGGGCGTCGATGAGCTCCACGACCGGTCCGTCGCGTCCGCAGAGACCCGGTCGCTTGGTGTCGCTGCTCCTGGACCTCTCCACGCGGCAAGCCGAGGTCCGGCACGTCGAAGCGATCGGTGCCCACTTCCGCTTGATCACCCTCGAGGGAGAGCAACTCCGGGGGCAGCGGTGGACGCCCGGCGACATGGTGCAGATCATCCTCTCGGGCGCGACGTTGTTGGGGCCCTGGGAGCTTCGATCGTACACGCCGCTCGCGTTCGATGCCGAGACGGGGGCTGCCAAGGTACTCGGCTATGTCCACGGGCAAGGCCCTGGGGCTGACTGGTTTGCGTCGGTGGGCGCGGGAACACGCTGTCGCATCGTGGGGCCCCGCTACGCGCTCTCGCTGCCGAAGGCGGCGCGGCAGGCTGTCTTCTTCGGAGACGAAACCTCGTTCAGCACTGCCATCGCGATGCGTGAGACACCCGCCGGCTATCGCGATGTGCGCTTCATCTTCGAGGTGAACTCCATCGAAGACGCGCGGGTGGTTGTCGAGCGATTTGGCATGGAGGACGCCGCCAAGCTCGTCGTCCGAGAAGAGGGTGACCGCCATCTCGCGGCCGTCGAGCGCGAGATGCTGGACGCGTACCGCACTGCTGAAGCGTCGCACGGGGTGCTGACAGGCAAGGCATCGTCGATTCAGCGCCTGTACAAAGCGCTCAAGGAGGCCGGAGTACAGGGGCGCCAATTGACCAACGTCGCCTACTGGGCGCCGGGAAAGAAGGGACTCTAGTTAGCCTCCACCCATTCACACAACTGCGAGCGTCGTGGACCGGCAGAGCCCGTGGTACGGCGGGAAGCCGATCTCGACCTCGTTCAGCGCGGTGTCGCTGGCGAGCGAGCGGAAGTCGCCGAGATCGTCACGGGTGCCCCTCGCGGAGCATATGACCTCGGCGAGTTCGGTGCGACCGCCACCGCCGTCCACGTAGAGCCGAGTGCGGCCCGTCTCGGGATTGGTGGACTCGCGGCCCCAGGGCATCGCCTGCTTGATGGCCTCGGGGTCTTCGAGCGCCTCGATGCTGACGAAGCGCCGGAGGGCGTCGGCCACCGAGAACGTCTTGCCGTGCAAGTAGCGGCAGATGTTCTTGGTCTGCTCGTCGAGCACGGCCTCGATGCGGTGCTGCCGGATGCCCGCCTCCGCGTAGCTGCTCATCTGCGCGTGCTAACGCCCCTGCGCGATGAACGACGCGGCCACGGTCTCCCAGTAGAACGGCGCCCGCTCGACCAGCGCCGCGCGGGCGGCCCGCTCGAGGCTCTCGGCGATGTCGTCACGCCCGAGGCCTTCCTCGAGCCGCGGCGAAGGTCGACGAAGCTGTATCGAAGCAGGCAAAGCGAAGAAGGCGTCAAGCTTCGCGCGTTCGAGGAGCGCGTCCCGACGAAGCACCGCGAGGCGTTCGGAGACCTGTTCGGCGGTCGGCGGCTCCTTCACACCGACGGCGAGCCGCTCGAGCGCGATCGCGTCCCGGACCTTCTCCCGCGCGTCCTCAGCCTCGAAGTCGGTGACACCCCATGCTCTACTCCACGTTCCGATCCATCGCGAAGCCCATCTCGCTCTCGCTTGGCTGCGCTCTCCTCGCTGCTTGTGTCAGCGACGAGTCCGCCGCGAAGCCGCTCGCCGATGGGCCTGACGCTGCGTCGACGGCCGATGCGGCGAGCCAGCCGGAATCCGACGCGGGGCCAGGCGCGGACGCGAGCACCGGGAGCACCATCGCCGGCAAGGTCGTGTGGCAGTACGCGAACGTCGCCGGAGCGAAGATCGTCATCGGCAACAAGAGCGCGACGACCGACGACAAAGGCGCCTTCGCAATTGCCGATGTGGCGGTGCCGTACGATCTCCACGTGATCCTCCCGTCCGAAATTCGTGGAGCTCCGCCGGAGACGACTGCGTGTACACGGCATACGTCTCGTCGGACGGCGACGGCAGCACGCAATTCCGGCTCATCACCACCGGCACGACGTTCTCCTTCTCCGTCCGCGTCCGCGTCGAGTGACCGAACCGCCGCGGAGCCTCACGAAGGCCGGGCCACGATCTCGACCGTCTTGCCCCAGACTAGCTGCGGTCGATCAGGATCCGCACGTAGGACGGCGAGCTTGGCTTCCTGCCATCAGCCCATCGTGACGACGACCTTGCCCTTCGCGCGGCCTTTCTCGAGGTAGGCGAACGCCTCAGCGATCTTGGCGAAGGAGAAGACTTGGTCGACGACGACCTCGAGCTTCTTCGCGTCGACGAGCGAGGCAAGCACTTCGAGGTCCTTCCCGCTCGGTCGCATGAACAGATAGCGGTAGGCGACGCCGGCGCGCCACGCGCGGAAGCGGAGGCCTGCGCTCACGATCCAGAACAGGGTCGCGAGGCCAGCGCCGCGATGGAGATCTTTCGTGGCCGTTGTCGGCTCGGGAAGACCGGCGATACTCACGACCTTGCCGCCGCGCCGGACCACCGAGAAAGCGCCCTCGAGCGTGTCGCCTCCGACGAGGTCGAACGCCGCGTCGTAGTCGCGGAGCTCCTTCGTGAAGTCCTGCGTGGTGTAGTCGACGACGACATCCGCGCCGAGACGTTCGACGAGGGCCCGGCCACGGGGCGACGCCGTCGTCGCGACGGTCGCTCCGAGGTGCTTCGCGATCTGGAGCGCGAACGTCCCGACTCCGCCCGCGGCGCCTGGAATGAACACGCGCATGCCTTCCTCGACCGCGAGCTCGTCGCGAAGCGCCTGAAGCGCCGTGAGCGAGGCGAGCGGCATCGCCGCAGCGTGGACGAAGTCGAGCGAGGCCGGCTTCTTGGCAACGAGATCTTCGTGGACGCACGCGGTCTCGGCGAAAGCACCGAGGCGTTCCTTCGCGACGCGGGCGAAGACCTCGTCGCCAGGGCGAAACCGCGTCACTCCCTCCCCCACCGACACGACCACGCCCGAGAGCTCGCAGCCGAGGACGACAGGAAGCGCGTACCGATTGATGAGACGGAGCTTGCCCTCGCGCGTCTTGAAGTCGACGGGGTTCAAACCAGCCGCCTTCACGTCGATCCGGACCTCGCCACGTCCCGGCTCGGGGACAGGCACCTCGCGGAGCGAGGCGACGTCGGGGCCGCCGTACCCGGTGAGAACGAACGCGCGCATCATAGGACTGGCCGCACGATAGCACCGGTCCCATACGCTCGACTCGCGGCGGCCCCCGGCATCGCGTGGCACTTCACTGAACCGGCGCGGCGAGCGCCGTGTAGACCGCCTCCTTCGGAGCCCACTCGGGAAGCTCGCCGTGCTCGATCCCCTGAGGAACTGAAGAATGCGTGGCTCGTCGAGGACTCCCGGTTGGATTTCGATCACCTCGTGCGTGAAGCGGTCGCGCTGAGGCAAGCGCTCAACCGGCGTCGAGCTGGGCCGTGTTGGACGTGGTGCCAGCGCGTCGCGTTGTGCGCGCCGTAGAGATCGAGGTGCGCGGCCATCGTGTCTCGGGCCGGCAGGCCGTCGACGAGGAGGAGAATTTGGACGGCATCGACCATCTGGACGATGCCATGGGTGTCGCACCCGCGGGAAACTCATCGCATGCCCTACTCCTCGTTCCGATCCATCGCGAAGCCCGTCTCGCTCTCGCTCTCGCTTGGCTGCGCTCTCCTCGCTGCTTGTGGCGGCGACGAGTCCGCCGCGGAGCCGCTCGCCGATGGGCCTGACGCTGCGTCGACGGCCGATGCGGCGAGCCAGCCGGAATCCGACGCGGGGCCAGGCGCGGACGCGAGCACCGGGAGCACCATCGCCGGCAAGGTCGTGTGGCAGTACGCGAACGTCGCCGGAGCGAAGATCGTCATCGGCAACAAGAGCGCGACGACCGACGACAAGGGCGCCTTCGCAATTGCCGATGTGGCGCTGCCGTACGATCTCCACGTGATCCTCCCGTCCGAAATCGCGCTCACGGGGCCCAAGGGATCGCCCACGGCCTACACCTACGCCGGACTCTCGACGACCGCCCCCGTGCTCTCGCCAGCCGCCAAGGTCACGTACTCGACGGCCACCTTCACGGGGAGCGTCGCCAAAGGAAGCTCGGCAACGAACAGCCGATATCGCGTCATCGCGTCGAGCCCGATGTCGCCGCCGGGTGGCGGTTATGGCGGAGCCTCCAATTCCCCGCCCAAGGAATACGATCTGACGCACAGGTGGCCTCTCGGTCAGAGCGCGCAGTCAGTGACCCTCATCGGCATCGAATACACGCTCGCTCCGAACCACACCGCTTTGAGCGATGGAATCCCGGTCGGCTACGACTTCGGCGCGGCAACGCTCGTGCCCGCGGAGGCCGGACAGACGTACACCAATCAGTTGTCGGATTTCGCACCGATATCCAACAAAGTCATTCAGGGAACGATCGAGCTCCCGGCCGGATATACACTGAGCCGCCATCTATTGCATCTCGTGAGCACCAACGGCACCCCAATCGAGTTCACGGAAAGCACTACAGCTTCGTCATTTTCATACAACGTCCCCGATTTCGCTTATCTGAAGACCGTGCACATCGGCGCAGTCGCCGGCTCGGGGAACGGCGACTACGTCATGGGCGTCGCCAAGGTGACAGGGGGTACCAGCGGGATCGAGGTGACCTTGAACAAGGCGCCGGACCTCCTCACGCCCGCCGTCGACGCCGCAGGCGTCAAGCCCGGGGACGTGCTCTCGTGGAGCTCCGCCGGAGACGCCTGCGTCTACACGGCATACGTCTCGTCGGACGGCGACGGCAGCACGCAATTCCGGCTCATCACCACCGGCACGAAGATCGCGCTGCCCGATCTCAGCGCGCATGGCGCGGGCCTCGCGGCCTCCGCATCCTACAAGTGGAGCGTGACCTGCAACCATCAAGAGACGGCGAAGGCGAGCATCAACGAGGCAGTAAAGCTCGGCGTCTCCTACCTCAGCTCGTCGAGCACACCACAGCGCTCGTTCCTCTCGCAATGATGGGGATGCGGCGCTGGGATGTCGGGTGTTCGCGCCGCCCCCACCGCTCAGCGCTGATCCGAGACTCTGAACAGGCGCACCGGTCGATCCGGCCCTCGCCCGATCGTGCCCTTCGCCTCGAGGTCGAGCTGGACGGCTTTGAGCCACCATCCAGCCTTGTCGCCGCCCGGGAATAGGTCGTCGGGCAGGGCCGGCAGGAGCGCGGCCTTGGCTTCGGCGACCGTGATCCCCGGCGGGGCTGTGAGCAGGACGGCGATCAGCGCCTTGCGCATCGCCATGTACTTGGCGCGGTCGACGCGCTGCGTATGGCCCGGAGAGGTCGCGCTCTCGATCGTGATCTTGCTATCGGCGTCAGACATGGATCTCTCCGTTGCCAACGGTGACCTTCGGGACCTTGAACCCCATCGCGATCCACGCGCCGAGCAGCTTGACGAAGAACGAGACCGATTGGCGCTTGCCGTTCGGGACATCATCCGGAAGCGCCGCGTCGGCCGGAAGGTCACTCGTCATCGTTCGCAGCTCGAGCCTGGGCAGGGTTCCTGCGGGCCAGAGGCAGCCATAGACGCTGAGCCAGTGGCCATTCTGGAACTCGAGGAAGACTGGCGTGTTGCAGCAGGAGGCGACGACCCGACGTGTCTTGGCTCCGGCCGCAAGGCGAAACTCCTTGAGAACGTCGGCGCCCTGGACGAAGCGGACGCGATCCTTGCGGTAGAGAACGAAGCGGGTCCCGCCGTGCGGCTCCAAGAACTGGGGAGCCGAGGGCAGTGTCTGCAGCCTGGTGCCGGCCGTACGGCAACTGTTGCAATGGCATTCGGCGCTGACGATGGGCGCTCCCTGCACCTCGAGATGCACCTGTCCGCAAGCACAGTGGAGTCGAGTGGTCTGCTTCATCGCGAGCGTTTCTCCTGGTTGGAACAGCCGAAGAGGAGGCGGATGTATCGGTCGAGGTGATCGAGGCTCTCGCGCGCCAGCGCCGGATCGTTCCCAGCCTTGGCAAGGACGAATGCGCCCTGGATCACCGTCTGCGTGTGCCGCGCCAAGCTCTCGGCCGTCCAGTCGCCGGAGATCCCCCGATCCTGCATGGCCGCGCCGATATCCGCTTCGAGAGTCGCGGCGTGGCCGAAGATGCTCTCGCCGCAGGCGTCGCGGATGGCCGGCGAGGTCGCGAAGACTTCCTGCACCATCGTGCCCACCAGACAGGTGACCTCGGCCAACTCGCCTGTGATGATCGACTTGCGGAACGCGACGTAGGCCAAGACGCGCTCGAGCGGTTCTTCCGCAGCGTGGTACGGCGCTGCCGCGAAGAAGGCGGCCGTCGTCTCCGCCCAGTGCTGTGCAGCCGCCACGCCGAGCGCTTCCTTGCTCTTGAAGTGATGGAAGAACGAGCCCTTCGTCACGCCGGCGACCAGGCAAAGCTCGTCGACCGAGGTGGCGGCGAACCCCTTCTCGCGAATCGCATCGCGAGCGGCCTCGAGGAGGCGTGTTCTGGCGTCGCCTCGCTCGGGATTGCGCTTCGTCGGCCGCGGCATGAACCAACCATACCGTACAGTCGGTATGCAAGCAACCAGGCGAACGCTCGAGAGATCTTCGACCCGATCTGCAGGCAGCCTGCGTGTTGCCGCGGCGGGTCGACAGACCGGCGCCGCGACCTTCGCACGCCCGATCGAAGACCTCGCCGATCGGAGCGAAGGCCGCGCCCTACAGCCGCGCGACGCCGGGCGTTACGACGATGACATGGCGAACGAGACCGATGGTCCGCGCTTCACTCGACGCGAGTGGCTGCAGGCAAGCGCGAGTCTCGGCGCCGCGATCGTCGTCTCGGGCTGCGCGGCGGTCCGTGGAGCACCGGGACGACAGGTGGAACCCATGAGGAGATCGAACATGCCGTACGACGTCGTCATCATCGGAGGCGGCCCCGCCGGCCTGTCCGCAGCGCTGGCGCTCGGTCGCGCGCGCAAGCGCGTCCTGCTCTGCGATTCAGGACCGCGACGAAACGCAGCCGCGGAGCAGATCCACAACTTCGTCACTCGAGACGGAACGCCGCCGAACGAGTTTCGGCACGTCGGCCGTCAGCAGCTCTCCCGCTACCCGAAGGTGGAGGTACGGGACGTACGCGTCGAATCCATTTCGGGATCGCGTGGTGCGTTTCGCGTGAGCCTGACGTCGGAGGTCGTCGAAGCTCGTCGCATCCTTCTCTGCACCGGGATGATCGACGAGACGCTCCCGATCCCCGGCTTCCGCGAGCTCTGGGGACAGTCCATCTTCCAGTGCCCCTATTGCCACGGCTGGGAGGTGCAGGATCGCCGGTGGGGCTATCTCGCTCTCCCATCGAGTGCGTCGCATCTGCTCCCTTTCGCGCTCCAGGCGCGAGGATGGTCGCGCGACGTCGTCGTCTTCACCGGCGGCGCCTTCGAGGTCCCCGAAGAGACGCGCGGCCAGCTCGAGGCCGCGCGCATCCGGCTCGAGACGACCCCGATCGCGCGGCTCGTCGCGCGAGAGCAGCGGCTCGAAGCCATCGAGCTCTCGAATGGCAGCAGCGTGCCTTGCGAGGCGCTCTTCACGCATCCCCCGCAGAAGCAGGTCGAGCTGGTCCGCGCGCTCGGCGTCGACCTCGACGACGACGGCTATGTTCGGATCGATCCGATGAAGCGCGAGACCTCGGTTCCAGGCATCTACGCGTCGGGCGACCTGACCACGCGCATGCAGGGCGCCGTGCTCGGGGCGGCCTCCGGCACGCAAGCCGCGGCGATGCTCAACGTCGAGCTGACGATGGAGCTCGCATCGACCGGAGCGTTGTGATCAGCGCAGGCTGCTGAAGGCGCGACGGACCGGGTGACCGGGCGCGTTCAGAGCCGGCGTCGAGGAGCGTCGTCCGTGTGCGGACGGCGCGTCTGGGCCGCTCGCCACGCAGCCGGCGTCGCGCCGTGCTCGCGCCGAAACATCCGGATGAAGTGCGTCGCGTCCGCGTAGCCAACGCGTTCGGCGATGACGTCGACCATTTCGTCGGAGTGAAGGAGGAGTCGCCGAGCCTCGGCCATCCGTCCGCTCACGATCCACTGCACCGCGCTACGTCCGGTCGCCTGCGTCAACGCGGTGGTCACGTAGGTCGGACTGCGCCCAACCGCGGCGGCGACGTCGTTGAGCGAGAGGGGGCCGAGACAGTTGCGCTCGATGAAGCGAAGGGCTCCGGTGACGACGCTGCCCCGGGTGGCCTGACGAGCCCCGCTCGCGCTCGAGGCGCGGTCGACCTCGGCCAAGATCAGCGTGAGCAAGCTCCTCTGAACGGCATCGAGAGATTCCGTCGGCCCTGGTCGCTCGCGGCCGGTGCTCTCGAGCTCTCGGAAGAGCCCTTCGAGATAGGGGTGGCGAGCACCGGGGATCTGGACGACCGCCGAAGCCCCTTCGCGGACTCGCTCGAACGGCTCGAGAAGCGAGGCGGTGCGATCCGCAGCAAAACATGGCACGCAGAAGGCCAGCCCCCACGACTCCATGCCCCGCGCCTCCAGCATGCGGTGCGGGGCGCCGGCTGGGACGAGCAGGACGTCGCCTTCGCGGAGAGTCCATTCCCCATTCAGTTCCATGCGCGAGCGCCCGCCCGTGCAGAACTCGAGGACCGCATAGGGGTGCGTGGCAGGCGGGTGCACCACCGGTGGGCCGTCGCACGATCGCCTGGCGGACACCACCGTCGAGCCATCGCTGGTCAGACTGTCTCGGAGAATCGGGCGAACCTGCGACACTCCAAGGAACTACCATGCGCGACACGATCGCGCGACGCCCGGCTCCTCACAACGAGGGTCCGCGCCAGCGAACGCGACCATATGCTCACCATCCCACCGTTGCCCTTGCCGCTCGTGCTCGGAATCATCGCGAGATCGCCGCGTCCACCGCGGTAGCGCCGCTGGCCCGTGATGACGCTCCTATCTCTCGAGCGCCTGGCCCAGATCGGCCCAGAGGTCCTCTGGTGTCTTCGAGGCCGACGGACACCCGCATCCTACCGCCGCTGATTCCACGGCGGCTCCGCTCCTCCGGAGTCAGGCCGTGATGCGTCGTCGTCACGGGCTGTGTGACGAGGCTCTCGACACCGCCGAGACGCGGCGCGATCGAGAACAGCTTCAGACGATCGACGAAGGCCGCCGCGGTCTTGGCATCTCCGGCCAGGACGAAGCTCAACATCCCGCCGCCCCCACGCATCCGGCGACCGTACCGCGTGTAGAGAGTCCCGGTCGCGCGGCCCTCCACGACGTCCAGGACGCTCTGCGTATTCGGAAATGCGAAGGTCGAGTGGCTGTACAGAGGCGTGTGGATGGCGCCGCGAGGGTCGAACGCGCGTCCCGTTTTAGGCAGCGGCTCGTCGATCACCCCGCGAAGCCGCCGGCGTCGAGGAACGCCTGCTCCTCGGAGGTCATCGTCCTCCCGAGGATCGGGTTGCGATGCGGGAACCTGCCGAAGCGGCGGATGATGTCACGGTGTCGGCGAGCGTTCGAGGCGTATCCGAAGCGCTCGTGCAGCGCGACGGAGCGGTCCTGATCGTCGAGCTGCTCGGAGTGCGCGAACGGAAGGTAGAAGAAGATCTGCAGGGACTCGTCGACCTGCACGTCGAAGCCGGCCCGCACGGCGCGATCGGCGAAGTACCTGGCGAGCGCGTCGGTCGCGTACATCCGTGGCGTGCCTCGAAACGCGTTCCGAGGGAACTGGTCGAGCAGGATCATCAAGGCCAACGCGCCGGTGGCTTCGTGCCCCCACGACTCGAGGCGCCCGGCGGACGCGTCCTCGTGCAAATGGAGGAATCGGCGACGGAGCTCGGCGTCGAAGGCGCGACGCTTCCCGAACCACTCGTGAGCGCCCGCCTCGTGCCAGAAGTCGACGACGGCGTGAGGTCCCGGTCGGGCGTCGGTGGATAGCTCGTTGTTCATGTGCAGAAGATGGGCCTCGCCGCCCCGTCCGCGAAGAGCGGTGGCACTCGACGCAGTGTTTGGCATGGCCGAACAATCAGCTACGTTCCGCAGCGATGGATCGCTTCGCCGTGATGAGCGTGTTCGTACGTGTCGTGGAGACCGGCAGCTTCACGAAGGCAGCGGTGTCGCTCGGTGTATCGAGAGCGACCGTCTCGGTGTCGATCCAGCAGCTCGAAGATCGGCTTGGCGTGCGGCTGCTCCACCGCACGACTCGTCGCGTGAGCCTCACGAGCGAGGGCCTGCTCTACCACGAGAAGGCGCGCGACGTGCTCGCGAAGCTGGACGCGACGGAGCAGCTCTTCCGCGAGGCGCAGCCTCGCGTGTCCGGGCGTCTCTCGATCGACGCTCCGACGAGGATCGCTCGACGCGTGCTCATCCCCGCGCTCCCCGAGCTCCTGGCACGGCACCCCGATCTCGAGATCCACCTCGGTGCCTCCGACCGAACGATCAACCTCGTCGAGAAGGGTGTCGACGCGGTGCTTCGCGTCGGGCCGCTCCGCGATTCGAGCCACATCGCTCGGCCTCTCGGGCTTCTGGCGCAGAGCAACTGTGCCAGCCCTCGCTATCTGGCTCGCTACGGCCAGCCGACCACGCTCGAGGAGCTCGACGATCACCTCGTGGTCACCTACGCACCGAATCTCTCGGGTTCGGGAACCTGGGACTACGTCGTGGACGGCGAGGCGCGGTCTCGGCCGATGCGCAGCGCCGTCGCCGTGGACAACGCCGAGACGTACGTCGCCGCCGGCCTGTCCGGGCTCGGGCTCATCCAGATCCCGGCGTACGACGTGAGGCATCACTTCGAGTCCGGCGCGCTCGTCTCCGTGATGCCCCAACACCAGGCCCCAGCGCTTCCCATCTCCCTCGTGTATCCGAGCCGAAAGCAGGTCCCGCAACGGCTGCAGCTCTTCGCGACCTGGGCGGCCGCGCTCTTCGAGCGCCATGGAATGCTCGCGAGCGGCCCGGGCATCGAGCGACTTTCGCCGCGCCGCCGCGAGCCGGCCCGCCAGCAGGGTCGCGCGTCCCGTTGATTGTTCAGAATCCGTAACCACTCTGTCGGGGGTTGGTGGCCTTCTGGAAGGCTCTCGCGGCCGGTAGAGGTGTGCTGCGCATCGGTACCGCGCAGCAATCTCGACTCGCAAGGAGAGCATCCATGACGAATCGCTCACTCAAGGGCAAGGTCGCGCTCATCGGGGGCGGCGCGAAGAACCTCGGCGGGCTCATCTCCCGGACGTTCGCGGCGGACGGCGCGAAGATCGTCGTCCACTACAACAGCGACGCGACGAAGGCGGCCGCTGACGAGACGGTCGCCGCGATCACGAAGGCCGGCGGAGAAGCCTGCGCCATCCAGGGCGACCTCACCGAGGCCACGAACGTCACGCGCCTCTTCGACGAAGGGAAGAAGCGGTTCGGTGGCATCGACATCGCGGTGAACACCGTCGGCAAGGTGCTCCGGAAGCCGATCGTCGAGACGACCGAGGCCGAGTACGACGAGATGGCGGCGGTCAACGGGAAGGCGGCCTTCTTCTTCATCAAGGAAGCGGGGCGCACGCTGAACGAGGACGGGAAGATCCTCACGATCGTGACCTCGCTGCTCGCAGCCTTCACTGACGGCTACTCGACCTACGCGGGCGGCAAGGCTCCCGTGGAGCACTTCACGCGTGCGGCCGCGAAGGAATTCGCGCCCCGCCGCATCTCGGTCACGGCACTCGGTCCGGGGCCGATGGACACGCCCTTCTTCTACGGCGAGGAGACTCCTGAGCGTGTCGCTTTCCACAAGTCGCAGGCCATCGGCGGCCAGCTGACGAAGATCGAGGACATCGTTCCGATCGTGAAGCACCTCGTCACCGACGGCTGGTGGGTCACCGGTCAGACGATCTTCGCGAACGGCGGGTACACGACGCGCTGAAGCCGCTCGCGTCGGGAGCAACGGCTCCGAGATGAGTCGTTGCTCCGCCGCGCGACGCCAAACGCTACTGCCGAGGTCATGTGCCCGAGCGAGCGCTTCCAAAATTGTCGAAGAAGCCCCTTGCCGGCATGTTCGAGAATGTTAGAAATAGGGTCGTGACGTCGAAGCTCGAACGCCATGCGGAACAGCTCAGCGCATTGGGGCATCCCGTGCGGCTGAAGATTCTGCGGCACGTCGTTCAGGCGGGTCTGGATGGTGCCGCGGCGGGCGACATCCAGGCCCACGTGGACCTTCCGGCATCGACGCTGAGCCATCACCTCAAGCGACTGGTGGACGCGCGCCTGCTGACGACCAGAGGCGAGGGCACGTTCCACTACTACTCGGCGGACTACACCGCGCTTCGAGCCCTCACGGACTACGTCTGGGAAGACTGCTGCAAGCGCGGCAACTCCGGTTGCTGCTGACGCTCGACCCCCGCCTCCCCCTTTTTTTGCTCTCTATTTCGACTTTTTTGGAAGGAACACGCGAATGAATACCCTGAAGCCCCACGTATCGTTGAACGTCTCGAACATCGACGCCTCGGTTGCCTTCTACGAGAAGGCGTTCGGGGTCCACGCCACGAAGCGTCGACCCGGCTACGCCAAGTTCGACCTCGTCTCTCCGTCGCTGAACCTGACGATGCAGGAGGCTCCGCGCACGGGCGTGAACGCGAGCCACTTCGGCGTTCAGGTCGCCAGCACCGAGGACGTTGCCGCCGCCTGGACCCGCTTCAAGGAGGCCGGGCTCGTCACGAAGACGGAGAACGACACGTCGTGCTGTTTCGCGCTCCAGGACAAGGTCTGGGTGGAGGACCCGGACGGCAACGCCTGGGAGGTCTTCGTCGTGAAGGGCGACACCGACGAGATGGGCACGGGGGTCGCGGAAGTCGGCACGTCCAGCGCCTGCTGCGTCCCCGAGATCAAGGAGTCCGTAGCAAAGGCGCCCGCGGCGAAGAAGTCCTGCTGCGGCTGACCGCGCCTCACGTGAATCCGATGCATCCCTCGCCCAAGCCAACCCCGCGGCTCTCTGCTCTCGATCGCTTCCTCCCCGCCTGGATTCTCCTCGCGATGGGCGTCGGCGTCGGTCTGGGGCGAGCCTTCCCCGCACTCGGTCCCGCCCTCGACACGGTGAAGGTCGGCGGTGTGTCGCTTCCTATCGCCGTCGGCCTCTTCTGGATGATGTATCCGGTGCTGGCGAAGGTCCGCTACGGCAAGCTCGGCTCGGTCGGAGCGAACGGCAAGCTCTTCGCGACCTCGCTGGTTCTCAACTGGGTCCTGGGCCCGGTCGTCATGTTTGCGCTGGCGTGGCTCCTCCTCCCGGATCTGCCCCACTACCGTACGGGCCTCGTCTTGATCGGCCTCGCACGCTGCATCGCGATGGTCTTGATCTGGAACATGCTGGCGAAGGGGAACAGCGAGATCGCCGCGCTGCTCGTTGCACTGAACTCCGTGTTCCAGATCCTCTTCTATTCGGTGCTCGGCTGGTTCTTCCTCAGCGTCGTTCCGACGTGGCTCGGCGCCGAAGGAACCGCCTTCCACATCTCGATGTGGGAGATCGCGAAGAGCGTGCTGCTCTTCTTGGGCCTTCCGCTCGTTGCCGGCGCCGTGACGCGGTTGGCCCTCGTACGACGGCGCGGCGAGGCTTGGTACGAACGCCGGTTCCTGCCGAAGGTCGGGCCGATGGCGCTGCTCGGGCTCCTCTACACGATCGTCCTGATGTTCGCGATGCAGGGCGACAAGATCGTCGGCCTTCCGATGGACGTCCTGCGGATCTCCGTGCCGCTCATCCTCTACTTCGTCATCATGTTCACGGCGTCGTTCCTCATTTCGAAGAAGCTGGGGTTCTCTTACGAGGAGACCGCCTCGCTCTCTTTCACGGCGGCGGGTAACAACTTCGAGCTGGCCATCGCCGTTGCGGTCGGCCTCTTTGGGATCGCCTCGGGAGAGGCGCTCGCCGGGGTCGTAGGGCCTCTCATCGAGGTGCCTGCGCTGCTGGCGCTCGTCTACCTATCGCTCTGGCTGAAGCAGAGGCTTTACGGACAGCCGATCGAGAACGAGCCGCTGACCACTCCAACCGACGTCGCCGAAGGAGAGCTGCGATGAAGACGATCCTCTTTGCGTGCGTTCACAACGCCGGCCGTTCGCAGATGGCGGCGGCGTGGTTCAACGCGCTGGCCGAGCCGTCGAAGGCAACGGCCATCTCCGCCGGTACGGCCCCAGGGAGCGGGGTTCACCCCGAGGTCGTGCTCGTGATGCAGGAGGCCGGGATCGATCTCTCCGTAGAACGCCCGCGCCTGCTCGACGCCCCTCTCGCCCAGACGGCGTCGCTGCTGATCACGATGGGCTGCGGGGAGCAGTGTCCGATCGTGCCCGGCGTCGAACGTGACGACTGGCCGCTGCCGGATCCGAAGGGACTGCCCATCGAACACGTCCGTGACATCCGCGAAGACATTCGACAGCGCGTCGAGCGGCTCCTCGTCGAACGTGGGTGGGCCCGGTCCCATTGAACGTCGCCGTATTGGCTAGAGCCTCGCCCACGGTGCTCCGCGTCGAGGCCGAGAGCACCTCCGTGCGGGCGACCGCGTGTCAGAGCCCTCGCTTTCCATCAGCCCAATACGGCTTCGTGCGAATGCTCCGCCGCGGCCACCCAGCCTGCCACCTCCAGAGTCACGGCCGGTCGGAGCGCACGCGTCGCCGGCTGAACCCGCCGCCTGCCGAGGTCGAGCGCGGGATGACGATGTTCCGGAATCTGTTGCGTAGATGCCCCGCCGATGACCCGGTGCTCATTACGAACATCGTCTACGATGGCCGTAAATGCTCTCCGCCGCCGACCGCGAGATCCGACTCGGGATCTGGAAGCTCCACATCCTGCATCACGCTGCGGCTCGTGAGGTCTGGGGGACGTGGCTTCTCGAAGAGCTGGCCGAGCACGGGCACACGTTGAGCCCCGGGACGCTGTACCCGGCGCTTGCGCGCATGGAGCGCAACGGCTGGCTGCGACGAACGGGAAGCGCTCCGCACGCGCGGGCGCGGCAGACGTTCCGCATCACGCCCGCGGGGAAGCGCCTACTCGAAGAGCTGCGACGGGAGGTGACGGAGCTCTACGAGGAGGTCGTCCTCGAGCGCGTGTCGCGGAAAGGAGGACGGTAGTGAACCTCGCTCGCTTCCATCGAGCAGGTGGCACGCGCGCGGCCGCCGCCGGCGTCCGATGAGCACGCCCCCCCGGACTCCCGACGCGACGGACACGCCGCCGGTCGAGCCTCACCCCGCGACTGCCCGCGGCCTCGCCGAGGTCGCCGGGACGTTCCTGCGTCTCGGGTGCCTCTCGTTCGGCGGACCGATCGCGCACCTCGGCTACCTACGCGCGGAGATCGTCGAGAAGCGCAGGTGGCTCGACGACGCTCACTACGGCGACCTCGTCGCGCTCTGTCAATTCTTGCCGGGCCCCGCGAGCAGCCAGGTCGTGTTCGCGCTCGGCATGCACCGGGCCGGCATCCTCGGCGCGCTGGTCGCGTCGGCGTGCTTCACGCTGCCCTCGGCGCTGCTCATGATCGGCTTCGCCTACGGCGCGGCGCGCGTCGGCGACCCCGGCGGCGCGGGGTGGCTGCACGGGCTCAAGCTCGCCGCGGTCGCCGTCGTCGCGCAAGCCGTCTGGGGCATGGGCAAGAAGCTCTGCCCCGACCGCGCTCGCGTATCGGTATGCATCCTCTCGGCCGCCGTCTTGCTCGCGATGCCGGGAGCAGTCGCGCAGCTTGGCGTCATCGCCCTCGGCGGCGTCATCGGTTGGTGGCTGTACCGCGACACCATCTCCGTCGGCGCCGCACCGTCCACGTCGGGCGGCAGCGCATCGTGGCTCTCAGCGCACCTGTTCGCCGCGGCGGCGCTCGTGACGTTCGCGGCCCTGCTCGTCGTCCTTCCGGCGCTCGCGTCCGCGACCGGCTCACGATCCGCTGCCGTGTTCGACAGCTTCTATCGTTCAGGCTCGCTCGTCTTCGGTGGTGGTCATGTCGTCCTTCCGCTGCTGCGCGCCGAGATCGTGCCAAGAGGCTGGCTCAGCGATGATCGGTTCCTGGCCGGCTATGCCGCCGCGCAGGCGCTGCCGGGACCGATGTTCGCGTTCTCGGCATACCTCGGAGCGGCGATGGGGCCCGGACCCGCGAGCTGGGCGAACGGCTTCTGGTGCCTGCTCGCGCTCTTCCTCCCCGCATGGCTTCTCATCGGAGGCGCGCTCCCGTTCTGGCACCGGCTCCGCACGAAGCGCTGGGCCCAGGCCGCGCTCGCTGGAGCGAACGCGGCCGTCGTCGGGGTATTGCTCGCTGCACTCTACGACCCGGTGTTCGCGGAGAGCGTGCACGGGACACGCGACGTCGTGGCCGCCCTCATTGCCTTCGGGCTCCTCGAGCATTGGAAAGCGCCGCCGTGGCTGGTGGTCGCCGGTATGGCGGCAACGGGCCAGTGGTTGCTCGGAGCGTAGGCCGAGCGCATGGATGTCGCCCGCCGGAGTGGGCCCATCGATCGCCTCGCGGGACGCAGTCTTCCCTCACCGCCCGAGCTCGTCTCCCGCACGCCACGATGCGCGCAGCAGGCCCGCGTCTTGCTCGTTCGAAGTTGTCATGAACGCGAGCAAAGTGGCGTTGATCGCGGGCGCTCTTTTCGTCGTGATGATCGGCTGCGAGCGGGCCCCCGGCAGTCGTGTGGGCACGACCGTGACCACGGCCGCACACGGCCCACGCATGATCATGAACGACGACGCCGCGATGATCCTGGCGAAGGCGCGCTGTCTGCGCGAGAACGCGTGCGACGAGGTGGGCCCCACCCGTCGCTTCGCCGATCGCGACGAGTGCAAGCGCAACTTCTTCGACGCGTCCCTCGCCACCGTCGAGCCGGAGGCGTGTCCCGCCGGGGTCGACGAGAGCAAGCTCTCGCTCTGCCTCGACGACCTGCGAAGCGAGCGATGCGAGGACATTCGTGCCTCGCTCGCCGAGCCGGCCTCCTGCCGACGCAGTGAGCTCTGCGCGTCGCGCTGAGGCACGACGCACCTCTTCGCTACAGCTCGTCGCGCCGCTCCGGGCACGACTCCCGGTCCGGCTTCACGCTAGCGACCGCCGTATTCTTCCCACGAGCCTTCGATCTGCGCAGCCGCGCTCGCGATCGAGGCCGCGAGGGACGGAAACACCGCGCGGGATGTCGCGCTCCAATCGAGCTCCTCGATGTACTCGTGGCTGTAGTCGCCGACCTTCATCTCACCGGAGGCATCGGCCGTATCGATCAGGAAGACGTAGCCTTCGCCGGCGTCGACACCGAACTGGAAGAAGATCGCGTTGTCGAGCTGCGCTCGGACGCGGTCGAACGACTCGGGCTCTTCGAGCATGTCGGGCTCGAGCGAGCTGCGCAGCTCCTCGGTCCACTGCACGACCTCGCGCGGCAGCAGCACCGTGAAGTCGAGGTTCTCCGCGAGCTCCGGATCGGCGCCCGGAGGGAGGCGCGGCAACGCCGCCGGCGCTCCGAGCTGCGTCACGAGCTCGACGTACGAAGGCGGGAAGCGGACCGCGAGCTTTCGTTCCGCTTCCTCGATCTCCTCGCGGGTCACCGGCCGGTAGCGCACCCGCGCCCCCTTGGCTTCCAATCGCCGCCAGATCTCGATCGCCGATTCGGCTCCCGCGCCCTTGTCTGCCGCCGTCTCGTTCACTGCCATGGCGCGCGAGCATATACGCAGGGGCTTCGATGCGTCGCGATCATACGCGCTCGTGCACACCGGCTACGCGAGCGGGTCGCCGCCGATCCGGATCGGCGACCTCGCGCCGACTTCAGTCGGCGCGGCGCTGCGAGCGATCGAGCGTGATGACGCCACGTGCGCAGAGCTCGCCCAGCGCTCGGAGGACGTCCGGGAACGCGAGCCCCGAGGTCTCGAGCAGCGTGCCGATCGTCGCGTAGCCGTCGAGGAGCGAGAGGATGCGTGCCTCGTTGGCGTCGACCACGGTCTCCACGTAGGCGTAGGCGACGACGTTCGGGACGTCGCTGTGCCAGAGGTCGACGAGCAGCTCCGCGCTCACGTCGTCGAGCGTGCTCGCCGTCGCGTCGTCACACGCGTCCTGCTCGACCGCCTCCGCGACCGCGAGGCCGTCGGACCAGCTCGGCGGGCCGGTGTGGATCCACGCGTACTCGGAGAGGTCCTCCGGAATCGTCGGCAATCGATCGCGCGTCGGCGGAGCTTCGCGGATATCGCCCGTGCGTACGACCTCGGTTTGGATGTGCAGCATGGCCACCCTCGTCTCGTAAACGACTCGAATGGGCGCGACCAACTAAGCGACGCGGATCGATACGTGGATGTGGGACGCGGGATCCGAAGCCCCGACGCCGTGCTCGTGCCGAGCTCGGCTGCATCACCGCCGTGCTTCGCGAAGATCGTTCGGCGAGCTGTAATGATCCCACCCCGCGGACCGTCTTCCCCATCGAAGGAGACAGAAACGATGAGTGGATCTGGATCGTCGAATGGGTGTGCCTGCAAGTCGTGTGGGAACAGGAGCTGCCCTTGCGTGGGGACCAAAGCGCCCAAGGCGGGCGAGTGTTGCTGCGGTCCCACCTGCACCTGCGGCCCGCAGTGCGAGTGTGGCCCCGACTGCAACTGCCCTGCGGCGAAGAACGGCTGAGGTTCTCATGATGGCTTCGGTCCGCTGCGCGAAAGCCGAGACGAGCGACGGCAAGCGCCCGTCGCTCGAGGCTCGGCTCGCTTCAGGCGATGACGCCTCGCATGCCCGCGTCGACGGTGCGCGGGAAGCCATCGCGCGCGAGCTCGCGGCGGACCGAGCTACCTACCTCGCCTTCATACGCAACCGCGTGCGCTCGGGAGCCGACGCCGAGGACATCCTCCAGCAGGCCCTCGTGAAGGCGACCGAGCGCGCGACGGACCTACGCGCCCCGGAGCGCACACGTGCCTGGTTCTTCCAGATCCTCCGGCGCACCCTCGCGGATCACCTCGCGCGGTGGGCCGTTCGCGAGGCGAAGCTCGATGAGCTCTCGGTCGAGCTTGCCGAGGCGACGCCGGAGGAGGTCGCGACCTGCGCGTGCAGCCTCGGACTGCTCGCGCAACTCCGCCCGGAGTACGCGGAGATGCTCCGTCGCATCGACATCGACGACGAGCCGCTGCCCGCGGCCGCCGCCGCGATGGGGATCACCACGAACAACGCGACGGTTCGCCTGCATCGCGCGCGAAAGGCGCTCCGCGAGAAGCTCCAGGACCTGTGCGGGACACAGTCGCTGCGCGCTTGCCTCGACTGCAGCTGCGGCTGATGGATTGTCCGAGCGTCGCGGAGCCGTCCGTCACCACAGCTCGTGGCTGACGACGCGTACGCCGCTCGAGAACCATACCGGCAGGATCGTGCCCCACAGCCCGCCACCGAAGGTGAAGTCGAGCTGGATGTGGTCGTTGAAAATCTGCCGGAAGCCGGTCTGATACGCGCCGCCCGCGCGCGCGGAGTAAGGGTCACCGGAGAAGATCTCTCCGATGAGATGGAAGTCGAAGAGCGTCTCGACCTGCGTTCCAATCCCCCACGTCGCCTTCGCGGGCGCGAGATCCGGGGCCGACACGGCCGAGAGCCCGACGTTCGCGTGGATGAGGAGGTCGTCCTCCTTGAAGAACGCCTGCGTGACCGCCAGGTACGTGAAACCGCTCCATCCCGGTGCCTCGAAGCCGCCGCGGCCCGTCGGACCGACGCCGCCCACGACGACGCCGACACCCGGCAGCCCATTCGGGACGGCATCGTGGAGGAGGAACTTCCCCTGCAGGATCGGACCGCCGAAGGCGTACTTCGGCTTCTCGGGCCGCTGACCGAGGGGCGTGATGCCGTGCACGCCGCCGAGCGTCAGCTCCATCCAGCTCACCGGACCTACCGCCGGGAGCACCCAATGCTGGAAGCTCTGCCGATCGCGCCGCCAGTAGGTCTCGATCTGAACGTGCCCCTTCCCGACCGTGTGCGCGTCGTCAGTGACGAACGGCCGGATCGCGTGCGCCTGACCGGACCAGAACGTCGCGATCGTGACTGCAAAGACGAGGGCCGCGCGAAAGCCGACCCGTGTTCGGAAGCCCACGAGCACCGGCGCGGAGGCTACACGACATCACTTCGCGGTGCAGCGTCTCGAGGCACCTCCACACTCAGTGTTTGCCGAGTCGTAACGCGCCGACGAGAGCGCCCGAGGACCAGAGGATGTGGAGACCGAGCCCGATCAGGACGAGCGGCGCGAGCACGTGCCCCCAGCGGTCGAGCACGCGAGCGATCCCCGGCGCCCGTGCGAGCACACGCGCCAGGAAGCACCACACGAAGACGAGCAGCGCGAACGTGACGATGACGATCGCGATCTCGAGCAAACCACGCCGCGCGAAGAGCGGGGCGTAGACGGCGAGGTTGTCTCCGCCGTTCGCGATCGTCACCGCGGCGATCGACAGAACGCCGATCGCGGGCGGATCGCGGGTTCCTTCGTCATCGCGCTGGCGTAGCGCTCGCAGCTGGAGCACGCCGATGGCGATCGGACCGAGCCCGAGCCACCCCACCCATTCAGCCGGGACGAGCGCCGCGGCGAACGCGAGCAGCAGCGCGACGGCAACGAGCGCGCCGATGCCGAGCAACTGCCCCGCAATCGTCGCCCGCAGCCGGCTCCCCGACGCGTAGAGGACCAGCAGGACGAACAGATCGTCGATGTTCGTGGCAGCGAACGCAGCAGTCGCCTGCACGAAGGTGGCCAGCGCCTCGAGCATGAAGGCGCAGCATCGCCGTTCCGGAGTCCCTTGCCCAGGCCGAGCACGAACGGACGTGCGGTTGCGTCAGCCGCCCATCAGTCAGCGGAGCAGCATGCAAGCTCCGCCGAGCGGGATCGACGGATTTCTCGAGCGCCTCGCGCCGTCGGCAGCAATGGCAGCGCTCGGAACTCGAACGTGAGGCCCGCGCGGCGCCGGACGAGCCCGGTGGTCGACGTCGCGGGCGCGCTCGACACCGTCGGCCGGGTGATGAAGATGGTCGCCGCAGCGAGCGCCGAGACGACGCCCGCGGAGAGCAGGATGTCGGCCACCGCATAGCTCGTGGAGGCGTCGTTCACCGCATCTGCCCCACACGACGGCCTGCACTTGTCGAGATCGCTCTCCTTCGACGAGCCGGAGAGCGCGAACACGGTCCCCACGCCGAGCGAGGCGACCGCGGCCCCGCCGAAGACCCAGGCCGCGATCGGAACTGGACGGTCCGCCTTCGCCGCCGGGACGGACGCGACGGCTGCAGGCGCCGCGAGTGTGACCGAGATCCTCCGGTTCCTCTCGCCTTCGCGGATGACGGTCTGATGCTCTGCGGGGAGGCCCTTCTCGTCGGTCGACTCGAAGCGAAACGTGTGCGGCCCGACGTCGAGCGCGATGCTCGCGCCGTCGATCTTGTCGACCAGCGGCTTGCCGTCGATGAGCACGCGGACGCTCGTGAGCTCTTCTCCCGTTGCGCTCTTCACGTCGAAGACGACGGTGGGGATGCTCTGATCGAGGTCGACGAGCCACTTCGCACAGTCCCGCGCGAGCACTGCCGGGCAAGTCTCGCTCGAGCACTTCGCCGCCTCGGTGCGCGCCTCGCGAAGCTTGCCCGCGCGGCGCAGGGTCTGCGTCTGCTCGTAGGAGTGGATGCACGCCGTATCGTTCGCGAACGCGGGATTGGACGCGACGAGCGAGATACCCACAGCCGCCAGGGACACGAGGACCGCGCGAGCACGGGAGGCCATCACAGCCAATATACGAGAACGCGCGACCCGATGGCCGAAAGTCGCCGCGCGCATCAGTGCCCGAAGCACTGAGGCTTCGGCCGCTTCATCCCGTTTGCGTCGATCGTGAAGGGGTTCTCACAGTCGGCGGACGGCTTGGGGGCCTTCGTCGTGCCCGTCGCCGATCCCCGTGGCGGAGCCGCACTTCGTGCCGCCGTCGCGGTGCTCGACGGCATCGAGCTCGGCGCGGGCGCGCTCGCGGGCTCGGCGACCGGAGGAGCAGACGGCTCCGGCTCCGCGACCGGAGGCGGCTCGGAGGGTGCAGCAGGCTCGGGCGGTGCAGTGGTCGCAGACGGTGCCTCGGGCACATCGACAGGCGACGGCGGGGCCGTCGTCGCGAGCGCGGGCTCCGCGCTCCGCTTGTGGGTGAGCGCCTTGATCCCCGTGACGAGCCCGATCGCAAGCATGAGCGCGAGGACGGTGCAGATCCCGATGAGCGCGGGCAGCGGGATTCGCTTCTCGGGCTCGATCGGGTGCACGCGGGTAGCGAGCGAAGGATCGGCGTAGCCGCTGCCCGTCACGCCGCTCGTCCCCGCACCCGAGACGCCCGACAGGCTCGACACCGGCCCGGTGACCGACGAGCCCGAAATCGGAGCGGAGCCCGTGAAGTGTCGGCCCCCCGAGCCCGATCCCGACGAATGCGATGAGAGGTCCTCGGCGCCTTGATGCGAGAGCATCATCGCCGGGTTCGGCGGCGACGTCGCCTGCTCGACCGCTCGCACGATGTCGGCGCGGATGCGAAGCGCCTCGGCGGCGAGCTTCTCGACCCACTCGCCCGTCTGACGCGGTGACGCCGGCGGGCATGCCATCTCGACCGCGAGCGCCATCTCGCGTGCCGTCGGAAAGCGCATCGAAGGATCGCGATGGAGCGCGCGGAGCACCACGCCGTCGAGCGCCAGCGGGAGGTCGGAACAGACCGAGCTCGGCGGCATGATCGGTTCGTTGAGGACGGAGTAGAGCGTGCTCGCGGCGTCCTCGCCGGCGAAGAGCCGTCGCCCCGTGAGCGCCTCCCACAGGACGGCGCCCATCGCGAAGACATCGCATCGGCGGTCGACCGCCTGACGCGTGAGCTGCTCCGGTGCCATGTAGGCGAGCTTTCCCTTGAGCTCGCCGCCCTCGGTCTCCTGCCTTCGCCCTGCCGCCTTCGCGACACCGAAGTCGATCACGCGAGCGATGCCGTCGCGACCGACGAGGATGTTCTGCGGGGACACGTCGCGGTGGACGATCCCGAGCGGTTGTCCGTGCTCGTCCGTCGCCTCGTGCGCGGCGTGGATACCTTCGAGCGCGCCGATGACGATGCTCGACACGACGGGCGCCGGGAGGCGGATCGACTGCGCCGTGGCGGCCCGCACCATCCTCGCGAGCGTCTCGCCGAGCACGAAGGCCATGACGAGAAAGAGCTCGCCGCCGTCGGCGACGACGTCGAGCGTGTCGATCACGTTCGGATGGCGGATCCGCGCGGCGAGGCGCGCCTCGTCGACGAACATCCCGGCGAACGTCGGGTCGGCCGCGAGATGGGGATAGAGGCGCTTCACGGCGACGGTGCGGGAGAACCCCGCCGCGCCGCTCATGCGCGCAACGTAAACGGTGGCCATGCCTCCACGCGCGATCGCGCCGTGGAGCTCGTAGCGACCAAGTTGTCCCCCGACGATCGAGGGCGTCGGACCTGCCATCTCCGCTCGATCGTATCCCTCGAAGCGACCGCTCTGCGAGCGGTTTAGTTGGCTTCAGCGCGCGCTTCTGCGGGTGGCCGGGGCCACGGCTGTTGGAGTTGGCGCGCGACCCGCACCTTCGCGCGTCGCGTTTTCACGTTTGGGCGCGGGCTGCCCTCAGAACGTCACGGCGATGATGCTCGACCTCGGAGCCGGCAGCTTCTCGCCGGAGGTGAGCTCCCACTCGCCGAGCGTCCCGTCCTTCTCGAACCGCGCGCGGATGATGCGATCAGTGCGCGACGTGGCGCCGATGCCGCCGATCAGGTGAATCGTGGCGTCCCAGATCGCGCATCCCGCCCCGCGAAGGGCCCCCGGGAGCTTCGTCGCGGCCTTCCACGGCCCGAGCGCCCCGCTGGTCTCGTCGATCGTGCTCGAGAGCACGATGTCGGAGCCGCTCCCTCCCGCGATGAAGAGCCGGCCTTCTCCGGCGCAGATCATGGGCACGAACGGTGTGTGCGGCTGATTGGTCGTCGGATTGACCACCCGCGTGGTCTCGACGAACGCGCCGACCCCGGCCGTGGGATCGATCCGTGCAACGTACACCTTCGACCGCTGATCGCTCGCAGCGCCGGTCCCGCCGATCACGTAGACGAATTCCTTGTAGGCGATCACCGCCGCGTCGCGGATCCCCACCGGCAGCCTCGTGGAGGAGGCATTCAAGCCGTCGAAGCTCGTCCCATCGAAGGGAGTGATGTGGATCGTGTCGTCCCAGACGAGGATCGTCCCGCCAAGTCCATCGTCGACGTCCCCCGCCCCTCCGAGCGCGAGCAGGCTCGATCCCGCGAAGATCTGGCTGTACCCGGCGAACATGGGCGCGCCGACCGCCTGGCCCGTCCAGCCGGACGTCAGCACGCCACCGTCGATCGCGACGTGCTCGACCGAACGTCCGAGCGCGCGCGAGGCGACGAAGAGGCGGCCACTCGCGACGTTCGCCGTGACGGCAGCCCCACGGAATGGGGCCGGCTGGAGGTACTCGAACGCTCCGACGTCGCCCTTCTCGTCGATCGGCGCCGTCCACACGTCGTTCGCAGCGATGTCCGATCCGTCCTTCTCGCCGGCGATGAGGAGCAGGCGACGACCGGCAACCGGCAGAGCGCCGTCGGGAACGTCGATCGGAGCGTCGCTCGTCACGTCCGGCTGCGAGGCCGCGTCGGGCACGGCAGCATCGACCGGTTCTCCGGTGTAGTCGCCCGGGCCGAACGTGACCGCACAGCCGACGGCGGCGAGCGTCACCGCGAGGAGTAGGACCGGGAGCTTCGCGATCGAACGCATCTCAGTAGACCACCGCCGCGAGCCCGGAGCGCGGGCCGGGAAGAGTGCCGATCTTCTTCCACGCCGTGTCGAACACGCCGTTCGCCCCGATCGACAGGGCGAGGATGTCTCCGCTCTGCGAGCTCCCCAGGCTTCCGCCGAAGACGAGCACCTTGTCGCCCACGACGAGGGCGGCGGCGCCGCTCATCGGCGCTGGCAGCTTCGGAAGCGCTACCCACGGCCCGAGATTGCCGCTCGCCGCGTCGATCTTCGCCGCGAGCGCCACGTCGGAGAGCGACGACGTCAACGAGGTGGTCTGCCCACCGAGCACGAAGACATGCCCCGCACCGGCCGTGACGACGGGGAGGAGCACTCCGAAGGACGCCGCGTCCGCGGTCGGGTCCACCAGCTTGGTCGTCGCTGCGAAGTCACCGAGCGATCCGTCGGCACCGAAGCGCGCGACCTCGACCTCGTCCGAACCGGGCACGAGAGAGGACGTGCTCTCGCGACCACCGAGGGCATAGAGGTGGTCGACATGGCGGAGCAACGTCACGTCGCCTCGCGGCGTCACGAGCTTCGACGGCACCTTCTGCCAGGGCTCGATTCCACCGTCGGCGAGGTCGAAGGAAGCAACGTACACATTGGTCGTGAACACCCCTCCCGCCTGCCCTCCCGCAGCGGTGAGCCCTGCGTCGGAGACGAGCCACGCGCGCAGGTAGCTCTCCGGCACGCCGGGAGGAGGCAGCGCTCGCCATGCGCCGCTGATGTGATCATCGGCGAAGGTCGTCGCCAGGAAGACGGACGTGCTCTGGAGCAGCAACGTCTCGCCCGCGAGCAAGCCGCGCGTCCACGTCGTCATCTGCGAAGGCGGCACGTCGAACGTCCAGGGCCCTAGCTCTCCGGATGGCGAGAGCGTGGTCCGCATCGTCTCCGCGACGTTCACGCTCGAAGGCTCACCGGGCAGCGCGTCACGACGCCCTGCAAAGAGCATGATCCGCGTGCTCGGGAGCGATGCGTCGCTCGCCGAATCCACCGGCGGCGCGACGTCGGGTGTCGTCACGCCCGTGTCTGCCTCCGGCTCCAGTGCCGGAGAATCTCCGTAGTCGCCCGGCGAGAACACGAGCCCGCAGGCCACGGACCCGACGAGAAGGCCAACGAGCGCTGTCCGCGCGAAACGCACCGTGAGCCAGCGTATCAAGACGCGCGGGCGAACGGCTACTCACTCGAGGGCTCGCTCGAATTGGCGGCGCGCGGTGATGGATTCACTACACTAAGGCGCAACTCAGTTGCGCCGATCCTGAAAGCTCGAAGCGGTCGGCTCACACGTACTCGCTTTGACCGGAGATTCACGCCCGCTCGCCCAACGGGCGGGCGTGAATCGGAGGTCACTCCAAGTGAGCACCGCTATAGCGCCGCTCGCGAGGACCGACGATCGCGTCCGCGCGCCGTCCTCCCGACGGGGTGACGCTCACGAGGAGCTCGCCGCGCGCATCGAGCACGCACGAGCCGCCCTGCCCGGGCACGTGAACGACGCCCGGCGCCCAGTTCGCGTTCGCGATCGAGAGTCCGAAGCGTTCGGCGAGCGAGCGCATGAGCGGCAGGCGCGAGTCGTCCTCGTCGACCCACGCGCTGGTGAAGACGAGGAGGTCCGCCGCGGAGAGGACCTCCGCGGAGTCGTCTGCAAGGAACTGACCGTCGAAGCAGATGGCCATGGTCACGGTGAGGTCCCCGACCTGGAAGAGCGGCGACGGCCGACCACCCGGCGTCGCCCAGCGCTCCGGGTACCATGGATGACGCTTGCGGTACGTCGCGACGACGCTTCCGTCCGGTCCGACCACGACCGCGGCATTGAAGAGCCTCTCGTCCTCTTCGAGCACGAGCGGCACGACGAGGTGCACGGAGCGGCGCGCGCCGATCTCGGCGGCGGCTCGCATCGTCGGTCCGTCGATCGGCTCCGCGAAGCGCGACGGATCGAAGTCCGCCTCGGGCGAGACGTAGCCGGTGAGCGCGAGCTCGGGGAGGATCGCGAGATCCGTCGGCCCTTTCGCGAGGAGGCGATCGACCTCCGCGAGGGCCGCTTCGGGCTCCCCCCACCGCGCAGGCAGCTCGAGCACGGAGACGCGAAGCACGACGCGATGGTAGCACCCGCGCGCAGAAGGGGGCGGTCGCGACCGGCTCGACGGGCCGAGCGGCACGGACTACGAAGGTCGCGTGGACGCAGACGACGCGCGAAGTGAGGTGCCGGGCGATGTGCCGGCTGGAACGATCGACTGGGTCGAGAGGCTCCACGCGCTCGTCGACGAAGCTGCAGCGCCGGTGGAGCGCGCGAGCGCAGAGCGCCTCCGTTGCCGCGCGGGCTGCTCCGACTGCTGCGTCGACGGCCTGACCGTCTTCACGATCGAGGCCGCCGTCATCCGCCGTCATCACGCGGACCTGCTCGCGACGGCGGCAGCGCATCCGCCGGGCGCCTGTGCCTTCCTCGACGGCGACGGCCGTTGCCGCATCTACGCGCACCGCCCCTACGTCTGCCGCACCCAAGGCCTACCGCTCCGGTGGCTCGAAGAGGACGAGATCGACGAGGAGATCATCGAGTCCCGCGACATCTGTCCGAAGAACGTCGACGGTGGACCGCCGCTCGAGGAGCTCGAGGCCGACGCGTGCTGGACGCTCGGCCCGTTCGAGCAGCGCCTCGCCCAGCGCCAGCACGAGACCGACGGCGAGCGCGGCGAGCGCGTCGCGCTCCGGAGCCTCTTCGCGAGCGAGGGAGATCGCCGCCGTCTGCCCGTCATCGGATCTTGACCCGCCCGAACGCACGAGGAGACCGCCGATGTCGACATCCGAGACGTGCACCATCAGCGTGACGATCGAGCGCCCATGGCGCGAGGTCTACGAGTTCGCCTCCATCCCGCTGAACTTCCAGCGATGGGCCTCCGGGCTCGGCGGATCACTGCAGAACGCGGGCGACCACTGGACAGCGCAGGGCCCGGACGGCCCGGTGCGCATCCGCTTCTCCGAGCCGAACGACTTCGGCGTGCTCGACCACTGGGTGACGCCCGAAGGAGCGGAGACCGCGATCTACATCCCGCTGCGCGTGATCGCCAACGGCACGGGCGCGGAAGTCTCGCTCACGCTCTTCCGCTCCGCGGGGAGGACCGACGACGAGCTCGCGGCAGACGCGGACTGGGTCCGCCGCGATCTCGACGCGCTGAAGTCGCTCCTCGAAGCGTGACCAGGAGCCCACGACGCCGGTCGTCATCGGCGACCGGCATCGGACGACAAAGCGCGACGACCCGGTAGGCTCTCGCCGACCGGGTCGTCCAGGGGGCCGCTTCAGGCGAAGCAGCTACGCGCGATCACTCCGGGGTGTGCGAACGCAGCTCGCACACCCCAAGCCGTCGCCGCTCGGCGTCATCGCGACGCGCAGCGGCCGGGCCTCTCATCAGGAGCGCGGAATCCTCAGGGCGTCGCGCTTCAGCGAGTTGTGGTTCTTGTGCATCGTCACGTTGTACGTGAACGCCGAGCCCTGCTCGCCGATGATCGCCGACCAGTGGAGGAAGAAGTACCAGAGGCGGTACATGCGCTCTCCGTACTTCTTCACGATCGCGGTCTGGTTCGAGGCCCAGAGGTCTCGCCAGGCGCGAAGCGTGCGCACGTAGTGCGGGCTCATGTTCTCGACGTCGGCGATCTCGAAGCCCGCCTTCTCCGCGGCGCGGAGCATGGACGAGAGCGGCAGGCTCGCGTCGGCGCCGGGGAAGATGTAGCGGTTCATGAAGAGCCCCCAGATCAGGTCCTCGGGCTGCAACGTGATCGCCGAGAGCGGATTCTGCGGGTTGTACAGGTTCCGGATGCCCGTCCACTGCAGGTTGAACAGGCCGTCGTTCGCGAGGAGGTCGTGCACCTTCGCGAAGTAGGTATCCAGGTTCTTGATGCCGACGTGCTCGACCATCTCGAGCGAGACGATCTTGTCGAACTTGCCCGTCACGTTGCGGTAGTCCCGCACCTCGACGCGCCCCTTGCCCTCGACGCCGTACGCCTTGATGCGCTCCTTGCCGTACGCGACCTGCTCCTCGGCGAGGCACACGCCGAGCGCGTCGACCCCGCGCTCCTTCGCGGCGCGAGCGACGAACGTTCCCCAGCCGCACCCGATGTCGAGAAGCGTCTCGCCGGGCTTCAGCATGAGCTTGTCGCAGCAGTGGTCGATCTTCGCGTACTGCGCCTGCTCGAGCGAGGTCTCGGGCGTCGGGAACCAGGCCGACGTGTAGACCATCGCCTCGCCGAGGAACCAGTTGTAGAAGTCGTTTCCGCGGTTGTAGTTGTCGCCGACGACCCGCTTGTCCTGCGACTTCGAGTGGATGAAGACTTCGGGGATGAAGTTCGTCACCGCCCACTTCACGTGCGAGTCGGTGAGGCGGAACGACATCGTCTGGTTGCGCGAGTCCCAGAACGCGTTCCACTTCTCGCTCGGGATGTCGAGCTTGCCCTCGATGTACGCCTCGTAGACGTCGGACATGGGGACCTTCTTGCCGGTCCAGGCCTGGGCGAGCGCGTTGTCCGCGAACGTGACGTAGTCGTGGATCGTGGTCATTTCGCCCGCCATCTACCACAGCAAGGGGCCGGGGCGAAGCAATGCCGCGGCGACCTTTTTTTGGATGTGCGAACGCAACTTCGCACACCCATCCTCGGATTTCCGTCCGAGGGAACGGGCGTGCGCGCGCTTGCAGGTCCGACTCGGCGCGGCTCAGGAGGTCTCGGGTGGAGGGCGGAGCGCGCTCCGTCGACTCGGCGCGTGTCGGCTGCGCCTGCGTCGAGGGCGAGTCGAGGGCAAGAGGAGTAGCCCGACGAGCGCGAGGCTCTCGGCGCGCGACGCTCGAGCCGTCGCGCGCCGCATGGCGAGTTGCCCCGATGAGGTACCTCCGCCGGAGCGCCGTCGCCGCGTCCGCTCGAAAGCGCGCCCCCACCGAGGGCGTGACGCGCGGCACGACGCTCGACGTCGCGAACGGGCTCGAGCGCGGAGGGCGAAGGAGGTCTGGCATTTGCTTCGAGCGAGGACGAGGCCGCGGAAGCAGCATGGCGTGGCGCGGCGTGCCGCGAACCACGATGGGACGGACGAACGTCGCGCCTCGCTCCTCGAGCTCTTCATCCAGATAGTCGGACGAGACCAACACAGCCTGAACGAAGGCATCCGATGATCGCCGCGACCTACCGGATCCAGCTCAACGAGCAGTTCGGCTTCAGCGCTGCGCGCGATCTCGTTTCCTACTTGAACGAGCTCGGCATCTCGCACGTCTACGCGTCGCCGTACTTCACGGCCGAGCCCGGAAGCACCCACGGCTACGACCTCGTCGACCCCAAGCGGCTCTCGCCCGAGCTCGGTACGGAGGAGGACTATCACGCATGGACCGAGGCGCTCGCCGCCCGCGGGATGGGTCACATCGTCGACTTCGTCCCGAACCACATGGCCGCGTCGCCGCGTAACCGATGGTGGCAAGACGTCCTCGAAAACGGCCCGGCGTCGATCTACGCCGATCACTTCGACATCGAGTGGAACCCGCCGAAGGAAGCCCTTCGGGGCAAGGTGCTCCTGCCCGTGCTCGGCGCCCAGTACGGCGAGGTGCTGGAGAAGGGCGAGCTGCAGCTCGAGCGCGAAGGCGGGAGCTTCTGCATTCGCTACTACGACAAGTGCTTCCCGGTGAACCCGCCGACGATCGCGCCCCTTCTCGAGCGCGCGATCGAGAAGCTGGGCCTGCCGCCGGAAGATCCACGGCGCCAGGATCTCGAGAGCATCGCCAGCGGACTCTCGCGGCTGGTCTTCGAGGTGCCCAAGGAGCGAGCCCGCGAAAAGGAGGTCCTCAAGCGCCGGCTCGCCGCGCTGCTGGCGGAGGACGAGGACATCGCGCGCGTCGTCGATGCCGAGATCGAGCGAATGAACGGCGCCCCCGGCGATCCGCGTAGCTTCGACGACCTCGATCAGCTGCTCATCGATCAGATGTACCGACTCGCCTACTGGCGCGTCGCGACCGAGGAGATCAACTACCGGCGCTTCTTCGAGATCAACGACCTCGCCGCCATCCGGATGGAGGAAGGCGCCGTCTTCGACGACATGCACGAGAAGCTCCTCGAGCTCGTCGCCCAAGGGCGCGTCCAGGGCATTCGCCTCGACCACGTGGACGGGCTCTACGACCCGGCGGCCTACTTCACGAAGCTACGGGCCGCGCTCGCTCAGGCGCGTCCAGGTGTGCCGATCACCGTCATCGCAGAGAAGATCCTCTCCCCGAACGAGTCGCTTCCGACGTCGTGGGAGGTCGACGGGACGACGGGCTACGACTTCCTCGCGGCGCTGAGCGGGCTCTTCGTCGATCCGCGTGCCGAGGAGCACGTCACCCGCTTCTACCGAGAGGTCACGGGAGACACGCGGACGTTCGGCGAACATGCCTTCGAGTCGAAGCGCACGATCCTGCGCTCCAGCCTCGCGAGCGAGCTCCAGATGCTCGCGCTCCGGCTCGAGCGGATCGCGATGCGGGACCGGCGCTCCCGCGACTTCACCCTCGCGACGTTGCGCCGCGCGATCGGCGAAACGATCGCCGCCTTCCCCGTCTACCGCACCTACGTGAGGCCGGACGGCTCGCGCGAGCCGACGGACGTGCAGATCGTGACCCGCGCGATCCGGATCGCCCGGAGGAAGAACCCGGAGATCCCTCCGTCGGTGTTCGCGTTCCTCCGCGATCAGCTCCTCTTCGAGCTGGAGAGCGACGAAGACAAGGACCGCGCCGAGTTCGCGATGCGCTTCCAGCAGCTCACCGGCCCGGTCGTCGCCAAGGGCGTCGAGGACACCGCCTTCTACACGTACGTTCGCTTCGTCGCCTCGAACGAGGTCGGAGGATCCCCCGATCGCTTCGGCACCTCGATCCCCGCCTTCCATGCGATGAACGTCGAGCGCCTGGCGCGCTGGCCGCGTGCGATGACGGCGACGTCGACGCACGACACGAAGCGCGGAGAAGACGTTCGCGCGAGGCTCGCCGTGCTGAGCGAGATCCCGCAGGCGTTCGCGGCGTGGGTTCGCGAGTGGTACGAGCTCGTCGCGCCGTACACGACGCCGATCGAGGAGGAGACGCCGGAGCTCGCACGCGCTCCGAGCGCGGCGGACCAGTACCTCTTCTTCCAGACGGCGCTGGGCGCCTATCCGCTCGCCCACGGTCCGGACGAGACGTTCACCCGACGCCTCTCCGAATACATGATCAAGGCGGCGCGCGAGGCGAAGCAGCACACGAGCTGGCTTGCCCCCGACGACGCGTACGAGGGCGCGCTCCGCAGCTTCGTCACCGATGTCCTCTCCGACGAGGCCTTCCTCGAGAGCCTCGAGGCAAAGGCCACCGCGATCGCGACGTATGGAGCCTCGAACGGCCTCGCGCAGATCGTCCTCAAGGTCGCATCGCCGGGCGTGGCCGACACGTACCAGGGGAGCGAGACGTGGGACCTGCGCCTCGTCGACCCGGACAACCGAAGCGCGGTCGACTACGCACGCCTGCGTGCGGACCTCGCGTCGCTCGACGGCGCCGACATGCACGAGCTCGTCGCCGGATTCCGCGACGGGCGCGTGAAGCTCCACGTCGTCTCGCGCGCGCTACGCCTGCGTCGCGCGATGCCGCGGCTGTTCATCGACGGCGACTACCGCCCGATCGACGCGGGAGACGAGATCGTCGCGTTCGTGCGCGAGCACGACGTCGGCGCGATCGCCTGCGCCGCGACGCGGCTGCCTTACCGCGTGACCGGTGGATGCGCGCCTTGGGCATGCGGCGACATATGGGGCGACCGTACGATCGCGATCCCCGAGGGACGCTGGCGCGATGCGCTCGTGAACGATCGCGAGCTCGTCGTCGGGGCGGACGGTATCCCGGCCGCGGAGCTCTTTCGGCACCTGCCGGTGGCGCTCCTCGTCTCGGTCTCCGGTTGACCGAGGCGCCTCGGGCTCGACGCGAGTCGAAGGGATCAGCGCGAGACCAGCGACGGCGAGAGTCGCGTCCGCGAGATCGCGGGATCCGTCGGAGTCTCACTCAGGAGGTCGAGGAACTCCGAGTACGGCACGCCGGCGGCGCGAAGGATCGCGAGGAGCTCGTCCGGACCGAGCATCGCAACGTCCGGGACGACGACGAGGCGAAGTCCCTTCGTCAGGGTCACCTGCGTCCCCGTCCTCGAGGTGAGCGTGAACCCCGCGATGCACAGGGCGTCAATGCACTCCGCCCCGGAAACTGCAACGAGCGGCACCACTCCTCACCCTTTTAGCAAGAGCGATTCCCCGGACGCGTCAGCGCCCGGCGTTCGCGCAACTGCCCGATATCTGGCGCCACTGCGACGCGAAGGCGTGACGGATTGCTACGTTCGCGCACCGCAGTCGCGAGGTGCCTCGTCGAGCGCACGCGAACGGCGAGCCACACCCTCGAGCCATGACGCGCTTCTTCGCGGGATCGCGAACGGGATGACGATGCAGAACGCCCACGGGCGACGACCGGCCGCGCGAGGGAGACCGCCGCGCGGCGGCGTGCCTTTCCAACCGCTCGCCCTCGTGCACAGGAGGTCCTCGATCGCTCGACACGATCGACGCGGTCGGCGCGCCGACCATGGCCGCGCACGATGAGGGGACGACCGCCGTCGGAAGCAACGTCACCGTCGAGCTGCCGCCGAAGCCCACGCACCACGAAGCACAAGCGTTCGCGACTCGTGCCGGTGAACGCGATGCGGGTCGAAGGTGAGATGGCTGAGGTCGATTTCGTGGGGTATCCTGAGGTCGATGCGTCACACCGCTCCTGGTATTCCGAGACACAGGGCTCCGCTGGTCCTGGTCGTCGACGATGACGGGACCACGGCCGAGGAGCTGGCGCCGTGGCTCTTGAGCCAGGGCTTCAACGCGGTGACCGCCGCCTCGTGCCTCGAGGCTCGCGCCGTGATGGATGCCGTCGCCATCGAGGCCTTGATCGGGAACCTCGGTCTTCGCGACGGCTCCTTCTTCGATCTCGCGCAGACGCTGAGGCAGCGCCGACCCGCGATCGTCATCGGCTACGCAGACGTCGACGTGGTTCCGCCGCCCGAGCTCGACGCGTGCTTCATGCGCCCACTCGACCTCGACAGGCTCGGTCCCTTCCTGGGTGTCCGCTTCGGACGCTACCGCTCCGGCGAGCACGCGATCACGAACCGTCTGCACTCCGTTCCGCCCGCGCGGCTCCCTCCTGCTGCAGCTCGACGACGCCGCTGAACCGACCTCGAGCTCGGAACGCTAGCGACAGATCGCGCGCTCCAGGAGCGCCGAGAGATCGGAGAGGGCCACCGGCTTCACGAGCACGGCATCGAAGAGATGCTCCGGGTCGTCGAAGCTGGCGTGGCCCGTCACGGCGAGGATCGGGATGGTGGCAGTCTTCGTCTCCCTGCGGAGCCTCCGCGCGAGGTCGCTCCCACTCATCATCCCGAGCGAGAGATCGGTGATGACGACGCCGGGGCAGCCCAGCTTGGCAACGAGCTCGAGCGCGTCTTCCCCCGACGCGCAGCCCTCGACCTTGTATCCGTTGAACGTGAGGAACTCACCAAGGAGCTCGCGACCATCCTCGTGATCGTCGACGAGCAGGACCCAAGCGCACTCCTTGGCGGACCTCGTCGGCACGTTGGACGCCTGCATAAGCAACTAGTTACCATCGTTCGTCAGCCCGAACGACCGCGGCCCAGCGAGTTGTCGCCTGAGCCCTTCGGGCTCGCGCCCCAACTCCCCGCAGAGGACGCCCCAACCACGTGCGCAGAGGAAGCGCGTTCGGTTCGACCACGCGCGCGAGGACGGCGCGCGCGCACGAAGACGGCGTGCGCGCATCGCGAGCTAGGTCGACGGCGTGCGCGCGCCCTCATCATCGAGGGCGAGCACGAACGGTCACTCTGCTCGAGCCGATCGACGTCCGTTGCGGACGCTTCCGACCTCCGTTCGAGCAGCGTTGTCCCGTCACTGAAGCTCCGCCGAAGTGGCGGCAGAGCGCCACGCCTGTCGCGGGGTGACACGCGATCCCGCCCTTTTGGGCGTCATCTCGGCCTCTCGGCAATGGCACGACCGTCGCTTGGTCACCCATCGGAATACATCTCGTGACCCGGCCCGCGCATGCGGACTTGCCGCAGGAGAATTGTCATGCCGATCGATCACAAGAAGCCGGACGAGAACGAGAGCACCTCGAACCCTCAAGATGCTCCGGCAACGACCGAGACCAGCGATGCAGTGCAGCCCGTGCAGCCCCGACAGACCGCCACGGCACCGCCCAACGACGACACTGTTCGTCCCCGCCGTCGCGGATTCGCAGCAATGGACCGTGATCGCGTGAAGCAAATCGCCAGCAAGGGCGGTCGTGCGGCCCACGCCGCGGGCACCGCGCACCAATTCAACAGCGACGAAGCGCGTATCGCTGGAAGGAAGGGCGGGATGGCTCCACACGTCCGTCGCGGTGGCGTGCGCCGCCGCCCAGTGACGGAGCCCGCACATCCTCCGACGAGCCAGAACCACGGCCAAAACCACGGCCAGAGCGACGATCGCTGAGTGTGCCGTGCCCGGGGCGTCCCGGCATCGTGAGGTCACTCATCCCTGCTCGCGCTGCTCGCCTCGTCCGGCGATCACGGCGGCCAGCGTCTCGACGAGCTCTTCCGGCTCGATGGGCTTCGCCACGTGTCGGTCGAAGCCGGCAGCCAGGACACGACGTCGGTCCTCGGCACGCGCGTACGCCGTCATCGCAACGAGCGGGACGCGCCGCGTGGCCTCGCTCTTGGCCGCCCTAACGCGATCGGCGAAGGCGTAGCCGTCTTCACCGGGCATCGCGAGGTCGGACACGGCGACATCGGGAGGGTGCTCCTCGAGCGCAGTCATCGCCGTCGCGACGGTGCTCGCGACGAACACGGTGGCCCCCGCGTCCTCCAGGATCATGCTGATGAGGTCGCGCATGTCGCCGTCGTCGTCGAGGACGAGGACGTGGCGCCCCGCAAGTAGCTTCCTTGGCGCTATTCTCGATAGACGCAGCTTCGAGGTGACTGCTCGCTCGTCGTCGGCGGCGATGTCCGTCGTGGGAGAGAGCGGCAAGGTCACCGTGAACGCCGCGCCGTGGCCGCGGCCCGCGCTGTCAGCACGCACGGTCCCACCGTGGAGCTCCGCGAGATGGCGGACGATCGCGAGCCCGAGCCCGAGGCCGCCGTGCCTGCGCGTGGTCGACCCGTCGAACTGGCTGAATCGATCGAAGACATAGGGCAAGAAATCCGGATCGATCCCCTCGCCCGTATCCTCGACGCACAGCTGCACGGCGCCATCGAACCGCTGCGCGCTCACGCAGACGGTGCCCCCCGGCGGCGTGAACTTCACCGCGTTCGAGAGGAGGTTCCACAGGATCTGCTGGACCCGATCCTCGTCCGCGATGATCGTCCCCATCGCGCCGTTGATGCGCGACGAGAGCGTGACGCGACGCGCCTGTGCGGCGGCGCGCACGGTCTCGATCGCCGCCTCGACGACCGCGGCGACGTCCACCGTCCCGGTCGAGAGGCGCAGCTTGCCGGTCACGATCCGCGACACCTCGAGGATGTCCTCGACCAGTTGAACCTGCGCCTTTGCGTTTCGCAGGATGACGTCGAGCCCCTTCTTCACGCGCTCGCTGTCGACGTCGCGCTCCTCCACGAGCATCCGCGACCACCCGAGGATCGCGTTCAGGGGATTTCGCAGCTCGTGAGACACCGTTGCGAGGAACTCGTCCTTCGATCGGCTCGCGCTCTCGGCGGCCGCACGCGCGCGCTGCTCGCTGGCCAGGAGCGCGGCTCGCTCTTCTTCGACGCGCTTCTTCGCCGTCACGTCGAGCATCGCGCCGATGAATCGAACCGTCCGCTCCTGCTCCGTGATCGCGAGGCCACGCGCGCTGACCCATCGCTCGACCCCGTCCTCGATGCCAATCGTGCGGTACTCGACGTCGTACTGGTGGTCGGTCGTCGGGTCGAGCGCGCGCTGCACCGCGGCGTCGACCCGCGCGCGATCGTCGGCATGGACGCCGGCGAGGAACGTCTCGTAGGTGACCTCTGCGTCCGCCCCGAGGCCAGCGAGCGCCTTGCATCGCGCGTCCCAGCGCAACGCGGCCGTGATGGGATTGTAGTCCCAGGTCCCGAGGCCCGCGGCTTCCAACGCGATGCGGAGACGAGCCTCCCCCGCGCGGAGCTCGAGCTCCGCGAGCTCCGCCCGGTGCCGCGCCGCCCTCGCCTCTTCGTAGAGCCTCGCGTTCTCGAATGCCGCCGCCGCGTAGGTCGCAGTCACGACCGCGAGCTCCTCGTCGCGGGTATCGAACGAATAGGCCGCCTCGTGCACGAGGACGAGCGCGCCCTCGAGCTCTCCCGTCCGGGTCACGACCGGCACGCCGATCAGGCTCCCGACCATTCGCGGAGCAGCGACGCCCACGAGCGCGCGAACATCGTCGTACCGAGCGACCCCGCGCTCCTCGAACACACGCCTCAAGATCGCGCTCGTGGGACCGAGGGCCTGGAGCTCCTCGTGGAGGCGCCCGACGAGAGCCGACCGCGCTGCGCCCTCGGCAAGGCGATAGTGGAACGCGGCGCCGGCAGCATTCGTGAGGTCCATCGCTTCGGACGCGAGCCGCTGCGCCAGGTTGACGATGTCGAGGTCCTCGCTGAGGGCCGCGTAGATGCGAACGAGGGCCTCGACGTTCGCCGCCTGCTCCGATGCGGGCGCGGCCGCGACGAGACGTTCGCTCAGTCGTCCGCTTCCGTCATCCGATCGCGGAGCCAGCGAGTCGCGGCTGCTCGAATGACGTTGCTCGTAGAGCTGCACGAAGACGGCCACCTTCGATCGGAGCACGTCGGGATCGAGCGGCTTGGACAGGAAGTCGACCGCGCCGCTCGCGTAGCCTCGCGCGACGTCCGCACGGGTCGGCTCATCGGCCGTGACGATGATGAGCGGCACCGCCCGCGAGCGAGGGTTCTTCTTGAGGAGCGCCGCCGTCTCGAGACCGTCGAGCTCGGGCATCTGGAGGTCGAGGAGCACGAGCGCGAGGTCCTCGCGCGTCGCGATCTCGACCGCCTGTGCGCCCGAGCTGGCGTAGAGCAGACGACCGCCGAGCGGCTCGAGGATGGCCTCGAGCGCGATGAGGTTCGGAGGGTGGTCGTCGACGAGAAGGATGGTCGCCGCTCGAGACAGAGCGGCGTGCCGTCTACGCCCCCGCCCGACCCCCGCCTCTTCCACGCGGCGGTTCACGACGGGTAATGCTTCGACCGCCCACGCTCGCGGTCAACGCGGCGATGAATGCCCGCCCTCGGCCGGCGCACGCGGTCGCGGCGGTGACGACGACGATGCTCCGCATCGGCCCGGGCGAGCGCCCCTCAGAGACGAGCGAGATTGTCGCAGTCGATGCCCCCGGTCATGACGCGGACGTTGCCCTTCCACTTGGACCCCTTCGCAAAGGCGGCCCACTGCGCCTCGGGGACCTCGCACGTCGCCGAGCTCCCGTCCTTCGCGTCGACGAACTCGACCGTGTACCGCTCCGTCCGTGGGCCTTCGCGCTCACAGCCGATGCACGTGCCGCCCGACGTCCGTGCCGCGGGCCAGCGTGGCGCCTCGGCGAGGCTCGCGCCCTTCTCCGTGAGCGTGCGCGCGCGGCGCCATTCGGTCACCTCGATGTCGCAGCGGTCCTCCATCTGCGGCACCTCTTTGAACTTCGGCGTGCACTCCTTCACTTCCTTGTAGGAGCCGTTGCCGAGGTCCTGCTTGCGCATCCCGCACGTCTCCCCGTCGGGCTCTTTCTTCGTGCCGCGCTGCTCCTTCCGGCGCGAGAGCACCCGCGCGTTCCCGGGAGCGTCGTCGCACCACACGCTCTTCTTCACTGCCTCGTGGCGCTCGATCGTGATGTGACGCTCCCACGAGTGCCCGCTCACCTCGAACACGCCCTCGCGCTTCCACAACGCCATGACGAGGACCGAGGCCACGAGCAGGAGGAGCACGCCACCGACGATCCCTAGGATCAAGCCAAGCGAGGACTTCGCCGGGGGCCGAGCCTGCATCGGGGCGTTCGCCGGCACGACGCCCGGCGGCGGGACGACGACGTCCGCGCGCCTCGCCACGTCGCCCCCCTTGTCGAGCGGGCTCCCGCAGTTCGTGCAGCACTTCGCGGCACGCGCCATCGGCTGCCGACAGGCAGGACAAGCGACGTCGGCGCCCACGTAGGGATGGCCCTGCACCGCGACCTTCTCGTGGTCGGCAGGGAAGTAGCGGGCGTTCGGGTCCTGCGGGGCGCCGCAACCGGCACAGAAACGATGCGTGATGCCGAGGAGCTTCTTCTGACCGCAGTACCTGCAGTCCCAGAGCATCTGGTAGACCGGTTCGCCGTGACTCATTCCGCCGCATCGTCGCAGACGGCTGCGGCTGTGGCTACCCGAGATGCCTCAGCTCGCGTGCGCGCTGCCGACTCCGATCTCGGACTCAGCCGTGACGAACGCCACGTGGAGCATCGCGACGATCGGGTGCGAGGCATCCATGCGCTTGGCCGCGTCGAGATCCGCGATGCAACGCGCGAACAGCTCGATCTCGGCGTCTTCGAGGGCGCTGCGAAGGAGGGCGAGCGACGCAGCGTCGAGCTCGACCGTCAGCCGGATCGCCGTCGAGCCGAAGAAGGCGAAGTCGATGATCACACCATCGGCGTCGGCGATGGCGCGCTTGAGGCGCTCGATGGCCTCGTCGCGCGCGACCCGGGTGAACCCGTCGACGAATAGGTAGCTGATCACGCCTTTGAACGTGGGGCGCGCATCCGGGGCTGGCAAGCGCAACTCCCGCGCCCCCGTGAAAAAGGGCCCGACCGCCGGGGGAACCGCATCGCCGTCGTGCGCGGCGCGACCTCGACCGTTGCGTGCGCGTGTGGAGTGAATCAGCCGTCCCGCGGTCCGAGGGTCGCCGGACAATCAGCCGACATAGGTGTCTTCGAGATCCTCGACCGGGAAGGGCGTGCTCTCCCAGCGATCGCCGCCGCGGAGCGGCCACGGCAGATCACGGAGCTGCGGGCCGAGACGCGCGAGCTCGGTGCGGAGCATGCGGATGCGGGTCCGATGCGCCGGGTTCGCTCGGAGGGCGCGCGAGAGGATCTCGGCCAGCTTGCGGAGCTCGGGGCGCGCACGCAGCTCGGCGATCCCGGGCGGCAGACCGTCGTGCGCGAGGTGCTGTCGGATGATCTGGAAGAGGTCCTCGGAGTCGAACAGCATCGTCCCCGTCAGCGTCTCGAACGCGAGGCAAGCGAACGAGTAGGCGTCCGCGGCGAACGCACTCTCCGGCTCGCGGTCGTCGTTCCAGACCTCCGGCGCGGCATAGGTCGGGTTGCCACACTTCTTCCGGACCGTCCGGCCGCTGAGGCCGAAGTCGACGAGCGTGGCCGCGCCCGTCTCGCGACGGATGATGACGTTGTCCGGCTTCACGTCGAGATGCCCCACGCCGGTCGAATGCATCGCATCGAGCCCTGCCAGGACCCCGTCGAGGGCGTCGAGCGCGCGGGCCATCGTCATCGTGCGCTCGTCGAGATCACGCTCCATCGTGCGGCCCTCGACGAGCTCCATCACGAGGAAGGGCTTCGGCTTCGCGGCGACGTCGAAGGCGAGAATGCGCGCGAGGTTCGGGTGGAGCGGGATCGCCGCCAGGGCAGAGGCCTCCGCACGGAAATGGGCAAGCAGCTCTTCTTCCGGGACGTGCGCGAGGAGCGCCCCGGCGTCGTGCGGCACCTTCAGGACGACCTGCGGCGCAAGCGGATCGCCCTCGTCCTCGAGGCGGTGCGCGAGGAAGAGCGAGCCGAGCCCTCCGCTCGCCATCGGACGCACGAGCCGGAAGCCTCCGAGGATCCCGCTCTCGGGCACCCAGTCCGGCATCTTGCGCTCGGGAGGCGGAATGATGCTGTGGGGCGGCGGGCGGATCGACGCGGGCGACGTGCGCGACGAGCCAGGCCGTATCGACGGCGGACGGCTCAGCCGCTGCGTATCGATCGCTTCCTTCCCGCGCGCGACGAACGTGTAGAGCGCACACGCTCGAGCGGAGCGGTCCTCGCGCGTCGCCTTCGCGGCCGTGTAGAGAGCCTGGAGAACGCCGACACGGCTCGGCAGCTCGAGCGCGTCGCGCTCGTCGTCGGAGAGGAGCGCGAGGACACCGTCGGCGATGCGGTTCGCGCGGCTCCACGCCTGCGCTTCACCACGCTCGATCGCCGGGAGCAGCTCCCGCTCGAGCATGTTCAGCAGGCCGAGGATCAGCGCTTGGTCGCCGAGCAACGCGTGGACTCTCCCTCGTGGAGACGCGCCTCCAGGCAGGAGGAGACGCCCCCAGCACGCTTCAGGTTAGCACCGAAGTCGCGGACGACAGCTCCCTCGTCAGTCCCGCTCGCTCTTCGGCCTCGCTGGCGGCCGATTCTCGACTCTTTCTCGGCACTTTTCTCGACTCGAAGCGGCGCTCCGAGAGGCATAATCCGCCCCCATGTTCCTCGACGAATCGCCCTCGTCGCGTGGTCGCCTTTGGCGAACCTCGCTCCTCGGTCTCGTGATCGGTCTCGCTCTCGCGCTGCCGAGCGCGCCGGCGCTCGCAGACGCGCCTGCGCCCGCGCCGGTGATCGCGACGCCGAAGCTCGAGGCGAAGAAGACGACGCTCGCGAACGGCCTCGAGGTGATCCTCGACGAGGACCACCGCACGCCGATCGTGACGGTGAACATCTGGTACCACGTCGGATCGAAGGACGAGGCGGAGCGGCGGAACGGATTCGCCCACCTCTTCGAGCACGTGATGTTCCAGGGGAGCAAGCATGTCCCCGAGGACACGTACTTCCGCTTCCTCGAGCAGGCGGGCGCCACGTCGATCAACGGGACGACGAACACCGACCGCACCAACTACTTCGAGACCGTACCGGCGAACCAGCTCGAGCTCGCGCTCTGGCTCGAGAGCGATCGCATGGGGTTCCTTCTCGATCACGCGGACGAGAAGACCTTCGCGAGCCAGCGCGACGTCGTGAAGAACGAGCGTCGCCAGAACTACGAGAACGCGGCCTACGGGCTCGTCGGCCAGTACATCCGTGAGGAGCTCTTCCCGAAGGATCACCCGTATCACCGCCTCACGATCGGCAACCCCGCCGATCTCGACGCCGCGACGATCGAGGACGTACGCGCGTTCTTCCGCAAGAACTACGTCCCGAACAACGCCACGCTCGTCCTCTCGGGTGACTTCGAGCCGAAGAAGGCCCTCGCGCTCGTCGAGAAGTACTTCGGGCCGATCCCGCGCGGCCAGGACGTCCCGCGGAAGAAGCCGGCCCCCGTCCCGCACCCGGGCGAGGCGCGCATCGAGGTCGAGGCCGGGGTCGAGCTGCCTCGTGTCTACGTGAGCTGGTCCACGCCACCGCTGTTCTCCCCGGGTGACGCCGAGCTCGATCTCGTCTCCCACGTGCTCTCGGGCGGCAAGACGAGCCGCCTCTACAAGCGCCTCGTCTACGATCTCCAGATCGCGCAGAGCGTCTCGGCCTCGCAGATGTCGATGGAGCTCGCGAGCGTCTTCGAGATCGTCGCGACGGCAAAGCCAGGGCACACCGCCGAGGAGCTGCTCAAGGTGATCGACGAGGAGCTCGCCAAGCTCCGCACGAACGGCATCGACGGCGGCGAGCTCTCTCGCGCCAAGACGTCGATCCTCGCGAGCAGCGTGTTCGAAATCGAGCGCAGCTCCGCGCGCGCGAACCGTCTCAACAGCTACAACCACTACGTCGGCGATCCGAGCTGGCTCGAGAAAGACATGGCCCGCACGACGACAGCGACACCGGAGAGCGTCGCGAACGTCGCTCGCACCTGGCTGAAGGAGAAGGACCGCGTCGTCACGCTCGTGACCGCGAAGAAGGACGCCCCGATCGCCGGCAAGGTCGTCAACGTGAAGCGAGGTGAGAAGTGAAGCGCGCGCTCGGTCTCGTGCTCGTCGCCGCTTGTGGCGGCGCGCCTGCTCCCGTCTCCCCGCCGCCGGCGTCACCTACCCCTGCCCCGGTCGCCTCGGCCGGGAACACGCTGCGGGTGACGCCCGACGCACCGTTCCGCCAGAAGGCGCCCGCCCCCGACGGCACGGTGCAGTTCGTCGCGCCGAAGATCGCCGAGGCGAAGCTGAAGAACGGCCTCCGCGTCCTCATCGTCGAGCGTCACGACCTCCCCATCGTGAGCGCGCGCTTGGTGGTATCGGCCGGCGCCGGTGACGTGCCCGACGCGCGTCCCGGCGTGATGTCGTTCCTCGGCTCGATGCTCGAGCAAGGCACGAAGAAGCGCAGCGCGCTCCAGCTGAGCGACGACTTCGACGCCATCGGCGCGCACCACGGCGCGTGGGTCGACTGGGACTCGGCCGGGGTGAGCATCCGCGTCCTCTCCGAGCGGCTCGACGCCGGCCTCGAGCTCATGGCCGACGTCGCGCTCGCACCGACCTTCCCGGAGGCGGAGGTCGAACGGCTCCGCACCCGGCGGATCACCGCGATCCAGGCCGAAAAGAGCAGCCCTGGGACGATCGCGTCGAACACCACGGCGGCGGCGCTCTTCGGGCGCGGGCACCCTTACGGGCACAGCATCACGGGCGAAGAGGGCGACGCGAAGAAGCTCACGCGCGCCGAGATCGTGCGCGCGTACGATCGCCTCTTCTCTCCCCGGAACGCAGCCCTCGTCGTCGCGGGAGATGTCACCGCGGCCACGCTCTTGCCGAAGCTCGAGGCGACCTTCGGGTCGTGGAAGGCCAAGCCCGGCGCGGTCACGCGCAAGCCACCGAAGACGCCGGCGAAGGCCGCGACCGACAAGCGCGTCGTGTTCGTCGATCGAGCCGGCGCGCAGTCGCAGATCCAGCTCGTACGGCTCGGTGTCCCGCACTCGGTCAAGGACCGCGAGGCGTTCGTGATCGCGAACGCGATCCTCGGCGGCATGTTCTCGAGCCGCGTGAACATGAACCTCCGGGAGAAGCACTCGTACACCTATGGCGCGCGCTCGTACTTCGCGATGCGACACGGCGCAGGACCGTTCCTCGTCGCCGCGGCTGTCTTCGCCGACAAGACTGGTCCGGCGATCAAGGAAGCGCTGAACGAGCTCGAGGGGCTCCGCCGCGACGGCCCCACGGAAGAAGAGCTCGCCCTCGCGAAGGAGAGCATCCGCCTCGCGATGCCGGGGCGCTTCGAGAGCGTCTCCGACGTCGCCGCTGCCGTCTCGGACCTCGTGGTCCACGATCTCCCGCTCGACGAGTACGAGAAGCGTTCGGCGCGGATCGAGGCGGTCACCGCCGAGGACGTGAAGCGCGTCGCGCTCGAGTACTTCGGCGGAGACGCAATGACGCTCGTCGTCGTGGGCGACCGGTCGACCGTGCTCCCGCAGCTCGACAAGCTCGATCTCGGCGCGATCGACGAGCGCGACCCGTACGGGAACCCACTGGCGACTGGAGGCTCCGCGAAGCCGGCGACCTCCGCGAAGCCGGCGCCTGCTCCGAAGACGAAGTAGCGCGCCAGCGACGCGGTCCGCGAGCGCACGCACGACGCGGCGAGCGCTCGCGCTCGTCCGCGATCCGCGCCCGCTCGAACGACGCCGCTCGGGCCCGCGGTATGCAACGTCTTGATTCTTCGAACGTGGGCTCGCGCCCCAAACACCGGCAGAGGTGGGCCTTTCGGCCCGCTTCCATCGCTCGTGCGCGCCGTGCTGGATGAGCTCGGCAGGAGGCCTCGATGTTCTGTCACACCTGCAGGTGCCACGTCACGCCGACCCCGCCGAAGTCGATCTGGAAAGTGCTGAGCACCGGCTACTGGATCGGCTCGCTCGTCATCGCCCTCTGCTTCTCGATCCTCCTCGGGCTGAACCTCGTGCTCGCGCCGGTCGCAATCGTGATCGGCATGTCGATCGGAGCGGCAGCACGGAAGCTCTACAACTGGACGTGCCCCAACTGCGATGCCGAGCTGATCGAGCCAGAGCCGGAGGACGAGATGGTCCCGCTCAGGCGCTGGCGGCGCCTGAAGCGCCGGCTCGAGCCCGCCGCCACTCCGACCTGACGGAGACATTCCGCCACGCGCCTCTCGCCCCAACCGGGCGAGGGGCCAAGGCTTCCGCGATCGGGCTCCCCCCTCCCGACGGGAGGAGAGGACGAGTCAGACGACGCTGTGCCGTGCCGCGGCGGCGTCGTGCTCCTCTCGGAGCTCCGCCTTCTTCTTCGCGTCCTTCTTCTTGCGCGCCCGCATGTTGAGCAGCTCGACACCGAGCGCGAAGGCCATCGCCGCGTAGATGTAGCCCTTGCCGATGTGGGTCCCCGCGCCTTCCGCGAGCAGGAGCACCCCGATCAGGACGAGGAAGCTCAGCGCGAGCATCTTGAAGGTGGGGTTCGCGTCGATGAAGGCCGCGACCTTCCCCGAGAAGGCCGCCATGAAGGCGACCGCCACCAGCATCGCGACGACCATGACCCAGACCTGCTTGACCATCCCGATCGCCGAGATGACGGAGTCGAGCGAGAAGACGAGGTCGAGGATGATGATCTGCGCGATGACGCCGGCGAAGGACGCGGTCCGGGCCTTGTCGGACATCTCGTCCTCGTCGCCGCCCATCGTCTTCTTGTGGATCTCGACCACGCTCTTGGCGATGAGGAAGAGACCGCCGCCGAGGAGCACGAGGTCCTTTCCGGTGACGGAGTCGACCTGATGGTTGCCGAGCCAATCCTCCGGCATCCAGCCGATGGATGACCAGCGGAACAGCGAGGCCTCGAGCCCCATCACCCACTTGATGCCGAGGAGGAGACCGATCCGCGCGATGAGGGCGAGACCGAGACCGACGATCCGCGCGCTCTTCTTCTTCTCCTCCGGGAGGGCCCCGATGAGGATCGACAGGAAGACGATGTTGTCGATGCCAAGCACCACCTCCATCAGGGTGAGCGTGACGAGCGGAATGACCCAATCCATCAGGAATGGAACCTTACTCGTGCGGCCGCCTCTCTTCACCAATCACGAGCAGGCCCCCTCGAGACGATGCAAAATGCTGCGCCTCGCGCCGGTATCGCCCGCCAATCGAGGCTCGCCGCGCCGCGAGACGCTGCCCCGTCCGGGGGGATGGCGGGCCGAGGACGACCGCGCGGCCCACAAAAGGCGACGAGCGGCGGCGGCACCAAGGCCGCCACCGCCCGCCACACATCACCAAGCGCTCAGGCTCGAGCGCCGTCGACGTCGCGACCGACGGCGTGGAGAGCGATGAGACGTGATCCGATCCGCATCACCTGCGTCGATACTCCTCCGGCACGAACGCGATCTTCGCGTTCGTGCCGGAAGCTCGTCATCCGGCGTCGCCGACGCTGGGCGTCGGCGGCACCTTGGGTTCCTCTTCCTCGCGATCGATCTCCGGGATGGGCGTGTTGGGTGGTGTCTTGGGTTCGCTGTTGGGCTCGCCGTGGCGACATGCGATTCCCAGGAGCACCAGAGCCGCGATGCACATGCCCCCGCCGAGGATCCTTCGCTCGTTCAAGTGGACCTCCTGACGAGCGCGCTCACGCGCGGGCGTTCTTGCCGTTGTGCGGCTGGACGACCTGACGCTCGGCCGCGAGCCTGCTCTGGAAGCGCTCGGCGTTCGCGTTGTGGTTGAGGCGCAGCTCGTTGCGAACCTCCTCGACGCCGTGGATGCGCTCGATGATCTGCTCGAGGGCGCGCTTCTCACGGCGCTGCGCCACGGAGCCGACGAGGCGGACGACGCCGTTCTCGACGACGACCTCGACGTCGCTCGCATCGATGAAGCCCTGACGCGCGATCACGTCACAGACTTCCTCGCGGATGCGCTCGTCGGGGCGCTTGTAGCCCTTCGGGCCGCGGTTGAAGTGCGGTCCACGCTCGTCGCCGAACGCAAACGCACTATCGCCCCACGCGTCCGCGCCGAAGCCGTGCATTCCGAACCGATCGACGGGCCAGAAGTCATGCTCGTTGCGGGCGAAGGGAACGCGGTCCCGGCCGAAAAACGGCGAGCGCGCGCTGGCGGTGTTCCACCCCTGATTGATCTCGTTGAAGCTCGGATCATTGAGGTGCGAGAAGCGGTCGACGCCGCCGAAGGTGTTGGCGAAGCCACCGAGGTGGCTCTGCGCGAAGGCCGCGCGGTCGTACGGATGACCGGCGAAGGTCGCGGTACGGTGATCCCACGGGTTCGTGAAGAGCCCGACGTTCTGCGCGAACGGCGTCCCGAAGTGACCGACGTTCTGCGCGAACGGCGTCCCGAAGTGACCGACGTTCTGCGCGAACGGCGTCCCGAAGAGGGCGAGGTTGCGCTCCCACGGGGTCGTGAAGTTCCCGAAGTTGCGATCGAACGACGTCGTCCCGACGAACGGCGTCCCGAAGAGGGCGAGGTTGCGCTCCCACGGGGTCGTGAAGTTGCGATCGAACGGGGTCGTCCCGACGAACGGCGTCCCGAAGAGGGCGAGGTTGCGCTCCCACGGGGTCGTGAAGATCCCGAAGTTGCGATCGAACGACGTCGTCCCGGTGAACGGCGTCCCGAAGAGAGCGTGGTTGCGCTCCCACGGGGTCGTCCCGGCGAGCTGCGTCATCCCGAAGATGGCCGCATTGCGCTCGAACGGCGTCATCCCGAGGAGGCCCATGTTCGCGACGTTGCGATCGAACTGGTTCATCCCGAAGAGGCCGGCGTTCGCGATGTTGCGCTCGAACGGCGTCATGCCGGCGAGCTGGGTCATCCCGAAGAGGGCCGCGTTGCGCTCGAACGGCGTCAACCCGAGGAGGCCAACGTTCGGGATGTGGCGATCGAACGGCGTCGTCCCGAAGAAGCCCGCGTTCGCGATGTTGCGCTCGAACGGCG